>Ga0208243_1000006_pt1 | contig 419542 bp, 366 predicted proteins | sample Subbio2Aug_QV12A_FD_184826 | JGI IMG/M metagenome (GOLD analysis project Ga0208243, IMG submission 184826) | Serpentinite rock and fluid subsurface biosphere microbial communities from McLaughlin Reserve, California, USA - CR12Aug_QV12A (SPAdes) | ecosystem: Environmental > Terrestrial > Deep... | reverse complement strand
AAACTTTTTTTCCCGCTTCAAGACCAGATTAATCTCAGGTCATATATACCCGGTATAAATCCCCAATCTCCATCCTCTCATCTTTATCCCCGATGCCGTTCGCGTCGTTTGGGAGTGCAAATATCTGAGGATTTTGTGGGCTGGCAATACCTAATTCAAGAATTTGTCAATCTTTTCGCTAACTCTCTGAGATTGAAAAGGAAATTTTTCACCAAATAAAAAAGCCCTGTGATACTAGATCACAGGGCTCAAAAACTTAAATATTTCGAAAATTAAAGCTTTTTCAATACAATATTTCGCCAATAAACCTTAATACCTCCACCATCATGAATCTGAAGAAGGACTCCACCTTTTCCTTGGCCTATTTTGGCATCAGAGAAGTTGACCATTTCCACACCATTGACATAGGAGGTCACATTGTCTCCTTTTACTACTATTCTCATTTTGTTCCATTCGCCAAACTTCAAGGCTTTGTCTTTTGAAGGGTCAGGCTTGATCAACCAACCTCTACCATAGGATTCATAAATACCGCCGGTATCATTTCCCGGAGGAGCAACTTCCACTTGCCAGCCCGATACTTTGGTACCATCTACGGTTGACCGAATGAATACACCGCTATTACCATTGGCTTCTTGCTTAAATTCCAGTTCAATTTCAAAATCCTGGTAGTTTTCTTCAGTACCCAAATAACCATAACCTTTGTCTGGGCCACTTTCTGATACTAAAAGTCCATCTTGGACATACCATTTCTCTGTACCGTAGATCTTCCAGCCTGAAAGGTCTTTTCCATTAAATAACTTTACTTTCTTTTGAGCGAATGATGCTTGTGCTACGATGAGCATCAATGCAAGGAGGATGATTTTTTTCATAGGGGTCTAATTTTAATGTTTTTGAACCATACAGGATCTCCATGGTCTTGTAATGCAATAAGGCCTTTTTTGGCAATTTTATAATCGGGAAAGTCATTCCACTTACCTGAATTTCTACGAGCGGTCCAATCTTCAGAATAAGGAACAAATTCCACTGTCTTTTTACCATTCAGCCAATAGCTGGCTCCTTCAAGGGAGAATACTATTTTCGAAGTATTCCATTCCCCGGCTGGTTTTACCACACCTTCATAATCCGGCTCATACATTGCGTAATCGCCAGCAAGAGATTGCCATTTTTCCAATGGTTGAGCGAAACCCAATTGATCGATGACCTGATATTCGGGACCAGTGTAATATGGTGCCTTGTACTTAGGCCCTTCTACCACGTGGTAAAAAACTCCAGAATTACCTCCAGGAGAGATTTTCCAGGTAAACTCCATTTCAAACTCTTCAAATTCCATCGGTCCAAAAACCACATCTCCACCAAAGTCCTCTCCACCTGTGGCACCGAGTCCTTTCATCGCACCGTCTTCAATAATCCAATTAGAGGGAGTAGAATCTCCATTGAAAGCTCTCCAACCATCCATCGATGTGCCATCAAACAATAGCATCCAACCTGCTGCTTTTTCCTCTTCAGTCAAGGAATTATCAGGAGCTACCACTTCTTCAACCACTGCCTCGGCAGTTTCTTCTGTTGCTTTGGGCCCACAGGAAAATCCTAATCCTACTAAGGCTACCCATACGAGATACTTTTTCTTCATTGTTTTATATCAATTTCATATTAACTGGATCCCACTTGATAAACTTATCCTGGAAATAGCTGTCATTACATAGCAAGGCTGGTGCGGCAGCTCGGAATCCAAAAACAGGATCTTCAGCTACTGTACCACCTGTGCGAATGGCTCTAAACCAATTCCCAAAATGGTCATAATGCGCTCCCTTCCAAGAACGTTCTGCTTTGTATGACATTTCTCTTGGTGGAAGGATTTTGGCTCGATCCTCTTCTCCAGAAGCTGCTCTTAATTTAGCTTGTTCTTGCATAAATGGATCATCGCTTTCTGCATTACTATTCAATTTCACCACAACCTCTTCCCATTTGACATCCATAGAGCCTTTAGTGCCTACAATTCTGAGATAAGTTGTACCCGAAGTACCATCCACAAAATTGCATCGGAGAGAAAGATTGAATCCAGGATGCTCAGGTGACTCTGGATAGTCAAAGCTTCCTAAAAGCACATCAGGAACTTCCCTTCCGTCTTTCCAATACCTCAGCCCACCTAAGGAAGCAATTTTACTTGGTCCTTTAGAATTGGTGATAAAGTGAAGGCTGGTAAAGAGGTGTACAAATAAATCCCCTGACATGCCGGTACCGTAATCCAAATAATTTCTCCAACGGAAAAACCTTAATGGATCCCAATTTCGCTGAGTGGCATTGGAAATATAGCGTTTCCAGTCTACGGTTTTCTCATTTCCATCAGCAGGCACATTGTATTGCCACGCCCCTTCAGGAGACATTCTCGCCCAAAAACCTTCTGCATAGACTATATCGCCAATTGCTCCTGCAGCTAGCAGCTCTTTCGCTTTTTCATTTCCCAAAGATGAAATCCCCTGAGAACCCACCACCATCACTTTCCCTGATTTCTTCCATGCATCAATCACTTCCTGACCTTCTTTTACCGAATGGACCATAGGCTTTTCACAATACACATGCTTGCCTGCATTGAGTGCATCCACAGAAATCTGCTTGTGCCAAGAATCGGGAGTCCCAATAATCACCGCATCCACATCGGCTCTTTTCAGAATCTCTTTGTGGTCTTTGGTAAGGAAAAGATGATCTCCCCACTTCTTTTTGGCAGATTCCAAACGACCATCATACAAATCGCAAACTGCCACCAAAGAAACATTGGCATGCTGTAGCGCGGTATTGGTGTCTTCAGTTCCCATAATTCCCGCACCGATAAGTGCAAGTCGGATGGGCTTGTCGGCAGCATCTTCTTTTATGCGAAGGAGATATTCCTCTCGGATCGTATTTGCTTTGGCCATAAGAGCCGGCGCCAGAGCTGCAGCCCCTGTAGTCAATCCCAATTTTTTGAGAAAGCCTCTTCTATTGTCTTTCATTAGAAAAAACAGGTTTAATGTTAGAACCGAAAAGTTAATTGAATTTTTTAAAAAAGTACCGAGAGGTATTTCAATTTTTTACCAATGGATTCCAATACTTGGACTAGGCTTACGCTATAATCTTCGAAAATACTCAGCAGAATGTATCAATCGGCTTCCATACCATGAGAAAAGCTCCCCATCTACCAGTTCGATTTGACTATTTGGTAATAATTCCCTGAAAAAATCGAGATGTTTTTCTTTAAACGGAAAAGGTTCAGAGCTTAAGAGCAAATAGTCTGGATTGAACCTTTGCAATTCTTCCTTTTCCAAATCCGGATATCGTGGCTTATCGATCAGGTTTTCAAATCCTGCCTTTTCTAACATCACATTAATAAACGTGTCCTGACCTGCTACCATGATTGGTTCATTCCAAATCAAATAGACACAAGTTCCTTTTCGGGGAATAGGCTGTTCAAAAGTGAATTTGATCTTTCGAATGATTTCCTGAGACAGGGCTTCTCTTTGAGTAATCCTTCCAACTTGGCGAATCATCTCATAATTATCCTCCAAAGAAAAAATATCACTCATCCAAACCGGATACTTTTCAGCCAATTTCTCAATCCCTTCTCGATCATTTTCTTCCTTATTTCCAATGATCAAATCAGGCTTCAAGGAATCAATCACCTCAAATCGGTAATTCTTAGTCCCCCCAACGATGACTTTACTCTTTTTCAAGTAGTTGGGATGTATGCAAAATTTGGTCACCCCGACAATTTGTCCCTCTAAACCCAAGTCAACCAAAAGCTCTGTTTGCGAAGGCACTAAAGAAATGATCCGCTTAGGAGGTTGAGGAAGAAAAATGGTTCGATGAAGTTGGTCAGTGAAGTGCATGGTTGAAAAAGTGACTGGTTATTAGCTATTGAGGAAAAAGCAAAATCTTTCTTTCCCTCATAACTAATAACCAATACACGACTAACTGATGTATCTAAAATCAAAACTTGGATCGAAGTCTACCAAGAATGCATACATCAGATCGATGACTTGCTCGATATCCTGTTTGCTCGCTGTCTCCACGGTCGTGTGCATGTATTTCAAAGGAAGTGAAATCAAGGCAGATGGCACTCCCTCATTGGAATAGGCAAAGGCATCGGTATCCGTACCCGTACTTCTGGAAGCGGCAGCCCGCTGGAAAGGAATCTCATTTTTCCGCGCAGCGGCAATAATCAAATCCAACAACTTCTTGTGAACGGAAGCTCCATAGGTTAACACCGGACCTTTTCCGGCGGTCTGATCTCCGCTAGTAACCTTATTATATAATGGCGCCGTGGTGTCATGACACACATCGGTGATGATAGCCATGTTAGGTTTAATGTGATGTGCAATCATCTCTGCACCTCGTAGACCGATTTCCTCTTGGACAGCATTGACGATGTATAATCCAAAAGGTAATTGTTTACCTGACTCCTTGATCTTTCTGGCCACTTGCGCAATCATATAACCACCGATTCGATTATCTAAAGCCCTACCAGACCAGAATTTCCCGTTGAGTTCGATCAGTTCATCTTGGAAGGTGATCACACAGCCCACATGAATTCCCATTTCCTCCACTTCGGCTTTGGAACGAGCTCCGACATCGATGAAAATATTATCCAAGGTTGGAGCATCTTCTTTTCCTTCCTTGCGCACGTGGATTGCCGGCCAACCGAAAACTCCTGGAACGATCCCTTTGTCAGTATGAATATTCACCCGCATTGAAGGAGCTATCATGTGGTCCGAGCCACCATTGCGACGCACATAGATGTAACCGTCATCTTTGATGTAATTCACAAACCAGCTGATCTCGTCTGCATGCGCTTCGATGACTACTTTGTATTCTGCCTGGGGATTGATCACTCCCACGGCTGTGCCGTAATTGTCGGTGAAATAGGTATCCACAAACGGCTTGATGTAATCCAGCCAAATCTGCTGACCTGAAGCCTCAAAGCCGGTTGGGGAGGCGTTGTTTAGGTAGGTCTTCAGGAATTGGGTTTCGTTTTCAAATTTATTCATAGTTCAAGATTCTGAGATCGAGTTATTCGTTATTAAGTTATTTTGTTATTGGTCTGGTGAACCCGATTTGGCTTTTTTTAGGTAATTGATATACCCATTTAAAAGTTTTAGGCAATCATCATAAAGAATCCTAAATGAAGCCAAATCAAGCTCTGAAATATAATCCTCATCAAACGCAACGATTATATGATCAAGTGTTTCAGTAAGTGATCCTCTGGAGATTCTACAGAACTGGATATTTTCCTGATAGAAAAATCTCCCATATCCTTCGGCTATGTTATTGGTGATCGATCTAGAGGATTTTCTTATCTGAATTGCTAAAGCATATTTCTCTTCAGAAGGAAATTTTCTAACCAATTTCTGAACGAAAAGGCGCACTTCCCTTGCTTTTTTCCAAACTTCCAAATCTTCAAAAGTCTTTATGCTCACGACAATCTTTGGTTTAACGACAATTAACCAGTAACTCAATAACCAATTACTTTTTCCTTACAACGGAATATTCCCATGCTTTTTTCTCGGAAGTTTATCCACTTTGTTTTCCAGCATTTTAAAGGCTTTGATCAGTTTGATTCGGGTATCTGAAGGCACGATGACTTCATCAATGAATCCACGATGTGCCGCACGATACGGATTGGCAAATTTGGCGGTGTATTCATCCACCTTTTCCTGAAGTTTGGCTTCCGGATTTTCGGCTTCGGCGATTTCCTTTTTGAAAATGATCTCCGCAGCGCCTTTTGCTCCCATCACCGCAATCTCGGCAGTCGGCCAAGCATAGTTCATGTCTGCCCCAATGTGCTTGGAGTTCATTACATCGTAGGCACCGCCATACGCTTTTCGGGTGATTACAGTAATTCTTGGAACGGTAGCCTCAGAAAATGCATAAAGCAATTTTGCTCCATTAGTAATGATCCCATTCCACTCCTGATCTGTTCCCGGTAAAAAACCTGGCACATCTACTAACACAAGCAAAGGCACATTGAAGCTATCGCAAAAACGGACGAATCGGGCAGCCTTTACCGAAGCATGATTATCGAGTACACCAGCCATGGATTGGGGCTGATTACCGACAATGCCTACGCTTCGGCCTGCAATCCGGGCAAAGCCCACCACGATATTATCGGCATAGTTCTCATGTACTTCGAGAAAAGACTCCTCGTCCACGATTCCCCTCACCACATCCCGCATATCGTACGGGTGATTTGGGTTTTCTGGAATGATTGAATCCAAGACAACTCTAGACTCATCTTTTTTCAAATCGTAGGCATAAACCGGAGCTGTGTCTTCGCAGTTTTGGGGGATGTAACTCAGTAAACGCTTGATGTGGCGTATCGCCTCCACCTCATTGGCGCAGGCAAAGTGGGTGACTCCAGACTTCGTACTGTGGGTAGAAGCACCTCCGAGCTCTTCGGCGGTGACGGTTTCTTGAGTCACCGTTTTTACCACATTGGGTCCGGTCACAAACATGTAGGAGGTATTTTCCACCATCAAGATAAAGTCCGTGATTGCCGGAGAATAAACTGCACCACCCGCACAAGGTCCCATGATGGCAGATATTTGAGGAATGACACCGGAAGCCAAGGTATTTCTGTAAAAAATATCCGCATAGCCTCCAAGTGAATTGACGCCTTCTTGGATTCGAGCACCGCCTGAGTCATTCAAACCGATCACCGGTGCCCCGTTTTTCATGGCCAAGTCCATGATTTTACAGATTTTTTCAGCGTGAGTTTCGGAGAGTGAGCCTCCAAAAACAGTGAAATCCTGCGAAAAAACATAGGTCAATCGACCGTTTATTTCACCATAACCCGTAATTACTCCATCACCTAAGTAGTGTTCGTTGTCCAGCCCAAAATCCTTGGCACGGTGCATCACAAACTTATCTATTTCCTCAAAAGTCCCTTCATCAAGGAGTAAATCGATTCGCTCTCGGGCGGTGAGTTTTCCTTTTTTATGTTGGGCTTCAATTCGTGATTTCCCTCCTCCCAATTCTGCTTCGGCATTTTTCTTGGCCAAAAGCGCGATTTTGTCAGCATTGCTGGGTAGGGTATACAATGGATTCTTTGGGTCAGTCATATTCGGGGTTTTCGTTCTTTCACCAAATATAGGCCCTTGAATGGAATGGGAAATTGAAAAATTGGAAGATTGAAAAATTCATAAGGTCATGTTTCAATCAACCACTGATCAATATCTTTTTGTCCTGATTATGAAGCTCAACCTTTTACTTTTCAAAAACTTTCTATATTCGCCCATCCAAAAATTTTGGCAGAATATGAGTACCAGAAAGGCTGCGGTGATCGACATGGGGACCAATACATTTCATTTGTTATTGGTGGAATTGAATGGTGTCGGTTTTAGAACACTTTACAAGGAAAAAATCCCCGTCAAGCTCGGTCAGGGAGGTATCAGCCAAAATCAACTTGCTCCTGATGCCCAAAAAAGGGCCTTTCATACACTCAAGCATTTTAAAAACCTGATTGATGGAGAAGGCATCGATCAGGTTTTTGCTTTTGCGACCTCCGCAGTCCGAAATGCGGACAATGGAGCTGAATTTGTCCAAAAGGTAAAGGAAGACATCGGCATCGAAATCCATGTCATTTCAGGCGAAGAAGAAGCCCAATTGATCTACGAAGGCATCAACCTTTCGGGTTCGCTCAATGGTCATGTCAATTTGATGATGGACATCGGTGGGGGTTCGGTGGAGTTTATCATTGGTACCTCCCAGGAAGTTTTTTGGAAAAGAAGCTTTGAAATAGGCGGACAGCGCCTCCTTGATGCTTTCCATTACCATGACCCGATTTTGCCTGAAGAAGTGGAAAAGTTGGAAGACCATTGTTTCCTCAAACTCCAGCCTCTTCTTGAGGCAATCGAACAGTATAAACCTGAAGGTCTGGTAGGTGCCTCCGGCACTTTTGATACCCTGACGGATATTTATTTCGAATCCATGCTGCAGTGCAAACTCACCGGCCAACATGTATTTGAATTGCCTACAGCTGAATTTGAGCGAATTTTTCAGATGCTCAAAACCAAAAACCGAGAAGAGCGGCTGAAAATCCCCGGCATGATCGCAATGCGGGTAGATATGATCGTCGTGGCTAGCTGCCTAATTGAATTTATCCTGCGCTATGTACCTGTAGATGCCATTGTTTGCTCTCACTATTCTCTGAAAGAAGGAGCCGTTTCCCGATTGCTTGCTGGAAAAGTGGCAGTTTGAGTTTTTTGCCACAAAGGCAGAAAGGCACAAAGGGATAGTTGGAATTTGCAGAAAGATCTCAAAAAACCATCTGTGCATCAGAGGCTGTTTGAAGAATAAAAAATCATCTGTGCAACTGTGGCTTCACACCTTATCTTTGAGCCACGAAAAATTCCCTCAAATGCAAAATTTCTCCTACGATCACCTGTACCGTTTCACCTATGACATGCTAACCAAAATAGGATGTCCGGAATCCGATGCCAAAATTGCAACGGAAGTCCTGCTCTCTGCAGACCTTCGAGGAGTGGACAGTCACGGAGTAGCAAGGTTGAGCGGCTATGTGAGATTGTGGGAAAAAGGAAGAATTAACGCCACTCCTAACGTCCGCGTGACTTACGAAACGCCTTCTACCGCCGTAGTCGATGGTGACAGCGGATTAGGCTTGGTAGTCGCACCCTTTGCTATGAAAGTGGCGATCGAAAAAGCTAAAAATGTGGGCACAGGCTGGGTTTCTGTCAAAAATTCCAACCACTACGGCATCGCGGGTTACCATGCCATGATGGCCTTGGAGCACGATATGATCGGAATTTCCTTGACCAATGCAAGTCCTTTGGTATCTCCTACCTTCTCTAAAGAGCGATTGCTAGGTACGAATCCGATTTCTGTTGCAATTCCCGCCAAAGAAGAGCCTGCTTTTGTCGCGGACATGGCTACGACGACGGCAGCAAACGGTAAGCTGGAAATCCTTCAGCGAAAAGGACTAGACACACCTACAGGCTGGGTACAGGACAAAGAAGGAAATCCAACCACCTCTGCAAATGGAGTGAAAGATGGCGGTGCTTTGTTGCCCCTCGGTGGAGACAGGGAGCACGGTTCGCACAAAGGCTATGCACTCGGGGCAATCGTGGATATTTTTTCAGCTGTACTTTCCGGAGCAAATTACGGACCTTGGGTTCCTCCGTTCGTGGCATTCCTAGATCCACTCCCCAATTTGGTCGGAGAAGGAATAGGACATTTTTTTGGCGCGATGCGTGTAGATGCCTTCCGACCAGCCGATGAATTCAAATCTCACATGGACAATTGGATTCGTCGATTCCGCTCGGCACAACCAACGCCCGGAAACGAAAAAGTTTTAATCCCCGGAGATCCTGAGCGGGAATTGGAAGCCATTCGAAGAACGGATGGGATACCATTACTCGATCCAGTAGTGAAGGACTTGACTCAATTGGGTGAACGGTTTGGGGTGAAGTTTTGATTTCGGATTTCGGATTTCAGATTTCGGATTTAAAAAAACCATTGCTTAAGCAAATATCTGCTCTTCAAAAACCAACTATCAACAGAACCTAATTCTCATTATTTCTGTACTTTAGAATATGGAATGGAAAGAAAGGATAGTATCTGACAAGAATGTATTGCTTGGTAAGCCTGTAATAAAAGGCACTCGGATTTCTGTGGAATTCATTCTGGAAAGGCTAGCCGATGGTTGGTCTGAATCTAAAATTTTGGAATCCTATCCGCATTTGAAGAAAGAGGACTTACAGGCAGTTTTTGCTTATTTAAATGATTTTGTTAAAGATGGATTAATGGTAGAACTTCGTAGCAGGGTTTCCTAATGGCCTTTTTAGCGAATGAAAATTTCCCTTGGCCAAGTGTAATCTTATTGAGAGAGCACAATATTGAAGTCATCTCAATCGCTGAAAAGTTTCAGGAAATTTCAGATCAGGAAGTAATGTCCATAGCCATTAATCAAAACCTAACTATCCTGACACATGATTCTGATTATGGCGAATTGATTTTTAGGTATGGATTAAAACCTGACTCAGGTGTAATTTTTTTCCGAATTCATGAATTTGAACCAAAAGACCCTGCAAAGATTCTTCTTGATTTAATCGATAAGAAATTGAGTTTTTCAAGATCTCTTACTGTAATTGATAAAAATTCTATCAGACAAAGAAGCTATTAAACTCACGGATTGAATGAGCGATTCCCCTAAAAAATTCCGACTTGACAGAACTGCTTTCGAAGCCAGAAATGCCTCAGAACAGGTTAATTATGGGAAAGCCTATAAAAACACAACTTGGCAGGAGCGACTTCGGATTCATCAATATTTGAATAGCATTGCCTACGGATATGATTTGGATAATCCGCCTCGAATGGACAAGACATTTTTTCAGATCAAGAAAAGAGAATAAACCTTCCAAGGGAAATCCCATTTGAATATTACAATTAGACCTTGCTATGAAGAATACAATGCAGGATCAAAAAATTCATCCATGAAGAGAATTAAGGAAATTAAGGGCTGAGTTCAAAGCTAATCAATGGGTAATATTCCCCTGTAGCGCTTTGCTAAAGTTCTTAATTTTCTAAATGGTCTCAATGGTTTAAATCTATTTGCTTTCAAAAGAAAGGTACACGAACCCTCAATGTGTTGAATAACCAAATGTTAAAAGTGATTTCCCTGTAACCCTTCCTTCTTTTAATTCCCTTTTTGCCAAAAGCCTCATTTTCCCATTTTCTGCCTAGTTTAGTCTTGAAATTGCTCCAAGCCCAAACTGGAAGAAAATGAATAGAAGTTTCCTGAATATCCTAGCCCTTTTACTGGGCGTTTGCCTGTTTTCCTGTAGTCCAAAAGCTACCTTTCGGATCATCGACAAGCCCATTACTTGGAATGCAGAGCGGGAAAAACTTTCTATCCAATACCTGAAAGACCGACACGGTCTGGACAAAACCACCGCCACGATCGAACCCAAAATGGTGGTCGTTCACTGGACAGCTATCAATAACATCGAAGTGACTTTTGATGTCTTCAATCCTCCAACTCTTGGAGGACGGGCAGATTTGACTGGCGCTAGTAATCTGAATGTTTCCAGCCAGTTTTTGATTGACCGGGATGGAACTGTTTTCAGACTTTTACCCGACACGACCTTTGCTCGGCACGTGATTGGCTTAAACTATTTGGCTATCGGTATCGAAAACATCGGGAGCGATGACATGCCCCTTACCAAAGCCCAACTCACTGCCAATGAAAAACTGATCAGATACCTGAAGAGGAAATATCCTATCGAGTATGTCATCGGTCATCACGAATACCAGAATTTCCAGAAAACTGATCTTTGGAAAGAAACGGATCCCAATTACAGAACGGTCAAATCCGATCCTGGGGACAAATTCATGAACCAGCTCAGAAAAAAATTAGCTGACCTTAATCTTAAACCAGTACCAAAGCCTTGATAATCGGCCCTCTTTTGATCAAAAAGCCATTCTCAAACTCATTTAAAATTCCCCCTTGCCGTGGTCTGTGTCCCCACAGACCACCAATTCAAAAAAAAAACCTTACCTATTTTCCTAATAAAATTACCCGATGCACTTCCCCCTAAGACTCTTTCACCTATTCCTGATCAGCATTCTTTTGTTTGCAGCTTGCAAATCCAAAAAGCCAGTTGCTACTACGCCTACAAGACCCAGCACTTCCACAACCATTTCTCCAAAAACCAGCGAAACCCTTCCTGCCAAACCGCTGCCTGCAGTTGCTCTAAAACCTTTGGCCTATCGAATGCCAGATATCCCACGGGAATTCCGCGGAGTCTGGATTGCTACCGTCGCCAATATCGACTGGCCGGTTTCTCCCGATTCACCTTGGGAAGTTCAGAAGCGAGAATACATCAAGCTTTTGGATTATTACAAAAATCTAAACTTCAATGCTGTCATCGTGCAAATCCGCGCCGCGGGCGATGCCTTTTACCCCAGCAACTTTGCCCCTTGGTCCAAATACCTGACAGGAAAGCAAGGAAAAGCTCCTGCCACTCAAGAAAATCCCCTGACCTGGATGATCAAAGAAGCGCACGACCGCGGACTGGAATTTCACGCGTGGCTCAATCCCTATCGGGCCACCATGAACCTCGAAACGAGCGACTTAAGTCCTGAACACGACTTTTTCAAACATCGAAACTGGATGCTTAAATATGGTACCAAGTGGTACTATGACCCAGGATTGCCTGAGGTAAAAAATCACTTATTGGCCATCATCAAAGAAGTGGTCACCAATTATGACATCGATGCCATTCATTTTGATGACTATTTCTATCCTTACAAAGAGCCTAAGCTGGATTTTCCCGATAAAGCTTCCTATGACAAATACAAAAAACCCGGACAGTCTCGGGACGACTGGAGAAGGCAGAATGTGAACGATTTGATTTTGGCACTCAGCCAGACCATCAAGGCGCAAAAGCCTTGGGTGCAGTTTGGGATTTCCCCTTTTGGAGTTTGGAGAAATCAAAGCAAAGACCCCAAGGGATCACCCACCCAGGCCGGTCAGACCAATTACGATGACCTCTACGCGGATGTCTTGCTTTGGATGAAAAATAAATGGATCGACTACCTGATTCCACAATTGTATTGGAGCATGGAGCATCGACTGGCTTCCCACCGCAAACTGGCAGACTGGTGGTCGAATAACAGCTACGGAACCAACATTTACATCGGAAACGGGCCTTATAAAATCCGGGAAGACTCCGATGAGGCTTGGAAAAATCCAGCCGAACTCAACACCCAAGTCAATTATGCCAGGACTTTGCCTCAGATACAAGGTAATGCCTTTTTCTCCGCCAAATCCATCTACATCAAAAATCAGGACATCGCTCAAAAGCTGAAAGCGGAGGTATTTAATCGTCCCACTTTGCCTCCATCCTTTGAACCAAAGACACAGACCATCATTGAAATTCCGGTGGTTTTTGATGTGAAAACCACCCCCGAAAAAACCCAAATCAATCTCGAAAAACCACTTGATCCCGCCATCCGATATGCGATGGTCCAAGGCGGAAATGATCTGAATACGCTACACGAGGCGATTATTCATACGGCTTGGGTAGGTGGATCGAGAGTCCGATATTTAGAAGTACCGAGTTTGAATACCGAGTATTTGGCGATCCGCTGGATTGACCATTATGGTCGAATCGTACAAACTCAGGTCTTCCAAACCCCAAAATCCACCCGCCCATGAAAGACATGCTCGTTCGCCTGATGGAACTCCCAGACGCCTCCGAATTGGAAAAGAGACTGTTGGAAAAAGAGAAAATCGTGTTTCGAAGGGCTATCGCTCCTGAAAAACACCTCGTCAGCGAATGGGTGATGGAGCAATTTGGTGCTTATTGGAAATCAGAGGTCGAAGTAGCTTTTTCTCGACAGCCGGTTTCCTGTTGGATCGCCCAAAGAGGCAATGAGCTGTTGGGCTTTGCCTGCTACGAATGCACGGCTCGCAATTTTTTCGGACCCACTGGCACCAAAGAATCCGAACGGGGAAAAGGTATTGGCAAAGTTCTTTTGATCAAATCCCTCGAATCCCTTCGGGAAATGGGCTATGCCTATGCCATCATCGGAGGAGTAGGCCCGGCAGAATTTTATGAAAAAGCCGTGGGGGCGAAAATCATAGAAAGCTCGGAAGTCAGTATTTATCAGCATTTACTTAGAAAATCATGACCCAAAATTCCTCCAAAAACCCATGGATTTGGGTGCCTACGCTCTACCTTACCGAGTCACTCCCCTATGTGGTCATCATCACGGTATCGGTGATCATGTACAAAAACCTCGGCATCTCCAATGCAGACATCGGGTTATATACGTCCTTTCTTTACCTGCCTTGGGTGATCAAACCAATCTGGAGTCCGATTTTGGAGCTTTTTGGAAATAAGAAACAGTGGTTTCTCAGCATGCAGCTGATCCTTTCCCTGGTTTTTTTGGGAGTAGGATTAACCACAGGAACAGATCAATTTTTCACGATTACCCTAGCCTTTTTCTGGATGGGTGCTTTTGCCTCCGCCACCAATGACATCGCTTCGGACGGTTTGTATTTGATCGCTTTGAAGCCCGATCAGCAGAGCTTTTTTGTGGGAATGCGAAGCACCTTCTACCGAGTGGGTATGATTACCGGACAGGGATTGATTGTGGTAATCGCAGGAAATTTAGAGCAAAAGTTTGGCGATCCTACTCAAGCTTGGTCTTGGACCATGACCGGGGTAGGTGCTTTGATGCTGACCTTGACAGGAGTGAATTACCTTTCTACTCCAAAAGTCATCGAGGCACGCGTGGCCAAAGAAGATCAACCCAGTTTTGGCAAGGTCTTTTCCACCTTTTTTACCAAGAAGAATATCGGACTTTCCGTAGGCTTTGTCCTGCTTTATCGACTGGGTGAATCCCAATTGGTCAAGATGGCCTCTCCGTTTTTCCTAGATTCCAGAGAGGCAGGAGGATTGGGCTTAAGTACGACCGAGGTGGGTTTTATTTATGGCACGTTGGGTGTAATTGCTTTGCTGGCTGGGGGAATTTTGGGAGGAATTTTGATATCGCGTGACGGTTTGGGCAAGTGGATGATGCCCATGGCTTTTGCCATCAATGCGCCGAATGTTGGGTACATTTTCCTAGCTTGGCTTCAACCGGAAAGCATAGCCTTTGACACAACTGTCGTTGTAATCGAGCAGCTGGGATATGGATTTGGATTTGCTGCCTTTATGGTTTTTCTGATTTTCCTGGCCGAAGGCATCTTCAAAACCGCCCATTATGCCTTGGCAACAGGATTTATGGCCATGGGAATGATGCTTCCCGGGATGCTGAGCGGATACATGCAGCAGTGGCTGGGCTATCCTGGATTCTTTGTATGGGTGGTGATCGCCACGATTCCGGGATTTGTCATGGCTTATGCAGTGAAGTATCCGAGTGAGTTTGGGAAGAAAGTGAGTTGATTTACGAATTACGAAATACGATTTACGAGATGAAATAGCACCCCAACCCCTCAAAAGGCTAACAAAACTCTACCAAATTTTGCAATATTTCAATTTTGCAATTTCCAATCAGCAAATGACCAAGAACCAAAAAATCGCCCAATGCTTCTCCCCTGCGGCGTTTATTCACGATACGGAGGAAAATTACCAAGCCATTGAAAGGCTAATCAGAGAGCAGGAAATCGGCGGGCTAACTTTTTTCCACAGCCGACATTCCGCTGCTGCCAACTTTGAAAAACGAGCGGAAGTATTGGACGTTTCGGGCACTTTTGAAAAACTTATCGGTCTGATCAACCGCTATCAGGCTGTTTCCAAAATCCCTTTGTTGATCAGCATCGACGGAGAGTATGGCTTAGCCATGCGGGTGGAAAAAACGCCCCAATATCCTTTTGCCATTACCCTTGGCGCTTTAAAAGAAGATGCCAAAAAGTGGGTGGAAGAAGTTGGTTACCGAATGGGCTTGGACATGAAGAGATCCGGGATCCACCTGAATCTTGCTCCCTGCGCCGATGTCAATACCAATCCCAACAATCCGGTGATTGGTTATCGCTCTTTTGGAAATGATCCTGAAAAAGTAGCTCAACTCGCTTTTGCTGCCTATTCGGGGATGAAAAAAGCAGGAATCGGCGCTTGCTTGAAGCATTTTCCTGGGCATGGGGACACGGCGACGGACTCGCATTTGGGTTTGCCTATCCTTAATAAATCCAAGGCAGAACTCGAAGCCGAGGAGCTTCTTCCCTTTCAATACGGCATCGACCAAGGGGTGGAAATGATCATGGTAGGACACCTGGCGGTACCTGCTTTAACAGGAGGAAAAGACATTCCGGCCAGCATTAGTCGGGAACTGATTACGGACTTGCTCAAGGGAGAAATGGGTTTCAAAGGACTCGTGATCTCCGATGCGCTCAATATGAAAGCGGTTGCCAATCTTCATCCCGAGCCAGGGGAACTCGAATGGCAGGCTTTCCATGCCGGCAATGACATCCTATGCTTTTCGGATCATGTGAAAGAAGGCATTGAAAAAATCGCCCAAAATGCCTCAGATGATGAAGTCGATGCGGTTCTTGAAAAAATCATGGCCTTGAAAAAGCGATTGGGAGTGATGGAATGCAAGTCTATTGAAGTTCCGGCCTTCGATTGGGAAAGTCATTCCCAACTCCAGAAAGACCTGGCAGAAAACTACGTTTCGGTGATTTCTGGAGAGATCAATCCTGAAGAACTCAAGGCTTTGGCAAAAGCCGGAAAGCTGGGTTACCGGGAATTTTTCACCCAAAACCCAAGTGTTTTTTCCCAGCAACTGGATTTACCTGTTTCCCCAATCGAACAGGCAGAAAAAGTGATTTTGGCAGTTTTTGTCCCAAGCCACAAGCCCCTGAATCAATTTGGAATGGACCAAGGAGTAATGGATGAACTCCAAAAATTGGCCAAAAGCAAAACTTGCATTCTAATCCATTTTGGAAATCCACTGGCGCTTAAACATTTGGGAAAACTGGAAGATTTTGAAGCGGTTATTTGTGCGTATCAGGGATTTGAGGAGGTGCAGGGAGTGGTAACCCAAACCCTTCAAGGAATTGAAGCCTATGGAAGTTAAACACGAGGATTCAAAACCCTCCAAGTTCTCGACTTGGAGGGTTCCTTTTTTACTTCTTTACCGAAAAACGATATACGTGTTTGGAGGAAGAAAAATGCGCATGAACCATTCAATGCTTTTTTGAAAGTATTATTTTGGTGATAGCCTACAGTCAAAAACAAGTGTTTTTCATCAACTAACGAAAGCAGCTATGGACTTTAAGACCAACCATAAGCGATTAGAAATTGGAGAAGGTAAAATCAGCGGATATCTCTCTATTTTCATTGGAGTCTGTTCATTTTTATTTTCGGTAAGTCTTTTTTTTCCTGAAATCCTTACCACCTCAGAATTCCGAGAGTTCTATACGGAAGGCTTTTTGCAAATCTTCTTCTTGTCGCTGTTTTTTCTTGGATTGGGATTTGCCTTGACCAGCTTTATTCTCAGAAAAAAGGCGGACATAGCTATTTTAGGTTTAGTTTTTTTGGTTGGCTCGCTGATTTTAAACTACCTCATGCCTGAAAGGACTCCGGGATTTTATTCTACTTTCTCCATAGGTTTGGACTGGCTGGTATTGGACATTTTTTTTACCGCAGCAATTTTTATCCCGATTGAGTTATTTCTTCCAAAACACCTGGATCAATCCAAATTCCACCCAGAATGGAGGACTGATTTGGCATATTTTATTTACAGCCACCTGTTGGTTCAAGCACTTGGAATCATCATCAGAACCCCAGCAATCATTTCATTTTCAGGACTTCCTATTGCTGAGATTCATGCGGCTGTTTCCTCCATCGCATTTCCTTTGCAGCTATTGATTGCATTAGTAGTCTCTGATCTTTTCCAGTGGACCATTCACTTTCTATTTCATAAAGTCCCCTTCCTTTGGAAATTCCATGCGATTCATCATTCAATCAAAAACATCGATTGGTTAGCCGGGTCAAGGATCCATTTTGTGGATCTAATCTTGGTTCGATCTTTTACTTTTATCCCACTTTATGTTCTTGGATTTAGCACGCCCGTATTTTTGACTTATCTCGTGTGGGTTTCTATTCAAGCAGTATTGGCTCATTCCAATACCAAACTAAATTTTGGTTTTTTGAGATACCTATTGGTCACACCTCAATACCATCATTGGCATCATGCGGCTGATCCCAAGTACTATGACAAAAATTTCGGTATTCATTTTCCGTTCATTGATATGATTTTTGGCACCTATCTGGAAAAAGGAAACGAATGGCCTGAAAGAACTGGATTGAATGAAGAAATGCCCACAACCTTTCTGGGACAAACGATTCATCCATTTAAATCCAAGGAAAAAATTAGAACTTCGTCTAAATCTCAAGACGACTAATTGGTGATTGTATAATATCAAAAAGAAACCCTCCAAAGGCTTTAAATCCTTTGGAGGGTTTCTTTTTTTACTTCTCCACCGAGAATCGATACTCGATGTTGTGGGTGTACTTTTCTCCCGGATTTAGGATCGGGCTGGGGAAATTGTCATGATTGATTGCATCTGGCCAGTTTTGGGATTCCAAACAAAAGCCCCAATGCTTTTCGTAGGTTTTGCCATCGGCCCCGGCAAAATTGGATAGGAAGTTTCCAGTGTAAAACTGCACCCCCATGTTGTCCGAATACATGTCCATCACCCGGCCGCTTTCGGCATGGCGCACACGGACGAAGTGCTTCATATCAGCTGATTTTTCCCGCTTCATCACCATGTTATGATCAAACCCAGCGCCATTGGCAGAGATTTGATCACCAAGAATTTTTGGTGTACGGAAGTCAAATGGAGTTCCAGTCACGTCTTTTACCTCACCTGTTGGGATCAATTCCTCATCCACCGGCGTGTAGGCATCCGCCCAAAACTGAAACTCATGATCCTGCGCATCCCGCTTCATTCCGCCCAGGTTAAAGTAGGTATGGTTAGTCAGATTGAGGATGGTCTTTTTGTCGGTAGCAGATTCAAATCGGATTCGAAGGGTATTATCTGCGGTCAATTCCATCCATAGGGTAGTTTCCAGATTGCCGGGATAACCTTCTTCTCCATCCACACTGAGGTAAGTCATTTTGACTCCGACTACCGAATCATTGGAATAGGTTTCAGGAGTCCAGACTTTTTTGTTGAAGCCTTCTACCCCACCATGCAGGTGGTTGTCTCCATTGGTTTTGGCCAAGGTATATTTTGTTCCATCCAACGAGAATTCGGCATTGGCGATCCGGTTGGCCACACGACCGGCTGTAGCCCCGAAAAAAGGATTGGGCTTGGTTAGGTATTCCTCCACGGTATCAAAGGTGAGGGTGATATTCTCTTTGTTCCCGTTTTTGTCCGGAGCAATGATTTTATGCACCAAGCCTCCATAGTTGGAGAGTTCGACTTGCATGGTGCCGTTGTCAAGGAGGTAATGAAAAACGGGTTGGCCCTTGTGTTCGGCCACTTGTTCTGCTTTGATCATAAGGTTGATTTCTTCTTTAATCGGTTCTTGGGTGTTGTTTTGAGAGCAGGCAAAAGCCATCGAAAGGATAGCTGCTATGCCTAGGATTGACGTGTATTTCATATTCTAAAGTTGAAAGGTTTGAAAGTGGTAAAGTTGTAAGGTGATTTCAACACTACTCATCACCTCGTAAATCGTAATTCGTAACTCGTAAATCTACTGCCGAAGATATTTCTGCCGAATTAGATTCAACTCCAGCTGCAACTCATCCCGCTGGATAAATTTCCCCTGAATCATGATCGCTTGAGGCTTTTGCATGGTGGTCAAGTCTTCCAATGGATTTTTTTGTACCAATACAAATTCTGCCGCGGCACCGGGTTTTAATACTCCCCACTGCCCTTCCTGCCCCATGTATTTGGCAGGATTGACAGTACCGGTTTTTAGAATTTCATAATTGGACATGCCGGCTTTGGACATGGATTCAATCTCTCGATGGATAGAAAAACCGGGAACATTAAAAACCTGAGGAGAATCCGAACTCATGATCATCGGCACTCCGGCTTTGTGAAGTTCGAGGAAAAGCCACTGACGGAATTCCAAATACGGTTTCACTTTGGCCTCGGCCAACACCCCATCTGCTTCCATTTTAGATTTGGTATTGAACCACTGAGTGACCAATAAGCCTGGTAAATAGAGCATCTCGGGTTGCTGACGCAATTCGTAAGCGGGTTGATAGCCGAAATAACGCTCAAACAAAGTCATGGTCGGCGCCATCCAAGTTTTGTTTTCCAGACAAAGTTGGATCAAACCTGCCAGTTTGCTTTTATCCACCTGTGCAACCAAGTTCATGTTAAAAGGACCGGAGACGGTCGGATCAATCACTGTTCCGTCAGGAAGCATGGCCTCCAAAAATCCGTCTATGTGCTCTACTGATCGATAGCCACGAGTCACCGAAGTCACCAAGCCCACATCCAGGGAAACGTGTCCTCCATAGAAAATCCCTTGCTTTTTGGCCTCATCGGCAATAGCCAAAAACTTTGGCGTATCCAATCCAGGATGCAACTTGAGGTGATCGTATCCTGCTGCTTTTTGTGCTCTTACCATAGCTCGACCCGCTTCCGGATCAGCGACTGTATTTCCATTGAAAGACGGGCCAGAGACAAAAGTTCGAGGTCCCAACAATTCCCCTTTCATCACCCGATCCCGAAGTGCCAAATGGGATTCGTGACCGAGCATACTTCTTATCCGAAGGACACCATTGGCCAAGTAAAGCATCATCACTTCTTCTTGAAATTCTGGCCCATATTGCTCAGGATTGGGTAAGTGACCATGAAATTCTGCCAAACCCGGAAAAACATACATCCCTCGACCATCTAAAGTCCTCACACCAACTGCCGAAATCTCCTGCTCAGGCGCAATCTCTATAATCACCCCGTCTTTGACATAGATCGAGTGATCTTCCAAAACTTTGTCATCCAACATGGTGATCACATTCAAGTGATTGATCACAAGCTCCTGTGCAAAAACCGAAACAAAAGAACAGCTCAGAAAAAGGAGTGAAAACAGGATTTTAATTGGTCTCATAGCCAGATGGGTTAGGTTGGGAAACTTAAGTTCGGCCTTTCCCTTTTGTAAACCAATCCAGTGGTGGATTTTTTTGGGTTCACCGCGGAGACGCAGAGTACGCTGAGGCATATTCAAACTAAGAAAAAATAATCTGTGAAAATCAGCGTCTTTTTCTGTGAAAATCTGTGGGAAATTAAATTAAAAAGAGGCTGAATCGCTCCAGCCCTTCGTAAATCGTAATCGTAAATCTCAAATCCATTGGGTGTGGTAAAACTTCCCACTTGGATCGTCTTTGCGCTGATAGGTATGCGCTCCAAAATAATCCCGTTGCGCCTGAATGACCGAAGCCGAAGACTCAGCTGTGATTCTTCCCAACAAATAATTGATCCCCGCACTCATCACCGGCAAGGCAAAACCATGCGTCAAACCCAAACCAACCAATTCCGCTAAGGCTTTTCTTCCTGAAATCACTTGTTCTTTCACTCCTGACATTTCAAAGAAGGATACCTGATCGGAATAATTAGCGGAAATGGTCTCCATCAAACCCGACCGAATAATACAGCCATTGGTCCAGATTCGGGCAATTTCGTTGAAATTGAGATTCCAGCCTTTGGTGTCTGAGACAGTTTTCATCAAGCGGAAACCTACCTCATGATTGATGATTCGGGCCAACCCATAGGCTTCTTTGATTTTGGGCAGCCACGCTTCAAGTGAACCTTCGACTTGTTGGAATTCATGTTGGAAGGTCTTAGAAAACGCCACACGCATCGCTTTTTCTCCGGAAACGCCTCGTGCATTCACGGATTCAGCCAATGGACTGTAAGGAATTCCATACTCCAAAGCCGTTGTCAAAGACCAGGCTCCGGTGCCTTTTTGTCCAGCCTGATCAAGGATTTTATCCAAGAGCAATTCTCCGTTTTCCTTGAAAAGAAGCAGATCAGCCGTAATTTCCAATAAGAAGGACTTCAATTCACCTTTTCCCCAATCCGAAAAAATCGCAGATACCTGCTCAGCCGTACAACCGAAACCGAATCGCAGTAAATGAACCAACTCCGCCAAAACCTGCATCTCACCGTACTCGATGGAGTTATGCACCATTTTGATAAAGTGGCCCGAGCCTCCCGGACCCACATAAGTCACGCAGGGCTTTCCGTCTTTGTCTTTGGCAGAAATTCTTCCCAAGAAATCCTCCACCATTGCATAGCCTTCTGCATTTCCTCCTGGCATAATGGATGGACCTTTTCTAGCTCCTTCTTCCCCACCAGAAACGCCCATCGGCAAAAAGTGCATGCCGACCTCTTTTAAACGATTGACTCTTCGATCCGAATCAAGATAGAATGAATTGCCACCATCGATGACCAAATCGTCCTTTTCCAAAATCGGAATCAGCGCATCCAATTGGGCATCGATCGCTGCCCCGGCAGGAATCATCATCAAAATCCTGCGTGGCTTTTCCAAAGAATCCACAAACTGCTGTAAGTCCTCGAACGCCAGCATATTGGAAAATTCCGGATTTTCATCGAGCACTTTTTTGGCGATGCCTTCTTCTTTTCCGGCGACAAATCGATTGTAAAGTGAGACGGGAACGCCTTTTTCGGCCAGATTGAGCGCTAAGCTTTTGCCCATGACGCCCATCCCGATGACTCCCATTTTCATGTTCATAGGTTGAGAAGTTAAATAGTGAAGGGAAGCTTCCAGCAGTTGCTCAGGAGCCCCCGTGATATCCAATAAGAATCCGGTTTGTGGCTTTTCCCAAACGGCAATTTGGGAATCCAGCATTCCGGCTTTCATGTAATGGTTTTTTCGGGCAAGCATTCGTTCCCAAATCAAATCCCGACTTCCTGTGAGATGAATCCAGCGGAGATTATCGGAAACTGACAGCTTTTCCCGATACCAATTTTTCAAAGCCGAACAGGCCAAAACCGCACCGCCTTTTTGCTCAGAAGTCAAGAGCTGATCCGCCAAAGCCTGAAGCCAAGGCTGCCGGTCTTCATCATTAAGCGGATGCCCTGCGCTCATTTTGGCAATATTTTCCGCAGGATGAAAATGATCCGCATCGAAAAAAGGAAGACGGAGCCTTTCGGCCAAGAGCGTTCCAAGGGTAGTTTTCCCCGTTCCCGATACACCGGTGACGATTACAAGCATGGGGCGAAGTTAATTTATTTGGAGTCAACAGCACATAATTAAAATGATATTGTCAACGGTCAACCGACCACAGTCCACCGAAGTTCGGAAATCACATCGATCGGTGGACTGTCGACCATGGACAGTCGACAACCTTACAACTTTCAAATCCATTCCACCTGACAACTCCAAAATTCCTACCTTTGCCCCTTCAATTCCAAGATTCATGATTTCAGTCGATAACGTGACCGTCATGCACGGCGGCACACCGCTTTTCAGCAATATCACCTTCAACATCAACGAGAGCGACAAGATCGCCCTCATGGGTAAAAACGGGGCGGGAAAATCTACCCTCCTCAAGATCATTGCCGGACAAAGCAAGCCAACCTCCGGTACAGTTTCTGCCCCAAAAGGCTATGTCGTAGCTTATTTGCCTCAGCATTTGCTCACTGCGGATGATTGCAGTGTGATGGAGGAGACGGCCAAAGCCTTTGCCTCTTACCTCGGCATGAAGGAGGAAATCGACCGAATCAACGAGGAACTGACTGTGCGAACAGACTATGAATCGGAAGATTATTACAAACTGATCGAAAAAGTCTCCGAACTCAGTGAGAAATTCTACGCCATCGAAGAGATCAACTACGAGGCAGAAGTAGAAAAAGTGTTGTTGGGTTTAGGTTTCGTTCGCGAAGATTTTCAGCGATCCACATCTGAATTTTCCGGAGGGTGGAGAATGCGGATCGAGCTGGCAAAAATCCTGTTGCAAAAGCCTGATCTGATCCTTCTCGACGAACCGACCAACCACCTGGACATCGAATCCATCCAATGGCTGGAAGAATTTCTGATGACCAAAGCCAAAGCTGTGGTGGTGATTTCCCACGACCGGGCCTTTGTCGACAACATCACCACACGAACCATCGAAGTGACGATGGGCCGTATTTACGACTACAAAGCGAAATACAGCCATTACCTGGAACTTCGCAAAGAGCGTCGCGAGCAGCAGCAAAAGCACTACGAAGAGCAGCAGAAGTTTATCGCCGAAACGACCCAATTTATCGAGCGCTTCAAGGGCACCTATTCCAAAACACTTCAGGTGCAGTCCCGCGTGAAAATGCTCGAAAAACTGGAGCTAGTAGAAGTGGATGAGGTGGATACTTCTGCCTTGAAACTCCGGTTTCCACCTTCTCCCAGATCAGGAAAATATCCGGTGATTGTCGAGGAAATGGGAAAAACCTATGGAGATCATGTGGTGTTCAAAAACGCCTCCATGACCATCGAGCAAGGACAAAAAGTAGCTTTTGTCGGGAAAAACGGGGAAGGTAAATCCACCATGATCAAGGCGATTATGGGCGAGATCGACTTCCAGGGAAAATGTGAACTCGGTCACAATGCAATGATCGGGTACTTTGCGCAGAATCAAGCCTCACTTTTAGACGAGTCCATTACGATTTTTGAAACGATTGATAACATCGCTGTGGGAGAGATCCGAACCAAAATCAAAGATATTCTCGGAGCCTTCATGTTTAAGGGCGATGATATCAACAAGAAAGTCAAAGTGCTTTCCGGTGGAGAAAAAACCCGATTGGCGATGATCAAATTGCTCTTGGAGCCGGTAAACTTGCTAATTCTTGACGAACCAACGAACCATTTGGACATGAAGACCAAGGACATCATCAAGGATGCGTTGAAAGCTTTTGACGGCACTTTGATTGTGGTGTCTCACGACCGGGATTTCTTGGATGGCTTGGTGACCAAAGTTTTTGAATTTGGCAATAAACGAGTGCGTGAGCACTTCGAAGACATTAACGGCTTCCTGAGAAATAAGAAGATGGAGAATTTGAGGGAAGTGGAGCGCAAACAGTAGTCAGTCTCGGTTTGCAGTAATCAGTACATCGAAAGTCAGAAGTATAAAGTCAGAAGGCTGAAAATCCGGAGTGAAAGCTTCGGGTTTTTTATTGCCGCAGATCCACAGAAAAAAGGAAATCTGTGCATCTGTGGCAAAACCTTATTCCGAGAACGGAAATCGGATCAGCTGTTCCTCCTTGCTTGATTGGTAAATAGCCCGAATGAGTTCCAAGGATTTTCGGGATTTGGGTCCATCGACTTCGGGTTGATTTCCAGTTTCGATCGCTTGGAGAAAATCCATCCACTGTTTGGCATGAAGCTCGAAGCCAATTGCATTGGGATCGGAGGAACCTGATGCTGCGTTATGTTCAGTTTTTGCTATTGGACTTTCCATTCCCCGAACATTCCAAGCAGTCAACTTCCCTGCTTCCAAAATCGCACTTCCTTCTGTTCCATAAATCTCCAAACGCTCTAGATATCCGGGATAAAGGGAAGTGCCTGCTGTGATCGTTCCCATCGCTCCTGATTTGAAATTGACCAAAGCTGCTCCTAAATCCTCCCCTTCGATGGGATAGAGCGTGGTCTTCACTTTTCCAAAAACAGAATCAACTTCTCCCATCACTTCTAAAAGAAGATCCAACGTATGAATGGCCTGATTGATCAGGGCGCCTCCTCCGTCATAGGTTAAGGTTCCTTTCCACTGGCTGGAAGAATAATAATTGGCATCACGAAACCAATTGACCGCTGCATTTCCCATTAGCAGTCGACCAAAAACCCCATTCGATATCGCATCCTTTAACTTAGTAAAATCAGGAGAAAAGCGATTTTGAAAAACTACTCCCAACTTTACATGTTGAGCCTCGGCAGCTTGGATCAATTGATCTGCCCGATCCAAAGTAACCTCTATCGGTTTTTCAATAAAGACATGTTTTCCTGCTTCAATGGCTTTGAGCGCAGGCTCTAGGTGCATCCCACTAGGAGTACAAATGCAAACTACCTCAAGGTCAGGAGATGAGATAAATTCCTCCCAATTACTGAATACCGGCACCGAAAATTTCTCCCTGGCTTTTGCCGCACTGGGAGGATTTGGATTGAAAAGACCAATCAATTCGGCATTGACCAAACTAGCGATGGCTTGCGCATGCTTGAGGGCAATGGCACCTGTACCGATGATTCCGATTTTGTATAGCTTTTCCATGCCTACTTCATTAATACCAAGGGATCCTGTCTCAGTAAGTGGACCAAGGCTTTATACATGTTGGGATGATAGTTTTTCAAATCCTGACTTCGCTCAAAAAAGCTTTCCAAGGCGACTGCAAAAAATTCGTGTTCATTTAACCCGGCACTTTCACGAAACAGGCTGGGTAAACCTTTTCTGAGCCTTTCCATTTCAGCCGGAACCCATTGGGTATACTCAGTCCAAGCTTTAGGATTAAACTCATGTTCTCCGTCGGTTTCGATCAGATTGGCTAGTTTCAATGCATGGGCAATTTCATGGATACCCACATTTACTCCATCTGATGGATCTGCCATACCTTCTACGAAGCACTTCCAAGAGACTACAATCAACCCATGTTTTGGATTCACTTCTCCGCGGTGGTACACTTTATTGACCGTGCTGTAGTAGGCATTTGGATAAACCAAGATAGTATGGAAGTGTGCTAAGCGAAGTCTTTTCCAACCGAAAATGACCATCGTAATCGTAGCTCCAATCAAAACCTCCATTTCGGAGGTCACCTCTTCCAAACCTCCCCTCGGTGCAAATCGCTTGGTAGAAAGTATAGTTTCTAATTTGACAAGAAACTCTTTTCTATGGATGGGTTTGAGCCTTGCGAAATAGGGGAAATGAATATCTAAAAACCGGATCTCCTCTGGAGTAACTTTCCTAGGAAAGAGCTTCCAACGGGTCTCATTAATAAATTGAATAAACAGGTAGGTGGCAAACATCAGAAAATAAAAATGGCAACCACCTAAAGTAGTTGCCATTTGTCAGAAAATCAATTTTCAATTTATCTCGCGTAGTTGACTGCTCGCATTTCCCTGATCACAGTTACTTTGATCTGCCCAGGATATTGCATCTCTTTTTCGATCTTTTGGGAGATGTCAAACGAAAGCTTCCCTGCCTTTTGATCATCGACACTGTCTGCATCGACCAGGATTCGGAGCTCACGACCTGCCTGCATCGCAAAGCACTTATTTACTCCATCAAAATTCAAAGCCAACTCTTCCAATTCCTTCAGACGCTTCACGTAGCTGTCCATGATTTCACGACGTGCACCAGGTCTGGAACCGGAGATTGCATCGGATGCCTGCACGATCGGAGAGATCATGGAAGTCATCTCGATCTCGTCGTGGTGAGCACCGATCGCATTGCAGATTTCAGGATGCTCTTTGTAGCGCTTGGCCAGTTCCATACCGAGGATTGCGTGAGGTAATTCCTGCTCCTCAGGCCACACCTTTCCGATATCATGCAGAAGTCCGGCACGCTTAGCCAGCTTGGCATTGAGTCCCATTTCAGCAGCCATGGTAGCAGCAAGTTTGGCTACTTCTCTGGAGTGCTGAAGTAGATTTTGTCCGTAAGAAGAACGGAATCTCATTCGACCCACCATCTTGATCAATTCAGGATGAAGTCCGTGGATACCCAAATCAATACAAGTTCTTTCTCCGATTTCGACGATTTCTTCCTCAATATTCTTCTCGGTTTTAGCCACCACTTCCTCGATACGGGCAGGGTGGATTCGACCATCCTGAACCAGACGATGCAGTGACAATCGCGCGATTTCTCTCCTTACCGGATCAAAGCCTGAAATGATGATTGCTTCAGGGGTATCGTCCACAACGATTTCCACACCCGTGGCAGCTTCCAGTGCACGGATGTTTCGACCTTCGCGACCGATGATTTTGCCTTTGATGTCGTCGCTTTCGATATTGAATACAGACACACAGTTTTCTACCGCATGCTCAGTAGCTGTACGCTGAATGGTATCGAGAACAATCTTTTTGGCTTGCTTGGTAGCAGTCAATTTTGCCTCATCGAGGATATCCTTGATTTGGGAAGACGCTTTGGATTGTGCCTCTTCAGTCAGCATATTGATCAATTGCTCCCTAGCCTCTTCACGGGTTAATCCCGCGATTTTCTCAAGGTCTGCGATACGTTGATTGGTCACACGGTCCAACTCTTCTTTCTTAGCCTGAACAGATTGTAATTGGGCTTGAAGATTTTCCTTTTTGGAGTCTAGTTCAGCTTCTTTGCGCTTGAGTGCCTCTTGGTCTTTAGATACTTGACTTTGCAGCTGCTTGACTTTGTTTTCGTTGGTGATGATGATGTTTTTCTTATTGTTCATCTCCTCATCAAACTCAGCCTTCATCTTGAGGTATTTTTCTTTTGCTTCAAGAATTCGGTCTTTCTTGATGGTTTCGGCTGTGATTTCAGCCTCTCTCAGCATGGATTTGATCCGCTCTTTAGTTTCCTCTTCCTGCTGTGCATGTTTATTTTTAATGAAAAAGCCTGCAAGTGCGGCTCCCCCGCCAAGCCCTGCCAGGGCTGCGAGGACGATAAATAGTACGTCTGCCATAGGTATGTATATAAATTTTACCTACCGGATCCGAGAATCAGCAAAATGAGCGGGAATCAATCTTCAGACTGCCTTACTAAGCAGAGCTGAAATATGGGAGAGACTGCGGCGAATGTGCTCGCTGTCTTCTGCATTGCCTTCATTGGTCTCCAATGACTCCACCATACAATCAAAAGCAACCATTGCTAAAAGATCGGTGGTATCGTCAAGGCCAAATTCGGCCTTATACTTTCTCAATTTTTCATTTATCAACTTCCCTGCGTGACGGATTTTGCCTTCATCTTCCGGCTTGACACGCATGGGGTATTCCCTATCTCCGATTTTCACTCTGATGGCAAGCGTCTCCATATCATTCGGAAAGGTAGGTGATCAAATGATCGATTTCTTGTATATAGTTATTGATTAAGTCACTCATTTCGGCGGCATCTTCAGAATTCACCGGTCGGTTGTCCACAATGTTACTAATTTTAATCTTATTTTTAAAATGATGGATTTCCTGCTCTTTTTCCTGAATTTCCTGCTCAAGAGCTGACAACCTAGCCCTTAATTGCTCATTTTCAGCGGTCAAAGCCTCTGCTTTTTTACTTACCTGCACGGCAAGTCTTTCCAGTTTTTGCAGTTCCTCGTGAATCATTTTTTAACTTCTGATGACAGCCCCTACTTGTTGCTGAAAGGCCTCAATCAATTTACTCATTGTTTTCTCAATTACCTTATCGGTCAAGGTATTTTCCTGATCTTGCAGGATAAAGCTCAAAGCATAAGCCTTTTTGCCAGCTTCAATCTTATCACCTTGATACACATCGAATACACCGATTCTTCTGAGCAATTTGCCACCAGCCTTTTCAGCAACTGACTTAACTTGGTCATATGTCACGGTTTTGTCAATCACCAAGGAAAGGTCACGACGAACCTCCGGAAACTTGGAGATGTCCTGATATTTCTTCAATCCAGAAGCTTTCTTGGTAAGTAAATCCCAATCCAACTCAGCAAACCAAACATCCTGACGGACTTCCGCGAGTTTCAGCATTTTCTCATCCACCAAACCGAGACGGCCGATTTCTTTTTCTCCAAGTTTGAGGACTAATCCATAGGCAAAAGGCACGGATTCTACCACTTCCACAGAACCTGCTTCAATATTCAATCGCTCGAGGATTCTCTCCACAGCTGAGAACAAATCTGCGAAAGCAAAAGGTTTAGCAGGCTCTATCCAGCTCTCCGCGCTTCTATTTCCAGAATGGAAAATCGCCAATCGTCTTCCCTCCTTGTAACCCGACTCTGCTTTGTGATAGACAGTGCCAAATTCGAATGCACGAAGGTCAGTCTGCTTTCGGTTAATGTTATGAGACATCACCTCCAAACCGGAGAATAGCAAGGTTTGTCGCATCACCCCCAAGTCTTCGCTCAGTTTGTTGAAAATCTCTACATTTTGAGAAGCATCCAGGAAGCCAGATTTTTCGGCATAAGCCGGTTTGGTCAAGCTATTGGTGATGAGCTCAAAATAACCCAAACCTGCCAACATTTCGGTCAGTCGATATTGAAGTTTGTTCACATCCTTCACTGGATGATCCGCCAAGAAATCGGTACTGAGTTTCTCGGAAAGCTCAACCTGATGGAAGCCATGGATTCTGAGAATTTCTTCGATGATATCCGCCTCACGGGTGACATCCACCCGGTACGGCTTTACAATCGCCGTGAATCCCGCTTCTGATTCATTTTTTACCCGTATATCCAGACTTTCCAAAATGGATTTTACTTCGCTTGGGTCAATTTTCTTTCCGATCAGACGGTTGACATGGGCGTATTCGACTTCTACCACAAAATCCTCCACAGGTTGCGGATAAAGGTCAATTAGATCCGAAGCCACTTTTCCTCCTGCTATCTCCTGAAGCAATGCCACGGCACGCTTCAACGCATAAACAGGCATATTGGGATCGGTGCCTCGCTCAAAGCGGAATGACGCATCGGTCTTCAGACCATGAAATTGAGATCCTTTCCGGATCACATCGGGGGAGAAATAGGCCGATTCGAGGAATATAGTAGTTGTCGCATCACTTACTCCGGAGTGATTTCCTCCGAAAATACCTGCAATACACATCCCTCCATTAGGATCACAAATCATCAGTTCCTCACCGGAAAGCTTACGTTCTTTTTCATCCAAAGTCACGAAGGGTGAGCCTTTCGGAAGCTTGCCTACGATGATTTTACCATCAGATATCTTATCCATGTCAAAAGCGTGCAAAGGCTGTCCCAGATCGTGAAGGATAAAATTGGTGATATCGACCACGTTGTTGATCGGCTCAAGTCCAAGTGACCTGAGAAAATTCTGAAGCCATTGGGGTGAAGGTCCTACCTTCAAATCACTCACTACTACTCCGGCATAGCGTGGACAGTCTTCAGTACTTTGAACTTCAACGGAAATCGAGGGACCTGAAACTTCTTTGGTCAATTCTTTCCCGTCAGGAAGGCAAATCGAACGCTGAAGCAAAGCTTTCAGATCTCGGGCTACGCCTAAATGTGAAGCCGCATCTGCTCGGTTGGGAGTCAATCCAATCTCCAAAACATGGTCTTGGCTGACTTCAAAGTATTCCTTCGCCGGAGTCCCATTTGGCAAATCAGTATCCAATACCATGATGCCCGCATGAGATGTCCCAAGCCCGATTTCATCCTCGGCGCAAATCATTCCTTCGGAGGCTTGGCCGCGGATTTTGGCTTTTTTGATTTCAAATGGCTCTCCGTTAGTAGGAAAAAGCTTAGCTCCGACGGTAGCCACGACCACTTTTTGACCGGCTGCGACATTGGAAGCACCACAGACTATTTGGGAAGGAGTCTCCAAACCAATATCTACCGTAGTGATGCTGAGCTTGTCCGCATCAGGATGCTTTTCACAAGTCAATACTTCCCCGATCACAATTCCTTCCAGTCCACCTGGTACAGAAACAAACTCTTCCACCGCTTCCACTTCCAAGCCGGAACGGGTGAGGAGGGACGCGATTTCTTCAGGGGTTTCAGTGAGAGAAATGTATTGCTTGAGTCTATTGATAGAGATTTTCATATGAATTCGAGTTCGGGATGCTTCTACAGGTTAAGAAAAAAGGTGCAAAGGCACCTTCTGAAGCAGTTGGCAAATTTAAAAGAATTGCGGGAGGGCGGGATTATTTGTCATAATTTTTCTCCCCTGCCTCAATAGCAATTGTCATCAGATTTTCCTTGGGTGGAAGCGGACAGGCATAATCAGGATTGTAAGCGCAATAGGGGTTGTAGGCCAAATTGAAATCAATCGTGATACTGTTTTTACCGTCTTGACGTACATTGAGGAATCGACCACCTCCGTAAGTTTCTTTTCCGCTAGTCTCATCGGCAAAAGCCAAAAAGAAATTTCGCATGTCGGTTTCTTTTACAGACTGAAGCAAAAGCAGCTTATTGGTCTGCCCGCCGAGTTCAAACTCAGCGTATGAGTGCTCGATGTACTTTTCTTTGGAGCCGTCGGTCAATGGCACTTCTCGCACTTTTTTATTCTCAATCGGAATCAACCGTGCTTTAACACGGTAAAGTGGATTGATGTCATAAAAAGTCAACAGCTGAAAACTGCGCCTTTGCTCTTCATTGAGTGGCGATTCAACATTAAACTTGATGAATTTGAATTGGCGCTCACGTTCTTTCTCCACTTTCTCAATGTATGCTTCGGGGCTTTCCGCCGCGGTAAACATGTAGGCTACAGCTGCTAATACAACGAAGGAGACAACTACGATTAAAATATGACTTGATTTCACAGGGGATCAGATTTTCTCTTCAAAACTCCCACTTTCTTCAGGAGTTTGGGCTTTGGATAAATTTCTATGCGAGAGGATCAAAGAATCCCCTCGTCGGCGAAGCTAAAATAGCCATGATCTGTGAAAATCATATGGTCCAATATGCTCAAATCCATATCACGCCCGATTCGAACCAAACGTTGGGTAAGTTTTTTATCCTGTTCGGAAGGGCTTGCCGATCCACTTGGATGGTTATGGACCAAAATAATGGAGTGCGCCATGTGCTCCAAGGCAGTTTTAAACACCAACTTAGGATCTACCACCGTACCAGATGTACCGCCTTGACTAATGAGCTGCTTCTTGATGACGTAATTTGATCTGCTCATCAGGATGAGATAAAAATGCTCAATGACCTCATCGTAAAGCTCTGGACGCATCAGCTCATAGGCATCTCGAGACGAAGTAATTTTTTGTTTTACAGGCGCATCCTGGTCTTTCCTTCGCCTCCCGAGCTCCAAGGCGCTTACAATTGATATTGCTTTTGCCTCGCCGATCCCCTTGAATTTCATCAAATCTTTTACAGAAAGCCTGGCTAAGGCCGAGAGGTCATAATTGATATGACGGAGGATCATCCTGGAAAGGTCCACAGCACTCATCGAGGGAGTGCCTGAGCCTATCAAAATTGCAATCAGTTCGGCATCAGTGAGGGCTGATTTTCCTCGGAGAAGAAGTTTTTCTCGCGGCCGATCTTCCTCGGCCAATTCCGAAATCTTGGTAGAAAAAGTAGAATCCATATCTAAGTAAAAGTCTTAAACTAAAACTAGCGATAAAAATAAAATAAAAAAACCCTGCTTGTGACAGGGTTTATAGTAAGAAAGTCTTTCTTAATTAAGCAAGTGCATTGACGAACTTGGCCAATTTTGATTTCTTATTGCTAGCGTTGTTTTTGTGGATCACATTTTTCTTCGCCAGTTTGTCCAACATGGAAGAAACCTTCTGGAAAAGCTCAGTAGCCTCGATCTTATCGGTAGCAGCCTTCAGCCTTTTGATGAAAGTTCTGGTGGTCTTGGCCTGATATCTGTTTCTCAAACGCTTCGCTTCGTTGGCACGAATTCTTTTCAGAGCTGATTTGTGATTTGCCATATTGTTTTAAATAATTTCTGTTCTTTCCCTATTCTGAATCGGACTGCAAAGTTATTGTAAATAATTAATTCTGCCAAAGGAATTTCGAACATTCCTTTCAAGATCCGCATCTACGGAACTAAAATAATTGGATTATTGTCCAAAATAAACCTGAATAATAAGGTTTATGAAAGTCAGGAAATTAAAGTTTTGATTAATTTCAAAGATGAATTTTTTTTTAGTGTGGCTTTTTATTTTCTCTGTTAGCAATGGAAATCCGCCATTTTGGGGATTTTTTGCCCATTCTCTTATTAACAGACAGGCGGTCTTTTCACTTCCACCAGAGATGATGCCTTTGTATAAATCTGAAATTGAATTTATCACAGAAAAGGCGGTCAATCCCGATCGAAGAAGATATGCCGTGGCTGGGGAAGCTGAAAAGCACTACATCGACCTCGATCATTATGGCGACAGCGCCCTTTCTATCCTTCCTACCTATTGGCCTGAAGCTATTAAACTTTTCCCGGAAGATTCGCTGAGGGCCCACGGAATTGGACCTTGGTCGACCTATTTGACTTTTTTGAGCCTGACCAAAGCCTTTGAGCAAAAGAACAAAGCTGCCATTCTGAAGCTGTCCGCAGATTTGGGGCACTACCTTGGCGACCTCAATGTCCCCCTTCACACGACCAAAAATTACAATGGACAACTTACCGGTCAGGATGGGATTCATGGGTTTTGGGAAAGCAGAGTTCCTGAGCTTTTAGCTAAAGATTATTCGTTTTGGGTAGGAAAAGCGGAATATGTCGAGAAGCCCCAATTGGCGATTTGGGATGCCGTGGCGGTAGCGCACACCATGGTGGATAGTGTTTTACGAATTGAAAAAGAACTCACTGCGCAATTTCCTGAAGACCAGAAATACAGCTACGAGGAGCGAAATGGATTGACTGTTCGGGTTTATTCGAGAGATTTCACCCTTGCCTACGCGCAGGCTTTGGATAATCAGGTAGAGCGTCAAATGAAAAAATCCATCAAAATGATCGCTGATTTTTGGTATACGGCTTGGATTAATGCCGGTCAACCGGATCTAAAGGACTTTTCATCATCAGAAAAAGCAGAGGATGAAAAAATGACTCCCGACCCAAAAATCAAAGTCAGGAGCCATGATAACGATTAACCTCTAGGAGGCCAGATACTTCTGAATAGCTCTCCCCAACCTTTCAAATGTATTTTTGAAAACCGTCTCATTTTCTTCCAATAAGGTCACTCTAAAACCTCTCAGGTCAGAGCAAAAGGAAGAAATCGGTACTACACAGATTCGCTCAGAGGCTAATAAGTAGTAGACAAAACGCTTATCCAAAGGCATATCAGAATCACTGAGCCAAGTATCTAACAACTGCTGTAATCGCGCATCCTCGATGGGTAGCGTTTGATGAGGATTCAATAATTTCTCATCGAATACTATGGTATTATAAAATGCACCTTGAGTCGGGTTAAATTTAATTCCCTCGATATCTCCCAAAATCTCCCTCATCCAGTCGCTACGTTGACCGATTTGCGCATTGGCCTGCTCCCGATAGGCGTGGTATTCGGGATGACTCATGATTCTGGGGATCGCCAACTGTGGCAAAATCGTCGAACAAACCTCGATCATTTTGGCATTTTCGAGGGTTTGGCAAAGTTTGGCAAACTCCTTTGAAGACTCCCGATTGTAAAATTCCATCCAGCCACAGCGTGATCCCGGCCAAGGGAATTCCTTGGAAATTCCCTTCAATGAAATTGCCGGACGGCTTCCGATCACTTCTGCCAAGGCCACCGCTTTGATCCCGTTGTAGGTGATATTCTGGTAGATCTCATCGGCGATCAAAAGCAGGCTAAATTCCTCTGCGATTTTTACAAATCCTTCCAACACCTCTTTTGGATACACCATCCCCGTGGGATTATCCGGATTGATGATCAGGATACCGACAATGGAAGGATTGTATTTAACCTTCATGTAAAGGTCCTCCATGTCAGGCAGCCACTGATTATCCGGATCAAGCTTGTAAGTAATCGGAGCGGTATTGGCATGAGCTGCTTCTGCTGAACTGTGCGTGGAGTATGCTGGAGAAGGACCGATTATTCTGGCTGTTGGAATCAAAAATTGATACAATTTGGCAATAGCATCTCCCAAGCCATTAAAAAACAAAATGTCCTCTGCGGTGATTTGGGATCCGCCTTTTTCATTATTGAGATTTGCCAAAAACTTTCGGGTTTCCAACACGCCCTTGGAGTCAGCATAGCCGTAGGTTTTATCCTCCTTGAGCAAGTCTGCAATGATCGCCTTCATCCAATCGGGCACGTGGTTATGCTTTTGGATAGGGTCGCCGATGTTTTCCCATGTCATGGGATAGCCAAGGGCTTCAATCTGTCGGGCTTTTTTTACGATGCCCCGGATTTCGTAATTCAATTCTTCTGCTCCGGGTCTGAGGAGTAGCTGTCTCATAGGTCAATAGGCTGGTTTGGAAAAAATTCCGCCACAAAGTAAGAGAAAAGCAAGTTGAAATTTCAGGAATAGACTAAAAACCAAAACATATCCTGATCCTAAAAAGTGATCACTCGTAAACTTTTGTTGGCTCTTATCGTTTCTGGAAAGCTTATTGCCCAATTAGATCCCAAACAAAAGCTCCATAAACTTCCATTTCAAAATAGCTCACCAAGTGGTTCTTCTTCGAATATTGCTCTTCCTTATTTTCCTTTTTTTCATTGATTGGTATACGTTTCAAGCGTTTAAAACAACTTTCCCAAGTCAGACATGGGTAAAAATTGGCTATTGGCTTTTTTCAATATTAGTTTATACCTACGTCCTCTATGGTTTTTTAACCTTCAGTAGGGAAGCTATGAATCCGAATTTTGGAACGATGGTTTCATTGATGATTTTGTCATTGGTTCCCAAACTGATTATTCTGACATTCCTCTTTGGTGAGGATGTTTTACGGTTTTTTACAGGAAGCTTTCAGTCTTTTTCAGGCAGCCGACAGGGAGACTTTTTACCCGATCGGAGAAAATTCATCAGCCAAACTGCTCTCGTGCTATCTGCTATTCCTTTTATGGGAATCCTTCATGGCGTCCTGATTGGAAAGTATCGCTATCGGGTGATGAAGCATACACTGGAATTTGACGACTTGCCGGAAGAGTTTGACGGGTTTAGGATTACCCAGATTTCGGATATCCACTCGGGAAGTTTTGATGACAAAAAGAAGCTAGAATACGGCATTGACTTGATCAATCAGCAAAAGTCAGACATCATTTTATTCACCGGAGATTTGGTAAATAATCATGCTGGGGAAATGGAGCCTTGGGTGGAAACATTTAAAAAGCTCCATGCTCCGATGGGAAAGTATTCCATCTTAGGTAATCACGACTATGGAGACTACATGTATTGGCCCAGCCAGGAGGCTAAGGCAGAAAATCTAAAGCGTCTGTTTGAAGTTCAGGAAGAGCTTGGATTTAAGCTTTTACGAAATGAAAACGTCAAAATCGAAAAGCCTGCCCTGAGCGGAGTCGAAGGGGCTGGGGCAAGCATCGATCTGATAGGTGTAGAAAACTGGGGAAAAGGTTTCGCTCAATACGGGGACTTGGCCAAAGCAGCGAGCAACCTTTCGGCAGAAAGTTTTAAAATCCTGATGAGTCACGACCCTTCTCACTTTGACGAAGAGGTCAAAAAATTTGCGCAACATATCCACCTTACTCTGAGCGGACATACCCATGGGATGCAGTTTGGTATCGAGATTCCCGGCTTGATCAAATGGAGCCCTTCTTCCCTTCGCTATCCCAAATGGGCCGGACTATACGAGGAAATGGGCCGGTATCTGCATGTAAATAGAGGCTTCGGGTTTTTGGCCTTTCCGGGAAGAGTTGGGATTTGGCCGGAGATTACTGTGCTGGAGTTGAGAAGAAAAAGTTCCTAATCATTCGTTTTCACAATTGCATTTAAAGCTTGTATTGATAATACAAGATTTTGAAACTAATTGAAAATCAATAAACTAACTAATTACTATTCTTTCTATTGCGCATCCACTCCACTACAAATGCTATCGCTCCCCAAACTAATATGACTCCAAGAACCCAGTTTGGAATAAAAAAAAGATCCAAGGACTTCACTAAAACTATCAATCCAATTAATAAGAAGGGCAAGCCGTGAAGCCGGTCAATTGGTTTTCTGCTCATTTACTTCCTTTTTTCAGCCCAGTCCTTAAAGCAATCACCTGTGCAACCACCATTATAGCCATCGCAATCGCTGTAAAATTCGGCACGTTATACCTCCCTTCCATCCACCATCCGCTGTACCACAAAGACACACCACCAACCAAAAGCGCAGAAATCAGCAATACCACATGAAAATAAAATCTTCTCTTGCTCATGATTTAAAAACTAATTCTGAAGTAATAAATCGAAATAAATACTAAAAACAAAGCCCCCCGAAGATTTCTCCTCGAGGGGTTTAGTTTGAGCTTTCTAATTTTAACTCATTTGATTTAAGCCTTCGACTCATGTTACACTGAGAGAAGTCGAAGTAAGAGGTTGACAATCTGAATACTGCAAACTGAGACTGCTTACTACTTAAGGTTCTTATACCGAATCCTTTTGGGAGTCAAATCACCCAATCGCTTCTTCTTATTTTCCTCATAGTCGGAGAAGTTACCTTCAAACCAATAGACCTGAGAGTCTCCCTCAAAGGCCAAAATGTGGGTACAGATACGATCCAAGAACCAACGGTCGTGGGAGATAATCACCGCACAGCCACCGAAGTTTTCCAAGGCTTCCTCCAAAGCCCGAAGCGTGTTGACATCGAGGTCGTTGGTCGGTTCGTCAAGGAGAAGCAAGTTTCCGCCTTCTTTTAGCGTGATCGCCAAGTGAACTCGGTTTCGCTCACCACCTGAGAGCACGCCTACCTTTTTCTCCTGATCAGAACCGGCAAAGTTGAACTTGGACACATAGGCGCGCGAATTGACTTCCTTGTTTCCCAGCTTCATCAACTCATTTCCGCCTGAGATCAATTGGTAAACCGTCTTGTTTGGATCAAGCTGATCATGCTCCTGATCGACATAAGCTAGTTTCACAGTCTCACCTACTTCAAAATTTCCGGAATCCGGCTTTTCCTGTCCTGTTATCAGTTTGAAAAGCGTGGTTTTACCTGCACCATTCGGTCCGATAATTCCAACGATTCCACCTTGAGGCAAAGAGAAGCTTAAATTTTCAAAAAGCAGCTTGTCTCCATAAGCTTTGGACACATTATTCACTTCAATCACCTTTGCTCCCAATCTTGGTCCAGGAGGAATGAAAAGCTCCAGTTTAGCTTCTTTCTCTTTTGCCTCCTCCCCGATCAATTTATCATAGGCATTCAAACGCGCTTTTCCTTTGGATTGACGCGCCTTGGGAGACATGCGAATCCACTCCAATTCCCGCTCGAGGGTCTTTTGACGCTTGGATTCTGTTTTCTCTTCCTGCTTCAGTCGGTTTTGCTTTTGATCCAGCCAAGAGGAGTAGTTGCCTTTCCACGGTATGCCTTCTCCACGGTCCAATTCGAGGATCCAACCGGCCACATTATCCAAGAAGTAGCGGTCGTGGGTCACAGCAATGACTGTTCCTTTGTAGTTCTGCAAGTGCTGCTCCAACCAATGGACTGATTCGGCATCAAGGTGGTTGGTAGGTTCATCAAGCAAAAGCACGTCCGGCTCCTGAAGAAGTAGTCTACAAAGAGCTACACGTCTTTTCTCACCTCCGGATAGGTTAGCCACATTGGCATCCGCAGGTGGGAGACGAAGGGCGTCCATTGCCTTGTCGAGCATCACATCCAGTTCCCAGGCATTGGCTGCATCGAGTTTTTCCTGCACTTCCCCTTGACGGGTAATGAGCTTATCCATCTCATCAGGATCTTCCATCAAGGCAGGATCCATGAATTTCTCGTTGATTTCTTCAAATTCTTTGAGCAAAGCCACTGTTCCTGCTACGGCCTCTTCCACCACTTCTTTGACGGTTTTAGTTGGGTCAAGCTTAGGTTCCTGCTCCAGCATACCCACCGTATATCCCGGTGACCAAACTACCTCGCCTAGAAATTCTTTGTCCATCCCTGCAATGATTCTAAGCAGGGAAGATTTACCAGAACCGTTGAGACCGAGTACGCCGATCTTGGCTCCGTAAAAAAATGAAAGGTAAATATCCTTTAAAACTTTCTTTTGTGGGGGGTAAATCTTGGACACCCCAGCCATGGAAAATATGATTTTTTCTGCGCTCATGCCTGTATGTTAGTTACTGTCGATTGTGAATAGATCAAGTCGGCAAAAATATACCTTTCTTAGGATAAGTGAGGGCTAAATGATTATTTTGCATAAAATCGAAAACGACCACCTATAACCTATTGTAGTATAATGGAACATCCATTTGGATATATCAAAGACGGTAAAGTCTTTTTGAGGGGTTTTTTAGGGAGGAATGATCGCGAAATCGGCGAGGTTAAAGAAAGCGAAAGCTCTACTATTCAGTACTTTGAGACTCGTTTTGAACAAATCAAAGAGAAGGTAGCCAAACTGAAATCAGACATTGAGGAAAACCAGAATAAGGGTTCTTTCCTCATGAAACTCATCCACCTAAGAGACTCACTTTTTGAAAGTGATGCTTTGGGTGATTTCGAACCTTTAATTGAGGAACTGAACCAGCAGGAAATTATCCTTAATGAAATAATTCAGGCTAATCGCTCCAAAAACCTGGAGGTCAAAAAAGGACTGATCCTCGAAGCAGAATCCCTAAAGAACGATACGGACTGGAAAGAAACCGCAGAGAAATTCAAAGAATTGAAGCTCAGATGGATCAAAACCGGACCTGTAGAAAAAGAGATTAACGAAGAAATCGAACAGCAATTCAACGAGGCTATACAAACCTTTTTTGAAAATCGAAGACATTTCTTTGAAGGCCTCGCCCTTCAGGCTGAGGAAAACATCAAGGTCTATGAGGCATTAGTCATACAGGCGAGAGAAGCACACGACTTACCAGATGCCAAAATGGCCTTCGAGATCAGCAAACGGATCCAAAGAGAATGGAAAGAGGCCGGCAAAGTACCTGCCGAAAAACGTCAGCCACTTTGGGATGAATTTTCCAAATTGAATAATAGGATCTTTTCCAGATACAAACGAGGTCTCAATCCAGGACCGCAAATGCATCCAAGGGAAGTGCTCCGCAAAATTGAGGGAATGGTAGAAGAGCTGAAAAAAATGGCTCATCAGCCAAGCAGCTATTCCATCACCACGCGTGCGAAGGCTATCCAAGAAGATTGGAAAAAGCTTCCCATGAGAAAACCGAAAGAAGCCAACTTACCGGCTAGATCTTATCAGTTTTTCATGGATATCATTTTCGAAAAGGCCTTCCTGGAAAAACTGGCTCATGGAAAATACGAAGACTTTGACCAGAAAAACCCGCAGGAGCAAAATCAGATTAAATCATCCATTCTCAAGGACTTACTTCATAGAGATCAGAGTGAGTTGGAGACCATGCAAAACAATTCGGATAACTTCCGAGTAGAGACTCCGGACTTTGAGATGATGATGAAAAAAAAGTTATCCAGCCTGAAGCGCAAAGTGGACGTAAAAAACTATATTTTGAAGCAACTTTCTCCTCGATATTGAGTAGAAACTACTTATTGAAAAAATCACTATTCTTGCAACCTTAAAAAATCCGGAACACCTTTTAAAATAAACACTATGTACTGGACACTTGAACTAGCATCCTATCTAGAGGACGCTCCCTGGCCAGCGACCAAGGATGAGCTTATCGACTACGCCATCCGCTCCGGCGCACCACTGGAAGTAGTGGAAAACCTCCAAGAACTCGAAGACGACGGAGAGCCCTATGAAACTATCGAAGAGATTTGGCCTGATTATCCGACCAAAGATGATTTCTTCTTTAACGAGGACGAATACTAAAATGAGAAGCCCTGAATTTCCAGGGCTTTTTTCTTTTTATAGACAGTAAACCTATCCTTCCTTTTACATTCCCAAAACTTGTCTCAGCCGTGTGTATCCTGTTTTACTGACAGGAATTTTTTCTCCTCTTCTAAGCTTGACTAAGTAGGAATCTCGCTCATATGGTTCTATACCAGCAATTTCATTCAGATTGATCATAAAAGACCTGTGGACTCTGGCAAACTTTCCAGGATCCATACTTTCCTCGAGTTGCTTCATGGTCATTTTTTTCAAAAACTTTCCATCAGCTGTATGAATACTTATGTAATCATCCTCCGCTTCGAAATAACTCACCTCAGTGACGGGAATGATCTTTATATCATTTTTCACCCGGACCACCAATCGATTACTTTTCTCAGCCAATAATCTATTTCCAGCTTCATCTTCAAGAAGGGAGGATTCCTTTTGGGAAAATTGAATCAAAAACCGTTCAACCGCCTGCTTAAACCTTGCCGGTGAAAAAGGCTTAAGTAAATAATCCATTGCTTTGGCGTCAAAAGCTTTGAGCGCATATTGATCAAAGGCCGTGGTAAAAATCACCGCTGGAGGTTCTTCCAAAAGTTCCAACAACTCAAACCCGGTAATTTTCGGCATTTGCACATCCAAAAAAATTAGATCGGGCTTATGTTGCTGAATCGCTTTGAGCCCTTGAAATCCATCATGACAAATTTCCAAGATCTGAAACTGAGAAAATGTCCCCAAGTATTCTTGAACGATACCTGCAGCTAGAGGCTCATCATCGATAATTATTGTCCTGATCATACAAACTGAGGGATTTGTAATTGAATAGTGAATAGGCCTTCGTGGGCACTCTTGTGGAGTAAATCCTTACGCCCAAAAAGAAGGTATAACCTACGCTCTACCGAACTTAGGCCAAAACCTGTTCCCTCGGCCCCGACATAATCAGGGTCAAAAGGATTTTGGATCCCTAACACAAGATAGTTGCCTTCCTTTTTACATTTCATCTCGATCTTGACCTCCCCTGTGACGCCATATAGGCCGTGTTTGATGGCGTTTTCGACCAAGGGCTGAATCAATAACGGAGGTAATTTGGCATGCTCAACCTCTTTTTCCATTGAAAATTCCACCTTCAACCGATGCCCAAATCTCACTCTCTCAATATCCAGATACATCTTTAGATAGTTGACTTCCTCCTCGAGCGTAACCCAAGTCTGCACATCCTTTCGGATTGTACCTCGCAGAAAATCCGAAAGAAGAAGGACCATTTCTCTTGCTTTGTGAGGTTGTGACACGACCAAGGCGTTGATCGAATTGAGACTGTTAAACAGAAAATGAGGCTGAAGCTGCTGTCGAAGTTGAGCCAACTCTGCTTCTTTGGAGAGTTCGAGCATTTGTGATTCACGGTTGCGCAGTTCTTCCTGCCTTTCAAGCTTGGACACCACCAAGGCCAAAACCCCAATCAATTGCTCCGCCAGTCCCAGTACCATCCAGCGCAGGTAAACTGACTTTTCAAGAAGCTCCAGATATATGTCATCTTCGAGATACCACCACGAAAGCAAAAATCGGTGTCCATATACTGAAAGTCCACTTAGTGCGACAGGAACCAAAAAGACCAACAAAAGATTTTTTCCCTTGGGTGAATAAAGGCTGAAAACACGATCCAATACAGCCACCCCGCCCAAAAAGAATAATGCAAAAAAGAACGAATCCGTAAAGGCGACTTCTGTCGATAATCCCTCATTGGTCAGTAAAAAGAAACATCCCAAGAGCCAGATGATGCCGGCTCCGGGGATGATCCATTTTCCAAGTCTTGGATTTGAAAATGCGTTTAAAAACAAGGTGATGGTGGTAAAATAGTTGGTTTAATCTCGTCAAAAGGATTTGATTTCCAAGCCTCCAAACAAAATGGTGCCTTTCAATACCACCACTTTGTTGGGATCAACCCCTCCTTCTCGGAAGAATCGCTTGTCTTCCAATCCAGCTGCAATGTTGGTCACCTCAGTACGGATATCCCAATGTGGAGGCACGATCATCTTGACACCACCAAAAATGATATCTACTTGGATAGTCACTACACCATTGAAATCCACTTGGGTCAAATCCAAGTCTGCTCCACCGAATGCCGCAGTCACTTTTCCTCCCTGGAAGTTTTTGGACATCAACTTTCGATTGACCCCACTGAAGATTGCATCGATATTTAATCGATCAGCAAAGGAAGTCCCCGTGGTTCGGGTAAATCCAGATTCAGTACTGGATTGGAAACTGCCAGTTGATCCAGTTTCGTCTACTACTTTGGCCTCTTCTACGGTAGAAGTACTCGAAAAGGAAGTCTTGCTTTTTCGCTCAGACTCCCAATTGCGACGGATATCTTCGAGCACTTTGTTTTCTCGAGTCTTCTGAGTGATCAGGTAAATCCCCAAGATGATCAAGCCCAGTGGCCATACATATTGTCCCAATCCAAAATCCAGGTCAAACTCTCTTTTTAAGAGGAAATAAGCTCCTATGAAAAGAATGACAAAACCAAAGAAACTCTTGAACTCATGCTTGATGATCGAATAGGTACCAATTACAATTAGGATCATCGGCCAGGTAAGAATCCAATCGGGGATGAAAAATCCGATTTTGCGAAGCAATAGGATCACTCCTATACCGAGAATAATAAATCCGAAAGCGATACTTCCGTCATTTCGAGGTTTGGTGTAGTTGTTCATAGCTGTAAGAATTAAATGATGACCAAAAATATACTGCTGTGATCTGGTCTGGAATCCCTCTTAGGCCAAGGTGTTTGAAAAGTCGGTAAAGGCGGCTAAACAGTCGGTGAAAATGCAAGCTGATTTTTTACCGATTCACTTTTTTCTGGAAAGCAGAAACTCTGCGTACTCCAAGTCCTCTGGTGTGGTCAATTTGATGTTTTCCATATTGCCGTCAATCAGAGTGACCTGCCATCCTTGAAATTCATATACGGTGGCATCATCGGTAAATTCCCCTCGCTCGGGAGTCTCAAATGCCTTTTTTATTTTATCCAGTTGGAAAGTCTGCGGGGTCTGCACCAGTCGGTATTTGTGCCTTTCTCTAAACTGACTCCAACCATCATGAATACTTACTTCTCGGAGCGAATCCTTTAAAGGAACAACAGCGATGGCACTTCCGGATTTTTCAGCCTTTTCAAAACTTTCCTTAATCACATCCCCACTCACAAAAGGCCTGACTGCATCATGAATTGCCACCAATCCTGAGGAAGTCGAGATAGCATCCAGCCCATTTTTCACGGATTGAAATCGTGTAGCTCCTCCCGATACCACTTGATGAGCAAGCGTAAAATCATATTGAAAGCAGAGATCCTTCCAAAATTCAAAATCATCTTTGGGCAAGACAAGGATCAACCGGATTTGAGAGTCAGCATGGTAAAAAGCTTCCAAAGTATGCATCAAGACAGGTTTGCCACCAATGGGAATGTACTGCTTGGAAATGGAAGTCCCCATTCGGGTTCCCCGTCCTCCTGCGACCAAAATTGCAACTTTATCCATGTCTTTGATTTACTGCAAAAGTAACCTGATGGTCGAAACGGCCAATAATTTATGGATCCGAAAAAGAAAACATCATAAAAAAAGCCCCTCTCGGGGCTTTTCAATTACAATATCAACATGGCGTCGCCATAGGAGAAGAAGCGGTACTTTTCTTTTACGGCCTCTTTGTACGCTTTCATAATCAAATCGTAACCTCCAAAAGCTGCAGCCGTCATCAGCAAAGTAGACTCAGGGAGATGAAAGTTAGTGATCAGAGAGTTGGCAATTTTAAAGTCATAAGGAGGAATAATAAATTTATCCGTCCATCCGCTGCTGGCCTTTAGCCTTCCGCCTGCAGTTACCGAAGATTCGACTGTCTTCAGAGAGGTAGTTCCCACCGCTACTACTCTTTTTTTATTGTCCAATGCCTCATTGACCAGGTCTACAGTTTTTTCAGGAATAAAATAATTCTCCGAATCCATCTTGTGTTTGGTCAGATCCTCAACATCCACTTGACGGAACGTACCCAAACCTACGTGAAGCGTTATGGGAGTTACTTCGACACCTTTCAGCTCCAGTCTCTTGAGTAGCTGTGGAGTAAAGTGTAGACCTGCAGTAGGTGCAGCTACGGCACCCACGTTTTTAGCAAAAACGGTCTGATATCGCTCACGATCTTCCGGTTCAATCTTTCTTTCGATGATTTCTTTCAAAAGAGGTGTTTCACCTAAGGTATCAATGGTTTTTTCGAATTCTTCTTGATTTCCGTCAAAAAGGAATCGAATCGTACGGCCTCTGGAGGTAGTATTGTCAATAACCTCAGCCACCAGATCACTGTCACCAAAGTACAGCTTGTTTCCAACTCTGATTTTTCTTGCAGGATCTACGAGCACATCCCAAAGACGCAAGTCGGGATTCAATTCTCTCAATAGGAAGACCTCTATTTTAGCTCCGGTTTTTTCCTTGTTGCCGTAAAGACGAGCAGGAAATACTTTGGTGTCGTTTGTTACAAATACGTCCCCTTCACCGAAATATTCAAGGATATCCTTGAATGTCCGATGCTCAATTTCACCTGTTTTCCGGTGAACGACCATCAATCTGGATTCATCTCGATTGTCTGTTGGATAGAGGGCGATAAGTTTTTTGGGAACGTCAAATTTGAAATCTGATAATTTCATAGATAATCTTTAGGAGTCTGACTCGATATTCTAACTCGGTGATTTTGATTTGCTTTAAAAAATGCAAAGTTAATAACAATAATGCCCAATTTCAGCTAACTTGACAAATTGTTTTAACCAACTATTGATCGTATGCTGTTTTTCCAACTCACTTGGGAAAGTTTCAGGTTTGCCGTCACCGCCCTCAAATCAAATCTCACCCGCACCATCTTATCCCTTTTGGGGGTTACCGTGGGTATTTTCGCCATCATTGCAGTGTTTACCCTCGTGGATTCCTTAGAAGGAAAAATAAAATCTTCCTTTGCTTTCCTTGGAACCAATGTGATGCGGGTAGATCGGTTTCCATTTGCCAATGGACCGCAGGATTATCCATGGTGGAAATATTTTCAACGACCTCCAGGCACCTTTGCAGAATACAAATTTCTGGAAGAGAGGCTCAAAAACGCGGATGGAGTGACTATTTCTGCCTCCTCAAATGCTACCATTCAAGCAGGCAGCAATTCATTTGAAGGCTCAGCTTTGACTGGAATTGCTTACACCTATCAGGATGTTTTTGAAGTCGCTTTGGAGGAAGGCAGATATTTTTCGGAATCCGAAATCAATGCTGCCAGAAACCTGATCATCATCGGAAAAAAAATAGCCACGACCCTTTTTCCCAATCAGCCGGCACTCGGCAAAGAAGTAAAAATCAAGGGAATGAAGTTTACGGTTATTGGGATTTTTGAAGAAGAAGGTGAAGGCTTTCTGGAACTTCCTTCCAAAGATGAAGCCTGCCTGATCCCTTTTGGGGCATTTAGCAAAATGTACTACACAGGAAAAAATGGACTTGAACCTACCATTGCTGCCAAAGGTCGCGATACAGACATTGGTTTGGTAGCCCTAGAAAATGAAATGACAGGCTTGATGCGGGCAAAAAGAGGATTAAAACCTACTCAAGAGGACAATTTCGCATTGAATAAAACTGAATTTATCCAGAACGCAATCGGGTCAATCTTTGATGTGATTTCTGTGGCAGGATGGGTAATTGGAGGATTTTCGATTTTGGTCGGAGGTTTTGGAATTGCCAACATTATGTTTGTATCGGTGCGTGAACGTACCAATATCATCGGTATTCAAAAATCATTAGGTGCCAAAAACTACTTTATCTTATTCCAATTCCTTTTTGAGGCAGTCTGCCTGAGTTTGATTGGAGGAGGCACAGGAATTATATTAGTTTACCTTCTCAGCTTTGTGCAGCTGGGAAGTCTGGACTTGATTCTCTCCTTTGAAAATATCATCCTGGGATTGGGTGTTTCTTCTATTATTGGTGTGGTAGCAGGAATAGTACCTGCCACCTTGGCTGCAAGAATGGACCCTGTAGAAGCAATCCGAACTGCTTAATTCAACCCCAGTAAAACAAAAAAGGAGGCGATTGCCTCCTTTTTTGTTTTACTTTATCTTATTAATCTTCCAAATCTACGGTTGGTTCGGTAGGAAGAAGGCCAGAGGCGGCCTTAATTTTTCCTTCCAATTCTTCCATCAATTCAGGATTATCCAAAAGTAAATTCTTGACCGCGTCGCGTCCTTGTCCCAATTTTTCTCCATTGTAAGAGAACCAAGAGCCAGCTTTCTTGATGATTTCCAACTCTACACCCAAGTCAATCACTTCACCTACTTTGGAGATTCCCTGGCCGTACATGATGTCAAATTCAACTACTTTGAAAGGAGGCGCTACTTTGTTTTTTACCACCTTCACTCGAGTTCTATTACCAAGCACATTGTCTGCACCTTCCTTGATCTGGCCTACTCGACGGATATCTAAACGAACCGATGCATAAAATTTCAAGGCATTACCACCCGTCGTGGTTTCAGGATTTCCAAACATCACGCCGATTTTGTCACGGAGCTGATTGATAAAAATACAGGCACATCCTGTCTTATTAATTGCACCGGTGAGCTTTCTTAATGCCTGAGACATCAATCTTGCCTGGAGCCCCATCTTGCTCTCTCCCATTTCGCCTTCTAATTCTCCTTTCGGAACCAAAGCTGCCACCGAGTCAATGACGATGATGTCAATGGCGCCAGACCGGATCAGATGTTCCGCAATTTCCAAGGCCTGTTCACCATTGTCAGGCTGAGAAATCAATAGGTTTTCAGTATCGATACCTAGTTTTTCAGCGTAATTTTTATCAAATGCATGCTCCGCATCGATAAATGCTGCCAGACCACCTGCCTTCTGAGCCTCGGCGATACAGTGCATGGTCAAGGTTGTTTTACCTGAAGATTCAGGTCCGTAGATTTCAATGACCCTTCCTCTTGGTATTCCCCCTACTCCCAATGCCATGTCAAGTCCTAAAGAACCTGTGGAAATAGCCGGAACATCCTGAATTTTATTGTCACTTAGCTTCATGACGGTTCCTTTACCGTATGTTTTTTCAAGCTTGTCGATGGTGAGCTGTAAAGCTTTGAGCTTTTCTGCGTTATTACTCATAAGAAGTTTATAAAATGAAATTTAAATTGTTCAAGTTAAGCAAACACGGAGGCATAACCAAGGCGGTAGCATCTATTGTTTTCGGATACCAAATTCGTACTTTTAATCATCCTTACACTCTTTTTTCGCGTATTTATCCACAAAGCATCCAGGTTTTGTCACGTATTGTCAGATATCCAGTGAATCTCTTCCTTAAAATTATCTTGGTGATTGGCCTTTCGGCCACTTGGGCGAAAGGTCAATCCACTGCCAAAAATACCGCATTCACTTTTGGTGAGGAATTGCGCTTTGAAGTGACTTATGGCTGGCTAGATCTGGCAGAAGCCAAATTGAAAGTGGATAGAAAAGCAGTTTTGGAAGGAAACAAAGCCCACTACAAAATTGACGCTTTTGGAAATACCAAAGGTGCAGCAACTTTGTTTGGAAGAGTAAATGACAATTGGGGCACGCATCTAGATACTAATTCCCTACTACCTAGTTTGTCCTACAGATATATCGAGGAAGGAAAATATCGAAAGAATGAGAAGGTCTATTTTGATCAAATTAACAAAAAAGCTAAAGTGGAACTCTACGATAGAGAAAACAAAGCTCTGAAAGAAGTGAAAGAATACAAACTACCCGATCAAGTGCAGGATCTCGTCAGCGGATTTTACCTCTTGCGTGCGATGGATTTGACCAACTTGAGAAAAGGACAACAAATTTTGATCACCGGATTTTTTGACAAAGAAATATATAACCTAAAATTAATATTCGAGGGAACTGAAAAGCTGGAAACAAGTCTAGGCACAAAGGAAACCTACGTCTTCTCTCCTCAGCTTCCCAAAAACAAACTATTCCGGGGAGATTTTCCTGTGAAAGTCTGGGTCACTAAGGATCAGAACAAAATCCCTGTCAAAATCAAGGCGAATCTATTTATCGGATCATTGAATATCGATATTGCATCCGCTAATGGATTGAGAAACAATTGATTCATATTGAGTTAACATAAAATTAACAAGAGGAGTAAAATTCAAACTTTTCTACCTTTTGGTCTTGAAAATCTACACTACGACCAATGATTGTTTGGTTCTAATCTTTGAATATTCCTTAATTTTAACCTGACTATTAAGAAATCCTTTCATGGCAGACAAACAAAAAATTAAGGTTTTGGTGGTAGATGACGAGCCAGACATCGTCGAAATCCTCAAATACAATCTCCAGAAAGAAGGCTACGAAGTCGCTACAGCTGAGGACGGGATCAAAGCAGTAAAAACTGCCACGAAGTTTCAGCCTGATGTAATCCTACTCGACATCATGATGCCCAATCAGGACGGTGTCGAGACTTGCCTGCAAATTCGCCAGATTCCCGAACTGAAGCATGCCTTTATTATCTTCCTCACTGCACGCATGGAAGAATATTCCGAGGTAGCTGCATTCGACGTAGGGGCAGATGACTACATCACCAAGCCCATCAAACCTCGGGCACTGATGAGCAGAATTGCCGCACTTTTCCGCAGGGAATCCAAAAAAGAACAGGAACAGGCCCAGATCAAAATCCGTGATTTAGTCATCGATCGGGGCAGCTATACCATCGACAAATCCGGCAAGACCATCACCCTACCCAAAAAAGAATTCGAACTGTTGTATTTCCTGGCCAAAAACCCTAATATGGTTTTCAGCCGTGATGAACTTCTCCACAATATTTGGGGATCTGATGTATTTGTACTCGCCCGCACCGTGGATGTACACATCCGAAAAGTCCGAGAAAAAATCGGGGAAGACTACATTACTACTGTCAAGGGAGTAGGATACAAGTTCGACTTAGGATAACAATGCTGACAGGCTCCAGAGGGATATCTTTCATACTTGCCATTGCCATCGCCAGTTTGGTAATGGCATTTTTGTCTTTGATCCCTTCCACATCCATGACCGTCCTTTGGGGAGCCCTGATTTTGGCTTTTTCCATTTCTTACCTGCTGATCAATATCACCTTGGAATTCTTGGTCTACCGCGAGATCGGCAACATTTATAATCTCCTCGACAAAATTCAAAAGAAGGACCTTTCTGAAATTCAGGACAAATCAATCCGGTCTTCTTCTCTTTCTCCCCTTCGAAAAATCAACTCCGTCATTAATTCTTATGCCCTTGCAAGGCAAAGAGAAATTGAGACACTCCAGAAAAATGCAGAATTTCGAAGAGAATTCATCGCAGATATCTCGCACGAGCTGAAGACTCCCATTTTTGCCACACAGGGGTACATCCATACCCTACTCGATGGGGCAATTGACGACAAGCAGGTGCGAATGAAGTTCCTTAAAAAAGCTGCAAAAAGTCTGGATTCGCTAGACCACCTCGTCCAAGATCTGCTCACGCTCAATCAAATGGAAAGTGGGGTAATCAAGTTTACTTTTACCGAATTTGACCTAAAGGAACTTATCCAGGAAGTAATCGAGGAGTTAGAACACAAAGCCTCTAAACGTGAGGTAACCATCAAACTGGATGCGGAGCCTCAGAAAGGATATACCACTGTCGCAGATCGTCAAAAAATCTATCGCGTCTGCCAAAACCTGATTTTCAACGCGGTCAAATACAACCACAACGGAGGAGAAGTCATCGTGGGTATAAAAACCAGTAAAAACCAGATTCAGGTAGATGTCAAAGACAATGGGCTCGGTATTCCCCCTGAAGATTTAAAGCGGATTTTTGAGAGATTCTATCGGGTGGAAAAAAGCAGGTCTAAAGAAAAAGGCGGAACTGGACTTGGACTCGCGATTGTCAAACATATTCTGGAAGGCCACAAAAGCAAAATCTCCGTGAGTTCCACCGTAGGAAAGGGGTCCATTTTCAGCTTCCAACTCCCTCTCGAAAAAGAAAAGAAAGTTCAGGACAAAGAAGCCACAGAGGCCAAAGCCTAATTTTTGACAAGCTCTAGCTGTCCTGTTTCACCTGAAGCTGGACCTAATTATCTTAGAATTCATAGAAATTAGGGAAATCCTGCTTTCGGAAAAGCTGGGTGACAGCTTACAGGAAACCAAAACCTTGGCGTCTTCCGCGACTTTGCGAGACATGCTTAGTGCTGCTTTCGGAAAAGCAGCATACATACTAACCTCTAAGTAATGAGACCCTTAGGAAACATATTCCTCAAAAAGCTTTTGCAAAGTCTCCTGTAAATCCTCAGTAAATCCTGAGTGCGGACGGGAAGTCTGTAGCATCGAGCTCCTCATAGCAGTCAGCCATCGAAATCTGGAAGCCGCATCCTGCTTGCCTATAGGATTCCCGTTGGGATCGCCTTGGCAGATTTTTTCAAAGGATTCAAGGTAGCATTCAAAAACAGAAAAATCTGATAGTGGATCCAAAGCCAATAATTTCTCCTTTGGAAGATGGATTTTGCAGGCGATGAAATTTTGCCGCTTACAGCAAATCACCACACCCACATTGACAAATTCCTCACGCTCTACCCGAGGAACCAGCCGAATCACCGCATATTCAAACAAGTGCCTTCCTTGCATCTTCCGCCTGGTTTAAGAATACCTGAGAATTTTCCAGCCTCTTGGCCAAAAAGGCTACATACACAGCCCGCGCTTCATCGGCGGTCTCCACATCTCGCGATGCCAGAAGCCACTCATCGGGAACCTCTGAGACAACTTCCTGAATCATGGACATCGTGATCAATGACTTCATTTCCTGATCCACCTTCGCTAAAAGGCTTGCCTTAGGCAACAGTACATGATCCTTAATCATGGCAAATGGGCTGAGTGCCTGACTTTCCCAATTTTCCCAAGTATGGTGAAACAGAAAAGAAGCTCCATGGTCGATCAGCCACAGCTCACGATTCCAAATAAGCAAATTCGTATTTCGGAACGTCCTGTCCACATTGGTAATCCAGCTGTCAAACCAGACAATCTTCGATGCCAATTCTTCATCCACCTGACTTGCCCCAGGATCAAAGGTCATTGCTTTGGACAAAAAATGCAGCGCGAGATTTTGCCCCTGAGAACCTTTGAGCAAATCTTGAATCTCCTCATCCCCTTCCGAGTTGCCAAAAGCGGCATCAAGCTCTGCAAAAACAATTTCCGGTACTTTGAGCTCCAATCTTCGAGCTAGCTCTCCTCCGATCAGTTCCGCGATCAGCGCTTTTTCCCGTTGGCCTGCACCTCGGAATTTGAGCACATAATTAAAGCCATCATCCGCCTCAGCCAATGCCGGCAAGGAACCGCCTTCTCTTAAGGGCATCACGTAGCGGGTGACATTGACAGAACGAAGGTTATTCGAGATTTCAGTCATTTGCGATATGAAAGGATGGCTAATTCTAGCTATTTTTCTTGACAGAAAGATTTTCACGAAAAAAATTACGCTATCTAATTGATTATTAGTATGTTTTTTTTAACGACCAATATGAAAAATTCACTTTACTAATAATTATACTTCTCAGTTTTGGATTTATTCCAAGTCATTTTTGTGCTCAAATCTACAAATAACCTAACTTTTATGGGCGATATCAGTCTGGCTGCCGAGCGATTGTAGAAAAATGCAGGTATTCAGGGAACTCTTATTGCATCATTGCCGACCAAATCCCTTGTTCGGAGATTTGCCCTATTCCTTAAATGTTTAGATCATCTCTTTGTTTTTTGATTCTAATCGGGTGTACATCACCGAATGAATCTTCTTTGGACCGTGTAGTAATCCCTATCGAAAAGCCAATCCTAAAAATCAGCGCTGTCGTAGAAGAAATTGATTACACCACGCTCCATGATATTCCTTCCTATTTCTTGGGCAACATTGATAAAATCATACTAGCAGAAGACTTAATAATTGCCGGCGATATTTCCATCAAACCTGGAATAATTATATATGACCTAAATGGAAATGTAAAAGGATCTATCAACCACTTTGGTGAAGGTCCCGGTGAGTTTACTCACATCAATGATTTCAGCTACGATCCTATCAAAAAGCTGATTATTCTTTCCATGGTGGGTAAAATTATTTACTATGATTTGGAAGGAAACTTTGTGAAGGAATCTAGAACAGAGACACTTTATTACAAATTCATTTCAATAGATGACAATCAAATCTTGTTTTACTTGCCTCAAGTCTCAGCACAAGAGTTCATTGGATCAGGCTATGAAAACGGCATTCTATTTCTTGAAAATCCCGAGGTAAAAAATTCAAAAAGAATTCTACATCACACTTTTAATAAAGAAACAAAAACGCCTTACATGATGGAAAGAGATGTATTCCAAACCGGGATTTCAGGCGAAATTGCGTTCTCACATTATTTTAACGATACTATCTACATCCTTGACAGGGAGTTAAGGACTACAAGAAAAATTCTCGTCGATCTTGGCGAGTATAAATTAGACAATAGGCACTTTGAAGGCTATGACAGTGAAATAGACGCCCTCAATGACCTTGGGAATAAAGCCCTAAATCAAAATCAGTTACTATATGACGGGGAGTATCTGGGCGGTAGAATACTTCAGGACGGAAATACCTTTTTCTTCATTTCAAATCTGAAAAAACAGGACACCTGGAGTATTGGGAATTTTGAAAATGACTTGGATGGCGTAATGTCATATTTGCAGCTTAGAGCACTGAAGGAGAAAACGCTCTACAGTGTACACCGAATCGAAGAACTTCCACCTTATATTCTTGAAAACCCATCAAAATATAATTTCCCAGAAAACATCACTGATAATCTGTATTTTATTGCGAAGTATAAATTGAAGGAGTTGGACAATGACTAATTGCTGAATTGAATCGATATCTTCCTTTAAATTTTTTGAAGCAGCATTTTATACTACTTTTGCACCCTCTTTGAAGAGGCAGGAGATCCATGAAGAAAGTAGATTTTCAGAACCTTATACTGTTTGAAAACGAGGATTACCTGGTGATCAACAAGCCGCCTTACCTTTCGAGCTTAGACGACAGGCACGAGGCGCAAAACATCCTTGACCTTGCCAAGGCGCACACAGCAGATGCCCAGCTGTGTCACCGACTGGACAAGGAGACCTCGGGATGTCTGGTGATTGCCAAGCATCCAGAGGCCTACAGGCACTTGGCCATTCAGTTTGAAAACAGACAGGTAGAGAAAGTCTACCATGCTGTAGTCGAAGGGATTAAGGAATTCAGCAATGAGCTGGTAGACCGAAATCTCTTGGCCAACAACAAAGGAATCGCCAAAGTAAGTAAAGAGGGAAAGCCCGCGCAGACCATCTTCAACACCTTGAAGACCTATTATGCACATACCTTAGTTGAGTGCAAGCCCATTACCGGTCGCCTGCATCAGATTCGGGTTCATTTGGCTTACCTGAAGTCTCCGATTTGTGGAGACACCTTATATGGAGGCAATCCCTTGTACCTTTCTTCGCTCAAGCGCCGCTTCAATCTCAAAAAAGACACCGAAGAGCTCCCAATCATGCAGCGGGTTTCCCTGCATGCCTATTCGATTCGGTTTGCAGGTTTGGATGGCAAAGACATTTCAGTGAATGCTCCCTATCCAAAAGATTTCCAGGTTTTGGTGCAGCAATTGGAAAAAAACGCCTGATCAAGCCGGTTTTAGCCTAGCAAAACCAAATCTTCATTGGAGACAAACACCTAAGCCTATGAAATCGAGCATCGCAAAAAGGCTCAAAATGAGAGACGCATAGCCTTGCGAGATTCCATGTGACCAATAAATACAATTATAACCACATGAAAATTAGCGCTTAGGATTGTAAATAGTTTGCATAGAAAAATAAATGCTTCTATCTTTGTGTCCCTTTTTGGGGTCGATAATTAATTAATAAGCTAAAAATTAAACAGTTACAAAGTGGATACTCTGAGCTATAAAACCATCTCAGCCAACAGCTCCACCGTAGAAAAGCAATGGGTGATTGTGGATGCCCAGTCTGCTATTCTTGGACGCTTGGCGAGTGAGGTTGCGAAAATCCTGAGAGGAAAGACGAAGCCTAGCTTCACTCCTAACGTAGATTGCGGCGACAATGTGATCGTAATCAACGCTGACAAGGTAAGACTGACGGGAGACAAGTGGGACGCAAAAGTATATGTGCGCCACACCGGTTACCCAGGTGGACAGCGAATCTCAACTCCCAAATTGTTGAAGCAGAAGTCTTCAACCATTTTGATTGAGAAGGCTGTAAGAGGCATGTTGCCTAAAAACAGATTGGGAAGCAAGTTGTACGGTAACCTGTACGTGTATGAAGGATCTGAGCATCCACATGCCGCACAGCAGCCAAAAGCCATCACCCTTTAATCGCTAAATCATGGAAATGATCAACACAATCGGTAGAAGAAAGACCTCCGTAGCCCGTATCTACATGACTCCGGGAAATGGTAAAATCACCGTAAACAACAAGGCAATTGAAGTGTACTTCCCATTTGACCTACATCAGATTGTCGTAAAGCAACCTCTTGCCCTAGTAGGTGTAGAAGGTAACTACGACGTCAACATCAATGTAGACGGTGGTGGTATCAAAGGACAGGCTGAAGCAGCTCGTATGGCAATCTCCAGAGCGCTATGCGAATTTGATGCTGAGCACAGAGGTCCTTTGAAAAAAGAAGGTTTCCTTACCCGTGACCCTAGAATGGTCGAGCGTAAGAAGCCAGGACGTAGAAAAGCAAGAAGAAGATTCCAGTTCTCTAAGCGTTAATCGGAACGATCTTCATTCAATAGAAAACAATTTCATTCATGTCAAAAATCGAATACAAAGACTTACTGGATGCTGGTGTTCACTTCGGACACTTGACGAGAAAGTGGGATCCAAGAATGGCTCCATATATCTTTATGGAGAAGAACGGTATCCATATTATCGACCTCAACAAAACGCTTGCTTGCCTCGACGAAGCATCCAACGCAATCAAGCAAATCGTACGTTCCGGCAAAAAAGTAATGTTTGTCGCTACGAAAAAACAAGCCAAAGATCTAGTAGCTGCAGAAGCCCAGCGTCTAAACATGCCTTACGTGACCGAAAGATGGTTGGGTGGTATGTTGACCAACTTCGCTACGATCCGTAAGTCCCTCAAGAAAATGTCAGGCCTTGAAAAACTGATGAAAGAGGACGCTTACAAAAACTTGGCCAAGAAAGAGCGTCTGATGGTAAGCCGTCAGAAAGACAAAATGGAAAGCGTATTGGGCGGTATTTCCGACCTAAGCAGACTTCCTGCGGCTCTTTTCGTAGTGGACATCAAGAGAGAACACATCGCGATCGCAGAAGCTCAGAAATTGGGTATTCCAGTGTTTGCTTTGGTAGATACCAACTCTAACCCAAATGAGGTGGATTTCCCAATCCCAGCAAACGATGACGCATTCAAGTCAGTGTCTCTATTGGTAAAAGCATTCGGCGCAGCTATCGAAGAAGGTCTTTCTGAGCGTAAGAGAGACAAGGACGATGCTAAACTTTCTGAAGAGGAAGAAGCAAAAAGAGCTGTGGACGCTGAAACACAAGAATAATCCACAATCGATTTGAATACACAAAATTGAACATCTGGCTTAGGTCGATGTTCAATTTTTTGTTTTTGCCTGACTTGAGCCTAGCTGCTTCGTCAACAAAAACAGCACGTTGCGAGGACTTTTTTACTTCTAATTTTGGCCTCCAACACTCCAAAATGAATTCTATAATCTGTTGATAAATAAACTGATCACACAATGGCAATTACTGCACAAGACGTAAACAAACTGAGACAAATGACCGGTGCCGGTATGATGGACTGCAAAAAAGCTTTGACAGAAGCGGAAGGCGACTTCGAAAAAGCAGTGGACATCCTCAGAAAAAAAGGTCAAAAAGTATCTGCTTCCAGAGCTGACCGCGAAACCAAAGAAGGCGTGGTGGTAACCCGCGTAGCGGATGGCGGAGCAAAAGGCATCCTTCTATCATTAACTTGCGAGACTGACTTCGTGGCTAAAAACGAAGAGTTCGGTGCTTTTGCAAATACTTTGATCGATTTGGCTGTAAACAACGGATGTACTGCTACGGAGCAGATCCTTGCTTTGCCTTTCGACAACATTACTGTAGCTGAGAAAATCATCGAAATGACTGGTAAAATCGGTGAGAAAATCGAAATCTCTCACTATGAAGTCATCAACGCTGAGAAGGTAGTTACCTACATCCACTCCAATGGTAAATTGGGTGTATTGGTAGGAATGGTGAACACTTCCGGTGCTGACGTAGAAGAGGCAGGAAAAGACGTAGCAATGCAAATTGCAGCGATGAACCCAGTTGCTGTGGACAAAGATGGTGTAGATGCTTCTATGATCGAGCGTGAAATCGAAATCGGTAAGGAGCAGGCAAGAGCTGAAGGTAAGCCAGAAGAAATGCTTGAAAAAATAGCTATGGGCAAGCTTCAGAAGTTCTACAAAGAAAGCACCTTGTTGAGCCAGCAGTTTGTGAAAGACAACTCCTTGTCTATTGCACAATACCTGAACAACGTAAGCAAAGGCTTGACTGTAAACGCATTTAAGAGAATTTCTATCGGTTAATTTTCCGATGCACTATTCATAAAAAACCCTCTCGGATCGCTCCGAGAGGGTTTTTCGTTTTTATAGCTCAGGTACTTTTCCAAAGTCTGGAACTTTGGAATGCATATTTCACTTGCCCCAAGACCTGTTTACCCTAGACCTTCTTTTCTCATTTAGGAATTCATCAAGCTCTCAATCTCCTCGGCCTCGATCGGAATATTTCGCATCAAGTCGAAATAGCCATTTTCCTCTATCACAATATTGTTTTCCAATCGGACCCCTATCCCCTCCGCAGGAATATAAATCCCAGGCTCCACGGTGAAGACCATTCCTGCAGTAATTGGATAGTGCATGGTGCCCACATCATGTACATCCAATCCCAAATGGTGGGAGGTGCCGTGCATGAAATACTTTTTAAAAGCAGGCCAACTAGGATCCTGATTTTTGATATCGGTTTGATCGATCAAACCAAGACCCAATAGTTCCGACTGCATAATCAGGCCCACTTCTTTGTGATAGTCTTGGATATTGATACCCGGTCTCAAGATAGAAGCGGCTTCCCGATGCACTCTCAAAACAGCATCATAGACCGCGCGCTGTCTCGCTGTAAATCTTCCATTTACCGGAATGGTCCGGGTCATGTCTGCATTGTAATTGCCGTATTCTGCTCCCACGTCTAGCAAAAGTAATTCCCCGTCCTTACAGGCTTTGTTGTTTTCTATATAATGCAACACACAAGCAGAGGCACCGGAGGCAATGATGGGTTCGTAGGCAAATCCCTTACTTCGGTTACGGATAAATTCATGAATGAATTCAGCTTCGATTTCGAATTCGGTTACTCCAGGCTTTACGAAAGAAAGGATTCGACGAAACCCCTTTTCGGTAATGTCGCAGGCAATTTGCATCTGATTGATTTCTTCCTGTTCTTTCACCCCTCGCAACTCATGCATAATTGGCGCTAGACGTTCGTACCTATGAAGCGGGTAGCGCTCTTTGCAGCTTTTGATAAATCTTGCATCGCGAGTCTCTACGATTATTCCAGCTCTCAAGTGCTCATTGGTATTCAAATAGATCTTTTCTGAGAGATTGGCCACCCAACTGAAAATATTCTCGAAAGCCGAAAGCCACTGAATATTTTCAATCCCTGAAGCTGCCTTTGCTTCTTCTTTGGTGTATTTGTGGCCTTCCCACACGGCAATATGCTCGTTGGTTTCTCTAAGGAAAAGCACTTCTCTCCAGGCGGGATTCGGACAATCCGGCGCGATCAACAATATGGTCTCTTCCTGATCGATTCCAGTGAGGTAAAAAAGATCGTTGTTTTGGCGAAACTTCATCGTCCCGTCCGCATTCGTCGGCAGGATATCGTTGGCATTAAAGATGGCCACAGCGTTCTTGGCCAGTTTAGCCGCCAGTTTGGCTCGATTACGGACATATAGTTCTTTGGGTAAGGCTTGGTATTTCATGGTAAGATTAATATCCGGGCAAGTTAATAAATCATGCCATTCCTAGGAATCAAATTCCGGGATAGAGGGTTTCAACTTAAATTTGTACTTTCCAAAAAGGAACAGCGCAGCATGCATTTAAATATTAAAGAGCTACCCAACGGAATCCGAATCGTACATCAGGAAGTCACTTATACCCGACTCGTGCATTGCGGATTCATCTTAAATATCGGTAGCCGTGACGAGGACAAGGAGCAGGAAGGTTTGGCCCATTTTTGGGAACACATGGCTTTCAAAGGAACTCACAAGCGAAAAACCTTTCACATCATCAATAGATTGGAATCTTTGGGAGGAGAACTCAATGCCTACACCACCAAAGAGAAAGTCTGCTTTTATGCATCTGTGCTAAAAGATCATTATCCCAAAGCAGCCGAACTCCTCTACGACATCACCTTCAATTCCACTTTCCCTGAAAAGCAAATCGAAAAAGAGCGACAGGTCATTCTAGAGGAAATGGCCATGTATCGGGATTCTCCGGATGATTCCATCCAGGACGATTTAGATGCCTTGGTCTTTGAACATCACGCCCTGGGCAGAAATATTTTGGGTACAGAGGAAACGGTGGGAAGATTTCAGCAGCAGGATTTCTTTGATTTTATTTCTACCCGACTGGACACTTCTCAGCTCATATTTTCTGTAGTGGGGAATATTTCCTTCGAAAAAGCTCTAAAAATCATCGAGGGCCCACTACGCGAAATTCCAAGTAAGCGGACGCTTTATGTAAGAAGTGGTTTTCATGACTACCAACCCAAATTCAAAACGGTCCAGCGGGATGTCACTCAATCGCTTTGTGCCATGGGTAGACCCGCTTATTCCTTGCACGACCCAAACCGGTTCAAACTTTACCTACTGAATAATATCCTTGGTGGCCCAAGCATGAACAGCCGCCTCAACCTTTCGCTGAGGGAAAATTACGGGTATGTATACAGCATCGAGTCGAGCTATCAACCGTTTTCAGACACCGGGTTCTTTGGGATTTATTTTGGCACAGAAGAAAAGACCCTAAAAAAATCTCAGGCCATCGTGCAGCGGGAGATGGAAAAACTCAGAAGCAAAAAATTGGGCAGCAATCAGCTGCATTCTGCCAAAGAGCAAGCCATTGGACAGATGGCCATGGCAGAGGAAAATTATGCTGCCTTAATGCTCGTCTATGGGAAAAGCTTGATCGATCACAATAAAATCGACTCATTGGATAGTATCTTTGAGCAAATCAGGACGACTACGGCTGAAGAACTCTTAGAAATTGCTCAAGACATCTTTCATCCCGATCAACTGAGCTACCTGATCTACACCCCAAATTGACATGGAATTTATCGATCCGGCTTTATTGGCCTATTGCGAAGCGCATACCAGCGGTGAAGATGCTCTTTTGAAGAAAATTACGCGCGAGACCCAAGCCAAAGTCTTGATGCCGAGAATGATCTCCGGACACCTACAGGGAAAAATGCTGGAGTTTTTTGCAAAAATGATGGATGCCGAATCGATTTTGGAGATCGGGACCTACACAGGATATTCAGGAATCTGCCTGGCAAGAGGACTCAAACCCGGAGGCAAACTGACCACACTGGACATCAACGACGAACTGGAAACCATGGTCAGAGGTTTTTTCGAAGAAAGCGGACTGGCTAATCAAATCGATTACCGATTGGGAAATGCAAGGGAAATCATTCCCACTCTGGATGGACCTTTTGATATGGTATTTATTGACGCGGATAAGTTTTACTACATAGATTATTTTGAATTAGTAATAGATAAAGTACGACCGGGAGGAATCATTCTGGCAGATAATGTACTTTGGTCTGGCAAAATCCTTCTCGAAGAAGGTCAAAAAATCGACAAAGACACCCGGAAAATTTTGGACTTTAACCGACTTGTCCAAGAAGATCCAAGAGTAGAAAATATACTTTTACCTATCAGGGATGGAGTTTTAATGGCCAGAAAACTCTGATTTTAGAAAAAGGGAATCATTTTTGCTTTTCGTGGGCTGAGTAAAACGAAAGCAACTTTCGATGAAATCCCGACTTATTTCCTTCCTGTTCTTTTTGTCCTTCCTTTTTGTGGCTCTTTGGGCTGAGGCTCAAATCCCCCAAGTTCCCAGCCAGCTTGAATTTGCAGACCTCACCGTCCGAATCAATCCTCAAGCCCAACGGGAAATTCAACTTGATGTAGACGCCCTTTACCGAAATCCCACCTATTTCAAAGTCAAGCAGGATCGGGTAAATCTATTTATGCCCATTGTGGAAAGAGAACTTCGCAAACAGGGAGTTCCGGATGATTTAAAATACCTAGTCATTCAAGAAAGCGGGTTGATCTCCGATGCGGTTTCCACTTCCAATGCTGTGGGCTTTTGGCAATTCAAACAAGGAACAGCCGAAGAGGTAGGACTGAGAGTAGATAATCAGGTGGATGAGCGAAAAAACATCATCACTTCGACTCAAGGGGCTGCACTTTATTTAAAAAAACACAATAATGTCCTGGATAATTGGATGGCGGCATTAGTTTCCTACCAGATGGGATTAGGAGGAGCTAAAGCCTATTTCGGCAACCAACTCACCGGTAAAAAGACAATTGAGGTAGACAGAAACACTCATTGGTATTTCAAGAAATTCCTCGCTCACAAAGTAGCTTATCAAACTCAAATTGGAGTCTTTGCCTCATCCCCACAAAGATTGGCTGAAGTGCAGATCCAAGGCCCAGTATCCATGGCGACCTTAGCCAAAAGGTTTGGTGTCAGTGAAGCGCATTTGATCGAATACAATAAGTGGGCACATCATGGTAAAGTTCCTGCTGGCACTTTTACGCTTTTTTACATTAAGGAAGGAAATCTCCCTATTGAACCCGCTGTCCAAAAAACAGAAGAGAAGCCAAGTCAAACAAGACCTACCCAAGCAACCAACACCAAGGCTTCTCCCGCATACAAGCAGGCAAATTCCTATCCAAGAATCTCGGGTAATACTACCAAAGCGAGCCAACCAAATCAGATCACTGTGAATGACCTGAGTGGCGTGCAAGCTTCCAATTCCATGTCACCCAGCAAATTTGCGGATGAGATCGGAATGAAGGAGAAAAAATTCATCAAAGTGAATGACTTCCCCGAAGGAGAAAAGGTAGAAACCGGTAAGTACTATTACACCGAAAAGAAAAAATCCAGTGCCGATGTAGAAACACACGTAGTCCAACCCGGTGAGGACTTATGGAGCATTTCTCAAAAATATGGAATCCGACTCGCATCACTTAAATCCAAAAACAGAATCAGAAAGGATTCTGAACTGAAACCTGGAATGGTGCTAAACCTCCGTGAACCAAGGAAACGAGGTGAAGAAATTCCCGTAGTCCAATTAGCAGCTCCAGAACCCACGGTCAAACCAGTCATTTCCGAGCCTGTGGTGATACCTGTGAAAGAAGAGCCCAAAGTTCAACCAACCAAACCCAGCACTATTTACCATACGGTCAGTCAGGGTGAGACGCTATTTGCTATCTCCAGAAAATATGGGATAACCGTAGATGAACTGAAGCGATGGAACAACATAGGAAGTCAAAATATCATTACCATTGGTCAGAAGTTGGTTATTTTAAAACAGTAATCAGCGCGCTCGTATATTTATGCATCGGTTTACCCTGATTTTTGGCTTCTTCCTTACTCTCCTTAGTCTTTCTGCCCTCGCGCAGGACAGGAAGATCATTCCCGACACGGTCTTGATTAATGGTGACACCCTGTTGATGTTGGGTGATTCCATCCTTATTGAAGAGCCTAAAAAAGAAATTTTCTGGAAAACTGGAGGCAATTACAACCTCAATATCCAGCAAGTGACCCTGAGCAATTGGGCTGCCGGCGGTGCAGGATCGTTTGCATTGAACACAGGAGCCACACTTTTTGCCAATTATAAAAAAGACTCCAAGGTGTGGGACACCCAACTCACGATCAATCTTGGATTTAACCGGCAAAATGAGCGCGATTTCAAAACACGAAAGACGAATGATAATTTCATTTTCGTGAGTAATTATGGCCGTCAACTTTCAGAAAAACTTTATCTCACGACCCAACTTGATGCCAGAACCCAACTTCTTCCGGGATTCAAATATTCAAGACCGGCAGGATCTGAATCTGAAATTCAAACCAGAATTTCAGATTTGCTGAGCCCGGGTTACCTCCAATCTTCAACAGGTCTCAATTACAGAAATACCTACCCAGATAAAAGCCGAATCTCTGTTATTCTTTCCCCTTTCTCCGGTCGATTCACCATGGTCTTGGATGATTCCTTAAGCCGTGCGGGAGCATTTGGAGTTATTCCAGGAGAAAATGTGAGAGCTGAGGCAGGTATGTCTCTGGCTGTTGGGCTAGTGGATTTTATGCTTATGGAAAATGTCACCTGGAAATCGGATCTCAACCTGTTTTCCAACTATGAGCGATTTGGAAATATGGTGGTCAATTTTAATTCCTTGGTGCGTATGAAAGTAAATAAATACATTTCTACCCGCATCGAAACCGTGTTGATCTATGATGAGAAAGTATTGATCAAACAGGATGATGGCAGTACCAAACGCGCCATTCAGCTGCAAAATCTGGTCAATTTTGGTATCTCTCTCGATTTTTAAAAATCTACATCCAAGCCAAATTTTCGCTGAAATTCTGCCAAAGCTGGGTGCTTATCTCTGAGGTAGCGTAATTTATCCGTATTGGTGTAGAGTTTAGGACGTTCATCCTGAATCTCTTCTTTGTGCTCTAGAGAGACAAAAAGTTGTGTTGCTCCAGTCAGATTACGGATCAATCCAAGAAGATCGGGACGCATTTTATTGGCAATTTCCTCTTGCACAGAACCCATTACCTGCAAAAAAACCTCCCCATTGATCACCTTGATCGGATGATCTAAAATTGTAAGCTCAAAATTCTTGTTGGCTTGCCGATAATGGTCCTTTACCAAATGAATTACCTGATCAAGCATTTCCTGAGTTAAAACTACCGTTTCCTGAACGGGAAGGTTGGCCGGTTCCTCCTTTTTTCCCTCGGGTATAGTGACCTCCGGAGCTTTCAATTTTTCCTCTACCAGTTTTTTAGTCTGAAAAAGACTGGTTGGAATGGCAATGGTAGATTTTAGAGGAGTTTTTGCGGCTTCAGTTGCCTTAGTCAGATCAGGCGCAGCAACCACTTCGGATGGTAAGGCAACCTGAACAGGCTCCTCACTCAGACTTTTTTTTTTGCCTCTAGGCTAGCAAGAGCTGCCAAGCGGAAAGCCTGCGGGAGCTTGGACATTTTCATCAGTGCCAACTCCACATGCAAACGCTGGTTTTTACTTGTCTTGTAATGGATATCACACTGATTAGCCAGATTGAGAGCAGAAAGCAAAAATGAAACTGAGGCCTGACTAGTCTGTTGCAAATAGCGGTCTTTGGCAGATTCCGAAACCTGAAGCAGCTCTACCGTAGCCTCATCTTTGACCACCAATAAATCCCGGAAATGCTCGCTAAGTCCAACTATAAAATTATGACCATCAAAGCCCTTCTTGAGGATTTCGTCAAAGATCAATAGGGTGGCTGATATATTCTCTGCCAAAAGCGCATCCACGACTTTGAAATAGTAGTCGTAATCGAGGATATTCAGATTGGAGATGGTCTCCTGATAGGTGACCTTTTTACCTGCAGAATACGTCACAATCAAGTCGAAAATCGACAAGGCATCACGTAATGCTCCATCTGCTTTGGTAGCAATCAATCTCAATGCTTCTTCCTCATAATCCACGCTCTCCTTCTCAGCAATGTATTTGAGATGCTCAGAGATATGTTTGATTTGAATTCGGTTGAAGTCAAAAATCTGACATCGAGAGAGGATCGTAGGGATGATTTTATGCTTTTCCGTAGTCGCCAGGATAAAGATGGCATACTTAGGCGGCTCTTCCAGCGTCTTCAAAAAAGCATTGAAGGCCGCTGTCGAAAGCATGTGAACTTCATCGATGATGTAGACCTTATATTGACCTTTTTGAGGAGCGTATCGGACTTGATCTACCAGATTTCGGATATCGTCTACCGAGTTGTTGGAAGCAGCATCGAGCTCGTAGACATTGAAGGAAGCGTTGTTTTGGAAAGAAACGCAGGATTCGCATTTTCCACAGGCTTCGAAGTCCTTGGTGATACTTTCACAGTTGATCGTCTTGGCTAGAATACGGGCGCAGGTAGTCTTACCTACTCCACGTGGTCCACAAAAAAGGAATGCCTGAGCGAGGTGATTGTTTTTGATCGCATTCTGGAGCGTGGTGGTGATATGCTGCTGCCCCACGACACTTTTGAAGTCTGCCGGTCTGTATTTCCTTGCCGAAACGACGAAATTTTCCATCGCTGCAAGATATAAAAAAGTGGATATTCAGGAAGGGTGAATTTGGGGCTTTGGGAAAGATTTTGGCTAAAAGATTGATTACTAAAGTCGGAAAGTTAGGTTACAGGGAGGCAAGGAAGTCAGGAGGCATGGGAGTATGGAAGTGGGAAAGAAACCCAAGCTTCGATAAATAGGAGTGACTTTAGTCTGCCTGTCGTAAACCTGTACTTAGCGAAGTCGAAGTATCGTAAATCGTACTTAGTAATTTCCCTGTCTTGGAACCAAAATTCGGTTACTTTTGTCATCCCAACAAAATGGGGCTGACCGGTTTTGACAGTAGGTGTAATCATCGGGCTCGCATGCAGGCTGGAGTATGTACGGCCTTAAACCATTCATACGAACGATAAATGGCGAAACTTCTTACGCCATGGCTGCCTAATCTCTCCTATCTAGGACAGATCGCTTAAAGGGTTGAGTCACGAGAGTGATTCCCCGGCCACATCTCCCCACCCTCCGTCTGATCGGGGTGGATCCGAGGTGTCGACTTGACCGGACTGCTGCTTGTGATGCGATTAAGCAAGCTTAAGACCAATCGATAAGCCCCGCTCAGGTGTGTCACCCAGCATAGCGTGGTCGAAAACCCAACAGGTGACTAAGCATGTAGACGGTACGGTGCTTCCTTATCTGGACGTGGGTTCGAATCCCACCAGCTCCACCAAAAAAGCCTCCCTGAGTGATCGGGGAGGCTTTTTTGGTGCTATTTTGAAAATTAAGAATTGGCTCTTGCTAATTGATCATTGATCACCCCGTAAAATAGGCCTCCAATTCACTCATCATTTCTGACTTTTCACGGAGGTCACGGATGACCTTCCCTTTTTCGAGGAGAACGATTCGGTTACAGATTTCAGTCACGTGGTTCAGGTCGTGGCTGGAGATCAGAAAGGTAATTTTGGCCTGCTCTGTCTCACGGAGGATCAACTTTTTCAATCGGATTTGGGAACTTGGGTCGAGGTTTTCGAAAGGCTCATCCAGCATTACTACCTGAGGATGTCCCATCATCGCCGCAGCAATACCGACTTTTTTTAAATTACCTTTAGACAGGTCGCGGATGTATTTCTTTTTTCCCAGCACTTCCTCATTGAACAGTTCTGTAAATTTCTCCAAATGACTTTTGAGATCTGCCTCAGACATGCCGTAGATTTTTCGGAGTGTTTCAAAATACTCATCCGGAGTCAGGTAAGCCAAGAGCATGTGCTCGTCTAGGTAAGCACCTACGGTAGATTTCCAGCTTTCGGATTTACTTACATCTTCCCCCTCGATGGTGACTTGGCCTTGAGTCGCTCTTACCAGATCAAGAATAATTCTAAAAAGAGTTGTCTTGCCGGCACCATTATTTCCTACGAGACCAAAGCATTCGCCTTTTGCAATTTCCAGAGAGGGCACATCCAACACGACGGCGTCCTTGTATTGTTTCTTGAGTTGAGATATCTGAATCATAGTTCTTGACGGAAGGAAGATGAAATTTCGTATCGGTTAGAAAGTACTCGGTTGATATTTAGTTGGGAAAGCGGCTTAAAGGCAATCAAACCAATCAGGCCAGTAATGCCCAAGGCCAACAAGCCAGCATAATCACTGATCAAAAGAGAAAAAGGAAGATAAATCAAATACGGACCACCCATGAGCGGAATAATCACCAAAAACTGAGCGGCTCCTACTCCTTCATAATTAAACATGGCGCCTTTGTTAAGGTCCATCGGTTTAGGCTTCCATAGCGCAAAATAGATAATCACATGTACCATAATCCCCACATTGAAAAGGAAGGTAGCCAAGTGAATCAGTAAAATGTCAATACCGAAATACACGTAGGGCACCGATGCTAGAAAACACACCATGGAGATGCTCATGAAGAGCAGGTATTTGCCACGAACCAAAGATTCCACTCCGGTCTTTCGGCTTAAAAAGAAATCAAAATTCCCCGAGTTCCAACTTAAAAACTGCTGTCCATATTGAATCATAAAAATCCCGGTGATAAATACACCTACGAAAATGAAGATCGGGCTCAACCCCTCCTCACTTTGGTATTGAGGATTGGTATAGAAGAACAAGCCATACAGGAGAAAGAATGCAGATAGCATCAGATAGGTACGGCTTTTTTTGTGTCGGATGATCAGCTTCCATTCTAGGTTAGCGAGCTCTCCGGCTACTCCAAATCGGGAAAAGAATCCCACACTCTGATTGACAAATCGGATATCTTCCTCCTCACTGAGATCCTCCAGATAGGCATTTTTCACATAGTAATTCACAGCCAAAAGATAAATGCCTATACATACGACGAGCATCACCAGCACAGGAATGACCGTGTTCATGGCCAAAGCAAAAATCGGCTCTAAAATTTCACCTACATTAAACCAACCCATATAGGTAGATCCTCCTCCCAACAATAAGGTGCCCATCACTACTGCAAGACCAATCCAAGTGTCCTCAAAGCGCTGCTTAAACCACAGCATGAACCAGTGAATGGACCAGCTGAATAACAGCAATGTCCCCAACCAAGAAATAAACCCGAGCGTACCCACCTTCTCCGCAATTACCTGTGCTCCAAAGGGAAGGAAAAGCAAAAGTGCGATCACATTGAGTGGTGAAATAAACGATCGGAGCATCAGCATCTGGATGATGCGTCTTTTGCCTATCGGAAGATGGAGGAGACTCTCAAGCTCCACTACAGGTAGCTTCTGGATAAAGTACCGGTACATGAATTCAAACAGGAAAAAGAAGATCAATCCTGCATTTAAGAATTCAATGGGGTCTCGGCCTTCAGCTATGAGTTCAATGATTCTGCCGAGAAAGAGCCCTGCAAAAAACACATAGCTCAATAGCAACAGCGCAATGAAAATCATAAAACCAGTGGCCAAAGCACTTTTGGCAAAACTGGTCGAGCGGATGCTCTTAAGAAATTGCAGTCTGAGTAACGTAAAAAACATACCTGTCTGGCGTAATGGTGGATTTCAAAGATATCCAAACATGCCGCTCTCTTCTCATCTTACCAATGAAAAAAAGGCTGAATGAAGAAAAAAATACAGGAAGGCAGAATTGACTGGGTACTCCTCTAGCTTCCTGATCTGCTCAATTGAGATTGAATATTTCGATAATCTTTTCGAAGCTCACTGGTTTTTTGAGGTACCCTTTGACCAATGAGTATTCTGCCGCCTTTGCTTCGTCCACTTTATCGATCGAGCTGGTAATGATGTAGATCAATCCTTCCCACCCTTGCACTTCTTTGCAAAACTCATCCAAAAAATCCCATGCGTCCCAAATCGGCATATTGATATCCAAGAGAATAATATCCGGTAACGAATTGTTTTTGCTCTTCCAATCCATCAACCCCTCAAATGCCTGCTTTCCGTTTCTATAAGTCAAAATCTCTTTAAAGAGCGAGGTGAACTCAATCATTTTTTTGGTGAGCATGAGGTAGTTTTGATCATCCTCTATGATACAGATCGTTTTGTTGCGGTTCATGAATTACTTTTTAAATAAACTTTAAATGTCGTACCTACTCCCTCTTCGCTTTCCACCTCAATTTTACCTCCAATAGCCTCGATCTGATTTTTGGTAATGAAGAGGCCGATTCCTCTGGAATCCGGATGATCATGAAAGGTTTTGTACATGCCAAACATCTTCCTTCCCTGTCTCTTCAGATCGATGCCCAGGCCATTATCTTCTACTTCTATAATGGTCCATTCGGTCGTTTTTTTGATTCTGATTTCCACCTTTTTCTCCTTTTTGGGATCACTGTATTTGATCGCATTAGTCAGCAGATTGAGCGTGATACTTTCCAAGTAAGATAAATTACCAAAAACCAAGCTTTTAGACTTTTCCTGATCAAACAGAATTGCAACTTCGGAAGATCTGGCCAAGGCTGAAACATTGAGAATTGATGAATTTACGACTTCTACCAGATTGATGGATTCCATCAGCGTAGAATCGTTGATTTGAATATCTGCTACCTCTGAAAGGTTTTGCACGGATTCCATCAAGTTGTCAATGACATTTTTGAAATTCTGGAACAACGGATTGCCTGAAAAACTCGGATCCTCTACTTCCATATAGGTGATCATGCCGAGCAAGTTGGCAGCATGAGAGCGGAGGTTATGCGACACAATGTGGGCAAAGTTTCGAAGACGCTCGTTTTGATTTTGAGTAAGACCTAAGAGATGGCGCTGCTCATTTTGGAGCTTTTTCTGATCTGTGATATCCAAGTGAATCCCTACCGAACCGATCAATTCCCCGGCGTCGTTGTAATTAGGTCCTCCACTGATCAGCCACCAACGGCGATTTCCGTACTTATCGATCACTTCTACTTCATAGACATCAGACTGACCGGTCTTCCTGAGGATATTTTTCTGCTGGATAACTTTTCTTGCCAAATCGTCATCAAAAAACAAATCCATTCCTCTTTTCCCAACCAATTCTTCCAATGAGAATCCAGACATTTCTATAAAGCTCGGATTGGCATTCAGGATCACATCATCCACATCCACCTCAAGGAATCCGAGGTTCATATTGGCAATGATGTTTCGGTATTTTTCCTCCTGGATAGCCAACTGCCTTTGGGCCTTTTGCTTTTGCTTGACGTTGACCAACATCTGCCCAAATAAGGTGAGGAGTTTGATTTCCTCTTGGGCATAGGAGCGCTCTTGGTGTACGCTATCAAATCCAACAAAACCACTTAATACATCTCCTTCGAAAAACGGAATGGTGATTAGGCTTTTTATTCCCTGTGGTTCCAGAATTGCCCTCAAGTTCATCTCCCCTTCTTCCCCTATTGGTAATTGCTGTACATCCGGAATGACCATGGGCATATTTTCCAAATGGGTCTTTACCCAGTCCGGAATCGCCTCCATGGGGATATTTTGTAGGTTTTCCAATTCAGGAAGCACTCCTGAAGCGCACCACTCATAGGTATTGGAAGCGGTTTGCTCTTTTAAGTTATAATCAAAAATATAAGCACGGTCCGCATCCACAAACTTGCCAAGTTTTTCCAACGAAGCGTGTATGGTAGACTCCAGATCCTCAATATTCAAATTGATGTAAGTAGCTGAAATATCGATGAGGATATTCTGCAAGTCCACTTGCTTTTGAATTTGTTCCTCTGTTTTTTTCAATTCAGTGATATCCACTTCTACGGCCATATAGCCAGTGATCTCCCCGGAGTCTTCTCTTTGGGGAACGATATTTAGCTGCAACCAGTATTCATGACCCTGCTTTCCCCTATTTAGGATCTCTGCATTGACACTCTTACCCGATATGACCTGTTCTCTTATGTATCTGGCTGTATGCCGGTCTGTCTTTTCAAATTGGAACATCTTAGGAGTCTGACCAATGATTTCCTCCCATGAATACCCAGAGAGTCTTAGAAATGAATCATTCACCCAGGTAATTCTCAGCTCAGGATCTGTGATCACCACACAGTTGGAGGTTCGCTTCGCTACCAATGACAGCTTTTCGATTTCCTTTTCAAATGCCTTTCGATCTGAGATATCCTGAATGGTCCCGCGTATAAACCGTATGTCACCCGTAGCCGCTTTGACCGGGGCACCACTAATAGAGATCCATTTTTCCAGGCTTCGATCCCGATAGGAAGTGATTTTGAGGTCAGTCTTAAACGATCGGTTGAACACTTTGCACTTGTAAAATTCGTCCACCACAACCTGAGCATTTTCGGGAGAAAGGAGGTTTTGCCAAGAATTAATGTCCTTGGCAAAGTCATCTGGAATTTCAAAAATCTGATCAATGATCGGGGAATTACTCCAAGCCCCGGTCAATAAGTCCACTTCAAAGTTTCCCAAGATTGCAACCCGCTGTGCTTCAAAAAGTCTGTTTTTAGTTCGTTCAAGGTCTTCGGTCCGAATCAGGATCTGTTCCTCAAGCTGCTGATTGAATTTTTCGTTTTGAAGTTTTGCTTTGAGTAGGTATTCCTTCAGTTGTATCAGGGAATAATTCAGGTCCGAAATCTCATTTACTTCAGACACTAAGTTGATATCCAATTCGTAGTTGCCCGTCTTCATCTGATTGGACACTTCGGTCAGATAAGAAATAGGGGCAGATATTCTCCTTGCCAACCCATAAAAAAGCCCCAATGACAAAATCATTAAAATGCCCAAAAAGACATAAATCGGATAGTTGATTTCAAAAATCGCCCTATCTATTGCCTCCCTTGTAATGGCTAATATCACTCTTCCTTGGACCAACTCCGTGGAAAATTCCTGAGACTGCACGAGCAAATTGGCAGAATCCAGGTTGAGGATTTTTTCAGGATCGTAGTTTTGGGGATTGCTGACGAATACCCGCTCCCTTCCCAAAGAATCCAGCTCCGTGATCGCGACAAATTCCAAATTGGCACTATTGGTCACCAATTCTACGATTTGACCAAGATTTTCGAAGTCACTGTTATCCAAGGCAACCTCCACACCCAAGGCCGTAGTTCGTGTCAGTTGGTTAAGCTCAGACTGAAAATTTTTCCTAAAAAGATCTTCCTGACGATTGGGATAAAGAATTAAAAGTGATAGCAAAAGAAGAGAAATAGAGATGGCAAAAGGCAGCCAAATCCTAAAAGAAAGACTTTTAAAAAGTGAGCTCATTCTCATTTTACCTGATCGTAAGTTGAATGGATTCAGGAATATCACCAGATCCTTTTGGAATCACACCGATAGCACCGGGGTTTTTAGAAATGTAAACCATAATCTCCTCAGCAGATTGCAGAAACACCGGAGGATTGGCGCGTCCCTGAAACACCAGCGCAAGCCAAAACTTCTGCATAGCAGTAACGCTACCCCCATAGAGATTTTTAGCCACGGATTCGGCCATGTCAGACTTGTTGGACGGCAAAACAATGATCACTTTTTCTCCACTAGCCCAAAGACTTCGACCATTTCGGAATATCTGAACCACTTCCTTGGAAGTAAGCGATTTTACACCCTTGACATTGGCAGCAAACTCCAGCTGACCTAAATCGGTCTGCTGAGCAAATCCCCCCCAACTCAAAGTCAGGAGGAGTATAAGTAGGCCTATAGTTCTCATTGCTCCTCCCAATTAAAAACCATACGCTAACTGAACCCTCAAGAACGGCCCGTAAGAAGCCGTATGTTCATGACCAAAATGCTCAAACTCCCAGGTCTTCTCCAGCTGCACCTTCAAGTTCAACAGGTAGTTGAAAGAATACCTGTAGCCAAACGCAATTTTCAATTTTTCTAAAGGATACACATGGATATCATTATCCGCTACATCGATGTAATCAAAGACAAAGTAAGGAGTACTCTTCTCTGTTACGTTTAGACCTGCATAGACGTATTGAGAAAAATTCCTGGCAGTACCTGTGCTGTCAGTGATGGAAGTGTTAAAGCCTGTCTCATTGAGAAATTCGAACTTCTCTCTAAAGCTGGCAAAAGAAAAACTCGCCAATCTAAACTTCACAGGACCTTGGTATTTCTGAGCATCAGGGATGACAATGGAGGTATTATGTCCGGAATGAACTCCTGGGACATTGTCATGCAGGTCATCCCAATAGTAGGAAAGACCTATCCGCATGCCTTCCTTAGGCCTTATATGTACCGAACCTGTAATAGAAGGCACCACTGAATCATGGTAGACATCCGTGGAACTGATTCCATTTCCCACCATAAAGTCATAGCCAAAATTAAGCTTTCCCAGATTTTGACCCTGAAACTGTAAGCCCAACGTATGAAGTGGAACGAAATAGGAAAATGACATCGGCCGGTCAATCACAGGAAAAAACACCCTGCCGTGATGATAGACATCATTCCAATAGTTGACCGGGGTATGCACCTTCCCCACGATGATAGAATGATTATTTACATAATTAAACTTCATCAATGATCGCTCAATACTTGGAAGGTAATTGGTCGCTGACTTACCATTAAATCTGATTACATATTCTCCGATGAAGGTGATTTTATCTGAAAGCGAAGAGGTGACAAAAAAATCATGCTCTCCCATAGCAAAGGAAGCATGGCGACCGTCCTCATCTCTATCCAAATAAAACTCCAAGTGGCCAAAGCCATTAAACTGAGTTTGACGCACCTGTGCTTGCGTGTCTACACTAGACAAGACAAAGAGCAACCCCAACAGCGCAACATAAATCGAGAAATGCTTTTTATTACTCATTTTTACTTTTAATTCTATATTTAATTTTAATTGTAAATAAACTGCAATCAATTTTATTTAATTGATTTTCAAATAATTATCAATATGAGACAAAGATGCCGAAAATTTATCAAAGTCATAATTCGTGTAAATTATTGACAGTTTATTGTATTTATTTTGCAATTATTTAGATTACTTAAGTTGCCTAAAAACAATTATCAATTTCACAGATTATTAGAAATATTGTAGCAAATTTGGTTGCCTTAAATTTGCCTTATCACCCTTAAGAAAGGTAGTTTTCTTATATGTCAAGTTCTAACACTGATCCTAGATTGCTTCCCTCTTCTATTTTAGAAGAACTGCCCTTGGCAGTAGTCAAGCTGGACAGAAACTATCAAGTAGTCTATTGCAATTCGTCCATTTTGGGTGTGTTGGGCAAAACACCCGAGGCAGCCTTAGGAAAAGTCTTTTTTGAATTGATCCCTGAATTTGAGCGGGTCAAAATTGAATTTTTATACAAAAACCTCAGCTTTATTTCCTCCAGTTATTCCAATTCACACTATCAGGAAAATTTTTCCTCGCTGATCACCCACAAGATTTTTCCTCACGAAGATGGAATTACAGTTCTGCTAGAAAAGGAAGTATTTCGATACGCCCCCTCTGCAGAAAAAAAAGAATCACGCTTTAAGGAACTACTAGACGAACTCCCGGGCGGCATTGTGGTGGTGGATGCTCACTCCAGCAAGGTGGTCTATTCCAATCGGGTAATCCAGGAGTGGATGGAATACAGTCCCGAAGAAATGGGATATCTGACCACTATGAATCTTTACCCGAAAGAAGATCTTGAATTTGTATCCAAAGGATTTTCAAGAATCAATCCGGTCAAGAAAAATGTGATCTCGGGGATCCATGTGATCACCAAACGGAAAAACAGGATTCCCGTGGAAATGACCGTGGTGCAGGTCGAATGGAATAACAGGCCATGTCACTGTGCTTTTTTCATCGACGTCAGAGAAAAAGAGGAGTCAGCCAGAATCCACGCCGAATGGGAAAAGTACCGTGAAATTCTCGGTCAGTTGGCCATCAAGTTTATCAACATTCCTCCTGAAAAATTAACAGTCGCCGTAGAAGAAGCGCTCGGAACTGCTGCCAAACTCAGCAATTCAGACCGTGCTTTTACCCTTCGATTTGACAGAGAAGCAGGACTGGCTCATACAGACTATACCTGGTTGGACGAAAGTCTACCCAAATTTAAAGAAAAGCTCAGTGTCCTTCCCCTTGGCTTGCTTTCCCATGTGTGGGAGGTTCTCAAATCCGAGGGCATCCTTGAATACGAAGACATTGACCAATTAGACGAAGCCAATCCGCTCAAAAACATCCTCAATCTCCTAAAAATCCAATCTTTAGTCTTGCTACCGATTATGGAGGGGACGGAGTTTTATGGGTTAGTAGGTTTTGGTAAGGTCAAAACCAAAAAGAGTTTTTCAGAATCTGAGCTGGTGCCTGTACAAATGGCCTCTGAGATTATTTCTAACACCCTGCTCCGCCAAAAAACGGAGTCTCTACTGATAGAAAGTGAACAGGAAAACCAAAAGCTATTCGAAAACTCACCTGTCGGATTACTCTATCAAGATGTAGATGGCCGTGTCCTAAAAGCCAATCAGGCAGCGCTTCAGCTGATGGGTTTGGCGCCCGAGGAAGTATCCGGATGGGTGGTGCTAAATCCCGACTGGAAAGCCTTTACAGAAAGCGGAGAGGAAATCAGCGAATTTAATCTGCCTGCCAAAGAATGTTTGGAAAGTGGATTAGCTATCTCTGACAGGATCATTTCCATTTACCGCCCTACCCACAAAGACAGAGTATGGATCAGCGTGGATGTTCTGCCCGAATTTCAATCCGGTGAGCAGAAGCCATTTAGGGTTTTCAGTACATTCAAAGACATCACCGAGCAGAAAAACTACCTCAACGCGGTGGAGAAAGCTGAAAAGCGCTACCGATCTCTAGTAGAAAATCTCCCCGGGGCGGTCTATTCCTGCAAGCTGGATGAACACTTGTCCACCATCCACATGACGGATAAGGTGGAAAAAATCACCGGCTACACTGCAGAAGATTTTCTTTCTAAACGGATCGAAATCTTTAATATCATCCATCCTGGAGACATTTCGAGAGTTAGTGAGCAAGTAAATCAGGCCATTCAGGGCCATGGGACTTTTCAGGTGACTTACCGCATCAATACACGCAACAGAGAAATTCGCTGGGTGGAAGACATGGGTGAGGTGGTTATGCTGGAAGAAGGAAAGAGTTTCATCACTGGTTTCTGGCACGACATCACAGACCGGATTGAGGCAGAGCAAACCTTGGAAAGAAACCTCAAGCTGCTCGAAGCAATTGTAGAAAACAGTCACTCCGCGATTTTTGTCAAAGACAGTGATTACCGCTACATCATGGTAAACCGCCGCTGGGAAATGGTCACCGGCCATAGCCGCGAGGAAGTCCTAGGTAAGAGACTCGAAGAGTTTGCCATAGGTGACTTCTCAACCAAATACTTAGAAGATGATAAGAAAGTACTCATCGATGGGAAATCCTCTTTCAGTGAAGAAAAACTGGAGCAACACGAAACCACTCTTGGTATCACTAATACGCAGTATTTTCTTTCTGTCAAATTCCCGTATCGCAACAATAAAGGCGAAATCATCGGAATGTGTGGGATTTCCACTGATATCACTGCAGTAAAAGAAGCATCCATGATGGTTCAGGAGCGGGAAGCCAACCTTCAGGGCATCTTGGAAAGTGTGAACGAAAGCATCTGGTCTCTGGACAAAGACTTGAATATTCTATTCACCAATCAGACTTTCTTTAATGAATTTTTCCAGGCTTTCGGTGTAGAATTGATGAAAGGCATCAACATCATCAAGTCTATCGCAAATCCTGAAATAAGGGAGGCATGGATTAAGCGATATCATAAGGTCTTGAAAGAAGGAAAACCGCTGCACTTCCTTGATAAAATTCCTTCGCCTGATAAAACCTATCATTTGGATGTCGTCCTGTACCCTATTCTTGTGAATGGAGTCGTAGAAGGTATTTCAGGGTTCAGCAAGGACGTGACTGAAAAAATGGCTTTGGAAGAATCTTCCAAACTTTACTTGAATCTATTTGAAAGTGCTACAAATGAGATCTACCTGATTTCTGCCAAATCACTGACCATCCAACAGGCAAATCAGGCTGCAGAAATTAATACAGGATACACCCGTGAAGAAATCTCAGGGCTCTCTATTCTAAAACTTATCCAAGAGAAAGACCAAGAATCTCTTTTGGAAAAAGTCGGTGGCATCACTTCCAAAAAGGTTTCTTCTGCATTCCTGGAACTCAATTGCTTAAGAAAAGACGGCACCACCTACCCTTGCGAAGTGCTGTTGCAACTATTCCACTACGAAGGGGAAGATTACCTTTCCGCTTTTGTCACAGATATCACGGAGCGAAAACGCAGCCAGCTTGCCCTTCAAGAAAGTGAATTGAGATTTAGTCAGATATTCCAAGAAAACGTAACTCCCATGCTTCTGATAGATCCTCATACGGGAAGCATCGTAGATGCCAATCCTTCGGCATCGGAATATTACGGCTATGAGATCAATGATCTCAAATCAAAAAATCTCCTGGACGTCAATTATACCTTTGTATCCAATCCTGAAGAAATGGAAACTGCCACCCATCAAGTATTGGGGTCTGGAAAAGGTAAATTCCTCTTCAATCATAAATTGAAATCCGGCGAATTGAGAAGTGTAGAAGTATTCTGTAGTAAAATTAGGGTAGATAACCGGGAGCTTGTCCATGAAATCATCCAAGACGTTACCGATCGAAATAACTTCTACAATGCGGTAGTCAAACAAAACGAGACCCTTCGTGAAATTGCCTGGATTCAGTCGCATATCGTAAGAGCCCCTTTGGCCAAAATCATGGGACTGGTGCAACTACTTCAGGATAGTAAAGACGAAGAAGATGAATATACCTTCGATTTTGTGCTTGGTGCTATCCTCAACGCGGCAAATGAACTTGACAAAGTAATTTTGGATATCAGTGAAAAATCCAACAGTGCCAAGCACCTATTGGATTGACATTACTTTGTCTGTCATCTCTATCTCCTAAAACTTCGGAAAATCCATTCCTTTCTTAGAATGGATCCTTACATACTACCATAAGTTATCCTAAAATAAAGTGCCATGAGCGAAGAGTTGAACTTTTTCGATGCTGTAAATCAGCGTAGATCAGTCAGGATTTTTGATCAAAAAGAGCCATTTGATGGGAATGTGGTTCAGCGATGTTTAGAAGCTGCTATTCTTTCTCCCAACAGTTCAAACCTTCAGCTTTATCAGTTTGTCAGAGTACCGGAAAGCTCTCCAAATAAAAACAAACTGGCACATCTCTGCATGGGACAAAAAGCAGCTACCACTGCACGAGAGCTGGTGGTGGTTGTGACTCGGAGAGACCTTTGGAAGTCCCGTGCCAAAGCAAACTACGAATACATTGCCTCTACGTATAAGGGTAAACCCGATAAAAAACTCAAGCAAGCACTCGGATACTACGGCAAGCTGATCCCAAAACTTTATGGAAAGTATCCAGGATGGTCTTTGCTCAAAAAATTGATCGCTTTCAGTGTGGGCCTAAAGCGGCCTATGGTCAGAGAGGTCGGAGAAACTGAGGTCAGGATTTCTGTACATAAAAGTGCAGCCCTTGCCTCAATGACCTTTATGCTGGCGATGAAAGCCTCCGCCTATGATACATGTCCTATGGAAGGATTTGATTCCAACCGAGTCAAAAAGCTACTAAATCTTGATCCTTCTGCAGAAATCTGCATGATCATTGGATGTGGCAAAGGCCTTCCTGAAGGGATCTACGGAGAGCGTTTTCGGGTGGATTCTTCCGAATTGATTTTGAGTAAGTAGTATTAACCAATAGATTTTCTTGTTCAGATCTTGGGGATTTTAAACCTGAAATATGCATTAGAAAATCTACTTTTACCTCAAAATGCTTCAAAATCAGTCGTTTTACTTCACTTTTCGATTTCACCGTAGCGGTGCTACGCCTCGATCTCCAAAGTGCCTGATTTTCTAGCATTTTGAGTTCTCGCTACGAATTCTAATGCATAATCCAGGTTAAAGACTGATCAGATAATTCAGCAAGTTGTCCAATTCCTCTTGAGCGAGTCCTACCAAGAGATTTTCATACATCAGGGATTTGAGCTCCTCTTCTGATTTTTGGATTTCACTTTTTGGGATTTTGACCTGATGATTGCCCACCAACATCAGTGTAATACTGCTTTCATCGGTGTATACTACCCGGCCTAAGAGTACCTTTCCGTCTTTTTTGGTGACACGGGTAGCAATCATGCTAGGTTCGATACGTTCGGAAGGTTTGGAGATTTCTTCGACCAATTCTTCTTTAGAAAACTCTTTTCCGATTCCTTTCAGGTTTGGACCAATCAAGTCCGTCACTCCATCCACCGCATGGCAGGCAGAGCAGGCTCGAATCGCAAAAAGTTGCTTGCCATTTTCGAGAGAGGCTTCCGAAAAAGTCTGTTCGACAAGGGTCTTTTGGCTGGGATTTTTTCCTTCTAAAGAAGGATCATTAACGAGTTTGAAAAAACCTCCAGTCTTTTTCTCAATCGAATTATACCAGTAATCTGATACTCCGTGATGAGCCACATAAAGTGAACCATCTGGACCAAAAGCCAAATCGGACAGCTTGGGGATATCTGCCACGGGATATTCTTTAAATGAATAGCCAGCTTGCTCTTTGGTAATTTCGACACGACCAATTCCACCTCTAGTCCACCGCTCACCTGGACCGTAAAAAGCCACAAAAAGATTCCCTGCTGTACCCCCAAAAGAATTGGCAGTAGAATTAAAAACTACGCCACCTGGAGCAATTTCCGTTTCTAGAGAATAAACAGGATCGATTATCGAATCATAAGTGCCTGTATATTTTTTGGCATTATGTCCATAAAATTTACCGACTTGCAGGAGATTGAGCTCTTCCGTCGGGTTGCCTCCTCCCTTATTGTCTGCAAAAAACAAATCACCTGATTCATTAAAAGCCATCCCATGAATCGACCGAATCCCAGTGGCCACCTGTTCCCATCGAGTACCATCCGGGGCTATTTTCAAAATAGAACCTCTCATTCCTTTTGGGTCAGGTGAGGCTCCTGGGTTCCATGAGTCGGTCGTCAGGACACAATAAATCCAACCGTCTGGCCCTACATTCAGGGCACTGGTCCACTCATAAGGATGATCACTCACCGGGATTTGATCAAAAAACGTCCAAGAAGAATCCGCCTTACCGTCCCGATCACGGTCAAGAAAAGCCCTGATTTCAGTACGAGTACCGACATAGACGGTGTCACCTCTGTGGGTAAAACCTACAGGTGAGAAAAGTCCCAGCGGGTTTAGGTCAGCATAAAGCTTTGCCTCATCCTCTACCCCATCCCCATCAGAGTCCTTAAGCGTATAGATTTCACCACTTTGATTGGCCGCAAAAAGCAAATCACCCGGGCCAAGAGAGATCTGCACCGGGTTTAGGATAGTTACTCCTTTGTTAATAGGTAATCTGATCACGCGATAGGGACCATATACAACAGCTGTGGTATCCTCAAAAGCAGCGTATGGATCTGTTACCGGAGATTGGCAAGAAAAGCTGTGAACAGCAATCGTGAAAAGAAGAAACAGGCTTTTCGTAGAATAGAAAGGAGCAAGTCGCATAGAAAAAGGAAAAGTGGTTTGATGAATTTAAAAAAATCAATTGAAAATTCACCTATCTAGCTGTTGGTTTGATGGTTAGACAGGATTGGCAGGCATAGTAAAGTAACCATTTATGGTAGTTCTCTCAATTCTACCATTCCCGTTAGGGATAAAATTTGATTAGTATGATTGCAAGCCTGTTTCTCCAAGAATTCAATTCCCACTTTTCTCTTTCACCCATTCTTTACTAGCCTCACCCCGCCCAGCCTTCTCTGTCCAGGCTTCGGTATTGTATGGCTTCAGCGAGATGTTCGACCTTAATAGCCTCACTTCCGGCGATGTCTGCAATGGTACGGGCGACTTTTAGAATTCGATCATAAGCCCGAGCCGAAAGACCGAGGCGTTCCATGGCGGTTTTGAGGAGTGCTTTCCCCGCTTCGTTAATTTGGCAGACTTCCTTTACCATGTGGGATGGCATCATCGCATTGCAAAAGACCTCCGGGTTGTTTTCAAATCTGAGTCGTTGAAGTTCCCGACCTTTGATCACACGCTCTCGAATAGCCTTACTGGACTCACTTTTTCGGGTAGAAGTCATCTCATCAAATTTGACGGGAGTCACCTCCACATGCAGATCGATCCGATCTAAGAGTGGTCCACTGACCTTATTGAGGTAGCGCTGCACAATGCCGGGACCACAGACACATTCCTTTTCTGGATGGTTGTAATAGCCACAAGGGCATGGGTTCATACTTGCGATCAGCATGAAATTGGCTGGATAGTCCACCGAAACTTTTGCTCTAGAGATGGTGACCTTTCGCTCTTCCAAAGGCTGTCGCATAACTTCAAGAACGGTCCGCTTAAACTCCGGCAATTCATCCAAAAACAGAACTCCGTTGTGGGCAAGGGAAATTTCTCCCGGCTGTGGATTGCCACCGCCACCGACCAGAGCTACATCCGAGATGGTATGGTGTGGACTTCGAAAAGGCCTTTGCGCAAGAAGGGAGGCATTTTTCCCCAGTTTTCCTGCCACTGAATGAATTTTGGTAGTCTCCAATGCCTCTTGCAAGGAAAGTGGTGGCAAAATGGAGGGCAGTCGCTTGGCAAGCATAGTCTTGCCCGCACCGGGAGGACCGATCATGATCACATTGTGCCCTCCGGCGGCTGCGATTTCCATGGCTCGCTTGATATTTTCCTGCCCTTGCACATCCGCAAAGTCAAATTGGGTATCATCTAGCGATAGATAGAAGATCTCCCTAGTATCAGTCACCAAAGGTTCGATGATCAGATTTCCCTGCAGAAAATCCACGGCCTGATCCAAGGTCTCCACACCGATGATATCCAAATTATTGACAATAGAGGCTTCTTTGGCATTTTCAAGAGGAAGAATAAACCCTTTGAATCCACGCTTTCTTGCTTCAATTGCAATCGGAAGGACACCTTTGATAGGGCGGAGATTCCCATCAAGGGCGAGCTCCCCCATAATGACGTAACGGTCGAGCTCAGGAAATAGCACTTGCTCGGAAGCTTGAAGAATCCCCATAGCGATCGGCAAATCATAGGCAGAGCCTTCCTTTCGGATATCGGCAGGGGCTAGGTTGATCACTACTTTTTGCCTGGGCATCCTGTATCCAAAATACTTCAGGGCAGATTCTACCCGCTGTTGGGATTCTTTGACGGCAGAGTCTGGCAGACCAACCATAAAGAAGCTGGTTCCTTGTCCTACATTTACTTCGATCGTGATCAGATTGGCGTCTACGCCTGAGACTGCACTTCCAAAAGTTTTTGCAACCATAAGTGAATAAAAAAAGGAGACGGTTTGGTCTCCTGAATATACTGGTTTGCGAAAATTAAATCTTTATTGATCCGTGAAATTTTGACGGGGACGGATCATTCCGGATTGCTCTTCCTGATTTTTCTGAGGAACTGATTGGGAAATTGTACGGACTTTAGGATGTTCTAGATCATAGAGTTTAGCCTTTACTTCATTCATCTCAGATTCCATTTTTTTGAACTTACCTCTCAAAATCCTTAGCCCGAAAGTAGTCGCCCCCCAGGAAAACAGGAAAAGAATTAATCCTAAAAGAAAAATCCTCCCCATGATCTCAGGGGATATCTGCTCCATTCCCACGAGTGCCCCCAAACTGTCAAAGAAGACAAACAGCACCAAGAAGACAAGAAAAAATGCCAAGAGGATAAGCTGCAAATAAAAGGCGATAGTTCTCATAAAATCATTGGGTCAAACAGACTGGATAGTGGAAAGCTTTTGGTACAGCCCTCCCATAGTCATCAAATCCGAGTGTGTACCTCGCTGGACAATCTGACCCCGTTCAATTACCAAAATCTCATCTGCATGCTGAATGGTACTCAGTCGATGTGCGATCACCAAAGTAGTCCGATGACTCATCAACTTCGTCAGGGCTTCCTGCACGAGCAACTCTGACTCCGAATCCAAGGCGGAAGTGGCCTCGTCCAAGATCAGAATGGGAGGGTTTTTCAGTACTGCTCTGGCAATACTCAATCGCTGACGCTGCCCTCCGGAAAGTTTGGAGCCTCGCTCACCGATATTGGTTTGGTAGCCATTTTCGAGCTGAGAGATAAAATTATGGGCATTGGCAATCTTTGCCGCTTCGATGACCTGATCCTCAGTGACGCCTTCCAACCCAAACGCAATGTTATTAAACACCGTATCGTTGAAAAGGATCGACTCTTGAGTCACGATACCCATGAGACTTCTCAGTTCAGCAGTCGAAAAGTCTCTCAGGTCTGTTCCATCCAATAAAATCTGACCCTCACTTGGGTCATAAAACCGTGGTACCAAATCCGCCAAGGTAGATTTCCCACCACCCGATGGCCCTACCAAGGCGATGGTTTTTCCCTTTTCCAAAGAAAAATCAATGTTCTTCAGCACCTGGGTATCCCCATAAGAAAAGCTGACATTTTTAAACTCAATCCGATCGCTGAAGGCAGTCAGCGACTTAGGATTTTCCGGAGCTTTAATCAAGTTGGGTGTGTCAATCACCTCAAAAATTCGCTCTGCTGAGGCAATACCGCGCTGAATACTAGACACTGCCCGGGAGATTTCCTTGGCAGGATTGAGGACTTGGGTGAAAATAATGATGTAAGTAATGAAGTCAGAAGCACTCAGATCCGACTCTCCACTGAGTACCAAGCTACCCCCATAGACTAAAATTCCTGCTACTACCGACACTCCCATAAATTGAGAAATCGGTGCGGCCAGTTCATTTTTTCGGGCCATGCTCACATTGACATCGGAGTATTGATCTGTTTCGTGATCAAACTTACGACGGACAAATCGCTCAGCATTGAAGGCTTTGATGACCCGCATTCCTCCGAGGGTCTCATCCAGAATATTGACTATACGCCCCAGAGACTCCTGACTTTCTACGGCACTTTTCTTCAGCCTTTTGGTAATCCCACCGATGATTGCCCCCGAGACAGGTATGATCAGCATGGTGAAAAGCGTAAGCTTAACCGACATGAAGAATAAGACCGCGAAATACAGGAAAATGGTAGCCGGCTCTCTAAATACCACCCGTAAGGAATGAACAATGGTGTTTTCCACCTCCTGTACATCATTGGTCATTTTAGAAATCAGGTCGCCTTTTCGCTCATTGGAAAAATAGCCGATGTGCAAATGACTCACTTTTTGAAAAATATCCATCCGCATTCCCTTGATCACCATCGCCCTGACTTGTGCCAAGACTACTCCGGAGAGGTATGTAAACAGGTTGGACAAAAATACCGAACCCACAATGATGACACAGACAAAGAGGAGCGTTCCGAATTTTCCATACTCCTCACTGACCAGCAAAAACCGATGATTAAACATCGAAGTGAAATACTCGACGGAAAAGCTGAAAGCGGGCATTTCTTTGAATTTCTCCAGAGAAGCTGGATCTACCTGCTCAAAGATGACATCAAAAAGAGGCTTAAGCAGGGTGAAATTGAGCAGACCAAATACAATCGCCAAAAAGGCATAAATGATGTAGATCGGAAAAAACCTTCCAAAAGGTCTGGCATAGGAAAGTATCCGAAGGTAGGTGTTCATTTAAAAGAGCAAAGGTGAATCAGCTCGCAAGTTACGCAAATTTAACGGAGTGGGTTTTGATCAGTAATTGAAGTCCGGTCTGATGAAGTTCCATCGAAAGGCCAGTTGCATGAAATTGCTTACTTCTGGAGCATCCAAATTTTGCGCAGTCCTCCTTCTGAGGTAGTGAGACGCATCGATGAAAAAGTTATGCCTAACCATATAACTAGCAGTGAGATTGGTCTGCACTACCCGATTTTCTACGCCTTGGCCAATCACATTCCCGAAAAGGCCTGTTGGACTATTTTGAAGCCTGTTTTTCAGGACATCACCACCCCAATTGACCACAGGATTTTCGTCTGTTCCAAAAAACTGATACATCCCCGTCAAGTTCATATCCAACCTCGGAAGTGGCTGATACCGAAGTATCCCCACAACTTCTCTGAAGTTCGCTCCTCTAGGATGGGTCAGCGGTGTACGCCAATGGCTGTAGGACTGGTAATCGAATTTTTCCTGAAAAGTGTAAGGTCTGGCTTGATTCCATTCGAGTTGGAGGTCAAGATTTTTCACCCCCAAGGCATTGATATACTTGTATCCGGCTTGGATTCCATATTTATTTCGTTTGGAGCCTTTGCCGTCGATCCCAAAAAACTCGTTGAACACGAACTCATCCAAGGCAAACTGGCCATAAAGCTCCATTCCCGGTCGAAAGATCCACTTACCATCAAAACCCAACATGACCTTGTCAGGTGTGCCTTGCTGCTGCTCCACCCAGCGAAGGAATATGATCGGATTGAAATAATTGAAATTGACTTTGTCCGTCATCACAGAAGAGAAAAAGCCGAGATTCATGCTTTTCCCGACATTCATACCGAGCCTGTTGTAAGAGAAAAATTTCTGAGGATATCGGCCATCCGTAGGTCTCCCACGATTGTAAAACACATCGGCAGTGAGCTGAGTCCAGAGATTGGTCAGCTGAAACTTCCACACCTTGGTATTGAACTTGGCAAACATGTAGGGATTGGAGAAATCGGAAATCTGAAAAGACCTATAGCCTTCTCCGGCAAAATTGCGGTCATGCCCTACCTGAATTTCGATGTGCTTGGTGATCTGAAAAGAGACATGACCAAGGGCAGAGAAATAATTATATCCGTCTGATTGATATTCCTTCCAAAATCCCTCTCCGGGAACCGCCCCGTTATACTCCGCATATTCTTTTACCCAAGAAGGAAAAAAGACCTCTGAGGTAGTCAGATAAGTATAAAATCCAACTTTTTTGTCTACCGAACCCCGAATCGCAAGCCCTCTCGCGAGTCTGGCAGGGTTGCGGTCATTGCCTTTTTCGGCGCCTCCACTGAGGTAGATGACTGGCGAAAAATGAATTCCAAAGTCCTCGCCCTCGTAATGAGCGAAATCACCGGGTCGACGGTATAAGGATTTCAAAATTGGTTTTTTTGAGGCAGGTATTTCTCTAGTTGAAAACTCCCAGGAGTCCTGAGTCAGAAAGTCTAGGTTGAATTGATCCGCTTTGGATTGAATTACTACAGGGTTTTCGGCCAGACTGTCCAGGTATTGAGCTACAATGTCCCTTCGAAATGGTCTGAATCCTGTATTGAAAAAAGGATTGGTCTTTCCTTGCAGGATTTCATAACGCTCTAGTTTATGGTAATAATCCCGATCATAAGGGATGTATGCTCCTTGGGAAAAAGCAAATTGAGCAGAGAAAAGCAAAATCAAAGAAAAGAAACCGGAGAAAATTCGATTGAAAGAAGTCTTTTGCATAAGCTAAATCTAGAAAAGAAATGGCAATCCAATGGGCTAAAATAGAAATCAAATCACCAATTGACCTATTGGAACCAACCTGAATTTGCTACCTCAATACCTCCTGAGGGAAAATGATGCTTGCTTTGTTTGATCTTGGTTGAGTTCTTGTTGACTTGATCACACCAACTTAACAGGCAAAACAAGCTTTATCCTTATCTTTGATCAGATTTATAGATCTCATCTTCTTGGAGAAAAGATAGAGCTCTGACGAATAAAAAGAAGGTTATTCTTCAAAACACGTCTGATTTCTCCCTCTCGCTGATGAAAAAAACTAATTCCATGAAAAACACCATGACTTTGGTCCTGATGGCTTTGATGCTCATCACCGGCGCACAAGCCCAGGAACAGCCCCAAAAACCCAAGCTGGTTGTAGGCATCATTGTCGATCAGATGAGACAAGAGTACTTCTACCGTTTTGCGGATCGATATGTAGAAAATGGCCTGAAGCGCTTTTCCGAACAGGGATTCATGATGACCAATGGCCACTACAATTACATCCCGACCTACACCGGACCAGGGCACGCCTCGGTTTACACCGGCACCACTCCTGCCACACATGGGATCATCGCCAACAATTGGTATGTGCGGTCATTGGGGAAAATGATTTATTGTGCGGAAGACTCTACTGTAACGAATGTGGGCGGAACTCCTGAAAACGGAAAAATCAGTCCACGCAACATGCTCAGCACTACCATCACCGATGAGCTGAGACTATCTACCGGCAAGCGGTCCAAGACTGTAGCCATCGCCATCAAAGATCGTGGGGCCAGCCTACCCGGAGGCCACACTGGAGATGCGTATTGGTACGACGATGTGAATGGAGACTGGATGACTTCTACATTTTACTACTCGACCCTTCCAAAATGGGTGGCAGATTTCAACGCCAAAAAACGACCTGACTATTACCTCAAGCAAACTTGGAACACACTTTTTCCAATTGAAACGTATGTAAACAGCCTCCCGGACAACAATGACTTTGAAGGACCATTTATAGGAAAGGATACCCCCACTTTCCCTTATATCTTAGACTCATTGAAGGCAAATAACGGTGGATATGGACTGGTAGCCTCTACACCCTTTGGCAATAGTCTGACCTTGGACTTTGCCTATGCCGCTATCGAAGGAGAAAAATTAGGACAGCGCGAGGTGACCGATTTTCTGGCGGTTAGCTTTTCCAGCCCAGATTACATTGGTCATCGATTTGGGCCATCCTCGATCGAGGTAGAGGACAATTACTTGAGACTCGACCGTGACCTGGCTGACTTCTTTTCCTACTTGGATAAAAAAATTGGAAAAGGCGAATACCTGGTGTTCATCTCAGCTGACCATGCCGTGGCTGATGTCCCCAATTACATGATCAGCGAAAAAATCCCTGCTGGAAACTTCAACTCAGGAATGGTATTGGGTCAACTGAAAGGATTTGCAAATGCGATGTATGGAGAGGGGGATTGGATCAAAAACTTTTCAAATGAGCAGATTTTCTTAAACCATGAACTCATCAAATCCAAAAAAATGAACGCAGAGCAAATTCAGCGGGATTTGGCGGAGTATGTTTTGAGATTCAAAGGAGTGAAAGAAGCCTACACGGCAAGTGATCTAAAAAGGCAAGAATTCACCAAAAACAGAGCTCATTTGCTTCAAATGGGCTATAACCACAAAGCTTCCGGTGACGTTTTACTCATTCTTGAGCCTGCTTGGTTAGTAGGTGGGGCAAGAGGTACTACACATGGTTCTGGGTTCAACTATGACACCCATGTGCCGATCGCATTCTATGGATGGGGTATCAAACCGGGAAAAAGCGCTTCCTATGCCACAGTAACTGACATTGCTCCCACCCTTTCAGTTTTGCTTCAAATCCGTATGCCTAACGGTACCACTGGATCTCCGATCAAAGAAGTCATTCAGCCTTAATTAGGAACCCCTTTACTTGCCCCCGAAATTCAAAATGCCAAGCTAGGCATGATTGCGAATTCCGGGGGCTTTAATTTGCCCAAAAATTTAACATAGACTTTTGTCGGGTTTCAAATTTTTATTTCTAATTTTTACACTTTCATTTCCAAAAATGAACCACTCACACTCAAATATCTGGACTCACCTCGTTTTATGGACCAAAGACCATCAACGGGTGATTAGCTATGAAATGAATCCATCGATCAAGGAAGCGATGGATTTGGTTTTGTTGGAACATTCCGATCAACAACTTCACTACAGCATCCTTCAGGATCACATTCATTTGTTAGTCAAGCTACCCGGGAAAACTTCCGTTGACAATTTGGTGGATCATTTACAGGAGCTTATCTGCGACAGACTTAAGCAAAATGGCTTTGAACCATGCATTGAGTGGGACAAAGATTATCATGCGCATTCGGTGAGTCTCAATCGGCTTTCTGCTGAAAAAAGTCTGCTTGAACGACAAGAATACAAGCATAAAGAAATTTCACTTTTTGAGGAGCTGAAATTCCTTGGAATGTAAAAAAGGCCTGAATTCGAAATTCAGGCCTTTTTTATCTATTCAGTCCAGCTCATGGGGTAATTTTTATCGACAAACTCCAAGGCATCCGTCGTGATGAAAAGCGGTCGATGGGTATCGAGCATGACGGCGTATTCGTGCGTCTCTTTGGCGCCGATGGACTTCTCCACCGTCCCCGGATGGGGTCCATGCGGAAGCCCTCCCATATGAATCGTAAAGGATCCCCGGTCAATTCCCTTTCGACTCATAAACTCACCTTCGGCATAATAGAGCACCTCGTCAGAATCAATATTGCTATGATTATAGGGTGCAGGAATAGCCAAAGGATGGTAATCAAAAAGCCTGGGTACAAACGAGCAAATCACAAATCCCCACGCTTGGAAGGTCTGGTGGACTGGTGGTGGTTGGTGGATGCGCCCCGTGATGGGTTCAAAATCGTGGATAGAAAGTGCATAAGGGTACAAATAGCCATCCCATCCTACAATATCCAATGGGCTGTGACCATAGGTGTATTGGTGGAGAAAACCCTGTTTTTTGATCTGCACGAGGTAATCTCCTTTTTCTCGCTCAATGTGGATCTCATGAGGAGGGCGGATGTCTCGTTCGCAGTAAGGAGAATGCTCCAACAGTTGCCCCACTTCATTTCGATACCGCTTCACCGTCTCAATAGGTCCATGAGACTCGATAATTAATAATCTGAGCGGACCTTCTTCCGCAAATTCAAATCTGTAAATCGTCGTGCGTGGGATGACCACATAATCCCCCTTTCTGACCTCCAATTTTCCAAATTGGGAATATAGGACTCCTTCCCCATCGTGAATATAGATCAGTTCGTCTCCATCGGCATTTTTGAAAAAGTAATCCATTTTTCGCTGCTTGGGAGAGCAAATCCCCATCATCACATCATTGTTCATCATGAGCATTCTTCGCGCAGAAAGGTAATCTTCTCCGGTCGTTTCGATGCCTGAGGTTTTGAGATGGGTTTGATTTAAGCCATGGGCTTTTGCAGGTTCCCAGGAGAAGGGAACAGGAGCACCAATCGACTTGACCTCATTGGGATTATAGATGTGGTAGAGATTGGAATAAATCCCTGAAAAACCTTTGGAGCTGACCAGCTCTTCTTTGTAGAGACTTCCGTCAGGTTGACGAAACTGGGTATGTCTTTTTGGTGGGATTTGCCCCATCCTTACGTAATAGGCCATATTTTTGGGTTTATATTTACCGCTAAATTAACATTTATAGCTGGTTGAAAAATCAACCATAGCCGACTGATCAAATCAACCGCTACCAATCAGGGAAAGTTTTATATTTTCCTCAAACCCCATAACCTATGAAAAACCTGTTTTTAATTTTCTTACTACTCACTATTGCAAATCCAATGGCAGCCCAACAAGCCAAATTGCTTTGGGCGGATGAGTTTGATCAAGATGGTCTGCCCAATCCCAAAAACTGGAGCTATGATGTGGGGGATCATGGCTGGGGCAACAATGAATTGCAATACTATACCAAAGCGGCCTTGAAAAATGCTAGGGTTGAAAATGGAAGACTCATCATAGAAGCACATAAAGAGGAGTCTTTTTCAAAAGGCTATTCTTCTGCACGCCTTCTTACCAAGGAAAAGGCTTCTTGGCAGTATGGTTACATCGAGGTAAAAGCCAAACTCCCTCAAGGTGTGGGGACTTGGCCTGCCATTTGGATGCTTCCTGAGCAAAATAACTTTGGTGGTTGGCCAAAAAGCGGGGAAATCGACATCATGGAACATGTAGGCTATGACCCGGGAGTGATTCATGGCACAGTACATACTGAAGCATTTAATCATACTAAAGGAACCCAAAAAGGTGCTCAGAGAAAAGTTGACACCTTTGATACTGATTTTCACACCTATGCGATCGATTGGAAAGCTGAGCAAATTGACTTTTTCATCGATGGTGAGCGGTATTTCACATTCAAAAACACCAGCGGTGACTACAGAGAATGGCCGTTTGGACATCCATTCCATTTGATTCTGAATATTGCTGTAGGAGGAAATTGGGGTGGTCAAAAGGGAGTGGATGAAAAAATCTGGCCCCAACGTATGGAAGTAGACTATGTGAGGGTCTATGATAAAATGCCCGAATGAAGCCTATAAGGCTAATTCAAGGCTATTTTCGTTGGGTTTTTTGGGATTTAGTGGGATTGTCCTTTACTTAGAAAAACCCAATTGGTTAGATTCACTCACTGAAATTTGAAACTGACGTGCTAAAGAGAAAAAAAGTACAGGCATTTATCATCATCGGTATTCTTTTACTGATGCTATATGGAAAGAACCTGATAGAAAGACAATCTTTCAGAAGTATCAGCAGCACCTTTACCGAAGTATATAATGACCGCTTGGTAGTAGAAGGATATATTTTCAAAATTTCAGAGAAGCTATTTAAAATTCAAAAGTTGGTGGATCACTGTGATTTGGATTATGACTATTCCAAGGTGGTCAATGAAATTTCCCAACATGAGAAAGAGATTCTAAGTCTCGTAGGTGAATTTGAAGCTACCAATCTGACCGAACAAGAGGCAACTTATTTGACCGATTTCAAAAAAATCATTGAGACCGATCTCAATATCAAAAGTTACAACCTCCTCTACACGGACTCCTCCGGTGTAAACAAAGAACAAGTTAAAATCTACGATCAGAAGATTAGCCGTGCACAGCAAGACTTGGATAATTTAAGTAAAATCCAGCTTGAAGAGGGTGAAAAGTTGATCAGCAAAGCCAAGGTTCTCATCAATCGCTCTCAGATTTGGGCACAATTTGAAGTGGCCCTACTGATCATTTTGGTTATTGTCATGTTCCTTTTGCTCTTCCGCAAGTCTGCAGATCAAAAGGATATGTTTTAATATTCCAACCCTGCTAAGTAGTTGGCATTTGCCTCAGCCGCCTCCATGGGTGTACCGGTAGGAAAGCGCTCTTGCTCTACGATAAAATATTCCATTCCGAGATCTTTGGACTGATTGATTAGCTCCGCATAAGGGATCTCTCCCTGACCCAACAACACCCCTCGCTGATGCGGATCTCCGGTACCGGCTTCAGCATCCTTGACGTGGCAAAGCCGGAATCTTCCCGGATACTTGGCCAAATAGTCGCTGGGCTTCACATTGGCCACATGCGCCCAGTAAATATCCAATTCAAAATCCACCAATGCCGGATCTGTCTCATTCATCAGTACATCCTGTGGAAGCTGACCCTCGAGATCGACAAAGGTGTAATCGTGATTGTGGTAGGCAAACTTCAATCCGAAAGATTGGAGCTTTTGCCCAATTTGATTGAATTCTTTTGCCATAGCACGGTACTCATCCAGTGATTTTTGTGGGCCAATCCACGGGCAAATCAGGTACTTGATCCCCACTTCGGCTGCTTGCTGTGCCTGAGCTTCCAGATTTTCGAAGACATTGCAGTGACTGGCCACCATTTCTATACCCAATTCGGTCATCAATGCTTTGAATTCGGCCGGCTGCATACCCCAAAGGATTCCCTTTCCACCATCAAAACCTTCCAACTGCTTATATCCAAATCCTGCCAAGGAACGGATGGTAGCGACTGGGTCAATTGCCATATCTTCTTTCACGGAATACAATTGTATCCCAAACGCGGCAAGTTTGGATGCCGTAGACTCAATGGCTTCATCTTTTTTTGGTGCTGCGCAAAATTGCAGGGGCATCACAGCTGCTCCTACACCCAATAGCAAACTGGATTGAATGAATTTTCTTCGTTGGTTTTTCATAGATAGCGGGAAAGAAAATGCCTGCCCCCGAAAGGACAGGCAAAGGTTAAAATAATCTTAATCATTAACCGGTATAGGCTCGATCACCTTTCTTGTAATCGATACAAGGCTCAAACTTACCGGGAGTTTCTACATATCGAAGTGCTTGAGTAGCTCCGATTTCTGAGGTGAAATAACCCAAAACGGTCAGATCACGAAGCATATTGATCACGATAGGCTGCTTTTCTTCTCCACTAGCCTTGAATTTCTCCTGCATCGCATTGAGGAAAGCTAATCGATCCTCCGGACTTGCTTCCATGAAATCAGCACCTTTCTCCGCTTTGAAGTCTTTTCTCAAGGAGTTTACCCCATCGATGAAAGATTTTTGCTGATCCGCGTCGTAGCAATCCTTGATCATCATCTGCATGAATTCACCAATCTTGGTAGCCTTGGCACCAGGAGTATCGGTAGTCGGGATGATGGTCTCCCCTATCTCATCTAGGAAAGCCAGATCATCCGGGGTGAAATTCAAGTCTTTGATCTGGGACTCCGGCGCACAACCGGTCAAAATAGCGGTGGCACCGATCATCGTACCTCCCATCATTAGGACTACGCTCTTGAGCGCATCTCGTCTGTTCATTACTGTCATGTCTTGGTCAGATTAGAGGTTTCTCTTTTTCAATTCTTCCACTGCGAAAGCTGCCGCTCTTGCTGTCAACGCCATGTAGGTCAAGGATGGATTTTGTGCTGCTGCTGAAGTCATACAAGCACCATCGGTGACGAATACATTTTTGGCATCCCATACTTGGTTGTTGCCATTGAGTACAGACGTCTTAGGATCTCTACCCATTCGTGCGGTACCCATTTCGTGAATACCCTGACCAAAGGTGTAACCATTGTCATAAGTCTTCACATCCTTAAATCCTGCTACCTCAAGCATTTCTGCAGCGTCAGCCATCATGTCCTTACGCATGTTGAGTTCGTTTTGCTTGATTTCGGCATTCATGACTAAGGCTTCCATACCCCACTTGTCTTTCACAGAGTCAGAAAGTTTGATGGTGTTTTCATGGTATGGCAAGATTTCACCGAAAGCAGTGATTCCCATAGACCATGGTCCTGGTTCAGTCAAGGCATCTTTCATCGGTGCACCAAATCCCAGCTCGGCCACATCTCTGCTCCATCCACTTCGGCTAGCGCCACCCTGATAGCCAAATCCACGGATGTAGTCACGCTTTTCTCCGTTTAGATTTCTGAATCTTGGAATGTAGAGACCTGTTGGTCTTCTTCCGAAATAATACTTGTCTTCAAATCCCTCATAAGTTCCACTGGCTCCCAATCGGAAATGGTGATCCATTACATTGTGACCCAGTTCACCTGAGCTTGAACCCAAACCTCCCGGCCAGATGTCGGTGGCTGTTCTCATCAGGATGGCGGTAGAGTTGAAAGCAGATGCACAGAGGAAGATGATTTTTGCATCATACTCCACGGTCTGATTGGTTTCCGCATCTAGAACTTCTACTCCCGTTGCTTTCTGTGTGTCTTTGTCATAAATCAGACGGCGTACGATAGACCATGGTCTCAAAGTCAGATTACCTGTGGCCTGAGCTGCAGGGAGCGTAGAGGCCTGGGTACTGAAATAGCCTCCAAAAGGACAGCCCAAGGAACACTTGTTTCTGTACTGACAGCCTGGACGACCAGGTAGCGGCTGAGTGATGTTGGCCGGCCGACCAATGGTCCAGGTTCTGGCACCTTTGTAATGCTCTCTGATTTTGGCTGCTCCGGCTTCTTCCACACAGTTCATCGGCATAGGTGGCTGGAATTCTCCATCAGGAAGGATTTCCAAGCCATCTTTTGAGCCGGATACACCGATGAATTTTTCCACATAGCTATACCAAGGAGCGAGGTCATTGTATCTGATAGGCCAATCGACTGCAATGCCGTCTTTCAAGTTGGCTTCAAAGTCAATATTTGCCCAGCGGTAGGACTGCCTGCCCCAAAGTAGCGATCTTCCTCCTACTTGATATCCTCTAAACCACGTGAATGGCTTTTCCTCCACATAGGGAGAATCACTTTCGTGCGCCCACCAGTCGAGGTTGAGCTCATTGAGCACATAATCCCTCTTCAGGTTGGGGTGATTATTCAAATGCTCTTGGGTACGACGGCCTCTGTGAGGCACTTCCCAAGGGGAAAGAGTAGCCGTTTTGTAATCTTTTACGTGCTCGACCATTGGGCCTCTCTCCAGGAGCAATACTTTCAGCCCCTTCTCCGTCAGCTCTTTAGCAGCCCATCCGCCGCTAATCCCTGACCCAACTACGATTGCGTCAAACGCTTCATTTGCCATAGGTTATGGTATTTGGTTTAATTAGTTACACATCACATACTTGCACGGCATGACCCAGTGCAGCGATTTTATCTTCTCCTTTCGGAATAAATTCATGAGAAACATACCCCTTGAATCCGGAATCCACGATCGCCTGCATGATCGGCGGATAGTAGATTTCCTGCTTATCATCCAGGTCATTTCTTCCAGGATTCCCTGCGGTATGGTAATGCCCAAAATATTGGTGGTTGTTTCGGATACTTCTGATAATATCTCCCTCGTCGATCTGCATGTGATAGATGTCAAAGAGGAGTTTGAAATTCTCACTTGAAATCCGCTTGCAAAGCTCCACACCCCAAGCTGATTTGTCACACATGTAATCTTTGTGATCCACACGGCTATTAAGAAGCTCCATGGTGATGATGACATTATGCTTCTCTGCCAAGCTTAAAATTTTCTTGATCCCGATTTCACAGTTTTTCAAACCCGTTTCATCATCCATTCCTCTTCGGTTTCCGGAAAATGCAATGAGATTTTGATATCCAGCTTTGGCAACCAATGGAATTACCTCCGTGTAGTTTTTTTCCAATTGATCGTGAAACTTGGGATCATTGAATCCATCCGGGATACCCAACTCTGCACCGTTGCACATGGAGCAATGGATATCATATTTTTTAAGTGTTTCCCAGTTTTTTGGCCCGATCAGGTCAATAGCCCCAACGCCGACTTTTTTGATGTTGGTACAAAGCTCTTCAAGCGAAAGCGGCCTCATAGACCAAGCACAAACACCATGATTGATGTTGCCTTTCAGTTGAAAAGTAGGTTCTTCCTTCATTTCGAAGGAGGAAAGCGATCCTACAGCGGCTCCGCTGAGGATCATTTTTTTGAAGGAAGAACGTCTTCCTGAATCGAATGTCATGGTTAGGTTGGGTTAGGGTTGAGTGTTGATTTTTTCCTTTTTGAAAAGGGAGATGAAAAATAGCAAAACCAAGATGGAAATCCCAGCAGGAATCATCCAAATCGACTTCCAAAAGTGAACACCGGTCGCATCTTGGTAATAATTGGAGATTTGACCCGCAGCCCAGAAGCCGATCAGCATGCCCACTCCATAGGTCGCCAAAGTAATCAAGCCTTGAGCAGAGGATTTGAATTTCTCACCGGCATGCGCATCTGTGTAAATCTGTCCACTGACAAAAAAGAAGTCATAACAAACTCCGTGCAGCGCAATGCCTACCAACAGCATCCAAACGCCCGAGTCCGCATCGCCAAAGGCGAACAACACATATCTAATTGCCCAAGCGAGCATAGCTACGATGAGGGTATTTTTCAATCCAAACCTAGAAAAGAAAATAGGCAAGGCCAGCATAAACAACACCTCGGAAACTTGCCCAAAAGCCATCTTTCCCGTGGAGTTTTCCACCCCGATTTCTGTCAAAAAAGGACTGGCATTTTGGTAGTAAAAAGCCAGTGGAATACAAATTAAGATCGAGGAAAGGAAAAAGATCGCATAGTTTTTATGCTTGAGAAGGGCTAATGCATCTAATCCCAACACTTCAGAAAATTTGAATTCTCCTGCAGTTTTTGCCCTTGGAGGTGTACTGGGAAGTGTAAAACTATAAATCCCCAATCCCAAGGAAACGATAGATGCCATGATCCAGGTATTTTTCAACAGCCCTTCTGCCAATCCTGTCTGACTGTCCCAAGCCAAGGCTGAGATTATAAATCCTGCCGTCACCCAGCCGATAGTCCCCCACACCCTAATGACTGAAAACTCTTTCTCAGGATTTTTCATCTGATTGAAAGAGATCGAATTGACCAACGCCAAGGTGGGCATAAACAGGATCATGTAAATCAACAAGAGCGGGAAAAATCCGGCAAAATTTTCACTTGAGTAAAGCAAATACATCAAGACTGCTCCCAACAAGTGGATAAATCCTAATATTTTCTGAGCTTGGAAGTAGCGGTCCGCAATTAATCCGACGATAAATGGAGCCAAAATCGCTCCAAAGGATTGGGTGGAGAAAGCCAGCGAAATGTCCTGATCCTGCGCTTTAAGATTGGCTCCTAAAAAGGTACCCATGGTGACATACCACGAGCCCCACACAAAAAACTCCAAAAACATCATGAGTGAAAGACGAAACCGGACGATGAAGGGCATGGGACGTATTTTGGGTGAAGAACTGTGACCTAAATTGTGGCAGAAATTTAGAATTTAGCCTTTTTGCTGTATTTTAAGCATCTCTTTTGAGAATCCGAAGAAAGGGGCCTAAAAGTTTTGGCAAAGCCATTCATAACCCAATGATGCAATTGGTCATAAAGCAGTCTCCGAACCGGATGAATACCCGAAATTTCAGCAAGAAATCTAATCATCTACTCAAATAACCTGATAAACTAATATTGACCTATGTCAACTGCTAAAAAATTGAAGCTTGGCCTCGTAGGAGGTGGTCCGGGTTCATTTATCGGTGCCATTCATTTGAATGGAGCATTAATGGACGGAATGTTTGAATTGGTATGTGGAGCATTTAGCTCCAATCCTGCCAAATCCAAACAAAAAGGCGAAGAATTGATGCTTGATCCTTCACGAGTCTATGGATCTTACGACGAGATGTACCAAAAAGAAGCTGCTCTTCCGGAAGGCGAGCGAATGGACGTCGTGGCTATCGTCACTCCAAACAATGTCCATTTTGATCCTACAGTCAAGGCCCTGAAGCATGGTTTCCATGTGGCTTTGGACAAGCCCCTTACCCTAAACTATCAGGAAGCCAAAGAGCTTTACCATATCGTCAAAAATTCAGACCGGAGATTTCTCCTCACCCATACTTACACAGGCTATCCGATGATCAAGCAAGCCAAGCAGATGATCATGGATGGAAAAATCGGAAAGGTGAGGAAAGTCTATGTTGAATACCCACAAGGCTGGCTTTTCAAACTGCTAGAAACGGAAAACAATAAGCAAGCAGAGTGGAGAACGGATCCAAACCGAAATGGACTGGCCGGCTGCATGGGCGATATCGGCACTCACGCTTTTAATATGGTAGAATATGTAACCGGACTTAAAGTATCTCATGTTTGCGCAGACCTGTATATCAAAATCGATGGAAGACCTATCGATGACGATGGGGTAGTTTTGCTTCGATTTGAAAACGGCGCATCAGGCGTATTGATGGCTTCGCAAACAGATACCGGGTGCGAAAACAATTTGAAGCTGCGCGTGTATGGAGAAACAGGGGGACTAGAGTGGGAACAGGAACTGAATAACACGCTGATCCACCGAGAACCAACAGGGCCGGCACATGTATTAAGGGCCGGCACGGGTTATTTAGGCTCACTTGCCCAAGAAAATACCCGTACTCCGGCAGGGCATCCTGAGGGATACATTGAGGCTTTTGCTAACTTGTATCGAAATTTTGCACGCTGCATCTATGCAGATCGTGCAGGAGAAAAACCTAAATGGGAATGGGAAGATTATCCTGGAATAGAAGACGGAATCCGAGGAATGGCATTTATAGATCATGTACTCAGAAGCACCAAATCTGACTTAAAGTGGACCCCATTTATTGTAGAAAAATAACTTTTACTCAAACTCGTTAAACCCGAAACCAACATGAAAACGATCAAAGGACCTGCGGTTTTCTTGGCACAGTTTGCCGATGATAAAGCTCCTTTCAACAACCTGAAAAACATCAGTCAGTACATGGCTGACTTAGGCTATAAAGCAGTTCAGATCCCTTCTTGGGATGGACGAATGATTGATCTTCAAAAAGCAGCGGAAAGCAAAACTTATGCAGACGAGATCAAAGGAATCGTAGCAGAGGCAGGAATGGAGATTTCCGAACTTTCCACCCACCTTCAGGGTCAATTGGTAGCCGTGCATCCTGCTTACAATGAATTGTTTGACGGATTTGCACCGGCAAATCTGAAAGGTGACCTCAAAGGCAAGTCTGAATGGGCTACTCAGCAATTAAAATATGCTGCAAAAGCTTCTGCTAATTTGGGATTGAGTGCGCACGCAACCTTCTCGGGGGCTTTGATGTGGCACACTGTTTATCCTTGGCCACAGCGTCCTGCAGGATTGGTTGAGACAGGATTTACCGAATTGGGCAAAAGATGGAAGCCAATCTTGGATGCTTTTGACGAGGTGGGTGTGGACGTTTGTTATGAACTTCACCCGGGAGAAGACTTACACGATGGGATCACCTTCGAAATGTTTTTGGATAAAGTAGGCGGTCACAAACGTGCCAATATTCTATATGATCCAAGCCATTTTGTGCTCCAGTGTTTGGACTACCTTCAGTTCATTGATTTCTACCATGAGCGCATCAAGATGTTCCATGTGAAGGATGCCGAATTTAATCCTACCGGTAAACAAGGTGTCTATGGTGGTTTCCAAGGCTGGGTAGAAAGAGCGGGACGATTCAGATCTTTGGGAGACGGACAGGTTGACTTTGCAGGAATATTCAGCAAACTTTCGCAGTATAATTACAGCGGTTGGGCAGTACTGGAGTGGGAATGCGCCATCAAGCATCCTGAGCAAGGTGCTGCAGAAGGAGCTCCATTCATCGCTTCTCATATTATCAGAGTAACAGAAAAAGCCTTTGATGATTTCGCAGGAACAGGTGCGGATGAGGCATTTAACAGAAAAGTATTAGGCATTTAAGTACCCAAAACAAATAAACAATGAAAATTACAAAACCATTAAACCTAGCCCTTCTTGCTGTGGCTGGATTGACATTTGCCTGTGGAGGCGGAGAAAAAACAGCGGAAACTGCAACAACTGAAACTGCCACTGCCGCCGCTCCTGCACAGGAAGTCAGCCTTGAGGACAAGTACAAAGATGATCCGATCTACATCAAAGGATTAGAGAAAGTAAAAGGATCTGACTGTACTTCCTGCCACATGGTGGAGCGTAAAATCGTAGGTCCATCCTATGCAGACGTCGCTGCCAAGTATGAATCAACCGAAGAAAACATCACCATGCTCGCACAAAAAGTAATCGCTGGTGGTGTGGGAGTATGGGGCGAAGTTCCAATGCCTGCTCATCCTGGATTGAGCGAGGAAGATGCAAAAGACATGGTTCGCTACGTATTGTTACTGAAGAAATAAAAAATGATAAAAAATCAATTTGCACTTTGGGCAGCTGCAGGTCTCCTTGCAGCCTGCTCCGGGCCAAAAACAGAAGAAGCCGCCAATTCAGACTCGTTAGCGGTTGTAGCCCCTGCAGAAGAATGGATTCCACTCTTTGATGGCCAAACCTTCAATGGCTGGTCCAAATATGGCGGTGGTGAGGTAGGAAAGGCTTGGAAAATCGAAAACGGAGAATTGTATCTGGATGCTGCCAACAAGGCAGGATGGCAGACCGGAGATGGTGGAGACATTGTTACAAATGAGGAATTTGAAAATTTCCACTTTAAGTACGAGTGGAAAATCGCTCCGAATGGCAATAGTGGTGTGATCTTCTTAGTCCATGAATCTCCAGAATATCAATATCCTTGGCAGACAGGCCCTGAGATGCAGGTATTGGACAATGCTGGTCACCCGGACGCAAAAATTATCAGCCATAGAGCCGGTGATTTGTATGATCTCATAGTAAGCAGTGAAGAAACTGTGAAACCTGCCGGAGAATGGAATCAAGCTGAAATCGTGATCAATCAAGGTAAGCTCGACTTCTTTCTAAATGGAGTAAATATTGTTTCAACCCAGCTATTTACTCCCGAGTGGGAAGCCTTGATCGCGAAAAGTAAATTCAAGGATATGCCTGGATTTGGAAAGTATAAGAAAGGTAAAATATCCCTTCAAGATCATGGCGACGTGGTTCACTACCGAAATCTGGTGATCAAAAAACTATAACTGAAAAGAGGCTCAAAAACTTGAGCCTCTTTTTTTATAACCTAGTGACGTCTTCTTTTTTGATGTAAGCCACGTTTTCTTTCCATTCTATTTCGTACCAAATATCTTTTGAGGATCGGATTTTCACCCTGTGGCCAGGTTCCACCAAGTCGATTGGCTCGCCTCCTGCTGTAGGTTTTGTCCGAATCAGAGAAGGACTGGAAGTGACCAAGGCAGTGGTAGGTCCTTTCAGGAAATTATTGGTCAAAAAGATCACGGTGATCAATAAAACAGAAGGCCAATAAAATCGGGCTTCGGTAAGTTTATTTCCTTTAGACCAAAGGAAGATTAAAGACATCACCAAAAAAAGGGTTAGAGCACCTACAATGATCTCCCTGTATTCCACCAAAAAGAGAACAAACCTCATTCCATCACTCACTTCATATCCTATCAATTCTTTCTGACCCGTGAGCGTTTTGATCTTGGTGATAGTCTGCTGATTGGGACTGAGATCATAATACTTACTCAGATATAGAGTAGCATTTTCACTGTCTCCAATACCCTCAGAAATAAAGGCCATCTTTAACAGCATGGAAGGCGAATACACCCCCAATTGGTAGTTGACCTTATAAATTTCCATGGCTTCTTTATAGCTCCTTTGATTAAACAAGGAATCCGCTACCAAAAGTTGAGGCACATTAGCTTGACAATGAACACCTTGTAAAAGCAGAATAAAAAATATAGAAAGTTTTACAAGAAAGATTGATTTGATGCCTTGCATTTAGAATTCAGAGTCATAAATTTGCAGTCCAATTACGGCAATGATCTGGCAAAAAGCAAGCTCAGAGAGCCAATTTGGAAGATTTAAGATTCCGTAGCTCAGCTGGTAGAGCAATACACTTTTAATGTATGGGTCCTGGGTTCGAATCCCAGCGGGATCACGAGTTTAACTTGAAAGGAGTTAAAATTTAAAGTTTGGGGGTGTAGCGTAGCCCGGTATCTCGTCCCGATTGCGATCGGGAAGGTCTCAGGTTCGAATCCCTCAAATAGCAAATGGCTGTTTGAAAAAAATAAAAGAAAAAAGTTTCGGGGTGTAGCGTAGCCCGGTATCGCGCCACATTTGGGATGTGGAGGTCGTAGGTTCGAATCCTGCCACCCCGACTTAATTTGACTAGCAGTAGTCACCAGGTCCGCTAGCTCAGCTGGATAGAGCAACTGCCTTCTAAGCAGTAGGTCTTAGGTTCGAATCCTAAGCGGATCACTTTAGAAGCGGAATCACGTTCCGCTTTTTATTTTGTTTTTTCCGGTTCCGTAGCTCAGCTGGTAGAGCATCCCGATTTTATCGGGAGGGTGCTGGTTTCGAGTTTCGCAGGAAAAGCAAAAGAGCTTTGCACAATTAAAAAAATCAGATTCCGTAGCTCAGCTGGTAGAGCAATACACTTTTAATGTATGGGTCCTGGGTTCGAATCCCAGCGGGATCACTAAAGCAGACTAGAAATGGTCTGCTTTTCTTATTTTTAGGCAGTTCAATTTTTCACCTATGGCTTGGGTCTATATTTTGTATTCGCGAAAAATCGACAAGTATTATGTAGGTGCCTGTAAGGACTTGGATCGCCGACTTTACGAACATAATCTAGGTGACTCCAAATTTACCTCCACAGGAGTTCCTTGGGAGTTAGTTTACAAGGAAGAGTTTCAGGATTTGATTTTGGCTAAGCAACGTGAATTGAAAATCAAAAAGATGAAGTCCAGACCGTACATAGAAGGACTCATCCGAAAAGTAAGTCCGTAGCCCAGCCGGTAGAGCATCCCGATTTTAATCGGGAGGGTCCTGGGTTCGAATCCCAGCGGGATCACTAAAGCAGACTAGAAATGGTCTGCTTTTCTTATTTTTAGGCAGTTCAATTTTTCACCTATGGCTTGGGTCTATATTTTGTATTCGCGAAAAATCGACAAGTATTATGTAGGTGCCTGTAAGGACTTGGATCGCCGACTTTACGAACATAATCTAGGTGACTCCAAATTTACCTCCACAGGAGTTCCTTGGGAGTTAGTTTACAAGGAAGAGTTTCAGGATTTGATTTTGGCTAAGCAACGTGAATTGAAAATCAAAAAGATGAAGTCCAGACCGTACATAGAAGGACTCATCCGAAAAGTAAGTCCGTAGCCCAGCCGGTAGAGCATCCCGATTTTAATCGGGAGGGTCCTGGGTTCGAATCCCAGCGGGATCACTAAAGCAGACTAGAAATGGTCTGCTTTTTTGTTTTTAGCCTATTTGGACTCTTTTATTCTGGAAATCCACTTGTGATTCCTATTGCTTTTCACAATGTTTCGGGATGAAACAGATTTTCACTCTCCTACTCATTGTAATCCAATTTTCAGTTAATGGTCAAAACCTCTATACGGGGCGCTTATATGATCCAGGGATTTCAAAGGAGCTTGCCGAACTGAGAATTAGCCAACTAGCTGCAATCCATTATTCCCTAGATTTTCAACTACCGGAAAAGAAAGTCGACCTCATTCAAGCTCGATTAATATTGGAGTTATCAATTCAGAGATTGGATCATCCGCTGATTTTGGATTTCAATGATACCTCCGAAAAAATCAAAAAGGTGGTAACAAATGGAGCGGTCATATCCATAACCCATGAAAATGAACATTTGATTATTCCCGCCTCCTATTTGAAAAAAGGGGAAAACAGGATAGAAATAGAGTTTGTTGCGGGTGATTTGTCGCTGAATCGAAACGATGATTTTTTATATACGCTCTTGGTGCCCGACCGTGCCAGAACGCTTTTTCCGTGCTTTGACCAGCCCGATCTTAAGGCCCACTACACCTTGAGCATCACCGCACCAAAGGAATGGGAAGTGTTGGCAGGAGGGAGATTAAACCAAAAAGTGGACTTTGGAAATTTCATCAAACACGAATTTGAAAAATCGGATCTGATGAGCACTTACCTCTTTTCTTTTGTCGCAGGCAAATTTGAGAAGGTCGGTAATTCGGAAGGCTTTCCCATGACGATGATTTATCGGGAGACAAATGAAGAAAAGAAAAAAGCCAGCATCCCCGCAATTTTCAACCTGCACCAGCAATCACTTGACTTCCTGGAAAACTACACTGCCTACAAATTTCGTTTTCAAAAATTGGATTTTGCTACGATTCCTATCTTTCAATACGGAGGAATGGAGCACGTGGGCGCCATCCAATATCGGGAAGGAGCGCTCTTTCTGGATCCAAACGCCACAGACAGCGAGTTGCTGAGCCGTGCCAAGCTGATAGGACACGAGACGGCACACATGTGGTTTGGTGATTTGGTTACCATGAAATGGTTTGACGACGTATGGATGAAGGAAGTCTTTGCCGGCTTTATGGGCGGTAAAATCGCCAATCCAGCCTTTCCCAACATCAATCATGACCTGCTTTTCCTGACTTCTCATTATCCCTCAGCTTATGCAGAAGATCGTTCCAAGGGCACGCATCCCATCCGACAAAACCTAGATAATCTCAAAAATGCAGGCTCCCTTTATGGAAGCATCATCTATGACAAGGCCCCGATCATGATGCGCCAATTGGAGCAGACTATGGGTGAAGAGACTTTCAAAAAAGGAATCCAAACCTATATCTCCTCTTTTGCTAACAGCAATGCCGACTGGAATGATCTGATCAGCATCTTAGATAATGAATCTGAGCTCGATCTAGCTAAATGGAGTGAAGTCTGGGTCCACCAATCTAGCAGACCAATTTTTTCTGCGGAGTTGGAAGTAGACACCAATGGAACCATTACTTCTCTGATTGTTTCCCAAAAAGCGGAAGATGGAAGTGAAAAAGTCTGGCCACAGATTTTTAACATCACCTTGATCTATGAAGATAGAATGGAAACTATTCCTGTGACCATTTTTGAAAAACACCTAGAAATCATCCGGGCAAGAGGAAAGAAAAAACCTCTTTACATCCTTTACAATAGCAATGGTCTGGGCTATGGGGTCTTCCCCTTTCAAAAGGAATCACTTTCCCAAATCCCAAATCTGGAAAATGAGGTCATGCGAGCCCATGCCTACCTCAATCAGTTTGAAAACCTGCTGATTGGAAATGTGCCTCCAAAAGAGGCTTTTGCTGTGCTTCGCAAAGGCATCCAAGCCGAGCAAAATGAGATCATTGCCCAGCTAATCTCCAATCAGTTGGGGCAGATTTTCTGGAAATTTCTTGGGGAAAAAGACCGATCGGATTTGCTTCCTGAATTGGAATCGGACTTATGGAATCTCCTGCAAACCGACCGAACTCCAAATTTGAAAAGGACACTTTTCAATCTATACAGCGGATTGGCTTACAACGATCGCGGCTTGGAACGACTTCATGGGATTTGGTCCAAAAAAGAATCCATCTCAAAATTGCTCCTGAGTCCCGATAATTACACTTCATTGGCGATGAATTTGGCGCTTTTTGGACATGAAGTGGCCGAGAATATTTTGGATGAGGAAAGATCCCGAATCACGAATGCCGACCGATTGGCCAGATTTGATTTTCTAAGGCCAGCCCTTTCGAGAGACTTAGTCACCCGTGAGGCCCTTTTCCTTTCTTTTAAAAATGAAACCAATCGTGAAAAAGAAGCTTGGGTGCTCAGTGCATGTGGCTATCTGCATCATCCGTTGAGACAAGAGGAAATACGCAAACATTTAGGTGTAGCCTTGGATTTGGTCCCTGAAATCCAGAGAACCGGTGATATCTTCTTCCCAAAAGGCTGGCTAGTCAATACCATCGGCCAATACACTTCCAAGGAAGCTTGGGATTTGGTGAATCAGTTTCTGAAAGAAAACCCCAACTTGAATCCTGCTTTGAAGAATAAAGTCCTACAGGCAACAGATCTATTGGAAAGAGCACAGCGGCTGTCAGGAGGGGATTAAACCGAGTAAAGATCAAAAATTCAATGGATCCAAATGCTTGAAGTGACCGTTCTGCTTGATTTTCTCCTTGGCCTGTTCGATGGCTTTCATGACGGGAATCATCCGCTTGAAATGTTGAACCAAAAACAGGCTTCGAGCTTCCTCTGATTCGATCTTTAAGAGCTCAAGTTCTTCCTCGAGTTTGAGACCAACTTTATGGGCGAAAGTGAATGAATTGACCAGTTTGGGATCATATTCAGCCTTGAAATCTAAGAGGTAAAGTACTTCTTTGAGGTAAAAAAGAAACTCATGGTGGAGTGCTGCACTGATTCGGAGGTCGTTTTTTAGGTATTCTATCTCTCCTCCAGCATACAATTTTCCCGGCATGGGATTGTCAAAGGTCTGGATTTGAAAAGCAGAAAGACATCGGGTTTTGATGTCTAATCTTCCGTCCTCGTAGCGCTTGTAGATTTTTTCCAATCTTACCTCTGTGCCATAACCGGTGAGTTGATTGATGTAGGTACAAATTCCAAAAGTTGCTCCATCCTGCTCAGCATCGGCAAGGAGCTGTCGATAGCGAGGTTCAAAAATATGCAGATTTAGCTCTTCTCCCGGGAAGGCTACTAGTTTCAAAGGAAAAAACGGGAGATAGATCATGCGCTTTTTGTGAGGTAAACAGGAGAAACTCCCATTTAGTTATTTTCTTTTTTAAAACCGCAAAAAGAAAGCCCCGAATCTCTCCGGGGCCTCTTTCTTATTTTTTAGCAATGTAAGTCAACAAGTCAACTACTTTGTTTGAGTAGCCCCACTCGTTGTCATACCAAGAAACTACTTTCACGAAAGTATCAGAAAGCTGAATTCCTGCCTCTGCGTCAAAGATGGAAGTTCTAGCATCACCGATGAAGTCATTGGAAACTACTGCATCTTCGGTATATCCAAGCACACCTTTCATGGTAGTCTCAGCAGCTTCCTTCATTTTGGCGCAGATCTCAGCATATTTTGCTGGCTTCTTTAATCTTACGGTCAAGTCAACCACAGATACGTCTGGAGTAGGTACTCGGAACGCCATACCGGTCAATTTGCCATTCAATTCAGGGATTACTTTTCCTACCGCCTTTGCAGCACCGGTAGAAGAAGGAATGATGTTTTGTCCTGCACCACGTCCGCCTCTCCAGTCTTTGGCGGAAGGTCCGTCTACAGTTTTCTGAGTAGCAGTAGTTGCGTGCACTGTTGTCATCAAGCCTTCTTCGATACCCCAGTTGTCATTCAATACTTTGGCAATTGGAGCCAAGCAGTTGGTAGTACAAGAAGCGTTGGATACGAAGTTCATGTCAGAAGTATAGGTGTGCTCATTTACACCCATTACGAACATCGGCGTGTCGTCTTTAGAAGGTGCAGACATGATTACTTTCTTTGCACCTGCATCCAAGTGACCTTGTGCTGTGTCTTTGCTCAAGAAGATACCGGTAGACTCGATCACATAGTCAGCACCTACTTCACCCCACTTAAGGTTTGCAGGGCTTTTCTCAGCTGTCACACGGATCGCATTTCCGTTTACAACTAAGTGGCCATCTTTCACTTCTACGGAACCTTTGAATTGTCCGTGGGTGGAGTCATATTTAAGCATATAGGCCATGTAGTCTACATCGATCAAGTCGTTGATCGCTACTACTTGGATGTCTTCTCTTTCTACAGCCACTCGGAAAGCCAAGCGACCAATTCTTCCGAATCCGTTGATTCCTACTTTAATCTTGCTCATAAGTTGTTATTATTTTGAGTATAGGTTTGATTTCCTAATGCATTTTTGAAGGCCTCTTTTGGCCAAAATTTCCCGTAGGGCAGGCTAAGTTATTACAAATAAATGGTCTGCCCAAACATCCGTGGGCCTTGTAAGTTGCAATGCCCATGGATTTGAAATTCAAACGATTTCGGATTTGAAAATTTTTCTTTTAGAGAAAAGGCAGTTCAAAATTCCCCCTTTTGCCTATTTTCAAAATTCACTTTCCTTTTTCCCATGTTTGTCAAAGCCATTCAAGAAGTAGCCGGATTCACCCGCGCGATTCACTCCATTTCCAGAAACTTTGGAAGTCAAAAAGCAGAACGGGGAGCTGCTACCCTATTTTTTGTCAATGAAGAAGGTTGGGCACTCACCTGCAAGCATGTGGCTCAATGGATTGCCCAGGCGGATTCGATTAATAAGGTTTTTCACCAGTACCTCTCGGAAAGTCAGAATCTGTCTGCTCAACTATCCAAAACAGTGGCAAAAAAGCTGGGCTTGGATGAAAGCAAGACTGCTGAGATGCGAATCACTTTTGTGGATTGCGTAGATAAAATCCAAAATATCCGATTTGTCCACCATCCCGAATACGACCTTGCCTTGGTCAAAATCGAAGGATTTGAAAAACTTGGAGTCACCAACTTTCCCAAGTTTTTAAAAGATGATCAGGCAGTTCAGCCCGGTCAAATGCTCTGCCGATTGGGTTTTCCTTTTCCTGAGTTTAGCAACTTCCAGCTCAACCAAGAGAAAAACCAATTGGAATGGATTCAAGGTGGACAGGCAAGGTCTCCACGATTTCCTTTGGAAGGAATGGTCACTCGGTTTTTGGGAGATAAAAATGGAAAAATCCACGGAATTGAAATGAGTACTCCAGGGCTACGAGGCCAAAGTGGAGGGCCCATGTTTGATGGTGAAGGAACGATCATTGGGATGCAAAGCCGTACCAAACATTTGCATTTAGGATTTGATATTGAGGAAAAGGAAATCGTCGCTCATGGGAAACTGAAAAAAGTGAATGACTATGCATTTATCCATCTTGGGGAGTGTGTACATGTGTCGGTGATAAAAGAGTTTATGACCCAACAAGGAGTAAAATTTCAACTCGCCTAAAGCTTTACGCTAAACTTTTCCAAAGTTTGAATCTTTGGAAAAGTTGGAATAAAAAAGCCGGGATTTAAACCCGGCTTTTACTGTTTATACCAATTGAGCTAAAATCTCATTAAAGGTTGGACTTGGTCTCATCGCGATAGAAGTTTTTGCCTCATCCGGTCTGTAGTAACCTCCGATATCTACTGGTTTACCTTGAGAACCGTTGTATTCGGCCACAATTTTAGCTTCGTTTTCTGCCATCGCTTTGGCAATCGGAGCAAACTTGGCCGCCAAAGCAGCATCCTTGGTTTGCTTAGCCATTTCCTGCGCCCAATACATAGCCAAATAGAAATGTCCTCCACGGTTGTCCAATTTGCCGACTACTCTAGCCGGAGATTTGTCTTCCTCCAGCCATCTTCCGGTAGCTTTATCCAAGGTTTCTCCCAAGAGAATTGCTGTAGGATTGTCAAAGGTCTGACCCAAATGCTCCAAGGAAACAGCCAAGGCCAAAAACTCACCCAAAGAATCCCAACGCAAGTGGCCTTCTTCTGTGAATTGCTCCACATGCTTAGGCGCTGAACCACCTGCGCCAGTTTCGAACAATCCACCACCGTTCATCAAGGGTACGATGGAAAGCATCTTTGCTGAAGTACCTACCTCAAGAATCGGGAACAAATCCGTGAGGTAATCGCGCAGCACGTTTCCGGTTACAGAGATGGTATCTTTTCCTTCCTTGATTCTTTCGCAAGAAAGAAGCGTGGCCTCCACGGGAGACATCACGTGGATTTCAAGACCTGTAGTATCGTGATTAGGTAAATATTTCTCGACTTTTTTGATCAGTTCGGCATCGTGCGCTCTGTTTTTGTCCAACCAGAAGACCGCAGGAGTATTGGAAAGTCGGGCACGTGTCACCGCCAATTTCACCCAATCCTGGATCGGTGCATCTTTGGTCTGACACATTCTCCAGATATCACCTGCTTCCACTTCATGGGAAATCAGGACTGCTCCATTTGCATCCACCACATTTACAGTTCCCGCAAACGGAATCTCGAAAGTCTTGTCATGCGAACCGTATTCCTCTGCCTTTTGAGCCATCAAACCTACGTTTGGCACAGAGCCCATCGTAGCCGGATTGAAGGCTCCATTTTTCTTACAGAAATCAATTACCGCTTGGTATACACCCGCATAGCTTCTGTCTGGAATGACCGCCTTGGTATCTTGCGACTTTCCGGCTTTGTTCCACATTTGACCTGAAGTACGGATCATCGCAGGCATGGAAGCATCGATGATTACATCACTTGGTACGTGTAGGTTGGTGATGCCTTTGTCAGAATTCACCATCGCCAAGTCTGGGCTATCAGCATAGCAGGAATCGATATCAGCTAGAATTTCAGCCTTCTTGTCCGCAGGAAGCTTTTCCAAATTGGCCAAAAGGTCACCAAAACCGTTATTTACATCTACTCCGATTGATTCAAACGTAGCGGCATGCTTTGCAAACACCGGTTCGAAAAACACTTTTACCGCATGACCAAAGATGATCGGGTCAGAGACCTTCATCATGGTGGCTTTCATATGTAGGGAGAAAAGTACTCCCTGGGCTTTGGCATCCTCTTTCGCTTTTTTCAAGAACGCCTTCAGCTGAGAAATGCTCAAAGTAGAAGCATCGATTACTTCACCTTCTTGCAATTTCAAACCTGACTTGAGTACTTCTTTTTTGCCGTCTTTTCCAACAAGTTCGATTGAAACCGTGGTTGCAGCAGGCATGGTCATGGATTTTTCACTTCCATAGAAGTCGCCACCAGTCATGCTGTCCACGTGGGATTTAGAATCAGCCGACCATTTACCCATCGAGTGCGGGTGCTGCTTGGCATAGTTCTTCACCGCCAATGGGGCCCTTCTGTCAGAGTTACCCTCACGAAGCACTGGGTTCACCGCAGAACCTTTGATTTTGTCGTATTTCGCTTTGATCGATTTTTCTTCTTCTGTTTTTGGCTCCTCCGGATAATCAGGAAGGGCATAACCTTGCGCCTGAAGTTCCTTGATCGCAGCCTTCAACTGTGGAACAGAAGCAGAAATATTTGGAAGCTTCACGATGTTGGCTTCTGGTGTCGTGGCGATTTGTCCCAACTCAGCTAGGTCATCATTGATTTGCTGCTCAGGTTTCAAAAACTCAGGAAAATTCGCGATGATTCGTCCGGAAAGTGAAATGTCACGGGTTTCTACTTGGATGCCGGCAGAGTTGGTAAAAGCTTGGACGATTGGCAAAAGGGAATAGGTCGCCAATGCAGGTGCCTCATCAGTCAGCGTGTAGAGAATTTTGGGAGATTTACTCATGATGTGAATAGGATGCTTAGGTGAATGGTTCTGTTTTGCTTTTGAAAAGGTGGCCAGAATAGGTTTGCCAGCAGAGGAAAAGTAAAACAGGGTCGAAATTTTCGGCCCTAAAATACGAAAATTAGCACGGTTTCAAACTCCGTTTACGGAATCGAAACCGATAGTGAAAGGCGGTTTTTAGAGGATTTGAAAGGAATCCGCATCTCTCCAAGCGGGAAATTTCGATCGGTAGGTTTCTAGATTTTCTGCGGTAAGGGTAAGTATCTTGATCGACTCGGTTTCGCCCAAATTCGTGATCTTCTCTCCTTTGAAATCAAAAGCTGCAGAATGCCCATTGTAAGCAATGTCGTTTCCATCTATTCCAACTCGATTGACTCCGATAGAGTAAGCCAGATTTTCAATGGCACGGGCTGGCAAAAGTGCATCCCAAGCTGAAATCCTTGCTGTAGGCCAAGAGGCCACATAAAAAAGAACATCGTAGCCAGCGATACCGTCTTCCCAGCCATTTCGGGACCACACAGGAAACCGAAGATCGTAGCAGATCTGAGGGCAAAGATTCCATCCTTTCAACGTAAATATGGGAAGCTTTTTGCCCATAGCATAGGTCTCGTGCTCGTTGGCCATGCGGAACAGATGGCGCTTATCGTAGTGCTCGGTGTATCCGTCCGGATTTACCCAAAGGAGTCGATTAAAGAATTTTCCTCCCTCTGTCAAAATCGCACTTCCCGTAACCACAGCGCCGGTTTGAGCGGCAAGCTGTTTCATCCATTTGTGGATGTGAAGATTCATCGGTTCAGCGAGCTTTTGAGCTTCCATGCTGAATCCTGTAGGAAACATTTCCGGCAAAATGATCAAGTCACATTGACCTTGGATACCCCAGATTTTCTCTTCCAACATAGCGAGATTGGCTGTTTTATCTTGCCAATGCAGGTCCGTCTGAACCAGTGCGATGCGGAGTTCCGGGCTTTTATTCATCATTTCAGCGGGTAGATCATCCGATAATCAGCAGGTACTTTTCCTTTGCTGATGTCGATGAGTTTGGATTGGATGAGGCGTTTCTTGAGACCCTTTAGGTAATCTACAAACAAGATTCCCTCCAGGTGATCGTACTCATGTTGGATGACGCGCGCAGTCATTCCTGAAAACTCTTCTTCTTTCAAATTCCAGTTTTCATCATAGTACTCAATGGTCAATTTTTCAGGACGGATGATTTCCGCACGTACATCAGGAATGCTGAGACAGCCTTCTTCAAAGCCGAAATTATCCCCGTATTCATCCAAAATTATCGGATTGATAAATGCTCTTCGGATTCCCTTTTCCTCATCGTCTTCATCAAGCATAAGCGAGCTGTCGATGACAAAAAGGCGAATTCCCTGATTGATCTGCGGTGCTGCAAGACCCACGCCATTGGCATGGTCCATCGTAGCGTACATGTCTTTGATCAATTGAGAAATATCAGAGCCTTCGGCAATGTCTTCTGCCTCTTTCTTCAAAATTGGATTGCCGTAAGCGACTATCGGGTAAATCATTGTCTTTCTAAATAGGATTGTAGAATAATGGCAGCGGAAACCTTATCCAGATTCCCAGCCTTTTCTTTTCTGTCTTTTTTCTTGCTGCCCATGGCAATCATGGTTTGCATGGCCATCTTGGATGTGAATCGCTCGTCGATCAAGACGATTTTTTTATTGGGAAATGTTTTTTCCAAGTCCTCTTTCAACTTCAGGACTTTGGGAGTCATCTCATTGTCTTGGCCATTGAGTCGCGTGGGATGACCAAGCACTAAGGCTTCCACTTCTTCTTTGGCGCAGTATGCTTGGAGATAGGTAAGCAATTTATCCGTCTCGATGGTCTCCAATGGATTCGCTGTAATCTTCAGCGGATCGGTAACAGCGAGCCCAGTTCGTTTGGTTCCCAAATCGATCGCAAGTACCCTAGCCATCAGTTGGTCTGAATTTGTTTGCGTATCCTTCTTAGGGCCTCTTTTTCTAGCTCCACAGCTTTGGGAAAGAGTAGTTCGTCTTCGATTTTGGCATGAATGGAAAGTTCTTTCTCAAAGTTTTGAAGCTCATGGTAGAGCACTTTCATCGTGAGCGGAGCATCTTCTGCCAAAAAATAGTCCTTGGTCAACCTTCTGATCCCTTCCATCTCGTCATCGTGGATTTCGTGTTGATCCGCCAAATGGTGGACAGGGTCTTTTTCCAAAATGGTCAAGGCATCACGTGTACTAAACTCCCCTTCCTCTATATCTTGGAGCAACTCTATCCGCTTAAATAGTCGGCTTTCTTCCTCATGGATATGGTGTATAAAGTCCTCGACAAATAGGGGGAACATGATCCTCAAGTCTGCCATCAACTGTTCGTAACCGACATCTGGTTTAATCCCTGAAATGAGGTTGGATAAAAAAGGAAGTTCCTGTCGGACGAAGTAGTAATGCTTCTTTTTGAGGTAGGCGACTAAAAGCTCAATAGGATTGAGGTACAAATCCTCTAAAGAAGGATCTTTTACTTTCGCCCAGCTTTCGAGTTGGGCGATTAGCTGACGAGGATTGACTTTATGCTTGAGACAAACTTTCTCCAGTGAGTCAGTCGGATATTGGTAAAAGCTGATTCCGAAATAATGCAGAACGGCAGCGAAAACATAGTTTTCAGAAACTAAATCACCTACCGAAGCCTTTTCAAAATCCCGATTGAATTGCATTGGACAAAAATAATTTTTTTTGAATGAAAAGCGGGGAATAAATCTGACCTTTATCTGACAAGCCCGTATAATGAATCGTTAATTTTATCTAAAATCAATTTTAAGGATCAATCTTTTTACTGTAGTTTGAGTTTATTCGAGAAGAAAAAGAAAGTAACCGTGAGCGAAACCAAAAACACTAAGGCGCAAATCCGTCTACCCATTTTATTGGCACTTTCCATCTCTGCCGGCATCTGGATCGGGGCGACTTTTGCTGAGCCAAAAGGAAACCAAAATGACCTTCGTGCAGCACTGTATAAGCTGCAGGAAATCATGACCTACATCAACAGAGACTATGTGGACAGTGTCAATACCAATGAGCTGGTAGAATATGGCATCAATAAAATGCTCGAAAAGCTGGATCCACACTCTAGCTATATCCCCGCCAAGGACGCTTCTTTGGCGCAGTCACAACTTGAGGGCGAGTTTGACGGGATCGGGGTAGAATTTGGAATCATCAGAGACACGATCTATGTAGTAGCACCACTTACCGGAGGTCCTTCTGAGGCTTTGGGCATTCAATCGGGTGACCAAATCATCAGAGTAGACGGGAAAAATGTGGCCGGCATTGGCATCACCAACCGTGATGTATTTGACTACTTGAGAGGCCCTCGCGGCTCTAAAGTATTGGTGGACATCAAGCGAAAGAATTCATCCGATTTGATCACCTACGAGATCACACGAGACAAAATCCCGCAATACAGCATCAATGCCTCCTACATGGTCAACAAAGAAGTAGGCTATATTAAGGTGACCCGATTTGCTGCCACTACTTATGAAGAATTCAAGAAAGCGGTAAGTGATCTTCAGACCAAAGGGATGAAGAAACTCATCATCGACCTGCAAGGCAACCCAGGAGGATACATGGGGGCTGCCATCAATATGGCTGATGAGCTACTAGGAGATCGGGATTTGATCGTATCCCAAGAAGGCAAAGTGAGTCAGTACAGCCAAAAAGCATTTGCTTTCAAGCCGGGGATGTTTGAAGAAGGCTCTGTGATCATTTTGATCAATGAAGGCTCCGCTTCAGCTTCAGAAATTTTAGCAGGAGCAGTTCAGGACAATGACCGTGGACTGATTGTGGGTAGAAGATCGTTTGGAAAAGGACTGGTACAAATGCCGATTGACCTCTCCGACGGAGCCGAGTTGAGATTGACTATTGCAAGATACTTTACGCCTTCAGGTCGATCCATCCAAAAGCCTTACGACAGCAACTACGAGGCTTATGAGCGAGATTGGATGAACCGCTACGAGCATGGTGAGTTTTTCTCCGCCGACAGCATCAAATTCAATGACAGCCTCAAATATGAAACTAAAAAAGGCAGAGTAGTCTATGGAGGCGGAGGGATCATGCCGGATTATTTCGTGCCTCTGGACACTACCATGAACAGTGTCTATGTCACCAAATTGTTCAACACCGACTCTTCGAGAGAATTTATCCTGGATTATGTCAATAAAAATAAAGCCAACTTCTCCTCCATGTCATTGGACAGCTATTACACCAGCTTCAAGGTAAGCGATGCCATGCTGATGGAATTGGTAGAATATGGCAAAAAGAATAAGGTGGAATTTGATTCTAAAGATTTCAACAAATCAAAAGAATACCTCAGAATTCTGGTAAAGGCACACTTAGGCCGTCAAATCTACGATGACAACGCCTTCTACAAAGTCATCAATGATATCAATGAGGTTTATCAGCAAGCCTTGAATCTATTTGACGAAGCGGATAAAATTTTAGCCTCTACTTCTTTAAAACCTTCAGGCGGAGAATAATTCTCAAAATCAATCAAAAGAGCCGATCAAGATCTGATCGGCTCTTTTGATTTAGAGAAAATGGGGTTAGAGCTCACAATTCATAGGTATTGCCTTCTGCGCACATTTCCAATTCAAAATTTAAATCACCTTGCTGAAGCACCTCTTGTAAAAGCCTGTAAACCTGTTCATCTGTACGGGTAGGCTCATGATGGAATACAGATAGCTTTTTCACTTGGCACATTTTAGCAAATAGGATAGCATCACGGATAGAAGAGTGACCCCAGCCCATTTTTCCTACATACTCTTTGGAGGTGTAAGCACCATCATGAAAAAGCAAATCCACTTTATTGGCCAAATCAAATCCGCTTGTCCATTCTGGTTGTTTGGGAAAATCCGAAGATCCCAACATTACTTCATGGTCTGGCAGATAGGCCATGGATTTATTATCCGCTGTCAATCTGTATCCCAAAGTGGGACCGGGATGACAAATAAATTCAGATTTTACCTGGATATCTCCGATCCTAAATTCCTCATCTCCCAACTCATGTACTTCCGGGTGACGCGGCAATTCACTGAGCTTGACAGGAAATAATGGCGGAGAAAAATATCTTCTCAATCGGAAAAGCAAGGGTTCCTGCCCAGAAGAAGGCCCCCACAAATGAACCTTTACCTGTGGATTGTAAAGAGGCTGAAAAAACCCCAAGCCCATCGTATGGTCAATGTGCAAATGAGAAAGCAGGATATGTACTTCTTTGATAGCAGGATTTAAAAATCTACCCAACCTCATGATGCCTGAACCTGCATCCAAAATAATGCAGGTTTCGCCATGGGTTACCTGAATACATGAGGTATTTCCACCATATCGATAATTGTCGGGATCTGGAGAGGGAAGAGATCCACGACAACCCCAAACCTTGATTTTCATTGCTCTTGGGATTTTAAAAAAACAGCCATGGCACCCAAGAAGCGCTTCGTCCTGCTGATGATGGGAAAGGTACTCACTGAGATAAAATTCCTATCACCCGTGAGGCTATCTACAAAAAACTCCCCGTTTGCAGGTAGTTGGTTGGAAAGCGTTTTGACTAAAGGCAAAGACTCTGGAGGAAGAGGATCCCCATTACGGTCACAGGGTTTGAATACCGTAGCCCATTCTTCTAATCGCATGCCCCCTGTTTCATTGAATTTTAATCCAAAAATCACTTCAGCGGGTTCATTGTAAAAGAGCAGGTTACCTTCAGGATCAACCAGAAAAACAGGAAGACTGATACTGTCTCCAAACTGTCTGGCCAAAATCAACTCTAAGGGTTGTGCAGGCATAATTGAGTTTTTTTAAAAGTATTTTAAGATACAGATTTTAATGAAAAATTAATATTAACTGCATCCATGTTTCAGTAGTCAAACCAATTAAATCATAAATCCTCATTTTATGAATTCTTAATTTATAAAGATACATTCGATTTCTGTTTCTCACAGTAATCACAAAAACATACAGGAAGACTACTTTACCTTACCAACACTGTCCCGATCTGCTTACTGTTTTTAGAATTATTTGACCTATCTTATATCCATTAACTGAAGACTATGAACGCAAGAATAATTGTCCTACTTCTAGCCTTGGTACTTGGCTCCACTTCCCTGTTTGCTCAATCAGACACACAAAGACAACTCGCTGAAGAATACCTGAAACAAAGTGAAAAACAGAAAAAGACCGGCCTGATCATGCTAGGATCAGGAATTGGAGCTGGCCTTTTGGGAACAGCTATGTTTGGCGCTGGATGGAATGAGGGTTCGGGTTTTGTGTTAGGTTCCGGCGTAACACTCATGCTGGCAGGCACAGTTTCCACATTGGTGAGCATCCCTGTTTTAGTAAGTTCTGCATCCAAAGGAAAAAAAGCAGGTAAACTGAGTTTAGGAATAGCCAGCATTGCCTCGGCTCAACCTACCGGCATAGTTTCTCAAAATTACCCATCCTTGAATTTTTCTATCCCACTCAATCTCCAACGCTAAACCCATGAAATGCCCATGAGAACATGCTTCTCACCCCGGGTAATGATTATCCTAGGCATTCTCCCGATGAAAGATCGGGACAGGCTATCTGACCATTAAAAATCAAATTAGAAACAGATGAAAAAGTTATTCTTTATTATTCTATTCTTTGGAATAAGCATTTATGGGTTTGGTCAGGGAGCCAAGCCAAACCAAGCTTTACTTGAAGACCTTGTGAAGAAAAGTGAAAGCCAATATAAGGGAGGCATGGCCTTTTTAGGAGGAGGCACCGCCTTACTTATTACGGCTATAGCTATTCCCAATCGGTATGATTACATGAATGGGACCAATAACCAGAGGGTAGTTAATTTCCTGACTTGGACAGGCAATCTATCCATTTTAGCTAGCATTCCGCTTTTCTTATCTTCAGGGTACAATGGTCGGACGGCAGCCAAACTCAGTCTTCAATCTCAGGCACTCCAGACTCCCCTGCCTAATAAAACAGGAACTTATCCGGCAATAAGCCTGAGGCTTCCCATAAGGTAAGGCTCAGGCTTGCGGAAATTTTAGTTGCCTTTCAATTTTTCAAAAAGCCAATTATCTGACTTCGCTCCCTGCTCAGGATAAGTCCAATGCCCTGTCTCAGGGACTACAAAAACCTCTTTAGGTGCTTTTATTTGATTGTAAGCAGAATAATAAGAAGTAGGCGGACAAGTATCGTCATTGAATCCCCAAGAATAAAATCCGGGAGTTTTTAGGATTCGCGCAAAATTGACCACATCATAGTAACCTATTGTTTCGATAGCCTTTGGGAAATTGTAATAATCCAGGCCTTTCCCAGTGAACATGTGCGGCCACCCTCCTGCTCTTCCGTGTAGGTAACCTGTCATATCACTCAACGCCGGATAAAAAGCAGATAAATATTTGACTCGTTCATCCAATGCGGCAGTGACGATGGACAAAGCTCCCCCTTGGCTTCCTCCCTGTACTGCGAGATTTTTCCCATCATACTGAGGCAAAGACACCAAGAAATCCAAGGATCTGATGCAACCCAAATAAACGCGTTTGTAGTAATAGATATCCTTGTCCTGGATATTAAAATTCCAATAACCACCCAGTGCTCCAGCATTTAGGTTGGCATAAACATCCGGTGATAGGTCAATCGGAATCCCATGAATCCCAATCTGCAGGACAATTGCCCCACGAGCGGCTTTAGCCAAATCTCCTGCATAAGGCCTTATTCCTGCCCCCGGTACCTGCAAAATAGCCGGAAATTTCTCGCCTCCTTTCGGTACAGTTAGCACTCCATATACCCGACTATTGCCCACATTCCTGAAATTCACATGGTACACATCCACTGCATCGGTACTTCTATCGGGCTGATGGATCAACTTCGGTTCCATTGGAATTTTAGCCAAATCCGCCTTGGCGGACTCCCAGAATTTCTGGAAGTCATCTGGCATTTTTACCGTCGGCTGGATTTTTTCTGGTTCAAAAGCAGCTGTACCCAATCCCCTGTATTCTTTACCATCAATCGTAGCAAACACCTCACATCGTAAAAATCCGGGAGTCTTCATTCCAGGAGCGGAAATAGTTGCTTTCCCTTCTTTTAATTGTAAAGAGCCCTCTTGAAAGGGCTGCATTTTTTCCTCTTTAACAAAATACCTAACATTCTCCACGGTTACCGGTCTGCCTGATTGGGTCACAGAGACGTAAAAATTTACGTTGTCCCCTACCTGATAGAGCCAGTCTTTTTTCTCAGGAGAAACAGAAATTTCAAGGAACTGTTTTGGGATTTGAGCAAGAAGCCCTTGGGAAATACAGAAGATAAAGACATAGACGAAGGAAAATCGCCTTGCCACGGAGGAGGTTAACTGGGTCATAAAGAAAGTAGTAATTCCAAAAGTTACGATTTTGGAATTACTTCCAATCAATCTCCAAAGGATATTCCAAGGCCTTTTGCAGCCTGGACCAAAGTCCCCTTGGGATCCACAAAATTATAGGAGCTAATTGCCTCTTTGATAGGAACGGCAGCATAATCATTGTTTTTCAACACCACCAAATGGCCGAATTTGCCTTCAAGGACCAATTCCATTGCTTTTACGCCAAAAACAGAAGCAATCACCCGGTCAAAAGCAATCGGAGTACCTCCGCGTTGGGTATGTCCAAGGACTGTCTCACGGATATCCGCCTCCAAGCCTGCATCCTTCAACTGCTGACTCAAGGTATAACAAACCCCACCAAGTCGGACCGCATGTCTACCCTCTTCGCCTTGAGAAGCAGTGATAGTTCCATCCTTTGCTTTGGCACCTTCAGCAATGACAATGTTTACAAACCCCCGACCTTTGTTATACCTACTTTTTATCTTTTCAACAATTACAGAGAGGTCATATGGAATCTCAGGAATGAGGCAGATCTCAGCTCCACCCGATATCGCTGTATAGAGGGAAATCCAACCTGCATCACGACCCATTACTTCCATGATCATCACCCGATGATGACTACTTGCCGTGGTCACCAGTCGGTCAAAAGAATCCGAAGCTGTCTGCACTGCGGTCTGAAAACCAAAGGTGAAGTCTGTTGAAGAGAGGTCGTTGTCAATCGTCTTGGGCACACCAATCACGGGCATACCTGCTTCAAACATGGCTTGGGATATGGCTTGAGAGCCATCCCCGCCTATATTGATTACCGCATCAAAACCAAAAGATTTTAACCGATCTACAAGCCAAGGTATCCGGTTGATTTTTTTGACAGTTCCATCAGGCTGCTTCTCCGGATAGCTCATGGGGTTACCTTTATTAGTTGTTCCCAAAATGGTACCTCCCAATACATGAATCCCTGCCACCGTTTTATCATCCAATCGGATTAACCTGGTAGGCTCTTCCATCAAGCCGTTCAAAGCCTCAAAACTCCCCCAAACCTCCCAATCTTGTTCCTGTGAAGCTCTTTTCACAATCCCTCTAATTACCGCATTGAGGCCTGGACAATCGCCCCCACCAGTAGCTACCAATATTTTTTTCATAATTCTTGATCACCTGTTTATGTACTTAAAGCTACTATTTAATTCATTTGGACTAGGGTATGAATTGACTTTAACGCTTAATTTTTTACCTTCTACAACCCATCGCTTCATCATTCAGCAGGGCCCCTTTGGAATGAATGAACTTGATGGAATATTCATTAGAAAATGAAGAAAAAAAATAACCCAAAAACCCCCAATCTGAAAAAGCTAGATTTCATCAAGCACGGAGGTAAAATCTCCAAACCCTACAAAATTGAAAAGGGTGAAAATTTTAAACTTTCAGATTATTCTACCCATCCTACAATTCCATTTGGCCCAAGTGATAAACCAATCATGAAAGAGGCCCTTGAAAAAGGAATTGAAATGCTTTCTCATTTGCAGGAGGTACTTTATGCCCAGGATAATTGGTCTCTTCTGGTAATTTTTCAGGCAATGGATGCCGCTGGAAAAGATGGTGCCATCAAGCATGTGATGTCAGGTATCAACCCTCAAGGTTGCCAAGTCTCATCCTTCAAAGCCCCAAGCAATGAAGAATTGGATCATGATTTCCTTTGGAGATGTATCAAAAAACTACCTGAAAGAGGCCGCATCGGAATTTTCAACAGATCCTACTACGAAGAGGTCCTGGTAGTCAGAGTTCACAACCATCTGCTTCATAAACAACGACTTCCTTCCAAATTGATTACCAAAAAAATCTGGGATGAACGCATGGAAGACATCCGAAATTTTGAAAAACACCTCAGTAGAAACGGTACCAAAGTGATCAAAATTTTTCTCAACCTATCAGAAGAGGAGCAAAAAGCCAGATTTCTGGAACGCATCAACGAACCCTCCAAAAACTGGAAACTTAGCTATGATGATATTAAGGAGAGAGGATACTGGAATGAATACATGCAGGTGTATGAGGAAATGATCCGCAAAACGGCCACCAAGGAAGCGCCTTGGTACGTCATCCCCGCGGACAATAAAATCTATGCCCGCTTAGCAGTGGCCTCGGCCATGATCAAAGCATTGGAAGACCTGGATTTGAGTTACCCTAAAATTTCTGAGGAAGAAAAGAATCGACTGGAGGAATTAAAGAAATTCCTTTCAGATGAAAGCCCAAAAAGTCAAAAAAAAGCCCTGTGAAGTAATTATCACAGGGCAGTAGGAAGTCTAGATATCAAACTTGATCCCTTGAGCCAAAGGCAATGCAGTGGAATAATTGATGGTATTGGTCTGTCGGCGCATGTAGGCTTTCCAAGCATCAGAACCTGATTCTCTCCCACCACCGGTTTCCTTTTCTCCTCCAAATGCTCCCCCAATTTCAGCGCCTGAAGTTCCAATATTGACATTGGCAATACCGCAATCCGAACCGGCTACTGACAAGAAAGCCTCAGCTTCACGCATGTTGGTGGTCATGATCGCTGAAGAAAGGCCTTGAGGCACACCATTCTGTATGGAAATGGCTTCTGCCAAGGTGTGGTATTTGATCAAATAAAGAATCGGTGCAAATGTCTCATGCTGCACGATTTCGAAGTGATTTTCGGCTTCATAGATGGCAGGCTTCACATAGCATCCCGACTCAAAACCATCACCTGAGAGGACTCCACCCTCAACTACAGGTTTTCCTCCTTCTGCCTTCACTCTTTCAATTGCTGAGAGGTAATTTTTTACCGCATCCTGATCAATGAGCGGGCCTACATGATTTTTTTCGTCCAAAGGGTTACCAATAATCAGTTTGGAATAGGCAGTAGCCAGCCTACTCTTTACCTCCTCATATACATTGGAATGAATGATGAGGCGGCGGGTCGTAGTGCATCGCTGCCCTGCTGTACCCACTGCTCCGAAAAGCGCTCCGCGGATTGCCATATCCAAGTCGGCATTTTCGGTGATGATGATCGCATTGTTTCCTCCCAATTCAAGCAAGGATCTCCCCAATCGTTCACCTACAGCTTTTCCCACCAATTTACCCATCCGAGTAGATCCGGTAGCAGATACCAAAGGAACTCTCGAGTCATGAGATATCAGCTCACCGATTTTATAATCACCTATGATCAAATTGGAAATACCCTCAGGGAATCCATGCTTCTCAAAAATCTTGGCAACAATATGCTGGCAAGCGATTCCAGAAAGCGGTGCCTTTTCCGAAGGTTTCCAGAGACAGACATCTCCGCAGACCCAAGCTAACGCTGCATTCCAAGACCATACAGCGACAGGAAAATTGAATGCAGATATGATCCCTACAATCCCCAACGGATGCCACTGCTCGTACATCCGGTGTCCAGGCCTCTCCGAATGCATGGTCAATCCATAAAGTTGCCTAGAGAGCCCCACAGCAAAATCACATATATCGATCATCTCTTGCACTTCGCCTAATCCTTCCTGATAGGATTTACCCATCTCGTAGGAGACGAGTTTGCCTAGATCGGCTTTGACTTCACGGAGTGCATTGCCAATTTCTCTCACGATCTCGCCCCGATGCGGAGCAGGCACTAGTCTCCATTTCTCAAAAGCTACCGATGCCTGAGCAATTATCGCTTCATAGGTGTCTTCGGATGCCTCTTGAACTTTTGCGATGACTTGACCATCCACTGGAGAATCTGAAGAAAAATAGCTTTCACCTGAATCCAACCATGTCAACCCGGTCGAAGAACCAAGGTTAGTCGGATTGATGCCAAGATTTTTGAGACTTTGATGAATACCAAATGGATCGTTCATAGAAAAGGGAATTGATTAGAATTCAAAGCTAAAAATTCTTCTTTCGCCTCCCGACCAATTTCAAAGAATTCTAGTCGGATTGAATCTGTCAAAGGTCTTGGCAAACTTTTTTCCTGGGCGAATTTTATAAACAAAGTTGAGTCGATAATTGCCTGTGTCAGCAGACTGCTCTAGCTCTCTGACAGGATTCAGATTGAGATTTTTGTAAACGTAGTTGAGATTAAATCCAAACTTCGAACCATTGTACCCGATGTAGCCTCTAAAATGGTACCCCAAGAGAATGCTCCAATCGCTTTCTCTTATTCCATTGCCTCCTTCTAGCCAGGAATGACCCGCACCTATATTTCCTGAAAGTGCCCCGGTTGCGAAAAATCCTTTGCCAAAAACAAGGGTTCCTAAGACACCAACATTAGGTCCCAGATGCAAAAAATCAGCCCGTGAATAATTAAAATCAGGAGTCAACTCTTGCGGAATAATCAAAGAATCTCCGGATACCCTTGCCCGATAAACCTCAAACCCAACCAATGGAGAAATTGCCGATTTCTTTTGAATCTCTGATTGATGCATGGCCGCATTGATGGAAATCCGGTCTCCAAAAAAGATGTAATTGACATGAGCCCCTACTTTCAACAACCCAATATCCGGTCTAAGATATGACCTGCCGCTCCCCTGCCAATCCGGGATTTTATACCCACTATAAAACTGCCCAAAGAAATCCACCATCCAATTCACAGGGTAAAAGTGTCCTTGAAGGTCCAGAAATCCGGGAAAATCCCTTTCCCGATTGGGGTTAAGAAAAGATAGGGGAACGGCCACATTCAAAGTAAAACGCTGGTAAGTGAATCCAATCCCGGTATTTAAACCTGAGTTTGGTCGATACCTGACCTCTTTTTGTGGAATTTTGAAATCGGTGAATTTTTTGGAAAAGTAAAATCGAGTCACCATCACCTCTTCATCGTAATCGATAAAGGCAGAATCCAATTTGGACTGGGCTTGGCTCTCTTTGGATAGGGCAAAAAATAAGATCCACGCAAACAGCAAATAGTGGTGCATACCAAAGTTTATTGAACGGTGACCAAATGTAAATAAAAAAGGGCTTTGGGGTTAGCCAAAGCCCTTTCAAAGGAAGGAGTTCGAAAAATGGATTCCATGGAATCGCATTTTTAGAAAAAGCAAACTTGAGAAAAGTTGTTAATCACCGTTTCGAAAATACGATTCAAGTTTAATTAATCAAATTTTTGTTTGCACTTTTCTTTAAAAAAGAAAAAATAATTGTCTTAAAAGGTGAAGTTCAAAACTTATTTCTTGGTGTAAAACGGAGTATTTTTAATTTGAATTACAAAAAACAAGTTTGATTATGCTAACAACATCCAGATCGGCTAACCCAAAAAAAGATGCACTTATTTACTTTTTGCCATCTCCAACAAAGGACCTGCAATTGGAATACTCCCTTTCATCAACATTGAACTGCATTTGGGAAGAAGCAGGTTAGCTGGCACAGATTTCGATTTTTCCCAATTATCGAGAGCGCCCGATTAATTATTCTAATTTTGCCGTCAAATCAATTTGTCACTTTTCATGAGTATCATTCACTATTATTCCATTTGTTGGAACGAGGAAAAACTGCTACCCTATGTTCTTGACTATTATTCTCCGATCTGTGAAAAGATAGTCATCATGGATAATGAATCTGACGACAACTCTGCGGCAATTATCCGCGGGTATAAAAATGCAGAAGTCAGAAGCTACTCGTCCAATGGGGAGATTCGCGATGACCTTTACCTGGAAATAAAAAATAATATCTGGAAAGAAAGCAGGGGCAAGGCCGATTGGGTGATAGTCTGTGATGTAGATGAAATACTTTATCATCCTGATTTACTCGCAAAACTCGATGAGCTAAAAGCGCAAGGCATAAGTATTATCAAGCCTCACGGCTTTGACATGTATGCTCAAGACTATCCAAAAAGTAGCCTTCTCGAAGTCACCTCAGGCATAAAAGATAATAGACTGCTCGGCAAGTGCATCATTTTTAATCCCAATTTGATCGAGGAAATAAACTACAAGACTGGTTGCCATAAGTGTTATCCAACGGGAACACTCACGTATTATCGAAAAGATGATATCAAGCTACTGCATTACAAATGCCTCAATCTTGAATTTATACTTTCTCGATTTGAATTGCTGAAAAAACGCCTGAGTCAATATAATATTGACAATAAGTTTGGAAAGCACTACTTAGCTGAAAAGGAATTTATAAAGAAAAAATATTTCAAAAATTTATCCAATTCCGAAGATGTTTTCAAACCTGCTCCCAGCGGGGCAATCGGGTGGATTTATGATAAGTTTATTAGAAAGAAGAGGTTATGACCTCATCTAATCCTGCAAAATTCAATTATTAAAATCGAGCGCAAAAATGTCAGCACCTTTCCATAAAGTAACTTTCGTCCTCACCAGCTGTAAGCGCTTCGATTTATTGGAGCAGACACTTCGCAGTTTTTTGAAATACAATACCTACCCGATCGAAGAATATATCATCATAGAGGACAGCCCAGACATCGAAAAACTAACTCTTGTCCTAAATAAATTTCCTGAAATCAAATTCACTGCTTTATACAACAATCCTCAGTTGGGACAGCTTCGTAGCATCGACAGAGCCTATAGCCAGGTGAGGACAGCCTATATTTTTCATTGTGAAGATGACTGGGAATTTTACAAATCTGGCTTTATTGAAAAATCATTTTCCGTTTTACTGGAGAAAAAAAAAGTCATCAATGTGTGGCTGCGAGAGCAAAATGACACAAATAATCACCCTTTGGAATCGGAAATCCATGATACCAGCGATGGAGTCTCTTTTAAGTACCTAAAGACAGGTTTTCAAGGCGGTTTTCATGGATTTACATTCAATCCTGGACTGCGTAGAACCGAAGACTACGAACTGATAATGCCTTATGCCAACTGGCCTGATGAAATCGATCTGAGCAATGAGTACTACCACAAGCATCAGTTTCGTGGAGTTATTTTGACAGAAGGATACGTAAGACATCTTGGGAATCATCGGAAAATCCGATTCAAGATCAATGAAAAAGAATGGGTAAAAACTGTCAAAATCGAAATGAAAAGAATTGGTGCTTACCTCTGTAAACTATTGGGAATTTGATTTTTGCAAGTAAGGAAAAATTTTTCCTTACGGTGTATCCGTAAATTTGAATTCCTTAAAGTACAGAAGCTGAAGCTCCTTGATCTTTAGCCCATTGTGTATGACCCACAAGGTAAGCAGCCGCTCTCCCAGAAACCCCAAAATCCTTCTTTGATAGCCCGTGTAGGATTCTAAATCCACCATACTCTCGAATCGAAACAGGATATCAAACCACCAAGCCATAAACTCTTGGTAAAGGGCAGATTTGAGCACAAACATATTATTGGCATAGAGCAAATTTCCATTTAATACGCTATGCCAAGTGGACACATATTCAGGATAGCGTTCCGAGAGAATTTGCTCGATCAGTACTAAGTCTGTGGGAGAATGGTACTTGTGATAGTGTGTCTTTAAAGAATACCTGAAAACTCTAGCCCTAGGCAAAATCACATCATTTTCCTCCAAAATGAGTTCGGCCTCCTTCTGACTAAGTATCCAATCAGTGTATTTACTGGCATTTTTTACATAAATCAAGGGATTGGGACCGGCTTGAACTTTGAAAGGATGAGTCACAAAGTACTTCAGCTTATGGTACCAGGGCTCAGGTCGGCACGTAAAATACCTCCTGTAATGACAAAAGCCCGTGATATCTTGACTGGCATTTTGCCAAGCCCAATAAATACCCGTCAACTCACTGTAAAACTCATTTTTTTCAGAAATACTTATTCCTGCATCATCTTTAGAATGTGGGAAGCTCATTTTTCCCATCCCATTCCCACAGAACAATGGCTCATAAAGACGCTCCAAAGGCAACACGGGCCCTAGCTTGTAATAGAGTATGTATAGTCTTGCAGCTTGCAGCATCGTACCAGTCTTTTGAGATCCAAAGGATGAAAGTTGGAACCTAGAGTAAATCAGATTTTATCCAGCCCTTTCCAATATTTCAGAAAGTAATATTTCAGCGGATTGGTGTACTTGAGCTGCTTCCAAGGCCGACTTGCATGCGGACGATGCCAAACGGGAGCATTCATCAATACCGTATTTTTGAAACCAAGCTCGATTGCTTTCTTTGAAATGAAGGTATCATACCAATCTTTGGCCTCATCCAAGCCTGTGAAGTCAAAGCTTTTCAAAAACTCAGGAGAAAATAACGTACAGCAAAAACTCAAACTCCGCTGCGTATCAATCACCGGTTCTTTCACTCCTTTAAACTTGAGGTAAGGGAAATTGACCACGCCACTTTCATCTACTGTCACAGATCCGATCAAGCCTAATTTAGATTTAGCATTAAGCGCTTGAAGCAGCTTTTCGATGGTATCCGGCTTCACTACCACATCAGATTCGATCACCAAAAGCGGAAGTCTTTCTTCTAGAGCTCGCTTCTGTGAAAGCTGAAGCACCAATTTGTAATTAGGAGAAGGATGATCCGTCAGATCCTCAATATGGATCAATTCGTAGCCGATTTCTGCTTTTTTCTCCTCCAAAATCGCTTTGGTCACCTCCGAACTGAAGTCATTAAAAATGATATGATGAACCTTGACCGTAGAAGATGCGATTGCTTTGGCCGTGTCAAGGGTCGTTTCGATGGAGTTTTTTACGGGAGTGATGACGAGTACTTCGGCCATGAGAAAAGATTTCGTCAAAATTAGGGCTTTATGTCAAGGCAAAAAAATTGCCCCAACTTTCGCCGGGGCAATTTGAATAGGTTTTCAATCGAATTAGGCTAGATCGCCCAGCGCCTTTTTGATTCGCTTCATTGCTTCAATCAATTCAGCTTCGGATGCTGCGTAAGAAATACGAACGCAGTTGGGTGCCCCAAAGGCAGAACCAGTCACCAGCGACACGTTAGCGACTGCCAACAGATAGAGACAAAGATCATCTGCATTGGCCACGCTGTGTCCATGGGCAGACTTTCCAAAGAAAGCAGTCACATCCGGGAAGAAATAAAAGGCTCCTTCGGGCACGTGAGTTTTGATGCCCGGAATATCTCTCAACAGTCCCAACACCAAATCTCTACGCTTCAAATATTGCTCAGCCATCTCCTGAGAAGGGGTCTGATCTCCGGCGATACCTGCCAATGCTGCACGCTGGGCTATACCGGTATTACCTGAAGTAAACTGTCCCTGCATTTTTTCTACGGCTTTGGAGATTTCCAAAGGAGCACAGATGTAACCCACTCTCCAGCCTGTCATGGCATAGCCTTTGGAGAAACCATTGACCGTCACCGTTCTTTCAAACATACCCGGAAGGGAAGCGATGCTGAAGTTTTTTCCTGTGAAGTTGATCAACTCATAGATCTCATCCGCAATCACTACCATGTTTGGATGCTTCATCACTACTGCCGCGATAGCTTCCAACTCTTGCTGAGAGAAAACTGAACCCGTTGGGTTACAAGGAGAAGAATAGATCACCGCTTTGGTTTTTGGCGTAATCGCTGCCTCCAACTGTGCTGCTGTCGCTTTGAAGTTGTTTTCCAACGTACCCTCGATCAAGACAGGTACACCTCCACAAAGCTTGATAATTTCTGCATAGCTCACCCAATATGGAGAAAAGATTACCACCTCATCACCTTCATTGATGATACACATGAAGGTATTGGCGATCGAATGCTTGGCCCCCACAGACACCACGATGTGTTCGGCTTTAGCTTCAGAAATATTGTTTTCTTCTCTGAGCTTTTTAGCGATCGCCTCTCTGAGATCCTGATACCCTGCCACTGGTGGATAAGCAAAATATTTTCCTTCATCGATCGCATCTTTGGCAGCCTGCTGGATGTGTTTAGGAGTCTTGAAATCCGGCTCCCCCAAGCTGAGACTGATGATGTCAATACCCTGAGCCTTGAGCTCTCTCGCTTTTTTTGCCATAGCGAGAGTCGCCGACTCTTCCATATTCAGGATGCGATCTGATAGAATAGAATTCATTTTTTGATTGATTTTTTTACAAATTCCTCAAAAATAGCCAGAAGATTATAAATTCTAAACAATCCTATGGAATAGATCATGAAATAGGGGATTAAGTAAACCAATGGAGAAAAACCTGATAGGTGTTACACATTTTTCTAATGGAAGTTGGGGATGAGAAAATTCAAGTTAAAATCAAACAGAATGTTATTTTTGAACAAAATAGTTGGCTGATCCTGCCGTTTCTTCATCGATTATGAAGCACCTTTCTGTTTTTCTCTTCCTTTTCCTGATGGTGAGCAAAGTCACTTTTGCCCAAAAGAATGCTGCAGAGAAAAAAGCGGATGCGGATTCTTCAGGTGTTGTCAGTTCAGCGCTTCTTCCTACAGTAGCCCCACTTTTACTTTTTGATGAGGATAAAGAAAAGGAGGAAAAAAAAGAGAAGAAGAAAAATGCAAGGAAAAACATCTGGTTCGGCGTCAAAACCATGAAAGGCTACACCCGTCGAACCATCCGTGGGCAGGAGTATCTGGAATTTTTCAACTACACGGATGCGGACCGACAGCCCAACCCCTATATCCGGGATGTGTATTGGTTTGACACCAAAGAAAAAGCAATACGAACAGAAGGATTCACTCCCGGGCAAGGATACCTCCTTCACGGCCCTTACGAGCGAATGGTTAACGAAACGGTCGTGGAAAGCGGCATGTTTTATTACGGAATGAAGCACAAGACCTGGATGGTTTTTGATGATCGAAGTGTGCTACAGGACAAAGCCCATTTCAGCGAAGGCTGGCCAAGGGAATCCAAAATCACCTATTTCAATGAAACCTCGAAGTCTGTAGAAAAAATTATCCCGATTCAATATGGACTAGAAGAGGGCAATTATTTCCATTTCTACGAGAATCAACAAGTCGCCGTCACTGGCGAATACAAATACAGAGAAAAGGTAGGCCTTTGGACAGAGTATTGGGACACCAAAAACACCAAGGCCATCCGCAAGCGGGAGATCCAATACCAAGAAGCACCCTACACCAAAAATTTCCGCCCATATATCCGGGCGGAATGGGACAAAGAAGGCAATCTAGTCTACCGACGGGATTGATTACTTGGCTCGAAACTTAAACTGCTGCCCTCCTACCGACGCTTCATACATCAACCCTTTTTTGGTTCGTGTGAAGACCAACACGCCCTCGTTATACTTGGCATTGGCCGAAGCACCTGAAGCAGCTGCTACCGCAGATACTTGAGCTGACATTTCTACTTTTCCTTCTTTAAAACGCTCAAAAGCTTCCTTGGTCTCGAAAAAGACCACCTCAGAATACGCCTGCCCTCCGGCCTGGAATCCAATAGTAAGTTGAGTCATCCGGGCAAAGCCGATGTGCTTTCCATTTTCAAAAACAACTCCATTTCCAGCCGCGGCTCCTACTCCCCAGGCCCCTTTGCCGACGTTGGGAAGGATAATGTAACCAAAGGAATCCGCAAAGAAGTCAGCCATGCCAGAGTCATCTTTGATAAATGCAGCCTTGGCATCTTCTGAGTCAGCCATGATTTTTTCGTCTTTTTCATCATCCTGAGCAAATGCCACAACCGAAAATAAAGTAAAGACGAGAAGGAGAAATAAATTTTTCATAGGGTAAATGAGTTTTATTGGGTGATTGAATAATTATGGAACATACTCTTTACTAACAGAACTTTATTTAAAGTTCGAAATCAATTTAATCTTGAATACTGGCATACTTCGATTTTCCCTCATCGGTCTTCGGTCTTTTACTGCAAATAACTTGACAAAAAGTCGAAAGCCTTCAATAAAACGCATCCTCAAACTGTCGAAAATTGAAGTTTCCACTTCGGTCTTTGTAAACGCCTACGATGTCAAAACGGATGTCTTTGTGCCAGTCTTTTTCATGAATGTAATGATCGGCAGCCTTAACCAGTAGCTTTTTCTTGGTCGAGTCGACAAACTCCTCTGCGAAGCCAAACCCCGTGCCTGAACGGAATTTGACTTCAATAAAAATCAGAAGCCCTTTGTACTTCATGATCAAATCAATCTCGGCATGTCCATGCCTATAGTTAGTGTCCAGCAATTCATAGCCTTTGCTAACCAGCCAGTCAGCAGCAAGCTGCTCGGCCAGTCTTCCGGTGTCATTGTGTTCTGCCATGGGATTTATTGGTTAATTTTGAAAAATCGAAGAACGATACAGCAAAAAGGGCTGTTGAAAAAGAATTCCAGAAGGAAGCCCCATGAACGAAAATATCAACAAAACGGTAGAATTCCGAGACTTAGGCCGCATGGACTATCAGGAGGCTTGGGATTATCAGGAGAAAATTTTCGCCGAGATCGTTGCCCAAAAAATCAAGAACCGAAATCTCCCTCCCGAGGAGCAAGTGATTACGCCCAACTACCTGCTGTTTGTGGAGCATCCCCATGTTTATACTCTAGGAAAAAGCGGAAAACCAGAAAATCTGCTTTTGGATGATTCTGGACTGGTGCAGCACCATGCGTCGTATTACAAGATCAACCGGGGCGGTGATATCACCTACCACGGACCGGGACAATTGGTCGGGTATCCGATTTTAGACCTGGATAATTTCTTCACCGACATCCACAAGTACCTCCGGTTATTGGAGGAAGCCATCATTTTGACTTTGGCAGATTATGGAATTGAGGCAGGAAGAATCGATGGACTGACCGGAGTGTGGCTTGATCATGTGGAGCAAAAAAATCCACGTAAAATCTGCGCCATGGGGGTAAAATCCAGCCGATGGGTGACTATGCATGGCTTTGCGTTTAATCTCAATGCAGACCTCTCCTACTTTGGACACATCATTCCCTGCGGCATTGATGACAAAGCTGTGACCTCTCTTCATCTGGAACTGGGAAAGTCAGTAGATGAAACTGAAGCAAAAAACAAGGTCAAAAAAAACTTAGTTGATCTTTTTGAAATGAATTTGATTGAAGTAAAATGAAAAAAGACATCGACTTCTCACCCGTCACAGGAGTAAAACTAGCCATCGCCAAAGAAGAAAAACCAACCGGTACCGAATGGGCCGTCTACCTCATCAATCTCAACCTCATCGAACTGAGCACTGTGATGGTTACCTCCAAAGGCTACGGAATTTTGGACGGGGAAAAAAGACAAACTTCCACCCTTCGGCACATGATCGAGGAACTTGGATCCGAGTCCGTTGCCAAAGTGGAACCCATCGATCCGGCGGTCTTTGCCTTAACGAATGAATTCTGGGTCAGCTATTACATCCTGGATCAGATTTTTGACAAAAAGTTTATCTTTACTCCGGGCAGTTTTGACCCTGTCAACCTCCGGATGATCCCGGAATTGGGATTGGAGGGCATCCTTCACAGTTAACCTTTTCTCACTATGGCAGATTTTTTAGACCACCTGAGCGACATTCTTTTTTTGGACATTGAGACTGCTTCGCAAACCGAACACTTTGAGGACCTCGATCCACGGCTTCAGCCCGAATGGCTCAAGAAAGAAAAATTGATCCGAACCGAAAACCCCAATCCGGAGCCAGGTTCCCTCTATTTTGACCGAGCGGGAATCCATGCCGAATTTGGGCAGGTCATCTGTGTGGGTGTGGGCTTTTTTCAGACCAAAAAGAAAGAGAAAAAGCTCTATTTCCGTTCCAAGGTTTTTGCGCATGAGGAAGAAAGGGAACTTTTACTGGAGTTTAAAGCCTTGTTAGAGAAGAAAAAATGGATCCTCTGCGCGCACAACGGCAAGGAATTTGACTTTCCCTACCTCTGCCGACGCATGCTGATCAATGGGATCGCCCTTCCCGAACCGCTTCACATCGCCGGGAAAAAGCCTTGGGAAGTGAGGCATTTGGATACCATGGAGCTTTGGCGTTTTGGTGATTACAAATATTACACGCGATTAGAGCTCTTGGCGGGTGTTTTCGGGATTCCTACCTCCAAGGAATCCATCGACGGCAGCGAGGTCAATGCTGCTTTTTTCAAAGAAAAAGACCTCGAAAAAATCAAAAAATACTGCCAACGAGATGTGGAAGTGACCGCACGAATCTACATGGCCATGCATCCTCAACTCGACGAACTGGAAATCGAGATTGTGCCCGCAGAAGATTCAAAAAAAGATCACAAGGATTGATGCCGTTGAGCATCCAATTCTTTTTACCTTAAGAAAAAATACACCCCTCATGGGAAGAAAATCAGACAGAAAACATTCCAAAAAAAATAAAGGGGGCTATTCCAGCGGAAATGATTCCGCTTCACTGGCCCGACGAATCCTCCAATTTTTAGATGCCAATTTTGGCCAAGAATACAACGCCAAGCAAATCATCAAGCAGCTCGATATCCGGGATGCACTCAACAAAGGCGGAGTTGAACCGGTGCTTTACCAACTGGTAGATGCCGGAAAGGTCTCCCGAAATGCAAGAAATTACTTTTCCTCCACCAAGGATCCAGACTTCATCACCGGTACGGTGGATTTTGTCAATCCACGCTTTGCCTTTATCATACCTGACGATCCGAAAGCGGCAGAAGGTGATATTTTGATCAAAGAAGCCGATCTCAAGCAGGCCCTCAATGGGGACAAAGTCCGTGTGATGGTTTTTCCGGTAAAAGGAAAAACCGGACGCACCGAAGGCCGCGTGCTGGAAATTTTGGAACGTGACCGTGACGAATTTGTAGGTCGGGTGGAAATCTCCCCACGATTTGCATTTGTAGTCCCCGATTTCAAAAAAATGCACAAGGACATCTTTGTTCACCGCGGTGACTTGATGGGTGCCGAGCACAATGAAAAAGTCATTGTCAAGCTGACCGAATGGAGAGAAGATGACAAAAATCCTACGGGAAAAGTCATTCGTGTCCTCGGCAAGGCCGGTTTGCACGAAGTGGAAATCCACTCCATCATGGCAGAATTTGGATTGCCTTTCGAATATCCCAAAGAGGCCGACGAAGAAGCGAATGCCATTCCCGAAAAGATCTCTGCCAAGGAAATCAAAGCCCGAAAGGACTTTAGAGATGTCCTTACTTTCACCATTGACCCGGTCGATGCCAAGGACTTTGACGATGCGATTTCCTATCGGGAACTTGAAAATGGCAATCTGGAAATCGGCGTGCATATCGCCGATGTGACGCATTATGTGAAGCCTAAAACGGCTTTGGAGAAGGAAGCATTTAACCGGGCCACTTCCGTTTACCTCGTGGACCGCACTATCCCCATGCTACCCGAGCGACTCAGCAACGGACTCTGCTCCCTTCGTCCCAACGAGGACAAGTTGACTTTTGCATGCGTGTTTGAAATGGACCGAAATGCCAAAGTGATTAATCACTGGATCGGCCGGACTATCATTCACTCCAACCGACGCTATGCCTATGAGGAAGCTCAGGAATGCATCGATACCCAATCAGGAGACTATTTCCAAGAGTTGACCTTGCTCAATGAGTTGGCTAAAAAAATCCGAAAGCAGCGATTTGACAAAGGCGCAGTCAACTTTGAGACCGTCGAGGTGAAGTTTAAGCTGGATGAAAAAGGAACTCCTCTTGGACTATTTGTCAAAGAGCGAAAAGACATCCACAAGCTCATCGAGGAGTTTATGCTTTTGGCTAATAAGTATGTAGCTGAATTCATTTTCCGCAAAAATCAGGGAGCCGACACCTTTGTCTATCGAACCCACGACAGCCCGGATTTGGATCGCTTGGAGACTTTCTCTGGCTTTGCGAAGCGATTTGGACATCAGATGGATGTGACCAACGTGCAGAAAATCTCTGCTGCGCTTAATAAACTGATGGACGAGATTCAGGGCAAACCCGAGCAAAATGTCCTCGAGCAACTCGCCATCCGAAGCATGGCCAAGGCCAAGTACACCACAGAACCGAAAGGTCACTTTGGATTGGCTTTCCCTCATTATACCCACTTCACCTCTCCTATCCGCCGATACCCCGATATGATGGTGCATCGCTTGCTAGAGCATTACCTAGAGGGAGGCAAATCTCCTGAAGCAGAATCCTGGGAGCAGAAATGTGTTCATTCTTCCGAGCGTGAAAAGCGAGCCGCGGATGCTGAGCGCGCCTCCATCAAATACAAGCAGGTCGAGTACATGTCCCTTGCCGAGCAGAAGGATTACGAGGGCATCGTCAGTGGCGTGACCGAGTGGGGAGTCTTCGTCGAGATCACTGAAACCAAGTGCGAAGGCATGATTCGGGTGCAGGATATGGACGACGATTACTATGAATTTGACGAAAGAAACATGCGCCTGATTGGGACGAGAAGTAAAAAAATGATCACTTTGGGTGACAAAGTACTGGTCAGAGTAGTTAACACCGATATCGACCGTCGAACCATCGATTTGGAATTTGCAGAAAATGACAGAAAAAAGTCTCGCCCACGCGCTTTTAACTAAGCTGGAACAACACATCACTACCCACTCTTTCGGAGAATCACCCACCGAACTTTACGAACCGATCACCTACATCATGAGCTTGGGAGGCAAGCGGATTCGTCCGCTGCTTTCGCTTTTGGCGTATGGGATTTATGGAAAAAATCCGGAGGAAATTCTGTCTCAAGCCGCTGCAGTGGAGGTCTTTCACAATTTTACCCTGATGCATGACGACATCATGGACAATGCTCCCCTGCGAAGAGGAAAGGCTACAGTTCATGAAAAGTGGAATGCCAACATCGCCATTCTTTCCGGAGATGTGATGCTCGTGAGAGCCTATGATTTGCTCTTGGGTACAGATCCGAAACTACTTCCGGAAGTGATTCGACTGTTCAATAAGACGGCAGCGGAAGTCTGCGAAGGACAACAGTTTGACATGAACTTTGAAGCCTACGAAACTGTGCATGAGGCGGATTATATCAATATGATCCGACTAAAGACCGCTGTTCTCTTGGGTTTTGCACTACAGCTAGGAGCCATTTTGGCGGGAGCTGAAAAAGAAGATGCACAAAAGCTCTATGAGTTTGGGGTGAATATCGGAGTCGGTTTTCAGCTGAAAGACGACCTGCTCGACGTCTATGCCGATCAGGCCAAGTTTGGCAAGCAAGTAGGCGGAGACATCATTTCAAATAAGAAGACCTTCCTCTTGATCAAAGCCTTGGAACTCGCCCAAGGAGAAGATTTGGCATCACTGAATCATTGGCTTTCGCTGAAGGAATTTGACAAAGTCGAAAAGGTAAATGCGGTAAAAGCGATTTACGAAAAACTCGGCATCCGCAGTCTGACCGAAGCCAAGATGCAATCCTACTTTGAGGCAGGCTTCAGCCAATTTGAAGGCCTGCACTTCCAAAAGGAGGAATACTATCAGGCCCTGTACGCCATCACCCAAGACCTGATTCACCGGGAAAAATAAGCCATGGAATTGACTTTGACCACCGCGATCATTGGGATCACGGCGATTACCAGCATCCTCGGATTCAACCGGCCTGATCTGTTAGACAGATGGATGTTTATCCCCTACCGGATCAAGCACCGCAACCAATGGGATCGATTCGTCCTCTCGGGATTTATCCACAAGGACTACATCCACCTGCTGTTCAACATGTTTACCTTTTACTTCTTTGGGGGAGTGGTGGAAATGTTCCTGCGCTATCAGTTTGGTCAAGGCTTAGGCGGATATCTTTTTGTGGCCTTTTACCTCTTAGGGATCATCATCTCTGACATTCCCACGTATCTCAAGTACCAAAAATCCAGCTATTACCGAGCTTTGGGTGCATCAGGGGGGACATCAGCGACGGTATTTGCCAGTATTGTGATCATGCCTTTATCGGACATTTGCCTGTTTGGGATCATCTGTCTTCCCGGGTTTATCCTCGGAGGCTTGTTTTTGATCTATTCCTATGTCAAAGGAAAGCAGGACAGTGACGGGATCAATCACGACGCCCATTTGTACGGCGCAATATTTGGGATTGCATTTATTCTAATTCTCTCACCCTCAAGTGCGGGGATGTTTTTGGAGCAGATTAAGGGGTTTAGGTTGTTTTAAAAACAAAGACCTGGCAGGTTTCGAAAACCTGCCAGGTCTGATTATCAAAAAAAGGCCTCCAGAGTTTTCTGAAGGCCTTTTGCATTACTTCTTGATTTCCAATTTGGTTTTCATTTCCTCAATATTGAGCAGTCGGGATATCTGCTCCCGTTCCAGTTTTCGGAATCGAGCCAGCTGCACATCGATTTGCTCGGTCAGCTCTTTTCTTACCGCTTCGGACTGATCCGTTGGCTTGAAATCTCCATTGCCCACCACACTGCTCAAATGAGCCAGTTTGTTATTGAGACGAATCGGAAAGTTCAGCGGATCCTGACCACTTCGATTTTTGGTCTGATAGAGCGTCTCCTCAATTTCCTGCATTTCAGCTTTGATGGCTTCCAGATTGTCAGGTTTGGTAGAAAGTGAATCCAACTCGGATCGATACGCCCGAATCAGCTTGATGGTCTGATGGGTTTCGGTGATTTTATCCCGCACAGCCAAAAGGAAATTGTATTGTTCTTCCAATTCTGCCTGAGTGGATTCATAGCGAGGATCTGCCAATACCTTGAAGCTTTGTTCTTGCGCTTGGCCATCCACCGTCATTTTCACTTTGTAGCTTCCCGGAACTACTTTAGGTCCACGTAGGTTGGCTGCCCACATGATGAGTCCGTCGAAGCCTTCGGCATTTTCCGCTCTCAGGTTCCAATTGAATTCACCCGCACCTTCTTTGACTTTCAAAGTATCTCCATTCACCCCTTTGGTAGAGAACCAGCGGATGCGTTCATTTTTCTCATTGAAGAATTCGATTTTCAATTCCTGTTTCGGCTTTTCCTTCAGGAAATAATAGACTAGAACGCCACCCGGACGGTTGGAACCATTGGTCAGGCTGTTTCGCTTGACGCCATCGATTCGGTATGAATCCTGTGGCTTGTAGAGATGGAAGGCCTTGTTTGCAATTCCTGGCTCAGCCTGATGGAGTACAGTCAGATCATCAATGATCCAGAACGAACGGCCTTGAGTGGCTGCGATGAGGTTATTTTCCTTGATGGTCAGATCAGTGATTGGTACGATCGGCAGATTCAACTGAAGTGAATGCCAGCTAGCCCCATCGTCTTTGGAATAATACATACCCGTCTCGGTACCGGCATAGAGCATTCCTTTTTTCACAGGATCAGCTCTTACCACTCGGGTAAAATGCTCGGCATCGATACCTGAAACGATCTTGGTCCAGGTTTTTCCATAATCCTTCGTTTTGTATAGGTAAGGTGCATAGTTACCGCTCTTATAACCGGTTGCCGCAAAATATGCCTCCCCAGCTTCGAATGGACTGGCCTCGATCGAATTGATTTGCAGCCACTCCGGCATGTCTTTCGGAGTCACATTTTGCCAGGTTTTTCCATTATCCAAAGTCACATGCACCAATCCGTCATCCGAACCCGCCCAAATGATTCCTTGCTTTACAGGAGACTCAGCTGCTGTAAAGATGGTCGCATAGTATTCTACCGAAGTATTGTCTTTGGTGATCGGGCCTCCTGATGGACCGAGTTTGCTCTTGTCATTTCGGGTCAGGTCAGGAGAAAAGACCTCCCAGCTTTGGCCTTCATTGGTCGAGCGGTGAAACTGATTACTGGTCGTGTAGAGTAGCTTTGGATTATGTGGGGAAAAGAAAATCGGGAAGTTCCATTGGAATCGGTACTTCATACCCTCAGCGCCATGGCCCATTGGGTTGTCAGGCCATACGTTGACCGTGCGGGAAGTTCCATTGCGGTGATTTTCTCGGGTCAAGAGACCTCCATAGGAACCGCCATACACGATGTCGTTATCCAAAGGATCAGGAGCAATCCAGCCCGATTCACCACCTGCTGTAGGCTCCCAATCGGCTTCAGTAATCGCTCCACCATCATTTCGGTGACGGATTCTAACGGTAGAATTGTCTTGCTGCGCACCATAGATTCGATAAGGGAAGCTATTATCCGTAGTCACTCGATAAAACTGAGAGGTTGGCTGATTCATATAAGTGGACCAAGTCGCCCCACCGTCTTCGGAAACTTGCGCTCCCCCGTCATCTGCAATGATCATTCGCTGATTGTTGGTTGGATCGATCCAGAGATCATGGTGATCTCCGTGAGGAGCTTCGAAGTTTTTGAAGGTCTTTCCACCATCTGTGGACTTATGGTAATCCACGTTGAGCACATAAAGGGTCTCCTCGTCTTGGGTATCTGCATAGATTCGGGAATAGTACCACGCACGCTGACGCAGGTTTCGGTCTTCATTTACCCGTTCCCAGGTTTGGCCTGCATCTTTGGAGGTAAATACACCACCGTTGTCATTCTCAATAATGGCGTAAAGTCGGTTGGAGTTTTTCGGAGAAACGGTAATTCCCATGATACCGAGCACTCCTTTGGGGAAAGTAGCTTTAGCCGAAAGTTCATCCCAAGTTTTACCCCCATCAATGGATTTAAACATCTTGGAACCGGGACCACCGCTTTCCAAGCTATAAGGAGTGCGTTTCAATTCCCAAGTGGTCGCATAGATCACATCGGGATTATTCGGATCCAAAATCAGATCTACCGCACCGGAAACGTCATTTACGAACAGAACTTTTTGCCAAGTAGCCCCGCCGTCGGTAGTCTTGTAAACGCCACGGGTAGCATCAGGCTTGAAAATATCGCCTAGGACTGCAGCATAGACCACATTGGGATTGGATGGATGAATGCGAAGACGAGAGACGAAGCGACTTTTGTCAAGACCCGCTCGGGACCAGGTCTTTCCTGCATCTGCGCTTTTCCAAATTCCGTAACCGAAAGAAACATTGCCTCGAACGGTTTTTTCACCACCACCTGCATAGACTATTGAAGTATCGCTCTCTGATACAGCTACCGCCCCCATTGAGCCCCCAAAGAAGCCGTCGGAGACAGATTTCCAGGTTTGTCCCGCATTGGTTGTTTTCCAGATACCTCCACCTGTGGAAGCGAAATAGTAGGTCTTATCACTGCCTTTGACGCCTGATACAGCATCTGCCCGACCTCCTCGAAAAGGACCGATCAGTCGCCACTGAACAGCATCATAGACTTTGGGTTCAGGAATCTGCTGGGCAGACAACGAATTGCCAAGCAGCAGTAAAATAAGCAGTAGGCCAGACCAGGCTGTTTTTAAATTTGTATTCATGTAAGGTCTTGTTGATTGGGTTTCAAATTAAAAATTAGCTGATTGAATCAAATATTTAATTCAAATATTGATAAAGGGCGAAGAAAAGTAAGGTAAAGGCAAAAAAAAACCCCTTCCAAAGAAGAGGTTTTGATACTTTGAGTGAGTAGTACTTAAGCCTGAGATGGAACGATGTGAACGTAAGATCTACCGTCAGCTTTGGTCTTGAAAGCAACTACACCATCAGTCAATGCGAACAAGGTATGATCCTTACCAACACCAACATTTAGGCCTGCATGATGCTTAGTACCTCTTTGTCTTACAATGATGTTACCAGCGATTACCGCTTCACCGCCAAATTTTTTCACACCCAATCTTTTGGAATGTGACTCACGACCGTTTTTGGAACTACCTACACCTTTTTTGTGTGCCATGGTTTTATTCGTTTATGATTTCCTCAGGGAAAATCTTAGAGTGAAATATTTTCGATCAATACTTTGGTGAAGTCTTGTCTGTGACCATTCTTCTTTTTGTAGCCTTTTCTACGCTTCTTTTTGAAGACAATCACTTTGTCACCTTTTACATGATCCAGGATTTTCCCGGACACCTTGGCTCCAGCAATAACGGGAGCACCTACAGATACAGTGCCATTGGCTTCTGCCAAGAGGACCTGATCAAATTCGACGGAAGCGCCAGCTTCGCCTGCCAATTTAGGGGCATAGACGTACTGATCTTTTGTTACTTTGAACTGCTTTCCTGCGATGTTAACAATTGCGTACATGAGAATTGATTTATCGAAATCGGAGTGCAAATATAGAGAAGGAAAATTGAACAAAAAAACTTTCCCCAAATTTCAACCACTTGATCCTAGATATCCTGTTCAATTTAAAGGGATTGGGCTAGAATTGTAGAGCGAAAAATAAGATTTTGTTCAAAGACCATAGGTTTTAACTCCTTGAACGGGTTGCTAAACTGGAATTCCCAAATAATCACTTTTCATAAAAATTGATAAGTCAGACTTCCTTCGCGTGGCTGATCTTTTGAAATAACTACGCTATAAATACAGCCAAATTCTGTGCATAAAATTCCTTACGTTTTTATCCTAAGATTGACAACTGTAGAATTTACTTCAGTGGAAAAATTGAGCCAATCTATTGGGATTCAGCTGTTAAAAAAATTAACAAATTATCAACGGATTATGACTCTTGGTCAATTTTTATGCCTGAGATTGATGTGGAAAACTTTTTTCAAATTGTTGAAAATTATTAAAAAGGGCTAAAATGGCTATTTTAATTGATGTATAGGTTACATTATGATATCTTATATAATTGATTTTAAATATTTTATCATTTTTTCGACCTTAGGTCAATTTTGGCCTAAATTAGGTCTGGTGAAAGTTTTTTTTTATGATTTTGCTTTACATATTTGTTGAAAGCTGTTCTGAAAAGGCAGCTTTTGCTTTCACCAGCCCTTCAGAAGACAAGTATAACGGCCCAAAACCATTCCACTTGAGTTAACCAAATACTAAGAGAACGATGCAGCAAGAGCCTATTTTGCAGGAGAACAAAAACAGATTTGTCCTATTCCCGATTCAGCATGCCGATATATGGCAATACTATAAAAAAGCTGAGGCGAGTTTTTGGACAGCAGAGGAGATCGATTTGAGTCAGGACTTAACAGACTGGAAAAATCTCAATGATGGGGAGAGACATTTTATATCTCATGTATTGGCGTTTTTTGCAGCCTCCGACGGTATAGTTAATGAAAATTTGGCGGAGCACTTTGTAGCAGAAGTGCAATATACGGAAGCCAAATTTTTCTACGGGTTTCAAATTGCCATGGAAAATATCCATTCAGAAACCTATTCCCTTCTTATTGACACCTACATTAAAGATGCTGTAGAAAGAGATCGATTACTAAATGCTATTGAGCATATCGATTGCGTAAAAAAGAAGGCTGAGTGGGCACTTCGCTGGATTGACAACGGAAACTTTCAGGAAAGATTGATCGCTTTTGCAGCAGTGGAAGGTATCTTCTTCTCTGGTTCCTTTTGTTCTATTTTCTGGTTGAAGAAAAGAGGCTTGATGCCAGGACTCACTTTCTCCAATGAATTGATCTCGCGAGACGAAGGTCTTCATTGTGACTTTGCATGCCACCTTTATACCAAGCATGTCATCAATCAACTCCCGAAAGAGACTGTACGGGAAATCATCATGGACGCTGTTGCCATCGAAAAAGAGTTCGTCACAGATGCACTTCCAGTGAGATTGATTGGTATGAACTCCGATTTGATGTGCCAATACATCGAATTTGTGGCTGACCGTCTATTGATGGAATTAGGCTGTGAGAAAGTATGGAACAGCACCAATCCATTTGATTTTATGGACATGATCTCACTTCAGGGTAAAACCAACTTCTTTGAGAAGCGAGTGGGTGATTATCAAAAAGCCGGAGTGATGAAATCTACCGAACCTGCTGAAAGCGCTGCACGATTCTCCATTGAGGAGGACTTTTAATATCCACTTTTCTACCACCAATCATCCTAAAATCGCCTGTATATGTTAGTAATCAAAAGAGACGGAAGAAGAGAATCAGTACGATTCGACAAGATCACTGCAAGGATAGAAAACCTTTGCTATGAGCTAGACCCAAAATTCATCCAGCCCATTGAAGTAGCCAAAAAGGTCATCGACGGCCTATATGACGGCGTGACGACTTCAGAGTTGGATAATCTGGCTGCAGAGGTCTGCGCTTCCTTGACGGTAAGGCATCCCGATTACGCAATTTTAGCTGCAAGAATTGCGATTTCAAACCTGCACAAAACTACCAGTCAGTCTTTTTCCAATACCATGAAAAGACTCTATACCTATGTCAACCCAAAGACAGGCGAAAATGCTCAATTGATTGATACCGAGGTATACGGAATTATCAAAAAATATGCAGCTAAACTCGATGAGGCGATCGATTACAAGAGAGACTTTGGCTATGACTATTTTGGATACAAGACTCTCGAAAAAAGTTACTTAATTCGTTTGGACGGCAAAGTGGTGGAAAGACCTCAGCACATGCTGATGCGAGTAGCCGTAGGCATCCATAAAGAAGATATCGATTCTGCGATCGAGACATATAATCTGCTTTCAGAAAAGTGGTTTACACATGCCACTCCTACCCTCTTCAATGCCGGAACGCCAAAACCGCAGCTTTCTTCTTGCTTCCTTCTCACGATGAAGGATGATAGCATAGATGGAATCTATGATACCTTAAAGCAGTGCGCAAAAATTTCTCAGTCGGCAGGTGGAATTGGTCTTTCTATTCATCATGTAAGAGCCAAAGGCAGTTACATCAAAGGAACCAATGGGGTTTCTAACGGTATCGTACCGATGCTCAGAAACTTTGATATGACAGCTCGATACGTGGATCAAGGCGGTGGAAAGAGAAAAGGAAGCTTCGCGATTTACCTTGAGCCTTGGCATGCAGATATTAAAGATTTCCTCGAATTGAAGCGAAATCACGGTAAAGAAGAAATGCGTGCCAGAGACTTATTCTATGCGCTTTGGATTCCTGACTTGTTTATGAAGCGAGTAGAGAAAAACGAAGAATGGTCACTTTTTTGTCCTAACGAGGCTCCAGGTCTTTCCGATTGCCATGGAGAAGAATTCGAAAGATTGTATGAAAAATACGAGCGCGAAGGCAGAGCCAGAGAAACAATCAAAGCACAGGAGCTTTGGTTTGAGGTCTTAGAATCTCAAATCGAAACAGGAACTCCATACATGCTGTACAAAGATGCCGCTAACGGTAAATCCAACCAAAAGAATTTGGGCACCATCAAGTCGTCCAATCTATGTACTGAGATCATCGAATACACAGCTCCAGATGAAGTAGCAGTATGTAACTTGGCTTCTATTGCTCTACCAAAATATGTAACTGAAGGCCCTGATGGAAAACTATTCTTCGATCATAATAAACTTTATGAAATCACGAAGGTCGCTACCAAAAACCTAAACAAGGTGATCGACATCAATTACTATCCAGTGGAAGAGGCACGAAGGTCAAATTTCAGACACAGACCTATTGGATTGGGCGTTCAAGGTTTGGCTGATGCTTTCATTATGCTGAGAATGCCGTTTGATTCTCCAGAAGCAAGAGGTTTGAATGAGGATATCTTTGAGACCATCTACTATGCCGCTGCTGAGACTTCCATGGAATTAGCCAAAACTCAAGGAACGTATGAAACCTATGAGGGCAGCCCAGCATCCAAAGGAATTCTCCAATTTGATATGTGGGGGGTTACTCCAAAGTCAGGCAGATGGAATTGGGATCAGTTGAAAGAGAAAATCAAAAAGTATGGCATGAGAAACTCCCTTTTGGTGGCTCCTATGCCGACAGCTTCTACCTCACAAATTCTAGGTAACAATGAGTGCTTTGAGCCATACACCTCAAACCTCTACACCAGAAGAACCCTTTCAGGTGAATTCATCATGGTAAATAAGCACTTGATGAAAGACCTGATTGACTTAGGCATGTGGAATGACACCATGAGAAATCGGTTGATCTCTACCAATGGTTCCGTACAAAATGTGCCTGGTATTCCTCAAAACATCAAGGATCTTTACAAAACCGTTTGGGAAATCTCACAAAAAGTAATCATTGATATGGCGGCTGACAGAGGTGCTTACATCTGCCAGTCTCAAAGCATGAACATATTCATGCAGGATCCAAACTTTGGAAAGCTTACCTCCATGCATTTTTATGCTTGGAAAAAAGGATTGAAGACAGGCATGTATTACTTGAGATCTCAGGCAGCTACTGCAGCCATCAAATTTACACTTGACAAGTCTGCTCTTGAGCCAAAAGTTGAAAAAGCAGCAGAATTGGATAGTGCAAAAAACCAAAAACAAGATGCAATCGCATGTTCCCTTGACAATCCTGAAGGATGCGAAATGTGCGGCAGTTAATTTAATTTTCTAGAGTTCGTAAAATGGAGAAAAGGCGTTTGATGGTATCAAGCGCTTTTTTTATCTAAAAACCTTTATTTCATGCAAACAGAATTCATTAAAAACAGACTCGGAAAACTACTTTCCAATACCCAGCCAGAATTTGGAATCATGACTGCTCAACACATGATCGAACATCTGATTCTTACAATAAAACTTTCTTATGGAAGAGTAACCATTCCTGACTTTGAGCCTAATGAGAAGCAACTTGCTCAAAAAAACGCTTTAATCAATTCCGATATGCTTTTTCCCAAAGGGATAAAAGCACCCGGGCTTCCAGATCAGCTGATGGATCTAAAGTATCCAAATTTGGATTCAGCAATAGAACAACTTTTAAAGAGTATTTCTGAATATCACCGGACTTTTAATGAAGATAAAAGCCTGACTACGACTCATCCTAGATTCGGAAAGTTGACCTATGATGAATGGGAAATATTCCACTCCAAACATTTTGAACACCACTTTGGTCAGTTTGGAATTTAACAAAACAATAAAATTTCGAATTAATGATCCAAGGGTGAGACTCCACCAGAAACCATAAACTTCATAACTTCTGAACTTTTCACTCCTGTAAGTGGCTTTATCTTTTCCTTTTTTACCAAAAACACATTTCCTGAGACATTATAACTATGAGGGAAATAGACAGCAACAAGATCAGGTTCACCGATGATTGCCATACTTTCTTGCGTAATAAAACCCAATCGAAACATGGAATCACTGATTTGAACGAGTACAGGAGAACTGAATTTCTTCTTTTCTCCAACAAAAGCTCCCATCAAATCCTTGATACTCGTATATAGGAGATTTACAAAAGGAATTTTAAAGACTCCTCGCTCAAACCATTCAAAAAATGGCTTGGTAAAGAACAAGCTAGCCAAATAACCTACAAAAGTAATCAGACCCAAAACCATCAAAATCCCAATTCCTGGAAATGGAACTGGAATTAACCCATCCAAAAAAATAAATATGGCATAAATGACATATCCTGTGACAGCCAGAGGCACAAGGACAAGAAGCCCACGAAGGAAATAAGATAAAATCCGATGGTAAGTGTAACGCATATAATTTTACAACATGTAAGAAATTAAAAAATGCCTATTCAAAGGAATAGGCATTTAGGTTAGGAGCCTACTCTGATCAATCCAAAATTTTAATTTTTACACTTCTGTAGAATATTACACTTTCTGGATCATGCGCTTGAAGAGCTATAGTGCCTTTGTCAAATTTTTTATCACCTGCATTAGCAGGTCGTTTTGAATCCTCTGATTCATCATATTCCATTACCACCTTATCATTGATTTTGACAGTAGCCTGATCGCCATTGACAATGATATGGTAAGTATACCATTCTCCGTCATTCACATAAACATCGCGAACATCATTAAAGGAATAAAGACTACCGGATTTTCTCCAGTCACCGTGAGTTTGATTTACCTGAACCTCATAGCCTTTGTTTGGCCATCCAGTCTCTTGATAAGCTGTATGAATAAAAATTCCAGAATTAGCCTTGGGCATGGTTTTCACCTCCACCTTAAGTTCAAAATTTTTGAAATCATGATTACCTACAGGTCCATCATAAAAAGCATGTGCTCTTGGTCCATCTACTTTAATTGTTTTATCTACCACTGAGAAAGAGGAAGGATTTTCAGAAACTTTCCAACCTTCTAAATCTTTGCCATTGAAAAGCTCTACCCACTTTCCTTTTTGGGCATAGGATGAAAATGAAAGCGAACTAAATAAGAGAATTACAAAGAGATTCTTCATGCGTTTGAGGTTTTGGGTTATTAAAAAGTAAGATAAATAAGAATAGGAATAGTACAATTACCACAAATAGAAAAAGGCCTTGAAGATTAATCTCCAAGGCCATCCTAATTATTTGTTAAAACACAAATTACAAATCAATACCCATAAAGGACATGAAGGCGATACCCATCAAACCGGTTAGTAACATAGTAATGCCCAATCCTTTTAAACCACTTGGAACGTGGGAGTATTTCAATCGCTCACGAATTGCAGCTAATGCTACAATCGCTAACATAAAACCTACACCCGAACCAAATCCATATACTGCAGATTCTGCTAAGGTGTAATCCCGCTGTGCCATGAAGAGTGATCCACCCAAAATTGCACAGTTTACTGCAATCAAAGGCAAGAAAATGCCCAACTGACCATACAAGGCAGGAGCGAACTTTTCTACAACCATTTCCACCAGCTGAACCATTGCCGCAATGATGGCAATGAACATGATAAATCTAAGGAAAGAGAGATCTATAGAGGCGAGTTCTGCACTAGCCCATGTCAGAGCACCTTCCTTAAGAACGTATTCATTCAATAACCAATTGACGGGTGTGGTTACAGCAAGTACGAATACTACAGCGGCACCTAATCCAAGTGCTGTACTCACTTTCTTTGAAACGGCAAGAAAAGAACACATTCCAAGAAAGTAGGCGAAAATCATATTGTCGATAAAAATCGACCGAATACCAAGACTGATTAATTCCATTTTTCGGGTAGTTATTAATGTTCTACATATCCTGTTTTGGTACGCTGTACCCAAACAATTAGACCTAAGATAATAAAGGCGCCTACGGGAGTTACCATAAGACCATTGGTAGCTAATTTAAAATCAGGACCAAAAAGACTGGAAACGTAATCAAACACCGGAATACCAAATACAGAACCAGAACCCCACAATTCACGGAAGAACGCAACGGTCAAGATAATCCAGGAATATCCAAGAGCAGAACCTAGGCCATCAAGTACAGAATCGTAAGGTTTGTTTCCAAGAGCAAAAGCTTCCAAACGACCCATTACAATACAGTTTGTAATAATCAAGCCAATGAAAACGGAAAGCTCTTTATACATATCGTATGCGAAGGCCTTCAATACTTCGGAGACCAAAGTTACCAATGTAGCTACGACAGCCAATTGAACGATGATTCGAACACGGCTTGGAATAGTATTTCTCATGAGGGATATCACAAAATTAGACATCGCAACAACGAAAATTACCGAGATAGCCATAACCAAAGTAGGCTTCATTTGGGTAGTCACAGCCAGTGCCGAACAAATACCCAATACCTGGATTGTAATTGGATTATCATCGATAAGAGGGTCAGTAACCAGCTTTTTCCTGCGTTTGGAAAACAGCGGTTCTGCCGGCTTATTTTCAATCGCTTTTTCTAAGGTTTCAGTACTCATATTTCTTATGCTTTGAGTTGAAAATAAATTATAAACCGGCTACGGCTTGATTGGAAGATTTGGATTTGATGTAGGCTTCGTAATGACCTAAATAAGCCTTCAGCATGTTGTTTACACCATTACCAGTAATAGTAGCACCAGACATCCCATCCACTTTATGAGCATCAGCAGAATAATCTTTTCCCTCACCCTTTTGCATCTGTACAGCGACCAATGCACCTGATTCATCAAAGATTTTTTTGCCTACATAACGAGATTGTACCTCTCCTTCTGTAATTCTTGCACCTAGTCCCGGAGTTTCGCTAGCATGTGCCAAGGTAATTCCACCAATGGTGTTCATGTCTGTTTCCAAAGCGATGTAGCCCCAAATAGCATCCCAAAGTCCAGCTCCATAAAGAGGAAAAATATAAGATTCCACAGCCTCTGGGTTACCTTCAGCATGGAACATAAACACAGGATATTGTCTTTGATCAGCCGGTCTTTTGTAATCTTTGGCAATCTCAACTTTTTCAGCCTCGATTCCAGAAATTTCCTTGCCACTTAAATCAACAACAGTAGCTGAAATTCTATTTGCATAGAAATCATTAACCTGCTGAGGTGTCATTGCTTCAATTTCACTTGCACTGATTACAGCACCCAAAATTTGCTTTTTCTTATCTAAAGCTATGGCTTCTTGCTGCAAAGGACCCAACACTTGTGAAGTTCCAGAAAGAAGTAATCCAAGAATTATCGTCAAAACGACCGAGAAGACGATAATATAGGTATTAGACTGTTGCACGTTGTAACCTCCTTGTTTTGTTAGCTTTTACTACATAATAATCAATAAGTGGAGCCATCACGTTCATAAAAAGAACGGCAAGCATGATACCTTCTGGATAGGCGGGATTGGTTACTCTAATGATCACAGTAAGCACACCAATCAAAATACCATATATCCATTTACCTGTCTCAGTCTGGGCAGCAGACACAGGATCAGTTGCCATGAAGACAACTCCAAATGCTAGACCTCCCATTACCAAATGGTACTGAGCGGGCATAGCCATGTACTCATTTACTGCAAGAGCATTCATCACAAGGCCCATTGCATAAGCCCCACCGAAACCACCTACAATAATTTTCCAACTAGCCACACCTGTAGCTACTAATATCACAGCACCTACAAGTGCCATAAGGGTGGATGTTTCTCCGATAGAACCCGGAATCCAACCCATGAACATATTAAAGAAACTGAAATCTGCTCCTAAAGAAGAATTGTGCGAAGCTAAGGCGTCCACTACAGGTGTACCTTCAACACTTGCATTGTAAGCAACGCCAAGCGCAGTTGCACCGGAGAATCCATCGACAGCAGTTTTTTCACCGAGGTAAGTCCAAACTTGATCTCCTGAAATCTGAGCAGGATAAGCGAAATAAAGGAATGCACGGGCAGTCATGGCCACGTTGAGGATATTCATCCCCGTACCCCCAAATACTTCTTTACCTATGACAACGGCGAAAATTGTTGCCAAAGCAACCTGCCACAATGGAATGTATGGAGGCATAACCAACGCAATCAACATTCCTGATACCAGATAGCCTTCAGAAACAGGGTGATTTCGAATCACGCAAAAGGTAAATTCTGTAGCAAGACCCACTGCATAGGATACAATCAGAATTGGAAGAACAGAAAGCGCACCAAAAACAGCTTTGTCAATCAAAGTCGCTTCTTCGCCAGATGCAATGAAGTGCTGATGACCAATGTTTAGTATACCAAACAACAAAGCAGGAATCATTGCAATAACTACAGTGATCATCACCCGCTTCAAATCTGTTGCATCTTTGATTTGTGCACCTTTCGATTTGGTAATCAAATCAGGAGCAAAAGCGATCGTTCTATGGCCTTCATACAGTGTATGAAACTTTTCCCACTTGCCACCCTTTTCAAAGTTTGGCTTGATACCATCGAAGAGATTTTGTAATAACTTCATATCTTAACTGTACATTAATAGTTCTATCCCGTGTCTTACCAACTCCTGCAATTCATTCTTTGAAGGATCAACAAATTCGCAAAGGGCGACGTCTTCTTCCACCAATTCGTAAAGACCAAGTTCTTCCATCTCATCAAAATCTTCTGCTACGATGGCTTTGAACAGATAGGTAGGAAGAATGTCCATAGGCATCACTTTTTCAAATACACCTGTTACTACAAAAGGACGTTCTTCACCATGCGTGTTGGTATCTACTTTGAACTCTCCTTTATTGAGGAAAGAAAGCATACCAATTGCCTTATGGAAACTTAACTTTGATGTACTTGGCTTCAACCAGCCTAAAAACTCTTCGTAATCACCTTCAGGAATAACGGTGATTTGATTTTGATAGAATCCCAAAAACCCATCCGGGTTAATTTTTTCTCCTGTCAGAACATTACCTGAAATCACACGAACGTGTCCAGAGTTTAGATTTCCTTTGACAAAGGAGGAAACATTTGCCCCAACATAAGTTTTTACATAACCCGTTTTTGTAAGTTCTGAACCCGTCAAAGCAATCATTTTAGAGGAGTCATAGACACCTTCCAAAACTGCCTTACCGATTTGCACTACTCCAAAAGGACTTACTGTCCAAGCAATATCACCTTTGTTGATAGGATCTAAATGATGAATCTGAGTTCCCACATTACCGGCAGGATGTGGACCAGAAAACTGATTGATTTGTGCATTTTTCACACCGGAGAAGACAGCAGGTACTGCCTTTGATCCATCTACATTAAGATGAACTTTTCCCTTGGTCAGTTTTGCCAATGCATCAATACCAGCTTGGAAGTACTTCTCCTCACCCTTTAAAGCAAACCCAAAGTCGGGAGCCAAAGGGTGCGTATCAAAAGCAGAAACGAAAATAGCTTTTGGAGAATCTGAAGGATTCGCTACAATACCAAATGGTCTTTGGATGATATTTGGCCATACACCTGTAGATGCAAGCTTAGCAGCAAGTGCATCTCGATCTAGGTTTAGGTCAATTTTTCCAAAATTTTCGTGGGTGACCGTTTGATCAGCAAGAATCTTGATTTCAAGGAGCTTTCTTTTCTCACCTCGCTTGATTTCTACGATTTCCCCGGATACCGGCGCTGCATAAATAACCTGATCCAATGCTTTGTCAATCAGGATGGGAGTACCGGCTTTCACCGTATCTCCTTCGTTCACAAGGACTTTAGGACGCTGCATCCCAAGGAAGTCCGTTGGCTTAATGGCGAAGGTCGCCGCCGGTGCAAAGTTGGCTACCTCCAAAGGAGCTTTTCCAACAAGCTTCAGGTCGAAACCTTTCTTAAGCTTCACTATTTTAGACATATCTGTTTTTGAACTATGAGCTTTTGAAAAACGCCCCAAATCTAAAGAAAAACCTTTTGATATGGAGCTTTGGTCACATTTATTGTTCGAACTTTTGATTAATCGGACAGGCGGTGAAAATCAATTGGGAATTAGGCTTGAAGGAACTTTTCCTCCATAATTTCCACATGTGCTTTTACCTGCTCCATCAGCCACATCGGGGTAGATGTAGCCCCACAGATTCCCACCTTGTCTGTGGCATGAAACCACTCAGGATCCACCTCTGTTTCGTTTTCAATGAAATAACTTCTGGAATTTTCATTTAGACAGACTTGATAGAGTGCTTTTCCATTTGAGCTTTTCTTGCCAGACACAAACAAGACTACATCATTTTCCTGAGCAAAACGCTGCAATTGAGGCTCTCTGTTGGATACTTGCCTGCAAATCGAGTCGTTCGCATTAAAGTCCAATTCGGTAAAGTCCCCTTTGGCTAGCTTGATCCGATCCTCGATTTTTTGAGACAACTCGTAGAAGCCTTTTGTACTTTTGGTAGTTTGGCTAAAAAGAGTCACCGGCTTGTTGTAATCTATTTTATCCAAATCCGAATCTTCCATGACTACGATGGCTTTTTCCAAGGTCTGACCTGTAAGCCCAATTACCTCAGCATGACCCTTTTTGCCATAAATGACTATCTGCCCGTTTTCTTTTTCCATTTTGTCAAATGCATTTTTGACGCGGTGCTGGAGTTTCAATACCACTGGACAGGATGCATCTATTAGCTCAATGTTGTTTTCGATCGCAGTTTTATAAGTTTCCGGCGGTTCACCATGTGCTCTAATCAGCACTTTGCAATTGGTAAGCTCATGGAGCTGGTCTCGGTCTATTACGACAAGCCCCTTTTCTCTTAGACGCTTCACCTCCATATCGTTATGGACAATGTCCCCAAGGCAATACAGCAGATCGCTGTGTTCCATTTCATCCTCGGCCATTTTGATGGCAAACTCGACTCCGAAACAGTAGCCCGAATTTTTATCAATGGTTACCTGCATAATCCTTTTCTTTTTCGATGACTTCCTTGGCTAGAGCTACAATCTGTGCGACTTGCTCAGTGAAAGTCAGATTACTCGTATCTATTTCTACTGCGTCGGGCATTTTGGTAAGTGGACTTTCCGATCGTGAGGAATCAACCCTGTCTCGCTCTGCCAGGTTCGTCTTGATTTCTTCCAAATCAATCATTTCACCCTTTTCTAGCAGTTCTTGCTGCCTCCTATAAGCTCTGGTCTCAAGATCAGCTGTCATAAAAATCTTCAACTCAGCCTGTGGAAAAACTACCGAACCTATATCTCTCCCATCCATAACTACTCCCTTTTTCCTGCCCAATCGTTGCTGCTGAGCAACCAATTCTTTTCGGATTTCTTTAATTGTAGCCACTTCACTTACACGTTCCGATACGCGCATGGTTCGGATTTCATCCTCTACATTTAGTCCGTTGAGATAGGTTTCTTGTTTTTGGGTATCCGGATTAATTTGAAACGAAATCTCCATGGAATTCAGTGCTTTTTCCACCTCGTGGGGATTAGAAGGGGAAAGAAAATTGTTCAAAAAATGAAGGGTCGCTGCCCTGTACATCGCTCCCGAGTCAATGTAGGTAAAACCTAAATCCTTGGCCACTGCTTTTGCCGTTGAACTTTTACCACATCCCGAGTACCCGTCTATCGCAATGACAATTTTACCCATCAAAAAACCTGTCTTGGTTTACCTCTTAATTTTCGGCAAATATAGTAGTTTTAATCTTAAACCATCCCGAAAGCCTCCCTACACTGGGAGTAAATAGTCTTGAAATTCACTGATTTTTATCAATCCACCCATGAATATACTAGCCAACTTAGTAGACATCCCTAGCAAAAAGATTTACCCCGCCAAAGTGACTGTAGTGGAAGGAAGAATCGCTCAAATCCAAGAAATCCAACCCGATAAAGAGCTCCCTTTTTTAATGCCGGGATTTATCGATGCCCACGTTCACGTGGAGTCTTCCATGCTGGTTCCTTCGGAATTTGCCCGCCTTGCGGTGGTGCAAGGAACGGTCGCCACGATCTCAGACCCCCACGAGATCGCCAATGTCTGCGGCATGCAAGGCGTAGAATACATGATCGAAAACGGCAAACAGGTGCCTTTCCACTTTTTTTTCGGCGCGCCTTCCTGCGTACCGGCCACTCCTTTTGAAACCGCCGGAGGAGAAATCAATGCTGCCGATATCGAAAATCTGATGGCTCGACCCGAGATTCTTTACTTGGCCGAAATGATGAACTGGCCGGGAACTGTCAATCTGGATCCTATAGTCATGGAAAAAATCCGGATTGCTCAGAAATATACCAAACCGATCGATGGACACGCGCCCGGCCTGATGGAGGAACTGGCAGAAAAATATGTATCCGCAGGGCCAAGCACGGATCACGAATGCTTTACCTATGCCGAAGCCTTGGGCAAAATCAAGCTCGGGATGAAAATCTCCATTCGGGAAGGTTCGGCCGCCAAAAACTTTGAAGCCCTTATTGATTTGATTGATGAGTATCCGGAGATGATCATGTTTTGCTCCGACGACAAGCATCCCGACAATCTGGCCATCAGTCATATCAATGAACTCGCCGCCCGAGCAATTGCCAAGGGAAAAGACGTGTTTGACGTGCTGAGAGCAGCCTGCCTCAATCCCATTGCTCACTATTCCTTACCGGTAGGTCAAGTCCGGGAAGGGGATCCTGCTGATTTTATTTTGGTAAAAGATCTGGAACAGTTTGAGGTCCTTACCACCTATATCAAAGGACAAAAAGTAGCCGAAAACGGAAAGACGCTGATTCCCCGAGTCAACAATGAGGTGATCAATAATTTCAATACCTCGCTGAAAAAACCGGAAGATTTTCAACTCTACGCCTCCGGCACAAAAGTAAGGTTAATCGAAGCTCTCGACGGGCAACTGATTACGCCTGGGATCGAGGGGGAAATTTTGATCCGGGATGGCTTTGCGGAATCCAATTCAGAAAAAGACATTCTGAAAATCACCGTGGTCAACCGCTATCAGGACGCTCCTCCTGCGGTAGCTTTTATCAAAAACTTTGGATTAAAAACCGGAGCCATTGCTTCTTCAGTCGGACATGATTCTCATAATATCATTGCCGTGGGAATCGATGACGTCTCTATCTGCAGAGCGGTGAATCTCCTGATCAAAGCAAAAGGCGGGATTTCGGCAGTTTCGGAAAAAAAAGAGAAAGTGCTCGCGCTACCTGTAGGAGGGATCATGTCACCGGAAGACGGCTATCAGGTGGCAGAAGCCTATACCCGAATCGACCGGATGGCCAAGGAAATGGGTTCTAGCCTGAATTCCCCCTTCATGACCCTGAGCTTTATGGCCTTGCTGGTGATTCCGGATTTGAAATTGAGTGATAAAGGTTTGTTTGATGGGAAGAGATTTGAGTTTGCGGAGGTGTTTTTTTGAAAAAACCCTCCAAAAGATTAAATCTGGAGGGGTTTCCTTTTAAAACTCCGAAGTAAAGTGAAACTCGATCTCGGGGTAGTTGTCTTGAACCATTTGTAGCCAAGACTTGGACTCCGCCATAAAGACCAGCTTATCGTCCTTGTCCCGGGCAATGTAGCGATTCTTGGACCGGACAAATTCATCCAGTTGCTTTTTGTCGGTACAGCTGATCCAGCAGGCCTTGTACAGGTTCATCGGGTGAAACTCCACGGTGGCGTTGTATTCGTTTTTCAATCGGAATTGGATCACTTCAAACTGAAGTTGACCCACTGTACCGACTACTTTCCGCTGTCCCATTTCGAAGGTGAACAGCTGTGCCACACCCTCCTCCATCAATTGCTTCAGGCCTTTTTCCAATTGCTTGGTCTTCATCGCGTCCTTGTTGACCACCTCTCGGAAGATCTCTGGAGAAAAACTCGGTATCCCGGTGAAGACCATGTTTTCACCCTCAGTCAGGGTATCTCCGATTTTTAGATTCCCGGTATCGTAAAGACCTACGATATCCCCCGGAAAAGCCTCATCGATGATTTCCTTGTCCTGGGCCATAAACTGGGTCACGTTGGAAAAGCGCAAAGGCTTCGGACCACGGACATGATTGTAAGGCTTATTTCGCTCAAATTTACCCGAGCAGATTCGTAAGAAGGCAATGCGGTTTCGGTGATTCGGATCCATGTTGGCGTGGATCTTAAAGACAAAGCCGGAAAATTTGGATTCCTCAGGCTTGACTTCACGCATATCGGTATCCCGACTCTTTGGAGTGGGGGCGATTTTGATGAAGGTGTCGAGCATTTCATTGACCCCGAAGTTATTTACTGCTGAACCGAAAAAGACAGGTGCTATTTTCCCTTCCAAGTAGTCATTCACATCAAAATCAGGATATACACCCTCGATCAGATCCACATCTTCACGGAGTTGTTTGGCATTTCCCGGACCGATCAAGGCATCCAACTGCGGGTCATCCAAATTTTCAAATACCTGCCGATCGTCGCTGAGTTTGCGCTGGGAGGGAGTAAACAAGTTTAGTTTCTTCTCATAAAGGTTATAAACCCCTTTGAAGCCTTTCCCCATCCCAATCGGCCAGGAAAGCGGACGAACTTTAATGTTAAGCTTGGTTTCTACCTCATCCAAGAGATCATAAGGATCCCGGCCTTCCCGATCCAGCTTATTGATAAAGCAGATCACCGGGGTATTGCGCATGCGGCAGACTTCCATGAGCTTTTCGGTCTGGATCTCGACCCCTTTCACACAATCGATGACCATGATGACCGAGTCCACTGCAGTTAAGGTACGGTACGTATCCTCGGCAAAGTCCTGGTGACCCGGTGTATCGAGGAGGTTGATTTTGACATTCTTGTATTCAAAACCCATGACCGAAGTCGCCACGGAAATACCCCGTTGTTTTTCGATTTCCATCCAGTCGGATTTGGTGGCGGTATCGATTTTGTTGGACTTGACGGCACCCGCGGTCTGGATCGCACCACCAAAAAGGAGCAACTTTTCAGTCAACGTGGTCTTTCCCGCATCCGGGTGGGCAATAATGGCAAACGTTCTCCGCTTTTTGATTTCCTCGGTCAAACTCATGGGTAGTAAAATTCAGGGGGCAAAGGTAAGGAAAATGGATTTACGATTTTTGAATTACGATTTACGATATCAAACCGAACCTCAACCCTGATTTTCAAAGGCTCAAACTTGTGGGTAAAAGGTTGAAGTCCAGTTTCCCGTCGTAAATCGTAATTCTGCCTTTGTAAATTCGCTAATATTCCAAAATCCCCTCGGTAATAAACTGCGAAGCATCCTCGAGATTGCCCAATAGCATAATCCGGAAGGTGGTGCCTTTGCCAACTTCAGAGTTTTTGACAAAAATCTTCCCCCCGTGGTAGCCTTCTACGATGCGTTTGGCTAATGTCAAGCCCAAGCCCCAACCCCGCTGACGGGTGGAAAAACCGGGGTTGAATACTTTTCGAAAGTTCTTTTTCTCGATTCCTTTCCCAGTATCGGTGATATCTACGATCACATATTTGTCGCTGTCCTGAAGGATGTCGATGGTAATCGTGCCTTTCCCCTTCATGGCATCGACTGCATTTTTGCAGATATTTTCGACCACCCATTCAAAGAGCGGCTTGTTCATCATGGCATCCAAATCCTTGGAATCTGAATTGATAAACATATCCACCTTGGTTGAAATTCTTGGTCGCAAGTAGGTGATGGTTTCTTCGATGACTTGGTACAGATTTTCAGGCTGGATGACAGGTTTACTCCCGATACTGCTAAATCGTTCGGTCACCATGCGGAGCTTGACCACATCTTTGTCCATCTCCTGGATGATTTCCTTGTTTTCTTCCCACACGGGAGAATTTCTCAAGTAATCAATCCAGGCCATCAGGGAAGCGATTGGCGTCCCGAGTTGATGGGCTGTCTCTTTGGTCAACCCAGCCCAAACGCGGTTTTGCTCGGCAATTTTACTTTGATTGAAAAGTGCATAGGCCAAAGCTCCAAAAAGTAAAATCACAGCAAGCTGGATGTAGGGATAATAGCGAAGATTGGTGAGTAGCTCAGAATTGCGATAAAAAACCCGAATATCGGCTTCCTGAAGGTAGATGGGTTCGTATTCCTCCTGCATCTCGAGCAGTTCCCGATCCAGAGTTTTAGCAGAATCCCCCTGATTGGCATTCTTTTTAAACTTGATATTTCGAAATTCAATCGGCTCTCCGGATGCATCCACCATGATGATGGGGATGGAATAATTTTGCTGGATAATTTCCTGATTGATAAACGTGAGATTTTCAGAGGTGGTAGCAGCGTACTCCAGGGCTGAGGACAAAAGATGAATCTGTCGCCTTTCCCTCTCTCTTAGTTCATCCACCAATAGATTGGTGTACCAAATCGACCCCGAACCAATCAGAATGGACACCAAAAAAACCAGCCATTTGACCTGTTTTTTGTTTTGATAAAAGTCGATCGAGGTCAGATCCTGAAACCTATTTTTCATCCGCGAAGGGGTGTGCTTACTGAGTAAGTAACTCCAGACTAATAAGATTTAGTATACCGAATAGATGTTTTGAAGAGCGATACATTTATTCAGACCTAAGAAAATTAGACCAAATAGCTTTGGAAAAAAAATGTCGCCGAAAAATCTACTTTTTAAATCCAAAATGTTCTATCCAATCATTGGCTGGATCTGATCCATTTCCACAGGATTTTATAGGTCGGTTTGGTGCCATGCATCAAAATTCCGATTCTGTAAATTTTACCTGCCAACCAAGTGGTAAACAGAAATCCAAGAATCAATAAACCTATGGACAAGGTCAATTCCCAAAATGGAACTCCATAACTGATACGTCCCATCATCGCAATGGGAGATGTCAATGGAATGACAGAAAGCCAAAAAGAAGTAGTGGAATTAGGTTCTTGAAGCACAAAAACAAACAAGCCCATGTAGGCCACAATCAGCGGAATAGTAATGGGAAACATAAACTGCTGCGCATCCGAAGGCGCATCGACTGCAGAACCCACAGCCGCAAACAAGGCTCCATACAATAGGTAACCTCCCAGAAAATAAATGATAAAACTGACCACGATTGCCACAAAATCAATCCCCTGGATGACCATCAGAATACCTGCAAGTTCACTGCTGTCAGGTGTGACTTGGGTCATCTCCGGACTGGCAAGTTCCATCGCCTGCTGCTGAGGCATCTGCATGCCTAAGACTCCCGTCACCAGAGTAGTCAGCGTTCCGATCAAAACCACCCAAATCAGAAACTGCGTCAATCCCACCGCGCCTATTCCCACGATTTTGCCCATCATCAACTGAAAGGGCTTCAAGGAAGAGACCAAAATTTCTACAATCCGACTGGATTTCTCTTCAATTACGCCTTGCATAATCTGATTTCCGTAGACAAAAATGAAAATGTAAATCAGAATACCGGCTAAAAATCCAATTGCATAATTGACCGTAGCGTCATTTATTTTTTCCTCACCCGATTCTCCCAAAGTGACCGATTGGATTGCTACTTGGGTACGGATTTCCTTTAATACAGATGGGTCAATCCCTTTTTCGTAAAGCCGTTGATCTTCTATTTTCCGTTTGAATGAAGATTCAAGGTAGCTCATCAAACTCATGCTCGGGTTCTCTATCCCAAAAAATTGAATCCCTCTTGGATTGGATATTTCCATCTTGGGGATGTATAAAAATCCATAACGCTCGCCCTCCTGAACCATTTTTTTGGCTTCTTCCGGATCCTTTACTGAGGAGGTAAAAGCGTATTGCTCGGAACTTTCCATGAAAAATAAATCCGTCTCATCGATTACTTCGATGATTCTAAGTGATTGATTTTCTTTTTCCGAAAGTGCTATCCAAACAAAAATTCCCATGATTGCCGGGAAAATAAGTGGGGTCAGAAGGGTGGCAATCAAAAAGGACTTCTTTTTTACCCTTGCCAAATATTCCCTTTGGATGACCAAGAAAATCTTATTCATAGCTTGCGGCTTTTACTTGGTGAATAAAAATCTCTTCCATAGTAGGCACTCTTTCCAAAAATTCCACGACGTCTCCATACTCCATCAATTCTTTGAGCAGCTGATTGGGTGATCGGCCTTGCAGAGGTATGGAGAAATTAAAGACACCGTAGTTTTCATTTAATATTTTCCATTCCTGCGGCAAATCCCGTGAAAGGTTGGTCAGAGAAACTGAAAATTCTTGGGGTCTAAAACTATTCTTAACTTCTCGGATGGTTCCATCAAGTATTTTTCTTGACATATGAATCATGGCCACGTGATCGCAGAGTAACTCCACCGATTCCATTCGGTGAGTGCTGAGAATCACGGTTGTTCCCTTGGCCTTCAATTCAAGGATTTCATTTTTAATAATCTCAGCATTGACCGGGTCAAAACCGGAAAAAGGTTCATCCAAAATCAGTAGTTTGGGTTCATGGATTACAGTTGAAATAAACTGAACCTTCTGAGCCATTCCTTTGGATAAATCTTCGATTTTTTTGTCTCTCCAGCTGCCAATTTCAAGCTTTTCAAGCCAGTTTTTCACTTTTTGCTTAGACTCTATGGACTGCAATCCTTTAAGTCTGGAGAAATAGATTAATTGATCCCACACGGTCATCTTTTTATAGAGTCCTCGTTCCTCGGGTAAATAGCCAATTTTTCGGATATCATTCGGTGAAAGGATTTTGCCATCAATCTCTACTGTTCCGCTGTCTTGCTCAATTATTTGGTTGATGATTCGGATTAGAGTTGTCTTTCCTGCACCATTGGGACCTAACAGTCCAAAAATTACACCTTCTGGCACCAATAAACTTACTTCGGTGAGGGCACGGTGATGTTCGTATGATTTATTGAGATTTGATATGCTGAGCATAGCTCTTATTCTACGGTAACTGAACCTACTCCTACATCCAAGACCAGTTCCAAAAGTTGGGGATCAGAAGAATTATATCCTTTGGTAACAAATGTTTCTCTATCTAAAGCTTTAAGGTACTTAGGTAGAGAAGTACGACACATCGGGGTAGTCTTCATCTTGATTTTAACAGGATTGGTATCAGGAGGAAGTTTCAAAAAAATAGTACCTCCTCCTACTGCTGCAATGACTTGACAGCCAGCCGGCATTCCTTCACTAAAATTGAGGTCAATATTTCCATAATTGACTTCGAGAATAATCTTTTTTGAGTTAGTAAAATTGGCATTTTGGAGCTCAACAGAACCCATATTTAAAGTTACCAGAAGAGTATCCATTTGGACTTGGTTGGGGGACTCCGATCCATACCTTATGGTCACATCTGCGCTTGCACTTTTAACCTTAAAATTCGAAATGGGCAGTTGGGATAAGTCAAAGTCTGCTTTCCCCATTCCTAAGTTGAAATCTAGGTCATACAGGTAGTTGGATACCAATCCTAAGTCCCAAGAGTGCTCAAAGTCCGACTCTGAAAAAAAGAGCTTGGAGGTAATTGTCTTACCAAGATTATCGGACTCTATATTTTTATGGATGAGCGAAGCCTTTACTGAATTCTTTTGAAAGGAATATTTGAAATCAGGCAGGATATTGGATTTTGCCAGATGTCCATGAATATAAAGTAAGTCTTGTGATTTAATCCGCTTTAGCTGTGTCGTACTTTTATAGGAGGTAAATTCGAGTTGGACAAGGTCAACATCGGTTCTGCCATCAATTTTATACTCTTTTACAAATTGCGCCTCGGAAGGGTAACCCAACCCAATGGATAAAAATAGACTCAGACACAATTTTTTCAGCATACGGTAGAGTTACGGGTCGAACCTCAAAAGGTTTTTTAAAAATAAAAAAAAAGCCAGAATCAAATCTGGCTTGTGATAAATTAGAAGAACTCCTTCATCTTATCGAAAAAGGATTTATCCTGCTTTCCTGGATCAGGTTTAAAATTTTCCGAATTTTTCAACCCTTCCAAGATGGCACGTTCCTCTCTAGACAGTTGGGTAGGAGTCCAGACATTCACCATGATCAATTGGTCTCCTCTGCTGTATCCATTGATGTCTTTGATTCCTTTGCCTTTAAGTCTTAGCATTTTCCCGCTTTGAGTTCCAGGATCAATCTTGATCTTCACCTTTCCGTCGATCGTTGGGACTTCAACAGAATCTCCCAAGGCAGCTTGAATGAAAGATATGTGTAAATCATAAATGACATTATTTCCTTCTCTTTGGAAAACCCCCTCTTCAGCTTCTTCTATTACTATAAGGAGATCTCCCGGAATTCCACCTGGGATTTCATTTCCTTTACCCGACATGCTGAGTTGCATTCCCTCACCCACACCACCAGGGATGTTGATGGAAATTACTTCCTCCTTAATAACGAGTCCTCGAGAATCGGCATCTGCAGGCTTTTTATCAACAATCTGTCCAGCACCACCACAAACTGTACAAGTGCTGGCAGAAACCATCTGACCCAGCATGGTATTTACTACCTTTTTGACTTGACCAGAACCTTGGCAGGCTGAACAATTTTTGAAAGTAACTCCTGGGGCAACTACGTGTCTTTTTACCTTGATTTTCTTTTCGACACCATTGGCGATTTCCTGCAGGTTTAGCTTCAGCTTTACTCTCAGGTTAGTTCCTTTCTTAGTTCTTCGGCCGCCACCGCCACCAAAGAAAGATCCAAATCCGCCGCCTCCAAAAATATCTCCAAACTGTGAGAAGATATCTTCCATATTCATCCCTCCTCCACCGAAGCCACCATTACCTCCTAGTCCTTGATGACCATATTGGTCATACCTGGCCTTTTTTTCAGGATTGCTAAGGACCTCATAGGCCTCTGCCGCTTCTTTAAATTTGTCCTCAGCTTCAGGATTATCCGGATTTTTATCCGGGTGATATTGAATGGCAAGTTTGCGGTACGCTTTTTTTATTTCGTCTGCACTTGCTGATTTGGATACGCCGAGTACTTCGTAATAATCTCTTTTTGCCATGTTATTTTAAGCTCCGGTGACCACCTTAGCGAATCTTACTACTTTATCCCCAAGGGTATAACCCTTTTCTACTACGTCAATCACTGCACCTTTCATCTCCTCGTTTGGTGCAGGAATCTGAGTAATCGCTTCCTGGGTATCAGGATTGAAGGGCTTACCTACTAAATCTTCCATCGCTTTCAATCCTTTTGAATCAAGAACTCTGACCAATTTATGATAGATGAGTTGATTTCCTTCCTTTATTTTGGCTGAATCCGACTCATTGTCAGAAGCTTTAATTGATCTTTCAAAATCATCTACTACAGGAATCAGATCCTTCAATACTTCTTCAGAAGCAGTTTTGATCAGTTCAATCCGCTCTTTTGCCGTGCGCTTTCTGAAGTTCTCAAAATCAGAATACAGCCTGAGGTACTTCTCCTTCAGTTCGGCAATTTCAGCTTCCAGCTTGGCTTCCTGACTTTCTTCCAAAGGCGTAGTTTGTTCATTCAAATGAGCTTCTGGGGAGGCCTTCTCTTCGGTAGCATGGTTTATTTCCTGATCTAGTTGGTCTTTATTTTCCATAGTTCTTTTACTGGTTGAATAGATGGCATTTAGCAATGACTTTGCCAAGACTTTAATGCTGACAAAGTGACATTTTAAGAATGGATTGCCTGCCAAATCAAATCCTTAAGTTTTTCAAGGTTGTATTGACTTACCGAAGAAATGAACACGTAAGGAATATCTTTTGGAATTTCTTGTTCCATTTCATTGATAAGGTCTTCGTCCAACATATCAGATTTGGAAATAGCAAGGATTCTTTTTTTATCAAGCAGCTCAGGGTTATATTTTCCGAGCTCACCCAAAAGTATACGGTATTGGTCCTTCAAATCCGGGGCATCAGCAGGAATTAAGAATAGAAGGATTGAATTTCTTTCGATATGTCTCAAAAATCTAATCCCCAACCCTTTCCCTTCCGCCGCTCCTTCAATAATTCCTGGTATATCTGCCATCACAAAAGACTTATCATCTCTGTAGCTGACCACACCTAGATTAGGCACCAACGTGGTAAAAGGATAATCCCCTATTTCAGGTCTTGCGGCAGAAATTGAGGAAAGTAAAGTTGATTTACCTGCATTGGGAAATCCAACCAACCCTACATCAGCCAAAAGTTTTAGCTCGAGAATAATCCATTCCTCAATTCCTGGCTCGCCTGGTTGAGCAAAGTGCGGTGCCTGATTGGTGGCAGTTTTAAAATGATCATTTCCCAGACCTCCTCTACCACCTCTGGTGAGTACTACTTCTTGCCCATCTTGGGTAATTTCAAATCTCTTCTCACCGGTTTCTGCGTCTTTAGCCACAGTGCCTAGAGGAACTTCCAATATGACATCTCTCCCATCTGCCCCTGTCCTCTTACCACCTTCACCTCCTTTACCAGAATCAGCAATCACGTGCTTCTTATACTTAAGATGAAGCAGTGTCCAGAGCTGCGAATTTCCTCGGAGAATAATATGACCGCCTCGCCCCCCGTCACCTCCGTCGGGACCACCTTTAGGCACATGTTTTTCCCTTCGGAAATGCACCGAACCTGCGCCTCCTGCCCCAGATCGGGAGCAAAATTTCACATAATCGATAAAGTTTGAATCAGCCATGGTCAAAGAAACAAAAAGGCTAAGCCCGAGAGCCTAGCCAAGTCTTGGAATATCAAAATTACGAAATCAATGGGAATCAATAGCTATCGATTACTTTGGAGATCTGCCCAAAAATCTCATCAATCTTGCCTACACCATTGATATTCTGAAATTTACCTTGCTTTTCATAATATTCTGCAACAGGGAGTGTCTCTGCAAGGTAAACTTTGATCCGGGTATTGATTTTTTCTTCATCTTGGTCGTCTACCCTTCCAGAGGTCTTCCCCCTTTCTTTGATCCTTTCTTTCAAAATATCCTGAGGCACGTCTAGTGCGATCATTCCTGAAATTTTCATTTCTAATCCTGAAAGCATTTCATCCAACGCATTAGCCTGAGCTGTGGTACGAGGGAATCCATCGAAAATAAATCCTTTTGTCTCTTTTGTAGAGCTGATTTTATCCTCCACCATTTTGATTACGACCTCGTCTGGGACAAGATGCCCTTGATCCATATAACCCTTAGCTAGTTTTCCCAATGCAGTCCCTTCACCAAGGTGCTTTCTAAAAAGATCTCCTGTAGATAGATGAGTCAAACCATATTTTGCAATGATATTTTCACTTTGAGTACCCTTACCTGCGCCTGGAGGGCCGAAAAGAACGATATTAAGCATTATCTGTAGCGTCAATTATTTAGTAGTACTGAGTTGATAGATGTCAGGAAAATTTCTTCCTAAACCATCATAGTCTAGGCCGTAGCCGACGACAAATTTATTGGGAATTTCAAAACCCACATAATCCAAAGGATAATTAAACCTGAATGCATCTTTTTTGAATAGTAAAGTTGCAATGGCTAGGCGTTTAGGATTTTTCTTTGAGAGCTCAGAAAGAAGGAAATTCATACTAATTCCAGTATCCACAATATCCTCTACCACAATCACATTTTTATTGAAAATGTCAGTAGTGAGCCCCATCACAGTTTTTACCTTTTCGGTAGTTGATGTGCCTTGGTAGGACGAAATCCTTAAAAATTCACAATGAACAGACAAATTGATTTTCCTTACTAAGTCTGCCATAAAGACAAATGAACCGTTAAGAATCCCCAATAGGATTACTTCTTCTCCATCGAAATCCTCTTTGATTTTCAACCCAATTTCAGTAATCCTTGAGTTAATCTGACTATCAGAAAGATAGATTTCAAAATCCTTCTCTTTCAATTTGATTTTTTTCATAAGTACAACCTACAAACGTTCCAAAAGGTATTTATACATCGAAACCATCGATTCGAGATCTTTCAAGGAAACCTTTTCGTGAGGAGTATGAACATGATCTTCCGCGGCTCCGATAAAGCACCAATCAATTGCGTACGGGGAATGCTGAATTTCCCTCCCATCACTTCCACCAAACGCTTCTACCTCTAATTGGAAAGGAATTCCACTTAGCTCAGCTAGATTGATTATTTTATCTAAAAAATTTTTCCTTGGAACAAACTTGTCTCTTATTGAAATTACCACACCCTCATGGTGTACCACACCTTCCGTAATCCAAGTTATGTCGGAAATTAACGCTTGTTTAATTGGTGAAGTTTTTTGAATGAAATCAATCAGAAAAGGCATACTTCCGCCTCCATGTTCTTCATAAGTTGAAAAAATCACCCACCCATCCTCAATTTCTTCACAAAGCTTTAAAGCATTATAAACCCCAAGCCTGTTATCCAAATAGGCGGCTTGGATGAAATCTTTATCAATCCTAATATCTTGAGCAAAAGATAATCGAGTACCTCTTTCAATTTTTCTTGGGAAATCGTGAAATAAACCATTCTCATCACCTTTTAATGTGCAGTAAATTTCTCCAAACCTATCAAACCCAAACAGCTTAGCACCTTCAATAATCTCGGGACCTCCTATCTCCACTAATTGATTTTCATACCTAACCATAAAACCAATTGTATCAATATGCGCAAAAACTGCAGTTCTTGGATTACCAAATTTCAAAAGGATACAATCATGAAAATTATCTCCAGAATATACTTTTGGTAAAACCTTCCAGGTTTGCATCCGTATCTGAATGTACCTGAGAAGGTAATCCGTCATATCACTTTCATCTCCTGAAGTTGATTGGATGTGAAGAATTTCGAAGAGCAGATCAGTATTTGGCATTATATATGTTCGATATGAATCCTAGAATTTCGATATCTCGGTATAATTTAAGATATTGAGTTGCCAATTAAATAAAAGGCCTAGATTTGCAGTAAATTAAAAGTTTATAAATTTGTAATTACATCTATCAATCACTTAAATCCTGAACAAAAATTTTTTGTCATGAAAAAATTTATACTCTCAACCCTTATGGCTGGCACATTGGCACTAGTTTCCAATGCCCAGGAATTCAACAAATGGTCAATCGAAGCCACCGCTGGATTCAACAAACCGATGGCTCCATTGACTGGAGGTTACCTTTCTCCAACACTAAACATTGGACACGTTGACTTTGGAGTCAGATACATGTTTAATGAAAAGTTTGGAGCGAAACTGGATTATGGTTTCGGATCCTTCAAAGAAGTAGAAGGTAATAGCCCAAGTTTCGACACCAAGTACAATAGATTAAACCTTCAAGGTGTCGCCAACATTGGCAGAATTATGAATTTTGAGTCATTCTCAAGAAAATTCAATTTGTTGATGCACGGTGGAGCAGGAATAGGCCTTGTAAATCCTGAAGAAAACAGATTCAATGATTTCGATGATAAGGTTTATACTTTAATCTTCGGCATCACACCACAGATTAAACTAAGTGAAAAAGTTGCATTGGTTGGTGATATTTCTACCATCTTAAACGGAAGACAAACCGTTACTTTCGACGGCGCAACAGCGATAAGACCTGACATTTCAAATGGATTCTATGGTGCTAACGGTACTTGGTGGACAGGTACATTGGGGTTGAACATTTATCTAGGAAAACAAGCTCAGCATGCTGATTGGTATATTGCTGCAGATAAATACGCTACCAAAGAAGAATTGGCAAGCCAAATTAATGGCATAAAGGACATGCTTAAGGATTCTGACGGTGACGGTGTTCCTGATTACCTTGACAAAGAACCAAATACCCCAGCAGGAGCAAGAGTAAGTTCTTCTGGTACAACACTTGACTCAGATGGTGATGGCACCCCAGACCATACTGATAAATGTCCATTCCAACCTGGACCTGCATCTTCAAATGGTTGTCCTCCAGCAGAAGTTGAAAGGCAAGAAGTGGATTATTTAAAGAAAGCAATCAACGATGGTTACGTGAACGTTTATTATGCTTTTGATAGTGACAAACCACTCGGATACTCTGTAAGTGCCGCCAACTACGTTTCAAATTTCTTGAAAAGAAATCCTGGAGTAAAAGTTGAAATTAAAGGTTATGCGGACGAATTAGGCCCTGAAGATTATAACATTAAATTATCTGAAAGAAGAGCAAAAGCTGTTTACGACTTATTGGTTGCATCTGGAATTGATTCTTCAAGACTTACCTTCAAAGGGTATGGCGAAGACACTTCAGTTGATAAATCTTCAGCTGATGCAAGACAAATGGCAAGAAGGGCAAGTTTCGAAGTGAAATAATCTTCTCTTCAAAGTTTATCGAAGCCCATCCAAATAGGATGGGCTTTTTTGTGCTACACCAAATTGATTCTTTACCTTTGGGATATCATTTAACTCAAATACTTTCGACTACCATGAAAAAGTACTTCTCACTTATTCTATTCTTTGCAGTAATAACCCCAATACTTGCCCAGAATGAATTCAACAAATGGTCTGTTGAAGTCGCAGGAGGATTCAATAAACCAATGGGGCCTCTTACCCCTGGTTATTTTTCACCAACATTGAATATTGGTCATGCTGAATTTGGTGTCAGAAAAATGTTTAATGAGAAATATGGACTGAGTGTAGGTCTTGGGATTGGTCAATTTAATGAAGCTAAAGGAACGAAAGAGTTTTCAACCAACTACCAAAACTTTACAGTAAATGGCGTAATCAACTGGGGTAGGGTTATGAATTTTGAATCATTTGCCAAAAAATTCACCATTCTTTCTGAAACTGGTTTTGGATTTGGAAGTTTGAAGCAAGAATCCAGATTGATAAATGATTTTGATCCTGACTATGTGTATAGTTTTACAGGAAAGTTAAGAGCCTTGTATCATTTAAGTGACAAGATTAGTCTAAGTGGAAGTATTTCTACTACGGTAAATGGTCGTCAACGATTAACATTCGACGGAAATGAATTTAATCAAAATGGCCGACCTTTTGACCCCGAAATTCCATTTATACATGCTACGGGAACCTGGTGGACTGGTACTATAGGCTTGAATTTCTACCTGGGAAAAGCCCAGCAGCACGCTGACTGGTACATTGCATCCGATAAATATGCAACCAAGCTGGAGTTGGAAGAAGCTGTAACTGGAGTTAAAGAAATGCTCAAAGATTCCGACGGTGACGGGGTAGCTGATTATTTGGATAAAGAGCCTAATACACCTGCTGGATCTAGAGTAAATTCACAAGGTGTTACACAAGATTCTGACCAAGACGGCACTCCTGACCATTTGGATAAATGTCCTTTCGTGCCAGGTCCAACTTCTACAGCAGGTTGTCCAGTAGTACAGGAGATTTCGGAGGTGGATTATCTTAAAAAAGCAATTAATGATGGATATGTGAATGTGTTTTATTCATTTGACAGCCATACCCCACTTCCTTATTCTATTAGTGCTGCTAACTACATTTCCAATTTTCTAAAAAGAAATCCGGGATCAAAGGTGGAAATCAAAGGCTATGCAGATGAATTAGGCCCAGAAGACTATAATATCAAACTTTCAGAAAAAAGGGCTAAGGCTGTCTACAACTTATTGATTGAATCAGGTATTGATGCTTCTAGGCTTACTTTCAAAGGTTATGGGGAAGATACATCTGTAGATAAATCATCTCAAGATGCTCGGCAACTAGCACGAAGGGCAAGCTTTGAAATCAAATAATGAATTTTGAAAACCCGGCTTTGCCGGGTTTTTCTTTTAATTTTAAGATATGTACATCCTTTCGAAACAGCCAAGCATTGCTAATCAGTTTATTGCTGAATTGCGAAGTATCCAAATCCAAAAGGATCGAATGAGGTTTAGAAAAAACCTTGAGCGCCTTGGAGAAATCCTCGCTTATGAGATTTCAAAATCAATGGAATACGATATCATCGAACTTGAAACTCCTTTAGCAATTACCAAGGTGGAAGTACCTAAACAACAACCCGTAATTATTTCAGTACTTAGGGCTTCATTACCCTTTTACCAAGGCTTTTTAAACTTTTTTGATAAGGCTGAAAGTGGGTTTATTGGGGCTTATAGAGAAGAAAAAGGAGACGAAATTTCAATTAATCTTGGTTATCATGCCAGTCCTGACCTCACAGGCAAGGAAATAATTATTGCGGATCCCATGTTAGCTACAGGTAAATCAATTATCAAGTCTATCGATACTCTTTTAAATCACGGCCTACCCAAATTCATCCATATCGCTTCTGCGTTTGGTGCGCCAGAGGGTGTTGAATACATAACAAATACTCTAAAAACACCACATAAGATCTGGTTAGGAGCCCTTGATGAAAGACTAAATTCTCAATCATACATACTACCCGGCCTAGGAGATGCAGGTGATCTAGCCTTTGGAGAAAAATTATAAACTCCATGTTCCCTTACTTCTTATTGGCCCTTGGCCTGCTTATATTATTGCTCGGTGGAAAATTACTTGTTGATGGAGCATCTTCAATTGCCTTAAAACTTGGCCTAAGCTCTGGCTTGATTGGACTCACGGTAGTCGCATTTGGAACATCTGCACCGGAATTACTTGTAAGTATTAACGCAGCGATTAAAGGCAACAGTGATATTTCCATTGGAAATGTAGTAGGTTCAAATATTGCAAACATTGCTCTCGTATTGGGTTTAAGCGGATTATTTTACCCCATTGCAATAAGTAAAACTCATTTGAGGTTTGATTACCTCTTAATGTTAATTGTAACCTTCCTCTTTTTTTTCATTAGTACAGATCAAATTATCACATTTTGGGAGGGGGTGATTTTAATTTGCGGATTTATCCTTCTAAATGTTTATCTGTTCAGAAATCTAGGGAAAAGTCCACAACCAGAAAATGAACTGATCGAAGAAAATCTGGAAGAAATCAAAAAGTACAATTTACCAATATCCATACTACTTTTTCTTTTTGGAATAATTGGTCTCTATTTTGGGTCTGAGATGCTCGTAAATAATGCAGTTTTAATTTCAAAGCAATTTGGAGTGTCGGAACGAATAATTGGGATAACGATTATTGCAATTGGAACCAGTTTGCCTGAACTGATCACTTCAATTATTGCCGCATTATCAAAAAGAACGGATTTGGCTTTAGGCAATATTCTAGGCAGTAACATCATGAATATACTTTCCATCATTGGGATAACTGCTTTGATCAAGCCAATTGGGGTATCAGAAGAGTTCATCAAAGCTGATTACCTATGGATGATAGGGATTTCGATTCTTTTATTTCCGCTAATGAGAACGAAAATGAGGGTTTCAAAGCTTGAAGGGACGGTTCTTCTATTTTCCTATTTCATTTATTTATATTTTCTGATATGACTGATTCCTTTATCACCTTTTTTGGAATCTACATTTTAACCCTTTTCAAATTTATTGCGGGGCCAGTTTTAGGTTTTGCAGCAGGATATACCCCATTAGAAATCATTATTGTCACAGTTCTAGGAATGATGTCCAGTGTCACGGTATTTACTTTTCTAGGAACAAAACTTAAAAAAATCTACCAATCAAAATTTGGTAAGTCTGGCAAAATATTTTCAAAAAAAAACCGCAAAATCGTATCTATATGGAGTAAGTATGGTGAATTGGGAATTGCTTTCCTCACACCAATCCTACTTACTCCAATCGGAGGCACATTAATCTTAGTTTCCTTTGGGACGAAGAAGCGAAAAATATTCTCTTACATGTTAATAAGTGGCATTGTCTGGGCAGTGTTTTTTAGTTTTTCAATAGACTGGATTCTATCCTTTCCTTTCATAAAGGACTTACTCGGGTAATTTTTCGTCTGGTAAAATTTCGATATCCTGAATCAAAACGCGGTTTGAAATCTCTTGCCCCGTGATAGTTGCGGCTAGTCCCCCCATTGCAGTTTCCTTATATCGACTTTCCATTGATGCTCCAATTTCTCCCATGGCCTCGATACACTCATCTACAGGTATTACAGCACTCACATTGGAAAGTGCAATCTGTGCAGAGCTAAAAGCTATGGCAGCTGCACTTGCATTTCTTACCACACAAGGGACTTCTACCAAGCCAGCCACAGGATCACAAACCAATCCCAGCATGCATTGAATAGTAATTGCTACTGCATTAAACACTTGATCCACATTTCCTCCAAGTGCATATACTATTGCACCGGAAGCCATCGCAGCAGCTGAACCTGTCTCTGCCTGACATCCTCCTACCGCACCAGCCAAACTTGCCTTTTCTTCAATAATCAACGCAATTCCAGCTCCTACCAGAAGTCCTTCCAAAATGACTGAATCCTCCAAGTGATGAATTTCTTGAAGTGTCACCATGGTACCAGGGAGGATACCAGAGGCCCCAGCAGTAGGTGCTGCCACCACTCTTCCCATACAAGAATTCACCTCTTTTGCTGCTAAAGCCCTCGAAATCAATTTTTGAAATTCTGGAGAAAGGACTGTAAGAGGGTTATTGTAAACCTTTTTTGCTCCATTATTTATCATTCCAGACCTAGAAGTCATATCTTCTTCTAAACCCGCCTTCACGGCATCCTTCATCACCTGATATGCATGACCAAGTCCATCCCAAATTCTTTCCTCTGAGGAATTTTTTTGCTCTACTTCATACTCAATGACTGACTGAACCAAGGATTTTTTATGCACTTCACAGTATTTTTTCCATCCAGCGAAGCTTTCAAAAAGGTAACACATGTCTATTTGGGTTTATACAGTTTAACTCTTTACTCTTTTCCCTCACATGAGAAGGCTCAAAAATCAAAGTTGACAGTCTGTGTGATAGCCGGATCCAAACTTAGTGCTACAGGACAAGTTCGGGCTGCGTTTTTAATTTTTTGAAGAAAAGCCGTGTCCTGAGCTGGATTTGTCCACGTAAAATTCACCACTACTTCCTGGATCTTGCGAGGACTGGATTGCATAATTTTAGTTATTTCCCAAGAAAGCCCGTCCAAAGACACTCCTTCCCGGTCAGCAATAATCCCCATGATCGTCACCATACATGACCCGAGAGCTGCACAAACCAAATCTGTTGGAGAAAAGGCTTCCCCTTTTCCGTTATTATCAACCGGTGCATCAGTTATGATCAAATTACCAGACTGAATATGCATGGCTTCTGTTCTTAAATTGCCTAAATACGAACTTTTTATAGTGGGCATAAACTCTTACTTTTAAAATGCAGTTAAATACTTTGTAATCAAAAATAGGGCAATATTTTCGACCAATTCGAATGAGCAAGCTGAATTTCACCTTTCTGTTTCTTTTATTTTTCACATGCCATGCTGCATTTTCTCAGCGGGATGACATTGGGAATTATGAATATGACAAAGAGTACTTGTTTGGTTTAAACAAGAATACTAATGGAGGCCTGATTGGAGGCATTGCCTTCAAATTAGGTACTCGAATTGACGACTCTCAATTTTCTTTTTGGGGAATAGAACTTTCCAATGTGAAAAATCAAAAAGAAGCACGATATAATACGGTCCTTGGTAACAGTTACATTTTTGGAAAGTCAAATTACCTCTATGCCATTCGCCCTCATTATGGCAGAGAAATTATACTGTTTAAAAAAGCACCAAATCAAGGAGTGCAAGTTTCAGCCTTAGCCGCTGCAGGGCCTACACTTGGGTTGATTGCTCCCTATTTTATTGAATATGCACTTAACCGTGTAGAAACCGTGGTTGAACAATATGATCCTGAAAAACATCAAAGCAGATTCAATATACTTGGTACTGGAAGACTTTTTCAAGGAATAGGTCAATCGCAAATGGCCTTTGGGGCTATGGCTAAAGCTGCACTTCACTTTGAATTTGGGGTATTCAAAAGTAGCGTGACCGGATTGGAACTTGGCTACATGGTGGAAGGTTACAACAAGGAAATTCCACTCATTCCAACCACTGAAAATGCCCAATTATTCCAGTCTGCTTATTTCACCTTTTTCTACGGATTTAGAAAATAAGCCAATTGGGTTTTGAATAGGTCTGGATTACCTTTGTGCCAAATCTCTATCTCTCTAAGATGATCGAATTACCTGTTATATCCGAGGAAGCCACCAAGCGCAAAAAACCTGATTGGCTCCGCGTCAAACTTCCCGTAGGGAAAGAATATGCAAAAGTCAGAAAGTTAGTAGACGAGCATAAACTTCATACCATCTGCGAAAGTGGCAATTGCCCGAATATGGGCGAATGCTGGGGTGCTGGAACAGCTACTTTTATGATTCTGGGAAATGTCTGTACCCGATCTTGCTCCTTTTGCGCAGTTGCAACAGGACGACCCAATGAATACGATACTGACGAACCAAGACGCGTGGCTGAAGCTATCAAATTGATGGGGGTCAAACATGCTGTAATCACCTCGGTAAACCGGGATGAACTGAAAGACCGAGGTGCTGAGATTTGGTATCAGACTGTAGTGCTTACCAAAGAAATGTCACCTTCCACCACCATAGAAACCCTAATCCCTGATGTGAAAAGCAACTGGGATGCGCTCTATCGAATGATAGAGGGGGGACAAGAAGTGGTATCTCACAACATGGAAACCGTTGGTAGACTTTACAGAATGGTAAGGCCTCAGGCTAAGTATGAGCGATCTTTGGAACAAATCAAACTGACCAAAGCATATGGCAAACGCACCAAAACTGGAATTATGCTTGGCCTTGGAGAGTCCAAAGACGAAGTCTATAAAGCAATGGACGACTTAGCAGCGCATGGCTGTGACATCCTGACATTAGGCCAATACCTCCAACCAACCAAAATGCACATTGAAGTAGCTGAATTTATTCATCCGGATCTTTTCGCTCACTACAAAGAAGAAGGACTGAAAAGAGGGCTGAAATATGTGGAATCGGGACCTTTGGTAAGATCATCCTACCATGCCGAGCGACACGTCCATGTGTGATCCAACCCAAAAAGCTATAAACTAAAAAAGGGCTTCCATTTCTGGAAGCCCTTTTTTGATCAAGTTCGAGATGACTTAAGCCATCTCGTTTTCTTTTGCATATTCTTCAACAGGAATACAGCTACATACCAAGTTTCTGTCACCAAAAGCAGAATCAATTCTTCTTACACTTGGCCAGAATTTACCTTCTTTCACATAGGCAATAGGGAATACTGCTTTCTCTCTTGAGTAAGGCAGATTCCAGTCACCCGTCAAAACCATGGTGGCGGTATGTGGTGCATTTTTCAAAACATTTTCCACTTTATCAGCTTTTCCTTCTTCGATTTCCTTGATCTCAGCACGGATCGAAATCATCGCATCGCAAAACTTATCCAATTCAGCTTTAGTTTCAGATTCGGTAGGCTCGATCATCAAAGTGCCAGCCACAGGGAAAGATACTGTTGGCGCGTGATAACCATAGTCCATCAATCGTTTTGCAATATCTTCTACCTCTACTCCTACTTCTTTGAATGCACGGCAATCCAAGATCATTTCGTGCGCGGCACGGCCTTGAGATCCGGTGTAAAGGATAGAATAATGGCCGTTAAGTCTTTCTTTGATGTAGTTGGCGTTCAAAATCGCCATTTTGGTTGCATTTGTCAATCCATCCCCACCCATCATAGAGATATAAGCATAAGAAATCGGAAGAATGCTGGCGCTTCCGTAAGGGGCAGATGAAATGGAAGAAACTGCATGCTCCCCGCCTGTTTTCACTACAGGATTTCCAGGTAGGAAAGGTGCCAAATGACTAGCCACGCAAATTGGCCCCATACCAGGTCCACCGCCTCCGTGAGGAATACAGAAAGTCTTGTGCAAGTTCAAGTGACAAACGTCGGCACCAATTCTTCCCGGGGAGGTCAAACCTACCTGAGCGTTCATATTTGCCCCATCCATATACACTTGGCCTCCATATTGATGGATCGTAGCACAAATTTCTTGAATGGCTTCTTCAAACACCCCGTGCGTAGAAGGATAAGTTACCATCAAGCAAGACAAATCATCCGCATGTTCTGCAGCTCTTGCTTTCAAGTCTTCTACATCAATATTTCCTTTTTCATCACACTTCACCAAGACCACTTTCATGCCTGCCATTACTGCAGATGCAGGGTTGGTACCGTGCGCTGAGGTTGGAATCAAAGCTACATTTCTATGACCTTCGCCACGGTTCATGTGATAAGCTCTGATCACCATTAGACCGGCATACTCACCCTGAGCACCAGAGTTTGGCTGAAGAGAGGTATCGGCAAAACCTGTAATCTCAGTCAACCATGTTCTCAGGTTAGTGAAAAGCTCCTGATACCCTTCTGTCTGATCGATAGGAGCAAAAGGGTGCAATTGACCAAATTCAGGCCAAGTCACCGGAATCATCTCAGCAGTCGCGTTAAGCTTCATCGTACAAGAACCCAAAGAGATCATGGAGTGAACCAATGAAAGATCTTTTGCCTCGAGACGTTTGATGTAGCGGAGCATTTCATGCTCGCTGTGGTAATTGTTAAAGACCGGATGCGTCAGATATTCTGACTTTCTCAGCAATGCTTCAGGCAACTCTAGATTTAGGTCATCCGCCAAAGCATGAACGTCAGGAGTTGTTTTTCCGGTTGCTTTCGCAAATACGGTAATCACTTCTGCTGCATCTTCCACAGTCTTTGCCTCATCAAAAGAGACAAAAATGGCACCCTCTTCATATCTGAAGTTCATCTCAGCCGCAAGTGCAGATGCTTGAACTTTCTTTTGCAACCCACCATCTACACTTACTTTGATTGTGTCAAAATAAGTTTTAGAAGAAACTTCAAGACCCATTTGGGTCAAAGCATTAGCTGTAAGTTTGGCAAGGCCGTGAGTTCTCAGAGCAATATTTTTCAAACCCTTTGGACCGTGATAGACCGCATAGAAGCTGGACATCACAGCCAAAAGCACCTGGGCAGTACAAATATTGGAGGTTGCCTTTTCACGCTTGATGTGTTGCTCTCGGGTCTGAAGCGCCATTCGGTAGGCTTTGTTTCCAGCTCGGTCGATAGACACACCAATGATTCTACCTGGGATTTGACGCTTAAATTCGTCTTTCGTTGCAAAAAACGCCGAGTGCGGTCCACCATAGCCCATCGGTACTCCAAAACGCTGGGCAGATCCTACCACTACGTCAGCACCCATTTCTCCCGGAGGGGTCAATAGGGTCAAAGCCAATAGATCTGAAGCAAAAGCAGTCAAAACTTTATTATCCTTTGCTGCGGCAACAATGGCTGAATAGTCAGCTACTTCACCGTCCGCATTCGGATACTGGAACATCACCCCATAAAGCTCAGGATCAGTCAAATCCAAGGCAGAAAGCGGCCCAAAAACCAGTTCAATTCCAATAGGCTCCGCACGGGTGACAAGCAAGGCTTTAGTCTGAGGAAATACCTTTTCGTCTACAAAATACTTGTTGGCATTCTTTTTCTCTCTAGGCTTCACTGCGTGCAGCATAGTCATTGCTTCAGCAGCTGCGGTACCTTCATCGAGCAAAGATGCATTGGCCAACTCCATCCCGGTCAATTCCATCACCACAGTCTGGAAATTGATCAACGCTTCCAAACGACCCTGTGCAATTTCAGCCTGATAAGGGGTATAGGCTGTATACCATCCCGGATTTTCGAGTACATTTCTCAGCACTACGCCAGGAACGATCGTGTCATAGTATCCCATCCCAATGTAGGACTTGAATACCTTATTTTTGGAGGCAAGCTTTTTGAAATTTTTCAAAAACTCTGACTCTAACTGAGCAGCCGGAAGGTTAAGCGGGCGCTCCAATTGAATAGAGGTGGGAACGGTTTGATTGATTAATTCCTCCAAGGAAGAGGCGCCGATTTTCTCCAACATCTCCGTGATTTCCGCCTCTGTCGGGCCATTGTGTCTGCTCTCAAATTTGACAGCATTAGAAAGATTGATCTGCATAAAGAACGCTTAGAAGTATGATCTATTTGGGTTTGGAATCCACCTGATTTTACGTGCGCAAAGGTAAGATTTCCTGAAGGAAAAGTCTTTGGGCTCATTCAATTATTTACCTCCTTAACACCAGAATTGACAGGCGGTTTTTTTGAGGGTTAAAAATTTGGCTAGTTTAGAGCCCTAAACTGAAAAATATGAACAAAGGACTCCTTTTAAGCGGCGCCTTGTTGATGGGAATGATGATGCCCGCAATGGCTCAAAATCCCACCCAAGTCAAATACGCCAATACCATCACGGTAGAAGACTTAACCAAACACCTCACTTACCTGGCCTCTGACGAAATGAAAGGCAGGGACACAGGTTCTCCAGAAGGAAAAATAGCTGCTCAATACCTGGCAGATTTCTACAAAGGTCTAGGACTGACTGGTCCTGTGAGCGGAAGCTATTTTCAAAATGTACCCTTAGTAAGCACCAATTTCAGCAAAGTGACGCTTCAGATAGGAAAAACCAAGTTGGTAGAAAACACTGACTTTGTCTTCACCGGTGACGGAAATATGGCCAAAGCTGCCAAAGCTGATTTGGTATTCCTAGGTTTGGTGACCGATGAAAACCTGGCCAAAGTGGATGTAAAGGGTAAGCTTGTGGGTCTTTGGGCTGTCGGCGTGCGAAGCAATGACTTGGTGACTAAAGTGATGGATGCAGGTGCAGCCGGAATCGTGATCGTGACCATGGAAGGACAAGCCAACTTTGACCGAATCGCAAATCGATACAAGTCACTAGCCGGAAGAGGACGAATAGGCTTTGACCAGGAGATCAAGCAGAGACCGATTTTTATGGTCAGCTCAGATAAAATGGCTCAGCTTTTTGGTACTCCTGTAGAGACTTTAAAGGAAGCTGCGAAAACCAACCCAACCAGCATTGCATCTCAGAAAGCGACTTACCAAATCGTAAAAACCAAAACACCGGTAGAAGCAGTCAACGTGATGGGCTTCTTGGAAGGTACTGACAAGAAAGAAGAGGTATTGGTAATCTCTTCTCACTATGACCACGTCGGTGTAAACGGCGAAGGAGATGCATTTAATGGAGCTGATGATGATGGATCGGGCACTGTATCCGTCATGGAGATTGCTGAAGCATTTGCAACAGCCGCCAAAGAAGGCAATAAGCCGAGAAGAAGCATCTTGTTCCTGAACGTGACCGGTGAGGAAAAGGGACTTTTGGGATCAGAGTATTATGCCGAAAATCCAGTGTTCCCGATCGCCAACACGGTAAACAACATCAACATCGACATGGTGGGCCGTATTGATTACGAATACCAAAAAGCCGAAAACAAGGACTATGTGTATGTGATCGGCTCAGAAATGCTTTCTTCTCACCTGAAGAAAATCAACGAATACAATAACATCACCTACACCAATCTGATCTTGGACTACCGCTATGATGCGGAAGACGATCCCAACAGATTTTACTATCGCTCAGACCATTACAACTTTGCGAAGTTCAATATTCCCGTGATCTTCTTCTTCAACGGAGTGCATGACGACTACCATCAGGTGACCGACACGGTAGACAAGATCGAGTTTCCGCTGATGACCAAAAGAGCGCAACTGATCTTCCATACTGCTTGGGATTTGGCAAACAGAGAGCAACGAACTCCTGTGGATGGATCCAATACCAGAACAGACAGGTAAGAAAAAAGGAAAAGGCCTTGAAATTTGATTTTCAAGGCCTTTTTTTCATTTCCCCCTATTCTTCTGATTTTTAGTCTTCAGCTGATTTCGGTTCGGTTTTTTGCTATGCTTTTTCGCTTTTACCTTTTCACCCTTGCCGATGTTTTTCTTGGGTTGGGCTTTTTTCTCATGAAATGCTCCTTTGTAATCCGGATTGTCACGCTGCCTTAATTTATCCAATTCTCGCTCGTAAGACTGCTTTTCTTCAAAAGGTGTAGCAGGCACATCCACTTCATCAGGTATTGGTAGCTCCTCCACCTTCATTCGGATCAGTTCCTCGATTTTTTCAAAATGGTAAGTTTCTGCCGGATTGATAAAGGTGATGGCCTTTCCTTCATTTTCTGCACGGCCAGTTCGCCCGATTCGATGGACATAATCCTCATAGATCAGTGGCACATCAAAGTTGATTACATGGGAAACCAAAGTCACATCCAATCCTCGTGATGCCACGTCTGTTGCCACCAAGATTCGGACGTCTCCAGCTTTGAAGTCCTCCATGGAATTGATTCGGGTGTTTTGCCCTTTGTTGGCATGGATGACCCGGATTTCTCCAAAGTTTTTTCGCTCCAAGAAAGAATACACCGACTCGGCATTTTTTCGACTTCGGGTAAAAATCATCGCACGGCTGATCTCCTCATTTTGTAAAAGGTGGGCCAGTAGGTTGATCTTGGTCTTGATATTGGGTACCGTGTACTTTACCTGTGCGATAGTCTCAGCAGTAGTTGCGGAAGGCGCTACTTCTACTCTCTCCGGAAACTCCAAGAATTCAGCTGCCAGGTGATCTATCCTTCCTGAAAAAGTGGCAGAGAAAAGAAGATTCTGCCTTTTGTTTGGAATGACCTCCAAAATGGCGCGAATCTGAGGCATGAATCCCATATCCATCATTTTATCCGCCTCATCCAAAACCATTGTTTTCAGATCTTTGGGATAAATATTTCCTTTTCGGTAGATATCCATAAATCTACCCGGAGTAGAAATCAAAATATCCACTCCTGCATCGATCAGTTCGATTTGAGTCTTTGGGCCAAGGCCCCCATATAAGGAAACGATCCGAAGGTCTGTATATCTGCCCAGCTCTCGAGCTACTTCTTCGATCTGCATGACCAGTTCACGAGTTGGTGCGAGGATCAAAGCACGGGGATGCTTTCCTTGGGCATATTTCACCTTCATTAGGACTGGCAGGACGTAAGCAGCGGTTTTTCCTGTCCCTGTCTGAGCAATCCCCAATACATCGTGTCCCGCGAGAGCCAATGGAATGGCTTTCTGCTGAATGGGTGTTGGGGTTGTGTAGCCAGATTCTGCTACTGCTTCGAGCAATTGTTTGTTTAGCTTAAATGCATCGAACCCTACGGTTTCATTGCTCATGATTGTTAATTTTGAAATGAACTCTTTACTAGAAAAAAGAATACATGATGAAAAGTATCCTGATCACCGGGGCAAATATAGTCAATGAAGGCCGGATTACTCGGGGAGATGTGTTGGTCCGAGAAGGACGCATTTCCAAAATCGGCCCAGACCTAAGCCATGAGTCAGCTGATATCCACCTGGATGCACGAGGAAAACATCTTTTTCCAGGTGTAATTGATGATCAGGTACATTTCCGAGAGCCGGGCCTCACTCACAAAGGAGAAATCTACACCGAAGCCAAAGCTGGTGTGGCTGGCGGCACCACTTCCTACATGGAAATGCCAAATACAGTGCCCCAGGCAGTCAGTATTGAGCTTTTGGAAGCAAAATATGCGAGAGCAAAAGAGGTGTCCCTTGCCAACTATTCGTTCTTTTTGGGAGGCACCAATGACAATCTGGATGAAATCCTGAAACTGGATTTGGAAAATGTTTGCGGGTTGAAAGTGTTCCAAGGATCATCCACCGGCAATATGGTGGTGGACAATATCGAGTCACTTGAAGGAATTTTTAAAGAATACAAAGGTCTTTTAGCCATACACTCTGAAAACGACCACATTATCAAAACCAACCTTGAGGAGTACAAAAAAACCTATGGAGATGATATTCCTGTCAAATTTCATCCTAAAATCCGATCACAAGAAGCTTGTTATGATGCATCCAGTCGTGCAGTTGCGATGGCCAAAAAGTACGGGACCCGTCTCCACATTTTACATATCAGCACTGCCAAGGAACTAGAACTCTTTGATAACACCATTCCTTTGGAAGAGAAAAAAATCACAGCAGAAGCCTGTATCCACCACATGTGGTTTGCAGAGGAGGATTATGATACCAAAGGGAATTTGATCAAGTGGAATCCCGCGGTGAAAACGGCCAATGACCGGGATCAAATCTTTCAGGCGATGTTGGATGACCGAATTGATGTGATTGCCACCGATCATGCCCCTCATACTTTGGAAGAAAAAGCACAGTCTTACCTCAAAGCTCCATCGGGAGGACCTCTGATTCAACATAGCTTGGTAGCGATGCTGGACTTTTACCATCAAGGAAAAATATCATTGGAAACCATCGCTCAAAAAATGTCTCACAATGTGGCTCGCCTTTTCAGAATAAAGGATCGGGGATTTATCCGTGAGGGCTACTTTGCAGATTTGGTATTGGTAGATCTCAATTCACCCTGGACAGTGACCAAGGAAAATATCTTGGCCAAATGTGGTTGGTCACCCTTTGAGGGACATTCATTCCAGTCAAAGGTAACGCACACGATCATATCTGGACACTTAGCGTACCAAGAAGGTCAGTTTGACGAAAGCAAAAAAGGAGAAAGGCTAACTTTTTCCATAAATAAGTAATGAGATTCTTGCACCAAATGGACTGAGTCCTTACTTTTGCAGACCAATTGAGGAAACGCCCTCGATGGAAATTAAATGGTGATTGTAGCTCAGTTGGTTAGAGCGCTGGTTTGTGGCACCAGAGGTCGCCGGTTCGAGTCCGGTCTTTCACCCAAAACCCCTCCTTGCGAGGGGTTTTCTTGTTATTAGCAGATTCAACTTGGCATACCATTTGAACTAAAGGACCAAACTAAACCACACTGTCATGTTTACTTTGTTTAAATCCTCACCGAAATTTCCGGTGGTAAAGCCTGTCAACATCAGGCAAATTCAGAATTACCTATCTAAGTTCGAGGAGTCTCTCAAGACCTTTGAAGAAGTGCAAAAAGAGGCAGTTCATTCCTGATAAAAAGTAAGTCACATGAGGTTATGGAAACATAACCTTTATTTTTTGCCCTTTAATTTTTCTTATCCAATCAAAACTCTATTTTTAATCTCCTTCAATTTTGAACTATGAGTTATATCCATTTTGATAAATCCCAATTAATCAACCTGAATTATTCCCTAGATCGGGAAATCATTCGAACCAACCGTTCGGGAACTTACACTAGCACGACCATTATTGGGTGTAATACCCGAAAATACCATGGCCTGCTGGTGGTACCACAGCCCCAGATCGATTCACAAAACCATGTATTGCTTTCGACAGTGCATGAGACGGTGATTCAACGCGGTGCCAGCTTTAACTTGGGTATTTCCAAATTCCCCGGAAATTATTCCCCACGCGGACACAAGTACCTGGAGGATTTTGATTCCGAACCCATTCCAAAATTGACCTATCGAGTAGGCGGCGTTGTCCTGCAAAAAGAACTCATCCTAGACACCAACCGTGATCGGGTGATGATCAGGTATACCTTGCTGGAAGCACACTCCCCAACTAAAATCAGAATACAGCCATTTTTGGCATTTCGTGGCTATCATCATCTGATGAAAGCCAATGACCAGATCAATAAAGAATTTGAAGAGGTGGACCACGGGGTAAAATTCAGACTTTACCCTCAATATGATCCGCTTTACATGCAGCTTTCAAAGCCCTGTGAGTTTCTTTCCAAGCCCGACTGGTATTACAATATCGAATATATTCAGGAACGCGAGCGGGGCTATGATTATCAGGAAGACTTGTTCGTACCTGGTTGTTTTGAATTTGACATCGAAAAAGGAGAATCTGTCATATTTTCAGCTGGATTGACAGAGGCAGACCCTGACACCCGTCAGAATGCCTTTCAAAAAGAAATTGCAAGAAGAATCCCCAGAAATAACTTTGAAAACTGTCTCAGAAACTCAGCCGGACAATTTATCCGACGGAGAGACGGGGACGTCCGTGTGATAGCAGGCTATCCTTGGTTTGGTTGGTGGGGAAGAGACACATTTATTGCTTCTCCGGGTTTGACCCTTTCTGCAGGGGATTCTGAGACCTTTCTGGAGATCATGGACACCATGTCAAGAGATCTAAAAGGACCTCTTTTTCCCAATATCGGAAGTGGAGACTTTACCAATATGACGTCAATGGATGCACCGTTGTGGTTTTTTTGGTCACTTCAGCAGTATATTCTTTACACAGGAGATAAAAAAACAGTTCAAGACCGCTACCTAGGCAAGCTGAGTGGAATCATCGAAGGCTACAAGACCGGCACCGAATTCAATATCCACATGATGGACTCGGGTCTGATTTGGGGTGGCCAAGAGGGAGTAGCACTCACCTGGATGGACGCCATCACTTCAGATGGTCCTGTGACTCCAAGAATCGGATGTCCGGTAGAAATCCAAGCCCTTTGGTATAATGCACTTTGCTTTTACCATGAACTCACCGGAGATGAAGAATATGCCACCTTAGCTTCGAAAGTGAAAGATTCCTTTGACCGCGAGTTTTGGTCTTGGGATTATGGCTATCTGGCCGATGTGGTGGATGGAGAAGAAAAAGATTGGTCTATCCGGCCAAACATGATCTTTGCTACCTCTTTGCCACATACTATTCTAAGTGAGGAAAAGTGTGACAAAGTGCTGGAAATTGTCAAATCAAAACTTCTCACACCAAGAGGCTTGAGATCGCTTTCTCCTGATGACCCGGGATACAAAGGATATTACTATGGTAACCAAATCAGTCGGGACCATGCTTATCACAATGGTACAGTTTGGGCTTGGTTGCTCGGTCACTTCGTCGAAGGTTACCTCAAGCTACACGGTAAAGCGGCCAAAAACTTTGTGGAGAAAATCATCAAGGGCTTTGATGGAGTAATGACCCAATACGGAATCGGCACCGTAGCAGAAATTTATGATGGAGATGCACCTCACCGACCCAAAGGTTCGGTTTCCCAAGCGTGGAGCATAGCTGAATTGTTAAGAATGATGGACTTAGTCAAAAGAATCTAACTGACTTTTATGAGAGTATTAATGTTTGGATGGGAGTTTCCACCTCATATTTCCGGGGGGTTAGGTACAGCGTGCTATGGACTCGTTCAGGGGATGAATCACCACAATCAGGAAGTCATCTTTGTCGTTCCAAAACTTTGGGGCGATGAAGAACCCCTTGCCGATTTTGTCAATGCCAGTGACGTCACGATCGATTACAGAGAGCGTAAGTTCAAGAAAATATGGAAAAACCTCACTTATCTTGAGGTAAACAGCTTTTTGGTTCCTTATCTGGGGCAGGAAGAATTCAAAAAATACACAGACTATGCCATGCACCACCGCACGGATGTGGATGAGAGTATCTTTTCCAACAAGTTTGAATTCAGCGGAAAGTATGGTAAAAACCTCATGGAGGAGGTATCTCGCTATGCTCTCGTAGGGGCACAGATTGCACGAGATCGAAGTGACTTTGATATCATTCATGCTCACGATTGGTTGGCTTATCCTGCTGGTATCGCAGCCAAAGAGATCAGTGGCAAGCCTCTTGTCGTACACGTACATGCTACCGAATATGACCGGTCTGGAGAATCCGTCAACCGACCTGTCTATGAAATCGAGCGTGCGGGCATGCATGCTGCTGACCACATCGTAGCAGTGAGCCAATTGACCAAAAATATCTGCGTTCGTAAGTATGGAGTTCCCGCAGAAAAGGTAACCGTGCTACATAATGCCGTACTGGATGCCAGCATCATTAAGTCTGCCTATCAGAAAAAAGTACCTGAGAAAATAGTCACTTTCCTGGGAAGAATCACTTTTCAAAAAGGTCCGGAATACTTTGTCGAAGCTGCCAAAAAGGTCATTGATCGCGATCCGAATGTAAGGTTTGTCATGGCAGGATCAGGTGACTTACTCAACAGGATGATCGATCGCGTGGCAGAACTCCGAATGGGGACTAAATTTCATTTTACAGGATTTCTAAAAGGCGATGATGTAGACCACATGTATGCCATCAGTGATGTATATGTGATGCCTTCTGTATCCGAGCCTTTTGGTATCGCACCTTTGGAGGCCGTTCGCCACAATACTCCTGTCATCATCTCTAAGCAATCCGGTGTAGCAGAAGTGTTGAAAAATGCCATCAAAGTGGACTTTTGGGATGTGGATGCGATGGCCGATGCAATTTTTGCCCTGCTGCACTATCAGAGTATCTCCAAGATGTTTAAGGAATTGGGGGGAGAAGAACTCAAAAAATTAAAATGGGAGCACGTCGCTGCCAAACTGGTAACCGTTTACGAAAAAACTTTAGCTCAACGATCATGAGAACCGTCTGTTTTTATTTTCAAGTACATCAGCCATTTCGAATCAAGCCCTACAGGTTTTTTGATATAGGTGAGGATCATTACTATTGGGATGACTACCTCAATAGAAATGTAGTCCGAAAAGTAGCCCAAAAATGCTACCTCCCGATGAATGCCCTTCTTTTGGAACTCATCCATAAATATGAAGGAAAATTCAAAGTTGCATTTTCAATTTCCGGTACCTGCCTGGACCAGTTCGAAGCTTACGCTCCGGATGTACTTCAAAGCTTTCAACAGCTGGTAGCAACAGGTCATGTGGAACTACTCAATGAGACCTATTCTCACTCTCTGGCGGCACTGAAGAGTAAAGAAGAGTTTTCTGAATTAGTCAAGAAACACCAGGACAAAATTAAAGACCTTTTCAACGGATATACTCCTAAAGTCTTCCGAAATACAGAGCTGATCTATTCTGATCAAATTGGCGCGATGGTCGCAGATCTCGGCTATGATGCTATACTGACCGAAGGTGCAAAGCACGTACTTGGATGGAAAAGCCCCAATTACGTCTATTCAAATGCCATCAATCCGGATCTTAAAGTCTTGTTGAAAAACTTCAGACTTTCGGATGATATCGCTTTCCGATTTAGCAACAAGACTTGGGCTGATTTCCCTTTGACAACAGACAAGTTTGTGGCTTGGCTCAATGCTATCCCAAAAGAAGAACAGGTGGTCAATTTATTTATGGATTATGAAACATTCGGTGAGCATCAATGGGCCGAAACCGGAATTTTCGAATTCATGAGGCACCTTCCCGAAGCCATACTAAAAGGCTCAAATTTTTCTTTCTCCACCCCTTCAGAAGTGGCCAAAGGAGCTGCGGCTGTCAGCAAAATCCACGTATCCACTCCTATCTCTTGGGCGGATGAAGAGCGAGACCTTACCGCTTGGTTAGGAAACGACATGCAGGATGAAGCTTTTGATCGCTTATTCGAATTGGAGCGAATGGTTAAAAAAATCGATGATGTAGAGATCAAACGAGACTGGGAATACTTACAGACTTCGGATCATTTCTATTACATGTGTACCAAATTCTTTTCCGATGGATCGGTCCATGAATATTTCAGTCCTTATGACACTCCCTACGACGCCTTTATCAATTATATGAATGTACTGAGCGACTTTATCCTCAGAGTAAAAGCCAAGTTGGCTGAGACTGAAAAGGTAACTGTTTAACCAAAAAAATCCCGGGCCTATCACAATGACCCGGGATTTTGTTTTAGTACGTCATTAAAAGGTATATCCGTACACCTCTTTCTTGGTTGGCTTGTAGAAAATCATCCCGTTTTCAGGATCTGAATCGTAGACAGGCTCTTTGTCATTGAGGACAATTTTCCCGACTTCTTTACCGCTGATTTTGTCCACTTTTACCAGACCTACTCCTTCTCCCACATCTGTTAAGATGAAATTATATACCCCCCTCGAAATGGTGGCCTTGAAGCGCTGATTGGCCGCCTGACCAAATGCCCCGGACATGTCCTCAAAAAATTCCCGTTGAATTCCATACTGCCTACTGATCGAACTTTGGTAACCCATCGGTCCGGTTGTAGCTCCTTCAGCATAAGCATTGGCCGCTGCCATGGCCACCATCGCAACCTGCATGGTGCGGAGAGCGATCCGACCTGCCAAGGAAATTTTTGGAGAAGCCCAATGCTGTTGGAAAAGTACCCTACCGCTTTCGTCAAATCCCATCATATTTTGGCTGGAAGAGAGTACAAAGTTTGATCCTGTATACTCCAAGAAATCAGGAGTTTCTTTTTCTCCAAATTCCACCTTATTGACAATCACTTTCTTTTCACCTGTCACCAAATTGACCGCATAAACTTTTTCATCGGCGTAGAAAAATTCCTGATCCAACGAAGGCTTGGCTCTCAAAACTCCAGGGCCTTTGATCATATCCTTGCTTCCCCATTTTAGGTTTCCTTCAAAATCGATCAGGCCGATACTACCCTCTTCATCCCGATACATGATCCCTGCACCGGTCATTTGATCAATTTGAATTCCTTTAATCTTCTGAGACCACTTTTCCTCACCCGAGTTCTTATCAAGCACAGTTAAGTATTTATCCTTTTCACCTACAGCAATCCCGCGATCTTTTCCCAGGTCAACCACAATGCCTGATAGCTTTTTGGCTGTCCATTTAGTATTTCCGTTTGCAGCCTCCATTAAGGTGAAGTTTTTCTCATCGGCTACAATCACTCCAAAATTTTCAGCTTTTAAGATCGGCGCGTCTTTGGTGGCTAATGGTTTTTCCCAAAGCACTTTTCCCGAACCCAATTCCACTGCTGAAACTACGCCTTGATTTCCCTTTTTCTGATAAAAATACCCCTCAGTCAATCGGATATTGGCGTCAAAAGCTTCGAAGTTGTTCTTCTTATCCGCTACTTCGAAAGTCCAAATCGGGGCACCTGTCTTGGCATTTATTTTTGCGGAGGTCTTCTCACCAATGAAAAGCAGGTTATTGTCGTCTGTCACTACCGGTAAAAAGATCGAAGAATATTGGTCGCTTTCCCAAGCAACTTTACCCGTCTCTAGGCTGATAAATTTGGAAATTTGTACATAAGGTTTGCCAGCTTGATACATATCCACAAAGCTCGCTGTAATCAAAATTGCTTTCAATTCAGGTAGGTAACCGGAACCATCATAATTGAATGTGGCCATTTCTGGACCAATAACTTTGACCACGGGCATTCCGGCAAGTTTTGGACTGATCACCACCTCACCTGTTCTGATGTTGATCACGACGAAGTTTTTAACCATAATGTTATCCGTGTATTTCACCAGAGCAAAATCAGAGATCTTGGGGTCAGTTGGATCTTCCAAAACCTGGATCAGGTCGGCAGTGTAGCCCAATTTTTTTCCATCAGGACCTTTGAGCGCCTTGGCAGAATTGTAGAGATCTTCGTTAGACCAGAGTAATTTACCCGTAGAGGCATCTACGCCGTGGAGTCCCCAATCCGAACTGCCTACGAGCAAGATCTTATTGGGAGTGTACTTGGTCCATTCTACCCCTTTTTCAAGGGTGAGCTTCCATTGGGGCTCTTGAGCGTAGGCCAGTGTTCTTGTGCCCAATAGGATGAGGAGCGCAAGAAATAGCGATTGAGTGGTTGTGCTGATTTTTTTCATGATAAAAAGATTTTTGATCAAAACTAGCTCGAGCACAATCGCTAGGAAATACGCCATTTGTCGTATTTAAATGCAAAAAGCACCTCTTTCGGGGTGCTTTTTGAAATAAAGTGGATTTTTAGATCAATAACTTTCCGAAAGACTGGGAAAGTCTTTGGATTTCACATCCTTGATATAGCTTTCAAAGGCAGTCATCATCACCGACTGCAGATCAGCATATTGCCTCAAAAATCTGGGTTTGAACTCCTGGGTAATCCCAAGCATATCATGCATGACCAACACTTGTCCATCTACATCAGGACCTGCTCCAATTCCGATCACAGGAATATTTACCGCCTCCGATACCTTCTTGGCTAAAGTGGCTGGGATTTTCTCCAACACGATCGCAAAGCACCCACATGCCTCCAGCATTTTGGCATCTTCCACTAATTTATTGGCCTCTGCCTCCTCTTTCGCCCGCACAGTGTAGGTCCCAAATTTATATATGGACTGTGGAGTCAATCCCAAATGTCCCATCACAGGTACCCCTGCGCTCAAAATTCTGACAACAGATTCCTTAATCTCGGATCCTCCCTCCACCTTGACGGCATGTGCTCCGGATTCTTTCATGATTCGGATTGCTGATCTCAATGCTTCAGAACTATTACCCTGGTAGCTACCAAATGGAATATCCACCACAATAAAGGATCGCTTCACAGCTCGCACTACTGCTGAGGCATGGTAAATCATCTGGTCCAGTGTAATCGGCAGCGTGGTCTCATGTCCTGCCATGACATTGGAAGCTGAATCACCAACGAGGATAATATCCATTCCGGCAGCATCAACGATTTTTGCCATCGAATAATCATAGGCTGTCAGCATGGAGATTTTTTCACCGCGGTGCTTCATCTCCTGGAGCGTATGGGTTGTAATTCGCTTCACAGAAGCGGAGGAGTGTACAGACATGGTTAGTCGAGATGAACTGAATATTCGTTTTCGGAAAAATCCACCCGAATGTGTTCATTGAGCGTGGTCGCCAATTCGTATCCGGTGTAATCAGGTCTGACAGGAAACAGACCATGGCTTCGGTTGACCAATACCGCAATCTCCATTTTGTAGATCTCCTGATCTAAAAATGGCTTCATCGCATAGACGAGCGTCTTGCCTGTATTGAGTACATCATCCACCAGTATAATGGTCTTCCCACTGACTTGGAGAGCCTGTGAAAGTTTTACCTCCGAATTGGATACTGCCTTTTTATCCAAAATCACAGCAACTTCTTCAACTTGCAACGGAGATATCTTTCTCAACTCAGAAGCCAGAAGGCTGGCAAGAGAGGTCCCCATACCTGTGATTCCTGCGAATACCACACCCGAAGAGTGAAGGTTGCGCTCGTAAATTTCAAAGGCCATGCGGGTGATTTTTTGGCCTACCTGCTTATGATTAAGTACCTCGCTCATGTTTGATTTTGAAAAAGGAAAATTAGACCAAAATGACGGGCTAAGCAAACCGGTCATCGGTGACTGTCTTCCTCGTGTAGAATATTGAGATAACTCTGGTATCGGTAAGGATGAATGTATCCTTCGTCCAGCTTTTGAAGCACTACACAGCCGGGTTCATTCACATGCGTGCAGTTGTTGTATTTGCATTGACCCAAATACTGCCGCATTTCAGGAAAATAATGAGAAAGCTCAAACTCCTCCACATCCAAGATCCCAAACTCTTTGATCCCCGGAGTGTCAATCAAATCTCCTCCTTCGGGCAAAAAAAACAGCTCCGCAAAGGTCGTCGTGTGAACTCCTTTGGCGCTGTATCCTGATATTTCTTTGGTATTCTGGCCTGCTCCAGGAATGAGTGCATTGAGCAAGGTGCTTTTACCGACCCCTGAGTGGCCGGAGATTAGACTTGATTTTCCCCGAATATGTGGCAAAAATTTATCTCTGATGTCCTGATCCTTAAGTGCCGAAACTTCCAAAACGGGATAGCCTAGGGGTTCATAAATCTCATGTATATCTCGAAGCCATTCTGCTTCATCTTCCCCCTCAAGCTGATCCATTTTATTGACTACAAGCAGGGCTGGAATACCATAACTCTCTACACTGACCAAAAATCGATCAATGAAACCTAAGGAGGTTCTTGGCTTTTTCATTGTTATGACCAAAATCGCCTGATCCAAATTACTGGCGATGATGTGTGAAAAGTGTTGCTTTCGGGTGGACTTACGGATCACGTAATTGTCGCGAGGCAAAATATCCTGGATCACTGCGGTATCCTGGCCCGATTCTTTTTCCATCTCCACCCAATCCCCTACTGCGATGGGATTCGTGAGTTTTAAGTCCTCCTGTTTAAATTTCCCCTTCAGACGCGCTGAAATAATTCGGTCTTCTGTCCTGACTGCATACCAGCTGCCGGTGGATTTGATCACTCTTCCTTTCATAAGCTCTTTTTGGTTGAATGAATATAGGTGACAATTCGGCCAGCAGAACCGAGATTGGAATTAACCCAGTTTTTAGCAGAACTGGCTGCTCTTCGGTAGGTCTCTTCTTTTTCCAATTCAGAAAAAACAAGGAAAAGCTGTTGCTCATTTTCCACGGAAAACCCACATCCCTCCTGTTGAGCCTGAGTAGCTTCCGGAAATTTACTTTCTCTTTTCACCTTACCAAATATCACAGGAACTGAAAATCCCAGTGGCTCGAGGATATTATGCAAGCCTTTTCCAAAAGCTCCTCCGACGTAGGCAATCCTTGCAAACTGATATAGAGAGGATAGCATCCCGATATTGTCAATAAACAAAACAGAGTTGGAATCAGCCGAAGTCCAGCCTGAGTATTTTTTAGAGGCTTGTACAATCTGCTTCGACCAGCGATCCATGGGTTCTGGGTCAAGGTCATGCGGGGCAATGATCCAGCAGTAATTTTTTCCGGAATTGATCAAAGGGATCAGCAGACTCATGTCCTCTTCCCATGCGCTACCCACCACGACGACTGGCCTATCTCCAATCCAGGATCTGATATTCTCCAATGGCTTGGGAGAAGAAGCAGTGGCCGCAACACGGTCAAATCTCGTGTCTCCTGCCAAGCTGACGCGTTGGATTCCGTGTTGCCTGAGTAGATCAAGACTTTGCCGGTTTTGGGTAAAAATCCAATCCAAGTCATAAAGCATTTTGCGGAAAAATCCTCCATACCAGGAGAAGTAAATCTGATTAGGGCGAAAGGAAGCTGCAATCAGGTAACTCGGAATCCCTTTGTTCTTGAGCGATGAAATCAGGTGGTACCAAAGGTCATATTTGACAAAAAACACTTGATCCGGCTTCATAACAGAGACAAATTTCTCCATCCAGCTTTTTCGATCAAGGGGCAGGTAGGTAATGTAGTCGAGATCAGGATTGGGTCGCTTGACGGTATTGTCATAGCCGGAGGGGCTAAAAAAACTCAAGACAACCTTGGTATCAGGCTGATGGGACTTTAACATGGAAATCACCGGTCTTGCTTGCTCGTATTCACCGAGGGAGGCCACATGAAACCAGATCAATTCTCCCGGGTTTTTACTCCTGTACTCTTGGAGTTGGGTAATAATTCCGACTCTTCCCTTCAAAAAATGGCTGACTTTTGGAGAAACCCAGCCCAGGATGGGCAGAAGCCTGGTCACCAATTCAAAGAAGATGAAGTAGAGAAATTTCATTTCTCAAAAGTAGCCAATCCTCAAGATTTTTGATTTTTATTTAATTATTGGTTTGATTTAGAGCCTGAAAAAAATTTTGCAAAAAATTGAATTTAACCTCCATTATTTCAAGTCAAAAATAGGTAGATTCATTGCCCTAGTTTAACATTTTAAGTAGCCTCGTTTTAGTAGTAGCGTATGATTAAGGTTCTATTCGTTTGTTTAGGTAACATTTGTCGATCCCCTCTGGCCGAGGCCATTTTTAATCACAAGATCAAGACCTTAGGATTGGAGCAGAAGTTTAAATCTGACAGTGCAGGCACTTCAGATTTCCATATAGGAGAGCTTCCTGACGAACGAACCATCAAATGCGCCATCAAAAACGGACTTCCCATTCATCATAGAGGAAGACAAGTCAATCGAACGGATTTCAGAGATTTCGACTACATTATTGCTATGGATGACAACAATCTCCGAAACCTCAATAATCTGAAAGTCAGATATAATTTTGCTGATAAAGAAATCTACCTGATGCGGAATTTTATCCCTGAATGGCAAGGACTGCCAGTGCCTGACCCCTACTATGGAGGAGAGGAAGGTTTTGATGAGATTTACGAAATCCTAGACGAAGCGATTGAAGGATTCTTGGATCAAATCAAGGTCAGTCATCAACTCTATGCTTGATCAGCAGCAGCTTTACGAACAAATACTTTTTGAAACACTCGGGCCTCTGACACAGCTCCATGCAGCCAGTCTGATTGCCGCAGGGAATCATAACCAAGGTGTTAGATTGGACACTTCGGATGGTGCATTTTTCCTTAAACTCAACTTTGATCACGAGTTAGATATCCTAAAAAAAGAAGCAGAAGGGCTTTCTACTCTTTCCAAATCCACCTTCCTAAAAGTTCCTATCGTCTATGGGGCAGGCCGGATTGAAGATTACAATTACTTAGTTTCTGAATTCATTCCAAGTGGTCGGCCCCATCCGGAGTATTGGGAAGACCTCGGCCTGGGTCTAGCCCATCTTCATCTAAACCATCATGCTCAATTTGGATTGGAGTACGACAATTTTATTGCATCACTCCCTCAAAAGAATCATCTCTTACCAGATTGGCTGGACTTTTTTATAGAGTATCGGCTTGAGCCTCTTTTGGGAAAAGCTTATTTCGACAGATTAATCCCCTTGGATTTTCTGAAAAAATTTCAAGCCCTATATCCCAAACTGGAATCACTTTTCCCAAGGGAGAAACCTTCCTTGCTTCATGGAGACTTATGGACCGGAAACATCCTATGCGGACCTGAAGGCAGACCTTGTCTGATCGATCCTGCCATTTATTTCGGTCATCGGGAAATGGATCTGGCTTTTTCCCGTCTTTTTGGAGGATTTGATGCAAAATTTTACGAGGCCTATGAATCGATCCTTCCCTTGGAACCCGGATTTGAAGCCCGAATCGGGATATACAATCTCTATCCGCTGCTCGTTCACCTGAATCTGTTTGGTACAGCCTACCTTCCTGGAATCGAAAAAACACTGAATCGCTTTCAATAATGGACTTTCTGATTCGACCCTTCCAACCAGCTGATGCTCCTGCCGTCCGCGAGATCATCAATGATTCGATCCTTCACACCTCTCACAATTACGACTATCATCCCAAATCATTAGAAGAGGTAGAAAGTATTTTTTCTGAAAAAATAAGGGAGGGATTTCCGGTACTGGTGGGAGAAATACAAGGTGAGGTCTTGGCCTATGCCACTTATGGCAAATTCAGGGCAAAACCCGGCTACAGCAAAACGCTTGAACACTCCATCTACCTGAATGAAAAAGCCCAAGGCAAAGGCTTGGGCTCAGAAATGATGCGAAAGTTGATCGAAATCGCAAAAGAACAAGGCTATCACATGATGATCGCCGGCATGGATTCCGAAAATTTAGGGAGCTATCGATTCCACGAACGACTGGGGTTTCGTGAAACTGCCCGCATGCCTGAGGTTTCTTTCAAGTTTGGGAAATGGCTGACTTTGGTATTTATGCAATTGAAGCTTTCTTAGGAAAGATTCTCTGTCAAATGAGGCTAATCCTTGCACCGGTCCGCACCGCCTCGTAGATCGCATCTACAATCACCAAGTCTTTCAATCCTTCCTCACCATCTACAGGAATCAATGGCTTTTTGCCATCCAAAATAATGGCTGCCATCTCGTCCATTTGGGTGGTCTGATGAGTAATGTGTTCCGCCTCGATCGGCCCTTTATTGGTTTTGGCTTGGATAGGACCATATCCGGTAGAAGGCTGCATCTCAGCAAAACCTTTCGTCCCATTAAGGAAAAACTTATCCAGATTATTCATCGAATAGGTAGACAGGCACGAAGCAACCGCTCCCGAAGGGAAACCCATCTGAAACGTGATCGTCTCATCTACTCCCTGCTTAAACTTCACCGGATCGGTCTTCACTTCCTGTGCCTCTACCCAGATCGGTTCCTCGCCCAGCATGTATCGGGCTCCGTTGATCGAGTACACGCCGATATCCATCATGGAACCGCCTCCTGCAAGCTCCCGATTGAGTCGCCACTGGGTAGGATCACCGATCATAAACCCACTCAATCCTTGGAAAAAGAGTGTTTTCCCAAATTCACCGGCTCGTTGTCTTTTGACAATTTCTACTGTTTTTGCTTCGAAGTGCATCCGATACCCTACCATCAGGTGCACTCCTGCAGCTTTGCAGGCAGCTATCATTTCCCGACCTTCTTCGGCATTGAGTGCCATGGGTTTTTCGCAGATGACGTGCTTTCCAGCTTTTGCCACTCCAATGGAATGCGGCTTATGCAATGAATTGGGCGTAATCACATAGACCGCATCGATATCCGGATTGTCCTTGATTTGGTGGTAATTATCGTAGGTATAGCAATTTTTGGCAGGGATGCCATACTTCTGCTTCCAAGTTTCGATTTTGGAAGGGGTACCACTGATGACTCCGACGAGTTTGGCACGCTTGGAGTCCTTCATCGCTTCGGCTACCCGGGTGCCATAGCTCCCCAATCCCATGATGGCGACTCGGAGGACTTTCTCTTCTTTTTCAAAATTCATGGCTGAAAGCGGATCCGCAAAAGGCAAACTAATCGCCAGGGTGGAAAGCCCTGCTTTTTGGAGAAAATCACGTCTTGAGTTCATCGATAGGTGGGTTTAAGGTTAGGTTAACTCTTTGAAGTTAGAAAACTTCAGCTAGGCAAAGCTTTTTGGCTTAGACTTTTCTGCGAACGGCCTGAAAAGTATTTCGGGTGGACTGCTCCAAAAGGACTTGATACCCATCCAAAAGAGAGGGAATTTCCTCCGATTTTTGCTTCAGAATGGTCAGCAGTTCCAAGCCTTCGTTGTATCGGATTTCAAATTCCCCTTTAAGTTGATCCAACAGTTGCTCCAGCTTAAAAAGCTGTGCATCGATCACAATCGAAACTGAAATCGCCGAAAGCTGCAGCATATTTACCCGCAGCTTCAGCGCTTGCAGCTGCTCATAGATTCGGTGGATATGCTTTTCCTCTATAAATGTGAAATCGGTGACTTTGAAACTCACCAAAATCTGTTCTTTCTTAAGCACAATCGTAGGAACTTCATGTGGAGCGGAATGCTCGTGGATTTTGGTACCCGAGGCATCCGGATTCAAAAAAGACTTGACAAAAAGTGGTATCCCTGCATTTGCTAAGGGCTTGATTGTCTTGGGGTGAATGACAGAAGCTCCAAAATAGGTCATCTCAGCAGCCTCACGGTAGCCAAGCTCTTCAAATTTTTGGGTGTTTGGAAAAAGCTTAGGATCGGCATTAAGGACCCCGGGCACATCCTTCCAAATGGTGACTGAACCTGCATCCAAACTCGTTCCCAAGATCGCTGCAGTAAAATCAGAACCTTCTCTTCCTAGCGTTGTTGTCTTCCCTTTTGGATCCTTGCCGATAAAACCCTGTGTCAAAATCGGGAAATTTTCCAGCATGGGCTTCCAAGTGGACTGACAGGCTTTGCGGGTTTTATCCCAATTGATTTTGGCAAAGCGAAAGTCAGAATCCGTATGGATCACCTCTCGGGCATCCTGCCACAGTACGATCAAATTTTGGTAACAGAGGTACTCCGCTACGATTTTAGACGAAATGAGCTCCCCAAAACAAACCACTTGATCGTAGTATTCATCGTAGTTGTCTCGGGAAAGGGGTTTTTCCAGTTGATTCTCCAAAAGAGCGAATAGGTTATCAACTTGGGCAAAAACAGCGTGACCCTCAGGAAACAGTTCCTCACAGATCTCTCGGTGGAAGGATTTTAAAATTGCACTATTCTCAGAAAAATCAAGTCCTTTCAACTTGTTGGTGAGGATGCCTTCTAGCGCATTGGTAGTTTTACCCATTGCCGAAACCACAATGATCAAATTATTTCGCAATCGATTACGGAGAATTTCTGCCAAGTTTTTCAATGCAGCCGTATCTTTGACCGATGCGCCGCCAAATTTATAAATCCAAGTTTTTGACATAAAGAATATTGCCTAATTTCAACTGTATAAACCCAAATTTTGAACTTTTCAAAGAATGAAAACTTCCACCTTCCAGCCCGATCAATCCCATCTGGCGTATTCGGTCGGCATCACGCTCGATCGATTCATCAAACTTAAGCAAAGTGACTTCCCTTTTGCTTCGGGAGAGCTTTCCCAATTGCTCCGTGACATTGCCTTGGCAGCGAAGATAGTCAATCGTGAGACCAACCGCGCTGGCCTTGCCAATATCGGAGGTGCTTTTGGACAGACCAATGTACAAGGCGAAGAACAGCAAAAACTCGATGTGATCGCCAACATCCGATTTATGCGCGCACTCAGCAAAGGAGGAGAAGTCTGCGCCATAGTCTCCGAAGAGGAAGATGCGGTCGTAGACCTTCAAAACAACTCGGGTAAATATGTGGTGGCTATTGATCCTCTTGACGGCAGCTCGAATATCGATGTGAATATCAGCATCGGTACGATTTTCTCCATCTACCGTAGAAAGTCTCCTATCGGCAGCCCCATCCTCCTCGAGGACATCATGCAGCCCGGCAGCGAACAGGTGGCCGCGGGATATGTGCTATATGGCTCTTCGACCATGCTTGTCTACACGACTGGCTTTGGCGTGAATGGCTTCACTTACGAAAACAGCCTCGGCGAGTTCTTCCTATCCCATCCGGATATTCAAGCTCCAAAATCTGGAACAATCTACTCGATCAATGAGGGACTACAGCTGGAATGGGAGAAAGGTATAGCTGATTTTGTCCAATCTTGCAAAGAAATGAAAATGCAGTCTCGCTACATCGGTAGTCTGGTAGCGGATTTTCACCGTAACCTGCTCAAAGGGGGCATCTACCTTTATCCCTCCACTTTGAAAAATCCTTCGGGAAAGCTCAGATTGATGTATGAAGCAAACGCCTTGGCATTTATTATCGAGCAGGCAGGTGGAAAAGCAAGCGAAGGGAAGCAGCGCATTTTAGACATCCAACCAAAAAACCTGCACCAAAGAACTCCTCTCATCATTGGTTCTGTGGAACTAGTCGAGCAAGTTGAACGAATGATGAACCCCATGGAGACCTTGGTCACCTCCTGAGACCACCATTCAAAACTTAATTCTGATTTTTCAAGAATAGGTTTAAATTCGATCCACTTAATTCGAAAACTATGTCTTCAAACAAACATTTTCTTTCCATAGCATTGGTAGCCGGAACGCTCTCCATTTGGACGGCTTGCGGCCCAAAAGAAGCCGAACAGGGAACTGAACAGGAGTTTACCACAGAGACCGAAAAAATGGTCATTAAAGTAGACACCCTCTACAATGAACTTGAAAATCCATGGGGAATGACCTGGCTGAGCGATGGCAGAATGCTAATCACTGAGCGTAAGGGCGAAATCCTGATTTTCAAGGATGATAAATTTACTGGAGAAAAAGTCCAAGGTCTTCCACCTGTCCACAATGTAAACCAAGCGGGTTTGCTGGACATTGCTGCCCATCCAAAGCATGCTGAAAACGGCTGGATCTACATTGCCTATGCCAAGCATTTTGAGGATAGCACAGCTGCAACCACCATCATGCGATTCAAGCTGGAAGGAAATAATGCGGTAAATCAGGAAGAACTGATCGTGGCCGGGCCATCCTGGAAAGGTGGACGTCACTTTGGTAGCCGAATTGTATTTGACAACGAAGGCTTCCTGTATTTCTCCAACGGAGATAAAGGAAACATCCCGATGAATGCTCAGGATTTGACTAACGCTCATGGAAAAGTACATCGAATCAAAGATGACGGCACCATTCCTACAGACAACCCATTTGTAGATTCTGTAGGCGCAGTAGCATCTATCTGGAGCTACGGAAACCGAAATCCGCAAGGTTTATTCTTCGATAAAGCAACCAACACGCTTTGGGAAGTTGAACACGGTCCAAAAGGCGGTGACGAGCTCAACATCATCGAAAAGGGAAAAAATTACGGTTGGCCAGTGATCTCTTATGGTATTAACTATGATGGAACCCAATTGACACAGTTTACTGAAAAACCTGGAATGGAACAGCCAGTTCACTATTGGGTACCTTCCATTGCCACATGCGGAGTTACGGTAGTGAATTCAGACAAATATCCAGGATGGAAAGGAAACATCTTGGTAGCCGCTTTGGCCAAGCAGCACATTGCGAGAGTGGTATTGAAGGACAATAAGCACATCGCTGAAGAAAAATTGCTTTTGGGAATCGGCCGAGTGCGTCAGGTAGCTGAAAGTCCGGATGGTTACATCTACGCGATCACAGAAGCCACAGGCCTATTGGTAAAATTGCTTCCGATTCAATAATTAGTCTTAATGCCCTAAAAAAGGCCTTTTGGGATCTCCAAAAGGCCTTTTTTCATTCTTTTCTGTTATAATACTTTTCAGGGAGGCTTGATTTTCAAACGGTTCGTCAAACCACTCGATCCAACATGCCGTTATATCCTCATCATAAAAACCGATTCCAATGAAGATTTTATTTGGCAATTTTCTGGGCTTTTTGATTTTAGCTCTTTTTTCCACAGTCACTGCTTGTACTCCTTCTGACCAAGTATCCGATCCGGATCCTTTACCGGATTTGAAGTTTACCACCAAGACAGCCAAAATGACCATCAAAGTGGACACCCTTCATAAAGGCTTCCAAAACCCTTGGGGAATGACTTGGATTGGTGAAGGCAGAATGCTGGTAACAGAGAAACGGGGAGAAATCCTGATTTTCAAAGAAGACAAATACACCGGACAAAAAGTCACCGGACTCCCATCTTTCTACACGAATGGTCAGGCCGGACTCTTGGACATCACTGTACATCCTGACTATGCCCAAAACGGCTGGATTTACATCGCCTATGCTAAGCCTGTCAACAGCGGCGGGGCAACCACCATCGGAAGATTTAAATTAAACGGAAACTCAGTGGCTAATTTTGAGGAGCTCATCGTGACCACTCCCGTATGGAACGGCGGCACTCACTACGGAAGCCGGATCGTATTCGACAACCAAAAGTTCCTCTACTTCAGCAACGGAGAGCGTGGCAGCCAAAACAATGCGCAAGATCTCAAAAACTCCCATGGCAAGATCCACCGGATTCATGATGACGGAAGGATTCCAACAGACAATCCATTTATAAACACATCAGGAGCCATTCCATCCATTTGGACCTATGGCAATCGCAATCCCCAAGGCTTGTATTTTGACAAAGCCAACAACCGTCTTTGGGAAGTAGAACATGGCCCAAGAGGTGGAGATGAATTGAATGTGTTGGAAAAAGGGAAAAACTACGGATGGCCAGTGATCACCTACGGAATCAACTACGATGGCACTCTTATCACCAACATTACTGAAAAGGACGGCATGGAGCAACCGGTAAAATACTGGACACCTTCCATCGCAACCTGCGGGATGACAATGGTGACTTCCGATAAATATCCAGCTTGGAAAGGCAATATTTTGGTTGCAGCCCTTGCTGCCACCCACATCGCAAGAGTTGAAATGAACGGAGCAAAGGCATCCGGTGAGGAAAAATTACTGCAGGGAATTGGACGTGTAAGGCAAGTGGCGCAGAGTCCGGACGGCTACATCTACGCAGTTACAGAAGGCACCGGGCTACTGATCAAGCTTTTACCGGCAAACTGAAAAGAGGGTTTATCCCTCTTTTTTCTTTTCAACGATAAAATTCCCTTTAGTGCGCTCTTCAAAGGTCTCCTTTGAAGGAAAGAGTCGGTTAATTCTCCTGCTGAGTTCCAAAAAAGCTACCAATCGTTCGGCAGGCGTAAGTGCCAAAAACTCCTCTTCACGAATCTTGTTACTCGCTTCCTTAGTCAGGTACCGGATTTGCATAGCTGAAAATACGCTAAAATCTTACACAAAGTCCACATCCACACTGAAGGGATACTTCATCAGAAATTGAAGCGCTTCTTCAATAGAAAGATCTTCGAAAAGAACCCGATGGAGATTTTCCGTAATTGGCGCACGAATCCCCACCGTTTTGATAAATGCATCAATAATTCGGATGGTATTCACCCCTTCGGCCACTTCTTCCATTGATTCCAAAATCTGATCCAGTGATTCCCCTTTCGCCAAGCGATAGCCCACGGTAAAGTTTCGCGAATCCACCGAATTGCAAGTAGTCACCAAATCTCCAATACCAGCCAAGCCAATGACCGACTGCACACTTCCTCCCAGTGCCTTGCTTAGGTGCACCATCTCTACCATCCCTCGGGAAATCAGGAGACCTTTGGCATTTTCACCTAACCCCAATCCCGCCAATGCTCCTGCAGCGATGGCAATGATATTTTTCAAGACTCCGCTAAGCTCGACTCCAATGATATCTGAATTTCCATAGACCTGGAATCGCTCGGATCGAAGCAGTCGTTGCCCTTCCAAAATCACCTCATTATACTTACTGGCAATCACTGTTGCGGCCGGTTGGCCAAGACTGAGTTCTTTGGAAATATTTGGACCCGCCAAACATCCTACCCGCACGGCTACAGTTTCCTGAACGATCACTTCGCTCATGGTCATGATTTGGTTTCGCTGTATTTTTTTGACAGTTTCCAAGGTTTCCCCGCTTGGCAGATTTAGCGCCAGGCCTTTTGTGCCATGAACTACCAAGTGGTATGGATGTAAAAATGGCGCAAACGTCTGGGTCACCTCCACAAAAGCGGAAGAAGGAACCATGAAAAACAGTATTTCACAGGATTGACACAGCTCCTCGGGGGAAAAGGTAGCCCGAATAGAAGGAGCTAATTCTCTACCATAAGCAGTATGGTCAGTATTGATTTCGTCAATCACCTCTTGCTTTCGGGCATAGACGAGGACTTCATTTTTTTCAGCCAGCATATTGGCTACCGCTGTACCGAAGCTCCCTACTCCGACTACACCGATCAGCTTGGGTTTAGAAGAGTTTTTCGAGGCCATATCCATGTAGTCTGTTGTGGTAAAAATAAAGCAAGCTCATGTCTTCCGTGACAATATTGCCTTTTTGATCCTTGAGCAAAGGTCGCTTGGCATGATACATCCCCACGTTGTCCAGTCCGTGCGCGATGACTGAATCCATATCTCTCTTTAGATGCGGAGCCATGTCTATTTTACCTTGGGCCTTGAGCTCCGTAATTCTATCCAAAACCAGCTGACAACCTGATTTAAATTCCTCATAATTCAGAGTCAAGTCCTCATCCGGCAATCGAATCAGGTCGAAAATATCCAACTTCCTGTTTTTAGCTTTAATCAGTTCAAACGCTACAAAAGCCACCAGATGTGAGCTAAATACTCGGTTGATCTTATGAAATTCCTCGACAATCCGTTTACCCAGCATATGGGTATATTCTTCTTCCCGCTGCGCATCAACGGTCACTTTTCCTCCTGAGACAAAGTAATCTCGGGTATCAATTGTCCTACCCCATTTATCTAAGCTATTTCCATCCTGATCCACATAATTCCCAAGGACATCCATTGCTCGACCTATAGAAACCGAGATGTCCGAACCCTTGGTAAAGAACTTCAACAGAAACTTGGAGATTTTATAAGAAGTGGAAAACTCGTCGTTCTCCTTGTAGTAGCGCTCTTGTCCTGTGATACTCAAATAGTCTTGAATCAAACTCGGAGCCTCCAGGACAAAGTGGTAATTGATTGTCACAGGGACGATAAAGACTTTACCTGAGATATCCTGAATTCCGCTTTGGTAGTTGGCACGTTGTGCTTCTATAGCAGTACTGAGAAGCCCGAGTTTAAGCCTAGACTCAATCATGCCACTTCGGGAGCGTGTTCCTCCCGGAAAAAAAAGCGAATGGCAACCGAATTGAATCGCCTCTTTGGAGTAAGTCTTCAAGGTCTCAAGATAGAGCGCGTTTTTCTTTCTTCGGTCCACCTTGTACGCTCCTAGGGCGTTCATGAAGTAGGCGAAGATGGATATATTAAAAAGATTGAGACCAGCGCCATAGATAAACGGAGGCATACCCAACACCGAAATGATCCATCCGATCAGAATACTGTCCAAATTGGAAAAGTGAGTAGGAACCATCACAATGGTGCCTTTGGTAGCCAAATCCCGGATTTGATCGGTCTGACCGGTAATCTGAATTTTATCCTGAAGCGTGTATTGGTTACTGAATATAGATTTGAACCCCTTTACACGTGCGGCATTCAACAGTCGGCCAAAGCCAAAAGTGACCATGCTTCGGGTAAACTTGTAATGGGAAGCCTTGAAATTGGACGCAATCTCTTCGGCATATCGAGAGGTAATTTTACTCAACACCTGTTGATAGGCTTCCAATCGCTTGGCTTTGGTCAATCCCGAATCAGTGTTGATTTGGAGAAGGGATGATTTCACCTCACCCCAAAATTCACCTTCATCATCCGGGTCCACAGCCCAAGGATTTTGCTTGATCCGCAGTTTTTCCCGATAGAGGGTAGTTTCGAGTTCTTCCTTAAGAATATCAGGGTTTTTCCCATTCAGGAGCAAAATTTTGGACTCTGCCAGCTCTGCAACTCTTTTTATAAATTCTTTACGTTCCCGGGCCAATTTTACCACAGGCCATTCGTCCTTTTTAGGCAAAATGGGAGCGTACCGATGTTTGATATAGTTCTCCTCCAAGTGGTGTCAGGGTTGATAAAAGGCCTCAAAGATAAGTAAAAAGACCATCCCAAGGGTTCATTGAAGGGATGGTCTTGAAGGTCATTGCTTTGATCTGGTGAAAATCGCCACAATTGCAGAAGTCAATACTCCCATAAAGGCAGCAAAGATCAAAGACTGCTGAATATAACTCATGAGAGAAAAGTGCATTTCGGCTTCCTCTTGGGTCATTTGACCTTTTTCTACCGAGAGCTTTCTGATATTTGGAAAGTATTCGGGTGAAATGTACTCATGCGAAATGTACTGACTCAATGGAGTCAAAATCACCACCACCAGCGTAAGTAGCAGCCCTGAAATCAAGCCTTGGAGGTAAGTCATTTTTCCCTGGTAATCAGTTTTCTTCTTGTCTCTCAGCGCCAGGACGTACAAGGCAATGGCAATAGGTGCATAAAACATCGTGTAGGTTGCGTGCTGATCCAGCAGCTCATCATGCCAACCGAGGCTTTTCTCCAAAACCATCCAGATCAATCCGGATAAAATGAAGAGGATACTCCATTTGATTTCGATTTGAAATTTCTTCATAGTGTGAGTGTTAAGGTGAATGGAGGAATTAACCCTCCCTTAACAAATTACAAAAAATGCCTGAACGATTTTCAATTGAGTGCGTTTCACATGCTGTGGTCAAATAAACCCTTGTCTGTGCCGGAAAGCGTATTATTTTTACGGCACCATACCCTGATGAAACTAGACCTAAAACAAATACAAGTCCCCATTGAGTCCGAAATGGCTCAGTTTGAACATAAGTTTCGGGACTTTATGAAAAGTAAGGTCAAGCTCCTCGACCACATCACCAATTACATCGTCAAGCGCAAAGGCAAGCAGATGCGGCCGATGTTTGTTTTTTTGACGGCGGGGGTTTGCGGTAAAATCAATGAATCCACGCACCGTGGCGCTGCCCTGATCGAGCTACTCCATACTGCATCCCTTGTACACGACGATGTCGTGGATGATGCCAACTACCGCAGGGGATTTTTTTCGGTGAATGCACTCTGGAAAAATAAAATTGCTGTCTTGGTTGGGGACTATTTGCTCTCCCGAGGCTTGCTTTTAAGCGTAGAATATGGGGATTTTGATCTGCTGCGGATCGTATCCAATGCTGTCAAAGAAATGTCAGAAGGAGAGCTCTTACAAAGCTACAAAGCCCGAAAACTCGACGTGGATGAGGACATCTATTATGAAATTATCCGCCAAAAAACAGCAAGTTTGATCGCATCTTGCTGTTCGGTAGGAGCATGCAGTGTGGGAAGTGACCAAGCCACAATTGAAAAAATGCGACTTTTTGGAGAAAAAGTAGGCATTGCATTCCAAATCAAAGATGACCTTTTTGACTTCGGAGATGATGAAATTGGTAAACCTGTGGGAATAGATATTAAGGAGAAAAAAATGACTCTTCCCTTGATCTATGCCCTTCGAAATGCAGATTGGCTGACCAAGCGAAAAATCATTTACCTCATTCGTAACCGCTCTGAAGACAAAAAAGCGGTCAACGAAGTAATCGACTTTGTAAAGAAAAGCGGAGGGTTAGAGTATGCCAAGGAAAAAATGAACGGGTTCTACCAAGAAGCCTTGGCTATTTTGAAGGAGTTTCCTGACTCGGTTTACAAAACCTCCCTTGGCGACCTGGTAAGCTATTCTATCGAGCGGAGAAAATAAAAGTGGAGCCTGAGTCTGCACTTTCGAATTCAAATTTTTAAGCTTATATAACTCGCACCGCCTTGACGAACCTACGGGTGTAACTGGGCTGCTTGAGACTGGAAATCATCACTTTCATTTCCTTACTCGAGGAGGCGTGAATAAACTCGCTTTCCATTCCTTTTGGATCAGTCACGATCCCGATATGTCCGATGGCATTACGAGTTGGACTAAAAAAAACTAGAATATCTCCCTTTTTCACGGTTTCGATTGGAACTTCTTTGCCAAAATCAGCAAACTGAGCGGAAGTCCTAGGGACTTTGATTCCAAATTCTTGATAGACATAATAAACGAAACCCGAGCAGTCGAAGCCTTTGGAACTCGTGCCTCCATACACGTAGGGTACATCCAGGAAAGTTTTCCCAAACTGCTCCAGACTATCCCTTAATGGGGTATCGGCTTCCACTGAGTCAGACTTTACTGGTTCTATGGTTTCAACCGAGATTTCTGCTTGGCCTTTGTAGGGTTTTGTTGGAAACCGAGAAGCAATCACTCCCAAGATACCAAGAAGAAGCACTGCCGCTATAGAGATTTTTAGAAAGATGGTTTTATTGAAATTCACCATGTGGAATTGGATGGAAAGCAAAAGTCCAAGCGAGTGTAGACTGTCATTCAAGGACTTATTCTTGGCAAACTGCCTCCAAAAATAAATCGTTCCAAAACTACCCTACTTGAAATTTGATGTTGTGATGTTAGGTAATCTCAACTTTTGGAAAACACGATAGCAATACATTACCCATCCAACTGAATTTTTGGACTTATCTTAGAGGAAATACCTTACGACCATGAACAAAGTCCTTGGCTTACTCCTGATCTTCTTTGTTTTCCAGCAAGCGGGGTTCACCCAAACCTATTCCATCCCTGAGAGCACCAAAAGAATCGTTTTTCTCGGCAACAGCATTACCTACAATGGGAAGTTTGTTTCTTACCTCAACGCTTATCTTTCCTTGAAGTACCCCGAGAAAAATCTGGAAATCATCAATGTAGGCCTCCCCAGCGAAACGGTCTCCGGGCTTTCAGAGGCAGGTCATGCAAACGGGGAGTTTCCCAGACCTGACCTCCGGGAACGGCTGGATCGGATTTTGAAACAACTCGAGCCGGATTTGGTGATTGCCAATTACGGGATGAACGATGGGATTTACTTGGCTTTTGATGAGAAGCGATTTGATGCATTTAAAAAAGGAATGGCTTGGATGCATCAGACCGTAGAATCCTCCGGTGCAGAAATCATCCACGTCACCCCTCCGATCTACGATGAGCGAAAAGGGGCCGCCTATGCCAATGTACTGGACATCTACTCAGATTGGCTGGTCAGCTTACGCTACACCCAACACTGGAACGTAATTGACCTCCACTGGCCTATGCGAAGAGAATTGGAGGAAAAGCGAAGTATAAACCCGGATTTTGCTTTCGCAAAGGACGGAATCCATCCCGATGAATCAGGGCACTTTTTGATGGCAAAAACTCTTCTTACTGGCCTTGGAGAAAATGTAAATCATGCCAAAACCATTGAAGAACTGCTTTCTCCTTTTCCCAAAGGAATGCAAGTACTCGCCCTCATCGAGCAGCGCCAAGAAATCCAAAAACTGGCTTGGCTAAGTGCAACGGGACACCTTCGCCCGGGAATCCCGACAGGACTTTCGCTGGAAGAAGCTCAGCAAAACGTAGTCGGGCTTAATCTTCAGATTCGTAAACTGATTTCTCCCTAACCTATTCTCGGAAAGTCATCTTCAGATTTTTCCACTCTCCTAAATCAAAAAAGCCGGCTTCACACCGGCTTTAGATTACTTCATTGGCTTGATGGTCTGGATTTTCCCATCAGGAAGATGCGTTAGTTCGGTCATTTTGATGTTGCGGAGTGGCGTTTGACCTGAGAGTTGGGTATCGTGGTAAAAGAGGTACCATTTCCCCTGAAACTCTACAATCGAATGGTGATTGGTCCAGCCTTCTACCAGCTCTAGTACATTGCCCTGATAGGTAAATGGCCCATAAGGATTGTCACCAATCGCGTAGGCAATAAAATGCGTGTCGCCCGTGGAGTAAGACAGATAATACTTCCCGTTGTACTTGTGCATCCAAGCCGCCTCAAAGAATCGTCGGGCATTATCCCCTGCTTTGATGGGCTCACCGTTTTCGTCTAGGATGAGGAGTTCACGGGGCTTTTCTGCCAATTCGGTCATCGTGACTCCGAGCTTGGCGATGTAGGGCATCAGGGCTTTTTCCTCCGGAGCAGGAATCCCGTCAGTTGGACCTTTTCTTCCGGCTACTAATTTCTGGTCCTCATACCACTGAAGCTGTCCGCCCCAAATGCCTCCCCACAGCAGGTAATACTCCGCCCCGTCCTGAAATGCGGAGGGATCCATGCTGAAAGTGCCTTTGATGGGTTCCGGTTCGGCTTTGAAGGGACCTTCCGGCCGATCAGAAACAGCCACTCCGATTTTGAAGATGTCCTGTTTGTCTTTTGCAGGGAAGTAGAGGTAGTATTTTCCATCTTTCTCGGCCGCATCCGGCGCCCAAAGCTGCCGACCTGCCCATGGCACATCCTCCAGCTTAAGCGCGACACCATGATCAGTGACGGTTTCTCCGGGACTTTCCATGGAAAACACATGGTAATCCTTCATGTCAAAGTGTGACCCCATGTCATCTTGAGCTACTTCGGTTTCGATATCGTGGGATGGATAGATGTAGATTTTGCCTCCAAAAACATGAGCAGAAGGATCCGCTGTGTAGATGTGCTCGACCAGCGGAGCATGTGTAAATTTCGAAGCGGTGGAATCAGCTTCAACAGTCTGGACGACCTCTTTAGGCTGTGAGCAGGCAAATCCTGCCAAAAGCAGGAAACTGAAGTAAGGGATGGATTGACGCATGGTTAGATTAGGTTTGAGTCAGGTCTTGAAAATAGTGAAAGGACTTCTACCTTTAAAAAGGTCCAGAAAGAGATTGTTTGATTTTCCAAAATGAATATACCTTTGATAGTATCAAATGATACTATCAATGAAGCCTCCCTATGATATCACTCCTGAGATTTTGAAATGGATAAGCTCCATTTCGGAGAAGATAGGCGAGGCAAATGCACTTTTTCTGAGCAAACCTTCTCCCCAACTCAGGAAACAGAATCAGATTAAAACGATCCACTCTTCTCTTCAAATCGAAGGAAATACCCTAAGCGAGGACCAGATTACAGCACTTTTGGAGGATAAACGGGTGATTGGGCCGCAAAAAGACATTTTGGAAGTGCTCAATACAGTTTCTCTTTATGAAAATTTGGATTCGCTGAAATCTACTTCTGAAAAATCCTTCCTCTCTGCTCACGCCACTTTAATGAACGGATTGATCGAAAATCCAGGGAACTATCGAACTCGTGGTGTGGGAGTAGTCAAAGGCTCACAAGTGGCACATCTCGCCCCTCCTGCTGGAAATGTCCCCGGTTTGATGAAAGATCTTTTTAAATACTTAAAGGATGACCAAGAACTTGTCTTGATTAAAAGTTGTGTTTTTCACTACGAAATGGAATTCATTCATCCTTTTTTGGATGGAAATGGTCGGATGGGAAGGCTTTGGCAGACCGTAATTCTAAAGGAAAAGTATCCTGTCTTCGAATCTCTGCCATTTGAAACATTGATCCACAAAACACAATCGGAGTATTACGAGGCTCTAGCGTTGAGTGACAAAATGGGGAAACCCACGGCTTTCATCGAGTACATGCTTCGAATTCTCGATGCAGCATTGGAAGATTTGCTTCGCTTCAAAGGAAAAACCATCCATCCGGAAGATCGAATGACTTACTTTTTATCTTTGGGTAAAAGCCCTTTCACCCGAAAAGATTACATGGAAGTGTTTAAGACCATCTCTACAGCTACGGCAAGCAGGGATTTGAAGAAAGCGGTGGAGGAGGAAAAACTTAGGGCAGAAGGGATTGGGAATAAGACTTTTTACATTCTCAATCCAACCTCTCCAAAAACCCCTTAAACTCTTCAAAGCTTTTTCCCATCGGGATCACCTGTTTTTCTCCTTGCAGAAAAGCAGCTAATCGCTCCGGTAAAATCAATTTTTCTCCCAAAGCTTCCTCGACGACATCCCTGAATTTACCCGGATTGGCGGTCTCCAGAAATACTCCAGCATAACCTGGATTTTCAGCCATAAAGTCTTTCAAACCCAAATACCCCACTGCCCCATGCGGATCGAGGGTATAGCCCAACGGCTGCACAACTTGAATTGCCTCGACGGTTTGCTCATCCGAGTAGAAATAGCCTTTGACATGTTCCCGAAACAGCTCCTCATCGCCTCCATACAGGGCCTGAAGTCTTGGAAAATTGCTTGGATTTCCCACATCCATGGAATTGGAAACCGTAGGAATCGAAGTTTGAGCCTGAAAAGCTGCACCATTCAGGTAGTCCGGAACCACTCTGTTGACGTTGGTGGCAGCCACAAAGTGATCGATCGGCAAGCCCATCCGCTGTGCCAAAATTCCCGCTCCGATGTTTCCAAAATTCCCGCTTGGCACTGCAAAAACGACCTTTTTACCCTTCTTTGGCAATCGGGAATAGGCATAGAAGTAGTACAGACACTGTGGAATCCAACGGGCAATGTTAATTGAATTGGCGGAGGTCAAGAGCAACTTTCGGTTTAGCTCCTGATCCAAAAAGGCCTGCTTCACCAGCGTCTGACAGTCATCAAATACACCATCTACTTCCAAAGCGGTAATGTTTTGGCCCAAGGTCGTAAACTGCTTTTCCTGAAGTGGACTGACTTTTCCCTTCGGAAAAAGGATAATCACCTCCACCCCTTGAACGCCCAAAAAGCCATTGGCAACGGCACTTCCCGTATCTCCGGAAGTAGCGACCAATACACGAACTTTTTGGCTTTGCTCTCCTACCAGCATGCTCATCAACTTCGAACAAAACCTCGCCCCAAAGTCTTTGAAGGCCAAAGTCGGCCCGTGAAACAGTTCCAGACTGTAGACATCCTCCTCCACCTTCACAATTGGTGCATCAAAAGTCAAGGTATGATCGACGAGTTCGTGGATCTGCTTTTCACTCAAATCCTCCGAAAACAAGGCCCCGATCACGGCATATCCGATTTCCCGGAAACTCATTTCCGACATCTTCTCGATGAGTTCCTCTGACAAAACAGGAATCCGCTCGGGCATGTAGAGGCCATTGTCCGGTGCAAGTCCTTTGATGACCGCTTCGGAAAGGGAAACTTTATGATCAGGATTGTTGGTGCTGTAGTACTGCATTCGATTATTCCTTTTCCGCCAACAGTCTCACAATTTTGCAGTCGACTGTTGACCGTTGACTGTTGACAATTCTAGTTATTCGAGGACAAAAGCCCCTTTGGTATTGATCGCAGAGTGGTAGGCGTCCACACCGAGACCGATGGAGTCGTACACTTGCTGGGCTGCGTCGATGATGGATTGGACGGTTTTTTCTCCTTTGGATAAGGCGAAAAGCGTCGGGCCTGAACCCGAAATCCCCATTCCCAGTGCTCCGGCAGCTTTCACTGCTTCTTTCACTTCATAAAATCCGGGTATCAAAGTAGCCCGATAAGGCTCCGCAATCACATCCCGAAGGGATCTACCAATTAGTTCGAAATCCTCCTGAAACAGCCCTGCGATCAATCCGGCCACATTTCCGGATTGGATGGTGGAATGCTTCAAAGAGACGCTATCGCGCAAAACCGATCTGGAATCAGAAGTCTTTAACTCAAAATGCGGATGCAAAAGCGTACAATGCAAGCCCTCCGGTACATGAAGCTTGATCACATCGAGGGGATGGTAATCCCGAATCAGGACAAATCCACCCAGCAAACTCGGGGCAACATTATCCGCATGTCCGGCACCGCAGGCGACTTTCTCAGCCACCATCGCAAAGGGCAGCAGTTGTTTTTTCTCAAAAGGCTCGCCCAAAAGGCGATTGGAAGCGACAAGTGCAGCGACGGCACTAGCTGCACTCGAACCCATTCCGGAACCTAGCGGAAGACCTTTTTCGAGGTAAATTTCCATTCCAACTTGATGACCTAACTCATCAAGCATGGCCTGAATAGCTACCGCACAGGTATTTTTCTCGGCCTCAAAAGGCAACCTTCCTCCATCACCGGTAATGGAAACAACCTGCAAGCCGGGTTCTTTTTTCTCCCTCACCTCCACCACATCGCCCATAGCATCGATTGCAAATCCAAGAATATCGAATCCACAAGACACATTGGCGACCGTAGCCGGCGCAAAAGCTCTAACCGAATTCATTACTCTCGGGTATAGTTACCGATTCGAATCACGTCAGCAAACACTCCGGCAGCGGTCACATCTGCCCCTGCACCCGGTCCGCGGATGATCATTGGACGGTCATGGTAGCGATCCGTGGTCAGCAGGATCATATTGTCACTGCCTTTCAAACTGGAGAAAGGATGAGATTCAGGCAGGGACTTCAAGCCTACTTTGGCTTTTCCTTCTTCGAGGGTCGCCATAAAGCGCAGTTTTTCTCCCTTGGCTTTGGCATCAGCAAGAAGCTTCGCAAAGTCAGCATCGTGCCCTTTGAGCTTTTCAAAAAACTCATCCACCGATTGGGTGTGCTGACAATCAGCCGGCACCATGCTCTGGATAGTGATATGGTCAAATTCGAGTTCCTGCTCTGCTTCACGGCCGAGAATCAAGATTTTTCTGGCCACATCCATTCCACTCAAGTCATCACGAGGATCTGGTTCGGTGTAGCCTTTTTCTTTGGCGACTTTGACCACTTCGGAGAAAGGCGCTCCGTTTTCAAGTTCGGAGAAAATAAAATTCATCGAGCCACTGAGCACGGCTTCGATACGGATCACCTTGTCTCCGGAAAGCATCAAATCCTGCAGGGTATTGATGACAGGAAGACCCGCGGCCACGTTGGTTTCGTAGAGGAATTTTACCCCTCGGCGTTTAGCAATTCGCTTCAGCGATCGGTAATTATCCATGGAAGACGAATTGGCCTTCTTATTTGGTGTTACGATAGCGACTTTGGCCTCCAAAATACGGGCATAGGTATCTGCCACCACCTGACTGGCGGTACAGTCCACAAAGACCGAGTTGGAGAAGTTCATCTCTTCCATCTTGGTGATAAACTTGTCCATATCCATCGGCTCGTCGGCCTCACTGAGTTCATGAGGATGCTTCAGGTCAAAGCCATCTTCGTGAAAGGCCATGTATCGGCTATTGGCCATGCCGTGAATCTGCACATCGAGCTCGTTGTCATTCAAAAGCTTGTGCTGCTGATGCGCGATCATTTTCATCAGGGCCTTTCCGATCAATCCTGTGCCCACCAAAAAGACGTGAAGCACCTTGTTTTCAGAAAGGAAAAATGCCTCGTGAAGCGCGTTAAGCGCTTTTTGCAAATCGGGCTGAGGAATTACCGCAGAAATATTCAATTCTGAGCTACCCTGAGCAATGGCTGCCACGTTAATGTTGTTTTGCCCCAAAGCGCGGAACATGCGGCCTGAAGCTCCCGGGTTTTGTTTCATATTTTCACCCACGACTGCGACAGTTGCCAGGCCATGTAGTAGGGAAACCTGATCCATTTCACCGGATTTGATTTCATAAAAAAACTCACGCTCGATCGATTCCTTAGCCATGTAGGACTCCTGAGTTTTGATCGCCAAGCAAATGCTGTGTTCGGAGGAAGCTTGAGAGATCAACACGATGTTGACTTTGGCTTCTGCCAAGGCTTTGAAAACCCGGCTTACGGTCGCGCCACCTTCGATCAATCCTGCACCCTGAACAGTCACAATGGAAATGTTGGACATTGAGCTGATCCCTTTGATCAGGGCTCCATGGCTGACTTCCCCGTTGATCAGTGTCCCAGGATTTTCCGGCTCAAAGGTGTTTTTGATGTAGATCGGGATGTTTTTCTTCATCGCCGGCTGCATCGTAGCTGGGAAAATCACTTTGGCACCAAAGTGCGAAAGCTCCATGGCCTCGTTGTAACTCAGCTGTGGAATGGTAAAAGCGGTATACACCAGCTTGGGATCCGAGGTCAATACCCCGGAAACGTCAGTCCAGATTTCCAGATCGGTAGCTTCCAAAGCTCCTGCAAAAATGGCTGCGGTGTAATCAGATCCAGAACGACCCAACGTGGTGGTCTCTCCCTTTGCAGTAGAAGCGATAAATCCTGTAATGACTTTTACCCCGTCGTTTTTGGCGAAATACTCCTTAATCTGAGCATTAGTAATCTCATAATCTACACGGGCCTGACCAAAGCGATCATTGGTACGGATGACATCACGCGCATCTACAAACTGCGTTTTGATGCCTTTTCCCGCCATGGCTTCAGCTAAAATGAACGCAGAAAGGCGCTCTCCAAAGCTGGCCACATAGTCAAGAGTCCGAGCCGAATTTTCTTTGATCAGAAAAATGCCGTGGAAAAGGTCCTCCAACTCTTTGAATCTCACCTTGACATAGGTCATGACGGTGGATTGATTTTGGACGGCAATGAGCTGACGGACGATGTCCAAGTGCTTTTCCTCAAGGGTTTGAAGCAGGTCTCTGTAGGCCTGATCGCCTTCACGGGCAAGTCTTGCAATGGTAAGCAAGCTCTCCGTAACTCCTCCAAATGCGGAAAAAACGACCGCTATTTCATGACTTTTAAGCTTGTCTTGGAGAATAGCAAAGACCTTTTTGATGTTTTCGGGGTTCGCTACGGAAGAACCTCCAAACTTGATAATTTTCATAGTAAGAATAGATTGCTGGAAACTAATATCTGGCCAAAAAAGGCCTCAGGGGCGGGTACTCAATGATCACGACGGGTCACCCCGTAATCATCGTGGTCATCATGCCTGTAGATGTCATCAAAAAAGCAGCTGCCTCGCCCGTCATGCGGGAAGGACCAGAAAAACCATACAATTGAGCTGCGATTACCATAGGTCGGTGAATTGACTTGACAATCTTACAGCGAAAAAACCGATCGGCCAAAAGAAAATTCAATCAATTGAGATTTTTTTAGATATTTTTCACTGAATAGTCTTAAAAATTGCTCTTTTGACAATTTTACCCAAAGAATATTTTTCGAAAGTCAAAAAGAACCTTGGGATCAAAAAATACAGGATTGACAAAAAATAAAAACGCTCATCCTTCCAAAATGGTCTATGGAAACGATGAGCGTTTTGTATTGAGAGCGAATGGTATTTAGGCCAGTTCTTCGATCACCTGCATTTTACCTCGGAAATTGATTTGTTCTTTTTTCTTCTTTCCAATCAGGAGTTCTCCCAATGGGGAGTTTTTGCTGAGTAAAAACACTTTTGCATCATCTACCTTGATCTGACCGATGCTAACAGCGAGAAGGAACCATTCGGTACCCAATTTTACCAATGCGCCTTCCTGCACGGTCGGCGGCGTGTCTTTGATGGTATTTAATCGGTACAATTCTTCCAGGTCCAATTTACTCTGCTTGATTTGCTTTTCGAGTGAGTTGAGATCTTGGGTCATCGTTTCACGGCTGGTTTCATATTTGTCTCCGGCACTGTTTTTTTCCTCCTCAAGAATACTCTCGATGATATTTTTTCGCTCCTCAGCCAAAAGGGTTTCTTTTTGTTTTAGCTGATCGATGGCAGTTTGATAGACTTTCGCTTTGAATTCGTTCATAAAATTTACTCTTCACAAGGTTCTTTTCTTCGGGTATCGATGATGTAAACGATTTTCCAACCATCAGCCATTTTGACCAACTGGAAGGAATTGACTCCACAGTGGCTGAAATTGCCATTGACATAGAATCGATAGGGAGTCCAAGCTGATGCCATGGTACCGTCTACTTTGATTTGATAATCCAAAATACGCTCATCCAAGGTCGTCTCAGCAGGCGTAGATGCAATTCTTTTGACAAAATCTGCCACCGAATTGCTGCCTACTGTGCTACCTTCTGGCTTTACTTGGACGGTCTGCATGAGTCCTTCTTGATAAAATGCACCCGCTACCTGCTCTGCATTTTTTGATTTCATGCCTTCAAAAAGGCTTCGGATGACATCCTCCACAGCTTTTTCTTCCGATTGGGAAAAGCCCGACAAACAGAACATAAATGCCAAAAGGGCTGATAAAATCAATTTCTTATACATACTTAAACTCCTCCGTAAAGTTTGAATGTCATCTGTCGTAACGCTGGTGTATTTACTGCATAGTGCATGGCCTCGGCAATATCCGCAGGATTGACCCACTTACTTGCATCGGCCTCCGGCATAGCTGCTCGATTGGCGGGTGTGTCCATAATGCTTGGGACAAACACATGAGTCCTGATATCTGTTCCCTTCACTTCTTCAGCGACTATTTCTGAAAGCGAAATGACCAATTTTTTACTCAATGAGTAGGCAACTGTTTGCGTAGCATCATGTAGTTGTAAAGCTGGCCGAGCTCCTACAAATAAGAAAGTTCCGCTTTGCTGTTTTTTGAACAATGGAAGAAAGCCACTGACCATCGAAAATGCGCTAAAAAAATTGAGCTGAAACATTGCCATTAGATCCTTTTGGGTAGTAGTCTCAAGTGTCCCCATCGCAAATCCACCCACAATCATGGCAATAGCATCCAATTCTCCATATTGAACTTGGTACTCTCTGACGAATTCAGTGACTGCTTTCTCATCAGTCACATCTATTTCATAGGTGTCGTCTGCTTCTTCGGACACTTCATTGGCGTCAGGCCTCACCAAAGCGATCACGTGATAGCCTTCACGCTTGAATTTTTCTACCACAGCACTGCCAAGGGCACCTGCCGCTCCGGTTACGATTATATTTCTGCTCATCAGTCCTTCTAATCCGTCCTATATTTGCTAAAATTAGCCTTAATTTTTCGATTGAACGATGAATCACCTCAAAAGCAGTATCCGCATCAAGGAAAATGTCCGCCGAAGAAACTTTGCATTCAAACTAGTTCTTCTGATTATTCTTGAAATTTTTTATGCAGGGGACACCTTTTTGAGGCCTTTTCTCGAGCAATACGAAATTTTAACACACATCATCCGGGCCTTGATTTTCCTGTTGAGTGCCAATCTGATTTTCTCCCTAGGAAGATTTATCACCCTGAGTATTTACTTGCAGCAGCGTGAGGAGACTAAAGTTCAGCCGAATTTTGTGATCGGAATTGACAGGATAGCGACTCTTCTCAATATGCTTGCCGTACTAATTTCGTTAATGCTGGCATTTGGGATCCGTCCTTTGGAGTTTTTGACGAGTATAACTATCGTGGCCGCGGCCATTGCCCTACTCACCAAAGATTACATTACCAATATTGTCAATGGCTTGATTATGATGTTTTCGGATCAGCTGGAGATTGGGGATAAAATCCAAGTGGGAAGGCACATTGGGTTTATCAGAGACATTACTTTGATCAATTTGGTCTTAAAAAATGACTCAGGGGAGATCATTCTAATCCCCAACTCGATGGCCTTGACCACAGATGTGGTGAATTTTTCAAAAAACAATACCCATCAGGTCATATTTGACACGGAGATATCCTCCACTACGGAAATATATCTGAATCAATTGGAGGAAAAATTGGAGGAAGTGCTGGAAAAATACCCTGAAGTTGTGATCAAAGAAGGAGCTCAGTTGAATATTCTGGAAAGGAAAGCGGATACCATTTTGGTGAGGTTCCAGTTCCCGATCAAAACAGGAGAAAAACCCACCGAAATTCAAGTAAAGAAAGCGCTAAACCAAGCCCTCATCGACTGGAGACATGAATTACGACAAGCCTAATTACTTTGATTTGGTCTACCAAGTAGTCCGCGAGATCCCAAAAGGAAGGGTAACAAGCTATGGTGCCATCGCCCACTACCTAGGCCTGAAAAGTGGCGCTCGAATGGTGGGATATGCCATGAGTGCATCCCATGGTTTGCCTGATGTACCGGCACAGCGTGTAGTCAATAGACAGGGATTGTTGACAGGAAGGCATCATTTTAGCACACCCACTCTCATGCAGGAACTGTTAGAATCGGATGGAGTAAAAGTGGAAAACGACCAAGTGGTCGACTTTGAAAAGGTCTTTTGGAATCCTGAGAAAGAGCTGGGTATCTAAGATTTTTTCCTAACCAGATACAATCCCAAAAACATCAGGGCTCCATTTAAAATCAAAGCCTCAAAGCCGAATTTGTACCCCCAAAGCCATTTTTCTGAATTTGAGCTGACCATGAAAGTAAGCAAGGGAGCAGCCACTGCCAGATAGGGCACCCAGTTGTCCTTGACTTGAAATTTAGTAAAAAGCCCAAAAGAATATAGCCCCAGCAAAGGCCCATACGTGTATCCGGCAATGATAAACACCGAATTGATCACACTTTGGTCGTTGAGCCAATAAAAGGCCAGGATTAAGAAAAACATCAAGCCTGTAAACGCGATGTGGACTTTTTTACGAATTGACACCCGCTTTTCAGGAGCGTAGTTGCGTTCGATCTGGAGAAAATCGTAACAAAAGGAGGTCGTCAAAGCGGTCAATGTGGAATCTGCACTAGAATACGCAGCCGCGATGATCCCCAATACAAACACAATCCCTGTAAAAGAAGAAAAGTGCTGGGTGGCTAACAATGGAAAAAGTTGGTCTGATTTGGCCGGCATGGCTATACCTTTTGTCTCTGCGTAGAGATATAGCATCACACCAAGCGATAGAAAGAGGATATTTACGACCACCAAAATGATGGTAAACCAAAACATGTTTTTCTGAGCATCTCCCAAGGTGCGGCAAGTCAAATTTTTCTGCATCATATCTTGGTCGAGACCTGTCATGACTATGGTGATGAATGCTCCTGAAATAAACTGCTTGAAAAAATTGGTGCCGGCCTTCCAGTCCCAGTTAAAAATCCTAGATCGATCATCCTGAGCCACTGCTGAAATATAGTCTCCAAGGCTTTTGATCTCAAGGTCTTTTCCGATGAGTATGATCGTAATGACCACCGAGGCAAGCATAAAGGCAGTTTGCAGCGTGTCTGTCCACACGACAGTTTTGATCCCTCCACGGTGGGTATATAGCCAAATCAGACCAACGGTGATCAGGACAGAAACCCAAAATGGAATACCCAAAGAATCAAAAAGGATCAATTGCAGTACACTTGCCACCAAATACATCCGTAGAGAAGAACCTAAAGCGCGTGACAGGATAAAGAAAAAAGAACCCGTTTTGTAGGACCAAAACCCAAATCTATCCTCCAAGTAGGAATAAATAGAAACTAAGTTGAGCCTGTAATAAAGGGGTAAAAGCACCTTGGCAATGGTGAAATAACCCAAGGTATATCCCAATACAACCTGAAAGTAAAAAAAGTTACTATTTCCGACTTCTCCGGGAACCGAGATAAAGGTCACGCCTGACAGAGACGCGCCTATCATGCCAAAGGCAACCAAAAACCAGGGAGACTGCCTGTCACCTGTAAAGAAAGTGTCTGCGGTAACTTTGCGTGAGGTAAACCAAGAAATCAAAAAAAGTAAAAGAAAATAGGCCGAAATGACCAAGAGTACAACTTGGGGATTCATAAAGCAAGGATCTGACACTCGCTAAGTTGCCCATTATTCTTAATTTTGCCAAATGAACCAATTCAGCATGCCTCTTCCGGAACTAGAAGAGATCGAACTTCTCCTTGAAGAATTGATCGATCAGGATGCACTCGATCTGATCGTGTTCAATGATGATGTGAATACCTTTGAGCACGTGATCCAAGTGTTGATAAAAGTGTGTAAGCATACTCATGAACAAGCAGAGCAATGTACACTGATCATTCACTACAAAGGCAAATGTTCAGTGAAGAAAGGTTCCCGCGAAGAATTGAAGCCCATGTGTGAGGCTATCTTGAACGCCGGTATACAAGCTGCCATAGTTTAATTTTCCCCCAACTTGAATTTCCCCTCCAAATTAATCGAAGATGCTGTCACAGAGATTTCTCGTCTTCCTGGTATTGGCAAAAAGACAGCTCTGAGACTTGCCTTACATCTGCTCAAACAGAATGGAGCCGTGACAGAGGCGCTAGCCTTGGCATTGACAAGGATGCGTGAGGAGATCAATTACTGTAAAACATGTCACAATATTTCCGACCATGAAGAATGCAGTATTTGTCAAAGCCACCGGAGAGACCGTTCTTTAGTCTGTGTGGTCGAAGATATTAGGGACGTATTGGCCATTGAAAACACCAATCAATATCAAGGACTTTATCACGTATTGGGAGGAGTGATCTCTCCCATTCAAGGAATCGGTCCAGAGGAACTTAAAATTGAAAGCTTGCTTTCGAGAATTACTGAGGGGGAAATCCGAGAAGTTATTTTGGCCCTTTCAGCTACGATGGAGGGAGATACCACCTCTTTTTATTTAAGTAAAAGACTTAAGGACTCCAAGGTGAAAGTCAGTACAATTGCCCGCGGCATTCCAGTAGGAGGTGAATTGGAATTTACAGACGAGGTTACCTTGGGCAGAAGTATATTGACGAGGATAAATTATTCTCAGGATTAAAGAAATTATTTGGTTCAAACCAATCTCAGTCTATATTTGCACCTCGAATTGGGGGATTAGCTTCCTGAAATTCTTCGGGACTAGAGCGTCCCGATGGCAATCGGGAAGGTCAACGGTTCGAATTCAAAAATATAAATGGGGGATTAGCTCAGTTGGCTAGAGCGCTACACTGGCAGTGTAGAGGTCATCGGTTCGAATCCGTTATCCTCCACGAAGGCAGGCTATTAGCTTGCCTTTTTCTTTTTAAGATTTTTGTCAGTTATGTATTTCGTCTACATCCTCTTTAGCACCAAGACAAACAGGTATTATATCGGTTCTACAGATAATATTGAATCGCGATTGAAGCACCATAATGCAGGGTCAACACCTTCTACAAAATCCGGTGCACCTCATTGGAAGCTGAAATATATGGAATCGCTAACTGACCGGACTGCCGCTTTGAAAAGGGAATTAGAAATCAAAAAGAAAAAAAGTAGACGATACATCGAATGGTTGATTAGCATCCCGAAATTCTTCGGGACTAGAGCGTCCCGCTAGCTAGCGGGAAGGTCATCGGTTCGAATCCGTTATCCTCCACGAAGGCAGGCTATTAGCTTGCCTTTTTCTTTTTAAGATTTTTGTCAGTTATGTATTTCGTCTACATCCTCTTTAGCACCAAGACAAACAGGTATTATATCGGTTCTACAGATAATCTTGAATCTAGATTAAAACACCACAATGCAGGAGCTACTCCTTCTACAAGATCTGGCGCGCCTTATTGGGATTTCAAATACATAGAATCACTAAATGACCGCACTGCCGCATTGAAGAGGGAATTAGAAATCAAAAAGAAAAAAAGTAAACGATACATCGAATGGTTGATTAGCTTCCCGAAATTCTTCGGGACTAGAGCGTCCCGCTAGCTAGCGGGAAGATTCCCAAGAATCTTTTGGACAGGCTAACGGTTCGAATCCCTCACTTTACCGGAAATGCGCTACTAATCTCCACGCAGGTCTTTCCTAATCGTAAAAGCATTACCTACTTTCTACCAATTTAATACGCTTGAATACCCCTCAGGTCAAAGTCAGGTATGCATAACAATTGCCCTCAAATAAATACAACAGTGAAATCTAAATTCCCAGCAGGTAGGGATCGTTCTTATTCTTGAAGTACAGTTACCATTTTAGAAATTAAAATAGCACACAATTTTTATTATAAAGGCCCATCACTCTGACTAGAGATAGAAATAGATTAGAGAATTCTATCTACAAATAGAAATCAATTTATTTTCATTATCTCTATTTCGTCTACCTGTAAAGAGGATCTATAAAAAACCCTATATAAAATACATTTTTAATACATAGACCTACAAAAAATATGGCAAAATCACATCAAAAAAGCATATAATCGCTTGTTTTCCAATTAAGTAGGATGATGCTTTTTAAATTTAAAAAGCATCATTTCCTTTTCAAATTTCAAGCCGGTTTACAGATCATAAGCACTTTATTTACATAATGTTGTATTTTATTATCAATTATAATAAATGCAATTTTATGCATATTACATAGATCAAAAACTACTTCAACCTTATAAAAAAGCGTTTCATTTTTTCAAAAAATAGCATTTTGAATAGCACTTCACTTACACATCAATGCCATTTACAAGGACTTAATATAAGTCATTATATATTTATGTAAGATTTCTGCTCTAGAAAGGAGGGAAGTAAAAATGAGACGCTACATAAATATAAAAAGCTTTATACTAATTACTCTAATCAGTATTTCAACTGCTTTTTCTGCTGTACTTTTTGCTCAATGTTCCCAGAACAACATCGTTGTAACCGGTTATCAGCTTAGAAATCAATCGGGACAAGTATTTTCGGTAACTGACAATTATCAATTAGGACAACCAATTTCGGGAGAGCTCTGGGTCAATTTTGGAGGTTCAACCACCAACGGATACAATCTGACCATGTATTATGATGTCTTTATCAATGGTAATCAATCCTCAAATGACCAAGTAGATTGTATATTCTCAGGAACTCAGATTCAACAAAATGTTTGGACCAAAGTGAGGAATATTTCATGGAATTGGGGGGATGTCATACAAATCAGAGACATCTTTATGTATTGGGAGACTGGTGCTGCAAAACCCAATACTACTTGCAATATTGTTTTGAAGAATAATGTGAATGCACAATGCTACAGCAACCCAGCAGGATATACCGCTGCAGTACCTCTTTTTCCAAAATTCAACTTTGCCTCAAACGGTATTTGTAAAACCAGCATTCAATTTACCAGTCAAACCATAGGGGGCACTCCTCCTTACAACTATTCATATTCTTGGGATTTCAACAATGACGGAATCATTGATTCCAACTTGGCTAATCCGCTTTACAATTTCCCTAGTACTGGTACCTACCCTATACGAATGACTGTTAATGATGGTACCTCCATCACCACCATTACCAAAAACATCTTTATCGATCCCAACTTTGGAATTCAGGTGAATATTTTCCCGACCAAAGTGAATGAGAATACCGGTATCATTTACGTCCAGAGTGTGACCGGAGGTACTGCGCCCTACTCCTACTCTTGGGTAGGACCAAATGGATTTACCAGCACCAGTAAAGACATCTATAATCTAGCTGACGGACTGTATCGATTGACCGTGACTGACTTAAACGGATGTACCCAAACTGTAGAATACATCATGGATGTGGCTTCTGTTTTGGAGATCTACTGGAAAGCTGTGGAAGTCAAAGAATCCCGAGCCAAAGTCGGAATCAATTGGCAGATGAACAGTGAAAAAGAAGGTAGCGTTTATGTGATCGAACGCAGCTTTGGCAATGCCAGCAGTTTCCATGAAATCGGAGAAGTGAATGGAAAAGGAAATTCTCAAGACCCTGTAGATTATTCTTTCTCAGATGAGACTTTCCCAATGTTTGAAGACCTTATTTACTACCGAATAGTGCACATCTCAGGCGATACCAAAACCTATTCTGAAGTGAAAATGGTGAAAAGAGACCCTGAGGTGAAGCCAGATGGTAATTGGATAGTCTACCCCAACCCAAGCCGTGACGGAAATGTCAACCTCAAATTCATCAACGGAAATCTAGCCTTCGGTGAAAAAATCCAAATCCAAGCAATCAACGGAGGGAACTTCGTCAAGAATATTGAAGTGGTAATAGGCTACGATGATGCCTTCATGCTAGATCAACTGATCGGGCAGCTTCCTTCAGGATTGACCCTTTTGAGAATCCAATGGAAAAACCATTCAGAATCCTTTAAGCTTATCCGATCTGAATAATCAAATAGCACAGGTTCTCAGAGCTAATTTTTAACTTGGGTCTTAAATCTATTGCTATGAAAAAGATTTTTTTGAGTCTATGCATCGCCTGTTCACTGAGCAGCTGTGCTTGTAATCCAGAAGATATGATCCAGTTTGCCTTTTCAGGGATGGAAAGTGTTATCGGAGAAGGATTTTTACCCTCCACTGAAATTCAATCCTTGGGTGATTTTCAAGGAATGAGTGTGCAGCTAGGCCAATCCTCAGAAAATGGCATCTTGGAATCAGTGATTTTCCTGAGATTAGAAAATGGCGATCCCGACAAACTCTCAGGTCAACGAGAGATTCTGGCAAGAAAATGTGCGGAACTCTACCTCAGAGATTTTGAAAAAGCCAGTGATTACCAAAAAATCACGATTCAGTTTGTACAAACTGATCCCAACGACCCTCAAAACATGGCTCTTGAAGAATACACGTTTGAAGTAAACGATTTTTGATTCCCCTATAGAGCCCAAAAATTTCACCTACCATTATCCCAAGAATCATGAAATTCAAAGCGATTTGCTCTGATGTGGATGGGACTCTACTCAATTCAGAAAGAGACCTTTCTCCAAGACTTAAAAATCTAATCAAATCACTTTCTCCAGAAATTCCGGTCATATTGGCAAGCTCACGTATGCCTGATGCCATGAGACATCTTTTGAAAGACCTGGGCCGAGAATCTGATCCCATGGTAGCCTATAATGGCGGGCTAGTTCTTGATGGAAAGGGAGAAGTCCTGGAATCAGTAACCATCCCGTTGGTCCTTGTGAAATCCATCATCGAATGGACCAAGAAAGCGGAAATTCATATCAGCTTATTTCATGGAGAACATTGGTACGAAGCCAAAGAGGATTATTGGTCCAAGAGAGAAATCCAAAACACCAAAGTCGATCCTACCTGGATGCCAACGACCGAGGTGTTGGATCTTTGGACAAAAGACAATCTCGGAGCCCACAAAATCATGGTGATGGGAGAATCAAATGACATCAGCTGGTTATTTGGCGAGCTCCACCTTCATCATGGAAAAGAGCTCCACCTGTACCGTTCTAAGGATACCTATATAGAAATAGCTCCAAGGAAAATCTCTAAGGCAACAGGATTGGAGGTCTTGTTAAATGCGAGATTTGATTTTGGGTTGGAGGAGGTGATTGCCTTTGGCGACAATTACAATGACATTGATCTGTTGCAAAAGGTAGGTTGGGGTGTCGCTGTAGCCAATGCAAGACCTGAAGTCAAAGCGGTGGCCAATGAAGTCACACTCCATCACAAAGAAGACGGAGTAGCTGAAACCTTATCTCGAATTCTTGAGTCCAAAAAATAAGGGGCTGAATCATTTTCAGCCCCTCCATGCATTTATTGGTAGTATAAATCCTTACTCCAACCCTTTATCTCTCATCTTGGCAAACTCGTCAAATCGTCTGAAGATCGCAACTGTGAAGCCAATCAGCATGACGATGGTACCAATCCAAAGAACATTGATATATGGCTTCACGATAGCCTTCATCACCACATAGTCTTTTTGATACTGATTGACTTTGAAGACAAATTTGTTTTGCTCGGGAATAATATTCTCCAAACTGACTTTTAATCCCAGCTCGGTATCTATGACGGGAAGCTTTCCTACCTGATTATTTCGGATGATGAAAGTTGGCTCAAGCACTTTTTCCACATCATAATCCAACACACGCAACTTGGCTTTGACCGCCACGTCACCCTCCTGAAGGGTGTATCCTTCTATTTCCTTGAGTACCTCTGCCCCGTCAAAATAAGTCACAAAGTCAGCGATGTGAAACTGCTCTCCCGGCGACACTTCATAATTTTCATCTTCTTTCCAATCCGGATCGGCATAATCATTCATTGCCGCCACATAGGTATAGAGGTCACGATTGAGGTAGATTTTGGAGTCTGGAGAAGAAATCAACCCTCCCATTCCTTCATTGAATTGGGACATTGGGGAAAGCGAAAACTTCAAGGTCTCATTTTGCAAATAATCGATTTTGAAATAGTCATTTTCCTCCAAAACCAAGGTTACCACATCCCCCTTTTTGAAATAGTCCTTGTAATCGGCCAATGCGACCGCTTCGTTGACATTGCCGGTTGATTCTAAAAGTTTGGCAGGAACATATTCAGGAACACCCACCACTTTTTTCTGGCGACCACGATAAATAACTGTGTAATCCTTCATCTGCGTGGGCTTATTGATCCAAAGTAGCACGTGCTCTTTGTTCATTTCATCTTCCCAGCTATTGCTATAAGTCAACCCGGACATATTGATAGAAATGACATCAGAATACCCGGAGCTAAACATGATACCAATCAAAATCATCCCTAAACCGATATGAGCTAAGGAGCCTCCTGCCAACTTGAAGGTGGTCTTTTTGAAAAGTCTTGCCAAAATCACGGAGTTGGCCACGATCGTAAACATCCCCGCCAAAACGATGATGATGTATTTCCAATCGTAAACTTTAGCCAAAACAATCACCAAAGCAGAAAGCAAAACAGAGATGACATAAGGGGTTACCAAGGCATCTTTCAAAGCCTTTTTATCCATTTTTTGCCACCAGAAAAATTGGCCCACCGCTGTAAGCAAGGCAATCACCACTGCAAACCAAAGCTGAAACTTGGTATAAAACTCTACTTGATCTGCAGGGGGTGCCATATTGGAAATACCACCGAAGCTCTCTACCAAGGCATTCCATGCCGGAATAGATGTTGGAAGAATTACTTGAAATGCCATTAATCCCAAGGTCACTGCCCCAAGGAAAATCCAGAACTCTCTGGAATAAACAGAGGCTTCTTTTTCGGAAGTAGGAATATGCTTCCATGCTCTCGCGGCAAGAAAGATGGCAATCGCCATAAAGAACAGCATGTATAAAAGCAGCTGACCGGATAGCCCAAGATCGGTAAATGAGTGTACAGAAGCATCTCCCAATACGCCCGAACGCACCAAGAACGTGGCATAGAGCACCAAAATAAAGCTCAGAATCACCAAGACAATAGATGTCTTCAGGGCGGTAGCACTCTTCTTAAAAGTGATCATGGTGTGGATCGCCGCAACCAAGATCAACCAAGGCACATAGACTGCATTTTCCACCGGATCCCAGTTCCAATAGCCTCCAAAGTTCAAGGTCACATAGGCCCAATAGGCGCCCATGATAATCCCCATTCCCAAAATCATGGCCGAGAAAATCGCCCATGGCAAAGCAGGACGGATCCACTCCGAGTATCTTTTGGTCACCAAACCCCCAATCAGGAAGGCAAAGGGAATCAAGGTGGAAGCATATCCCAAAAACAGCGTCGGTGGATGGATAACCATCCAGATATTTTGTAGAAGAGGATTCAATCCTGTACCGTCTTCAGGTACGAAATCAGGGTTGAGCTCAAAAATCGGAGCCTGAGTCGCATCTCTCAAAAGAATAAACGGTGAGCTTCCAATTTTCAAATCGCCAATCACCACACCCATAATCATCGAGACCAAGAAGGCTTGCACCAAAGCAAATACCACCATAACCGGTGCCTCCCAAAACTTGTTGGTGTGAATCAAAATCACACCCAAGACCACATTCCAAAATGCCCAAAGAATGAATGCACCTTCCTGCCCTTCCCAGAAACTGGAAATCATGTAATGAACCGGAAGCGCTTTGGAACTGTGAGAATAAGCGTAGAAATATTCGTAGCGGTGATTGTAAATAATCTCAAAAAGAGAAAATGCGATCATCGCTGTAGATGCCGCGTGAATATAAAAACTGATCCTGCTAAATCGTCTCCAGCTAGCTTTATCGATCTCGTTGGCCTGGAAATATTGGATATAGGCAAATGCCGAAACTAGCGCACTGACGAAAGCCACGATAGTCATCAAATGGCCCAAATTACCCACAAAGGTATTGATCATGATTTTTTACTTAGTATAAGTCAACCTCACATTCCTGCCGCCTGCACATCAGTCTCCTGATATTTGGAAGGACACTTCATCAGGATTTTATCAGCCACGAAAATATCTTTATCACGGTAGGATCCAATCACCACCACCTGCTCCGAACGCTGAAAATCAGCCGGTACAGGTTCATTATAAAAGACCTTCTGCTCGGTACCCTCATTGTCTACCAATAAAAAAGTAAATGAAGTCTTGTCTTCTCGGACTTCGATTCCTTCAACTTGGCCGGTTTCATCTTTTTTCAACTGCCCTACCACATGAATGGCTTTATCTTCTCCGTCTTCTTTCATTTCCCAAGCGGTGCTGAAGCTTTCGTAGCTACTCGCATCTCCTATAGAGGTCATGATGATGACAATTGCGATGGCAATTATTCCAAGTCCAATGATGTGTCCTTTTTTCATAGACAAGCAAAGTTAAGAGGGTAGATTTTTTTCAAGTTTGGAGATCCTTCGATCCGTGTTGATCACATACACGGTAATTCCCGCAAAAATGATTGCGATCACTCCCACCAACACATAAATTTTTCCTTCAGCACGCATTTTATCTGCCATTTCCACCGAATTATTAGCATAATCAGCTTCCGTAACCGCGATTTTTTCCTGGGCTAGGGCGCTCAGAGAAAAAACCAAAAGTGCTATTGTCACTATCTTTTTCATGTGTATTTAAATTGTTTTTTTAGGCCATATGGAATCTTGCCTGCTTAAGAACCATGTTGTATTAAACACACGTGTCATGCTCGATTTCATCTTTCAAGAATTTATCAGTCTGTCTTCAAGTACTCGTTCCGCTCTTCGGACTCTCACCCGAACAGTCGCAATCCAAGTACCCAAAAGGGTCCAGCCAATGATTGCAGGATAGAAAACCATTCTGAGCTTAGAGTCCAAATCATAAGCATTGAAACCGGGATTGCCTCCATTACCCGGATGAAGGCTATCCGTCAACCTTGGTAATACAAATATCAGGGGAATGAAAGCCGCAAAGGCGAAAATATTATAAACTGCACCTATTCTTCCCCGTTGCTGAGAATCTGTGATAGATCCCCTCAAGATCAGGTAGGCAAAGTACATCAGCAGACCGATGGCCGAAGCGTTTTGCTTAGGATCTCCACTCCAGTAATCTCCCCAGGTAAATCTTGCCCAAAGCATTCCCGTGACTATTCCCAACACCCCAAACAAGATGGCCGCATTGGTAAACTCCAAGGCCATGTCGTCATGTTTCAAATCATTGCTTCGGAGGTACTTGATGCTGTAAACTACTGCTACGATCAGCATCAAAATCATTCCAAACCACATCGTCACATGAAAGTGAAGGGCTCGAATGGTCTCATTGAGAATAGGAAGACGGGGAACGTCCAGCAATAATCCTGCAATCAACGTGTACAACAAGAGTCCGATAGTCAGGATTTTCCACCAGGATTGGCGCATAGTCGAGATTTGCTTATTCAAGGGCAAAAATAGGGTATAAGTTCCTGAATCTGCTTCTTTTTCTGATAAAAGGAATGAAGCAATCAGAGAATAATTACTTGTTTGATGGATCCTCTTGTGAAGTTTTGGGGTGGCAAAAATTCCAATTTTTCGATTTTGAAATTTTTCAATTTTCCAATCCTTAACTTTGCCCCGTGGAAAATCAAAAAAAAGACATCCGTAAATTCAGTTTGGCTGAGCTGGAAGAGTTTTTCTTAGCGCATGGAGAGAAAAAATTCCGGGCCAAGCAAGTCTATGAGTGGCTCTGGAATAAGTCTCTCAAAAATTTTGACGAGATGAGCAACATCTCACTTTCCACTAGGGAACTGCTCAAAACCCACTTCGCAATCAACCACATTCACGTGGATCTGATGCAGCACAGCAGTGACGGTACCATCAAAAACGCGGTCAAGCTTTATGACAACAAGATTGTCGAGTCAGTACTCATCCCCACGACCAAGCGAATTACCGCCTGTGTCTCTTCTCAGGTAGGCTGCAGTTTGGACTGTAATTTTTGTGCTACGGCTAGGTTGAAGCGGATGCGAAATCTCAATCCGGATGAGATATACGATCAGGTAGTCGCCATCAAAGACGAAGCCGAAACTTACTTCCAGCGTCCCCTGACCAATATCGTCTTCATGGGAATGGGTGAGCCGCTTCTCAACTACAACAATGTCATCGAAGCCATAGACAAAATCACCTCACCCGAAGGACTTGGCATGGCACCAAGGAGAATCACACTATCCACCGTTGGCATCCCCAAAATGATCCGAAAGATGGCAGATGATGAAGTGAAATTTAATCTCGCCATCTCTCTCCACTCTGCCATCAATGAGACCAGATCCCGTCTCATGCCCATCAATGACTCCAATCCGCTCGAAGACCTTGCCGAATCACTGAAATACTGGTACCAAAAGACCAAGCGTAAAGTCACCTATGAGTACGTCATCTGGCAGGGTGTAAATGACGATGAAAAACACGCAAAGGCCTTGGCCAAATTCTGCAAAATCATCCCTTCAAAGGTCAACATTATCCAATACAACCCCATTGACGAAGGAGAATTTCGCCAGGCAAAACAGGAAGCGGTGGAAATGTACGTTCGGGTGCTCGAATCACAAGGAATCATCGCAAAAGTCAGAAAATCAAGAGGTCAAGATATCGATGCGGCCTGTGGTCAGCTCGCCAACAAAAATGAAGTGGCTCAACTAGCCACCAATTAACATTTTTTATTTGTTTCAGATGAGAACCTTAGTTTAATTACGGTGTATACATCCGTAAACCTAAACCAACCCAAATTTTATGAGAGCCTTTTTTTTAGCATTTTTTCTCTTTTCATCTATTCAAGTCTTTGCTCAGAATGAGCTGCCAGATCGGATCCAAAACTACCTAAACAAGTATCAAGAGGATTTTCCGGTAGAAAAAGCTTACCTCCATCTGGATAAACATACCTATACTTTGGGGGAAGATCTTTGGTTTAGTGCCTACTTGGTCGCCGGGGGCACACAAGTGCCTTCTCCGATGAGTAAGACACTTTATGTGGATCTGTTTGATGGAGATGGGCTGTTACTTACCCAAAAAATGATTCTGATTGAAAATGGGAGAGGCGCAGGGGATTTCAAAATTCCAAATTTCGGAAAGGCTGGAACCTATCAAATCAAAGCCTATACCTCCTGGATGAAGAATTTTGGAGAGGAGTATTTTTTCAGTCAAAACATTCAGGTGATAGATGGCTCAGGAGGATCTTTTCTTCCTATGGTCAATTTCCAGGAAATCACTGTTTCGGAGGGAAAAATCAGATATAAACTCACTATCCAGGCAGTCAATGAAAAAGCAGAACCCCTTTCCAACAAAAAACTTGACGTACGGGCCATTGGGAGCAATGAAATCCTAGCCTCACAGCAAGTACAGCTAAATGCTAATGGGGAGGTGGAATTTGGTTTTTCAATACCTGAGAAAGTTCATTCTTCCCAACGATTGGAGCTCATCTTTGAGGAAAATGAAAATTATCCGGTCACCCAATCCGTACGTCTGCCTTATGCATTCCAGTTTGCGGATATTCAGTTTTTACCCGAAGGAGGAAACTGGGTAGTTGGGAAAAAGGCAAAGTTGGCTTTTAGAGCTGTTGATCCAGATGGATTACCAGTGCCCTTGTCTGGCAGTATCGAAGGAATCCCCAACACTGAATTTTCTTCCAATTTTGCCGGGCTAGGCAAGGTCGATCTTATCCCCACTAGTGAACCACTAAATGCGGTGGTGGAATCGCAGAAATTTGGAGAAATAAGGAAAATCCCTCTTCCTCAGGCAGCCTCGTCAGGCCTGAGCATGCAAGTTCAAAACCCCGAAGAGGGTGCTTTTATTTCTGTTTTTGTGCAAGGCAGCAATTTTGATGAAAACCTGCTTTTGGTGTCACATACCCGGGGAATAATCAATTACCTGATCAAAGGATCCTTAGCAAATGGGGTGTGGGGAGCGCGTATTCCCAAAAAGAACCTCCCCTCTGGAATCAATTCGATCACGGTACTCAATCAGGAAGGCAAACCTCTGCTTGAACGCTTGGTTTTTATCACAGCCCAAGATGCGCTTACCTTGGAATTAGATACTGATTCAAAGATTAATTCCAGGGGAAAAGTAGAGTTAAACCTCAGCTCAGCATATTCCAATATTCCTGTTACCGGAAGTTTTTCAATAGCGGTGGGTGATGGAGATCAAGTCTTGGAAGAAAGTGATCTCTATGGCAACCTGTATTCTTTCCTATTGTTGAGCTCAGATCTCAAAGGAACTATTTACAGCCCTGGAGTATATTTCAAGGACAACAAACCTGAAACAAAAGAGGCTCTTGACTTAGTCATGCTCACACACGGTTGGAGTAGGTTTACATGGAAAGATGTAAGAGAAGAAACCTACCCTGACCGAGGATTTTTTATAGAGCAAGGCATATCAATTAAAGGCAAGGTCAAGGAGCAAAGTCAGACCAAAAAGGGTCTTGCTGGTGGGAAAATAAGCGCGATGATCGGAGAAGGTATTGAACTGATCACAAGTGGATTCGGACCCGAAGGATCATTTTTTCTGACTGACCTGCTTTATCAGGATTCGGTCACAGTGACCCTGACAGCGGAAGACCAACGAGCACGATCTTTTGTAGATATCGAATTGATCCTACCTGAGGCACAATTTAAAAGCATCCCTGGTAAATATCCCACCGAAGTAGCATGGCCAGCAGGACTTACCTCCACGGTTCGGGAACGTAATCTGATGCAGGCTTTGGTAACGGATTCCAAAATCATTGACTTAGAAGGTGTCACAGTCGGAGCTAAAACTCTTCAAGAAGAAGAAACTTCGGTTCGAAAGCTTTATGGAGAAGGAGATGCCTCTATCAAACCGGACAAAATCCCCGGAGCGGTGGCTTTTGTCAGTGTCTTTCAGATGATCCAAGGAAGAGTAGCCGGTGTTCAAGTCACCTACAATGGTTTCTCAGGAAGCGTATTGATCAGGGGGTCAAATTCATTCCAATCGGGTTCAGAGCCACTTTATTTATTGGATAATGTTCCTGTAGATGCCGCTACATTCGGTCAAGTGAGTCCAAGAGATGTAGAAAGTATAGAAATATTCAAAGATCCTGCCCGCACGGCAATATTTGGTTCGCAAGGTTCAAATGGAGCCGTGGCAATCTACACCAAATCAGGCGCTGGGATTCGATACCAAAGCGTAGGCGGTACACTTGTCACCAAATACGGCGGGTATGCTACTCCAAGGGAATTTTACTCCCCAAAGTATGATGAAAAATCTCCGGCTACCGCTGTGACAGACAAACGAGCCACACTGTATTGGAATCCGTTGGTCAAAACGGACGAAAATGGAAAGGCGGCTTTTTCTTATTTCAACTCAGACTCAGCCAAACGTCATCTCATTGTCATCGAAGGAATGGACAGTCTGGGTAGGCTTGGAAGGATGGTCAAAATCCTGCAATAATTTGCTAAATCAGCCAAAGCCATCTACCTTTTTCCCAAAAAACAGAATCAGATGAAGAAACTTCTTTTACTCCTTTTGCTCGGATTTGGTACCATTTCCCTAACTCAGGCACAGACCCAAGGAGAATCTCGGTTGCACGCCTTGGGGCAATATGGGTTAAGATTGAATGAACCGGGCATCGGACTGGGTTGGGAATATTTCTTTGCGGAGAAGTTTGGCTTTATGCCCAACTATACACGGATTTTTCCCAATGTGGGCAATGCAAGTAACTTTAGCGCGGATCTTCGATATTACCTCTCCACCGGCAAATCCCAAGTGTATGCTATGACTGGATACAGCCTAACCAGTGAAAATCCACAACCCGGATCGGCAGGTACCCGACGAAATCAAAGCGGTGCTAATGTCGGGGTAGGTGCAGTAGTTCCCATCGTGGAATGGGTAGCTTTGAGCACAGAGTTTAAGTTTCAAAGTCAGGGATTTCGGCAGACGTATTTCCGTTTTGGGTTGGCTTTTCCGCTTTAATCCTTGAATTCCTTTCAAAAAAGAGCGGCTTTCCATCGAAGGAAAGCCGCTCTTGCTTTGACTAAGTATTACTTTTTGCTGAACTCGAAAAGTTTCCTTTTTTCCTCTTTGCTTAGGCCATCATAACCCTTATCAGCAATTTTATCAAGAATCCGGTCGATTTCCTCCTGGGTAATGAGCTCTTTTATAGAAGAAACTTCCGTCTCTGCTTTTTGTGTTTTAATTCGGTCAAAAGCTCCAGCAGAAGATGTAGAGGCTTTTTCCCGTCGATAGCTAACCTTCACTTTACTCTTCCTTCCACTGAAAAGATTCTCAAAAACCATCCCTACTTTTTGAAGAGGCACTCCCCAATCCATCCCTCTTCTCAACTGGACAATATAGAGATAGCCTAACAGGGCGCCTCCAAGATGGGCGATTTCCCCACCGGCATTGGCACCAATCGAATTGGCAAAGGATAGAATCACGTAAAACGCCGCGATATACACAATCTTGACCGGACCGAGAAGCAATAGAAAAAAGGTGGTATTGGGAGTCAAGGTAGCCGCACCTACGACCACGGCAAAAACGCCTGCACTGGCACCCAGCATCATGGAAGAATCTACCGACGAACTGAAATAAGGGGCAAGATTATAAATCAACACATAGAAAACCGCTCCAAATAATCCTCCCAAAATGTAAAGGTTGGCGAGTTTCCGACTGCCTAGGTATTGATGGATTAGCAATCCAAACCAGTACAGAAAAAGCATATTGAACAAGATGTGAAAGACACCTTCATGCAAAAACATATAAGAAAATACAGACCAAGGCTGCGTGGCCAATTTAGAGAGTGAGGCAGGCATCATGAGGTATCGCAAGCCGGCCTGATACCACTCACCAAAGCCTCCTATTGTCATAAAAACCCTGACAATCAAGACAGAAAAAAACACAATCAGGTTGATCGCGATTAGCTTGTAAAGGCTGTTATCGCGGTACTTGAATGCGTTTCTCAAATTGTCCCAAAAGCTACCGTACATATCAATAGAAAGAGTTTCTGTCTTTTTTCCAATTGTAAACCAAAACTGCTCCGATCAGCAGACCACTCAAATGTGCAAAGTGTGCGACATTGTCTGTGGGACTGTTAAGCAACACATTGTAAACCGTGTAAAGTCCATAAAACAAGACCAAGTATTTTGCTTTGACCGGCATGGGAGGAAAAAGCAAAAAGAGCTGGGTATTGGGAAAAAGCATCCCAAATGCAACCAAAATTCCGAAAAGCGCACCCGAAGCTCCTACCATGGGCTGGTTGGCATGCAAACTCAAAATCGCACTTAGCGTTTTTTCTGCGCGCTCGATATACATGGGGTCTTCCGGATTTCGGCTATACTGATCGACAAAGTCAAAAACCTCTGGGGAAAAGTACCCCCTATTTTCTATTACCAGCCGGTTGAAGTATTCCGGATCTGGGGAAGCTTCGAACGTCGAAATTTTCTCCTCAAGACTTTTATACTGGTACATCGTGTAGCCAGAGTAAAGAACTCCGGCCCCAACTCCACATACCATCCAAAGGGTAAATAATTTTTTTGGTCCAAGAAACTGCTCCAATAGCGGACCAAAGATCAATAGTCCAAACATGTTGCTGAACAAGTGCCAAAAATCGGCATGCATAAACATGTAGGTCAAAAATTGGAAAGGTTTGAAATAAGGACTTTGGATATAGTACAAAGCAAACCAATCGTTGAGCACTGGGAGGACAAAACTTGCCACCAAATAGACTGCAATGTTGATCAGCAGCAGATTTTGAACGACCGGCGTGATATTTCTAAACATATTATTTACCGAAGAAGGCGTGAATGCTAGATAAATCCAATTTTACGAATGTTTTGTTCCCCGCGGGCGAATAGTTGGGATTATGGCAGGCAAAAAGCTGTCCGACCAAGGTTTCCATTTCCTGAGAATTGAGTTTTTGACCTTTCTTCAGAGAAGATTTACGGGAAAGTGAGCGCGCAAGATTTTCTCTTTTGTCAAGAGACAATTCATTTTTGAAATTCTTAAACTGCTCTATCAATCCTTCAAACAATTCTTTCTCATTTTTCACTTGCACATCAGCAGGCACTCCCTGTATCAAAACGGTGTCTTTGCCGAACTCCTCCACCACAAACCCTAAGCTGTGCAACTCGGGCAGCATATCCATCACCAAGGCAAAATCGGAAGGATTAAGGGCCAAAGTAGATGGAAAGAGACATTGCTGAGATGCTCCCTGTGCCAATTGAAGCTGCTTGACATAGCGCTCATAGAGAATGCGCTCATGTGCCATCTGCTGATCGACAATGAGAAGGCCTGTAGACATCTGGGCAACGATATAGCTTAGCTCCACCTGAAAGGTTGTGCCCGTCGCCTCTACTTCCAGCGGCTGTATCGAAAACCTGCTTTCATCCGTACTCACTCGGCTTGGAAAAGTCAGGATTTCCTGATCTTCCTCCGTAAGTATCCTAGGGGTCGGGTCTTTTGGAAAATCAACATTACCTTCAAAAAGTCGCTGCCAGCCGGATACAGAAGACTTCTTAAATTCAGGTGTATTGAATGTCTTGTAGCTGTATTCGCGATCCACTTGAACAGCAGTATCGGGATTTTTGGTCCAGTTTTCCTGAAAATTAACATCTATGCTGAAATCCAAGGCAGGCATTACATGGTGCGCTCCAAGAGATTGCTTCACCGCAGATCGGATGACCGCATAGACCGTCCGCTCGTCGTCAAATTTGATCTCCGTTTTGGTGGGATGCACATTGATATCTATATGGGCAGGATCAATTTCCAAGAAAAGCACATAAAATGGGTGTTGATCGGGCTGAATCAATCCTTCAAAAGCTGAACTCACCGCATGATGCAAGTAGCTGCTTTTGATGTAGCGGTTATTGACAAAGAAAAACTGCTCTCCTCTGGTTTTTTTAGCATGCTCAGGCTTACCGATATACCCCTTGACATTGACATGAGGGGTGGGTTCGTCACAGGGGATGAGCTGTCCTTGGTAGGATTTGCCAAAAATCCCCACGATGCGGTTACTCAACTTGCCTGAAGTCAGGTTGTACGTCTCAAGATCCTGTTGGAACAAGGTGAATCCAACCTCGGGGTAAGAAAGTGCCACCCGTTGGAATTCGTCCACGATATGGCGCATCTCTACAGGATTGGATTTTAGGAAATTCCTGCGTGCAGGCACGTTAAAAAACAGATTTTTCATGGATACCGAGGTACCCACGGGAAGAGCAGCAGGTTCCTGCTTTTTCACTTCCGATCCTTCGATTTGGATGAGCGTACCCAACTCACTGTCAGCCTGACGGGTTTTTAGCTCCACCTGAGCTACTGCCGCGATAGAAGCAAGCGCTTCTCCTCTAAAACCAAACGTACGAATGGCAAATAGGTCTTGGGAAGATCTGATTTTGGAAGTAGCGTGCCGCTCAAAACTCATTCGCGCATCGGTGGGAGACATCCCTTTGCCATTGTCGATGACCTGGATAAGCTGTTTGCCGGCATCTTTGACAAGTACTTGAATCTGCGTAGCACCCGCATCGATGGCATTTTCGAGGAGTTCTTTGAGTGCGGAGGCTGGTCGTTGTACCACTTCTCCTGCTGCAATCTGATTGGCAATTGCATCAGGAAGAAGCTGGATGATATCACTCATTTTTTCCTTTCTTGATGTATTTGAAAAAGAAATAAACCACCACAATAAGCAACACCAATACGGATAAATAGGTGAAAATCTCAGGTCCGATATACAGATAGCCAAATGCAGCGATGATCAACCCGAAAAAAAAGAAGGTCCTGACCAAAGAAATTGAGCTAAATACAGAAGTAGTTTGATTTGACTTTCCTCCTCGGTAAGAGGCAAAGGATCCTCTGATGGAGGCCCCTCGGTAATTTCCCAAATCCTCTTCCTCCTGAAGTCCCTTTTCCTGTTCCAATTCCTTTTTGATCCTTGCTGTCCTTTCTTCAATCTCCTCCTTGATCGGATCATAATACCTCGGCTTGATGTCAAACCTTTGGTAATTTGGAGTTTTGAATATGGAAGGAAGTTTCATAATCCGTTCAATTTTTAGTGAGATTGGGCGTTTTGTCTGTATTACAATCAGAAAGCCACAGATCGTCCGACTATCAACTTTATGAGCAATTAAACCCTAAAGTTGGGCATTTGTTGGGGGATCTTTAGTATCTTGAATTGTGTAGGTTTCGTTTTTTGCAACGCCTACCCTCTTTTAGATTCACCTTAAGGACAAATTTACTTTAAAAGTCAAGGAAATAAAATCAAACTCCTGCATGAAGAAAAAGCATTGGATCCTTCTATCATTGACTGCCTTGATCGGACTATTTTCCTCCGGAAAATCTGACCCTTTCGTGGCCAATGTGGATCCTTTAGAAAGCGCTGATGACCAACTCCAACTTCATTGGGTAGACAGTGTTTTCAATGCAATGACTTTTGAAGAAAGGCTTGGACAACTTTTCATGGTAGCTGCCTACTCCAACAAGGACCAGAAGCATGTAGATGAAATCAGCAAATTGGTCAAGGAGGAAAATCTCGGGGGACTGATTTTTTTCCAGGGTGGTCCCAACCGCCAGGCCCGACTGACCAATTATTATCAGGCCCAAGCCAAAACTCCCCTCATGATTGCCATGGATGCCGAATGGGGCATAGGGATGAGGTTGGATTCTGTGTTGAACTTTCCCAAAGCCATGACTCTTGGAGCAGTTCAGAACACTGACTTGATTTATGAAATGGGATCTGAGATTGCCAGGCAGTTCAAAGAACTGGGTATGCATGTGAATTTTGCACCCGTGGTGGACGTCAATTCCAATCCGTTAAACCCAGTAATAGGGTATCGAGCCTTCGGAGAAAACAAAGACCGTGTCACACAAAGAGCTGTAGCTTACATGAAAGGGCTTCAGGAAAACGGCATCATTGCCAACGCCAAGCATTTTCCGGGACACGGAGATACGGAGACGGACAGTCATTATGCTTTGCCTGTAATCAAACATGCCGAAAAAAGAATATGGGACATTGACTTGTATCCTTACCAAACACTCTTCAGGGAAAATCTCATGTCCGTCATGGTCGCCCATCTCAATGTCCCAAGTCTGGATAATGGCGCCAATATTCCAACCAGCCTTTCCAAGCCCGTGGTGACCGATTTGCTTCAAAACCGAATGAATTTCCAAGGGCTGATTTTTACAGATGCACTAAACATGAAAGGAGTGGCAAACTTTAGCAGGCCTGGTGAGGTGGATCTTAAAGCCTTATTGGCAGGAAATGATGTGCTCCTCTATTCGCAGGATGTGACCAAAGCCAAAGCCCTCATCAAAGATGCCGTAGCCCGGGGAATGATCAGTGAAAATGAAATTAACCGAAGGGTCAAAAAAATCCTAAAGGCCAAATATTGGGCAGGATTGAATGAATACAAGCCTTTGGATACTTACAAAATAGCCGACCGGATCACTACCGAAAAGACCAAAGAAGTGGTCGAAAAACTGTATGCTGAGGCAATTACAGTAGCTTCTAACAAAGATGATCTTTTACCATTCAAGCAGCTGGATTTGAAAAAGATAGCTAGCTTGACCATTGGAGATGACGGTAAAGTTTTCAGCCAATACCTCAATAAATATACAGCTGTAGATCATTTTACCATTCCAAAAGCATCTAATGAGACCACGCACTACAATCTGATGAAACAGTTGGAGGATTATGATGTAGTGGTAGTAGGGATGATGGGAATCACAAACAGTCCGCAACGGGCATTTGGAGTCGCTCCTGGTGATATTGATTTGATTAGAAACCTGGAAAGGCGTCAGCAGGTGGTCACGGTTCTCTTTGGAAATGCTTACGCCGCAAGTGCACTCGAAGGTATGGGACATGTAGTACTCGCCTATGAAAACAATACCATCACCCAGCAGCTGGTGCCACAGATTCTATTTGGAGGAAGGCCTGGAAAAGGAATCCTTCCAGTAACTGTAAGCGGTCAATTTTCTCATGGGGTAGGAGGCTATTTGGCTGACATTCGCAGGTTATCCTACGGAGAGCCCGAAAGCGTGGGTCTCGACAGTAAAAAGCTGGATAAAATCGATGAAGTCGCTCAGCAAATGATTGAAATGAAAGCTGCTCCTGGAGCCAATGTGCTGATAGTAAAAAATGGGAAAGTAGTTTTTGAACGATCCTATGGGCATCTAGATTACCAGCAATCAGCTCCGGTGTCCTCAGAAACGGTATATGACCTCGCATCCATTACCAAAGTCCTTGCAACAACCCAGGCAGTCATGTTTCTTCACAGCCGCGGCGAACTGGACATGAACAAAACATTGGGAGACTACCTACCGGAGTTGAAAGGAACCAACAAAGCTCCACTTGTACTCAAAGATGTGTTGGCGCATGAGGCTGGATTAAAGGCCTTTATTCCTCATTTTGTCCATACCGTGCAGGGTGGACAATGGAAGCCAACTTACTACCAAGCGAGCCCCAGCCCAGGTTTTAGCAGACCTGTCTCGAATGACATGTATGCCATGGATGGACTCCGAGACAGCATCTGGCACTGGACTGTAAAGTCGGATCTCCTTCCCAAACCAAATAAGTATGTCTACTCCGATCTGACCATGTATTTTATGCAATCAGTGATAGAGCGAATCGTCAATCAGCCCTTGGATGAGTTTGTCGATCAGATTTTCTACGCACCTCTGGGGTTGAAAACACTTACCTTCAATCCTGCTCAGAAAATGCCTATCGAAAGAATCGCCCCTACTGAAAATGATTTTTCCTTTAGAAAAAGACAAATTCAAGGATATGTCCACGACCCGGGTGCAGCGATGTACGGTGGAGTAGCCGGTCACGCAGGGCTATTTGGTACTGCCAATGATCTTGCGGTAATGATGCAATTGATGCTGAATAAAGGATCTTATGGAGAAGTCTCCTTAATCAAACCCGAAACCATTGAAGCATTTACCAAGCGTCAATCACACATGAGTAGACGGGGTTGGGGTTGGGATAAACCCGAACCTGAAAGAGGGAAAGGCGGATCAGCCGGAAAATTGGCTCCAAAGAGCACTTTTGGACACACCGGATTCACGGGCACCTGTGTCTGGGCTGATCCTGAAAATGACCTGATCTATGTCTTCCTCTCCAATCGAGTACATCCGGACGGTGGAAACAACAAGCTATTGGATGCCGGAATCAGAACACAAATCCATGATTTGATCTATGAGGCGATGGTGGATTAAACTTAAATAGGACTTTATGAAAAAGAGATGTGAAGTCGGATAAGGTTTTCTTACCTCAAAAATCTAAAGACTCCCCTTCGACCAACTAAAAAAGAATGCCACACAGATCTTTTATCCGTGTGGCATTCTTTCAATTTATTTGGCTTTTTCTTGAAAAACCTGAACTATTCAAGAGTCTTGATTCTAGCTTCTAGATATCATTTTATTCCTTTATCTCGATCACTTTAAATTCGGTTCGTCGGTTGGTCTGATGCTCCTCTTCGGTCTTGGCATCTTTGATGATCAGCTGACTTTCCCCATAGCCTTTGGCCACCAATCGCTCGGAAGCAATCCCTTGGGAAACGATGTAATCCACAGCGGATTGAGCTCTTCTCTGGGAGAGGCTTAGGTTATAAGCATCGCTGGAGCGTGAGTCGGTGTGGGAACTCAATTCGATTCGAATCGAGGGATTGTCTTTGAGGATTTTTACCAATTTATCCAACTCGACAGCTGCATCAGCACGGATCTCTGCCTTGTCCAAGTCATAGTAGATGTTATCCAACACAATGGCTTTTTCCAAAATCAACTGATCCAGAATGATGGTGGTATCTAAAGTTACATTGGTAACCTCTTGAACCAGCGTCTTCGGGTCAGGAGTTTTTCCTTTGGTCGTATATGGAATTGATTTGGAGAAATACCCTGACTTGGAAGCAATAATGGTGTAGTCTTGCTCCGGTGCCATGGTAAATCTCACTCTTCCTTGAGCATTGGAGAAGTCACCCCCCTGCTGCTTATTATCTGAACCATACAAAGTTACTCTGGCTTGAGACAGTACTGCCGGAGTGCCCTCCCCTTTGGATTCCTTGGTATATACATTAAGGAGAACGTTGACAATCTTTGGTTTTGGGGTTTTATCCTCGAAAAAGTAAATGTCATCATCTCCAACGCCACCTTCACGGTTGGAAGAAATAAAGCCTGCTTTTGGATATTCAGTGAAAAAAATCCCAAAGTCATCATCCTTGCTGTTGAAGTTTTGACCTAGGTTTTTGATTACCATCCCTCCAGTATTGTCTTTTTCAGCTACAAAAAGATCGAGCTTTCCATAACCGGGATGTCCATCGGAGGCAAAGAAAAACTTACCATCTCGGGCAGGTCGTGGAAACATTTCATTGCCCGGGGTATTAATGGTCGGGCCAAGGTTCACTGCATTTCCAAAATCTCCATTAGCCAACTTGGTAGCTTTGTATAGGTCTATCCCCCCAAATCCTCCGGGTCTATTGGAGGCAAAATAAAGCTCGGAGCCATCCGGGCTAAACGCCGGAGTAGAATTCCACCAATATTCATCTTCATTGACAGGCATCCAGATCGGCTGGGTAAATCCTGCTCCTCGAAAATAGGATGCAAATAGCGCTACGTCGGGTAGATCTTTGGAAGAAGTTGAGTTTCCTCGGGCATAAATAATCGTATTTCCGTCCGGGCTGATAGCTATTGCTGCCTGATTCAACCCTTCTTCATTCTTGAATTCAGGTAATGCCTGCACTCCAGATACATCCACTTTCAACCCATCCGCTCTGGTTCTAAACAGCTTGTGGTAAGGTGTACCTGTAGCAGCATAGATTCCCGAAGCTTGTCTCCCTGAGGTGAAATAGAGGAAATCCTCACTTAAAACAGGGGCATAATCTGCTCCTTGGGTATTCAGCTCCTTAAAATTTACCAACACGTGGTTTGGCCAATAATCTGAAATTCCTTCGGCTAGCTTGATAGCTTCAATTTCTCGTTGGGTTCGGGCAAGGAGACTTTCATCAGACGTATAGCCCTTTGCTTTGTCGAAGGCTTCTTTTGCCTCGGCATTCTTTTGCTGGGCTTTTAAGCTTTGGCCAAGGAAAAAGTAATTGTTAAATGTGGGTTCCTGCTCGACCACTTGGCGATAATACGGTTCTGCTTTTTCGATTCGATTGGAGAGTCGGTAGCTTTCGGCAATGGTCTGATTGGCCTTTAGATTGGTAGAATCGGTTTGAAGGATTTGGCCAAATGTGGAAATAGCATAGTGATACTGGCCAGAAAGAAATTGATTATCTCCTTTTTCGACCAAGCTTTTGCAGCTTACCAAGCCAAGGAGAGCAAACGTCGAAATCCATAAAAAATACTGTTTCATGTACTGGCGATTGAAGGTCTAGTCCTGAATATTACTAATTAATTTGGAAAGTATTTGTTCAACCAGCTATTTCGGACAGGCTGCCAAAGCTGGTGAAGATCGGCTTTAGTTCGAATCATCGGATTGATTACTTCTTGCTCCATGGTCAACTCTCCAGCCTGGACTTTGCTTTTTAGGCCCAAAGCCGGAAATACCTTTAAGTCTCCGTTGGAATTGCGAACACTTACTTTTCCCTGGTCTGTCAGATTAATTCCAAGCTGTGATTCCAATTCTCTGAGAACCCTTACCGAACTATCGATGGAGCAACCGCTCGCTCCCAATCCACTTTCGTCTACTGCCAAAACCAAAATCTGGCTATCAAATAATTCAAAAGAGGTTGGCATGCCATTTCCATGCGTGTTCCATCCTTCACAAAAACGGGAAAGTCGATGCCTGACTAATTCTAATTCCTGCTCAGTTAGCTTTCGCTCGGCCTGATAGACCCATACTCTTGAATAGTCGGGCAGTTGGTTAAATGGAAGAAGCATAAGGTGGAATATTTTTTCAAAGAAAAACCCTTTCTGCATAACGGCAAAAAGGGTTGAATTGATTCAAACTTAGGATTTCTAAATGCCCATTTCTTTGGCAATCATTTCGGAAAGGTCATACACTTGGACATCATTTTCCCGGTTCTTGTTTTTGACGCCATCCATCATCATGGTCAGGCAAAACGGACAACCTACTGCAATCGCTTGCGCTCCGGTAGCCAAGGCCTCCTCGGTACGCTCGATGTTGATGTCTTTTTTGCCTGCTTCCGGCTCCTTAAACATCTGTGCCCCGCCGGCTCCACAGCACAAGCCCTTGGTTTTGCAGCGCTTCATTTCGACAAGCTCCACATCGAGCGCTTTGATGACTTCACGTGGGGCCTCATAGACATTGTTTGCCCGACCGAGGTAGCAGGAATCGTGAAAGGTTATCTTCTTTCCTTTAAACTCACCCCCACCCTGCAATCTTACTTTGCCTTCATTGATCAACTGCTGGAGAAACTGGGAATGGTGGATCACTTCATAATTTCCTCCCAAGGCAGGATATTCATTTTTGATGGTATTGAAGCAATGAGGACATGCCGTCACGACTTTTTTGACTTCGTAACCGTTCATGACTTGGATATTGGCTACCGCTTGCATTTGGAAGAGAAACTCATTTCCGGCACGGCGGGCCGGATCTCCAGTGCAAGTCTCTTCGGGTCCGAGGACCGCAAAGCTAACTCCGACTTTGTTCAATATTTTCACAAAAGCCTGCGTGACGGCCTTGTAGCGTTCGTCAAATGAACCGGCGCACCCCACCCAAAAAAGTACTTCTGGGGTTTGGCCGTTAGAGGCCATTTCGGCCATGGTAGGGACTTTGTATGTAGACATAATTTGGATTTACGATTTTAGAATTACGATTTACGAGGGGCTGAGAAGCTTTTGACCTTTCCTTGAAATTCAACTTTCCTGATTTCATCGGACATCAGTCATCCGACATCGGACATTCTCCTATTTCATTTCCTCATCTTTCACTTTATCAGCCCAGTTGAAGCGGTCAGAAGGGCTGAATTTCCAAGGAGAGAAGCTGGTTTCCATATTTTGAAACATGGAGTTCCATTGAGCCGGAGTACCGGACTCTTCCATGGCCACATAGCGGCGAAGCTGGAGGATAATCGAAAGCGGATCGATGTTGACTGGACAGGCTTCCACACAGGCATTACAGCTCGTGCAGGCATTGATTTCTTCTTTGGTGATGTAGTCTCCCAGGAGTGATTTGCCATCCGCCAATCCCGGACCTCCTGCATCGATGCTTTTTCCTACTTCCTCTGCTCGGTCACGCACATCCATCATGATTTTTCTTGGGGAGAGCTTTTTCCCTGTCAAATTCGCAGGGCACTCCGACGTACAGCGACCGCACTCGGTGCAGGAGTAGGCATTGAGCACATTAATCCAGCTCAGGTCATTGATGTCTTTGGCACCAAATCGACCGATTTCTGCCGGTGGAGCTGCAGGAGTTTCCACCGGGATTCCAAGCATCATGTTCACTTCATGGGTCACTTCAGGCATGTTTTGCATTTCGCCTTTAGCTTTCAGGTTGGAATACCAAGTATTGGGGAAAGCCAAGAAAATGTGTAAGTGTTTGGAATAAGTGACATACACTGCGAAAGCCAAAATTCCCACAATGTGAAACCACCAAGCAAATCGCTCGATAGCTACCAAGGCACCGTTGGAAAATCCTTCAAACAAAGGCTGCAGCAGACTGCTGAAAAACAGGGTCCCTAGAGCCAAATAATGCTCGTCTCCTCTTGTCGCCAAAAGCTGATCTGTGGCATTCATCGTCAAAATGGCAAACATCAAGATGATCTCAATCACCAAAATCAGATTGGCGTCCAAGGTAGCCCAACCTTTCAACTCCGGCTTGGCGAATCGCTCGACTTTCATCACATTTCTGCGGATCAGGAAAGCCACACAAGAAACTAAAACCGCTACAGCAAGAAATTCAAACATATTGATCGCTACCGTGTAGGCACTTCCAAGTAACGGAGCAAATAGACGGTGCGTCCCCAATAGCCCATCCAAGACGAATTCGAGTACTTCCAAATTGATCACGAGGAAACCCACGTATATTAATAAGTGTAGGAAAGCAGGAACAATTCTGGAAAACATTTTCTGCTGACCGAAGGCTACCAGAAGCATCGTCTTCCAGCGATTTTCAGATTGGTCGTTGCGGGTCTCAGCCTTACCGAGCAGGATGTTTCTCCGGAGAAATTGGATCCTTTTGCTCAAAATATAGCCCGCAACACCCAAAATGAGGACAAAAGCGAGTTGTGGTAAAATGCTCATATTGATCGGATTAACTGGTTTTTGTAAAATTTGGGTCTATTTTTTCTGAAAAGGATTTGTAGGGAATACTCATTTTTCTACCTTTGCAACACTTTAAACGATGGTGATATAGCTCAGTTGGTAGAGCATCGGACTGAAAATCCGTGAGTCGGTGGTTCGAGTCCACTTATCACCACGGTCCCGATCCCCCCAAGGATCGGGATTTTTTTTGCCCTTTTCCCAGCGAAGTTCGGTTTGTTGATTTCCTTTTTCATCACTGCCAAAATATAAAATAGTCTGCATGCATACTATTTTTCAAGAAATTTAAAATCAATCTAACCTGTTTGCACAAGCCTTAACCTTATGACCAAGGAATAACATGGGCCTTTGGAAATGGTTTTTTCGGAAAAATCGAAAAAAAAATCGCGCAGCTGTAACTTTTTCCTGTTTCGCACATCATCTTCCTGAATGAAGTCATTTTTCGAAGCACACATCTGGCCCTTGAGAGGAAGGCTGTATCGGATGGTCTACCTATGGACCAAAGATCGTGACCTGTCTGAGGATCTGCTTCAAAATGTCTTCACCAAAACCGTGGAGCGTCAGACGGAACTGGAAAGCCATCCCAATCTCGGTGGCTGGCTAGTCAAAAGCCTAAAAAACGAAACCCTGATGCACTACCGGAAAACAAACAGATTGACCGGACTGGAAGGAACCGAAGAACTCCCTCAACCTGAAAGCCACGGCTTGGACAGTAGCGATCAGGAAAGGCACATTTTCACATTGGTCGACCTACTTCCTCAGAAGCAGAAGGAGATTTTCCTCCTCCGCGAAGTGGAAGAAATGAGCTATGAAGAGATTGCGACACAGCTGGAAATCACACTGGAGCAAGTCAAAATCAACCTCCACAGAGCAAGAAAAAGTGTAAGAGAAAAATTAGTCCACCAAGGAATCAACCGATGAAAACAAGATTAGAGATCCTTTTGGAAAAATACTGGGAAGCAGAAACCAGCCTCGACGAAGAGAGAGAACTTAAATCCCTCCTCAAGGCTGCTGATGGATATCCTAAAGAGAAAGCCCTTTTCGGAATCTTGGAAGACTTCAAAAATGAAGTTCCCCAAAAGGTCAAATTGCCAGAACAAAAACGAATTCGAACCATCCGAATCCAGTGGTTAGGTTGGGCAGCTTCGATCGCCTTGCTGGCAAGTGCCGCTTGGGTATGGCAGGATTATGAGCAAAAAAAGCAAGAAGAACTCGCCTATCAACAGGTGATGGAAGCTTTGGCACTGATCCAAACCAACCTCTCCAAAGGTCAAGAACAGATGCAGCCGCTCAATGACCTAAAGTACCTCAACACAACAAATCAGCTGTTTCAAACGACATCACAAAAATGAAAAAGATCTTATTATTAGCCATTTTGGCTCTAGGAATAGGCCTTCAGGCTTTTGCTCAGGAAGATGCTATCCAGCGCTTTTTTTCCAAATACATGGAAGATGAGCGTTTCTCAAGGGTGTACATCTCACCCAAAATGATGCAGATGGCCGGAGGATTTCTGAAAAACAATGCAGAAGGCGACAAGGATGCAGAGCAGCTTGGAGCCTTGATCGGAAAAATCAAAGGTATCCGCATCCTCTCTTCTGAAGAAGTAAATGGCAAAACGCTTTACACCGAAGCCATGAGTACGCTCAGCCGAAATAGGTATGAGGAGCTCATGGATGTGCAGGACAAAGGGAGCAGCTTAAAATTTATGATCCGAGAAGAAGGTGGGCTAATTAAGGAATTGACCATGATCTCGGGAGATACCAAAAGCTTCTCCCTGATTTCCATGTTGGGAAGCTTTACCTATGATGACCTAAACATGCTCTCGGAAAAAACCAACATTCCCGGCATGGAGCAATACAACAAAGGCTCAAAAGGATCGAAAGGCCCTAAATAATTTAAACTAAACCAATCTAAAAATGAAAAAGCTAATCTTAACTCTCATGCTATTTGCCGTCGTGTTGGGTGTGCAGGCACAAAGCAAAAGTATCGCTGCCCTGAAAGAGAAATACAAAAGCCATGATGACTTCTTCCAACTGGAACTCGGAGGCAACTTCATGAATTTTGCTGACGGCTTTAAAATCAACATGGACAAAAATGACATGGCCACTGTAGCCAAATCTGTCGAAAAGCTCAATTTCTTCACACTTCCGGAAGGTGCACAAGCTATCACCGAATATAAATCCCTCCAAAAAGGCCTCGAACGAGAAAATTATGACTTGCTCATGGAAGCAGCTGAGGGAAAAAGCGGTGTATTGATCTATGGAAAAGGTGCTAGAACACTATCTGACTTAGTCATCTTGGTAGGAGATGAAAAAGAAGGAGATCTGGTAGTGGTAGAACTCAAAGGAAGCTTCACTCAAGAGATGCTAGCCAAAGCTAAAACCCAACTTAACTGAGTTTAAAGCGCTTCATTTTACTGTTCAAGGCCCGAGTTTCCGGGCCTTTTTTTTACTTATTCAAAAAAGTTGATTTTTTTTTCATTTCCATACAATCGATTGCGGAGAGGCTTTTTCTTGGATTCATTTAGCCTTATTTATTTGTTTTTTTAAAGTAAATCAGAATTAAATTCTATAAACAGTCAAAAACTCAAAATAGAAACAGGTATGCGATCGATTGCGAAGTGATTTTATATTATTGTTAAAATTTAATGATATTAATTGCCATTTTGAAAATTTTTTAATCATTTCATTGAAACTATTGCAATATTGATTCCGTTTGGTACCTTTGTACAGTAATTCGAATTGCATCGAAGGCCCTGTAACCCAAAATCTCCTCCCCTGATGGAATCGTCCATCCTGTGGTTACAAAAAATCTAGAAACCTATTTCAACTCAAACCACTTGGAGCAATTCCAAGAATTTATTCAATCAAGTACAACTTATTAAACCAACTAAAACAATGAGAAAATTAATGACCATGCTTTTTGTTGCGGGGATCGCATCAGGAGCGTTTGCTTACAATGACGAGAAGACGGTAGAAATCAGACAGACTGAGCCTGCCAAAGTAATGATAGCAGTGGCTGAGGCTCCACAAAGCACTCTTGTAGTGAAAATCACAGACGCTCAAAATCAGCTCGTACTCAGAGATAGAATCTCAAAAACTGAAGCTTTTGCAAAGCGATACGATCTGAATGCCCTTCCGGTAGGACAGTATTCTATCGAAGTATCTGACGCCAGCGGTACTTTGAGAACGGCTACTTTCAATACCGAGGTGAAAACCAAGCCTGAGGTATTTTCAAGAGTAACTGCACTGGGAGACAATCAGTACAGACTCTTGGTTGCCAACTTGGTAGCTCAAGAAGTGACGGTTCAAATCTTTGACGGAGACAAGCTGATTCACACGGAGCAGGTAGACAATCCTCAGGGACTTCACAAAGTGTACACCATCAACAGACCAGGTTTCCCAGAGGCAATCAGCTTCAAAGTATCCACTTCAACTGGCTTTTCCGCTTACGTAGCATCCAAATAAGCTAAACCAACTTAGTTCGAAACCCCGCTGAGGTAACCTTGGCGGGGTTTTATTTTGTCATCAATTTCCAATTGAGCGCATTTTGAGCGACCCTTTTCCCCAATCCGGCTCCTTTTTTCAAAAAAAGATCATCTACTTTTTCTTTTCCAAACGGCCCCTCGCCCGTGATCGCAGATGCTCCAAAAGCAGATTCAACTTCCTCTCCGCCCATCACGATCATTCCGTGAATCAGCATTGCACGCAAAATATCCAACATGACCCCTTCCTCACCGATCGAAATGCCTCCACCGGTGGCAAAGGCGGCTCCAAGTTTATCTTTCATCGGTCTTCCGTCAAAGGGCAATGAATTGAGAAATTCCAGTACCTGAGGCGCAGGATTAGAATTGTACACCGGTGAGCCGACTATCACTGCGGTAGCCTCCATCAAATCCTGGGACTTTACTTCCGAGACAGGCAAAAGTTTCACCTGAACACCCTCCACAGATTTTGCGCCTTCATAAATCGCTTCTGCCATCTTTTTGGTACTACCTGATGCAGAATAATAGGTAATCAGGACCGACGGGGAATTCTGACTATAGCCAGCTATGGATAGAAAAATCAACAAACCAACAAGGGAAATTTTTAGGCTCATGGAATGGCTATTTAGAACAGACAAGTTGGCAAAAAAAAGCCCCCATCTCAACAATGAAATGGGGACTTCTTTACCGTAAGTTACAATTACTTCTTCCAGGTGGCTTTTCCACCCTTGGCAGAATCCACAGTGACGCTGTAATTGGAAGCCGAAGAGACGATCCATCTTACTTTCACAGCTCCCATGCCCGGAATATTTTCCACAGCCATTTTTTCGGGAGAGGCTTTCTGCTCCTTGAATTTCTTCATGTCTTCGTCTTCAACCACAAATCCGGCAATGACTTTAGCACCAGAGATCGTCACATAGTCGGGACGTTCGATTTTGTACTTCAAATCCTGACTGGCATGGGTAGGCATCATCCGCTCATTAAAGATGGTCGCGGTGATGGCCTTCAAACCTCCCCCGAGATCTTCCTCTTTTACATCCATCACCGACAATTTGGGAGTATGGTAGGCGTGATAAATGGTGAAAGCTGCATTTCGATGAGCGTCCTGCTCCAATAAGAAGCCTGGATGTGCTCTGCCAAAATTCTTTTTGAATCCTCCGATCTCTACTGTACCAAACTGTGGGTGCTTAAATTCCTTCCAGTTGACAAAAGCATCACCAAAAGTGAGCAGTTCATCAACTTTTAGCTGCTCTTCCTGATTACCTCTGCCTGCTTCTTTATTGAAATAAAGGTAGGAAACCATTAGCTCATTGGTATAGGTGAAAATGCCTCGGTTACCATAAAACCAATCCAATTCACCCCCAAATACGGAATACAAGTCTTTGTAAACTGTCAAATAGCGATATCCCGGGATCATCTCTTCCCCCTTTTTGCCGATAGCATCGTAGATTCGGATATCCTCACGATTGTAAGTATTGATATCTTCCTCGGCACCTGGACCTCTGAGGATCATCCCTCCTGAGTTGTGAAAACTTTGAGCTCCGGCTATGTTGGGATGCTTCATCACAAACTCCATCACAGCACGATTTTCTGGCAGAGTAAACGGATACCTCAAGGCACCACGCTGAATGTAGTCCGGCTGCCAGTTCCAGCCCCAATCTCTGTTGGGATCATAGTACCCTACACCATCTTCATTGACCTCGCCGTCACCATCATTGTCAATGCCTTCCTGACCCAGCATTTCATATTCTCCTACCTGATCAGGTCCGACTTGCATCAGTCTTCTGGGATCTAGGGGATCTTTGATAAATCTGCCCGTCGGTGACTTGCGGATCATCATGGTGATGCTACCGTCGCCGTCGAGGTCATTCATCATGTCCTCACCTGCCTGTCCGTCTCCGTCATTGTCCAAAACGAGCATGCCCGATCTTGGCGAACTGGCCGTGTTTGGCTCCTTAAAGAAGTTATTCCGGGCATCCGGATTGATCGTCGGAGTGATGTAAAAGGTCTTGTCCTTCAGCAATTGCTTGACAAACTCATTGTCTGCATGCATTTCGGTCAGGTACCAAGCCACGTAAAGGGAAAATTCACCCCCTTGGATTTCATTGGAGTGGATATTGCCATCGATCCACATGGCAGGCTTTTCGGTGTCTTTTCCTGCGGAAAAATCCGTAATCGTCAAGGTCAGGATATCCCTGCCTTCCACAGATTTCCCGATCGATTCGATTTTGGCCAAACCAGGATGCGCAGCGGCAATTTTTTTCATCCAGTCCCAAAGACCCTCTGCGGTGTAATACCTATTCCAGGCAATCTCCACTTTAGGCTTGTGGGGCGTACCGATCGCACGGAAGTAATTTTCCTGCTGCGCAGTAGTTTCAAAGGAGCCCAAGGTCAACGCTCCCAAAGCCAGGGCAACTATCGTATTTTTCAATTTCATGGTATTCATGGCTTAGAGTTTAATGGTTTGGGTAGCAAATCCGGTATGCGAAGCACCGGCTTTGATGGTCACATTTCCGGTACCTCGGACAATCCAGCTGAAAGTGGCTTTTTCATAAGCCGCCATCGAATCGACCAGCTTGATTTTATCACCGGAGATCAACTTGTCTTGCGTAGTGTCGATATCGATTCGCACTTTTCTGAGCCATCGTGATCTTGCACCCATTTCAGAATGGGTAGGCAGCGGAGAATTATTGTATAAATCCACCGTGATGCGAGTCAGCCCATTTCCAAGTGCCTCCGTTTTCAGGTTATGAAACTCAAGTTTAGGCTGCATGGCAGCGAGTTTTAGGATAAAATCCGTGTGCTGCTTGGCAATTTCTCCTACTTTTTCAAAAGGAGGATTGACCATCACAAAAGGCTTGATGCCTCCAACTTCTACTTTTTGGTTTGGAAAATCAGGGTGCTTCACCTCTTTCCAAGGCACGAATGAATTCCAACCCAAGGAATCTGACCACGCCAAATAATTGGCCTCGGCATTGGTTTTCCCTTTAAACTCAGGTGTCCAGTATCCCGGAGTAGAGAAGCTCAGTCGGGCAAAATGGAAATAGGCCCACTGGAAAAAATCCCCGTCTGTTCCCTGATTGGTTTGTTGGAAAGCCTTTGGAGTCACGGTTTTGTTGTATATCTCCGAGACCATGGCATTGATGGCTTGATCTTTTTCCAAAATGGAAGTCACTACCCGCTTACGGGCATCGGGTCCATTATATTTCAGCGGCGCACTCAGGTTATTAGCGGGGGAGAACGTGACAAAAGCGAAAATATTCCACTGCTCAAACAAGTAATCCAAGAGTGCTCGACTTTCCTTTTGGGAAACCGCGATGTCCCCGGCCAAAGGTTCAAACACCGGGAATTTGTAAGTCAGAGACTTATTGAAGGCAATTCCTTCTTTCAAGTCCTCGGCAAATTTCCCGTCTTTATCATCGTCTTTGGACTCCTTGAATATTCGGTATTTCCCTGCTTCTCCTTTGGAGCGATCCGCTTTGACCAAGACTCTTTCGTCTTCCTTGGAGACTGTCCAGTCACCCATCGGATCCTCTACGCGCATCCAAGTGATCATGCCATCACCATTGAGATCTGAGTAGCCATTGTCACCCGGTGTGCCATCACGGTCATGATCAACTGCCACTGCATTTCCTCTCCGCTCATACTTCAGCGCTGCATGGTATTGCTCATAGGCATCGGGAGATAGGTTTGGGAATATGTAAAAAGTGGTTGACTCCAGGACTTTGGAGTTTTCATTCACCAGCTTTTCGGCAAACTGAAGCGCCAACTCTACGCTAAGGACATGGAATCCCTCCACCCCACCTACGACAGCAATGGCGGGCTTTTGGTCTTTGGCACCGGTTCCGATTTTCAGGACGTGTATATCCTTTCCACCCTCGGTTTTGGTGAGGGTTTTCAACTCCACCGAGGCATTGCTGCCTAGCTTTTGGAGTCGCTGAGTGACCTGACTGAGGGTAGGATAGTCGCTTTGGGCATTGGCATTGCCAAAAATGAGACTTCCCAACAGCAGCCCGGTGAGTAAGAATTTTCGCATAGGAAATTTGTTTTTCGGGTTAATTCTGAAGGATAGAATTAAAAATTGAATGGGAAGTTTAGGAAAAAATGATGGGAAAATAATTCCGGCTTTTTCAGAAATCCGAATACAGACTCGAGCGGAAAGGGTTTGTGATAAGTGGCGGAGAACCTTACCAAACTTGGTCAAGTGGCAAAAAATGCCGTATTTCAACTAAACTAAGCTAGTGGATATGTATCAAAAAGTAGCCCTTGCCATTGCGTTTTCTCCCCGAATGGAAGCCCTCATCGCTGAGGCGAGAAGGTTGAAAGGACTTTTTAAGGGGGAATTAGTACTGATCCATGTGGGTGTGAAAACCCCGGAATTAGAGGCCAAGCTGGATGAAATCTTAAATCGACTTTGTGCAGATCTGGGCAAGGTCAAGGTATTGTGGAAAGAAGGCAAACCTGCAAAAACCATCCTCAAGACCTGTGAAGAAGAAGGGGTGGACTTACTGGTGTTGGGGGCTTTGAAAAAAGAAGGGCTGCTCACCTATTACCTAGGCTCCGTGGCCAGAAAGGTAATCCGAAAATCACCCTGCTCGGTATTGACTCTCATAGATCCTAAAACAGAAACCACCCGATTTTCCAAGGTCGTCATCAATGGAACTCAGCTAGAAGTTACTCCCAAAGTCATCGAAAGAGGGTTAAAGTTTTGCCAGGCAGAAAGTGCTTCTCAAGTTCACATCCTCAATGAAATCAAACTCTATGGACTGCAAATGGCTACAGCCGGTGAAGGTTCTGAGGATGAAGTATCATTAACTAGAAGAAAGCTTGTACAGCAAGAAATTAAATATGTACAGGAAATTCTCGACGGGCTGGATCAGACTGGCCTGAAAATAAACATCAAAGTGACCGCAGGGAAATGGGCTGTAGAGCTTGTCAGATATTGCGAATCGATCGAAGCAGATCTGTTGATTTTGGGAGATGAGAATGGCTATTCTTTCATAGACCGTCTATTTCCTCATGATTTGGAGGAGATTCTGGAAGAGCTCCCTTGTAATTTACTCATCGTTAAATAAGAGGCAACATGGAAAAACTAACGCATAGCGAGGTAGTCACCTTATTGCTTCAATTGGCAACCATGCTGGTATTGGCAAGGGTATTTGCCGAAATCGCACAAAAATTCAAACAACCTGCTGTGGTAGGGGAAATTCTGGCTGGCATCTTATTAGGGCCTACCATTTTGGGAACCTTCTCTCCCGAATCATTTGAATTTCTGTTTCGCTCCCACCCCATGAGCAACATTGCATTGGCTGGATATACTCAAGTGGCTGTGGTGCTTTTGCTGTTTATCGCGGGCTTGGAAGTCGAATTAAATCTGGTCTTTTCTCAAGGTCGAAAAGCTTTAAACATCAGCTTCTTTGGATTGGTAATCCCGTTTGCTTTTGGGTTTACTGCGCCGTTTTTCTTTGCTGAGTTTTTTGGATTTTCCGAAGGCAGCAAATTACTCTTTTCCCTTTTCATGGGCACCGCAATGGCCATTAGTGCCCTACCCGTAATCGTAAGGACACTCATGGATCTCAACCTTTTCAAAAGTCGGATGGGAATGATGATCGTATCAGCAGCCATGGTTGATGATATTATAGGATGGATGATTTTCTCCATTATTCTGAGTTTCATGGGTAAAGAATCAGGAGGCATTGGACTCGGATATACGATATTACTTACAGTAGGCTTTGCTGCATTTATGGTGACGGTGGGGAAATCCCTGATCAATCGTGTACTTCCCTGGATCAATAAACGCTTGGCTTGGCCAGGAGGCTTGATTTCTCTGTCTTTAGCAGCCTGTTTTCTGGCAGCAGCATTCACAGAATTTATTGGTATTCATGCCATTTTCGGCGCTTTCATAATAGGAGTAGCCATTGGAGATTCCGAACACATGACCGAGCGCGCCAAAGAAATCATCCACCAATTTGTCAATAACATCTTTGCTCCGGTCTTCTTTGTATCCATTGGTCTCAAAGTAAACTTCATCGCAAATTTCGATTTCTGGCTAGTGCTTATCGTTATTTTAGTAGCCTATGCCGGAAAAGTGATTGGCTGTGGATTTGGCTCCTATCGGGGAGGATTGGACAAATGGGAATCCATGGCCATTGGCTTTGGCATGAATGCACGTGGGGCAATGGAAATTATTTTAGGTCTTATCGCTTTAGAAAATGGATTGATCAATGAGAAGCTTTTCGTGGCTTTGGTAGTCATGGCCTTGGTCACCTCAATGACTTCCGGACCACTGATGAAATGGGCCCTTAAAAAGAAAGCTGCTGCTTCGTAACTCATTAAAATCCCGGTACTGCCGGGATTTTTTCGTTTCTCTAAATCCTTACAGCTATTCCACTTAGAAAACATCAATCAAAGAAATCAAACAAAGGGGCTATTTTTGGACTTTCCAAAGGAAATTGAATCCAAGCCATGGCTAAGAATAAAGCAAAAATCGGGGTCCTTCTCGTCAATCTAGGTACGCCTGACAGCACCAAAACAGGAGATGTAAGAAAGTATTTGAGGGAATTTTTGATGGACGGACGGGTCATAGATTTCCCCTTTATCCCCCGATGGATGCTGGTCAACTTGATTATTGCACCTTTCCGCGCCCCAAAATCCGCTGGCGAATACCGCAAATTGTGGACAGAACGTGGTTCTCCCCTACTTTTCCATACCGAAGACCTCAAAGAGAAGCTGATCAAAAAGCTGGATCCGGAAAAATACCTGGTGGCCATGGCCATGCGCTATCAGAATCCAAGTATCGAAAAGGGCCTGAAGGAACTGATGGAGGCCAAAGTGCGAAAAATCATCGTACTGCCGCTTTTCCCACAATATGCCTCTGCGACCAATGGCTCAGTCATGGATCGGGTGATGGAGATCGCCCGTGGCTGGCAGATTATCCCTGAGATCACGTTCATCAGCAACTACGTGGATCACCCACTTTTCTTGGAGGCTTGGGCCGAACTTGGACGAGAAGCCATGCAAAAGCACGACTATGACCGCTACTTGTTTTCGTATCACGGCCTACCCGAAAGACAAATCCGAAAAGGAAGTGTGGAAGGCTACTGTCAGTTGGGTGCCTGCTGCAACAAGTACGGCTTGAAAAATCAGTTCTGCTACCGTGCACAATGCTTTCAGACGACCCGATTGGTGGCAGAAAAACTCGGACTTCCGAAAGATAAGGTGGTGACCTGCTTTCAGTCCCGCTTGGGAAAAGATCCTTGGATCAAGCCATATACCGAAGACATGATCAAAGAATTGGCAAAAGAGGGCGTGAAAAAAGTATTGGTTTTCTCCCCGGCCTTTGTGGCAGACTGTCTGGAAACTACCGTGGAAGTGGGCGAAGAATACAAAGAACAGTTTGAAGAACTCGGAGGCGAACATTGGGACTTGGTGCCCAGCTTAAATTCCAACGATACTTGGGTGGACTGCGTGAAGGATTTGGTGGAATCTAGGGCTTGATTGGGACCTAGTTCAATTTTCAACGTTCGGTGTTCGATATTCGAAATTAGTTACGATTTATGAATGACGATTGACGACATTATCAGGCACTTCAAATACTCACCATAAAGCTTAAGCTTTAATTAAAAGGATAGAGGTTCCTTAAAACGTCGTAATTCGTACATCAAAAATCGTGATTCACTTCACTCCTGTTTCTCCAAGTTCGAACTTATTGTGAAAGTCTTTGAAGTGCAATTCAATGTCGTAAATCGTACTTCGTAATTCGTACTTATCTAATGTCTAAACCCACCTCCAAATTCCTCCTAATCCTCGGCATCATCTTGATCTCGATCAATCTGAGGACGTCGATCGCTTCGGTGGGACCTTTGATTCCATTTATCCGAGAGGACTTGGGGATTTCCAACGGATTGGCTGGTTTTCTGACTACGTTGAGTCTCATCACCTTTGCCATTTTTTCACTTTTTGCTCCGAGTTTGGGGAAAAAGCTGGGCCATGGAAAAGCCATTTTCCTGGGGATATCCCTTTTGTCAATCGGAGTGGTGATCCGGGTTTTGGGAGGAATCGAGCTACTTTATCTGGGTACAGCACTGACCGGAATCGGCATTGTCACCGCCAATGTGTTGATGATTCCGTTTTTCAAAGCACGGATTCCTGAGCAAATCGGATTGATGACCGCGCTACTTTCTACCGGCATGTCGCTTTTTGCGGCGATAGCGTCCGGCGTGAGTGTGCCGCTTGCAGAGGATTGGGGGCTGGGCTGGAGAGGATCCTTGATTTCTTGGGTGATCTTGATGGTTTTGGCGCTCATTGTCTGGATTCCCCAATTGAAGCCTCATTCAACTCAGCAAACTGGTTCAGCCAAGCCAGCAAAAAATGTCTGGAAATCCCGCTTGGCTTGGCAAGTCACGCTCTTTATGGGAGCTCAATCCGTGATGTATTTTACCATGATCACATGGCTGCCTGATATGCTGATCGCACGCGGGATGAGTCCTGTCAATGCAGGAATTGCACTTTCCTACATGCAGTTGATCTCTCTGATCGGGACCTTTTTTGCGCCAAATCTCCTTATGCGACTCAGGCAGCAATCCGGTGTGGTGCTCATCGTGGGCATTGGATATTTGGTTGGATATGGATCGCTATTTATCACCAATGAAATCGTCACTTTTGCTGCGCTTACGATCATCGGCATCGGAAGTGGAGCGAGTTTGAGTATTGCATATACGCTGATTTCCATGAGGACAGCGGAAGATTTAACCACCGCTAAACTCTCAGGAATGGTCCAATCGGCGGGTTATGTGTTGGCTGCTTTGGGGCCTCTGGTATTTGGCATTTCACTGGATCTGTTTGACAATTGGAACATTCTGATCTGGTTTCTATTGGCGATGACGGTTCAGTTTATTGTTTTTGGCTGGCCTGCCGGCAGAGATAAAAAAATCTGATCTCGGATTCCTCTACTTTTTGTGTCCCCCTCTCCGAATAATGGGGTATTTTTGTACCATCATGCAAGATCTCTTTCACTCCCTAGGCATTTCCGACAACCTGCTCAACTATGTGCTCATGCCCTTGTTGATCTTTGTGGCGCGTATCGGAGATGTGTCGATCAATACCCTCCGCATCATGTTTATGATGAACGGGAAAAAGAACATTGTTCCCATTTTGGGCTTTTTTGAAGCCATGATTTGGCTCTTGGCGATTGGACAGATTTTCCAGAATGTCAACAATCCGCTATCCTACATTGCCTATGCAGGAGGATTTGCCACTGGAACCTATGTGGGGATGACTTTAGATGAAAAGCTTGCCCTCGGCAGGGTACTGGTCCGAGTCATTACCCCTCATCCTTTGCCTTTGCTGCTGGAGTTTATGAAGGAGAAAAACTACCGATTCACCAATGTGGGGGCCGAAGGAAGGTATGGAAAAGTAAACCTGCTCTTCACCGTGATGAAGCGTGATCAGCTTCAGGAGTTTATTTCCAAGGTGAAGGAAATCGATGAAAAGGCTTTCTATACCATTGAAGGCGTGAAAAGGGTGTCTGAAGAAGAGCTCAACGTAATGGAAGAAAAATCCCGATTCCGATCCAAATTTTTTAGCCGAGCGCGCACCTAATGGGCAACTCTTGGTTTCAGTTTCAACAGTTCAGAGTCCAACAGGACCGCTGTGCGATGAAGATCAGCACGGATGCGGTGCTTCTTGGAGCATTGGCTGAAACCGTCTCTTCAGCTACCATTTTGGATGTTGGCACTGGTACCGGGGTGATTTCCCTGATGCTGGCGCAAAGGTTTCAAGAGGCCCGCATCACGGCTGTCGAACTCGATGAGGATGCTGCCGATCAAGCAGCTGAAAACTTCCGAGAAAGTCCTTTTTCCGCCAGGCTAAGGGTGGTCAAACTCCGGTTCCAGGATTTACCAGAGGATCAACTTTTTGATTTGATTGTGAGCAATCCCCCTTATTTTCCAGAACATCTCAAATCAAAAGATGCTAAGCGAAATCAGGCCTTACATACCGATGATTTGTCTTTTGAAGAGTTAATCCAAAAAGCAGTCAAGCTCCTCAAAAAAGACGGTCAACTCTGGGTCATTTTACCCCCTCGGCAGATGAGGGATTTTTCTGAATTCGCCTCAGAATGGGGGCTTTTTCCAAAATGTATTGTGCAGGTAAGAGATAATCCTGCCAAGCCAATTATCAGGGAAATTGTAGGCTTCACATGTATAAAAGGGGAGCCAGATCAAAAAGAAATTACCCTGAAAAAAGTAGAGGGATTTTTTTCCGATGAATATTCCTCCCTGATTTCCGGATTTTTATTGGGTTTTTGAAAATATTGGCCCAATTATCTACTAATTTTCCTTATTTAGCCATTTGAAACAGCTAACCTTAGCAGATTCAACCCCTATTTTTAAAAATCAAACCACTATACAACTACATGCAAAAACTACTGGCATCCTGCATTTTTTTTATGCTCCTTGCCTTTGGGTCATGCACCCAAGAAAGTGACACTCCCATTTTGGTTTCTACCGAAGACCTGCTCTTCGTCGGTGGAGACAAAGTCCGGATTTCCGGCAGGTTGTTGACCAATCAAGATGTACTGGCTACCGATCATGGCTTCTTATTCTCCACGGAGTCGTCTTTTGCCGGTGCCCAAACCCTCTCTTTGGGTCAGAAAAACGGTCCGGGGCGCTTTATCGGAGAATCTACGGGATTCAAAATCGGTCAAACTTACTTTGCCAAGGCATTTGCCGAAATCAATGGTCAACGTATCGAAGGCGATGTAGTAGAACTCAAGACGCTAACTCCTTCTGTGTCCAGTTTTTCACCGACCTATGCCTCCGCAGGCAATGAAATGGTGATCCAAGGGAAAAATTTCCCTCAAGGCACTAAGGTTTTTTTCGGGACTCAGGAGGCTCAAGTCCTTCAAAACCTGTTTGAATCAAAACTCACCATTCGGATACCTGTGGCAGCAGGCCAAGTCGTTGTGCCGGTTAAGTTGGTCATCCAGGACAAGGAAATTGTTTTGCCACAGCCCTTTGAGTACCAAGCCGGCAAATACACCAAAGTCTCCGAGTTTCCCGCCCAAGCAAGGATCTACGACAATACGTTTTTCACCAATTCATCCGGCTTCCATGTCGGATTGGGAAGGCTGAGACTATCGGATTCTTACCGGTCTTTTCAGCGCTTTGATCCGACGAACGGCACTTGGACTGAGATTAATTTCCCCGGAAATCCAAGGCGATTTGCGTTTGCATCCTCGAGTTACCTTGGTGGAGGTGCTTTGGAAGTAGATCGAGATGTGTTTCAGTTTGACCGCAGTTTTTATAAGATCAATGGAAGTTCTTTCGAGCGCCTGCCTGATCTGCCATTCAATACCCGTGAGGCAATGGCCGTAGATTGGAATGGGAAGCTTTTTCTTTTTGGTGGCAGAGACGGGGCTGGAAGTGTGGTTAGGGAATACGACGCAATCGGAAGAACCTGGAGCCAAAAAAGACCTGCTCCATTTGACATGAGCGGAACCACTGCGGTATTTAAATATGGGGAAAGAATTTACGTTTTGGCTGACTCAGGCCAAGTATGGGAATATCTCCCAAGCCAAGACTCCTGGCTGACAAGAGGTACCTACCCCGGCAATACCGGACAAGGATTCCCATTCGCTCAGGTGATTGGCAAAAAAGCATACTTGGGACTTTACCGACGTACCCAAGAGATCTGGGAGCTCGACTTGGAAACTGGGGTATGGAAGTCAAAAAATCAAATCATCGGCCTTCCTCAAAGTATCAATGCCGGCCATTTTCAATCCAACGGGGTGATCTACATTCTACGATCGGCAGAGGAATCTACCAACGGAGTACTTCCAATGGAGCTCTACAAATTTGAACCTGATGCGATTTAAGCCTTATTTTATGAAGAACTTACTCCTATTTACCTTTTTACTATTGGGGTGCTTCTCCGCTTTGGCACAGACAGAAGCCCTCAAGCGGGAAGTCGTAGGCCGGGATATCGGTCAGCTCAAAGGCATCAAAATCTCAGGAAGAATCATCGATGAGATCACCGGACAGGCCTTGGTAGGTGCAACAGTCAGAATTCCAGAAATCAACCTGACCCGTATCACGGACAACAACGGGAGCTTTGAACTGGTCGTGGACCGTGCTGAATACACCTTGGAATTCCGTTACGTGGGCTATGAGACCAAGATCTATCCTATCACTGCAGTAGGAGACGGAAGACTTTCGATCCGGATGCTGCAAGAAGACTTTACCCTCGACGATGTCGTGATTTATGGCAGTGACCCGGAAAAAAACATCCGATCTACCAATATGGGTGCAGTCACCCTAAGTGTAAATACCATGCGCGAAATGCCTCCATTCTTGGGCGAAGTAGATATTGTAAGATCCTTGGCCACCCTACCCGGGGTAAGTCAGGTGGGAGAAGCTTCCTCCGGACTGAACGTGAGGGGTGGCGGCGTGGACCAAAACCTGATTCAGTTTGCCGGAGCCCCCATCTACAATCCATCTCACATGTTTGGACTTTTCACGGCATTCAATCCTGACATGGTCAATGATGTCACGCTATACAAGGCAGTGGTCCCGGCAAGATTTGGTGGACGTAGCTCTGCGATCTTGGATATTCTGCCAAAAGCCGGCAGCGTGGACAAATGGGGAGGAGAAGTCATGCTGAGTAATTTTTCTGGCAAAGTTTCCCTTAACGGTCCCTTGATCAGGGAAAAAGTATCCATTCTCGGTGGCTTCCGGATTTCTTATATCAACTGGCTTTTGCAGTCTCTGAGCAATCCCACGCTCAATACTTCCAATGCCAATTTTTACGATGGCAACCTGATCATCAATGCGCCTATTTCTGACAAAAATGAATTTACCTACAGCTACTATACCAGCTATGATGATTTTGCTTTTGCCTCCGACACAACCATATCCTGGCAGAATCAGGCTCATTCACTGATCTGGAAAAGCAAACTCAGCAACAAGCTCAGCTTGGAAGCCAATGGGTTTTATACCCTCTATGACTATGGAATATTCAACCGATCAGGAATCAATGACTTTGAAATCAACTCTGATATCCAAGACATGGGGGCCAGGGCCTATCTAAACTATGCCCTGAGGGAGAGCAATAAGATCACCGTCGGTGGAGAATACAAGCAAGTCAGCATCCAACCCGGAGAGCTGATTCCTACCGGTGTAGAGGAGGATATTTTACCCAAAAAGGTGCAAAACGAAGCAGGTCGAGAGATGGGGGCTCACTTTCAGCATGAACTGGAATTGGGAGAAAAAATCGGCATTTCCTATGGACTGAGGTATGATCTATACCAATACCTAGGGCCTAGAGTGGTCCGCAGCTATCAGTCCGGCAAGCCCATTTCGGATGGGAGCGCTATTTCGGAAACCACCTTTGCCGATGGAGAATTAATCCAAACCTACGATGGACTGGCTCCAAGGGCATCTTTCCGTTACTCGTTTAACAAGGCGAGTTCGATCAAGTTAGGATACAATAAAATGTACCAATTCATCCACCTGATCTCCAATACAGCGACTATCGCACCTTCGGACGTATGGAAGCTTAGTGATGGATTCATAGAGCCTCAGATTGCAGACCAAGTTTCCTTAGGCTTTTACAACAACTTCAAAGGAAACATCTTCGAAACCTCCGTGGAAGTCTATTACAAAGACCTTCAAAATGTTGTCGAGTACAAAGACGGAGCAAATCTCATTCTTCAAAACCATCTTGAAACCGAATTGATCCCTGCAGAGGGTCAATCTTTTGGAGCGGAATTCTATGTGAAAAAGAACCTAGGGCGATTGACTGGTTGGGTTTCTTACACTTATTCCAGATCGCTTAGAAGAGTCATCACCCCATTTGAAGAAGAAAACATCAATAACGGCAAGTGGTATGCCTCCAACTTCGACAAGCCGCACGATCTGACCTTGATTGGAAATTACAAGGTCAGCACCTACACTTCGATCTCTGCCACTTTTGCCTACAGCACCGGTCGACCGATTACCTTCCCCGATGCCAAATTTGACTTTTCGGGAAACAATCTGGCTTATTTTAACGATCGAAATCAGCAGCGTCTGCCCGATTTTCACCGTTTGGACTTTGCTGTGAATTTTAAACTGAAAGGGACTGGCAAATTCTACGATGGCAATTGGACCTTCTCGATTCTGAATGTCTATGGCCGCAAAAATCCATTCTCTATCTTCTTTGACGATGCGCAAGGACAGCCTCCTCAGGCACTTCGATTGGCCCTTTTGGGTATCCCGCTTCCAAGTTTGAGTTACGCCATTAAGTTTTAAACCATGCTGAGACGACTTATATATCTATTCTTTTTTATTCCCTTTGCCTGCATCGACCCGTATCAAGTAGATGTCCCGGAGGGTGAACAGCTTTTGACTGTAGAAGGAATCATTTCTACAGGTCCGGGTCCTCATGCAATTACGCTCACTCGCAGTGCTACCTATGGGAGTGTTTTTGAAGGATTAATCCGACCCGTTTCTTTGGCTACTGTAGTGGTAAGAGACAATGATGGAAATGTGACTTTTTTGACAGAAGGAGATGAAGCAAAAGGAACATATTTTACTCCTGCTAGCTTTCGAGCAGAAGTCGGCAAATCTTACACCCTGCAGATCTTAACAGCCGAGGGGAAAGTTTACACTTCTACTCCAGAGCGGGTAGAATCTGTGCCACCGATTGCGTCCCTTGAACTCCGTACAGTCACTATCCCATCTCCAGGAAGCCAAGCTCCCAGATCAGGGGTACAGCTGATTGCAGAGGTGAATGACCCCGGAGATCAAAATAATTTCTACTATTGGAGAAATGGACCGGCTGTTTATATTTTGGAAACTCGCCCTGACCTTTTTACACCGAGACCTTCTCCTCAAAACCCAAATCGCACACCTCAGCCGAAACCTTGTTGTATTCAGTGTTTTCGAACAGAAGTTAGCGATAACCAAGGTCTATTTGTAGTCAACGATGATAACTTTAATGGGCTCAAAGCAAGAATACCTGCCTCATTCATCGAGGACAATGGGCTGAGATTTGTCAACAAATTCAGGATGGACCTAAAGCAGTACAGCATTTCCCAAGGCGCATTTCGATTCCTTAGGTTGGTGAAGCAACAGGCAGAAATCAACGGTTCGATCTTCGATCCTCCTCCGGCGACCATTCGAGGAAATATGATCAGCTTGGATAATCCTGATGAGGTGGTTCTTGGTTATTTCATGGCAGGAGGGGAAACTAGCCGGCGGATTTACATTGACAGAAATGACCTGACTTTCAAGCAAAACCGTGCAATCATCCCCGACGATTGTCGAGAGGTAGCAGGAGCGTCCCTCAATCCCCCTGCTGATTGGAATCCTTAAAACAAAAAACGCCCAAAGGTTCTTTGGGCGTTTTTTGTTTTATGATTATCCGCTTTTCTACCAGTAACCAAATAAGATAAGGTTTGAAGTCCGATTAGAGGTGCTGTGGTCTGTGGTCAGTCGACGAATATCCGCGATCTTTAGAGCCGATGACTTACCTAGTGGTAAGATTGCGGATATTCATGTTTTGTTTTATTCGATTCACCCTCAATACCATTCCTGCTCGACAAATCGGATTCCCTGCTTCTCTAATTCCGCTAAAATCGGGAGGTAGATTTCAGGCAATACAGGAAGGTGCAGTCCTGTCCCTTTGATTTTTCCTTCCAAAAACAAATCCACCGCAATCGCCAAGGGTAATCCCACCGTCTTGGCCATCGCCGTGTAAACTGCATCTTTTCCTAAATCAACCAAACTTGAGGTCAGCTTTTTGATACCTCGCTCAGTTTTGATCTCAAACTGATGCTGCATCACGATCATGTCTTTGTCCTCAGGCTGGAGTGCCCAGTCCTTTTCCAAGATCGCTTGAAGAATTTGAGCAGGACTTCCCTTCAGGAGCGGTAGCTTCCGGTTTTCAAAAAACCCAAGCCACTGCAACTTCTCGAAAGTTGGAAAATCCAAATCGGGGATCAGTTCGGCCAATTTTTCCTCCACACTCAGGGTCTCCGACCAAGGTAAAAAAGCATTCAAAAACTGCCGGTAGGTGCTCCCCTCATGCAGCTCCAACTGAAAACTGTCATCCGTCAATCCCAGCTGCACAAACACATCCCATCCTTTGCAAAATCCAGCACGGCGCAGCGTACCGCGGAGCATCGTGGGGATGTCTTCCAAGCCATATACTTTACGATAACTGAGTGAATCCCTGTTGGGATACCCGTCAAAATCCCCCAATCCCGGAAATTTGACTGTTTCAATCCGCTTAAACAGTTGGTGATAGGGCACGTATTTCAGTTCGCCTTTTTCAATAAATCGGGAAGTGGCTTGACCTGCCAAGATTACATTTCGGGGATTCCAGGTGAATTTGTATTTCCAAGGATTGTCCTCGCTTTGGGGAGAAAGCAACCCTCCACAATAGGACTTGAAGGAGATGATTTCTTCACCCTTTGCTTTGGCTTCATGGATGATTTTCATGGCAGACATGTGATCGATCCCCGGATCTAGTCCACACTCATTGAGGAAGAATAGTTGTTTTGCTTCAATCTCTTGAGCCATTTCCCGAAGAGCATCGCTCTCATAGGAAGCCGTGAAAAAATGCTTACCCAACTCCAGGCAATCTTTCGCCACTACAGGATGCATGAATGCAGGCAACATGGAAATAACCAGGTCCGCCTGAACGATGAGCCCTTTTCTGGAGTCTCCATTTTCGATATCAATGGATGCCGATTGGGTATTCGCCCGATTTTTGAGTTTGGTCGCCGCTGTGGATTGATCCAAATCGGCCAAAATGAGTGTTCGTTCTTTTTCCACACAGGAATCTGCCAAATAATCTATCAAATAGGTGGCCGATTTACCAGCTCCGAGAATCAGAATAGTCTTCATGCACTTGGGTTTATCGAGCTAAATTGATCCTTTTTTTTTGTGGGAAAAAGGCCATTCACTTTTAATTAAGGAACAATTCCTTACTTTGACCGTTAGGATTTTCCCAAACCGATTTTTGAAGTGAAAAAAATTAATCTGAGTACCGAGATCGAGGAACTGCTTCCTGAAGAGCTTTCCACCATGGAAAAGCTGCTGATCGACCGCGCCAAAGAAGTGTCCAAAAGAGCCTACGCACCTTATTCAGGATTTCATGTGGGTGCTGCTGTCCTGCTCGAAAACGATGAAATCCTTCAATCTTCAAATCAGGAAAATGTCAGCTTTCCCACAGGCGTATGTGCCGAGCGATTGCTGCTAGGCTATGCAGGTGCAAACCATCCAGATTCGCCTCCCACCATGCTGGCGATTGTCGCCCAGCGGGCAGGTGAGGAGATTTGGGCCGGCGTCTCCCCTTGCGGGGTATGTCGCCAGACCATCAATGAGGTCGAAAATCGGTTTGAAAAACCGATCACGATGCTGATCCTTTGCTCCAATGGAAACGTGATGCGGATCAAGGGAATTGCCAATTTGCTTCCCTTGAAGTTTGATGACCTCAACAGCTGATCGGTGAAAAAGTCCATCCGGTTCTCTTACGAAGCACACTATTCCATCTCCCACGAACCCAGCGGAAAAGAGAAAGAGCTTTGGCTGGTCTTCCACGGATACGGACAGTTGTCGGAATTCTTTATCCGCAAATTCCTCCCCTTTGATTCGGCAGATCGAGTCATCCTTGCACCAGAAGGAACCAATTATGGGTATTTAAAGGAATTTCAGGGAAGGGTCGGTGCCAACTGGATGACCAAGCATGAGCGGGAAGTTGCCATCGCAAACAATCATCGCTATCTGAATCTCTTGCTGGAGCAAACTCTCGAGAACTTTGAAAGTCTTCCAAAAATCCACGTGTTGGGATTTTCGCAAGGTGCCGCTACATGCACGAGATGGGCAAGTCAGTGGAAAGGTCAAATCGCCACTTTGGTACTTTGGGCAGGTGGCTTTGCGCAGGACCTTTCCCTGGATTTGGGAAGGGAAAAATTTGAAAACACCCAACTGATTTTGGCCTTTGGAGACCAAGACGAGTTGATCCAAGAGGAACATAAAGCGCAGCAAATGGCACTTGTTCAGTCCTTGGGAAAGTCGATTCAGGTTCTGACCTTTCCCGGAGGGCATGAACTAGACGCTCATTTACTCGAAAAAATCATGAATCACGAGATTTAGGCTATTTTTTGGCCTTGACATTGCTATGTTTGAAACAATTTGTTGAAATTTCAACTTTCATTATTTTTCCAAAAATCTTGAAACCCATCCATGCTTTCGCTTACTGAAAAAGAGGTAGACTTCATCGCAGCCCAATTACTGAAGGGTAATGTCTGCTTTTACCAAATCGACAAGAAGAAAATCCATCACATGCCGGATGATGAGGACTACTTCAACTATGATCTGACCGAAGAGGAGGAAGATATCCTGGACGAAATCGAAGATCAACCCGACAATTTTGCGGAATTCACCAAGATGGAACCCGCTCAAGAGCATCAAATGATGCAGGACTTCATCGACCGAAAAGTAAAAGAGAAAAACCTTGCCGAAGACTTGGTAAATGCCCTGAGCAAACCCAAGGCAGCCACCGGCTTCAAGTTTTTGATCGAAGAATCCAAATACAAAGAGGAATGGGTAGACTACCGAAAAGGAAAATACTCTGACTGGGTCAAAGAACAGGTTGACTCCTTCAACTACGCCGAAGACTAATTTGAAGCCGTCCTGAATCAATTCCGGACGGCTTTTTTTATCTTACATCCCTCAGCAAATAAGAAGCATTAAACCCTGCTTTCTTTTATTCACCGAATCAACAATCATGAAAAAGCTCACTTTTCTCCTTTTACTTACTTGCTTTTGGTCCAGTGCCTTTGCCCAAAACTGGGACTGGGGAGGACCGCTCGATCCGCTTCAGGCAAAGATGAAAATTCGTCATTATCGCTTGGAATTGGAGCTTTTACCCGAAAGCCAGGGCATCCAGGGTTCCAATACCATTACCTTTTCTGCAGCCGAAAAACTGGACACCCTCCGATTCCAACTCATCGATGAATACGAAGTGAGTAAAGTCCTGATGGATGGTAAGGAAGTCAAATTCTCGCACCAAAATGACCTGTTGGATATCATCCCAGTGGACTGTACCTGCGATCAGGTTCAAATTTTTTATGGAGGAAAAACACCTATCGCTCAGAATCCACCTTGGACAGGAGGATTCACTTGGGAGAAAGACCTGCTAGAAAACCACTGGATGGGTTTGTCTTGTCAAGGTGAGGGGGCAAAAGTCTTTATGCCCGCCTTAGATCATCCATCCAGCGAACCGAGTGAAGGAGTGGATCTGATTTTCACTGTACCCAAACCCTACTTTGTCGCTTCCAATGGTCGACTGATCGACACGCAGGAAACGGGGCCAAAAATGACCTACCACTGGCAAACGGACTACCCAATCAGCAATTACAACATCAACTTTACGCTAGGGGTATTTTATGAAGAAAAGCTGGATTTCACCTCCTCATCAGGTGACGTCATCCCCATGCAAGTATGGGTGCTTCAGGAAAATCGGGCAAAAGCAAAAGGCCTTTTGGAAAACCTGAAAGTCAGTACCGAAACCTTGGAGAAGTACTTCGGTCCCTTCCCTTTTCCAAAAGACAAAATCGCAGTAGTCGAAACCCCCTACCTGGGTATGGAACACCAGACCATCAATGCCTACGGAAACAATTTTCAATCCATCCCTATGGGCAAGGTACGCTACGACTGGCTACTGCACCATGAGCTGGGCCACGAGTGGTTTGGAAACAAGGTATCGGTGAGTGACTGGGCGGATATGTGGATTCATGAAGGGTTGACCGCCTATGGGGATTGGCTGTTTTATTGGGAGCATGGCGGTCCGGAGACCTATTTTGCCAAGGTAAAATCCGAATCAAGAAATATCCCACATGCTAAACCGGTCGTGAGCCCACCGAATTCGACCGAAGAGGAAGCCTATCATCCCGAGATCTATACCAAGGGCGCTTGGGTCATTCATGCCTTACGGGGCGTGTTGGGAGATGAGCTGTTTTTCTCTGCGATTAAGGCATTCGTGATGGACGAGCACTTCACATACCTCAATCAGGTAACGACCAAGGACTTTACTGATTTTGTCCAAAGCTACACCGGAAAGGACCTTCAGGGATTCTTTGACCTGTACCTGTATACCACGTCTGTCCCCACTTTGAAAGTCAGCAAAAAAGGAAAAGAAGGCTATTTGATCTCTCTTCAGGGAATTGATTTTGAGATGCCTGTTGAAATTGAGACTTCTGAGGGAGTACAGGGAATCCCTGTTGGGAAAAAAGGAGTGGAAGTAAAAAGCAAAACCCCTCCGGTGGTTGACCCGCGAGGTTGGTTGATACTAGCCCGATAAAGTTTAATTGAAAAACCTTCGAGGTTTTGAAAACCTCGAAGGTTATGTCACAAAAAAGCCCCGAATCGCTTCAGGGCTTTCTGTTTATAGGCCAAATTCAGCCTTGATTTTATCGACGTAGTCTAGCTTTTCCCAAGTGAAGAGTTCGACCTCTACGGTTTTTGCTTCTTGATATGGTGATTTGAAAACTTTGGTCACCACCTCATTTGCTCTACCCATGTGGCCGTAAGCTGCAGTTTCCTCATAGATCGGGTTTCTCAGCTTCAGTCGCTGCTCGATAGCATAAGGTCTCATATCAAATATAGCTTCCACCTTCTTGGCAATTTCGCCATCGGTCAGGTTCACTTTGGCCGTGCCGTAGGTATTGATGTAGATACCCATTGGCTTAGCCACACCGATTGCGTAAGACACTTGAACCAGGATTTCGTCGGCTACACCCGCAGCCACCATGTTTTTGGCAATGTGTCGGGTAGCATAAGCTGCTGAGCGGTCCACTTTGGATGGATCTTTTCCAGAGAAAGCTCCACCGCCGTGAGCGCCTTTGCCCCCGTAAGTATCCACGATGATTTTTCTTCCGGTCAGACCGGTGTCACCATGAGGTCCACCGATCACGAACTTACCGGTTGGGTTGATATGGTAGGTGATTTTATCTGTGAAAAGCTTTTGAAGCTCAGGCTTAAGCTTAGCTTTTACTCTAGGAATCAATATGTGGATGATATCGGATTTGATTTTGGCAAGCATCGCCTCTTCTGCATCGAAGTCATCGTGCTGGGTAGAAACCACAATCGCGTCAATTCGCTGAGGCACATTATCGTCACTGTACTCGATCGTCACCTGAGACTTGGAGTCAGGGCGGAGGTACGTAATCTCTTTATTTTCTCTTCTTAGAGCAGCCAGCTCACGGAGGATCATGTGAGACAGATCCAAGGCAAGCGGCATGTAGTTTTCGGTCTCGTTAGTGGCATAGCCAAACATCATCCCTTGGTCACCTGCACCTTGCTCTTCAGGATTCTTACGCTCTACACCCTGATTGATATCAGCAGACTGCTCGTGAATGGCAGATAGTACACCACAAGAGTTGCCTTCAAACATGTATTCACTCTTGGTATAGCCGATTCGATTGATCACATCACGGGCGATCTTCTGCACGTCAAGGTAGGTGTTGGATTTCACCTCACCTGCCAATACCACCTGACCGGTAGTCACGAGGGTTTCACAGGCTACTTTGGAACTGGGATCGAAGGCCAAAAAGTTATCAATCAGCGCATCAGAGATTTGGTCAGCGATTTTGTCAGGATGACCCTCAGACACTGACTCTGAGGTAAATAAATATGCCATAAACTAGAGTATTGATTCGTTGTAAAAGAAGCCCAAAATTACAGGAACTGAGGGAAATAAAAAACCTCAACGTAGTCCTGAAAGGTTTTTATCTCCCCTTCCATGGGATGGAGTCAATTTACTGAATGGTTTATCCTAATTTCTTGGGTTGGATTCTGCTTGGCAAGAGATTATCTTTCAGACTGTCTCCTTTTCCATTGCCATGCGAACGACATACTATTTCCTTTTTGGCTGTATTTTCAGCTTTTTACTGAGCTGTAAAGGTGCTGCTGACCCATCAACCAACTCTATTTCAAAGCTCCCCGCCACCCATTCAGATCTAGTCTCTTTATTTTCAGAATGGAGGGCCTTTGAAATGCCTCCTACTTGGGAAGGTGCTCCGGATTACAGAAAGTCCACTTTTGAGAAAAGAATGGCGGATTTCGAAGTCCTTCGGGAAAAACTCCTAAGCATGGACACCGCTGGCTGGACTATTGCCGAGCAGGTAGACTGGCGAATTGTATGGGCTGAAATGAACGGCTTCGACTTTAACTACCGGGTGCTGAAGCCATGGGAACGCGATCCTGCTTTTTACAAATCCATCTGGATGGAGCGGAGTGATGTACCTGACCACGAGGGCCCTACGCACCATGGAGTGACAGAGGTTTGGCAGTTTTCTTTTCCCTTAAGCTCAGAAGAAAGAGCAAGCTTTCTTGCAAAAATTCAATCCATCGAAGCCTTGAATACCCAGGCAAAAGAAAACCTGACCGGCAATGCCAAAGAACTTTGGGAAGCAGGAATTCCAACGATCGAACAACAAGTGGAAGATCTAGCCTCATTGCTGGATCTGCCCGGTGTAAAAGAAGATGGCGAACTGGTAGAAGCCATCCAGTCGGCATCCCTCTCTACCAAAGACCTTGTCAGTTGGCTTCACGCCGAAGCGCCTAACAAAACCGAGCCCTCCGGTATCGGTAAGGAAAACTATACCTGGTACCTGCAAAATGTCCACTTGGTTCCGCTGACTTGGGAAGATGAAGTGATGATTCTCAAACGCGAACTCGCCCGAGCTTGGAACTCGCTTAAATTAGAAGAACACCAAAACCGAAACCTTCCCCAGCTTCCGGAGGCCAATACGCCTGAGGATTTCGAAAAGCTCACGGAAGAGTCCATTCAGGAATTCATGGCCTTTTTGGAAAAACAAGAAATTGTCACGGTTAAAGATTACTTCGAACCAGCTTTGAGAGAGCATAGGGGAAGTTTTATCCCCAAAGAAAAGCGCAATTTTTTCACCATCGGGATGCACATCGATCCGCTTCCGCTGTATTCGCACTTTTACCATTGGTTTGAGTTGGCTATTATGGACAATGAACCGCATGTGAGTCCGATTCGAAAAGGGCCTTTGCTGTACAATATTTTCGACAGCAGAAATGAAGGTACTGCTACGGCAGTGGAAGAGATGTTTATGGATGCAGGGCTATATCAGAATTCTCCAAGGTCCCGTGAAATTGTCTACATCATGATTGCCCAGCGAGCTGCCAGAGGTCTAGGCTCACTCTATGCGCAAGCCAACGAAATGACCATGGTCGAGGCGGGAGGAATTCACTCCAACTACACGCCTAGAGGCTGGATGAAGACAGAAAAGGAGCTTTTGCTTTTTGAGCAACACCTCTACATGAGGCAGCCCGGGTATGGAACAAGCTACATCACCGGCAAATACCTCTTGGAAAATGCCCTCGCAGACTATGCCCGAGTCAAGGAAGAAAAAGGCGAAGAATTCAAGCTTCGGGAGTTTTTTGATCAGCTGAACGCCATCGGAGGGATTCCGATTGCTTTGGGACATTGGGAGATGACTGGGGTGGATCCTTTGCAAGAAAAGGTCAAGTAGGCCGACAAAAGAGTAGAATTCACAGGTTAAGTTCCGAAAACGTGCAAAAAATCACATAATCGGAACTTAACCTGTGATTTTTTAAAATTTAGCTCTTTTGAGAAATGACTTAAATGGCCTTTCAATTAGTTCATTCTAGACCACTTTTCCACTAATGGACTCATACCAAGTCCAATAAATAACGAGTACGGTCCGCCATAAAAAGTGGAATATTGATCAGTCCATCTTGATTGATCAGATTTTTCATCGAAAACCTGAGTTTTACTCGGGGGTTGTTTTCCTGATCATAAACAGAAAGGCTCCTACCACGGGTATTCTCACCGGATTTAACCTCAACCGGAAGGATTTCATTTTGGTAAGAAAGTAAAAAATCGACTTCCGCTTTTCCATCAGAAGTCCAATAGGATGGCAATTCGCCAAACTGAACCAGCAAAGACTGTAGCACGTAATTTTCGGCCAAAGCCCCTTTAAATTCAGAAAAGAGTTCGGTCGGATTGAGAATAGCAGCTGGCTGAAGTCGAGCCTTGCGCCTCAGTAACCCCATGTCAAGAAAATAAATCTTAAAAGCGTTAAGATCCTGATAGACAGACAGCGGTACACCGACCTTAGTCACTCGGTTGACTTTATAAACCAAACCTGCCTGAATCAACCACGTGAGGGCATCTTCATATTCTCTTGCTCGGGCACCGGGTTTGACCACCTGGTAGAGAAATTTCTTATTTTCCTTGGCCAGCTGTGAGGGAATTGAATTCCAGATAAAGTTGATTTTTTGAATATCTCTAGCAGGTACATGTTTGGAAAAATCCAACTCATACGCCTGATTGATGTTGTCCAATAGGTCCTCCACTCGTTGCAAATCAGCGCTTTCGACCAATTCTTTGGCAGCTTCGGGCATTCCACCCGAAATCATATAAAGACGAAAGCTCTCCAAAATCCTATTGAAAAAATAATCAGGTATTGGCTCTATTGCCTGAATAGACTCCAGATAGTTAGCCATCTCTGAGTCCTTTTGAGACAAAAATTCCATGAATGTCAGTGGGAATAATTCTAAAAAATCAACTTTTCCCACAGGAAAGGAAGAGAAATTTCCTAAAGTGACTCCCAAAAGCGATCCTGCACCAACAAGATGGAAGGACTCTTCCAGTTCCTCGAAATATTTAAGAGAGTTCAGGGCTTCCTTACATTCTTGGATCTCATCAAAAATGATCAGTGTGTTTTTTGGCTCAATCGGAAATCCCGCCACGAGGGAGAGATTCTGAATGATTCGAAGTGGGTCTTTGGTCAGTTCAAAAAACTGCTTCAGGTCAGGCTGCCGATCAAAGTTGAAGTAAGCTGTTTTTGAATAATAGGTCTGACCGTACCATTTCAGCAAGGAGGTTTTGCCTACCTGCCGCGCACCTTTTAGCAAAAGAGGCTTTGGGGTTGGACGTGCAGTCCAAGCTTGAAGTTGAGCAAGAATATTTCTGTCAAAAAACATTAATCACACTTTATGTTCCAAAAATGTGTAAAAAATCACATAATCGGAACTTAACTTGTGATTTTCTTAGTAGTTCATCTCAAGCAAACATACCACTGAAGAATAACCCGGCATCAACTCCATTCACTTTCTCACCTCTTTCTTGATCCTAGCTACTTGCTACTTAAGTCTTGTGTCTACTGTCTATGGTCTTGTATCTCTTTCCTCACCAAGCCCTCCGTAATCTCATTCATCGCCTTGACCTTGTACTCAAAGTCTCCCTTGAGGGTAGCACGGTAGGCATTTAGGTTTTCGAGCAGGTCATCGATCTCCTCAGGCAGCACTTCTTCGAGCAATTGTCGGAGGCGCTTGGCAGTGGTAGGAGACTTTCCGTTGGTGGAAATGGCGATTTTCAGATTGCCTTTGGTCACAATACCTCCCAAGTAAAAATCACACAGTTCGGGGGTATCAGCAATATTCACTAGGAGAAAACGCTCCTTGGCCTCATCGCGGATTTGTCGGTTGACCGCCTTGTTATCTGTCGCTCCGATTACGAGGTGCTTTCCTCCCAAATACTTTTCATGATACAGATCCTCAATCAAGGTTACAGTATCTGCCTTTGAAGCTACTTCCAAAAATTCAGGTCTAAACTCCCGAGACACCACGGTGACTTGAGCCAAAGGACTGGACTTGAGCAGGAATTCCAGCTTTTCCGTAGCCACAAAACCACCACCGACCAAGAGGACGTTGAGTTCATGGACTTTGAGAAAGATGGGGTAGAGATGGTTCATTTCAGATTTTAGACATTAGACACAAGATGCAAGACTTTTTGAAATAGAATTTTTGAAATACAGTGGAAATACTATAGAGAAAGGCTCGACTTCGTCGAGCGAAATAATTAAATAACTGCTCTGCGTTATATCTCGCGACCGCAGGGAGCCTATTTCACCGAGCAACGCGAAGTATGTTTCAATGGTATTTCACCAAGGAAATTTTCTACCGCATTTCCATTTTCACCACTTCCCGATACACCTCCGCCAATCGCATACTTTCCCTCACGACTTCGCCAACAATGATGACCGCAGGGGCTTCCACCTGATTTTCTGCCGCCTTTTGCTCGATGTCGTGGATATATCCTGCCGTGATTTTTTCTTCTCGGGTGGTTCCGCTTTGAATGATTGCGATGGGAAGGTGTTCCTTTCCAGCCTTTCTGTAGGTTTCAGTGATTTCTCCCAATTTTTTGGTGCCCATTAAGATGACTACTGTGGCTGTGGACTGTGCCGCAAACGCCAAATCCCGCGAAAGTTCTCCTGCAGTGGTCGTCCCTGTTACTACCCAGAAGCTCTCTGAAATACCCCTTTTGGTCACTGGAATTCCCACATGCGCAGGAACTGCAATCGCCGAAGTGATCCCCGGTACCACTGCTGTAGGAATTCCAAAGGCCTCGATGTACTCGATTTCTTCTCCTCCCCTACCAAAAACAAAGGGGTCTCCACCTTTCAATCGGACCACGTGACCGTGCTTTCGGGCGAGCTCGACACAAAGCTGATTGGTGTCTTCCTGAGGAGTGCTGTGCTTGCCCACTCGTTTTCCCACAAATAGTTTCAATGCAGTAGCCGGAGCATGCTTCAGCAAAACCGGATCAATCAAGGCGTCATACAGCACCACATCAGCCGTATTGAGCGCCAGGATTCCTTTCAAAGTCATCAGTTCCGGATCTCCGGGACCTGCCCCGACTAGGGTTACTTTTGGATTGACTGTCGTTCTCATGCCTCTACCTCCTCTTCCCGATAGGTTTTCAGCAGGCTGTAGATCTCCATGGCTTGCTTGGCGTAGGACTTGGCAAACTCTTCGGATGGTTCGTGCTGATTGATCTGATAGACTTTGTCGGCAAAGGTGCCTTCCAACTGGATTTTGCCGGTCTCGACAAACTTCTCATCGAAAAGACTTACGATGCTCGCATAGCTGTTGGTGCTGATGTCGTCGCTTAGCAAAAGCGCTTTAGCAGCATTGATCAAGCCGGCATAATGATGGTAAATGCTGTCAGACCAGCGACCCTGCTCGAGGGCTTCCTGACCTTGATCGAGTTTTTCCAAAGCTTCCAAAAGCAAAGTCGCCACTAGGTCAATCACCACTCCGGCACATTCGCCAACTCCCACTGCCACTTCATAGGCATCCTGATGTCCCCAATCCACCGAATCTGCTTCGGTGACGGTAGCGGGATCACTCAATTCCTTGAGCAAGTCGTAGAAATACATCTGCCCTTGCCGATCATAGTAGCTGAGGAAGTCTTTTCCACTTGCATTTTTCTCAAAATCTTCCAGCAAAACACGCAGTGCCTGAGGCCCACGACGGCTGGGAACTTTGGTTACTTTGTCGGCAAATCGACCGTTGCCATCGCCGAGATTTCCTCCACCCAACAGCACTTGAAGAGCTGGAATGACGGTTTTGCCGGCCTTCATGGACATGCCTTGAAAGCCAATGTGGGCCATGTTGTGCTGTCCGCAGGCATTCATGCAGCCGGAAATCTTGATCACGAGGTCGCGGTTGCTGAGGTATTGAGGATACTCCTGCTCAATGACCTTTTCCAGCTCCTTGGCAATTCCCGTCGAGCTGGCAATGCCCAAGTTGCAGGTGTCTGTACCCGGACAGGCGGTGATGTCCCCAAGGGAATTATAGCCTCGCTGGGCAAGGTTGATCTTTTTCAGTTCCTGGTAGAAGAACGGCACTAAATCTTCCCGCACATCGCGGATCAAGATGTTTTGGCGAAGGGTAAATCGAATTTCTCCGGCAGCGTAGTGCTCCACCAAATCTGCCAAAGGCCGAGCCTGATCCAGGTAAAAATCCCCTAAAGGCACGCGAACCCCAATGGAAACGTACCCAGCCTGCTTTTGCGGCAGCACATTAGTCAGTTTCCAAAGCTCAAAGTCCAGCCCCAAGTCGGCGGGATTGACCGCCACAGCCGGTGGATTGGGTAGCGTTCTTCCCTGCTCATAGTTTTCAAAATGAAGGGGAAAGCGTTGGAATGGAAGTGCTTTTTTCTCTTTTTCTACCAAATCCAAAAAGGCCTCCAAACCGATCTCTTTGATCAAAAACTTCATCCGCGCTTTATTTCTCCTTGCGCGCTCTCCGTGCCGGTCAAAGATTCGCAGCACCGCTTCGATAAAGGGAATCAGCTGATCGGTCTCCAAAAACTCGGTAATCAAATCCGCATGTCGAGGCTGAGAGCCTAAACCACCACCAAGCAACACCTTGAAACCCCTCAACTGATTTCCATCGACTTCTTTGACTTTGGGGATAAAGCCCAAATCGTGCATGTAAGCCAAGCCCGTGTCTTCATCTGTGGAAGAAAAGGCCATCTTAAACTTGCGCCCCATCTCCTGACAAACCGGATTTCTCAAAAAATAACGGAAGGTCGCATCGGCATAAGGGGTCACATCAAAGGGTTCCTTTGGATCTATACCTGCGGTCTCCGAAGCGGTGACATTTCTTACCGTATTTCCGCAGGCCTCTCGAAGCGTGACATCGTCCTTTTCCAACTCTGCCCAAAGCTGAGGAGTCCTGTCCAAGCTTACGAAGTGAATTTGAATATCCTGACGGGTAGTGATGTGCAGGCGCCCGATAGAGTACTCCTCCGAAACCTTGCAAATCCTTCTCAACTGTGCCGAAGTAGCCCTTCCATAGGGGAGCTTGATCCGTACCATTTGCACACCTTGTTGACGCTGTCCATAGACTCCACGGGCAAGGCGAAGGCTTCTGAATTTCTCTTCATCGATTTTACCCTCGCGGAAAAGGGCGATTTTTCGCTCCAATTCGATAATATCCCGCTCTACAATAGGGTTTTCCAGTTCGGTTCGAAAGCTTTGCATAGGTTTAATTTTTTTCCCTATAGGGATAATAGGTTATAGGTTATGAGAAAAAGCCAAGACCGAAGTCAGGGCTAGTTGTTTTTGGTTCGGCGTTCAGGGTTCGAAATTCAATATTCGACGTTCTGAATTTTTAAATATCGAATGGCGAACACTGAATAATGAACCTGCCTGCGGCAGGCAGGTAAAGAAGGCTTATGTCTAGCGTCTTGTGTCTAGCATCTATTCTCTTACTCAATAAACCCCACCGACACCGTATCAAAAGTCCCCTCATCGATCAGGATAAAGGCTCCGTTTGACTTGGAATGATGGTAGGAATCAAAGTGAATCGGCTTGCTGAGTCTAAGATTTACCTTACCGATATCATTCAGTTTCAGCTGATCGGCCTCTTCGGTTCCTGAGAAATCGGTATGAATTCTAGCTTCGATCTGATCGACTTTGGCCAATACCCGATTAATTCCATGCTGCAGGATATATTTCCCCCCGACTTTCAAGGCCTTGCTGTTTACTTGGCAAACGGTGGCTGAAATGGTCTTCTCGCTACTTGGAGCTTCTCCACTTTTCACGATCATATCACCCCGGCTGCAATCAACTTCATCAGCCAAAGTAAGAACGATGGACGAACCAGGAGCGGCACTTTCCAACTCCTGATCGAAGAAATGAATGCTTTTAATGGTGGATTCATTGCCGGAAGGAAGCACGGTAACTCTGTCTCCCACTTGAAGAGAATTGCCATAAAGCTTTCCAGAAAAGCCTCTGAAATCATGGTAGGCTTCGGTTTTGGGACGGATCACCAACTGAACAGGAAATCTCGCCGCGGCACTTTCTTGCAAATCCTCAGGTTCCAACACTTCCAAATGATCCAAAAGCGTATTCCCCACATACCAAGGCATGTGTTCTGACTTTCGGGTCACATTTTCTCCCTTCAGCGCAGACAAAGGAATAAAGGTAATCTGCTCTTCAGCAAAGTCACTTTTCTCCACCAAGACATCAAAGTCTGCCTTGATTTTCAAAAACACATCTTCACTGTACTCCACCAAATCCATTTTGTTGATAGCTACCACGACATGGCTAATGCGAAGAAGATTGCTGATGAAAAAGTGGCGGTAGGTCTGTTCGATGACTCCTTTGCGGGCATCGATCAAGATGATTGCCACTTGAGAGGTAGAGGCACCCGTCACCATGTTTCGGGTGTACTCCACATGCCCGGGAGTATCTGCCACGATGAAGTTGGTCTTATCGGTATTGAAATAAATATGAGCCACGTCAATGGTGATGCCCTGCTCACGCTCGGCCACCAAGCCATCGGTAGCCAGTGAAAAATCCAAGTAATCGTATCCCCGCTGCTTTGAGCTACGCTCGATCGCTTCGATCTTGTCTGTGGTCAGGGAATGCGTATCGTATAGCAAGCGTCCGATGAGCGTACTTTTGCCATCATCCACAGAACCTGCGGTAGCGATTTTGATGAGTTTTCTGCCTTGTATATCCATGTTTAATTTTTTATACACAATTGAAATACCGTGGAAATAAGTTGAAATAGGCCTCACTACGTTCGGCGAAATATTAGCATTCGGTTCAAGTAAGGTATTTCGTCCCGCTTGCGGGACCTATTTCTAGCGTATTTCCTAATTATTAAGATTGCTTCGGTCGTTCCTCCCTCGCAATGACGCCTAGAAGTATCCGACTTTCTTCCTCGTCTCCATCGCTGCTTCGGAGCGCTTGTCGTCGATTCGGGCACCGCGTTCAGAGATGGTGGATTCGCGGATTTCTGCAACCACATCATCTAATGACGTCGCTTCTGAAAGTACCGCTGCGGTACAGGTCATGTCGCCGACGGTTCGAAATCTGACCATTCGCTCCACCACTTCTTCGTGGGCTTCACGGAAGACGTGTTCATTGGCAGTCCAAATCATTCCATCTCGGAAAAACACCTCCCGTTTATGGGCAAAGTAGATGCTCGGAATGGCGATATTTTCAGTGCGGATGTATTCCCACACATCGAGCTCGGTCCAGTTGGAAATCGGGAAGACTCGGACGTTTTGACCCACGTGGATTTTCCCATTGAGCATGTCGAATAGCTCCGGACGCTGGTTTTTTTCATCCCACTGACCAAAGTCGTCTCGGACGGAAAACACGCGCTCTTTGGCTCGGGCTTTTTCTTCATCCCGTCTTGCACCACCGATACAAGCGTCAAACTTGAACTCTTCGATGGCATCCAAAAGTGTGGTCGTCTGAAGCGTATTTCGGCTTGCATAGCGACCGCGCTCTTCACGAACTTTGCCTTGGTCGATGGAGTCCTGCACGTTTCTGACGATCAGTTCAAGTCCCAATTCTTTGACCAGCCAATCCCTGAATTCAATGGTCTCTGGGAAATTGTGCCCGGTGTCCACATGGAGGAGAGGGAAAGGGATTTTGGCAGGGAAAAAGGCCTTTTGAGCCAGCCTCACCAAGGTAATCGAGTCTTTTCCCCCGGAAAAAAGCAGAACCGGACGCTCAAACTGCGCCGCTACTTCCCTCAGGATGTAGATGGATTCTGCCTCTTTGGGGTTAGGTATAAATAGGTTCATAGGAAATACGATTTTTATTTATGCGCTTGGCCGTCATTGCGAGGGGCCAAGCTGATACTTAATCCATTTTTAATTTTCTAGCGGCCCCGAAGCAATCTCAGCCACTATTTTCCTGATTTGGAGACTGCTTCGTCGTGCCTCCTCGCAGTGACGTCAACTCGAAGTCTTTGTGTCTAATGTCTTGTGTCTAAAATCTTGTGTCTTATTTGGCATGCAACCCACACTCCTTCTTCGAATCCTCCCACCACCATCTACCGGCCCGGGCATCTTCTCCAGGGAGAATAGCCCTGGTACATGGAGCACAGCCGATGCTGATAAATCCCTGATTGTGGAGTGGATTGTAGGGAATTTTCTGCTCTTCGATGTAGGAGATCATCTGATCAAAGGTCCAATCCAATAGCGGATTGTATTTAATGATCTGATTGGCCTCATCCCACTCGATCCGCTTCATCTCACTCCGGTTGGCACTTTGCTCGGCTCGCAGTCCGGTTACCCAAACGGCATTCCCTGCCAAAGCTCGCTTCAAAGGCGCTACTTTTCGGACAAAGCAGCAGGATTTGCGGTTTTCGACTGATTCATAGAACCCATTGATTCCGATGTCCTCCACCAATTTTTCGACCGAAGCAGTCTCCGGGTAGTAAACCTTGATCCGGGTTTTGTATTTACTCTCAGTTCTGGACAACAATTCCAGAGTCTCAGGAAACAACCTGCCCGTATCCAGAGAAAAGATCTGAATCGAAAGCTTTTGCGAAGCAATCAATTGGGTGATGACCTGATCTTCCTGACCGAGAGAAGTCGAAAACACCACTTTCCCGGGAAAAAGATCAGCAACCAGCTTGAGCCCTTCCTCAGCGCTCAAACTTGCAAGCTGAGATTCAAGATCGGACAAGTTCAGTGGCTGACTCATTGTTTTTTTCTTTTGTTACATTTTCCCAAACTCGCTCGTGAAGGTAATCAAGCAAGATTTTAGACTTGCCTTCTCCACGGAAGAGAAGCGCTTTTTACAAATAAATCTAAAATCATTGCTGTCTTTACGGCAAGGAAAAGCAAAAGTATATATTCCCTATGTTTTTTATAGGGTTTATGGATAAAAATTTTTATTCCCGCTCCAATATATCCTGCAAGGTCTTATTTTCCAGTATTTTAAGCGTTTCATCCCGGACTTGAGCCATGACCCGATTGATGCCACAGTGGGACTCATCCTTGCACTCGGCGCAGGGTTCGTAGTAGTTGAGACTGACGCAGGGAAGTAGGGCAATAGGCCCGTCTAGGAGTCGAATCACTCGGGAAAGTGGGATGTCTTTGGGTTCTTTGATCAGGTAGTAGCCACCGCCTTTGCCCTTTTTGCTGCCGAGGTAGCCGGCCTTTCGGAGTTCGAGGAGGATATTTTCGAGAAACTTATGCGAAATGCCATGTTCTTCGGCGATGTCCTGAATCAGGACGGTCTTGTTTTCCCGATGCTTACCGAGGTAAGTCAGGGCATGCAGGGCGTACTTGGTCTTTTTGGAAAGCATGATCAAAAATAACCGAAAAATCGGAATAGCCTAGTACGGGAGTGGGGAGATAAACCTTCGGAGGGTTTAGCAGTATTCAAATCAATTCGTCACGTTATCGAATTTGATCAAATCTCCTTTGATCCAGTTTTCATCATCTTGATTTCCTCCATTGTAGCTGATCCAAAGCCCTTCTGAAGTCACAAAGGAGAATCCAACATTGTACACATTTTCTTTAGGGAGAAAAAGATGATCCAATACCTGAAGCTCTTTGTCCAATACAGTAACACAAATGGTGTTGTAATTGACATAATGAAAGTCCGGCTCTGTGGCATTTGGCCTTGGTGGGCTACTCAGTCGGTAGTACAGATTTCGATAGGGGTCAAAGTAGATTTTATAGTAAAATGGATTCTCCTTCATAAAGTCCTGTTTTTGCTCTGAACTCATGGAACCAAAAGGAATATCATCCGCCTTTACCTTTTCCCAAGGAGGATTAGCTTCAAATGATGCTACTTTCTTAGTATGAAAATCATATCGGAAAACAAACGGACTACCGGAAAAGAGGTAAGTAAAGCCAGATTTATCCACTGTGCCTGAAGTCAAAAACAACTTGCTCAGATCCAATTTTTTATCCAAATACTGGTCAGGCAGGTGAATCGGCAGGGATTTGGATTTTCCGCTCTCCAAAGAATAGGCAGCAAAGATCCGCTTCTGTTCCGCCTGATTGAAGGGCATGAAGTAGAGTAGTATTTCCTTTTGAGAAGGATCATACAGCATCTGGGAAGCAAACCCCAAGGAAGGGCTATTGGAATAGAGTTTCTCTTTTTCCTCTGTAGGAAAGCTTGACAGGAAATCAGTGTATCTGTTTTTCAATTCACCTTTGGAGTTAACCAGAGCAACAGAAAAATTTTCCTCTGATAGAAAAATGGAGTCCCGATTATGAAAATAAAAGGAGCTGATGTCATTTACCGCATTGGGGCCATTCAATTCAAACTTTATCCGATTTACTACCGAATCTGATTTTAAATCAACGAGATCAAGGGAGTGATTAAATGAATTGTACAGAAACAATGAATCATTTCGGACTTGGTTGAAAAGGTAAAACTGGGCTAGGGAATTTCCCGTGGAAATGAATTTTGGATCAACAAAAAAATCCACTTTTCTGTCATTGGAATTTGGCTGAGAACAAGAAAAAATAAAAACAATTACGAAGATTAAGGGAAGAATTCGATTCATTAGGAATAAAACTGTTTTAAAAGGAAAAGACTCAACCCCTTAGGCAGAGTTGAGTTCTTTAACTTAAATTATTAACAATTTCCAATTGGTTTTTTCTTTGATTTTCCACAAGATTCTGAACTCTGAACAGAACTACAATATTTTCCAGTGTTATATGGACAGTCAAAATAATACCAATCAGTTTTACCTGACCCAGATTCTTCTAGCTCTTCATCTTGAGCATAAACTTGACTAAATAAAGAATTAAGATTAGATCCTTTTTCCGAAATTAAATTTAGAATTAAACTAAAAGCAAAAGAAATAATACAGAAGGATGCTAAATAGAGAGTTTTCTTTTTCATAATATAAAGATGATTGAAGTTAAAATACTTATTAAAAAGCTCGCAGCGCATTGAACTTGAACTAAATATGCCCCCCAAATTCAAAAAGTCAAGTGTAAAGCTAAAGAGAAATTAAAATGGTTTTTAACTAATTGATTTTCAGGCTGAAAAATTCATTTTTGAGATTTATAAAGTTTACTTATAAATCTATAATTCAGATCGTTAAATCAAATTTTTCTATGTTTCATATAAAAAAATCCCCGACCAAGGCCGGGGATTTGGAAAACCTTTGAGGTTTTGGGAACCTCGAAGGTTTGAATATTTACATAATTAAAGAAGACCTTCGAGGTCTTTGAGACCTCAAAGGTCTCTCACATCAAATCATCTCCACACTTCGCTTTACAAAGGCTGTCAGGTCCTTGCCGGTCAGCAAGCCCTGAGAAAGCAAGGCCAAATCAAATGCTTGCTTGGCTAGTTTCAACTGGGCCTCTTCCCCTTCCGCTTTGAGGATTTTGTCCACCACGGGATGGTTACCGTTGATGGCGACTTTGTAACTGTCAAATATTTTCTCAGTATTTATTAACCACCTGCTCCTCGGCAAATTCCTGAATCAAAACCGTCTTATGTTCCCGATTCTTACAGAGGGAGGTGCAGGCATGCAGCCGTAGTTGGTCTTTTGAGAAAGGCTTGGCTATAAATGCTAAATTTTGGGAATTAAACAAGTTTGGAGGAGAGAATAAAAGCACCACCTCAAATGGAAAAAAAAGGTAAATACAGGCTTACAAGTGTAGGGAACTCAATTAAATTCTATCTCAATCGAGTCAAAAAATATAGAATCTTCTTGACTTGCCTCTAAATTAAACTCAACAAGATCCTTGTTCCAATAGATTCTATTTTTTTTAAAAAAATAATAAATAAAGTCACCGCCATTATGAGGAATAGTCCCAATTTTCTTAAACTTGTTATTCAAAATCAAAACCTCCTTTTTTGTCTTTAACTTTCTTGCCAGAAAATTTTCTTCTGTGATCCCTTTCCTCGCTTCCCTTAAATAAATATCATTAATAGGATCGTAAATTAATTTACCATAAGAATCATTTATCCAAAAATAATAATTTGTTAATTTTGATTTGGATACAATCTTATTTTGAAAATCTGTTTCGATAAAATCAGACACCAAATTACTTTTAGCAAGGTAAGCCTTTGAGTAACCTTCAAAGTCTACAACATATAAAGAATCAGACAGTGGATAGCTAAATATAAATTTGTCTATTTTTGGATTATATACAAAGTCAAGCATTTTCAATTGGTAAGAAAAATTTCCAGAAAAATAAATCGCAGGGCTTTGAATTTGGAGTTTTGTTACTAAGCCAGTTTCCAAATTTATTTTTGATATTTCATTTAATACTTTGATAGAGTCTGAAGACGAATAGGCAGATATTTTAGGCAAACTTTGTAAATAAATTGATTTATCTCGATATGCCATTGGGGAAGTTAAGTCAATAGATCCGAAACTATTTGAATCATTGCTTAAATTTAATGATTTATATATATCACCTTCTGAATTTGATATATACACCCTTTCCATCAATCGACTATAATAAATTATTGAATCATAATTCGCGATTACAAATCCTGAATTAAATCCAATACCAAATATTGAATTAGGACCTTGAATGGGATATTTTAATTTTTTATCAAGTGTCCCATTTGCGACATCATAAATGTTAAGGGTATTAGAAATTTCACTAAAAAAAAAGAGTTTACTTTCATTTCCTAAATTTACAGGAACACTTAGATAATTAAAAATATTTGTTTCATCATCTATCCCAAGAACAAAATCATCACCAAATTTATAACCTAGAACCCTAAATATCTCGGATTTATCATCCCCGGAATCAACTTTGCAACTGAATAAAAGTAATAAAATAATCTTGAAAAGACTTTTCATAAGAGTAAAAAAAGCGGCGCGATTATTCTTGCCGCCAATTAGATTTGAATACATAAGAATTAAATTCATCCCCCTACTTCAAGCTTGCCAAAATACCAGGTTTCTCCTTCAGGATTTGTGACATTACAGGTCGCTAAATCCCCTTGTGAGGTAGTAACAAGAAGGCATCTTCCTACGGTTTGGCCTGGGTCTGGTGTCGTATCACAAGTAGATTGCGCTACACAAATTCCAGTAGTTAGCCCTAAGATTGCACATATACCAAATACACTTTTTTTAATTTCAAGCATCTTCTATTCATTTAAGTTAACAATTTGTTATAAAGCGTCCATTTCCGAAAACTTTAATTGAAAATACTCCCTCATTTCAAAAAGTCAAGACTTCAACTGAATATTTTTTATTAGTAAATCATAACTAGTTGATTTTCAATGAAATTATTTCTAATTTCTTAGTAGAATACAAATTACAACTTGCTGTTATACAATATGTTGCTAAATAGTGAAATTTTAGTTTTTAAAATTAGATTTCTCCTAGAAATAAACACGAAAAATCCCCGACCAAGGCCGGGGATTTGGAAAACCTTTGAGGTTTTTTAAACCTGGAAGGTTTGAATATTTACATAATTAAAGAAGACCTTCGAGGTCTTTGAGACCTCAAAGGTCTCTCACATCAAATCATCTCTACACTTCGCTTCACAAAGGCAGTCAGGTCTTTGCCGGTTAGCAAGCCCTGAGACAACATGGCCAAATCAAAGGCCTGCTTGGCTAGTTTCAGTTGGGCTTCCTCGCCTTCGGCTTTGAGGATTTTGTCCACCACAGGATGGTTGCCGTTGATGGCGACTTTGTAGCTGTCCGGCAAGCTGCCGTAGAAGCTCATTGGTCCTCCTCCGGTCTGTGCCATGTCCTTCATACGACGCATCCACTCTTCCATGGTGATGGTCACAGGCATCTCCTCAGGACTCAAGCCTTCGATCTCCACGCTGTAGTTTTTGTTGTTGATCGCCTTTTCGAAGAGTTCTTTCACGGATTTGCTCTGATCTTCGGTCAGGAGATTGGCATAGGTGGAGTCTTTTTGGATGAGCTTTTCCACCACATCGGCATCCACTCGCTTAAGTTGGGTCTTCTCGATCTTGGTCTCGATATGTTGGATAAAATGGCTGTCGATCGGAGAGTCAAGCACGAGCACATCGTAATCCTTCTTGTTGGCCGAATCGATGAAGCTGTCCTGTTTGTTGAGGTCGGTGGAGTAGAGGAAGATGGTCTGCTCGTTTTTATCCGTTTGCACAGCTTTCACCTTTTCACGGTATTCATCCAGCGTGAAATATTCGTTTTTGGTGTTTTTGAGCAGGGTGAATTCCTTGCCTTTTTCGTAGAATTTCTCCTCGGAGATCATGCCGTACTTTACAAACAGTCCGATGTCGTTCCACTTTTCCTCGTAGGCTTTGCGATCCTTTTTGAAAAGTTCGGACAGCTTGTCGGCTACTTTTTTGGTGATGTAGTTGTTGATTTTCTTCACGTTGCCATCGGCCTGCAGGAAGCTTCGGGATACGTTGAGCGGAATGTCCGGAGAATCAATCACCCCGTGAAGCAGCATCAAAAATTCCGGCACGATGTCTTTCACCTCATCGGTAATGAATACCTGACGGCTGAAAAGCTTGATCTTATTACGCTGAAGCTCGAATTCGTTTTTGACCTTGGGGAAATACAGCACTCCGGTCAGGTTGAACGGATAGTCCACATTGAGGTGAATCCAGAAAAGCGGATCCTCCCCCATCGGATACAGGCTCTTGTAGAAAGCCAGGTAGTCTTCGTCCTTTAGGTCGCTTGGAGACTTGGTCCAAATCGGAGAAGTGGTGTTGATGATGTTGTCTACCTCGATAGACTTCCACTTTTTATCGCCCTTGTCATCGACTCCATCCTCCACAGACTCGGATTTGGTTCCAAACTTGATCGGCACAGGGAGGAACTTGCAGTATTTATCCAGGATGCCTTGCAGCTTCCATTTGTCGAGGAATTCTTCAGAATCCTCGTTGATATGAAGAATAATGTCAGTACCTCGTTCTTTCTTCTTTCCTTTTTTGATTTCAAATTCGGTACTGCCGTCACAAGTCCAGATGGCCGGTTCTGCGCCGTCCTGATAGGAAAGGGTGTGGATTTCCACGTTTTTGGCCACCATGAAGGCGGAGTAGAAACCCAAGCCAAACTTACCGATGATCTCATTGGCATCTTTGGCATCTTTGAATTTCTCCACAAACTCGGTTGCGCCGGAGAATGCAATCTGATTGATGTACTTTTTGATCTCTTCGGCGGTCATTCCAAGGCCTTTGTCAGAGATGGTGATGGTCTTCTTTTTCTCGTCAAAAGCCACCTCCACGGTAATGTCACCGAGTTCGCCGGTGTACTGACCTAGGGTAGCCAGTCTTTTGATTTTCTGCGTAGCGTCTACTGCATTGGAGACGAGTTCCCGAAGGAAAATCTCATGGTCGGAATAGAGGAATTTCTTGATAATCGGGAAAATGTTCTCGGTATGGATCGAGATCGTGCCTTTTTCCTGCATGGGTATAAATCGGTTTAGTTGAACACAAAATTTGACGAGAGGGAGGTATCAATGCCCGTTCCAAGCGTGAAAAAGTGACAAGATGGCATTTGAATGTTGCCACAAAGGCACGAAGGCGGAAGGTAAAAGTGATCAGTAACCAGTCACAGTTGGCAGAATAGAAAAAGGGATATGTTGCACGAGATACAATAGAAATAGGCTCCCTTCGGTCGCGGAATATGATGGAGATATTATTATTGAAAGATGATTTGCGAAATAAAGCGTAGATAGGCTGCATGAAATACTGTGGAAATAAGCCCTCCTTAGTCGGGCGAAAAAAGAGAAATAACTATCTATAAAATTCAAGTCCAAAGGTGCTAGTGACAAAAATAGTTCGCTACCGCAGGTAGCTTTATTTCAAATGTATTTCAACCATGTTTCAACTGTATCTAAATCCCAAAGGATCAGGATAATCAAACTCAAATCCTGTCTTAATGATCTTGCCGGAATCGATCAATCGGCCATTGCCTTCAAGCTCATTCTGGTAACTGGCAGGCGGGGCTATACCTAGGTCAAGAGCGTTTTTCTCGTAAATGTCTCTCCGCAGCGGATGGATTGGAGCTACTCCATTAAAGGTCTCGTTCCAAAGTTCTTTTTCCATTACCCAAGCCAGCATGCGAACGGCATCTTTTCTATGAATAAAATTGACCCGGGTATGTCCTGCTACATTTTCTCTGCCTGAAAAATATTTACCCGGTACTCTTGCATCTCCCATCAAGCCACCAAAGCGGATGATAGTCAAGTCGTACTTTCGTCTTTTCTCCATCAGTTGCTCTGCCTGGAAAATCGTGTCATTACCAGTATTTACCAAGGAAATCGGGAAATCCTCCCCATATTTTTCGGGAGAAGTCACTTCAGGATACACTCCAGTACTGGAAACAAAAATCACTTTCTGAATCGGCGAATTATCGATCAAGCTTCTCAGGTATTTGAGTTGTTCCAAATGAAAAGCACCGTTTACACTTCGAGTTCTCGGAGGAATATTGACCACCAAAATTCCGGATTGAAAAAATGCATTAAATCCTACCCCTTCAGGATGGGGATTGAGTGAAAAACGAATGGCTTGAAGTCCTTCCTTCAAAAGCTTTTCCTGCTTTTCTGATGAGGTCGTGGAGCCAATGACATGCATGCCTTTTTCCTGCAGGTAAAAAGCCAATGGCTCGCCAATCCAGCCTAGACCGATGATGGATATTGTTTTCATGCTATTTTCTTCATCATTCGATGTTCGAAGTTCAGTGTTCGGTGTTCTGTCAACCTTCATTATTTGACATTTAAAGTTCGGAGTTCGAAATCCACTATTCAATCTCGAATGTCGAACATTGAATAATGATTTTCGAAGTCTTTACACCTTCCTTAGAGTCCTTGCGTCTTTGTGGCTGATCCCAAAAACAAAAAACCTCCCCGAAGGGAGGCCATTTTTAGTCTTTTTTAGGCATGGTACCCAGGAGGTAGTCCCAAAGCGGAGAACTTACTCCAAATGAAGTATCCGGATCTTTATAATGATGGATGGCATGATTGACCCATAGAATTTTCAGGAAGTTCTTTGGGGGGTTGTACGCATGCACAATGTAATGCACACCCAAATAGGCCGAGTATCCTATCAAAAAACCAGGAAGAAAGTACAGGGAGTAGTCTCCCATGATCAGCTGAAACACCAAATAAAAAATCGCTGCATAGGCGGCACTCACAAATGGAGGCATCGCCAAGCGATCTTTGTCCTTAGGATAATCGTGATGCACACCATGTATAGAATACTGAAGCTTATCCTTGAAGGGTGTGTCAGGCTCCATGTGGAAGAAATGCTTATGCATCATATATTCCACAAAAGTGAAGGCAAAGATTCCGAGGAGCATGACTGGTAATCCTACTGAAAGGCCGATGGAAGTTGCCGTCAATGCGTAGTAAAAAGATACCGAAGAAATCGCGAAAAAAAGCGTGATCGGAACCATAATGTGGGTTCTGGAAATTCTTTCCAAAATCGGGTTAGAAAACATCTGGGCTGAACCGAAATTATCCGGTCTGTCCAATCGCCCAATCTTTTTCATGTTTGTAGTTGGTTTAACAGTTGCTTGCATGAGTTCGTGGGTTAACTTCAATCCGTAAACTGCAACGCAAAGATAAGGGTTTCAAAAAACCAAAGAATATTCTTAAAACTGATTTAGCTCAGAAAATCAAACTGCACTCAGGGTAGTCGCAATGGTTTTCTCATAATAAGCTACATACTTTGGTAGGATCTGATCGATATCAAATTCCTTAGCTCTAGCCAAAGCACGCTCTTTGAATCCGGGGAGATTTTCATCGGAAAGGATGAATTTGGCTTTTTTGGTCATATCCTCTACCTCTCCCACCTCACAGGCAAAGCCTGTGATTCCGTCCAAATTAAGCTCGGGTATTCCTCCTGCATTGGAAGATAAAACAGGGACTTCGCAAGCCATAGCCTCCAAAGCCGCTAATCCAAAACTTTCTTTTTCCGAAGGCATCAAAAACAAATCGGCAACCGAAAGCACTTCCTCTACGGCTTCCAACTTGCCCAAAAACCGAATATCATCACAGGTCCCCAAAGTACGGCATAGGCGCTCCATCCGATCTCTTTCCGGTCCGTCACCGACCAAAAGAAGTTTCGCAGGAATTTCCTTTCGGACATTGTAAAAGACATGAATAACATCCTCCACCCGCTTCACTTTTCTAAAATTGGAGGTATGGACGAGGAGTTTTTCTCCATTAGGGCAGATGGCTAGCTTGAAATGCTCTTTACGCTGCTTCTTGAAACGCTCCAAATCAATAAAATTTGGAATCACCTCAATGTCCCGCTTGATGTCGAAATGCTCAAACGTTTCCTTTTTCAAATCTTCTGAAACGGCTGTCACGCCATCGGATTGATTGATAGAGAAGGTCACCACTGGCTCGTAGCTTGGATCTTTTCCCACTAGGGTAATATCTGTACCATGCAGTGTCGTCACCACAGGAATCTGAATTCCCTCGGTCTTTAGAATTTGCTTGGCCATGTAGGCAGCCGAAGCGTGCGGAATCGCGTAATGCACATGCAGCAAATCCAGGTTTTCGTATTTCACCACGCTAACCATCTTACTGGCCAAGGCGAGTTCGTAAGGTGCAAATTCAAACAATGGATAACTCTTGATATCCACTTCATGGTAGAAGAGATTTTCGCTGAAAAAATCCAATCGCATGGGCTGCTTGTAGGTGATAAAGTGAACCTCATGCCCCACTTTGGCCAGACCTTTTCCAAGCTCAGTAGCCACTACACCACTCCCACCAAAGGTGGGATAACAGACAATTCCTATTTTCATTTAATGCCGGGATAAGGCGGATTCGATTTGCACTTTAACACGCTTGTCCTGTGTTTTTGTTCAAAATAAAAGATTTTTATGATTCGAATTATGAATGAAAGGTTGTTGCATCCTTCGAGCGGTTCTTTTTGCATGTCAAAATCCTGATTAATTTACCAAAGAATTACAGCCAATCTATGCAAAAGAAACTTCTACTCTTTGGGTTTATGGCAGCTCTTTGGGCCTGCCAACCCAACGCGGAAACCACCTCGGAAAAACAGGAAAAAATAGACCCTGTCACCTATTGGGGAGAAAATCCTTGGCCTGAAATCCGAAAAAAACGGATTAATCAACTCCTACCCACTGCGCTGAAAAACGCAGGAGTGGATGTATGGCTGGTCGTCTGCCGGGAAAATTACAATGATCCTATTGCTACCCATGTAGGAGGTGAAAATGCAAGCGGAACTGCCGCATTCTTGTTTTTCAATGACGAAAGTGGGTTTCATTCCTTGGTATTTTCTCCCGAGGGAGAAGCTACGGCTCTTGATGATCTCGTTATTCACGAAAAGGTAGAACGTGTTCCGCGTGGAGAATCTGCTGTCGCCAAAGCTGTGGAATTTATCAAATCCAAGGGCTTCCAAAAAGTAGCCATCAACTCCTCCGCTAGCAATGAAATGGCGGATGGCATCACACACAGTCAGTATCAAGAACTAGCTGGTCTGATGGGCGCGGATGAGAAAAAATTGATTTCCTCAGACGAACTCGTGTACGAATGGCTATCCATTAAACTTCCTGAAGAAGTGGAAATCCTCACCAAAGCAGCCCAGTTGGCCTCTGACTTCCAGCATGAAGCTTATGCGATGATCGAGCCGGGAAAAACCACAGACGCTGACGTAGCCAAATTTCTCAAAGCCAAGATGGCCGAGTACGGAGTCACTGACGCTTGGCATCCCGACCAAAACCCCAATGTCAATTCAGGGCCTGACCGTGGTCACTCCCATGCCACAGACAAAGTCATTATGCCCGGAGATGTGATTCAAACCGACTTTGGAGTAAAACTTTACGGCATTTGGGTGTCAGATATTCAGCGATTTGCTTATGTCTTGAAGGAAGGAGAAACTGCCGCTCCAGCAGCTATTCAGAAATATTGGGAAAATGGAAAAGCCGGCAGCCGTGCCGCACTCGGTGCGATGAAGCCGGGCGTGAAAGGGGAAGATGTAGACCGGGCCCAGCGCGACTTGATGGACGCAGCGGGTTCCCTCTATGTGCCTTGGAGTACCGGTCACCCGGTCGGCTACGTGGCACACGACGTAGGACCAAACCTAGGCGGTGCCCGACTGCCTCAACCACGACCTGCAGCACAAAAGCTACTCAAAGAAGGAATGGTCTTCGCATTTGACGGATTTCATTGCTGGAAGCAGCCTGATGGTACAGAAAAAACCATCTCCGTCGAAGAAATGGCGGTAGTCACAGCTGACGGGGCGAGATACCTGATTACTCCTCAAGAAGACTTGATCTTGGTTGGAAAAAAATAAAAATCGCAACTATTGAAAAGGCTGGGCAACCAGCCTTTTTGATTTACGATTTGCGATATACGAATTACGACATTGTCTAAGGAGTTTGAGATTCTTTAGGATATAGGATTTTAAAAAATATAAATTCCTTGATGAGTGTTTTAACCACTCTAAAAAATAGACTTCAAACCCAAATGCTCCACAAATGGATCAAAATCCCGATCAGAATGCAGGAGCGGAATATTTTTAGAAATGCAATACGATGCGATATAGCAGTCAATGGTTTTGCGGATTGTGATCCCTTTTTTCCTTAGAAAGAGGTAATTCTCCGCAGAGGATAGAGCAAGTTCCTTGCTTCCCAAAATTGCAAAGGGGAATTCGTCTAAAAATTTTTTGGTCTCTTGAAAAACAAAATCTTCCCGGTAGCCTTGCAGGATTTCTGAGTATACCAAGTCAGGCATGACAATGGGGCTTTTTCCTAGAATGCTTTCAAGAAACTCAGTTTCTTGGGTAGATTTAGCATTCAAATATGAAATCCAAACGGAACTATCTCCCAAAATCACGACCTTCTCTCATTTCGTCCAAATTTCCCTCCCATTTAAACTTACCTCTAAGCTCTTTGATTCTTTCCTGCTTTTTTAATGATACCATTTGTCGTAGCGCTTCTTCCACTGCAGCTTTTTTGGTGGTGATCCCGGTAAGCTTCATCGCCTCCTGAATCAGGTTTTCATCAATATCGATATTGGTTCTCATGTGTATGTTTTTGATAAATATACACATCATTCGAAATTAAAGTTTTGCAGAATTTAAAAAACGCCCAATAGAATGGATTGTTCCTTTGACTTATGCCACTAAATTCTACGTATGAATGAATCCAAATCGATAGCATTTAAACCAGATTAATGTTTATTTACCCTCTTTAGTGAGCTATCATTTTTTAGCAGATCACTTGCCTTTGTTAGGCCCGTGGGGCCGACGCAGCAGCGGGCAAGCGTCTGGCCTAGTGTGGCTGGAGCTTCCCGCCGCACTTACTGGCTCAAAAACTCTCGTTTTTGCCCTATCTTGACCTTTTGGTTCTTTTGGGTTAAGCCAAAAGAACGAAAAAAACAAAAGGAGATTAAACTCAAACATCTAATGGGAAAGTCAATTCTAAAAATTCAATTATTTCCCTCTTTCAATTTTTCAATTGGCTACCTTTGCCCCAACCAAATCTTTCCTCCGCTATGAACGAGCGCTACATGCAGCGCGGTGTTTCCGCATCCAAAGAAGACGTCCACAACGCCATCTCCAAGTTGGACAAGGGCCTTTTTCCCAAGGCTTTCTGTAAAATCGTCGAAGACACGCTAGGCAATGACCCGGACTTTTGCAATATCATGCATGCAGATGGGGCGGGCACCAAGTCCTCTTTGGCCTACCTCTATTGGAAGGAAACCGGCGACCTCAGCGTGTGGAAAGGCATCGCGCAGGACGCCATTATCATGAATACCGACGACCTGCTGTGTGTAGGCGCCATCAATAATATTCTCGTCTCCTCCACCATTGGAAGAAATAAAAATCTGGTACCTGGCGAAGTCATCTCTGCCATCATCCAAGGCACAGAGGAAGTACTCCAAATGCTCCGAGACAACGGAGTCAATGTCGTACTTACTGGAGGGGAAACTGCCGACGTAGGAGATTTGGTAAGAACCATCATCGTGGACAGTACGGTGACTTGCCGAATGCGCCGCGATGAGGTCATCTCCAATGACAAAATTCAAGCGGGTGACGTGATCGTAGGGCTTTCCTCCTATGGTCAAGCCAATTACGAAACCGAATACAACGGGGGCATGGGAAGCAATGGCCTGACCTCTGCCCGTCATGATGTATTTAACAAAGTCCTAAAAACGAAGTATCCCGAAAGTTTTGATCCGGCTGTTCCGGACAGTTTGGTTTACACCGGCAAATACAACCTCACCGATCCGGCACCGGATGCTCCTGTGAACATGGGTAAATTGGTGCTTTCGCCTACCCGAACCTATGCCCCCATCATGGTAGACGTGCTGAACTACATGCGTCCAAACATCCACGGCTTGGTGCATTGCTCCGGAGGTGCACAGACTAAGGTGCTGCACTTTGTGGACAATGTCCATGTGATCAAAGACAACCTGTTTGAGACGCCGCCCTTGTTCCGAATCATCCAGGAAGAAAGCGGTACCGATTGGAAAGAAATGTACAAGGTCTTCAACATGGGCCACCGCATGGAAGTGTACCTAGACGAGCGCTATGCCGAGGAAATCATCGACATCGCCGAGTCTTACGGAGTGGAAGCACAAATCATCGGCAGAGTGGAACCTCATGAAGGCAAAAAAGTCACGATTCAGAGTCCACACGGGACGTTTGAGTATTGATCCCATCGGGGTTCTACATTCGATGTTCGGAGTTCGACATTCGACATTCGATATTCAGTTATTGGTTATTGAGTTATTTGTTCGGCGTTAGATGTTCTGAGTTCGAAATTCGATATTCAGTTATTGGCTATTAAGTTATTGGTTCAGAGTTCAAGGTTCGTTTGCTATCCCTGAGTGAGGGCAATCACAGAGGCGTCTAAGTCAAAAATCACTTTCTAAGTTTAATGATGCCTGAATTCAAGTAAATCTCTGAAATTCAATCAAATGTCGTCACTCGTAATTCGTAAATCGTAATTCGTCACTCGTAAATCGTAATTCGTAAATCCCTTGCCTCGTCTACTCAAATTCCTCGCCTACTTCCTTGGAGTGATCGGTTTGATCGCCTTGGCGACGATCACCACGGTGGACCGAAGCCCGATAAAAGAGCAGGATTTTTACCGGGAAACCTTCGACAGACTATCTTCCACACCATGGGAAGGATCGGAAGGCGAAACTTGGCTTGCAGGATGGTCCAAAGCCAATGTCACTCCCCCCAAACCCGTCGATCTCGTAGGTTATGCCCCGAGAGGGCCCTATGAGTTTGTTCATGACTCCAGCTATGTCAAAGCTATTACGCTGAGCAATGGCAAAACCCGGATCGCCTGGCTCAATTACGAGTTACTGATTGTTCATCCTGCCTTGGCTCAAGCGGTAGAAAATGCGGTAAAAGAAGCAGGAATCCCGACTAACCAAATCATTTTCACTGCCACGCATACCCACTCCGGAATGGGTGGCTACATGCCAGGCCCCTTGGGAGAGTTGGCTTTTGGCGGATATGATCAAAAAGTAGTAGACCTCTTAGCTGCAAAAAGTGTCCAAGCCCTCCAAACAGCCCTTGCTTCCGAGGATTCGGTGTCGATGAGCTTTCGAAAAACCAAAGCAGAAAACTTTGTCGCCAACCGATTTGTCAAAGACGGACCATTTGATCCCTTTGTCCGGCAGATCATTTTCACCAAAAGGGATGGAAAAAAGGCGGTATTCATCACCTACGCTGCACATGCTACTTGCTTGAGTTCGAAGTTTATGGGACTGTCAGGAGACTACCCCAAGGCACTTACTCAAAAAATGGAAGCTCGGGAATACGATCTCGCCCTTTATGCTGCGGGAACGGTGGGAAGTCACCGGCCACTTTCGAAAGGAAATACGCCCGAAAAAGTAGAAGAATACGCGGCAGCACTCGACTCGGTCATTTGGCTGCGGATGACCAATTTTGCTTCCAACAAAATCCCAAGAGTCCTCCATTCCCGATTGGATCTTTCCCTTCGCGAACCGCATTTGCGAATTTCGGATAACCTGAGAATACGACCTTGGCTGTTCAACTACTTATTAGGCGAGACCAATGCTCACTTGGACATTACCCAAGTGGGTCGGATTCTATTTATCTCCTCAAGCGGCGAACTGTCAGGCGTCTTCTATGAAGAATGGGAAAAACTCGCCGATCAACAGGGCCTTAAGCTCATGGTGACGGTCTTCAATGGAGGATACATCGGGTACATTACCCCCGATGAACTCTATGACGAGCACTTTCATGAAGTCCGAGAAATGAACTGGTACGGCCCCGGAAATGGAGCTTATTTCGATCAACTCATCCGCCAAATCATCACCAAAGCAGGCAAATAAACCCCATGCTCAAGTCCATTTTCACCTTTCAATGTCCCCGCTGTCGAAAAGGCAACCTTTTTCAAGAAGGAAACCTCCTGCGTCCGGGAAGCTTGTTTAAAATGCATTCCCATTGCCCGCATTGCCAGCAATCCCTCGAGCCAGAGCCCGGTTTTTACTTCGGAGCCATGTTTGTAAGTTATGCGATCAACACCGCGTTATTCATAGCAGCTTGGGTGGCCTTAACAATCCTTTATCCTGATTACACGCTCAGCATGTTGCTGGGCTTGCTTACTGCCGTGGTGATCTTGGCACTTCCGCTGACCTACCGCCTAAGCCGCTCGATTTGGCTGGCGATTTTTGTGAGATTTGACCCTCAGGCTTAGCAAAAAAAGAGTTCAGAGCAGCATCAAAAGCCAAGGAATTGAAAATGCGAGTTCCATTCGTTGCCTTTTCTGATGAAGCGGTAAACCACTTTGGAAAAAGCTCACATAATGAACCAAAGCCATCAGTACTACCACACAAGAAAATGGCCGATAAAAAGAGGGTAAAAAGATAAATCCTGCCAAAGAAAGGAAAATCAACCCAAAGGCGACTTGACGGATGAGTTGGATGATTTTTTGGGTAGGAAGCGTGCTTGCCACTGAAAAAAAGCCCGACTTCGCATCTTCATCCCGATCCAAAAAGGATAACATCAGCAGATTCAAAAATGCCAACAGGATATAGCCCGGCAAAAAAAGCAGGGAACTCTTGGTAATATCGATTGCCTCAGCCCGCAGGATGGGCAGCCAAACAATGCCTACCACATAGAAGACAGCAATCGAAAATTCTTTCATCCATCCAGGACCAATTTTGCGGATCATCACCCGGCTTCCCAATATCAGCAGGGCCAGAATCAAGGTAAGCTGAAGCTCTTTTCCCCATCCAAACCAAGTAAACGCACCAACCAAGCCAATCAAAACTACCAAAATCAACAGGCCACAAAGCGCTTTTCTGAATTTTCGGTGAAATTCCCTTCTAGGGACTAATTCAGTCCGTACAGTTTGCACATCGATCAAGTGATCAAGCGTATAGATACTCCACACAGCCAATCCAAGCAAGGCAAAAGCGGGCCATTTCAAATGCACATGAAATAGATCCATAAAAAAATACATCCCCGCCATCGCCCCGACCACCACGTCAAGCGATAGCCAAGAAAGGTATTGAAATGTCCTTTGTAAAAAGCTCATGGACGAAATTACACTGGAAATTTTAAAGATCGAGATTGCCACAGATTCACAGATAAATCTTTTATATCTGTGCATCTGTGACCACTTACAAGATTTCCTTTTTCCTTTGGTAAAAAATCTCCGCGTTCTCTGCGCCTTCGAGGTGAATCAAAAAAGCTTTAGCTTTTCTCAGTGAGCTCGGTAGTTAACTAACCCTTGGGGTCCTATTCATTTCACTTTGTGGCCAAAAAATCCTTCGTGCCCTCCCATGTCCTTCGTGACCTTCGTGGTTAAAAATCCTTTGCGCCCTCTGCGTCCCTACGGTGAATAAAAAAGCTTTAGCTTTCCCTCTGAGACCTTTAAAATGGTAGTTAAAAGGATAAAGGATTGAAGTTCAAGAAATGTCTAATTCTCCATCTTCCTTGGTGGCCTTTGTGGTAAAAAATCACCAATTTCCATACCCAAACCCCAAAAAACCATGCATAAACTCTCCCTCCTATTCTTGGCGCTTTTCGCCAGCTTTTCCGCTTTTTCCCAAAGCCCCATCAAAGTAGCCTTCGTCGGCAACAGCATCACCCAAGGCCCCGGTAGGGACAATCCCGATTCCTATCCTCTTCAGGTAGCCGCCCTACTCGGGGATTCCTATGAAGTCAAAAACTTCGGCGTCAGCGGTCGTACCCTGCTCAAAAAAGGAGACTATCCTTATTGGAACGAGCCCCAATTCCAGCAGGTCAAGGATTTCCAACCCGATGTGGTCATCATCAAGCTCGGCACCAACGATTCCAAACCTCAAAACTGGGCCCATAAAGCCGATTTTGTGAAAGACTACCTTGATCTAATCGCGGAGTTTCGTGCACATATGCCCAAGGATGGCAAAGTCTATGTCGTGATGCCGGTGCCAGTCACCCGGGTCAACTTTGGCATCAATCCCGAGGTGATGAACAACGAACAGCGGCTGATGCTGATGGAAATTATCCAAAAATCCGGTGCGGAACTGATCGATCTCTACACCCCGCTGATGGACAAACCCGAACTCCTGCCTGACGGGGTTCATCCCAACAATGAAGGCCTCCGCATCATGGCTGATGTGGTCGCGAGAAGGATTAGGCTGTAAGGGGAAAAACCAAAAAAACCTGTCAGGTCTTCAAGACCTGACAGGTTTAATCCAACCTTCTCCTTAATTAACTTTTAGTAAATTACCTTTGGTAAATCACTTTTGGTGAATTACTTTTGAGTGATCCCAAAAGAGAAGCCATGGCCATGCGATACAAAAAACCTCTGAATCCGTTTCCCACCTCGGGATACTATGGCCCTGCATATTTTTGCAACCGAGAAAAGGAGACACTACAACTCACACAATTCCTGCAAAACGGGCAGTCTTGCCTGCTGATGGGAATCAGAAGGCTTGGAAAAACGGCCTTGATTCAGCATGTGAGGCATTACTTACCAAGCAATTGGGAATTTATCTACCTCGATATCCTGCCTACAGAAAATGAATCCCAACTCCTCAACTCCATCGGTACAGCCTTGCTTCAGCACTTCTCTGAAAAAGACAAGATCGGAAAGCGGGTTTGGGAATTTGTGAAAACACTTCGACCCATCATCTCCTTCGATCAGCTAAGCGGCATTCCTCAGGTGAGTTTTCAACTCTCACAGGCCGAACGGCCCGTAATTGATATCCTGACCTTTCTTTCCCAATTGGAAAACCCTGTAGTCATCGCTATCGACGAGTTTCAACAAATTCACTCCTATCCGGAAAAAAACACCGATGCTTGGCTTCGGGCAGCCATTCAAAAGCTGCAAAACGTGTTCTTTCTGTTTTCGGGTAGTCAACAATCGATTCTTAACGAACTTTTCTCTAATCCTTCCCGACCTTTTTACCGAAGTGCCAGCCCTATCCAATTGGGTAAAATAGACGTTTGGGAGTACCGGAAATTTATCGTGGGCCAATTTGCTTCGCATGGAAAAAAGCTAAGCGAGCAAACCGCCGAGCAAATCCTCGAATGGACCAAGTGTCACACCTACTACGTACAGCTATTATGCAATCGTCTGTATCAATTGCCCGCGACTGAGTACTCGGCAGAGGATTGGCAGACTTGTGCCCAACAAATCCTGAAGGAAAGCGAAACCTTCTTCCTTCATTACCGCACCCTGCTGAGCACACAGCAATGGAAACTCGCCGTGGCAATAGCCAGAAGCGGTCGCGTCTCTGCCCCGACCTCCAAGGACTTTATCGGTGCCTATCAGCTAGGAAGTGGCGCTACGGTACTCAAATCCCTGCACGCTCTTTTGGAAAAAGAACTGATCTACAAAGAATACGATGCAACAGGCAATCCCTATTACCAAGTCTATGATGTCTTTTTTGAACGATGGATTCAGGGGATATATTAAACCTGAAATAGGCATTAGAAAATCTACTACGAGCCCAAAATACTTCAAAATCAGCCGTTTCACTTCACTTTTCGATCTCACCGTAGCGGTCCTACGACTCGATCTCCAAAGTGCCTGATTTTCTTTCATTTTGAATTCTCGCTACGAATTCTAATGCATAATCCAGGTTAAAAAAATTCTAAAACAAGTCCCTGATAGTCGCTGCGCCTAAACAATACGCGCACCACAAGCCAAAAAAACAGTCTACAAACCCAAGGTCAGCTGATCTACCACATCGTAGGTCACCGGTGTGCGCTCGTTCCTTCGGGTCATGGCTTTTAGGTTACCATTTAAGTCGTAACTCATCCCATGGACGGAATCTGCGAAAATCCGCGACTTTTTCAGTGATAATCTGCGGGAGTATTTTAAAAACAAAAAAACCACAACCCTTTCGAGCTGTGGTCCTGATTTGGGATCTATTGTTGGTTACTTACCGGCAAGGGCATTGGCACCAGCTACGATCTCGAGGATCTCGTTGGTGATAGCCGCCTGACGGGTACGGTTGTACATTAGTTTCAGTTCTTTTAGCAATTCCCCGGCGTTTTCAGTCGCCTTGTCCATGGCAGTCATTCGCGCACCATGCTCGGAGGCGTTGCTTTCCAATACGGCCTTGTAGAACTGAATCTTCAATGACGTAGGCACCAACTCTTCGATGATGTAAGAACGAGAAGGTTCAAGGATATAGTCAGTCTCTGCAGCTTTTACTTCGTTGGACTCTTGAGGTGCCATCGGCAAAAACTGCTCGGTCCGTACGATCTGCGTTGCTACGTTTTTAAATTCATTGAATACCAAAAATACCTGATCATAATCCCCTGCCACGAATCCGTTCATCGCAAACTCCGCCGCTTCCTTTACCACATCAAAGGTCAGGTTATGAAACACGCCGTAGTAAGCATCTATCAAGGTGTAAGAAGACTTCTTGAAGTACTCGTATGACTTTTTGCCCAAAGGAAGAATGCTGATTTCAGCACCTACAAACTGCTCCTTGATGGCAGCATTGGTGGCCTTGATGATGTTGGTATTGAACGCACCGCAAAGTCCCTTGTCTGAAGTCACAGGCACCAAAAGCACCTTTTTGCCTTCACGCTTTTGAGCATAGGCAATATCCGCTGCACCTTCACTAGCTGCAGAGACATTGTTGAGAATGGTGGTCAACTTTTGGGAATAAGGACGCATCTGTACGATCTTGTCCTGTGCCCTTCTCAGCTTGGCAGCGGAAACCATCTTCATGGCTTTCGTAATCTGCTGCGTGGAGATTACCGAGTTGATCCTTTGCTTTACTTCCTTAAGATTAGCCATCAGCGAATGCTTTGTCAGATATAATGACCCCGTCAGACCAAAGCCCAACGAGGAATGAAATCAAATTACTTAGCGTATTTAGGAGCGAGTTCAGCAGCTGCAGTTGCCAAAATCTTACCTGCGCCGTCGATGTCTCCCTTGAGAATCAACTGCAATGCTTCAGGATAAGAGGCATCCAACAAGGTGTAGAATTCTTTTTCGAATGCTCTAGCCTTTTCTACAGGCACGCTATCCATCAAGCCCTTGGTAGAAGCGTAGATGATCGCTACCTGATGTGCAACAGATACCGGAGAGTACTGAGGCTGCTTCAGGATTTCCTGATTACGACGACCTCTCTCGATGGTACGCTTGGTAGAAGCATCAAGGTCAGAACCGAACTTAGCAAACGCTTCCAATTCACGGAACTGCGCTTGGTCAAGCTTTAGAGTACCTGCTACTTTCTTCATGGATTTGATCTGCGCGTTACCACCTACTCGGGATACAGAGATACCCACGTTGATCGCAGGACGGATACCGGAGTTGAATAGGTTGGTCTCCAAGAAGATCTGACCGTCGGTAATGGAGATCACGTTGGTCGGGATATAAGCAGATACGTCACCTGCTTGCGTCTCGATGATTGGGAGAGCGGTCAACGAACCACCACCTTTTACCAATGGACGGATAGACTCAGGAAGATCATTCATCTGCTGCGCGATAGCATCAGACTTATTGATTTTCGCAGCTCTTTCGAGCAATCTTGAGTGTAAGTAGAACACGTCACCCGGATAAGCTTCACGTCCCGGAGGTCTTCTCAAAAGCAGAGACACTTCACGGTAAGCTACTGCCTGCTTAGAAAGGTCATCATAAACTACCAAGGCAGGACGGCCGGTATCACGGAAGAACTCACCGATCGCAGCACCGGTAAATGGCGCAAAGAACTGCATGGGTGCAGGGTCTGAAGCTGCAGCAGAAACTACTACCGTGTAAGGAAGGGCACCGCCTTTTTCCAAAGCAGCAACTACACCGGCCACAGTAGAAGCCTTTTGACCTACGGCTACGTAGATACAGAATACTGGCTCACCTTTGTCGTAAAATTCTTTTTGGTTCAGAATGGTATCGATTACCACAGCAGTCTTACCCGTCTGACGGTCACCGATGACCAATTCACGCTGACCACGACCGATTGGAATCATCGCATCAATAGACTTGATACCTGTTTGAAGCGGTTCAGTTACCGGCTGACGGTAGATTACGCCCGGCGCTTTACGCTCCAAAGGCATTTCGTACAGGTTGCCTGCGATAGGTCCTTTCCCGTCGATAGGGTTACCCAAGGTATCCACTACACGGCCAAGCATGCCTTCACCCGCCTGGATAGAAGCGATCTTTTTGGTACGCTTTACGGTATCTCCTTCTTTGATTTCTTTGGAGTCACCAAAAAGTACGGCACCCACATTGTCCTCTTCGAGGTTAAGCACCATGGCCTTGAGACCATTGTCAAACTCCAGCAATTCACCAGCCTGAGCCTTGGAAAGTCCATAGATACGGGCTACACCGTCACCCACTTGGAGGACTGTACCCACTTCTTCTAGTTCGGCTTCGGTTCTGGCACCGGAGAGTTGTTCTCTCAAGATGGCCGAAACTTCATCAGGTCTTACTTCTGCCATGATATGATACGATTAGATATATTCGTTAAAACTGTTTTTCGTAATGATTTTGAGAAAACTGAACGCGAAGTGCTTTCAGTTTGCTGCTGATGGATTCGTCCAGCTGACGGTCATTGACCTTCAGGATAAAACCTCCGATCAGATCGGCATTGATTTTCTCTACCAACTGCACGGTTTTCATTCCGCTGATTTGCTTTACCACTTCTACCAATTGGGTGCGCTGTGCCCCTGTCAACGGAGATGTGGTAGTGACTTCAGCCACTTGGATAGACTTGTACAGATTGTACTGTGCGACAAACTCCTTAGCAATGTCTACGAGGATATTCTCCCTGTTTTTGCGGGATACGATCTCAAAGAAGGGAATGGTGAGTGCACTGGATTTTTTTGCAAAAAGAGCCTTAAGGACTTTAAGCTTTTTATCTGAACTCAATACAGGATTGCTGAGTGCTAGCCCAAGTTCACGGTTTGTCTTGGCCATTGCAGCCAACGCGTTGAAATCTTCAAATACCTCCTCCAGTAGTCCTTTCTCTATGGACAGATCCAAAATAGATTTGGCATATCGGGATGCTACTCTATGATTTGACATGGAGGAGATTAGTTAAGCTTTAGGTCTTTGATAAACTCATCTACCAGCGCAGACTGTGCTTTGTCATCAGACAAGTTCTTTCTGAGCAATTTCTCTGTTACTTCCAGGGTGAGCATCGCCACCTGATTTTTCACCTCAGTCAAGGCAGCCTTCTTTTCAGTTTCGATGACAGCTTTGGCATTCTCGATCATGAGCGCACCTTGCTTACCGGCTTCGGTCTTAGCGTCTTCGATCATTTTGGCAGAAGCCTCTTGAGCTTTTCTCAAGATGGTATCTCTTTCGATTCGGGCATCTTGAAGGAGCTTTTCATTTTCAGCCTTCAATGTAGCCATCTCGTTTCTTGCTTTTTCGGCTGCTTTGAGGGCATTATCGATGCTTGCCTCACGCTCCGCCAAAGAGGCCAAGATTGGCTTCCAAGCAAACTTGATAAGGATAAACAACAGGGCTAAGAAGCCGAAAAGCTGCCAGAAAACCAGACCGGCACTAGGTATAATCAGATCCATGGTAGGGAGGATTAATTTCGTTTTTGTTCAAAAGGAAGGGATTGGCCTAGCGCCAATCCCCATTCATTTGTTCTTAGAAGGTAAGACCGCCTGCATTCAATGCAATAAGTAGACAAACTACTACTGCAAACAGGGAAACTACCTCGATCAAAGCTGCAATGATCAACATGGCAGTCTGAACCTTACCAGCAGCCTCAGGCTGACGAGCGATAGATTCCATTGCCTGGCCACCGATACGACCGATACCAAGACCTGCGCCAATCGCAACAATTCCTGCACCGATACCAGCACCCATAAGAGCCAATCCAGCAGACAACAAGATAGAAGTTAACATAAACGTTAGATTTATAAATTGAACAAAGAAATTTCTAATTAATGGTGATCGTCATGATGGTGCTCAGCCACGGCACCGCCAATGTACATCGCTGTAAACAGCGTGAACACATACGCCTGAATCGTGGCTACCAACAATTCGATCATATTGATAAAGGTCACCATCAGCGTGGATACCACCCCGATCGCGTAAGATTCGAAAATGAAGACTAGGGAAATGAAGGCCAAAATCACAATGTGACCTGCCGTGATCGCTACAAAGAGACGAACCATCAAGGCAAATGGCTTGGTAAACAACCCGATGAATTCCACCACCACGATGATCGGCAACAAGGCCACTGGCACACCCGGAGTGGCAAACACGTGCTTCCAGTAATCTTTATTGCCATTGACATTGACAATGATGAAAGTCAACATCGCCAAGGTGAAGGTCACCGCTATATTTCCGGTCAAGTTGGCTGCACCCGGAAGAAGACCGAGGAGGTTACCAATCCAGATAAAGAAGAACAGTGTCAACAGATAGGGAACAAACTTCATGTACTTAGGACCGATTGCTTTGTGGGCAATTTCGTCTCTGACGAAAATCACAATCGGCTCGACCAAGGAGGCTGCGCCTTTCGGAGCTACTGCACCGTGCTTTTTGTAGTGACCTGCAGCAGATAGCGCCATATAGAGGACAAGTGCAATGACAATGAGCATCATTGCCACGTTTTTGGTCAGGGAGAAATCCAGGATAGCACCCCCGTCTACACGTCCTAGGTGCTCATGATCATCGATGTAGATTCCGTTGTGCGCGTATTCTTTGCCAAACTTGTGTGTCTCCGGATTTTGAAAATCAGAAGACTTGTAGAATTCCAAACCACGGTCTGCGGCATAGGTAATGACCGGCAAAGGAAGGGTAATGTGAGTATGGCCAATATTGAAAAAATGCCATTCATGCGAATCCTTGATGTGGTGCATGATAAAACCTGTCGGGTCTTCTTTACCTTCCTCAGTCTCAACACCAGCCGCAAATGTTGCAACTGAAAAGTTCAGCAAAAATGCTGAAAGTAAAAGACTTAGAACCAGAAATTTGCGCGTCATCAACTCGTTTTTTTGAGGGCTACTTCGAAATCGGGCGCAAGTTAGAAATAAAGGTGTAGATATCAAAAGTCAGGTAGAACAAAAAAAGAATAAAGAAATTGGCGATAAACAAAATAATATTTTCCACACCCATTACCACCAAAATGGCAATAAAGCCCAAGGAACTCAGAATCCGGACTACCATTCCGAGAAGTTTGATTTGGAGAAAATTTTCTGGAGACTTTTTGTAAAGCCACAAGGCAAATGCGCTGACCAAATAAGAAAGCCCGACAACAAAACCATAGATTCCCCAAATATAGGAGTGGATGATTTGGGGTAAAAAATTCTGGCAAACCAAGATAGTTCCTGCGATCAAAACGGACACAAGGAGGAACTTGACGTGGAAGTTGTTGAGCAATTTCATAAGCAGGTGGTTTTTGACTGATGCAAAAGTACCCCGTTTTTTTCAAAATGGTCTACCGGTCCTGTTGCATGCTCTTCCAAAGCTGATAAAAAGCCAAAGCGATCGAGGCAAAGCAAAAGAGAAGCAACCAAACGGGGAATTTCATGGCACTTTTTCCCTGAATCCACCAGCCCAAGGCAGTCCCTCCTCCTATGACAGCAAAGAGTTGGAAGGAAAGCCCCATGTACTTTGCCCAAGAAGGAGCCTCATGTTGCGTTTGTTTTTTTTTCTTTTCTGAATAGGACATTCTCAAATATAAGCTGATCGAATCTTCGATCTTTGTCAGTCTTCAAATAATCCCTTCGGTAATTCGTTCGGTAAGTACACTAAAAGCCCTATTTTGGTACCTTAATCTGTAAACATCAGAAATGAGAAAAAATGCAATCCTTTTTGGAATAGGATTCCTCATTTTTTTGGGGGCATGCTCCTCCGAGCGCAACACCTTTACCAACAGGGCTTTTCATAACCTAACGGCTCATTTTAATGCCTATTACCTGGCCGATGTTAAGATCAGGGAGGTTCAAAACCAGGTTGAGAACAATTACAAAGAGGACTACACCCAGGTCTTGCCGGTGTTTATTCCCATCGACTCCGCCACGATTCAACAAAATAAGGCGATGCTGGATTCGGCAAGAGAACTTTCCTCTAAAGCCATTGATTGGCACCGAATCTCCAAATGGGTCGATGACAGTTATTTTCTGATCGGAAAAATCGATTACCTACAAGCCCATGTAGATGACTCAAAAAATGCCTTCAGATACGTCAACAGTCAAAGCAAAGACAAGGACTTGAGGCATCAGGCACTCATCAGCCTGCTGCGACTCTACATCGATCAGAAAACGTACGAAGACGCCAACTTTACCATTGACTACCTTTCCAAAGAAACAGAAATCAGCGAAGAAAATCGCTACGAGTTGTTTAAGACACTTGCCTACTACTACGAGAGCAGAGCGGATCAAAGTGGTGTGATTGGAGCATTAGACCGCGCCACTACTTATGCTAAAGACAAAAAGGAACTTTCCCGAATCCATTTTATACTTGCCCAACGCTATCAACGGGAAGGCTTGGATGCACTTGCCTATGATTACTATAAAAGATCATTGGAGGGCAATCCCCCTTATGAAAGAAGCTTTTATGCCACCCTGTACGCACAGCAAGTCGCAGAACTCAATGCCTCCAAGGATCTGAGGAAAGTCAGAAACTACTATGAGGATCTCTACAAGGATCCCAAAAACAAAGATCTGAAAGATGTGGTGGTATATGAACAGGCACTTTTTGAAGAAAAACAGGGAGACATTCCACTCACATTGAAACTCCTACATCAAGCCGCCAAGGAGCCCGGCAGTAATCCTCGCCTCAAAGGGTACATCTACCAAAAACTGGCGGATCTCAATCTCAGCGAATTCAAGGACTACCGGGCTACCAAATATTACCTAGACAGTGCGCTGACGTTTATCAAAGAAGGAGATCCTATCGCTGCAAAGATCAACGATCAAAAGGCGACCTTGGATCAGTTTGTATTCCACGTTGAGCGATTGCAAAAAAATGACAGTTTAATTTTCCTCGCAGCATTGGGTGAAGAAGAGCAGCGAAAGCGTGCGGAGGCATTTTTAGCCTCAGAAGAGGAGCGCTTAATCAAGGAAGCAGCACTAAAAAATCAACCCAAAAACACCAGCATTTTTGATAACCTCTTGGCATTTAGCGGAAAAACAAGCGGTTCAAGCTTTTACTTTGACAACTCAGCCGCCATGCAGCAGGGCACCATTGAATTTAGCCGCACGTGGGGCAATCGACCGCTTCAGGACAATTGGAGAAGGAGATCAGCACTGTTTCAGACTTCAGGTCAGACAAGCCCCCAAGCTTCCAAAATGGATTCGGCTTCGCAAAAAGAAGATGCAGCCCTTGCAGGTTTACCTTCGGTGGAAAGCTTGCTAAATGCGATCCCAAACACCCCTGAACAGCTTCAGGTTGCCAATTCAGAAATGGAAGAGTCCTATTTTGAATTGGGTAAGCTGTTGTACTTTGACCTGAAAGAAACCAAAATGAGCATCGACAACCTGGAGACGCTCATTCGTAACTATCCAAACACAAGCAAAAAGCCTGAAGCCTACTACATGCTTTACTTGGGTCAGAAGGAATTGAACGGTAATGCTGACTTCTATGCAAACAGGCTAAACAGAGAATTCCCAAGCTCGCCGTATACCTATTCTGTGAATAATCCCGATGCTGCTTCAGGTAATTTGGCCTACCTCGAATCTTCAAAAAGATACGAACAAGCCTATGATGCCTATTACCGCGGGGATTTTGAAGCGGCCAAGGGAATAATCCGATCAACGCTGGCCGAATTTCCACTGACCAGAAATACAGAGAAGCTACTCCTCCTCGATGCAATGGTCACCGGGAAACTAGATAGCAGAATAGCCTTCCGAACCAAATTGGAGGAGTTTATTCAAAACTCAAAAGAATTAGAGCTCACAGATTTGGCAAAAAAAATGCTTCAACCCCTACTTAGTCAGGAAGAGCTAGCGGCCTTGAAGGAAGAAAAATTCACTCAGCCTGACTCTAGTCAGCTTGAGACAGCACCGATAGCTGATGTGAAAAAAACAGAAGTGCCTGCCGATTCTCCTTATAAAGTCAATGAGTCGCAAACCCATATTTTTGTCATTGCTTTGACTCCCTCAGAAGTAGAAGCGGCCAAGAATTTGCTAGGAGATCTGGAGAATTTCCATGCGCAAGCTTTCAGCAATGCAAGACTACGCACCGGAAACATGAACATGAACCAGGAAAATTCCATTTACATCATTAGCCCTTTCAGCAATTCGGAAAGAGCGCTTGAGTACTATAAGAAATTTTCTGAGGAGTTTAAATCGACAGGATTGTCTCAACAGGCTAAATCAAAGGCATTCTTCATCTCGATAGAGAATTTTCAAACGCTGAACAAAACCAAAAATCTGGAAGAATATCTCCTTTTCTTCAGGTCCCTTTATCTGTAACTTATGTCTAAAGCTGCCAAACCCACCATTACTTCCTGGGCCGGTAAAACTATCAAATACCTCTGGATCGCCTTTTTAGGAGGCTTAGTCCTATTTATTCTTTTTGTCTGGATGGTAAGCATCAATTTCTTGGGGCTGTTTGGATCCCTTCCTGACTTCAAAGCATTAGAAAATCCAGACAGCGAACTTGCTTCAGAGCTCTATTCTGCAGATGGATTGCTTTTGGGAACTTATGCACGTGAAAACAGGAGCCCTGTTACTTACGAAGAGCTTTCTCCGAATTTGGTGAATGCCTTGATCTCTACTGAAGACGAGCGTTTTGAAGATCATTCGGGCATTGACTTGCAGGCTATGATCCGAGTTTTCGTCAAATCTATTCTCCTGGGTCAAGATGCCGGCGGTGGATCTACATTGAGCCAGCAAACTGCAAAGAACTTGTTCAAAACCCGAACTGATGCAAGTCAGGGAATCCTAAGTTCCGTGCCAGGATTGCGCATGCTGATCATCAAGACCAAAGAGTGGATCGTAGCAACCCAATTGGAAAAAGCCTACACTAAAAATGAGATCCTGACACTTTACCTCAATACCTCAGAATTTGGCTCGAATGCCTACGGAATCAAAACGGCGGCAAGAACATTTTTCAATAAAACACCTGATACCTTGAACATACAGGAAGCAGCAGTGTTGGTTGGATTATTTAAAGCTCCAACTTACTACAGCCCTGTGTTCAATCCGGAAAATTCGCTAAGAAGACGAAACACCGTCCTTTACCAAATGGTCAAAAACGACAAGCTGACGGAAGAAGAATTTGACTCCCTATCCAAGTTGCCAATCGAACTTGATTACCGGGTCCAAAATCAAAACCAAGGTTTGGCGACCTACTTCAGAGAAATCGTGAAAGCAGACCTGATCAAATGGACCAAAGAAACACTCAAATCCGACGGTTCTGCTTATGACCTTTTTGGAGATGGATTGAAAATCTATGTGACCATAGACAGCCGAATGCAGCGATATGCCGAGGAAGCCATGAGAGAGCACATGGCTGATCTTCAAAAGGCATTTTATAAAGAAATGGGTAACCGTGATCCATGGATAGATGAAAACTGGCAAGTCATACCCAACTTCATTGAAACCACTGTAAAGCGTACAGAAGCATATCGACTCCTCAAACAGCGATACGGAGAGAATACTGACTCCATTGACATGAAGCTCAACGAGAAGAAGAAAATGAGGATTTTTTCTTGGGAAGGAGAGAGAGACACACTCATGAGTACCATGGATTCGCTGCGTTATTACAAAAAATTCCTTCAAGCAGGATTTATGAGCATGGATCCTCACACAGGCCATATCAAAGCTTGGGTAGGTGGAATGGACCACAAGTATTTCAAATTTGACCATGTGAAGCAAGGAAAAAGACAACCTGGCTCTACATTCAAACCTTTTGTCTATGCTGCTGCAATAGAAAACGGCTACAGCCCTTGCTATTCGGTTATCGATCAGCCTGTAGAGGTCTATATCCCAGGCCAACCTGCATGGAGTCCATCCAATGCTGATGGAAAATTTTCATATGAAAAAATGACCATCAGAAAAGCCATGGCTCAGTCTGTAAACTCTGTAACGGCTTATATGATGAAAAAATTAAGCCCGAAAATTGTCATTGAGACTGCACGAAGGCTAGGAATTACAAGCGATTTGGAAGAGGTTCCTTCTTTGGCACTTGGGGTAAATGACGTTTCAATTTTTGAAATGGTGGGAGCATTCGGAACCTTCGTCAACAAAGGAGAACACACCACGCCTTATTACATCGACCGAATTGAAGACAAAAATGGGAACGTAATCCAGCAGTTCACACCAAGAAAAAAACCGGCGATGAGTGAAGAGCATGCCTACCTGATGACTTACATGCTCCGAGGTGGTTTCGAAGAAGAAGATGGCACCAGTCAAGGCGTACCCTGGACACTAAGAGAAGGAAATGAATTGGGAGGAAAAACCGGAACTACTCAGAATGCTTCCGATGGCTGGTACATGGGAATCAGCAAAGATCTCGTATCTGGCACTTGGGTCGGTGGCGATGACCGTGCGATCCACTTCCGTAGCTGGACAGCCGGGCAAGGATCAAGAACAGCAAGACCAATTTGGGTCAAATACATGGCAAAAGTCTATGCAGACCCAACTCTAGGTTATACCAAAGGGCCATTTCCAAGACCGGAAAGACCACTAAGTATCGAGATCAATTGCGACAAATACGAACAGGAAAGTCAACGGTTTGCAGATTTTGATTACGACGCAAAAAAGAATGACTTTTAATGATCAATCGATTATAATCCCAAGAATGAAAACAGCCCTAATCTGGGGCTGTTTTTTTAATTTCACCTCATGCAATCCTCCTCATTTCTTCCAGAAGATCACTTGACTCTGCCTGACCATCCAGGAGTCTACAAATATTTCAACGAAGAAAATGAACTCATCTATGTAGGTAAGGCCAAGAGTCTTAAAAAGCGTGTCAGCAGTTATTTCAACAAAAATACCGGAGTAAATCTCAAGACTAAGCGGATGGTCAAAGAAATCCGAAGAATTGAAATTACACTGGTAGATTCGGAATTGGATGCACTTTTGTTGGAAAATAATTTGATCAAAAAGATCCAACCTAGGTACAATATCCTTTTGAGGGATGATAAGACTTACCCTTACCTTCTGATTACCAAAGAGAATTTTCCCAGAATTTTTCCCACAAGAAAACTGATCCCAAAGCGGGGAACCTACTTTGGACCTTTTGCAAGCGTCAAAGCGATGAATAACGTACTTGACCTTATCCGGGAGTTATTCACCATTCGAACCTGCAATCTTGACTTATCCTATCTTAAAATCAATGAAGGGAAGTACAAAGTCTGCCTGGAATACCACATCGGAAATTGCCAAGGTCCATGTGTGGGAAATCAAATGGAATCTGCCTATTTAAAAGATCTTGAACACGCTAAGCACATCCTCAAAGGCAATCTGGGTATAGCAAAAACTTATTTCAAACAGGAAATGCAGGCCTTTGCCGAAAACTTGGAGTTCGAAAAAGCCCAACGGATGAAAGATAAACTTGATCTTTTGGAAAAATACCAAGCCAAATCGCTGATCACCAATCCGAGCATTGCTAATCTTGATGTCTGCACACTTGTATCAGATGAGAAAACTGCCTATGTCAACTACATGCGAGTGAAAAACGGGGCCATGATCACTTCCAAAAATGTAGAGCTGAAAAAGCGCTTGGATGAAACAGAGGAGGAAATGTTGATTACAGCACTTGTCAGACTCCAAGATCAATTCCAAAGCGATGCAGAAGAAGTCCTAGTCAACATTGAGTTGGAAAACCCGATTGAAGGATTGAATTTGACTCTACCAAAGATTGGAGATAAAAAGAAACTTCTTGACCTATCGCTAAAAAATGCACTTTATTACAAAAAGGAAAAGGCTTTACTCATTGGTTTAAATCAGGACAAAAAGGACAGAGTGATCAAACAGCTTCAGCAAGATTTAAGCCTTCAGGAAGTTCCCGATCATATCGAATGTTTTGATAACTCAAATATTCAAGGTACCAATCCTGTTGCCAGTATGGTTTGCTTTTTAAGTGGTAAACCTGCGGTGAAAGAATATCGGCATTTTCATATCAAAACGGTAGAAGGTCCAAATGACTTTGCCAGCATGAAGGAAATCGTAGGGAGACGGTACAAAAGGCTTATTGAGGAAGGAAAACCCTTGCCAAAGTTGGTGGTGATAGATGGAGGAAAAGGCCAACTATCCTCAGCAGTAGAAGCTCTTCAAGAGTTGGGAATTTATGGCAAAATGCCAATTATCGGGATAGCCAAAAGATTGGAAGAAATCTATTTCCCTGTAGATTCCTACCCGATTCATATTGACAAAAAATCTGAAAGCTTAAAATTACTTCAGCGCATTCGAGACGAAGCACACCGATTTGCCATAACTTTTCACAGAAATGTAAGGAGTAAAAATGCATTTAAGAGCCAATTGATCGAAATACCCGGGATCGGGGAAAGCACACTTGAGAAATTGCTCAAGCACTTTAAATCCGTTAAAAAAATTCAAAATGCCTCAGAGGAAGAGATAGTACAATTACTCGGCGCCTTTAAAGCTAAGATTTTGACAGAATGGATAGAAAAAAATAAAGGGGCCTAAGCCCCTTTTATATTTACCACTCCCAAAGGGAGTTTTCGAATTCTAATAATTTGTATTCAAAAGCTAGAGCATCAATGTATGCTTGCATCGCTGGATTAGCGTTATCTGCTTTAACCATATCAGCTATGAGCGCCTCATCTGGATTAGTAAACCTCCTAACCACGGATCTGAACAATCTGGATTCAAATGCCTCATCGTATGTTAAGCTCTTTGAAATATTTTGAAAATTGATCCATCTAGCTTCAGGATGATTTTTAAAGTAATTCACAAAGTCTTTATACCTGATATAGGCAACTGTTTTTTGTCCAGCATTAGCATTAGTCACTGAAGGCATAACCAATTCAATGAATTTAATGTCGAAAACCAAGTCAGAATGGTGACGATCAAATACAAAATCCTCCTTGAAATCTAGGTAGTAAAGTTGCTTTACGAAAATGGAGTCTCCATTTGCTGACAACCAGAAATTTTCCTGAAACTCAGATATAGAAAGAGGCTTTGTAAAATCTTCATCTGCGAAAACTTCAAGAGCATTTTCATCAACCACTGCTTTGTAGATATGATTTACGATTCCATTGGATTTATTATCCCCTGAACCATAAAGAGAAAGATTGTATTTTTCTCTAAGATCTATCCTTCTCCAAACAGAGATTTGATACATCTTGTCATCCTCACGAATACGCTTATTTGAATAAACTGTATCCATAGCGAATTGTCTATCTCCAAATCCAGAAGGATTTACAGAAGTTGCCACTTGAGCCTGAGCATTTAAGCTAAATGCTGCAAGAATAATCAAATAGACGTATTGGACAAATCTTTTCATATCTAGGTAGTTTAAGACCTCTTTTTACTTAATAGCAATTCGAAGAATCTCTCTTTGCTCAGAATTAATTTTATTTCCTCTAAAGTTAGTCCGAGTAACTTGAGTAACTCTTACTACGATGTCGTCACCAGGTTTTGCACTTTCTAAAAGAGAACGCATACCTGAACCAATTGGTACTGTAGCTCTTGGCACTTCACTTCTCAGCAAGATCAGTTCGCCTCCAGTCACTTCAAAGTTCGCATCCTTTGCCATAGTCCTGGCAAATGTTGGCTCTGCTTTGGCTACAATCTTCATTCCACTCAATACATTGATAGCCTGTGCCTGGCTCATATCCAGCTCGGCACCATTTGAGCCTACAGCACGAATGGTTGGTGCAGGTACCGGTTTGATATCAAATACGACATCACCGATTTTATTACCTCCACTGTTCACCCCGATGGTAACTTTACCTGAGGCTCCAGGGATGATGGTAACTTGACCTGGTCTGCTTCCTTTGATAGGCTGACCATTTGCCACATTAAATTCAGGAGAATACGTATTTCCTAAAGCAGGTACTTCGATCAAAAGCTCGTTAGCACAATCAGCATATAACTGCTGCACAACTTCAGAAGAAACTTTAATTACTGGTTGAGCAACAAAATATTCGTATTCAACGGGTAGAACTTTGTCTTCTCCCCCAACATTCGTTACGATCTGACCTTTAAGTACCTTCTTGGCGAGTCCTTTGTCGTCATACTGTCCTGCTGGAGTAGCAGTAAATTCGATTTTACCGAAACCTTTCTCATCTACTGGAACAGAACGGCCATCAATGGACATAGTAGGAATAGCCGAAGAGGATGAGGATGCTATAAACATAGTACCTTCAAATTTGGTACCTGCAGCTACAACGTTAGAAACCGCAGAAATTTTAGCCTCAGTAATATCCGCTTTGAAATAAAACGAGCCGATCGTATTTGCAATTGTGGTTAATGACTCACTTTCAATGTTCAAAACTTCATTTTGAAATTGAGAAATCAACGCGATAACCGCACCCACTGGAGATTTAACAAAGTTCAAAGCAACAAAGCTTTTGTTTTTTGCCTCTCTATCGTTTGCAAAAAGCTCTATTTCAGAAGCATCTCTTGCAATAGGTCTAAATGTGAGATCAGTAATACCCAAACCTGAAAGAATGCCTTGGATTGTTTGAGGATATTCATTGAGTTTTTGCTTCAATTCTTCCCCTTTGCCATTATTGGCAAACATATTACCGGGTACTTCAGTGTTTTTTAGGGAAGCATTGACGAAATTACCCTCTTCATTTTTAGCATTTGACTGGGTTATCAACTCCTGCTTCAATGCTTCAAGGTAATCATATATTTCCTTAGTGGCTTCTCTTACTTTTTTTGCAGCTGCTACTTTTGGAACATCTTTCTCGTTATTCCCTTGCTGCTGTACTGTATATTCTATTGATCCAACTGTGGATTCATTCTTCAGAATATAATTTTTCGATGTCCGTTCCATCCCATCATTAAGAAGAACGAACTTTTGAAGGATCTGATTACTTACCTGCAAAGCCAGCAATGCTGTCAATACAAGGTACATCATTCCGATCATCCGTTGTCTAGGTGACTCTTTAGCTCCTGCCATCTTTTCTTATTATATCAACTTAGATGTGAGAGATCCGATTAACCTTTCATGGCAGAAAGCATTCCGCCATAGATTTTATTTAGAGAGCTTACATTTTGGTTCAACTTGGCCAGTTCATTTTTGAAGGCCTCTGTTTCTTTGCCCGCCTCTGTAATGCCTGCCATTGCTGCAGACATATTGCTGTAGAATTTATTCAAGGTCTTGACATGGCTGTTGGCATCCTGAAGTTCCATTTCATAAACTGCGTTTAATGCAGATAAATTCTTGGTGACTGTTTGGATTTGGGTGTGATAGGCTTTTGCATCAGTTGAAGCGGAAGACATTTCCGTAAGAGCAGCAGCAGTTTTGCCATAAGACACATTCATGTCTGCTAGAGTTTTGGCAGCAGATTTTACATTTGTGGCGTATTCATTAGTAGCAACAGCAGCATCAGATAGGTTACCCATTTTTTCAGCTGAAACTGCTAGATTTTGCATTCCTTTACCCAAGCTTTCGATCAATTCAGGACCTATTTTAGCCTTGGTAAGCATCTCGTCAAGTTTTGCAGAGACCTCATCACCTCCTTTAGATTTCTTAGCAGGCGCTCCGTCAGCAAGTTCAGGATAGATTTTACTCCAATCCATTTCTTCTTGTCTTGGCTCAAAAGCAGAAAGGAAGAAAATGATTGCTTCTGTAGTCAAACCCACACCAATCATGAGGTTTGCCCCTTGCCAATCTAGAATTTTGAACATCGCACCAAGAATTACGACAGCAGCACCAATACCGTAAATTTTGGGCATGACACTGGAATAAAAGAAGTTGCCTTTGCTAGCCATTTTTGTAATTTGAAATTAAAGGTTAAGGTTGTTTTGAATTATCTTTTGGTTCTTTTTGAAGTTTTTACGTCCATGGATCCAGATCTCCCAATGAAGGTCATCGCTGTTCTGAATCCGATATGAGCTTGAGCCACATCCTGATACTCGTAAGTACGAGTTGATGTCTCCAAGTAATGAGCAATATCTTTCCAACTACCGCCACGTACAATTTTTCTTGGCTCATTGGGATCATTATATACAGGATCTAAATCCCAAGTATCTACAGCTGCAGTCGCTTTGTAAGCATCCATCACCCACTCTGCAACGTTGCCTGACATATTAAATAATCCAAAACCATTTGGAGCAAATACATCAACAGGGGCGGAATAGGCAAAACCATCATCAATGTAGTTACCTCTTCCTGGTTTGAAGTTTGCCATCAAACAACCTCTTTTATTCTTTAAATACGGCCCCCCCCAAGGATATTTTGCAACATCCTTACCTCCTTTTGCAGCATATTCCCATTCTGCTTCCGTAGGAAGTCTGAAAGCTGGAACATCAAAATCGGATTCATCATTTGCTCTTAGATGGTAGGTTCTCCATTCGCAATATTTCTGGGCTTGATCCCAGGAAATACCTACCACCGGGTAATTATCAAAAGCTGGGTGGTCAAAATAAAATTCCATTAATGGATCTCCATAATGATATGAAAAGCTAGTTGACCAAACAGTTGTATCTGGTCTCAATTCGTCAAAATTAAAAGTCGGTGGATCCTTAAGTGTAGTAGGAGTACCTGTAGCCAATTCCCCACTCTTAACTGCTTCTAAAAACTGTCTATACTTGTTATTGGAAACCTCATATTTATCCATGAAGAACTCAGATATTGTAACCTGCTTATTCATGGAAGATTGGGTATAAGCAATATCCTCGTCAGATTGTCCCATCCAAAATGTTCCTGCCTTGACAGGGACCATGTCTATAGGTAAATTTTGTTGCCAGCTAGCTCGCTTGGCTACACCAGTCACCTCACCCCTTCTATTTGCCTTGTCACTGGCCGACCCCTTTTTATTAAAAAGTCCACAACTTGGAAGCAAAGTCACTATTGCAAGGCCAACTGCCAATGGCACAACGTGGAGTTTCATTTTTTTATACATAAATGACGTTTTTAAATCATCAATTTTTTTAACCTATCTAAATCTTCCAAATACTTCGAAATTTAACGGATTAAGCCACAATTCTGCAAATAACCTGCCAATTTTAAACCTTTTTGTAAATCAACCGTAAGTGAGGCCTTTAGGTTTATTTTTAGTCTCATAATGAGGCATTTAAAACCTAAATCTTGGAGTCCTTTGAATAACTCTCTCTACTCCTCTGCTCATTTCTTGCAATGTATACCTGAGCATAAGTTCATGTGAAGTAGGAGATTTTGCTTCCAACCCACCCACTATTAAATCAAAGGCATATCCTAATTTCAATGAATTATCCTTTAAAAGACTATATCCAAGTATTAAGGAAATCGATTCCTCACCTCTATAGGCAAATCCTCCGTTTATCCGATTTTGGTGAGTAGCCATAACGCTGAAATTGTATGAAAAATTATTTATCCCGACAGATTTCAGTAAAAAACTCGGCTCAATTCGTAATTGGCCGATTGGCCTTACTCTATATCCAAAAAGAAAGTAATTGTGTGTTTTCAATTGGTTTGCATAAGAAGCATCTCCAAAATCAAATGAAGGCTGATTAAGGTGCTTTGAGCTCAGTCCCAAATAAAAATTTCTGTGATCCAATAATATCCCTGCTCCGAAATCCATGGCCATTTGACTTTCTTTCCCAGTAAACGGCAAATTCGGCTCGGGATTTACCACGATAAGTTCTGCATAATCCAAAGAGCTGGAAAACATACCTAGGTATCCACCTAGGCTAAGCGTGGCCCTATTTATTTTTTTCTGAAAACTGCCTTGAAAATTAATCTCTAGGTTATTGGTAGCACCGATATTGTCATTAACGATCGTCAAACCATATCCAATGTTCTTGGAATCCAGTCTTCCTTGAGCCGTAATTAGCTGGGTAATAGGTGCTCCAGTTGTTCCTGCTGCCGTGGTATAGTTAAGCCATTGGGACCGATGAAGTGCAGAAAACCTGAATCCAGATTCTCTGCCTACCATTGCAGGATTATAAAACGGCCCATTGAACATGTATTGGGTGAATTGGGCATCTTGTTGTGCATACACCAAACCTGAAAAACAAAGAAGGATCAGTGTTATTGATATTTTGGAAAAAAATTTGGCAATGCCCTGTCTGATCATTTTTCTATGGAGTAGACTTCCTTAAAGTTAATTAGAAAATTAAACTGAAAAACCACAGAAAATGATTCCTAGAATCATAAATTATTTGCTTTTTTTATATAAAGCTCAAGTGCGCCAGTCATACTTGGTGCATTCGGCATAGGGGCCTCAATATCCAATATCAAATCCATATCCCTAACAGCTTGCGCAGTAGTTGGGCCAAAAGCGGCTATTCGAGTGTTCCCCTGTTCAAAATCTGGAAAATTTTGCTTGAGGGATTTAATTCCCGAAGGACTGAAAAAAGCAAGAATATCATATTTCACATCTGCCAAATCAGAAAGATCAGCTGCAACTGTATGATAAATGATAGCCTCAGTGAAAGAAATACCGTGCTTCTCCATATACCCCGGAATATCATCTTTTCTGATATCAGAGCAGGGAAATAAGTACTTTTCACTTTTATGCTTTTTAAAATAGTCGAATAAATCTTCAGCCGTCTTTTGGCCTACAAACAATTTTCGTTTTCGTATTACGATATATTTCTGAAGATAGTGGGCTGTCTGATCTGAGATACAGAAGTATTTCATCTCAGCCGGCATTTCAATTTTGAATTCCTTACATATAGCGAAGAAATGGTCAATTGCATTTCTACTGGTGAAAATGATAGCGGTATGTTTGAGTATATCAATTTTCTGCTTCCTGAACTCCTTTGGGGGCACAGGTTCCACTTTAATAAATTGCCTAAAATCTATCTTCAACTTATACTTCTCGGCCAAAAGAAGGTACGGAGAGTTTGCGTCTGTAGGTTTGGGCTGGGAAACTAGGATACTCTTTACAGGCTTAAAGCGGTCTTTTGGAGCTGCACTCATGCTAGTATTTCCTTTTTTTTAGTTCGAAAACATCACTGAACTAGCACCATAATCCATTTAGACAGGATTAAAAAAGGTACTATTTCCGCGATGCAAAGGTAAGTAAATAAATGGTATTTCTTAAAACTCAACCTATTCATCATAATCATGAACAGGGCTGTTACACCAATGATGTAAAACCAGAAAAACGTCTGAATCAAAATCTCAAAAACGATTTGAAGCGATGAAAAATCATTGATCACGAAAAATAAAGACATCAAAATCACAACAGTAAATCCGAAAACAATCAACCGTAGTAGATAAAAAAAGTGGGCAAAGTCAGATTTACCCATATCAAATAAATAACTAATTACCCGGATACCAATAAATTTCAAAATAGTCAAAATCAAAATCGTGAAGGAAGATGTCACCCATAGCAACATGATCGATGGATAATCCCAACCAATCAAGCCTTCAATCCATTCCTTTTTGAAAATTATCATTCCTGTCACCAAGCATTGGGCCATCATGGTGGAAACGATAAATAGGTAAAAGAGAATATCAAATGAAAAGACCTTTTGCAAACTCCCACTTTCGGAGAAGTCCTCAGCGTTGATTACCGCCAAGGGCTGAAGGAGAACTCCTAATAGGTAAGGGTAGGCAATTTTATAAATCGCAAAAAGAAATAACGTAATGAACAAAGAAGTAAAATAAAAATCCTTCACGGGTTGCGGCAAAAACCGAGTTTTTATGACTTGGTCTACTTTTGCAAGTTCTACTCCCTTGCTAAAACCAACTTGGGCAACCTTGGAAAGAGTTAAAGGATAACTACCGAAGCTACTTCTAGGACCAATTACTGATATTTTGACCGAATCACTGCCAAACTCATCAGAGATCTGTCGCGATGAAATAGTAAATGCAGTATCTGATGGAAAAAGCCTCCACAATTTCCCGTCGATAAAGATGGTTGAGCCTTTAGGAACTTCAAATTGAAAATGGGATTCAGGAAACGAATGCAAATCAACAATTACATCTCTCTGTTCCATTCGCTCCCAAAATGCTACATCAGATTGATCAACCCAGTTTGCTTTATAATTCTCCAAAATCTGAGAAACACCAATGAATGGTAGGAGAAGGGTGCATATAAGGGAAAGCAGACGGATCATTATCAAATCAATTCAAAATCTGGCCAAATAACCAAAGTGAATTCTGGACTGGGAAATAGTCGCCGGCTGAAAAGCAGACTTGCCCATTCCAAACACAAAACTGAACAATCCTCCGTCAGTGTCCAAATTGATTCCTAATCCAAATGATCTAGGACGATCTATTTGCGGTGAAGTAAAAGGATTATTTATTACTCCAAAATCACCAAAAGCCATTAGATAGGACCCTTTCCCGAAAAACAATCTTTGCTCAAAATTGAGGAAGGCATAGCGATCAGCAAAAAAATACAGCTCATTAAATCCTCTGATTGACCTCAACCCGCCTAATCTTGAAAGCTCGTTTAAAAACAGGTTGTCATTTTTCAATACACCACTTTTCATTCTAATCCACATGCCCCAAACTGGGGTCAAATAGACATGCTTCTCTGCATGAAGTTTGGCTTGAAGTTGGGTAGAAGATTTGTCAAATTTTTGATACACCTCTCCCGGAATCGCTGTATTCTCGACCAAATTCTTATTTCCTATAGAAAACTCTGCCTCTATTGTAGACCCTTTTCTGGGAAAAATCGGATCATCGAGCATGTTCCAAGCGGCACCTAATCCATAGCTGTTCCATCTGAAGTCCAAATAGGAAGGAAGCACTTCAGCTGATTCAAAGCCTCCAATCAAGTCCCCGGCTTGACGTCTGTTGAAAAACCGAATATTTCCAAACTCTGAAATAGAATAACCAAACTCAATACTCACTCCCCGGTTTACAAACGTAGTGTCTTGCTTCAGAAGCGAAAAATCAAGTTCAAAGCTCAGTGGAGAACCAAATAAATAAGATTCCTTAGCCGATAAATCCAGGTTTTGGGACTGGAAGTTTGGACGCTGCCAATGCAGAGAAATATCCCTCCCTTTGCCTCCCAAGTGATACAGTTGGAGATTGATATCTCCTGTGAGCAGCATTGAATTGGGCTGATTTTGATTGGGAATCAATCCCACCACGCCGTCAAATACATTTATCCGTCGATCCTTGAGCCTGAAATGCGGCGCAGCACTCTTTAACTGAAAACCTAAATATGGGATGGAGTCAAGCTGAAAATAAGGAGATCTGCGGATTCTTCTCACTCCACTTTCAAACTCCTTTTGGGAAAATGGCTTTCCCGGTATTAGCCCTGAGTAAAGCTGCAAATACTTTTGTGTCGTTTTGCTATCACCAGATACTTTCAGACTATCCCACCAAATCAAGGGACCTACATCCAAATCAAAGACACCTGTCAGGTGAATCCCCTCAGCCTCTATGCTATCTATCTTGACAGCGGCAAATGGAAAACCCTCATTTTCCATTGACTTTACCAAGGTCTCCATCCATGTATAAGGACCGGAATAATAAAGAGGTGGAGAACCCAGTTTTTTCCACCATTCCTCAGGTACATTGCCCTGCTTTATTGCTTTCCAACTATGCTGATTACCCGGTTGAAGTTGGAATGTGAGCGTATCCTTTTTTTCAATTTCCTCCCAATAATGCATCAGGTATCCAAGAGACCTAAACTCCACAGACACTGAATCTATTAGCTCCGCTGCTCCTCCACGTGAAGAAAATGTGCGAAACTGATGCGAAGTGCCCTGAGGGTTGTTCCAGTTTACCCTAAAAAAATCCTGAGCGGGGCAATGACCCACACCGACTATCAGAAAGGCAAAGAGGATCAAAAAACAGACTCGCAAGTGATGATGTTTTGATTAGTTATCTTCGCAAGATAATCGATTAAAAGTGGCAGGCATCTATATCCATATTCCATTTTGCAGGCAGGCTTGTCATTACTGCGACTTTCACTTTTCTACCAATCTCAAAGGAATGGAAGAAATGACTGAAGCCTTAATCAAGGAGCTGGAACTTAGAAAAGAATACCTGAAAGCAGAAGCTGTGGAAACGGTTTATTTTGGAGGTGGTACTCCTTCACTTCTTTCTGTCAACCAATTGGAATCAATCCTTGGAAAAATTGATCAGCTTTTCCCCGGGACAAAATCTGAGATCACGCTGGAAGCAAATCCTGACGACCTAGCGCAGGAGAAACTTGCAGGGTGGAAAAGCCTTGGAATAGATCGATTGAGCCTGGGTATTCAGAGCTTTCACGACCAAATACTTAAAGAATACCACCGAGCGCATACTGCAAAAGAAAGCCAACAAGCCATTGAGTTAGCCCGAAAGGCCGGATTTGAAAAATTCTCCATGGACCTGATTTATGGCTTTCCCCATGAAGATCATAGCCTTTGGAAAAGTGACCTTTCACGAGCCTTGGAACTTGACCCTGGGCATATCTCGGCTTATGCACTTACGGTAGAACCTAAAACGGTCCTTGGCAACTGGACCAAAAAAGGAAAATTCAAACCGGCAGATGAAGATTTTGTGGCTGAGCAATTTGAATGGCTGCAGGAGCAAACCGACCGCTTCGGATATGTGCAGTATGAAATTTCAAATTTTGGTAAGCCGGGGCAGTTTGCCCTTCACAATACCAACTATTGGATGGGAAGTTCCTATTTGGGTATCGGACCGAGTGCCCACTCCTTTGATGGTGTTGATCGGGGATTTAATCCTTCTTCAAATCCTGTTTATGTCAAAGCCATCTGCTCAGGTCAAATTCCCTTTGTCATCGAACCCCTAGAACCTGTTGACCAGATCAATGAAAAGATTCTTACCAGTCTTCGTACCATCTGGGGATTGAATATGGACCTAATCAAAGACCAATTTGATGTGGATATCCGAACAGAAAAAAAACAGGAAATTCTTTCCTTGGAAAAACAGGGATGGCTGATCACCCAAGGCAATACCCTATCTTTAAGTCGAAAAGGGCAACTGCTGGCAGACAGTATTGCATCAGAACTTTTCTTTTGATTCATGAAGTACGAACCCCACACAGGCAGAAAAAAAGAGGCTGCGCCTCTAGAATCTGCTTTCAAAGAACTGCTTAAAGCCTATCGCCTTGAGGATAAATATCAGGAGAAGCTACTCATCAGCTCCTGGGGAGGGCTAGTGGGTAAAACCATCGCTGACCGAACTGGCAACATCTACATCCGCGACAAAAAACTATTTGTCACCATCACCTCCGGCCCGATCAAAAAAGAACTACAGCTGAGCAAATCCAAGTTATTGGTTTTGATAGAAGATAAAGTAGGAAAAGGCGTGGTGGAAGATTTGGTATTTATTTGAGGATTTTTTGATAATTTTTAACACTGACGGCTGATTTGAGCAGACATCGCCTGACTCAGGATTAGTCTACATTATTTATTATTGCGAAAGCAATTCGATGGTAAAGCTCCCCTCAATCCATATCGGCAAACTCAGCCTTCTACTAGCCATTTTGGTATGGCTATCTCTGTTGTTTGTGGATTTGGTGAGGATCTTTGGAATGATCAATGAGCTGGACTCCGGAATATCGGAAGAGATCACCTGGATTCTGGAAATCCTTTTTTTCTTTACCCTTTATGCATTTTACAACTATTCCATAGGCAAAATATCCCAAGGTGACTTTTTAAATCTCATCTGGAGAGGGGCCTCTACGGGATTGTTTGCTTCTGGGGTGGGACTGGTCATTGAATTATTTTATCTCTCTTTGGGAGAAAGCAAAATAGGTACGGAGCCCTTCCTTCAGAACTTCTTCTACCATGTCAATTTCGCCTGGACATCTATTTTTCTGATCTCCACTGCCCTGCTTTGGAAGCACCTGATTCTCTACCAAAAGAGTAAGCAAGTGGTCAAGCAATGGCAGGCCTTCGAGTTTGCCATGTTGGTGGCGGCCTTTTTTGTCTTTTTCAATAAAAACAATTTTGACTACAGCTTCCTGTTTGGATTAGTCATTCTATTGATCCTGTCTATTGTGCTATCGGGCAATCTGAAATGGATTCCCTATTTGACATTTAAGGAAAAGTGGAAGTCGCTCCTTTTCCTTTCCATCATCTTGCTGAGTGCAGGTTTTCTGTTCAGAAGACTCATTTCTTATGGGACGGATGATCGCTTGCAGATCAACTTGACTGACAATCTTTTCCTGATGGCCCTTTTTGGGTTTATTTTTATTTATGCCCTGTTCAGCTTTTTGGTGACCTTATTCAACCTACCCACCTCCTCAGTTTTTGAACAGAAATTGACCGAGGCGATTAATTTTCAGCGGCTAAGCCAGTCTATCCAGCCCGAAGAGAACGAAGAACAAGTTTTGGACATCTTGATGGACTCCTGCATGAGTGCCTCCTACTCCGATGGGGCATGGCTAGAGCTCAACGAAGAGGAACACAGTCACCAAGAGCAGGTACGGTTCATGGATCTGGAGACCAAAAAAGAAATCGCAGAATGGATCAAAACACAAAAAGCGGCTGAAATCTGGGCCATCGGAGAAAAGCCGGAACAGCTAAATCCTCTAAGTATCCGCTTAGATCATCCCAAATTTGAATCTGCCTTATTGGTTCCTTTGGTCATCAACAAAGCCGTCATCGGTCGGATGGTGCTGTGCAAAGAGGTCAAAGACGGCTTCAACAAAGAAATGGTGAATATCATCAGCACGTTTACCCGTCAGGCATGCATTGCGGTAGAAAACCACAGGCTGCTTAACCAGGCCATCCAAAACGAACGCTATCAGGAAGAACTGAAAATCGCCCAACGGGTCCAAAAAGCCCTCTTACCTACGAGATTGGATCATCCCAAGTCTTTTGCCATTTGTGCATACTCCAATGCTGCTGATGAGGTGGGAGGAGATTATTATGACACTTTCAAGCTGGATGAGTCTCGCTATGTCCTGATCATCGGTGACGTATCCGGCAAGGGCACCTCGGCGGCATTTCACATGTCGCAGATGAAGGGCATTTTCCACAGTCTGATCCAACTTGGTCTCTCTCCTGCAGAATTTATGATCAAGGCCAATTCTGCCTTGAGCAAATGCTTGGAAAGAAACCACTTTATAACAGCGTCAATTTTTATCATCGATCTCGAAAAAAAAGAAATCTGCCATTCCCGAGCGGGCCATGTACCCACCCTAGTCTACGCTGCCAAAGAGCAGAAATCTGAGTTTCTGATGTTTGATGGACTTGGTTTGGGAATTTTAAGAAACAACCTGTATGAAAATCACGTACAGGAAAAAACCTTCCGGTATGAACCCGGAGATATCTTGGTATTGATCACCGATGGGATAGTGGAAGCCAAAAACCAAAAAGGGCTTCAGTTTGGATTTGAGAGAGTAAAAAGCTTGGTAGAAATCAATCACACCAAAACTCCAAAAGAAATAGAGCAAGTATTGATCGATTCTCTTCACTCCTTTGTGGGGGGAGATGGTATGATCGATGATGATTACTCGTTGATGGTTGTAAAATTTGAATGAATACACGTTAAGTGAACAAAAATGCTTCGGTTAGAAAAATCAAAAGAGACCCAATTTGACATACTTAGCCTCCATGGAGAAGTGGATGCCAGCAACTCTGTGATCTTGGATAAAGCGATTCAGGAGCTTTCGGATGGTGGGGCTAAACTTATATTAATAGATGGTAGTCAATTAGAATATATTTCCTCGGCAGGATTGGGAGTCTTTATGTCCTATTTGGAAGATTTTTCTGAAAAGGGAATCCAACTTTCCATTTTTGGACTTTCTCAAAAAGTATATGAAGTCTTCAAAATCCTAGGTTTGGATCAACTGATTCCGTTATTCTCAACTAAACAGGAAGCCATAGCAGGTACTCATGAAGTCTAAGTTGAATTTATCCTGTCAAACCTCTGCACTTTCAGAGCTAAGGTCCTTTTTGCAAAGGACGCTGACAGGATTTCAGTTAAGCGAGATAGAAAAGCACCAAATTACTTTGGCAGTAGAAGAAGTCTGCGCCAATCTTATCATTCACTCTCACGGGTGCAACCCTGAAGATGAGATTGAGCTGGAAGTAAAAGATCTCAGTGAAGCATTGATTTTTGAAATTACCGACCAAGGCCTTGCTTTCAATCTCTTGGAATATGACGCACCTGATCTGAAAAAAGTAATGGTAGAAAAAAGAAAAGGAGGCTTGGGCATCATTTTGGTAAAGAAAATCATGGATAAAATCGAGTTTGAATCCAACAACGGCAAAAATACCTGCCGACTTATTAAAAAATTCCGTTCCTAATTTTGGTTAAATCCCCTGTACGCAAGGCATTCCACCCGAATTCCTGATAAATTTGTAACATTGCATTTAAAATCTGCTTTCCAATTCATGATTTACCGAACCCTTTCGGCTCTCCTCGCATTTGTTTTTGTAGCATTTCCGGGTTCACACGTAACCCTCGCCTCGGCCCAAGACCAAGGAGAAATTCTCTTGACCATTGGCGGCAAGGCTGTTCAAAAGGACGAGTTGGTCTACCTGATCTCCAAAGGGAAAGGAACGGAAACTGCTATACCCGGACTAAGTAGAGAGGAATTTGAAGAAAATTTCGAGCTTTTTGTCAATTATAAACTCAAGGTCAGGGAAGCAGAGTCTTTAGGATTAGATCAATCAGAGGAGTTTCAAAATGAGTTTGGATCATTCAAAGAGACGCTAATTGCACCATTTTTAATCAAAAATTCCCTGGAAGAAGGAGAATTGAGAAAGACCTATTCCAGAATGCAGGAGATCGTCCGTGCAAGCCATATTTTATTCCAATTCCCTCCTAATGCCTCCAATGAAGACAGCTTGATTGTCCTCAAAATGGCCTTGAAAGTTAAAAACGAGATCGAAAATGGAGGTGATATCAATACTCTTGCGGTGCAATACTCTGATGATCCATCTGCCAAAACCAATCGGGGTGATTTAGGCTATTTCACCAGCTTGCAGATGGTGCAACCATTTGAAGACGCCGCATTTGGACTTCAAATCGGAAAGGTGTCAGATCCTGTTCTGACCAATTTTGGATACCACATTATTCAGGTTAAAGACAGAAAACCAAATCCAGGACAAGTGAGGGTATCGCATATCCTGGTAAGATTTGATCCTCAAGTACCTGCACAAGAAGATAATGCCAGAAGGAAAATTTCCGATATCTATTCTGAGATCCAGAAGGAATCGACTGTTTGGGAAGATATTGTAAAAACCTTCTCTGAAGATCCCGGGACGAAAGAAAACGGAGGGCTTTTACCCTGGTTTGGAATAGGTGCCATGATCCCTGAGTTTGAGATGGCAGCATTTTCATTGAATGAAATCGGTGAAATATCCCCCCCACTCAAAACCCAATATGGATACCATATTTTGCGCTTGGAAGGCAAGAAGCAATTGGAGTCCTTTGAAGAATTGGAGGAAAGTATCCGGTCCAGAATTTTGAGGGATTCCAGGTCAAGCATGATTCAATCCCAAGTGGTGGCTGTACAAAAAGCCCGATATGGATTCAAGGAAAACGAAGAAAACCTCTCAAAATTCTCACAGGCTTTAAATGAAACTCCAAAATCCAGTTTTGGTGCTGTACTAGAATCATCGAATTTTTTGTCCACCGAATTATTTACCCTCCAAGGCAAAAAATTCAATGGTTCGGATCTTTGGAGATTCATGCAGGAAGATGAATACATTCCTAGAGGTAACGGTGGTACGTTCGATGTGTGGTATGAAAGGTTTGTATCTCAAGTCCTGTCCAAAACGGAAGAACAAGACCTGGAAGCAAACAATAAGGAATACGGAATGCTACTTAAGGAGTATAGAGATGGTATTTTGTTATTTTCCCTCATGAACCAGGAAGTTTGGCAGAAAGGGATTTCTGATTCATTAGGCCAGGTTGAGTTTTACAGAAAAAATATAACAAACTACCAATGGAAAAATCGGGTAGAGGCTTCCATTGTCAGAGTAATCGATCAGACCAAACTTGAGTCGGCAAGAAAAGCACTCCAAAATTCAGGCTTTAATCCTACCGTATTCCAAAACTTTGAATCATACTTCAAAGCCAATTCTCCTTTGGCATTCACCACCGAATCGGGCACCTTTGAATACCAAGACCACCAAGTTTTGTCAAAGGTAGACTTAAATTTGCCCTACCAAGAACTAGTGGTGGACGGTACTACCTTTCTGGTTAACCTTGGTCAAAAAATACCAGCAGGTCCACGCAAATTCGAAGAATCCAGAGGACTTGTCATCCGAGATTACCAAGAATACCTCGAAAATAGCCTTACCCAAAAACTGAAAGGAAAATATCCTATTCAGGTCAATAATACCGTTAAAGAAGAAGCTTTTGTGGCATTGAATCAATAACATTTGATCCATACATCTTCACTGAACAGACATTAAGCACTTATGAACTTATTACACCGACTTCTTCCGAGCCTTTTGGGTTTCTTGATTTTGGCAAATGTGTACGGCCAAGAAACTCCTCCGACGGGACAGGTTGTGGATAAAATTGTAGCCAAAGTTGACAACAATATCGTGTTGGAATCTGAGGTTCAAAAGACCTACATTGAAGCTATCGCCCAATCCCAACAAGGAATGGAAGCTCCAAACAGATGCTCAGTCTTCGAAAGTTTACTGATCAACAAACTGATGGTGGCCAAGGCTGAGATTGACTCCGTGGTCGTCACAGATGCTGAGGTGCTTGTACAGACAAATAATCGGTTCAGTATGGTCATGCAGCAATTTGGTGGCGATGAAAATATGCTTGCTGAAATTTATGGTAAGACGGCAGACCAATTGAAAGCTGAAATCGAAGATGTGATTCGAGAGCAGCTAATCGTGCAAAAAATGAGATCAAAGATTACAGAAGGAATCACGGTTTCACCGGCTGAGGTTAGAGCATTTTTCAATGCGATTCCAAAAGATTCACTCCCTCTTTTTACCTCAGAAGCTACGGTTGGGCAAATTGTCCGAAAACCTACACCAAGTCTTGACCTTAGGGATAAAATCATCAGCCAGTTATTGGGATTCAAACAAGATATTTTAAGTGGAAAATCAACGTTCGCAGAGTTAGCTACCAAATATTCCGAAGATCCGGGATCGGCAGCTCAAGGAGGTGATCTTGGTTTTTTCCGAAGAGGCGAATTGGCTCCTGAATATGAAGCAACTTCATTAGGACTAAGACCGGGTGAGATCTCGGATCCGGTAGAGACCCAATTTGGTTTTCATATGATTCAGTTGTTGGAGATCAAAGGAAACACTTATAACACGAGGCATATCCTTCGAATTCCCAAAGCAACCGAAGAAGATATCCTAAAGGCTGAACGATATTTGGACAGTCTCAAAAAGGAAATTATTTCAGGTAAAATCGATTTTGCAAAGGCGGCTAAGGAATATTCAGACGATAGAGCGACTTCGGATGCAGGTGGTTTTTTTACTGACCCTGCTACCAATTCAAATAGATTATCTCTAAGAACTTTAGAAGATCCTGTGCTTTATTTTACCATCGACACAATGAAAGTAGGAGACATAACTCCTCCTCTTCGTTTTGAAGATCCTAGAGAAGGCACCAAAGTGAGGATTCTGTTCTACAAAGCCAGATATCCTGCACACAAGGCGAATCTTGAGGATGACTATGAAAAATTGAAGGCCGCCACACTCAGGAGAAAAGAAGATGAAATACTGAGTAAATGGTTTGTGACGGCAAAAGAAGATGTGTTCATTGACATTGATCCATCTTATGACCGATGCAATGCCCTACAGGATAAATGATAAACGCCCCGCTTGAAATTTAAGCGGGGCGTTTTTTTCATTTACTTCTTCCAAAGAGGACTTTTGCTCCTTCAAACAATAGACCCAATCCTTCTTTGAATAGTCCCTTAGACTCTTCCAAACGCGGTTCGAGTCGCTCTTTTTGTTCTTGGTATTCTCTTTCCAGGATCTCTTTGGCTTTTTGAAGTTCAGCCTCTAAGGTGGTTTTGTTTTCCTTGAGCTCACTGATTTTCTTTTCGAGTTCGTCTTTGAGCTCAGCCCCTGCATCAGCTCCTTTTTTCAAAAGCTCTTCGATCTTCAAGCCAAGTTCTTGAAGTATTTCTTCTAATTCCTGGGTGGATGTTTTCCTTTCAGACATAGCCAAGTATAATTAGTTGAAAAACCAAGATAGCAATTCTTTATTCAATGGAGGCATGAAAATCATCCTTCAATTGGTTCCCCTGAATTAGTCTGTTTTTCAAACAGGTCGGCGTAAACCCCTTTTTTGGCCATCAAACTCTCATGATTTCCCTGTTCGATGATCCTTCCTTCATCCAATACAATGATTTGATCTGCTAGCTTGGCTGAAGAAACCCGATGAGAAATAATGATGGAGGTCCGATTCTCCATTATTTTCTTCAAAGCTGTAAGAATCGCATTTTCTGTCTTAGTATCAACTGCGGATAAACAGTCGTCCAGAATCATAATTTTAGGCTCCTTGGCAATGGCTCTTGCGATGGAAACCCGTTGCTTTTGCCCTCCCGACAGCGTAATTCCACGCTCTCCAAGCATGGTTTCAAACCCTTTCGGAAAATCGATAATGTTTTGGTAGACATCCGCATCCTTGGCTGCTTTTTCGATCAAAGCCATATCCGGATGATCTAAACCAAAAGCAATGTTGTTGGCAATGGTATCTGAGAACAAAAAAACATCCTGGGGTACAAAACCCATTTGCTTACGCAAGCTCGAGATCGAATACCGTTGAATATTTTTCCCATCTATAAGAATCTCCCCCATAGTGGGATCATACATTCTCAAAAGCAGGTTGGCGATCGTAGATTTTCCTGAACCGGTGGTACCTATGATACCTAGGGTCTGACCCGCTTTGATTTGGAAGGAAACATCGTTCAATGCCCTAATCCCCGAATCAGGATAGACAAAAGAAAGGTTCCTTACTTCAATATCTCCTTCCAGTATTGCCTCCAAGTTTTCCTGGCTTACAATATCATTTTGAATATCCAAAAACTCGTTAATCCGAGTCTGGGAGGCCGCTGCCCGCTGCACAATACTCGTCACCCATCCTAGCGAGGTCACGGGCCAAGTCAAAATATTGACATAAAGAATAAACTCAGCGATGACGCCATACCCAATCTCTCCCTGAATGACCATCATACCACCTGCATAGACCGTGATGATGGTAGAAATTCCGACCAAAGCCATAATCAATGGGAAAAATAGAGCATTGACTTTGGTAAGCTCAATGGATTTATGCTTGTATTCCTCACTCGCCTCCGAAAATTGTCTGGCAGAATCCTCTTCTCTAACAAAAGCTTTTAAAACCCTGATTCCTGAAAAGGCTTCCTGCACAAAGGTGCTGAGACTGGAGAGACTTTTTTGAATTTTTTCAGATCGCTCATTGATCAGGTTATTGACAAAATAGATGCTCAATGAGAGTACAGGAAGAGGTAGCAAAGCATAAAGAGTTAATTCTGCATTGACCGAGATCATGTAAGAAATAACCAGAGGAAACAGAATGAGCAGATTGAGCCCGTACATGATTGCTGGTCCAAGGTACATCCTCACCCGGCTGACGTCCTCCGATATCCTAGCCATCAGGTCTCCTGTACTATTTTTCCTGTAAAAGCTAAGAGGGAGATTTTGGTAATGTTCAAAAATCTCATTCTTCATATCATATTCCACGTGACGGGACATGATGATGATGGTCTGTCGGATGAGAAAGAGAAAAAAGCCCCTTAGCAAGGCCATCACAAGGATTAAAATCCCAAAAACAAAGACAAATTCCAGAAAAATTCCCCTGGCGATTTCCCCCATTCCACCCTTGGTCAAGGGCCGAAAAAGGGAGAAACTCTCCACCACATAATCTATGGCGATTCGGACCAACTGGGCAGGAATAATTACGAAGATGTTGGAGATCACAGTAAACAGTATCCCCAAAAGCAATAAACCCTTGTATTTGTATAAATACTTATTGATTCTCCAAAGCGGCTTCACCAAATAAAAACTTTTAAATGTAGGATAAACTTGCAGAAACTTTTGACAAGGAAACTTTGAGGGCCGATAAAAGTATTTAATTTTGTATCAGCCTCAAGTAAGGCAAGACCCAAATATAACATAATCTAAAAAGGTAAGTTCACATGTTAGAGATTAATGCAACTGAAACTGTTCGAGAGGGTTCAATTTTTGGACAAATCACAACTATGGATCACGAACAATTGGTGATCTGTCAGGACCAAGCAACAGGTCTCAAGGCGTTGATTGGAATTCATAACACAGTACTAGGTCCTGCATTGGGAGGGACCCGTATGTGGCCTTATGCTACGGAAGAAGAAGCCATCACTGACGTACTTCGTCTTTCCAGAGGGATGACCTTCAAAAATTCCCTCGCAGGTCTCAACCTCGGCGGTGGAAAAGCAGTAATCATCGGAGATCCAAAATTGAAAAGTGAGGCGTTTTTGAGAAGATTTGGTCGATTTGTAGAGAGCCTCGGAGGAAGATATGTCACAGCAGAGGATGTGAACATGAAGACCTCTGACATGGAATACATTGCGAAGGAAACGCGTCACGTGACCGGGCTGCCCCAAATCAAAGGTGGAGCAGGAGACCCGTCACCTGTCACTGCATTTGGTGTGTACATGGGAATGAAAGCCGCTGCGAAAAAAGCTTTCGGTTCAGATTCCCTTGCAGGCAAAAAGATCGGAGTACAGGGAGTCGGCCAAGTCGGTAAATATCTGATCAATTATTTGGTTAAGGAAGGCGCAGAGATTCTTGTCACTGATATTTTCGAAGACAAGCTTCGCGAAGTAGCCAATTCAACCGGTGCCACTGTGGTAGATCCTCACGTGATCTACGACCTGCCAATGGATATCTATGCCCCTTGCGCACTGGGTGCTACTATCAATGACCAGACCATTGACAGACTGAAATGTGCTGTAATTGCTGGAGGCGCAAACAATCAGCTGAAGGATGAAGCCAAACACGGAAAGATGCTGATGGAAAAAGGAATCATCTATGCCCCTGACTTCCTGATCAATGCTGGAGGAGTGATCAATGTCGGAGCCGAATATTATGGTGACTACCATGAGGAGACTGTCTTTGCTCAGACAGAGAAAATTTACAACACATGTCTTTCTATTTTGGACAAGTCTGAAAAGGAAAACATCCCCGCGCAGCAAGCGGCTATCGAAGCCGCCAAAGCAAGAATAGAAGCAATAGGAAGGGTTAAACTACCTTACTGATAACTAACTGAAATTCATAATCAAACCACCGGGAGTCGCCTTTCGGTGGTTTTTTTGTCCTTTTCAAAATGGGGCGAAGCCCATTCTTATTCCCTATATTTGCAGCTCTTAAACGAATCTATGCTAAACAGAAGAATCCTCAGGGTCAAGGCATTTCAAAACCTTTATGCCTATGAACAATGCAAAGGATCAAATCTCAATCTGGCTAAAGACTTCATACGGGAGTCTTTTCTACCTGACCTCAACAGTATGGAGGTGCAGGACAAAGCCGCTCTAAATCGAGACGCTGAGGAGGCTGTCCGTCTTTTTGACCAAAATCTGGAAAGTGATCAGCTTTTGAAATCTTCTGACTCAAGTCCAAAAATCAAGAAGGTAGTCCTTGAGGCACTCAAGCAGTTTAATGCGGCCAATGAGAAGGACAGACAATTTTTGCTGAAAAACATGATTGCTTCGGCAGAGCGTATTCCTCAGCTATTTCTCACTGCAATCGAACTGCTCTTGGCATTTGCGAAGCATATTGAAAAGGATCTCGAAAAGAAGAAAAAACTCGCCGGAGATCAACCCTTTGCTTTTGGAAATGAGCTAAATCTCGCCCAAAACAAAGTCCTCCTGAAAATCAGAGAATCTCAAAGCTACCGCGCTGCAATTGCCAGAAACAACGTACATCTGGACGATTTGGAGCTGGAAATCAGAGAATGGTTTCGAGACTACATCAAGCCCTCTGAGACCTATCAGGAGTACCTTCAGGTCGCGGATCCTAGTTTGGAACAAGACTTTGAAGCCGCTGACGATCTATTGAAGAAAATCATCTTCAAAAATGAAGTGATCCTCAATTACTTCTCGGAGAAAGATCTCAACTGGACGGAAAACAAATCGATCGTACGCAGCCTTGCTTCCAAAGTCTTGAAAAATGCAGCTACCGAGCCCGAAGCAGATCCAGTACCCGAAATCGCGATCAATTGGGATGAAGACAAAGAGTTTTTTCAAAATATCTTTAACTTCACCATCGAAAATGATTCAGCCAGTAAGGCACTTATCACTCAAAAAACCAAAAATTGGGATATCGAGCGACTTGCATTTACAGACAAAGTAATCATCTCCATGGCGCTTGCCGAAATGAAAAACTTTCCAAGCATCCCTGTGAAAGTAACCATCAATGAATACATTGATATCTCCAAAACCTACAGTACGCCCAAGAGCAAGCAGTTTGTGAATGGACTATTGGATGTTTTGGCAAAAGAATTAACCGACAGCGGCCAAATTCGTAAAAGCGGACGAGGACTTTTGGACAATAAATAACTTTACCATGAGCAAAAGCACAAACACCTTATTAGCATTTGTCGTCGGCGCAGGAGTGGGTGCCGCACTTGGAATTCTTTTTGCCCCTGATACAGGTGCAAATACCAGAGACAAACTTTCTTTCAAATTGTCCAAATACAAAAAAGAGCTTGAAGACTTGATCAGCGAGCTCGTAGACGGAAAAGAGCTCCACCTCAATGAAGCCAAATCAGAAGGAAAGCGAGTGATATCTGAAGCCAAAAACAAGGCTGAAAATCTGCTTAATGATGTGAATAAATTAATCGATCAAATAAACCAAGGTAAAAACTAATATGAAAATCAATCTGTTGAGCGCTGTCGCCTTGTCGGCAGTCATGATGGTTTCCTGTTCCCAAAAAGGTGACGACCAAGCTGAAAAAATCAAAGCGTTGGAAGACAAAATTGCGGCTTTGGAAGGCGCAAACACTGCTGTAAATCCTGTCAACGCCCAAACCACAACTGAAGCAGATCCAAGCACCTTGGGCAGCTTCCAGTTTGCTGAGATGGAATATGATTTTGGTACAATCAACGAAGGTCAGGTAATTGAACACCTGTTCAACTTCACCAACAACGGTCAGGCTCCTTTGGTCATCTCCAACATCACCGCATCTTGCGGATGTACCAGCCCTGACTGGACCAAAACACCTGTACAGCCAGGAGAACAAGGATTTGTAAAGGTAGTATTCAACTCTGCTGCCAAATCCGGTGCACAAGCTCCTACGGTGACCATTCAGGCAAACACCAATCCAACCGTGACTCGTCTGAGAATGAAGGGAAGTGTTACACCTAAATTAGCCGGCGCTGCTGCACCTGCGGGACCTTTGAAAAGATAAATGATGATTAACACCGTATTAGCCCAAGCCGCTGCTGGCGGAGGCGGGATTCTTGGACAAGTATTTCTGTTTGGATCTATCATTTTGATCATGTATTTCTTTATGATCAGACCGCAGCAGAAAAAGCAGAAAGAAACCAAGAAGTTTATCGAAGAAATCAAAAAAGGAGATGACGTAGTCACTATTGGCGGTATACACGGTAAAGTGTACAGTGTAGATGGGGATACCGTACAATTGGAACTGGATAGGGGACTGAAAGTCAAAATAGAAAAATCAGCCATCTCTCTGGATTTCTCCAAAAAGACAAGTCCAACCAAATAATTAAGCCTTGCCTGAACACAAAAACTCCTCTTGGAGGATTTCTTCAAAAAAACTCTCAAATCTAAAAGTGGTAGTTCTCTGCATTCTTGCAGCTACCACTTTTTGGATTTTAAATGCCCTCAACAAGGACAATTACAATACTATTGTCGATTACCCGATCCAATGGGAGTTTGACAGAGAAAATTTTGTGCCAGTCAAGCCCCTGCCGGAAAGTGTCCAAATCCAAATCTCAGGAAATGGATGGGACCTGCTCAGGAAATATTTTAACCTGAACGAGCCCCCATTTTCAATCATCTTGGCCGAACCCTCTTCAAGGAGTTTTATTCTCACCTCCGAGTTAAAAAGACCCCTCGGAGAATTTATCACTCCTACCCAATTGGAAGGCCTTTTAGAGGATACGATCCATTTTCAGATAGACAAGATCATTACCCAAACCTTGACCCCGGTTTTGGATACAGCCGGATACAGTCTGGCCAAAAACATTGAGATAGAGGAAGAAGTACAGTTTCTCCCGGCAAAAATCACACTGAAGGGTCCTTCCTCCATTCTGGAAGCTTTTAATGGTAAATTCCCGGTTCAATTAAATGAATCGAAGATTGATTCCCGCTTTTCAAAAAAGGTAGCGCTTACACTCAACAAAAATCTGGAAGAACTGATCCAAGTCGAGCAGCCGGAGATTGAAGTCAATTTTGAAATCATCAGATACCTGGAAGGAAATAAAAGATTAAAAGTGAAAAAGGTCAACTTCCCAAGATCTGTAAGCCTGGAAAATGAAGAACTTACCCCGATGATGACTTACTTGGTGGATGAGAAAAAAGTCGGAGAATTGAAAGATATGGAGTTCGAAGCTATCCTCAATTACTCCACTCGAAACCGAGAGGACAGTACCATTACCCTGAGTATATCCCCAAAGCCTACTTTTCTGAAGGATCTGAAAATCGATCCTCCACTGATTAAACTGAAATATGAATAAGCCAAAGCCATTTTTGGTAGGTGTCACAGGGGGTATAGGTTCGGGAAAATCGACCGTTTGCCAAGTATTCTCCATCTTGGGTATTCCGATTTATTCCGCTGATGATCGGGCAAAGTGGCTGATGGCAAACGACCCAAACTTGAAAAAAGAAATTTCCTCCCAGTTTGGAGAAAAGTCTTTTTTGGAAGACGGCTCGCTCAATCGGGCATTTTTGGCTGAAGAGGTATTCTCAGACCCTGAAAAGGTGAAAAAAATAAATGCCTTAGTACACCCGGCTGTAGGGGAGGATTTCAAAAAATGGACAAAGGAACAATCGGCACCTTACTTGATCAAAGAAGCTGCTTTGCTTTTTGAATCCGGATCTTACAAAGAGCTTGATTACATCATCAACGTAAGCTCTCCACTAAAGATCAGAGTTGCTCGAGTTCTGCTCAGAGACCCACATCGCTCAGAAGATCAAGTAAATCATATCATCGATCAGCAGATGCCCGATGAGCAGAAAAATGAATTGGCTGACTATGTGATCAAAAACAATGACAGCAAACTCATCCTTCCTCAAGTATTGGAGATTCACCAAAAACTTTGCGCGCTACAGAAATAAATTCTGAAAAGGCTTAAGGGAAGAATTGAGATGCATTTTCCAATCTAGTCCAGAGGCTTTTCATCCCAAGACTTATGGACAATTTTCCATTTCCCGTCCATTTTTAGCAAAGTCAAAAAATCATAGTAGTAAATCCCAGGCCAGTAAAGCTCGGTTTCGACCAAGGCCATGTTTCCGACAATCCGAATAGCTTTGATCTCATTTTTATAGAGACTTGGATCACGGGGACTCCCCATGGAGGTACCTGCAGCCCACTCCTCAAATGGTGTGACAAACAGCCGATCTCCCCTATACCCGATCAGGCGAGCTTCTGAGAAAAAAGCTTCCTCCAGTTTGCCCCGGTCTCGCTGAATCATGCCATCAAAGTACAACTGCACCGTGTGCGATACTGCTTCGAGCTCGGCCGACTGAGCAAAACTCCACGAGGGAAGTAACATTAAGAAAAAGAAAAGAAACCGTTTCATTAGAGTCTAGCATAAAAAACCCGCCTCGATCGATCGAGGCGGGTTTGAATCAGATTTTATCAAATCCCAAGTAAGGTTGAAGCACCTTCGGCATCAAAATACCATCCGGTGTCTGATTATTTTCCAAAATAGCAGCTACAATTCTGGGCAAGGCCAAGGCGCTTCCATTTAATGAATGAGCCAATTGCGCCTTTTTATCTTCTCCTTTGAATCTCAACTTCAGGCGGTTGGTCTGATAAGTCTCAAAATTGGAGACAGAACTCACCTCCAGCCAACGCTCCTGAGCAGCAGAGAAGACTTCCATATCATAAGTCAAAGCGGATGTGAAGCCCATATCGCCTCCACAAAGCCTGAGTACACGGTATGGCAATTCGAGCTTTTGAAGCAATCCCTGCACATAGCTACTCATACTCTCCAAAGCCTCATAAGACTGGTCTGGGTGGGTAATCTGGACAATTTCGACTTTGTCAAATTGATGGAGTCTGTTCAACCCCCTCACGTGAGCACCCCAAGAACCTGCTTCTCTTCTAAAACAAGGGGTATAACCCACGTTTTTGACAGGCAAATCTGTCTCATTCAGGATCACATCCCTGTACAAGTTGGTCAGTGGCACCTCAGCTGTAGGAATTAAATACAAATTGTCAGCTGAAGCAAAGTACATCTGTCCCTCTTTGTCAGGCAGCTGTCCTGTACCATAGCCCGAATCTTCATTCACTAAAATCGGCGGCTGAACTTCCAAGTATCCAGCAGCCAAGGCCTGATCGAGGAAAAAGTTAATCAAGGCACGCTGAAGTCTTGCTCCTTTTCCTTTGTAAACCGGAAAGCCTGCCCCCGTAATCTTCACTCCAAGATCAAAATCGATGATATCATACTTTTTGATCAGTTCCCAATGAGGCAATTTCCCTTCGAAAAGCGCAGGAATCTCACCGTGACTGAGAACCACCTCGTTGTCTTCCGCGGATTTTCCTGTGGGCACGGACGTATGAGGCACATTTGGAATGGTATACAGAAGCGCCTTCAGATCTTCTTCAGCTTTGGCATTTTGCTCGTCCAATTCCTTGATTTGAACCTTGATTTCTGCGGTACGCTCACGGATGGCAGACGCTTCATCGGCTTTGCCCTCCTTCATCAAGCTCCCGATTTGCTTGGAAATCGTATTGGCCTCTGCCTGAATCTGATCTCGCTGTGATTGTGTGGATTTTCGAAGATCATCCAAGGCAACGAGTTGCTCAAGGATAGTTTCAACGTTTGGAATATTTCGCTTTTGCAAACCGGCCAGCACTTGGGCGTAGTTTTCCCGGATTTGATTTACTAAGAGCATGATAAAATCGAAGTTTGAAGGGCCAAAGATAATTACTTATCGGACAAAGACAGTTTTTGAGACGGTGGAGAAAGGTCCCTCCAGTTCTTTATTGTCTGATCTCAAGAGTTGGATTTTCAACTGATAATCTCCTTTGGGAAGGTTGGAGACACGGACAGGGGACATTCGGTTTACTTCGTAGGAAAACTCGTTAACAAAAATTTTAACCTTTAATCCATCCAATTTCATGTCACCACCAAGCACCAAAAAATCAATCACCAATTCCTCTCCCAAAGGGACAATCTGGGCATTTTTGGGTTGATGTAGTGCCAAATAGGGTTCTGCTGAATAAGGGAACGGGCGTGAATCACCGACCAAAAAATCCCTATCTATATAATTGCCAAAGCTTTTCAGGGCAAAGCCATCGTCATCCACCAAATAAGCGACTGTCCGATAGGTTCCTACAGTAAGTTCTCTTTGGAAAATAGGAGAAAGATATCCAACGGGATCCCCCCCATTGAGAATCATGAAAAGCCGAGCATTTCCGCCTCCGGTATTCTGCAGATCAAAGTTTTTCACATTAAACTCAAAGGGGACCTTTCCAGGCTTGAACACTTGGTTTCCCAATGGAGTGTATAACTCCAAAATAGCATCTGGATAATTGGAAGAATCTTCGTATTGGTAAAAAGATACACTTGGCAAGGCAGCACCTTGTTCCCCGATTACCTGGTTTTCATCAGCTGCTGATTCATTGATTTTTTTTTTGTCTTCACTGCAAGAAAGCATCAACAGGCCAAAGAGTAGAGGGATAATCAGGAATTTATTCATGCCGCACCAAGATTGAGTCTAAAGATATTTATTTTTGAAGAATTCAAGGAACTCATAACTAAACTACACCCACAATGGAAATCTTATTCGATGAAATTCCAAGTTTGGATTTGGCTGATTTTACCTCAGGAAATCCGGAGCAAAAAGCAGCTTTTGTCAAAAAGCTGGGAGAGGCCTATCAGAATATCGGATTTGTTGCCATCAAAAATCATGGTCTTTCCAAAGACCTCCAAGATAGACTCTATGGATCAATCAAATCCTTTTTTGCTTTGCCTGATGAAGTGAAATCCAAGTACGAAAAACCTGAAATCGGATATCAGCGAGGATATACAGGAAAAGGAAAAGAGCACGCTAAAGGGAGAAATACAGGGGATCTGAAAGAGTTTTATCACGTCGGTCAAGAACTTGCCTTGATCCCTGATTCAGATCCGATTAAGTCAGAGTATCCGGCTAACCTCTGGCCAGAGGAGATCCCGCAGTTTAAGCAGGATGCCATAGAAGCCTACCAGACACTCGAAAATGCGGGTAAACAGATGCTTCGGGCAATTGCTTTGAATCTGGAACTTCCGGAAGATTACTTTGAAGACAAAGTAGCCCATGGCAACTCCATTCTACGCCAAATCCACTATTTCCCAATTGAGAATCCTGATGAAGTCCCTGCGGATGCAGTGAGAGCAGCCGAGCACGGTGACATCAACCTGATCACGCTGCTGATGGGAGCAAGCGCGGATGGCCTTCAGGTTTTGAGAAAAGATGGCAAGTGGATCCCAATCACTGCGCTACCGGATCAGCTGGTGGTAAATGTGGGCGACATGCTGGAGCGCTTGACTAATAAAAAATTGAAATCGACCATTCATCGAGTAGTCAATCCTCCTCGTGAACTGATGCATACCAGCAGGTATTCGATCCCATTTTTTATGCACCCGAGGTCAGAAATGGATCTAACTTGCTTGGAAAGCTGCATCGATGAAAGCAATCCAAAGCAATTTACCGATGCAACTGCAGGAGAATTTTTGGAAGAGAGACTCCGGGAATTAGGACTCAGAAAATAGGATGTCGGTCCGGACTGTCCGATATTATGTCTTTCTGAAGGATATTCTTACCCTTTCAATCACTGCATTTGGCGGCCCTCAAGCTTTTTTGGCAATGCTGCTGGAGCGAATGGTGAAGAAAAGAGGATATATCAAAGAGGAGGAGCTTTGGGAGCTCAATGCCCTGTGCAATATGCTACCTGGCCCCTCCTCTACTCAGTTGGTTTCAGCTATCGGATTCCGGGTGGGTGGTCCAAACCTAGCTTACCTTGCACTTTTTGTTTGGATCTTGCCTGCCACTACCCTGATGGTGAGCGCTGCATTTTTGATTGATTTTCTTCAGGAGAATACTCCAGGAGCTTTAAATTTCGCCAGATTCATTCAGCCAATGGCCATTGGCTTCATCATTTTTGCTGCGCAAAAGACCATCAGCAAAATGGTCAAAACCACAGAAGCCATGATCCTGATGTTGATTTCGGCTTTTGTATCTTTCTTTTACAGCTCACCCTATGTCTTCCCGATTATGCTCATCTTGGGAGGATTGAGCACTTCAATCAAGTATAAAAACCAACCCAAAGCCGAAGAAGAAAAACCTCTCAAAATCAAATGGAGCAATTTTTATCTTTGGATTGGAGTTTTGATAGCTGCTGCACTTTCAGGAGCCATTACCAAATATCAGCCTGTACTATTGTTTGAAAACTTCTATCGAAACGGAAGCTTGATTTTCGGTGGTGGCCAGGTATTGGTCCCTTACTTGTATACTGAATTTGTAGACTTCAAACACTTTTTAAATTCAGAGGAATTTCTTACCGGCTATGCCATTTCTCAGGGAATTCCCGGACCGACATTTTCCATAGCTTCATACATTGGCGCACTTTCTATGCGTGAGTTTGGAATGAGTGGGTTCATTATCGGTGGAATGATCGGTGCGGCCGGAATATTTCTACCGGGGATCTTCCTGATCTTCTTTGTGATCCGGTTTTGGGATCAACTCAAGCTTTACCGACCTGTCAGGGCTGCACTCGAGGGGATCAATGCCGTATCCTGCGGAATGCTCATTGCTGCAGCCTATTTGCTTTTTGAACCGCTGGAAGCGAACGGGTTAAATATTTTTTTCATTCTTGGCACTTATGCTTTGCTCCAATTTTCAAAAATCTCTTCCCCCATCATCATCTCCGGGGGTATTGTATTGGGAATATTAGTCGGTCATTTTTTCGGATAACTCACAAAAAAAGCTCCTGGGAACAAGATTAGCCTAGAAACCGTTTTGTGTTCTAAATTGATTTCCTAACTTTCTCTTATGCAAGCCTACGAATTCATCAACAGTCTCATCCCGCCGCTCAAGTTGACAGACCGAGCAGGCATGGCATTGAGCTGGATGGAAGAGATCAGAACTGATTCCCTACCTGTGACCGATCAAGGGAAATTTCTGGGCTTTATTGAGGATGAAATCATCTTTGAGCAAAATGACTCCGAAGAACTGATCGGTAAAATTCAATTGGAAGGCAACGGATGTTGGGTATACTCTGATAAGCATATCTATGATGTGCTGCGGGTAGCTTCTGAAAATCATTCAAATCTGGTGGCCGTTTTGGACCGGGAAAATACCTACTTAGGTGTCATTACCATGGAAGATGCCATTTCAGCCTTTGCAGACAGTCTTTCCATCAAATCCCAAGGGAGCGTACTGATCCTATCCATGGAGATGAAAGATTACCAACTATCGGAAATTTCAAGATTGGTGGAATCGGAAAACACCAAAATCCTAAGTTGCTTTATTACCTCTGATCCACTGGATGACAGCAAGATCAAACTGACCTTAAAGATGGACAAGCCCGAATTACGTCATGTAAAAGCTACATTAGAACGATTTGGCTACCGGGTGATTGACCATTACCAGGAGGAAACAGGGATTACGAGCGAAGAAGACCGAATCGGTAACTTGCTCAGATTTTTAGATATTTGAGTAAAAATCACCTACCACTAGGCCCATAAATACACTTAATATCCAGGCCAATCCAGCCTGTCCTACTATCAAACCAGGCCAGAGCATTTTAAATCAAACGAAGATCAGATGAAAGTAGCCTTGCATGGCCTCGCGCTGAAGCCTGAATTTTTACCTCAAATTCAAAGCTTATTCAATGTTTTGGAATTGAGCAGAGCTGAAATTTTTGTCACCGAGTCGTTTGACAAGCAATTAAAGAGCCATGGAAAAGCCCCCTTCAACTATCGGATTTTGGAAACTAGGGAAGATTATGAGGGATTGAATTTTTTCCTTTCCATTGGTGGAGATGGGACGCTTCTCGATTCAGTCAGCCTAATAGGCAGTAAAGAGATTCCAATCTTGGGACTAAATACAGGAAGACTTGGATTTCTAGCTACAGTGGCCACCGATAAAATTGAAGAATCCATTGGAAACTTGGTAAGCGGCAACTACCAGATCGAATCCCGTACCCTGCTGTCATTGGAAAGTAATCGAAAGCTGTTTCATGGAGTAAACTTTGCCCTGAATGAATTTACCATTCATAAGCGGGACACCTCATCCATGATTACAGTACATACCTATATAGACGGCAAATACCTTAACTCTTATTGGGCTGATGGACTGATTGTCTCCACTCCCACAGGATCTACCGGTTATTCCCTGAGCTGCGGAGGTCCTTTAATTACCCCAGGGGCCAAAAACTTTGTCCTCACTCCCGTAAGTCCTCACAACCTCAATGTGAGGCCTATCATAGTTTCCGATGAATCAGTAATCAGCTTTGAAATAGAAGGAAGAAGTGACAAGTTTCTCATTTCTTTGGATTCCAGGTCTACAGCCATCTCCTCAGATTTAAAGCTAAGTGTGAAAAAAGAAAAGTTTTCAGCAAAATTAGTGAAATTGCCGACCGATCATTTCTTTGATACCCTCAGACAAAAGCTGAATTGGGGGTTTGACATGAGAAATTAAAGAGCTTTAAAGCTTAACAATTATTAACCCGGGAAATACAAAAGGGCGTTTTTTAAACGTTAGGTACTTCATAACTTGCATCGTCTTGAAAAAAGTCAATTTTAAGATTTTCAATCACTTAGTAATACTTGTCCTTTGGGTGGCTTTGGCTGTACCCGGATTTGGGCAAAAATATGAAATAGGCGGCGGCATTGGAGTCGGGGTTTATTCAGGTGATATCATCAGAAAAATTGACCCGGGCCAATTTGGCCTTCAGGGAACGTTGTTTGGCAAGAGAAATTTTGACAATGTTTGGAGCTTAAGAGTAGCATTGAGTACTTCAGTATTACAGGCTGATGATGAAATCAAACCCATCGACCTTGTATTCCAAAGTAGAGATGCGCGCTTCAAAGGAGGAGTGATCGAAGGATCTGCTGTAATGGAATTCAATTTCTTGGATTATTTAAGAAATGATTCGGAATTCAGGTACTCACCCTATGCCTTTTTCGGTGTGGGATATTCCTTCTTTACCATGAAAGGAAGACCAAGTGCCGAAAGATTTACACCTGCAGAGTATTACCAGCTATTTTCTCCGGTGATCCCTTTTGGAGGAGGAATCAAATATAGGCTAAGCGATCAATGGACACTGGCCGCAGAGCTTGGCATACGAGCCACTTTTACTGACTATTTGGATAAAATAGACTCCAAATTAGGAGTGATTCCTGTTTCTGAAATTGACCCGATTACGGGAGCTCAATTAACCCACATCATTAATTTTGGCAACCCCAACACCAAAGACTGGTACTATTTTCTAGGGGTCACCCTCAGTTATACCATCCCCAATGTAAGGTGCTACGCCTATTAATTAATTGACCTCTAGGGAAGATTATTGAAAAAGAAATAGCATTTTTGTACCTCCAAAAATGTAGGTACCCAAGCCATTGGAATGAAGGAAACACTAGACCTAACCAATATCCCCAAACATATTGCAATCATCATGGACGGCAATGGCCGTTGGGCTAAGAAAAAAGGCGCCATGAGAATTTTCGGACATCGAAATGCCATTCAGGCAGTGAAAGATGCTATCGAAGGAGCTGACAAACTGGGGGTTAAATACCTTACTTTATTTTCCTTTTCAACCGAAAATTGGTCGCGTCCTCAGGATGAAGTAAAAGCTTTGATGGAATTGCTAGTCAAGACCATCATTGACGAAATCTCCCTGATGATGAATAACAATATCCGACTGGATGCTATTGGTGACCTTGAAAGCCTTCCTCCTTCTGCTTACGAAAAATTGATGGAAGCCAAGAAAGTGACCTCTACCAATACAGGACTCACGGTCATATTAGCACTCAGCTACAGTGGCCAATGGGAACTGGCAAAAGCCACCCAACGCATTGCTCAAAAAGTATCCGAAGGAAAATTAAAGCCCGAAGAAATTACCCAACAGGTCATGGCTGACCATTTGGACACCGCCGGAATCCCAGATCCCGAGCTTATGATCCGAACCAGCGGTGAATACCGAATCAGTAATTTCTTATTGTGGCAATTAGCCTATACCGAGTTATATTTTACTCCGGTGCTATGGCCAGATTTCAGACGGGAACATCTCTATGCAGCAGTAGAAGATTACCAAAAAAGAGAACGAAGATTCGGGAAGACCGGTGAGCAAGTTAAATCTTAAGTACTAGATGAAAAGAAGTTTATTAATTCTGTTTTGTTTGATTTGGTCGGTAGGCGCTCATGCCCAAATCCGTTTGGGTCAAAGCCGATATGCATCACCAAGACCGGTCAACATATTGGAATTGAATTACTCCAAACCTCAGAAATTTCGCATTGCAGAAATAAAGGCAGTGGGTCTATCCACCCTCGATGAGATTGCCATCATTTCCCTTTCAGGGCTTAAAGTAGATGATCGAATTGATGTACCCGGCGATGCCATATCCGGAGCACTCAAAAAACTTTGGGGTCAAGGAATCATCGGAGATGTCAAAATCCTGGTCACCAAAATTGAAGGTGAGGATATTTACCTTCTGCTTGATCTGGCGGAGCGACCAAGATTCTCCAGAGTTGAATTTTCAGGGATTAACAAAACACAGGAAGGTGAGCTCCGGGACAAGGTCAATATCAGAGGTCGGGTAGTTCGGGATGATGTGCTCAACACAGCAAAAAGAAACATCGAAAAATATTACCTCGACAAAGGTTTCCTAAATACTGAAGTCAAGATTGTTCAGGAAAGGGACACAACCTTGCCTAACAGTGTCAAGCTCCGATTTGACATCAATACCAACTCCAAGGTAAAAATCAATGAAATCGCCATTTATGGCAATGAAGAAATTTCGGACCGGGCTATCAAAGGCAAGCTGAAGAAGACAAAAGAACATGCCAGAGTGGCTATTTTTAAAGATGTCTATTCAAGAATCACGGATGCAGATCTCTCCAGCATTTCTCAATCTGTATTTCGTACAGACCCCGCCTCCCAGGAAGAGGTCACAAACTATATCAACAAAAACTTAAAGCTCAACTTCTTCAACGGATCCAAGTACATCCCTAAAGAATACCGTGCAGATAAGGAAAAAGCAATTGCATTCTACAACAGCAAAGGTTTCCGCGATGCAAAAATCCTGGACGACTCTGTGTACAAATTCTCAGAAGATAAAATCAATATTGATATCGCTGTAGAAGAGGGTAAAAAATACTATTACCGCAACATCACTTTTACCGGCAATTACATCCATGAAGATGATGTACTTCTAGCCAAATTGGGGATTCAAAAAGGGGATGTCTACGACAAAGAAAAGCTGGACAAACGGCTCAATTATGATCCTCAAAAAGGGGATGATGTGAGCTCCCTCTATCAGGATAATGGCTATCTGTTTTTCAATATTGATCCGGTAGAAATCAACGTGACCGGAGATTCCATAGACTTGGAAATGCGAATTTTCGAGGGCCCTCAGGTGACCGTTAACAGCGTAAGCATCAAAGGCAATGAACGTACCTCTGACCACGTAGTGATGAGGGAAATCCGTATTCTTCCCGGGCAGAAATTCAACCGAAGCCTATTAGTAAGAACGATCCGGGAATTATCTACTTTAGGTTATTTTGACCCTGAAAAGATCAACCCTGATTTGAAACCCAACTTCGAAAGCGCTACGGTGGATATTACTTTTGAACTCGTAGAACGACCAAATGACCAGATCGAATTATCAGGTGGATGGGGTGGATTTTATGGATTTGTAGGTACCGTAGGACTAGTATTTAACAACTTCTCGGTCAAAAATATTGGAGATTTCAGCAAATGGGATCCGCTTCCGGTAGGTGATGGTCAAAAGCTTTCCCTTAGGATACAAGCCAATGGTCAAACCTTCCAAAACTATTCGCTCTCACTTACGGAGCCGTGGTTTGGAGGTAAAAAGCCAAACGCTTTGAGCTTCTCTTTCAACCATTCGGTACAGCGGCAGGTTGACTTTTTCAACCAAGTACCCGATGCAGACATTCTTGGTTTCTTTAAAATTACAGGAGTAACAGTAGGACTTGCCAAACGAGTCACTTGGCCGGATGATTACTTCAGTGTGAGTAATTCACTTCAATTCCAGAATTACGAATTCAACCAGTTTGGTACTTCCTTTGGCCTAAGCTACCCAACCGGAAATTCTAAAAGTGTTACCTTAAATACCACCATCGCCAGAAATAACGTAGACAACACGATCTATCCAAGGCTTGGGTCTAACATCATTCTATCTTCTGAATTTACCCCACCTTATAACTCACTCAACCGTAAACTAACGGATGAGTCGACCGATCAGGAAAAATACAACTGGCTGGAATACCACAAGTGGATGTTTGATGCTTCCTTTTTCACCCCGGTGTTTGGCTCTTCCAAATGGGTAGCAAGCGCCAGAGCTCATATGGGCTTTGTGGGATCATATGGCAATAAGATTGGCATCATTCCTCTAGAGCGTTTTGTCATGGGAGGGGATGGGATGACATTCAACAACTTCGCCCTTGGACAAGAAATCATCGGCCTGAGAGGATACGAAAACCAAACGATTACACCTGGAAGAGCCACTAGAGGGACAGCCAACCCAGATCCGTATGGAGGAGTAGTCTACAACAAATACGTAATGGAGCTTCGATTCTTGGTTTCTCCTAATCCATCAGCAACCATCTTCCTGCTGACATTCGCTGAAGCTGGAAATAACTGGGGATCCTATAAAGACTTTAACCCTTATGATCTGAAAAAATCAGCAGGCGTTGGTGCAAGGATATTTATGCCAGCATTTGGTCTTTTAGGAGTAGATTGGGGCTATGGATTTGATCCGATTCCGGGAAGCCTTCAGCGAAGTGGGCCGCAATTCCACTTTACCATAGGCCAGCAATTCAGATAATCTTCCAAATGCGCCGAACGTTAGTTAATTTATGTAAAAATTAAAGTCGCATATTACTGCTGGCTAAGGCTCGGAAAACTGGACGAAGACATGAATAAATCACTGAAAATTGTACTTTTGCTGCTCTTTCTGCTGAATTCAGGGCACATTTCAGCTCAAAAGTTTGGCTACATCGACTCAGAGTACATCCTCAACAAGCATCCTGACTATAAAACGGTACAGGAGGAGTTGAAGAAGCTGAGTGATCAATGGAAGAAAGAGGCACAAAGTTTGGATCAGGAGATCAAGGAACTCAATTCCCAACTGAAAGCTGAAGAGGTATTACTCACCGAAGAGATGTACCAAAAGCGGATCGAAGAGATCAAAGCAAAGCAAAAGGCTTCGCAGGAATTTAACAGCAGAATCTTTGGAATCGACGGGATGTATTACCAAAAGCAAGCAGAGCTGTTACAGCCCCTACAATCCAAAATCTATGATGCCATCGAACGGGTATCGCGAAGAAATAACCTCGCAGTCCTATTTGATAAAGCAGCTGGACCATCTGCGATTATCTATACAGACCCTAGACACGATTATTCGGAGTTTGTATTGGAAGAATTAGGAATCGAAGACAATAAGTAACCAACCTATCAAGCCAAGGTCTAAGCTTCTGAAAGGACCACTCAGTAATTTATCAGTGAACATTTAAACAAATTATACTCATATGAAAGTAAAAGTTATCCTAGCCGCAGTGGCATTGCTGTTCGTAGGATTCACCGCTCAGGCTCAAACTGTAAAAATCGGTTACACGAGCGTAGAGTTTATCATGGACCTCATGCCAGAGATGGAGCAAATCGGTGCAGATATCCAAGATTACCAAACTCAGCTGCAAACCAACATCCAGACTAAGGCTGCTGATTTCCAAAAGCAGGTGCAAGCCTATCAGCAAGCGGCACAAACCATGACAGAAACTGCAAGAGCTGCAAAAGAACAGGAGCTTACCAAACTTCAGGGAGACCTTCAGAAGTATGAGCAGGATGCGCAAGTTTCTTACCAAAGAAAACTCCAGGAGCTATTGGAGCCGGTACAGACCAAAGTAATCAATGCGATCAATGCAGTAGCCGCAGAAAACAACTACACGCACATTTTCGCTGAAACAGCCGGCCAGTCACCCATCCTTCTCTACACCAAAGAAGAAGACAAGTTCACCGAGCTGGTATTGGCAAAATTGGGAATTCAAATTCCTCAGCAACCCGCTCAGAAATAAACCAAACGAACCGGCCCCAAAGGCCGGTTTTTTTTGAGCCTCTCCAAAAACGAAACCCTATGAGTAGCTAGGCCTGCCAGGTTATGAAAAACCTCCCAGGTCTTTTTACCTTTAGACCAGAGAAGATTAATTTCCCATTTGCTCGTTGTTTAATACCGATGCCCAAGAAGAATCCAAAGGAAATCATCAGCCAAAGCCAAGATGCCATTTTGGTAGATTTTTATGCGGATTGGTGCGGTCCCTGCCAAACGATGAATCCGGTACTGGATGAAACCTTGGAGGAATTGGAAGGGAAAATCAAGCTACTCAAGCTCAACGTGGACAAACACCCTCAGCTAGCCCAGCAATTTGCGGTAAGATCCATCCCACATTACATCCTCTTCAAGCGGGGCAAAATCCTCTGGAGAAAAGGAGGCATTATCACCAAGCGGGACTTGATGCAGCAGTTGAAAGGGTTTATCTAATGGAAAAAGGCCTCGATCGAGGCCTTTTTCCATTAGATGTAATATTTCAATCGAATCACTTCCTGCTCGGTAAGGAATCGGTAATGACCACGTTTGAGATCTTTTTTATCGAGACCGGCATACATGACCCGATCCAAGCCAATCACTTCATAACCCAAGTGGGAGAAAATCCTTCTTACGATCCTGTTTCTACCGATGTGAATCTCCAAGCCAAGAATGGTTCTATCCTTGGAAAGTACCTGCATATCATCGACTTTGGCATCTCCGTCTTCCAAGGTTAATCCTTCAAGGATAGCCTCTTCGTCTTTGTGAGTGAGTGTCTTATCAAGGGTTACCTGATAGATTTTCTTGATTTCATTAGATGGGTGGGAGAGTTTCGCTGCCAATTCACCATCGTTGGTAAAAAGGAGCAACCCAGTGGTATTCCTGTCTAATCGACCTACCGGGAAAATTCGTTCCTCACAGGCATTTTCCACCAATTTCATCACCGTCTTGCGCTCCATCGGATCTTCAGTCGTGGTGATAAAATCCTTAGGCTTATTCAAAAGTACATAGACGGGCTTTTCAGGATTGATTCGCTTTCCCTCAAATACCACACGGTCGGTTTTCTTGACCTTGTAGCCCATTTCTTTGATTACTTCTCCATTGACCATGACCAGCCCTTTGGTGATCAGGTCATCCGCCTCCCTTCTACTGCAAATCCCTGAGTTGGCGATGTACTTGTTTAGCCTAAGCAAATCGTCAGCTTCTTTTTTATTTTTCTTTTGAGGGAGGTTGTCAAAATTATAATCCGGCCGATCGGGATTCAACTCTACCCGCTTGGGATGTTTTTTACCAAACCCGCGTTTTTCACTTCCGCTTTCCGGAGTATATCGCTTCTCTTCTACTCCGAAGATTGGCTTCTGATCCTTACCTCTGCCCTTGTACACGAGCCTTTCACCGGTCTCAGGATTGAATTTTTCGCCGGAGAACTCCTTCTTGAAAGGCTTATCCCCACTGGTTTTTGGTCCTTTTGAAAATTTATCTTTTCCAAAGTCTCCTCGTGATGGTTTTTCCGAACGCTCCGAATAAGGCTTGCCTCCTTCGGTTCTTTTTGGTCCAAACTTCTTCTCAGAGGCACCCTCTTTCCCAAATCGCTCCGGCTTTTCCCCAAAAGATTTCTTAGCAAAAGGCTTGTCCTCGCTCTTTTCCCACTTTTTGGGAGCACCGGAAAACTTATCAAATCGCTTCTCTCCAAATGGCTTTCGCTCACCGGAGTCACTGTCGTTTCGCTTGCCAAATGCCGGCTTCTCAAATTTTTTCCCATCATCCTTAAAAAATCTTCCTTTTGGCTTATCTCCAAAAGTTGGTTGATCCTCAGATTTTTTGTGGAAAGGTTTTTTGTCAAATGAGTCTTCCTTCTTGCCGAAAGACTTTCCTTTGAACTCAGGCTTACTTTCTGATTTGTTGAATTTTGACCCTTTGGAAGAAAAGTCCGGTCTCTTAGGTGAATCGAAGTCCTTTTTGTCTTCGCTGAAAAATGGTTTTCTTGAATTGTTCTTTTTCATGATTTTGCAGCATCACTGCTGTAGTTTGGTGTTAAACTAAGCTTAAGAAAGCAGGATTTGATATAAACTCCCATGCTTTCTCCATCCTTTTGAAATCAATTGATAAACCCATGAATTTCAAACGCTTAATCGGGCATCAAAGATACGCGATATCCATCCAATGTGGCTATCAAATACCGAATTTTATTTAAGCTACTTAGAGATTTTTATAATAATATTCTGTAGCATTTCGAACTGATCCTTGAGAAAGCAGTAATTGATTGGCTACTTCGTAAGTCAAACCAGTGGCTTCCATGATCATTTTGGTTCCTCTATCGACCAATTTGGCATTGGAGAGCTGCATATCAACCATTTTATTTCCTTTTACTCTTCCCATTTTGATCATCACAGCAGTCGAGATCATATTCAGAACCAACTTCTGCGCAGTCCCTGATTTCATTCGGGTACTTCCCGTGACAAACTCAGGGCCCACGACTACCTCGATAGGGAATTCGACTGCTTGAGCTAGAGGAGATCCAGGATTACAGGTGATGCAGCCTGTCAAGAGACCCTTTTCACGGGCCATAGTCACACCTCCGATAACATAGGGAGTCGTCCCCGATGCAGCGATCCCAATCACGGTATCCAACTCAGAAAATCCATACTCCTGAATATCCTTCCAAGCTTGGTTTGGATCATCTTCCGCATTTTCGACGGCTTTGCGGATCGCAGCATCGCCTCCTGCGATCAATCCAATGACCCAATCGTGGGGTACTCCATAGGTAGGTGGGCATTCGGATGCATCCAGAATCCCCAATCTCCCGCTTGTCCCCGCTCCGATGTAAAACAGCCTTCCACCCTCCTGCATCCTCGGCACAATCTGCTCCACCAAAGCCGATATCGCTTCCAACTTTTCCTTTACTGCAGGGGCTACTTTGTGGTCTTCTGAATTGATGTTTTGGAGCAATTCCATGACCTCCATTTGCTCGAGGTTTTGATAGGAAGAGCTGCTTTCGGTTACCTTGTTCATAGTTTTTCCTGGTGATAAAGAGTCAGCCCCGCGATGGGACTTTCGATGATGATATTGACCTGAATGCCTGTATCAAAGGCTGCTTTTCTCAAAATATCACTGTTGTAAAAAGCGATCGAACCTACAAAACTCACGGGTTTGTTTTGATAATCCTGATACTTACAGACATGCTTTGCAAAGAAGTCCTTGAATGCCTGATAAAAAAGTCCATAGCAATAGGGTTCGGCTTTGTGCTCAGTAATAAATCGGCAAAAACTTGCCATGTACCGGCTTGGATAGGGCTGACGGTACACATGGTCCTGAATGATATTCTGGGTAATGTGAAAACGTTCGATCGCAGCTTCTCGGATATTCTCTGGCATTTCCTCATGAATAAAATCCTGAAGAAACTTCCGCCCAACATAGCATCCCCCACCTTCATCACCCAAAATATATCCGGCTGCAGGCCTCGTGGCAAGGATATTTTCCCCATCGTAATCGCAGCTGTTTGATCCCGTCCCCAAAATGCAGGCGATGCCGGGCTTGTGCCCACAGGTGGCATGTGCTGCTGCAGAGAGATCGTGATCGATTTGAATTTCAGCCTCGGGGAAAATAGTGAGCAGGGCATTCTTTACTTCAGCCTGACGCTCCGGTGCTGCACATCCTGCTCCGTAGTAGTAGATCTCGTTGATTTCCCCGGAGAGGTTAATCAAGAAATCCTCTCTCATTTGGATAGCCATCTCCTCAGAGGTCATGTAGTAGGGATTAAATCCTACTCCACGGTACTGACTGATTTGGCCATTTTTGTGAATTACTCTCCAGTCTGTCTTGCTGGAACCGCTGTCTGCGATCAAAATCATGCTATTCGAGTTGGCCGATGGCCGTAAATTTTTCAAATACTTTTTCGGTGTGAGGGGCGTCCGCTAGCTCTTCTGTCAGGTCCTGACCTGCCCAATGCTCGTAATGCTTTCCATTTTTCCATAACCGAGAGCTACCTACATCGTAGATTATCCCACGGAATGCTACCCAAATCTCAGGCCTGTCCTGCCCATTTCTAAGTGCCAACTGCTGTTTGGTATACACTCTCATCAAGACAATTTGATCTGTGCATTAATCCAGCGCTCCGGAATCTCACCTTTTTGGGCCAATTGGTAATCAGCATAACTACAAGGTACCGTGCTCACCCGATCAAATCGGAAGGTCTCATGATGGGGAATTTCCATCCACCACTTTCCACTTCGCTTACTCTTATAAAAAACAAGTGTATTGGGCTTAAAATCAAGCGAGACAGTATACTTGATATAATCTGCACTTTTGAAAGAAAGGCTGTCCTTTCTGCTGTAAAATCCTTCAATAAAGTACCAAATCATCACTGCCGCCACTTTTGCGGTTTTGTTGTTGGCATCATCAAAATAAGGATCGTACCCATATACCCCAAAAGAACTCAACTTTTCATTGGTCCCGGCAAACCAACAGATCTGACAGGCCTCTTCCCCAGTTAAGCCAAAGGGCTGCGCATCGACTGCACCGGGAGCTACTGAGGATTGGATCGCGCAGAGGTCAAAACTCATCAAGTCGCCATCACGGATTAAGGGCTCAATTTCTTTGAAATTATCTCTGATTTGACCAAGCCTGATATGGTCAAAGTACAATTTCTCTAGAACATTGACCAAAGTGGAATCCACCAAAAAACTCTGGTAGGCAAGGTGAGTATTTGAAAATAAAAAGTTGGGTTGGTGTAAAACGATTTCTTGGGTGTGTCTGTCACTTTCTGGACCTGACTCTTCCATATCGATCTTGGCATCTACGGTTACCATGGTGATGAGTTTCTTCATCTTTTGATAGGATAAGTATTGTCCATAATCCAAGTCATGGGAACCTCCAAAAAATATGGGTAATACCTGATGCTTCATCAAATAATCGCCAACCTGACGAATATTTTGATAGGTATCATTCAGGGATTCCCCCGAAATCAGGTCTCCCAAATCCGCGATTTTGTAGGAAGTGGGGCCTTTCTTCAATTCATAAAGCTTTTCTCTAATTTCAGAGCTACCTCGCTCCATACTTTCAGAACGTTTGGCACCTCGGCTTTCCTTCAAACCGATCAAAGCTATGTGGGTATTTTTGAGTTCTGGGAATACATCCTGATAGACTGAAATATGATTAAAGAAGGAGTTTTCCTGATAATTTTTCTCAAGGAGAAAAGAGGCTATAGGCTCAAAAAAGGATTGGAGATTCATAGAGGGTGTTTATGATACTGAAATAAACAAAAATGACACTAAACAAAAAATCCCGCCGAAGCGGGATTCTTGTTTTTCATTAACCACCGAAGTCGTCAAATCTGATATTTTCCTTTGGAATACCCATGTCATCGAGGAGCTTCAATACCGCTGAGTTCATCAATGGAGGACCGCAGAGGTAATATTCCACATCATCTGGCTCAGGGTGATTCTTCAAATAATTGTCATACAACACTTGGTGAATAAACCCTACATAGCCATCCGCCTCTCTGTCATCAAGCGACTTCTTGATTTTCCAGTTGTCTTCAGGGAGCGGCTCTGAAAGTCCAATGTGGAAATTGAAATTCGGGAACTCTTTTTCGATTTCTCTGAAATGAGGAACGTAAAACAATTCTTTCTTAGAGCGTCCTCCGTACCAATAAGACACTTTTCTGTGCGTCTTTTCAGTATGGAAAAGGTGGAAAATTTGCGCTCTAAGAGGGGCCATACCTGCACCACCACCGATGTAGACCATTTCTCTTTCAGTAGGGTTAATGTGGAATTCTCCGTAAGGACCAGAGACTGTTACCTTGTCACCTGGCTTTCTTGAGAACACATAGGAAGAACAAACTCCTGGGTTGACATCCATCCATCTGTTGTTTGCTCGATCCCATGGAGGAGTAGCGATACGGATAGTCAACATGACAATGTTCCCTTCAGCAGGGTGGTTTGCCATTGAGTAGGCACGGAAGAGGGGCTCGTCATTTTTCATGACCAACGACCAAAGTCCGAACTTATCCCAATCACTCTTATATACATCGGCAGGGTGCCCTAATTCAGGATGTGGAGTGATATCCATATCCTTAAAATTCACTGTGATTGCAGGTACGTCAATCTGGATATATCCACCTGCTTCAAAGTGAAGTGTTTCCCCTTCCGGAAGTTTAACTTTAAATTCCTTAATAAAGGTGGATACGTTGTAATTGGAGATTACTTCGCATTCCCACTTTTTGATACCGAAGATTTCATCAGGTACACGGATTTTCATGTCCTGCTTCACTTTTACCTGACAGGCTAATCTTACCTTACCTTGCTGCTCAGCGCGGCTAAGGTGTCCGACTTCAGTAGGGAGTACATCGCCACCCCCATCTTCTACTACGCACTTGCACATCGCACAAGTACCACCTCCACCGCAAGCGGAAGGAAGAAAAATTTTCTGATTACCTAGAGTGGAGAGCAAGCTGGTACCGGCAGAAGCTACGATAGGATTGCTTTCATCCCCATTGATGATAATCTTGACATCCCCTGAATTGACCAATTTGGATTGGGCAAACAAGAGGATAAGAACCAGTAGCAGGATAATTACCGTGAATGCTACAATGGACGTAATAATTACAGAACCCATGAAATTTTGGTTTTACTTTTCGTAGGAATTAACCCTTTTTTGGGAGCACAAATATATTTATTAATCAATAAAACAGGCCAAAAGAGATTTCAAATTTGGCTTGAATTCAAGAGAGAATTTGATGGAATAACTGATTAATTGTTCAAGAGGTTTAGCAAAGTGGTCAATCTTGATTTCAACTGCCTTCGATCGATGATGAAATCAAGGAATCCGTGTTCCAACACAAATTCTGCACTCTGAAACCCTTTTGGTAAATCCTTTCCGATAGTCTCCCGGATTACCCTCGGACCAGCAAATCCGATAAGTGATCCAGGCTCAGCAATATTGAAATCACCCAACATGGCGTAAGATGCCGTCACACCACCAGTAGTAGGATCTGTCAAAAGTGATATGTAAGGGATCCCTGCCTGATCGAGTAGGGCTAGTTTGGCAGAAGTTTTCGCCATTTGCATCAATGAAAAGCCTGCCTCCATCATTCGGGCCCCGCCTGATTTGGAGATCATCAGGAATGGTACTTTATGTTTCAAAGAATGATCGATGGCTCTCGCAATCTTTTCGCCTACCACCGAACCCATAGATCCACCGATAAAATTGAAGTCCATACAAGCGACTACCAGGTCAAGACCGTTCATTTTTCCATGAGCTGTCCTAACAGCGTCATTCAATTCTGCCTTTTTGATGGTAGCCTCGATTCGGGAAGAATAAGGTTTGGTATCTACAAACTTCAATGGATCGCCTGATTTCATTTCAGTATCCATCTCTGTGAATTTATTATTGTCAAATAAGATCTCAAAGTATTCTTTAGAGCCTATTTTGACATGAAAATCATCATTAGGGGACACATAGGCATTGCTTTTAAGCTCTCTTGTGTGAATGATACTACCTGAGGGAGTTTTAAACCAAAGCCCATCAGGTGCATCTTTTTTCTCCGCAGTAGAGGTTTTAATGCCTTTGTCTGTTCTTTTAAACCAAGCCATATCGTTAGTTAGGTTGTTTTTTGACAAGTCAAAGGACACAAATTTAGACCTAATCTCCAGTAATTAAAATTTAATTGCCTTCGAAGCTCCTCCTATCCCCCAAAGTGAACGATGCAATCCTGATTAAAAATCAAGAGTGCATATCTTTATTTTGAAATGCTAGCAAAAACACGGATTTTCAAAGGCTAATTTCACCTTGCCCAAAATAAACATGAGTCTATCGCTATTGCTTCTGATTTCTGGAATTATCCTATTTGCAGCATACAAGATCTACGGAAGTTTTGTTTACAAGCGATTCGGATTGGATGACTCTCGAAAAGCGCCTTCCCACTTACTGAGAGATGGAGTAGATTACGAACCTAGCAAGCCGATCGTAGTCTTGGGTCATCATTTTGCCTCAATCGCAGGAGCAGGCCCGATCGTAGGACCTATCATTGCGGTGACCTTTGGTTGGGTTCCGGCTGTCATCTGGATTTTGGTGGGTGGAATTTTCTTCGGAGCGGTACATGATTTAGGAAGTATGGCCGCTTCGCTGCGAACTGAAGGAAAATCAATCGGAATAATCATTAAAAATCAGATTGGAGCTAAGGGAAAACAATTGTTTGTCATTTTTAGCTTTTCTACATTAATCTTGGTCATTGGTGTTTTCTCGGACATTATTGCAAAAACATTCGTAGCTAATCCCGGTGTTGCTTCAGCCTCCATCCTGTTTATCTTCCTTGCGGTAGCTTTTGGATATGTCAATCGATGGGTGGGAAACAAAACCACTTCTTTTGTCCTATTGACCGTGGTCGGTGTCATCCTGATGTATTTCTTTGTTTACTTAGGCACTCAGCTTCCTTTTGTCTTAGATTACAAAATATGGATCCTGGCACTTTTGGGTTATGCCTTCTTGGCCTCAGTGACTCCCGTTTCGCTTTTGCTTCAACCAAGAGATTACTTGAATAGCTACTTACTCTATGGAATGATGATCGCAGCGGTAGCCGGCGTAGTCGTTGCTAATCCACAGATTGAGATGAGTACCCAAGTGCAGGCTTCAAGCGAAAGTTTAGGCTATGTGTTTCCAGTCCTTTTCGTTACCATAGCCTGCGGAGCCATTTCAGGATTTCATTCTTTGGTTGCTTCCGGGACTACTTCCAAACAATTGGATAAGGAGAGTGACGCCAAGATCGTAGGTTTCGGAGGGATGCTGATTGAATCATTTTTGGCTATTATATCCGTAGGCGCAGTGGTCGTGCTATCTCGAACAGAGTATATGGAGCGACTTTCCGGCGAAGGTCCCGTTGCTTTGTTTTCAACTGGATTGGGAGGTATGATTTCAGCTTTGGGGATTTCAGAAACATTTGCAGTCGGCTTTGTAGCTCTGACGGTTTCGGCTTTTGCCTTGACCACCTTGGATACTTGCACCAGACTTGCTCGATTTACTCTCCAGGAATACTTCGAAGACATGCCTCAACCGGCTGCAAAAGTTTTGGCAACTAATCGATACCTATCAACCACCGTGGTGGTGATTCTATCAGTTTTACTACTCGCCTCGGGAGAATTTTCCACCCTATGGCCGATTTTCGGATCAGCCAATCAGCTTTTGGCTGCTTTGGCTTTGCTAACCATCGCGGTTTGGCTCATTAAGAAAAATATCCCTGCCACGTTTGTTACCATCCCCATGTTCTTCATGTTTACGGTGACTTTAGCTTCTTTGGGTCTTTTTGCCTGGAAAAATTATCAGGAAAAAGGATATGTACTTGCTGTGATTGCAGCATTGCTGTTTGTTCTGGCTATTTCTTTGATTTTTCTAGCTTTCAAGAGCCTCAAAAGTGAAGTCAAAGAGCCCGCGAAGGCCCTTTGACATTCAAGAATGAGAAAATTAAAGCGTCCCAAACGGGGATTCGACTTTCTTTGAGATTCTCCAGGCCACTCCAAAATTGATCAGGTAGTCAGCAAATGCAGCATCGCCATGCCGAAAATTGTCAGGCGTGGAATCTGCAATATCCGTGAGACTTCGTGTACGGTTTCTAACTAAGGCAACCGGCACATTCAAGGTAGCAGTGATATTACCAACCATGTAGCTTATGCCCGGCTCGACTGAGATCACATATCCAGGACGGCGAAATCCCCCGCTTTCCCCAATCAAATCCCGAACCGGAACTCCTTCCAGTCTCCCTCCTAATGAAAATCCCAATCCGTGGATTTTTTTAATCCCGTAAAATACCCCGGCACGCAAAGCAAACTGATCTGGCACACTCATGATGGCCTCACTTTGCCTAGCCCTGAAGGTTTGGGTACCATTGGTATTTCTTGGATTTAGCAGGTAAAATGCATTGTAATAGCCAAACAGGGAGGATTTGAATTCCTTTAGTCCTTGAGAATCAAGCGTGATTCCAAATCCACCGTCCCCCAATTGGATACTTTGATCAACAGGTCGAATCAGAGAAGTTCCATTGGGTCCGACATTGTAAAATGTACTTTTAGCATTATAGTTTCCAGTTGGAAGCTTAAAGCCAATACCTAATGCCAGGTTTCCTCTAACCGCTCTTTGTCCGGATAGAAGCCAATATCCTGCCCCGACCCTCACATCAGCCAGTCCTCCAGAGTAGGACAAGTGGCGGGACTGTCTCCCATGCTCGTAAAGTGAGCTTCTTTCATTGTAGGCAAAAGGGACAGAAGCTACAGCATATAGCCTTTCTGTCAGCGCATAGCTGATGTTGAAGTCCACACCATGAGACCAATTGATCACTTCTGTCCCCTGCTCCACTCGCTCAGGCTCTTCATGAGTACCTCTGAAATGCCTGAAAGATTTGAAATATCGATAGTTGGTACTGAGATTCCAGTCTCCTTTGGACTGTACATTAAGCTGTCCGACTGCATTTCCGATTCCCGAAAATTGACGGATAGCTACACAACCTTGAGAAAAAGACAGCTGATGTCCTGCCAAGGCTAAAATCAAGGTAACTAGTATTTTCTTCATTGTGCTCAAGGTCAAGGATTAATCTACTCCGTCCAGTTTTGCTTTGGTGACGGAATAGGCTCCTACAGCTTTGCCCTGTTGCAACCCAATCTCAGCATCAAAGCGGTAGTGGATGCCTCCATAAATCCTTGACATCGCTGCTTCTTCAGCCCATTTTCTAAACTCGTTGGCATCAGTTGGGAAGAAATGAGATAAAACCTCCGCAGCAGCTCCTGAAAATGTACTGTGTCCTGAAGTATAAGCCGGAAAATTAGGTGTGCCCAGAATGGTCTTGAATCCGGGAATTGCCTGAATAGGTCTTGGATAATGGTAGTAATATTTCACATCCCAACAACTGATGCCTGCATCCATTACGGCCATATTCATATAGGCAAACACCCTTGCAGTACGAACAGGACTCAGGCGATTTGCCACAGTTTTTTCCTTGGCCAGCCTATTCCAGTGACCTGGAGGGGTGTAAGTATTTAACCCATCATTCCAAAAATTGGCTATTCTTCGCTGCTCCGGTGTAAGATTTGCCGCAAACTTTTTCAACTCTTCCGCATCCTTATTGAATTCAGGAGACCCTGGGGCCGGTGGAGGCCCCACTCGGACAGCCTCTACGTTGGGGATATTCCATGGACGAACCTTTCCGAATAATGGAGCCAATCCGACTGGTCTTTGAGGAGTTTCCAGATTTTCCCAAAACCAGCCAAATCGCTCTTTAGCTGCGTTTTTGATAGAATCTGACTTAGCTTTAGAAGTTTGGGCATTTTTCATTCCGTCTGTAGACGCTCTAGCCAATGCAGTTTTCGCTACTTCTGCACCGATTACTTTTCCTGCTTCTACATCACTGGAGACATTGATACCTGCAAGGACCAATGATTCAAGATGTTCTTCGGCCATTCTGGCCAAGTATTCCTTTTCCAATGGAAACATGGCGGTAAGTATTTCTCTGGATGAAATCGCCACGACCGCACCATCCGAAGGGTAAGAATAGAGGTTATTGGACTCATAGGCAGACTTGATTTGGGGATCGAGCTGATAAGGAGCCTCCCTCTTGAATTTATATTTATAATGCCAAGCCATGATCAATCCATCATACTGCGCCACACTTAAATACGCAAGCATCCGGCTAGTATAAGGGGGATGAGAGTAGGGAAACAGTGGATACTTTCCAGGGTTGGCAGGATCTGGAGAAGGATAGGTCCCATCTGGATTTGGAGCTGGGATCAAGTTATACTTCGTAGCCAACTCCAATGCAATCTCATTCCATCGGAGAAGGGGATTATTAGTCCAATAGGTAACAGATGCTTTTTGATCTGAAGTAGCGCGCGAGATTTTTTCTCTGGCATCGGCCAATTCGCGATTTAACTGAGCAGAACCAGCACTAGATGGAGTTGGGATAGCAATATGCTCATTGGAATTATGGAGTATCAACTTCCACTTGCCGGCATTAGCATCCAAGTCTGCAAATTCATAGCCTGTATATTCAAAATACTTAGGCAAATCCTCCACACAACTATGGAAAAGGAATGCAGAGGCAAGAAAACTTATAGTGAGGTAGAAATATTTTTTCATGATAGAATAGATTATAAGGCTTTAAACTGATAGGTCATTCCCAGACCAAATCCAGAAAATTGCCCCATGTTTCGCCCTGAAAACATGTGGTTGTAATAGGCAATGACTCCAAAGCCACGCCCGCCTGTGAAGTAATACTGAGCAAAGCCCTCTATTCGGTCAAAGTCAACCTTGTTGGTGGGCTGTGGCATATTATAAGCCCTAATATCATCCCCAGTTGCGCAGCGAAATGTGGTTAGGCTAGCCTCTACTCGCAGCTTTTTATTCAAAAACCATGACCCCAAAGCAAGCTGTCCATGAATGGCATCAGGCACATCCATAGTCGAAGTATAGAATGCACCATCGTTGAAATAAAAATTACGCTCTGCCTCCGTAGTCCCCCGATGCAAAAAAGCAAAAGAGCCCCGAAGGTAAGGTCCTTTATCCAACTCATATTGCCCGATAGCTCGCAGACCAAGCTCATTGGCTCCAAATCCCAAGCTAAATGGCATATAGTCTGACAAATAATTGGAAGCCGGTGTGCTAAAGCTGAGATTGGTAAAACCCGTCAGTTTACCCTTTCCGAGTGCTTTGTCCACTAGCTGAGCTTTGAGGGAAAGACTCAAATCTTGGATTCCTTCGACCCCTGCCATCTGGCCACCCGTAGCAGCAGTTTTGACATAGGGTAGACTTACAATAAAATTGATTTTGTCTGTAATCCCTCCTACCACCATGGGCATTAACATTTGTCTGGTAAAGGTCCCGATGTTGGCATTTTCTCGGGTGAAATTACCCTCCCAATAGCGCCCCCAAGACGCATTTTCATAGATTACGGCAATACAAATCTCCCCTTTAGGCATCATCAAGCCGTCTGTAGGCGTTTGGGCTCTAGATATAGTAACTAATCCCAAGCTTGCACAAAGCAAGCTCAGAACTCTGAATTTAAAGTTCATAGTAATTGATAGTGAAATGAGGAAAAGATTATTCCATCAATTAATAAAAGAGCGATAGCTCCCAAATCAACCGAATAAGTGGAATTAAAATAGTACCCAGAAAAAGTCAGAATTAGACTTACTAGGATTTTAGGAAAAAATCAAACCTGCTGCGGAGGTGGTGAATCTAAAGTGAAAAAAGGACTCATGTAAGGTGAAAAAATAAACCCAATCATTATTTCATAACCTAGCCGGCTTGGCACTTCCAAACCGAAGGTGGATGTCTCTAAGTAATCTTTTGCAAACAGCTTAAGGAAGTTTTTACCGCTTTGGTCTTGTGGCAATTCATCCTCAATAAGGGAAGAAATCCACTTTTTAACGGTATTATCGAGGACTTTTCTTGCTGTATCAGGCACATAAACAACCTGAAGAGTGTCATTTTGATACCGCTGCTTGATAGCTCTGAAGTACTTCCCGTCTTTTTCAAATCGCGTATTTGTCGACTGAAATTCTTCCTGGTTTGCCATGTAGGGTGCATGGAGCGGGATTTCCATAATCCGTTCCTCTAAAGACCCGATTTGATCGCCGTAAATCCGGTCCTTCCATCTGTTTTCAATGGACATATTAGCGGAAAAATAGAATGCGTAGTAGCCAAAATGAAATATGGCAAAGCATACTAGAAGCACTATGGAGACCGCTTTTCTCAAGGGAGATAGATTATAATCCGAAAAGTGAATGAAAATCCGAGAAAAAGAAAATCCAAGGCTGCTTTTTTTCAAAAAACAAGGATATCCAATGAAATTTCTTGTTTCTTGAAATTTTCTTCTGAAATCACGCCAAATAGCTGAGTAAAACCCAAACAGCAAACAAGATGAGGGATACTCCTCCATAAATCTTAATCACCCTGAGTCTGTTAAATCGGTCAAGAAACCAAAGGGCATAAACCGGACGAACGAGTCCAAACAATAAGGACCCAATAGCAATTATCAGAAAAATAAGAATGAGCATCTTAAAGGCAGAGAACATGGCACAAAACTAAAAAAGGAACAGCTTCCACTGTTCCTTTCTTTGATGATCAAGTCAAGAAAATTATTTCTTCCTCTTGATTTCCTTCATTTCATAACCTTCGATGGTATCATCAATTTGGATATTGTTGAAGTTTTTGATGGATATACCGCACTCGTACCCTGCCTTCACTTCAGACACATCATCCTTGAATCGCTTCAATTGGTCAATTTCTCCTTCGTGAATGACAATACCGTCACGAACAATACGAATCTTATTCTTTCTAGTGATGAATCCGTCAGTCACATACGAACCTGCGACTGTTCCCACTTTAGAGATCTTGAATACCTCACGGACGATGATGTTACCGGTGATGACTTCTTCATATTCTGGTTCAAGCATACCTTCGATGGCATCTTTGATCTGATTGATCGCATCATAGATGATCGAATAGTGACGAATTTCAATTTCTTCCTGCTCGGCCAATTTCTTAGCATTGGAAGAAGGACGAACCTGGAATCCGATGATGATGGCATCTGAAGCAGAAGCCAACAATACGTCTGATTCGGAAATCTGACCTACACCTTTGTGGATAATGCTCACCTTCACCTCATCCTTAGACAGCTTGAGCAAGGAGTCGGAAAGAGCTTCCACAGAACCGTCCACGTCACCTTTGATGATGATGTTGAGCTCTTTGAAGCTACCGATAGCCAATCGACGACCAATTTCATCGAGCGTGATGTGCTTCTTGGTACGCAAGCTCTGCTCTCTGTGAATCTGCTCTCTGGAATTGGCAATTTCTCTTGCTTCCCTTTCGGTGTCATATACTTTGATCGTATCACCAGCCTGAGGTGCTCCGCTAAGACCCAACACCTGTACCGGCGTAGAAGGGCCTGCTTCTTTCAGTTTTTTGCCTTTGTGGTCAAACATCGCTTTTACACGACCATAGTGCTGACCTGCCAGCATGATATCTCCGATTTTTAAAGTACCCGCTTGTACCATGATGGTGGCTACATAACCACGTCCTTTGTCCAAAGAAGCTTCGATCACTGTACCCACCGCATTTTTATTCGGATTAGCCTTCAATTCGAGGATTTCAGACTCTAAAAGCACTTTTTCCAAAAGCTCATCTACACCTTGACCTGTCTTTGCTGAAATCTCCTGAGATTGGTATTTACCACCCCAGTCTTCCACCAATAGGTTCATATTAGCAAGCTCTTCCTTGATTTTCTCAGGACGAGCATTTGGCTTATCCACCTTATTTATTGCAAATATCATAGGAACGCCAGCCACCTGAGCGTGGTTGATCGCTTCCTTAGTCTGAGGCATAATGCTATCGTCCGCTGCAATTACGATGATGGCTACGTCAGTGATTTTGGCACCACGTGCACGCATAGCAGTAAATGCTTCGTGACCAGGTGTATCCAAGAAGGCTATTTTGTGTCCAGTCTTGGTCATTACATCATAAGCACCGATGTGCTGAGTAATACCTCCAGCTTCTGCAGCGGTCACTTTTGACATACGGATGTAGTCAAGCAAGGAGGTCTTACCATGGTCAACGTGCCCCATGATGGTAACGATCGGAGCTCTTTCCTCTAGTTCCTCATCCGTATCGGCCACTTCTTCTTCCATCTCATCTTCGATGGATTTGGTAAATTCGACATCGTAACCAAATTCATCGGCAATGATGGTAATCGCTTCTGCATCCAAACGCTGATTGATGGAAACGAACATTCCTAAAGACAAGCAAGTAGAAATAATCTGGTTTACAGAGACATCCAAAAGCGAGGCAAGGTCATTAGCTGAAATAAACTCAGTAACCTTGAGGATTTTGGATTCTTCTCCCTCCATTTCGACATCTCTGTCTCTTTCAGCGCGTTTATCTCGTCTGGATTTGGTCTTTCCTCCGGGCTTGTTGCTCTGAAGTCTCGCCAAAGTCTGCTTGATCTGATCTTGGATTTCCTTTGGAGTAGGTTCGGCCTTTTGAAGACGCTGTTGAGGTTGCTGATTTCCTCCACCACGGTTTTGTTGGCCACCACGGTTCTGCTGACCTCCTCCACCCTGTCCAGGTCTGTTTCCTCGTTGATCTTGAGGTCTATTTTGACCTCCTTGACCACCCTGATTTCCCTGGCCCTGGCCTTGGCCTGTTTGTTGACCACCCGGAGTGCCTGGTTTATCGATTCTTTTTCTTGGACGCTTTTTATCTCTTCCTTTTTCGTCAGAGGAAGCCACCGGACCACCTTTTTTCTTAGCTCGGTCTACCGGCAACTCAATTTTACCCAAAACTGTCAGACCCTTTAGGGAATCAGCCTTAGCCGCAATTACTTCATCCTGAACTGGCTCAACTTTAACCGGTTCTGGCTTAGGCTGGGGAGCAGCTGGCTGAGTTGCTACTGGCTGGGGAGCATTTTGAGGTTTTACAGGTTGTGGTGGGGCAGGTGCCGGTTTCGGCTGAGGAGGCTGCTGTTGCTTTTGAGGCTCAGGAGCTCTTTCCACTTTTTGAACCGGTGCTGGTGCTTGCTTAGGCTGGGGAGCAGGGGCTGGTGCAGGTGCAGGCGCAGGTTTTTTATCCAAATCGATTTTACCTAGGATCTTGATCCCTTCCAGCTTTGGTGTATCTGCGGCAACTTTTTCAACTTTTGGTTCTTCTGCTTTTACCTCCGGCGCAGGCGGTGCAGGTTTTGGTTCTTCCTTATGAACCGGGGCAGGAGTAGGCTCAGGAGCCTTTTCTTGCTTAGGCGTTTCATGTTCGAGCGACACAGGCTCATGACGCTTTCCGATGGAAAGATGGGAAGCCTCTTCCTTTTCAAGAGCAGAGGACTTAAATTCCTTTTCCAACATGGCTACTTGGTCCATGTTGATTTTGGAATTTGGATTGTTCTCCACCTCATAGCCCTTTTTAGCCAAGGACTCCACGATGGTTGCCGTTCCCACGTTGAGCTTTCTGGCTATTTGGCCTAATCGCATCATTTTTTCTTCTGACATAAGCAAAAACCTCTTACGAAATCTTAATTAAAATTAGGGTATTCTCAGGGGGAAATTCCCCTTATTGTTCAAATTCTGTTCTGAGTATTCGGAAAATCTCATCAATGGTCTCTTCCTCCAATTCAGTTCGGCGGATCAAATCCTCCTTGGTCAAAGCCAACACACTTTTGGCAGTATCCAAACCTGTTTTCTTGAGTTCATCGATAATCCACTGATCGATTTCATCAGAAAATTCATTCAAATCTACATCTTCGTCATCGTATTCATTCAATTCTCTGAATACGTCGATTTCATAGCCGACCAGTCTGCTGGCAAGCTTAATGTTAAATCCACCTTTGCCGATGGCCAAGGATACTTGGTCAGGCTTGAGGAATACAGAAATTCTTTTACTTTCCTGATTGACCGTAATCGATGAGACTTTTGCAGGACTCAAAGCTCTGGAAACATAGAGTTCGAGATTTTCTGTGTAATTGATTACGTCGATATTTTCATTCTGAAGCTCACGGACCACCGCATGGATTCTGGATCCTTTCATTCCTACGCAAGCACCAACAGGATCAATGCGGTCATCATAGGATTCCACAGCCACTTTGGCTCTTTCTCCTGGCTCACGCACGATTTTGACGATAGTGATTAACCCGTCATAGACTTCTGGTACTTCGTTTTCGAACAAACGCTCCAAAAATACAGGGGAAGTTCTCGAAAGAATCACCTTGGGGTTTCCATTGATCATGTCCACGCGATGTACAATCGCTTTTACAGTATCCCCTTTTCTAAACCGGTCTTTGGAAATCTGCTCTCCTTTTGGAAGGATGAGTTCATTGCCCTCGCCATCGATCAACAAAATCTCACGACCTAGGATCTGGTAGACTTCTGCTGAAATGATTTCTCCTACCTGTTCTTCATATTTATTATAAAGAATGTCTTTTTCCAGGTCTTTGATGCGTTGAATCAGAGTCTGACGGGCCATTTGAACCGCTCTTCTGCCAAATTCCTCCAATTCTATTTTCTCATATACTTCTTCACCGATTTCAAAATCAGGTTCAATTTTTTGAGCCTCGCTCAAACTGATTTTATCAAAATCCCAAATATCCTCAGAGTTGTCATCAACGATTTCGCGGATTCTGAATATTTCAAGATCACCCTTATCGGCATTGATGGTCACATCAAAGTTTTCGTCTGTTTCGAATTTTTTACGGATCATCGCTCTGAATACATCTTCCAGAATACGGATCATCGTAGGTCGATCCACATTTTTAGATCTCGCAAACTCTGCGAAGGATTCTATTAAGATTTTGGCATCCATTGGAGTTATTTAAAAGATACTTGTACGATTGATTTTTTGATTTCAGCAAAAGGAACTTCTACTTCTTCTTCAATTGCTTTCTTTCCCTTTTCCTTTCTTTTGGTCAGTAATTTAATCGAATCTTCACCGACTTGGAGAAGTTTTCCCTGAAGATCACTTCCTGAAGCTAAAGTCAATTTAAGCTCTCGGTTAAGATTTTTCAGGTATTGCCTGACTGTAGTGAGTGGATAATCCAATCCCGGTGAAGATACTTCCAAGATGTAGGCTTCACCGATTAGATCCTGTGTCTCCAATTCCTCGGAAACTTTCCTACTTACCAAAGCACAGGTGTCGATAGTGATACCCTGATCCGCATCGATAAGAATAAGAAGACGGGTTTTACCTGCCTTCTCCTCCACCTTCACATCTACCACAAAATGGCTTTCATCGGGGAGATATTTTTCTACCAATTCTAAAACCGCCTGTTTCACGTCACTCAACTTTCGGGATAATGAAAGAGGGGACTGTTGTCCCCTCCAGAAACTTTCGAATACGCTGCAAAAGTAATGTAAAGAATACTGAAATACAAAATGGCTCAACTTAAACCTAAGGATTTTCAGAATTTTGTTGACTTATTCTTCAAAAAACTTAAAGTGCTAGGATCCTTGAATTAAAAAGCTTCCAAAAAACAAAAAAATCTTCTTTCACTCAGTTTTATCGATATAAGATAATAATTTTGCCGACCCGCGTTTAAAAACAGTACTGAGGTACTATCTTAAACTCCAAAATCCAATCCACAGCCAATCAAAACTTCAACATGGGATTATTTGATTTTTTCTCTAGTGACATCGCCATCGATTTGGGTACAGCAAATACCCTTATTATCCACAAGGATAAAATTGTGGTCGATGAACCATCCATCATTGCAATAGATAAAACCAACAACCGGGTGCTTGCTGTTGGCCGAGAGGCGATGAATATGCATGAAAAGACCCATGAAAATATCAAAACCATCCGCCCTCTGAAGGATGGAGTAATTGCCGACTTTTATGCTGCAGAGCAAATGATCCGTGGATTGATCAAAATGATCCCCGGTCAGAAAAAAGGCATGTTTCCTCAATCTCACCGAATGGTGATCTGTATCCCATCAGGCATCACCGAAGTAGAAAAAAGAGCTGTTCGTGACTCTGCAGAGCATGCCGGAGCCAAAGAAGTATATATGATCTATGAACCTATCGCAGCGGCCATCGGTATCGGCATCGATATAGAAAAACCTATGGGTTCAATGATTGTAGATATTGGAGGAGGTACTACCGAAATCGCATTGATCGCACTTTCAGGCATAGTTGCCGACCAATCTATCCGAGTAGCAGGAGATACATTTACCAAGGACATCCTTGATTACATGCGTCGTCAGCACAACTTACTGATCGGAGAACGATCAGCAGAAAAGGTTAAAATCGCTATAGGTTCCGCTCTTACAGAACTTGACGATGCCCCGGAAGATTATGAAATCAGAGGACGGGACTTGATGACAGGGATTCCAAAAGTGATCAAGGTTTCTTATTCCGAAATTGCTTTTGCTTTGGACAAATCTGTTTCTAAAATCGAAGAGGCTGTTCTCAAAGCTTTGGAAATTGCTCCACCGGAACTCTCAGCTGATATTTACGACAACGGCATTCACTTGACGGGAGGAGGGGCTTTGCTTAAAGGACTCGATAAGCGACTTCACCAAAAAACAAAGCTGCCAATCCACATTGCAGAAGATCCGCTTAGAGCCGTAGTAAGAGGTACTGGCACTGCTCTAAAGAATATCCAAAACTTCCGAACCGTATTGATGACCTGATTTCTGAATGCTACGCATCCTCCAGTTCCTTTATCGAATAAGGGCTTTTATTTTATTTGTTTTGCTTGAGGTGTTGGCAATCGGATTGATTGTCTCCAACAATTCTCCCCAGGGTGCAGCTTTCTTTAACAGTTCCAATAGACTTGTAGGAAATATCCTAAAAAAGCAGGCTGATATTGTTCAGTTTTTCTCATTAGCAGATGCGAATGAAGCTCTAACTGAAGAAAATGCCCAAATCATGAGGCAGTTGATTGCCATCCAATCTAAACCGGATAGCATGCCAATCGCCTTGGATTCTGTCTTGTCAACCACCTATGAATTCAGAGGAGCAAGAGTAATTGCAAATTCCTTACGTTTTTCACAAAACTACCTGACCTTAAATAAGGGATCCAAGCATGGTGTAAAACCCGGAATGGGTGTATTCAATTCAGAAGGCGTAGTCGGAAGAGTCAAGTCGGTATCGGAAAACTATTCTGTTGCTTTTTCATTGTTGAATACAGGACTAATGATTTCATCGAAAATCAAATCTTCGGAAGTCCTAAGTTCGGTTCAATGGGATGGCTCTAATTCATCCGAAGCAAAACTGCTTTATGTGCCTAGGCATGTCACTACTCAGGCGGGGGATTCAGTCATTACCTCTGGGTTCAATGCAGTATTTCCTGAAGGAATTCTGATCGGTGTGATTTCCAAAGTTGAACCAGATAAAAAAGACCCGAACTATTTAGATTTAACCGTCAAGTTGAGCACGGATTTCAGTAAATTGACGTATGTCTATTTGGTAGAAAATACCAAGTTTAATGAGCTGGATTCGCTTTACAGCAAATCAGAAATGACCAATGAATATTAGAAGCTTAATTTCTTATGCATTCCTTGTGTTGCTCTTGGGCTTGGTTCAGATTTTCTTTTTGAAAAACCTTGCCCTCTTCGGTCTTGCCTTTGGCTTTTTGTATTTGTTGGGAATATTAATTTTACCTACTTCCATCCAGGCCATTCCTTTGATGATTATCGCATTCTTTATGGGATTAAGCATTGATGTTTTTTACGAGACGATTGGAATGCATGCTGCTGCTTCTACCCTATTGGCATTCCTTAGACCCTTTTGGCTCAAAGTCACCAGTCCCAGTGGGGGTTATGATGAAGTAGCCGAGCCAAACTTATCAGAGCTTGGAATCGGAAGGTTTATCAGTTATTCCTTTCTGTTGATTTTCATTTTCTCAATGGCATTTTTTATAGTTGACCAATGGGGAACAGGCGGCTTTTTCGGAGTGATCAACAAAAGCATTTTATCCTCGATTTTCACCACGCTTTTGGTTATACTTGTACAACTCCTGTTTTTCAAAAGGAAAAGAGGAATCTGATGAAATGCCAAGAGAAAAGCTTCTCACACAGGGCGATGATTATTTAAGGCATTCCATGTGGCAATTAAAATTCAAATTATAAACACATGAAATCGAGCAAGTCTTCAAGGTCAGAAACTGGGATATTGAGTATCCATACGGCCTGCCAGCTGCAGGGATTCTATGTGACCTTTGATAATCAATAATAATCACATGAAAGATCAAAGACCCGTAGTCATTCTCATCGTGATTTTCTTGGTGAGTGCCATCCTGCTTACCAAGCTTTTTATGATTCAAGTGTTGGACGACAGCTTTATGAAAAGAGCTGAACGAAACGCCATTCAGCGAATCGTAGACCACCCTTACCGAGGATTAGTCTATGATCGGAATGGAAAACTGATGGTCTTTAACAATCCGATTTTTGACCTGATGGTAGTACCCAAAGAATTTAAAATTCAGGACACTACACAGTTTTGCCAGCTTTTTAAAATCAGTAAAGAAGAGCTCATCGAGGGATACACCGCCGCCAAGAAGTACTCCTCTGTCAAGCCATCCCCTCTGATCAAACAGATTTCAACCACAGATTTTGCCAGAATTCAGGACTTTCTAGTGGATTATCCGGGATTGTTTATCATGACCAGGTCCGTCAGGTCTTACCCCCTACCCTCAGCTTCTCATGCATTGGGCTATATCGGAGAGATCAACGCTTCCCAACTCGAAAAAGACACGCTGAAATATTACAATCAAGGTGATTATGTGGGTCTGAGTGGTCTTGAGAAATATTACGAAAATGAGCTTCGCGGCAAGAAGGGGGTAAAGTATAAAATGGTCAATGTCCGAGGGATTGACAAAGGCCCTTTCAAAGATGGGGAATACGATACGGCATCGGTCGCAGGAAAAAACATCACCTCCACCATCGACCTCGAGCTTCAGCGCTATGGGGAGATGCTCATGAATGGAAAAACCGGTTCCGTGGTAGCAATCGAACCAAAAACCGGGGAAATCCTGGCGATGATTTCAGCTCCATTTTATGATCCAAATGAACTGACAGGAGCAGAGTTTAGCAAAACTTACAGAAGGCTAAACAATGACAATTCAAAGCCGCTATTTAATCGGCCCATCATGGCGACTTATCCTCCGGGATCGATTTTCAAAATCGTCCAGAGCCTTATCGGTCTTCAGGAAGGCATTCTGACACCAAGTTCAACCTTCGCCTGCAACCGGTCACTCGTAGCTTGTCACAATCATCCCAGTCCGGTGGATCTTTTTGGAGCCATCCGCAACTCCTGCAATCCCTACTACCATCAGGCTTTCAGGCAAATTATCAATCAAGAAGTCTCTACCAACACCTTTAAAGACACAGAGATCGGCCTAAATTCATGGAGGGAAAAAGTCCTTAAGTTTGGATTGGGAAGTCCTCTAGGAATGGATATCTATGGTGAAAAAGGAGGAGATATCCCTTCAAGTAAGCTATATGATCGGGTGTACGGCTCGGGAAGATGGAAGTATTCCACCATTTATTCCCTTTCCATAGGCCAGGGAGAAATGCAGGTAACGCCTTTACAGATGGCAAATTTGGCCGCCATATTTGCCAACAAAGGTTATTATTATACGCCTCATTTAGTAAAAGCCATCGACGGAGACCCTAGTCAAATACCCGGTAAATTCCAGATCAAACACGAAGTCGGAATTGATGCTCACCACTTCAATTTGATTCAGGATGCCATGGCAGAGGCACTCTATGGTACTGCAAACAGAGCTGTGATCAAAGATTTGGTCATAGCGGGGAAAACAGGAACAGCTCAAAATCCTCATGGCGAGGACCACTCAGTGTTTATTGCATTTGCTCCAAAAGACGATCCTAAAATCGCCATTGCTGTATATGTGGAAAATGCAGGATGGGGAGGTCGGGCTGCTGCAAGCACAGCCTCTTTGATGATTGAGAAATACATCAAAGGTGAAATCACCAGACCTGAGCTTCAGGAATATGTCCTTGCAGGAAATTTTATCTATTAAATGAAAGAATCAGACATTCATATCAACCGGGTAGATTGGATAGCCGTCTCCATCTATTTTGCACTGGTCATTATCGGCTGGTTTAATATCTATGCAACGGTTTATGACAGTCAATTGGATCAGAGCATTTTTGATCTCTCTATCAACTCCGGCAAGCAGCTGGTCCGAATTGGGGTGGCGTTAGGCTTGATCATGGTAATCATGGTGGCGGATTACCGATTTTTTGAAAACCTCTCCTTGGTCATTTATATCATTTTTCTTTTGATACTAATTGTAACACCTGTTTTGGGTAAGGAAGTAAATGGACAGATACTTTCAATCGGTTTTGGAGAATTCAGGATACAGCCAGGGGAATTTGCAAAATTTGCCACTGCTTTAGCCTTAGCTAAAGTGATGGAGAGGCCCACTTTTGACTTGTCAAAGAAACAATACCAACTCATTGCATTCAGCGTATTATTGATTCCGGTAGTACTAATACTTCTTCAGCCCGATACAGGTACGGCTATGGTTTATTTCTCGCTTTTGGTAATGTTTTACAGAGAAGGCCTTCCGCAATGGTATTATATATTGGGATTAGGAATGATCGCGATCACCCTTCTGGGTTTGGGCATAGAAAATAACCTTTATCTGGTGGGTGCGATCGTGTTGATCACCGCTGCGCTTATCTTTTTAGGAAGAAAATCTTGGCAACGGGCACTCGTATTTTCCATGATTGCGATCGGATTGATTGCCTACATTTACTCTATTGATTTTGTAGTATCCAAGCTACCTCCCCATCAGCAAAACAGGATCATGGTTCTTTTTAACCCTGATTTGGATCCTTTGGGAGTAGGATGGAATGTAACTCAGTCAAAAATCGCGATCGGCTCGGGAGGCTTGTTAGGAAAAGGATACCTCGAGGGTACTCAGACCAAGTTTGATTTTGTCCCTGAGCAGCACACCGATTTTATATTCTGTACCCTAGGTGAGGAATTTGGATGGATCGGTAGCTTAGTAGTGATAGGTCTCTTTTCCGGATTACTCTATCGATTAGTCATTATGGCCGAACGGCAAAAGACCCGTTTTTCCAGAATTTATGGCTATGGGGTAATATCCATTTTGCTCTTTCACTTCATGATCAATATAGCCATGACTATAGGCCTATTCCCTGTGGTGGGTATTCCCTTGCCTTTCTTTAGCTATGGTGGTTCTTCCCTTTGGTCATTTACCGTATTGCTTTTCATTTTTATCAAATTTGATTCTTCCAGGGCTACACAATTAGGAAGAATCAGTTAGAAAATTGTAGAGGATAGGGAGACTTGTCTTCAAAAAATCATAAAAAAAGCGGAAGGATTCTTCCGCTTTTGAGTTTCATTACATTTTTGGTTTAATCCAAAAACTTCCGGTAGATCAATCTCATAAATTCCCAAACTGCTTCTGAGTCAGTTTCCCAACCCAGTTCAGATACGAATCTAGTATTGACTAGCTCGACGGCTTTTTCAAACGATCCAGCCTCATCTATAGATTTCAAAGCATGTCGGAGTAAATCTGCATTGCCGTCAAACAACTCCTTGGTAAACATGAACCGCTGATTCAAGGCAAGGCTTTCGGAAAGTTCACCAATTATGCCCTTCATACCTTTGTAGGACTCTGTTGCAAATTGGGCCTTCAGCCTAGCTGATTCCAAGCTCACCCCAGTACTGTAGGAAGTGTTTCTGACAACCGGAATGGATGCAGGAATTGGTTTTTCGACTATGGTTTCAGATTTGAGTGGTTGGGAAAAAGTAGCTACTGAGCTTACATCTTCTATTTCCTCAAAGAAAGAGGGGGCTGGTGTTTCAGGAGCATCTTGCACTGTAGCGGACTCATCCAAAGAATTCTCAGAATTATCTTGAGGCAAATACAAATCAAGGTTGAAAGCTTTGACTTCACCCAAAGTAGCCAATAACATATGGGTGGATTCCAGTGAGTCCTTGATCACTTGGAAATTAGCCGAAATGGCCCGGTGGTATGCCTCCGGGTCATGTCCAAAACCGGCCTTATCAATCAGAAAAGAAATCACTCGGTCATGCCACTTGTAATACTTTTTATTCTCCCGGATAAATTCGTTGATCTTGCCGGAAGGTGCCTTTTTGATTTCGCCTTGATAAAAAGTAACCGGATCTACGGCTACTTTTATTGCTTGCTCCACGGCTGTCTTGATCATGGGTTCGAGAAATGTGCGCTCCACTTTGATTCTGCGTGAGAGCACGTTCATGAATTGGGTAAGAGCATCATGGACTGCAATATCTCTGTAATCAAAGTAAGGGCTGCTTTTCAGCTTGGCCAATTCTTCTTGCCAAAGTTCAAACAGTCGCTTGATGATGAAAAAATTCACCTGAGCACTACTGGTAAGCTGAATTATTTCCTGTCCGGTGATAAATTGCCGTCCGTTAAAAAATCGATCGGAGACTGCTTGGGCGTATTCTTTGGAGTAGCTTTCTAAATAATTGCTGTTAAATTGAACTGTCATGGGTGGGTCTGGTTTTCAAAAGCAAACGAACTGATGCCCCGAATTATCATTCAAAATCTAGAAAATTTCTCTATTGATTCGGACAGCACCGATCGTAAAGTTATCGAATTAATTCATGAAAATGGCATCGATTGGATGCATGCCTGTGGGAAAAAGGGACGTTGCACGACCTGTAAAATGATTGTGGTAGAAGGTCAAAATCATCTCAGTGTCGAAACAGAAAGGGAACTCTTTTACCGAACACAAAACCGCTTGAAGTCAAACGAACGACTAGCCTGCCAATCCAATTTGCTTTCCGATACATTGACTATTCGAGTGGCAGATGCCAATAAGTTTCCACATATGACCTATTCCAGCTGATCATGTTTGTAGAACCTTCCTTAAGTAGCAGAAAAAACACAGAGCGCAGCGGACAGATCGAGGTGATTTGTGGGTCTATGTTTTCTGGAAAAACCGAAGAATTAATCAGAAGACTCAACAGATCAAGGTTGGCCAAGCTAAAAGTAGAAATCTTTAAGCCTTCTGTAGATAAGCGGTACCATGAGTCCGATGTAGTCTCCCACAATGAGACTAGCATTCGCTCCACACCCGTTCATTTTGCAGGAGATATTCTTCTTCTTGCAGGAGATTGTGATGTGGTCGGAATCGATGAAGCACAATTCTTCGATGAAGAAATCATCCGAGTAGTGCAGCTTTTGGCAAATCAGGGGAAGCGTGTCATTCTTGCCGGTCTGGATATGGATTTTGAGGGTAAACCCTTTGAACCAATGCCAAGAATTATGGCCATTGCAGAATACGTTACCAAGGTTCACGCCATCTGTATGAAGTGTGGAGACCTTGCTGCTTTTTCGCTACGGCTCACAGAAGCTAAAGAAAAAGTGGTTTTGGGTGAAAAGGAAAGCTATGAAGCCAGATGTAGGAAGTGCTTTTTGGAGGATAAAAAGTAACCCTTACAGCTCATGCTAAAAAAGACTCGCGGGATCGTACTCAATTACCTCAAATACAAGGACACCAGCATAATTGTTCGGATATTCACCCGTGAACTTGGGCTTAAAGCCTACCTAGTCAATAGCGTGAGGACACAAAGTAAGGGGAGTAAAATTGCACTTTACCAACCGCTTACCCTTCTCGATTTGGTAGTCTATGACAAAGAAAATGCTGGCCTACAGCGGATCTCAGAAGCCAAAATTATTTTCCCACACCGGCTGATCCCCTTCGATTTTGCCAGGACAAGCATCGCTTTATTTATGACTGAAGTAATCAACAGGAGCATTTACGAGGGCTACCAAAATGATTGGCTATTTGATTTCCTGGAGGAAAGCGTCATGACTCTCGACAAATCAGGATGCAATCTTGGGCATTTCCCTTTGGTTTTTTTAATTGAAAAGGCAAAATACCTAGGTTTCGCACCGGAAGCAGCCGAAGGATTCTTAATTGAAAGTATTCATCATCCATTTGTCCCAGAGGAAATAAATATAACTATAGACTATTTGGAAGACCTACTCACCCATAGATTTGAAAGTTCCTTCACAATACCGATAGCCCTTCGGAGAAAACTTCTTGATTACTTACTCGAATTTCATTCGGAGCACCTTGAACATCCCGCGCCGATAAAGTCTTTACCCATTATTCGACAGCTAATGAGCTGAATTCTATTGGATTTAAAACAGTAAAGCAAAAAGAAAAAATTTGTTAAATCCACATGCATCGTTTAATATTGTGACATCACCGTGAATAAAGCAAGTCAGCCCACTTTGACTTGAGCCTTTCCTGCAGACCTTTTTAGCTCAGAAAATTATTCACGTTCCCAAATACCGCATTTTACTGATCTTATTTATTTCACACCCTCTTTATGTACAACATAGAAGAACTCAGAATCAGGCTATTATCTGAACTGAAGGAGATTGCTGAAGAACTTGGAGTTAAAAACTTCAAATCACTCAAAAAAGACGAACTGGTCTATGCAATTCTTGATCAGCAAGCCATCACCCCAGAACAAGCTCTACCTAAGAAAAAACCCTCCATTGTAGAGACTCAGGCCCTAGAAGAAGCCGAAAAGAAACAAGAAATCCCTTCTGTCACCCCGACACCACAGGGAGATCAGCCCGAGTTCAAATCAAAGTTCAGAAGACAAAATGTAACTGAACTCCCTCCTGCGACTACTGAAACACAAAAGGAAACGCCTCAAGCACAAGAAATCGAAACTTCCCCACAAGAAGAGCCAAAGCAAGAACCCAAAGCAGCGAAAGAATTTACCCCCAGACCTGAACGAAGAGAACCTAGGCCTGATCAAAGGGAGTCTAAACCCGATACCCGAGAACCCAGACCTGAGCGAAAGCCAATCTCCGAACCTACAGCAGAAGAACCCAAATCCTTCAGACCAAGAAGGAGAGTTTTCGAAGAAGTCAACGTATCGGAAAACATCTCTGAAGAAGTACAGACTGATCAACAACCCACAGCACCTGTCGCACAAGAGCAAAAAGCTCCCCGACCTGAGGCCGAAGTGGAACTGCCAAGAAGAAAAAATTTCAAGTCTCAAGATGAGGTGTTGATGCCGACCGCTGAGACCATTCCGGGGCCTCCGAGGAAAAAACCTTTTGTGAGCCCAAGAGAATTTGACGGTGTGATCGAAAACGAAGGCGTTTTGGAAATCATGCAGGAAGGTTATGGTTTTCTGAGATCACTGGATTACAACTACTTGGCTTCCCCTGATGATATTTACGTTTCTCCTAGCCAGATCAAACTTTTTGGACTAAAAACAGGAGACCATATCAAAGGCTCCATTCGCCCTCCTAAAGAAGGAGAGAAATACTTTGCCCTACTCAAACTCGGAACAGTCAACGGAAAGACGACAGACGAAATCCGCGACCGTGTACCTTTTGAGTATCTCACTCCACTTTTCCCGGAAGAGAGACTTAATCTCTCCACCAAAGCCGACGGCTATTCTACCCGAATCCTTGATTTATTTGCTCCTATCGGAAAAGGTCAGCGGGGTATGATCGTGGCGCAGCCAAAGACAGGTAAAACCGTCCTCTTGCAGCAAATCGCCAATGCCATCACCGTGAACCATCCGGAAGTCCACTTGATGATCTTATTGATCGACGAAAGGCCTGAAGAAGTGACGGACATGGCACGATCGGTAAAGGCTGAAGTAATTTCTTCTACCTTCGATGAGCAGGCAGAGCGTCATGTCAAAGTAGCCAATATCGTACTCGAGAAAGCCAAGCGAATGGTAGAAGTCGGCCACGATGTGGTCATTCTTTTGGATTCTATCACCCGATTAGCCAGAGCACACAACACTGTGGTACCTAGCTCTGGTAAAATTCTTTCCGGTGGTGTGGATGCCAACGCTTTGCATAAACCTAAGCGATTCTTTGGTGCAGCAAGAAATGTAGAAAATGGAGGTTCGCTCACTATCATTGCTACTGCACTCGTAGAAACTGGATCTAAAATGGATGAGGTGATCTTTGAAGAATTCAAAGGTACCGGTAACATGGAACTCGCCCTGGATCGCAAACTGGCAAACAGAAGAATCTATCCATCGATCGACGTACTCAGCTCCGGAACTCGAAGAGAAGACCTATTGATGGACAAAGAAGAAATGCAGCGTGTGTGGATCCTCAGGAAACTGATGAGCGACATGACCTCACAGGAATCTATGGAATTCCTACTCCAGCGAATGAAAGGAACCCGAGACAACGCCGAGTTTTTGATCAGCATGAACGGATAATCCTGCGCAAATTGCACCCTAATTATCAAGCCCTTGAGAGAAAACTCAAGGGTTTTTTTGTTTTTACCTTGCTTCTTGAAAATAAATTTCAAAATGAAATAAAATGCTATTTTTTGATATTTAAATGATCAAGTAACCTATCAGCAATCATCATTTATTTTGTTTTTAGATATACTTCAATTTTTTATATCACAAAATTTCTAATCAAAATTATTTTATTCTGTTTTTTAATAAAATAGACCTAAAAAATAGAATAAGCATTTTATTTCTTTTTTCATCTTTTTATATCAATCCAGAACAATAAGGCACTTATAAAAATATTTTATATTGATTAAATTCAATTTTTTATTGTTTTTAGTCAATTATTAAAATTCAAGATTTGCTGATTTTTGGAAAAATGGAATACAAAATAGTATCTTTGAAATACGGTTTTTTGCATTTCAAAAACTAAATGGGCAATCTTAAGTATCTGGTCTTAATCATCTTCACTGCATTTTTTTCATTAAATGTGGTAGGACAAACTTTCACCTACAATGGTGGAAGCGGATGCTCATTCAATTCAACAAGTTCCACATGTTGGACAAGAACCAATACCTGCAGTAATAACAACTCTGCGATTCCCTTAGCATCTGCCATATTCAATAAGACCAATGGCTGTCCAGTCGTCCTAATTATTAATGCAGACCTTACCATTCCCGGAAACGTAGTGATGGGAGGTGTATTTGACGAGATAATTGTACAAAATGGGGCTACTTTGACTTTTTCTGGAAATGTCACCCTTGACAAAGACCAAGATATGACTTGGGATCTGAGAAAAGGAGGAAAAATTGATGTCCAAGGAGCCAGTGGTATTCTTTTAGATGCTGGCACTACTACTTCTCTTAATCTAAAGGGAGATAATTCATTGAGTTCGGTAGAATCAAGAGTAACCACCACCCAAATCAATTACGCAAATGATGTGAGTATTAACATCGGTAATGGGGCAGCATTGATAGTAACTGGAGATAGCTTTATTTCAGGTAAAGATGTATCCCTGAATATCAAAGGATTCTTCAGAACCGGAGGTAGCATGAAAATCTCAGGCAACAATGCCAGAGTAAATGTCAATACCCCAGGTATTGCCATCATCAATCAACATTTTGAATTGAGTGGTCAAGGAGGAATAAAAGTAACAGGAACCAGTGAGGTGGAAGTAGGTGGCGATTTAAAAGTAGTAGGTAATGCCCTTTTCGATGTAGAAAGCACATCATTTTTCAGAGTCTGCGGTACTCATTCTAGCTCCGGAAACTTCAACGGTGAAATTGCAAGCAAAATACAAGTAGGTAATTGCAGAATTCTACCGATTGGTTTAGCGCAATTTGACGTCAAATTCCAATCAGATGCCAGAAAAACTGAAGTTTTGTTTTCAACAGCCAAGGAATGGGAAATTTCTCACTTTGAAATTGAGCGAGCAATCAATCAAGTAGAGACTTGGGAAACAATTGGATCAGTTGAAGCTGTTGGATTTAGCGATAAAATCACCGAATATAAATTTATCGACCAGACGATTCCAGCCTCTGGAGGAATAGCATATTACAGAGTCAAACAACTTAACTTCAAAGGAGAATTCATCTACAGTGAAGTTAAATCCACAAAGATCGATGCTGTAAAAGGCAACAGCGCCTGGAAAGCCTATCCTAATCCTAGCCATAGAGGAACTTACATCCACCTAGAATTGATGGATAAATTGACTCAATCTGCAAATCCAATAGCTGTGAAGATTTCCGACATGGTAGGGACAGAGGTCTCATCAGCTACTTTTCAACAACCAAAGCAAGTTGAAGAATTTTTAAATCAGCACCTTGTCTCAAAAAATTCAGGGCTATATGTAGTTAATCTCTCGTGGGATGGACACACTGAGATGATCAAACTCTTTGTAAGATAGTCTAATCACTGTTTTGCTCCAGAACATCTGGATCTAAATCAAAATCAGAGTCTTTGCGCATTTAAAGGTTCAACAATTCCTGGCCACCTATCAACCTTTAAATTTTTGGAGAATACCAAACGTCTTTAGGTGGACAAAAGATTAGGTAATTCACCTATCATAGAACTTCCAAAACCTAACTATTCATTCTCGTCCTAACTCATTTGTTGTTTACTCTCCTAACTTTTCGATTTTAATTTCCGAATTGTAGGAGTTAGGAACTGAAGATCCAAAATTCCACAAACCGATTCTTAGGTAATAGGTGACGTTACCTAGTTTACTTTTTTCCTCTAGTTATTCCAAATTCATTTTTATTGATTTGATTTTCGTTTTTATAATTTCAAAAAGCATTTTAATGCAAGGCAAAGAATAAAAAGACTGGAATAATTGGTAGATAAAACACGTAAAGAGGAGTGAAAAATTCCTTAGGTGATGATCAAAATCGAATTAAACGCCCAGACTGAACCAGCACATTCATTAAAGCCAAAAACGAAATGAAAAGAGTTGAGATATCTGCAAATCAAATATTTAAGACTTTTAATTTACTTTTTATATCATTTCATTTACTATTTTTGGTCTTACTTTAATGGAAAGCCTAAAACTAACCGAGAAGTAATAGAACCCCAATTAGTACGAGTACAAGTAAATAACTAATTAAAAAGGAAATACAGATGTGATCTAAAGCCTGAAAAATGGATGAATTGGTTTATATAATGCATTTTTAATACTATGTAATGCAAATTTAGCTATATTTGTTCGTGATTATCAGGAAAAAGCATCAACCAAGCCTGTGAAAACTTTACGACAGCTTTTTCAAAATATTTTTAAGACCGCCCCATTGCTGATGGGACTTGGAATCATATTGCTTTTTTCAAGAAATGTTTTTGGGCAATCGCAGACTTTTAGCGCTACAGGAGCAGTTCAACAATTTACAGTTCCCGCAGGTGTTACTTCAATCACTGTTGAAGCTTGGGGTGGTGGAGGTAGGGGGAGCTCCGGATCAAACCGTGGTGGAGGCGGAGGTGGAGGTGGCTATTCGAGAAGTATACTTTCAGTTACACCTGGTCAAACCCTTAACCTTTATGTAGGTCGTGGTTCAACTACAACAGGTGCTGGAGAAGATTCATATTTTATTAATTTAACTACTATAAGAGCAAGAGGTGGAAACTCCACAGATAGTAATACGGGGGCAAATGGGGCATTAATCGGAGTTGGAGATATAACCTATACCGGTGGAAGGGGTGCGGATGGGGAGACAGGAGGATCAGCTCGAAGTGGAGGAGGCGGATCTTCTGCAGGTAATGGAAATGATGGAATAAGTGCAACCAATCAAAATGGAGCAATTGCCCCTCCAGGAGGTGGAAACGGAGGAAACGGAAGAGTAAATGATGGGGCTGGAAGCCCTGGCAACTTTCCAGGTGGAGGAGGAGGAGGAAGATATGGAAACAGTGGGACAGGTGGATCAGGAGCAAACGGCCAAATAATCGTCTCTTGGTGCCTAATCTCTCTAACGTCTTCACCAGCCTCACCAAATCAAACATTGTGTTCTGGAAGCCCGATAGCTCCTATTGAATACGCTTTCACAGGAGTAACAGGCATTACCAATCAGCTGATGCCTGCAGGCCTGACTGCTACCTATTCTGGTGATGTATTAAACGGAACACTTCGAATTATAGGTACACCTCCTACAGCACCAGGTATTTATCCATACGAAGTTGTTCTACAGGGAAACTGCTCAGGAACAGTTATCTCAGGCTCAATCAGAATCTCTGAAAATAATTCCTTCGACCCTATCAGTGAAGACGATTTTTGTCTCGGTAGTCCAATTAGCGGAATTACCCAAGCCACGTTTCGTGCTACTGGAATAGGAACCCCCACAGGACTTCCTCCAGGTATCAGTGCTTCTTGGAATGCCAACCAAATCCTTTTCACGGGAACTCCAACTGCTACGGGAACATACAACTACTCGATTCCTTTGACAGGCGGTTGCGGAACGGTCAATGCTACGGGCACGATCCGAGTAAACGATGTTTTGGCAATTACCAACCCCCAATTGGGAGCACAAGCTTTATGTGTTGGAAATTCATTTACTCCACTTTCAGTGGGAACAGGTTTTGGATACAGTTACCAATGGTTTGAAAATACAACCTCTAGTAACACAGGTGGCACGCCAATTTCCGGTGCAAATTCAAATTCTTACACTCCTAGTTCTAGTACTGCAGGTACCCAGAGATATTATTATGTAGAAATAACCGGATTCTGTGGAGGATCGATCAAAAGTAATCCTTCAGGTTTAATTGAAACATTATCAGGGAATACAGTAAGCGCGGCGCCCACCCCTACAACAGTTTGTATCAATTCAGCTATTCCAACGATCACTCATACTACGACAGGTGCAACCGGAATACTAAATAATGGGGTAGGTGGTGCAAATGGACTTCCTACAGGAGTTTCAGCCACTTGGTTAGGAAATACCATTTCAATAACAGGAACACCTACTGTTTCTGGAACATTCAATTACAGCATTCCTCTAACTGGTGGCTGCGGTACTGTCAATGCTACTGGTACAATAACGGTAAATGCACAACCCTCAGCAATTCCTTTATCAGGCTTTACCACAAATCAATCTCGTTGTATTAATGTGTCCCCAGGCTTCAGTGCACTATCGGTTGAAGCAAGACCAGGTTTTAGCTATCAATGGTATCTAAATACTTCTGGAACAATTGATCCTGGAACAGATACTCCTGTTGGGACAAATTCAAATAGCTATTCTCCTTTAAATGACGGATCTGTTCCAGCATCGAGTCGTTACTATGTAGTAGTTTCATCTAATACATCTTGTGGAACAGCATCAATTAGTGCGCTTTCAGGTGTTTTTACTGTCAATCCACTTCCTACCGTTTTATTTGAGCCCACCCAACCTAGCGGTAGCCACTGTGTAGATACAAATCTGACCTATACTACCCAATCTGGACAATCCAATTATTTATGGACTATTCCAGGAGTTGCTAATACAGATTATACCATTGTTTCAGGCGGAACTTCAACTTCAAATTGGGTCACTATAAGATGGCTTACACCTGGAAATAAATCAATTTCTGTTAATTACATATCACCTAGTGGTTGCACCGCATCCTCTCCTACTTTTTCCAATACCATAACTGTCCAAAAAAATACGGTAGCGGCACCTTCACTCCCTCTTAGCGCATGTTCTGATGGAACTTTTACTACAATAAACCTTATTACATCCGGAGCTACAGGAATCGGAACACCAGTCGTACTACCAAACGGTCTCAACGCCACATTAAGTGGGAACATGCTTACAATTAGCGGTACTGTTGACCCATCATTAGTCCCTCCGGGAAATTACACTTATAACATTCCTTTAACTGGGGGTTGCGGAACCGTTTCAGCTTCAGGTTCCATTGAAGTTCAACCTGCATATCAATTGACCTCTACTACTTCTGTAGCGCCTTCAGCATCAGGAGGCCTTGCTAGAGTGACCATAACAGGAAATCCAAGCATTCTAACAAACGGTACTTACGAGGTAACTTACGATTTCGGTCTTGCCAATTCGGCATTGGGTACGAGGACGGCGAGTGTTTCCGTAACCAATGGAAGAGGTACTTTCAATACAATTCCAATTCCAAATGATCAACTAACCTCGCTTACCATTACCAGTATTCGAAAAACAAATGTTTCCACTAGTTGCCCAATACCAATAAGTAACAACAATGAAACATTTTTTGGATTCGGAGACACTGCATTCCCAGACGGAGGGATTTTCTATGTTCCTGCAGGGATTTTTGAGATTACAGTTAAAGTATGGGGCGGCGGCGGCGGCGGTGCTAGAAATGACGGCGGCGGCGGTGGTGGCAGCGGCTATTCTGAAGTCACCATACCAGTTGTCCCAGGAAGCACGCTTTATCTCTATGTAGGCAATGGAGGCGCGGGTGCTACAAATAGCAGTGCCCCACAGAATGGTCAACCAAGCTATGTGTCTAGGACACCTAATCCTACAAATCCGGAAACAGGAAGCGTAGCATATGCCTCGGGAGGTATAGCTGCAAATGGAACCACTGGAGGAAATGGCGGACAAGGAAATAATAGACCTGGAAATCAGGGACAAAATGGTGTTTTAGGAACATCGGCAGGTCGTGGAGGAAATGGAGGAGCACCTGGTTCTCAAGGAGGCAATTCTGGTGTTGGCAACAATGCTGATGGCGCTAATGGTACATTAGGCGGCGGTGGCGGCGGAGCAAGAGGCAATGGAGATGGAGGTACAGGTGGAAAAGGCTTGGTGGTGGTTTCCTATGGTTTACCGCCTGTGGGTCCATGTTTTGTCGTACTTGACGACGGAGCTAGATCTGGCAATACAATTATTGAATTTACATGCTCGGGCGTTTGGCAGGCACCCGAGGGATTGATTGAATTTACAGTCACTTCTGTTGGCGGCGGAGGCGGAGGCGGAATGGGTAAAGCCGCAGGAGGTGGCGGCGCTGGTGGCTTTGCACAGGAAACAATCAATGTAAACGCCACATTCGGATTGCCTGCAAACTCTAATTTCAATGTAACTGTGGGACAAGGCGGGCCAGGTGCATCAGATCTTTCGGAACGAGGTGGAAAAGGAGGTAACTCATCAGTGACTGGTACCGTGGATGGGGTATCAAGAACTATCGCACGAGCAGAAGGTGGAGGAGGAGGAGGCTCGACTAATTCAATAAATGGGGGATCAGGAGAATCCGGAGCCTCAGGAGGTGGTGGCGCATATGATGACAATGTCAATGGGCTTGATGACCGGAACAATGGAGGAAATGGTTCCAGTGGATTTTCTGGTGGAGGAGTTCAAAAAAAGACATTTACTAATGATATCAATAAGGGAGCTGCTGCTGGTGGCGGCGGTGGGGGTGCAGCTGGGCCTGGTTTAAATGGAGGAGCATCAGGAGCAGGAAATGCCAGTGGAGGAAATGGTGGGCCAGGTTTATCATACGTAATTGGAACCACCACCTATTATCGCAATGGAGGCGGTGGAGGAAATGGATTCAATTTTGAAGGCAACTCTCTTCAACAAGCACCCGGACTCGGAGGGACTTTCTCAGGAATTCCACTTGGAGGAAACGGTAGCATCAATGGAATAGGAGGGAATGGCGTAGCAAGAACAGGTTCTGGTGGAGGAAGTGGAGTTTTTGGTGGTGGAACAGGTGGTTCAGGTAGAGTATTTATCACCTACCCAGTCTTCCGTATCCTCCCACTCGACTACCTCTACTTTAACGCTAAATATGATCCAGCCGATAGGGAAGGGAACCTCTCTTGGGCGGTGACCAAAGAATGGGAAAATTCACACTTTGAGGTAGAACGTTCCATTAATAACGTGCAGCATTGGAATAAAATCGGAGAAGTCTCAGGAAAAGGGTATTCAGATAAAGTATCTGAATACCGCTACATCGATAAAACAATCCCAGCTGCCGGTGGTACGATTTTCTACCGGCTCAAGCAGGTTAACTTGAGTGGTTCTTACTTCTACACTGAAACAAGAGCTATTCAGGTTGATCCAATATTGGGAACTTCCTCATGGGTCGTTTATCCCAATCCAACTTCAGGTATCGGCTTCAAACTTGAACTAATTAGTGATGACCAACTCCTCGAAGGAGATGTTACCGCAACGGTATCCAGTGTTTTGGGGCAAGTTGAATATTTTAATGATCCAGATATCAGCAGATTAAGCAGCAGACTTGGATCCTATCTGCAAACCAAGGCAGCTGGAATATATATTCTTACGCTCAATTGGTCGGGTAAAACGGAGTCTTTCAGAATTATCAAAAGGTAAGGTTACACTCCTTGAATCAGGAGTAAACCCGGTGTAATTCTGCTATCATCCAGCTTTTCGACCTGTTAAACCTGAAATATGCATTAGAAAATTTATTACGAGCTAAAAATACGGCTTGGAACCAACCTGATAAAAATCAATCTTCTTTCAGGTAAGCTTCCTTTGGAACTTTAGGCCTGCCAAGGCCAACAGTACTCCTCAATCCGTTCAAGGTTGCCTTCCACCAGGCACTGAAAATAAATTTTCGCTTATCTCGTTTTAGATAAATTGGCCTCTTCTGTATACTAGTTGATGCAGATCTTGGATTGGAATTCTTTATCAAAATATTGGCTCCTACACTGTATAGCTTAAGTTTTCCCTTTCCCTGGTCCAAAGTCAGACTGTCTAGAAATTCAATTTTTAAATCTTGGTAAGCAAATTTCATCCATCCCATTGCAGATTCATCATCTAACTGAAATTCCCACTCCCCTCCTACAGAAAAGCCCTTTTCTGCCCTTGCAAAAACTGTTTTTGATAAAAAATCGGAGGCATCTTTAAAATCAAAAGCTCCAGATTCAAAGCTTAAATCCATAGGATAGGGTTTCTTGAAATAAAGGACGCTATTGACTTGAATTGGTGTTTTATTCATCAGTTTTGCCTCAATACCCATTCTGACTTTTTCTACAGGATAAGAAGTATTCTCTTTTCTTAAAAAAAACGGAGCCATATCCATCCTCACTGAGTCAAAAGAAATCATACCGGGCATGGTGCCTTCTTTAGCAAATTCGAAATACCGAATCCTACTGTCTCTTACCCTTACCGAAAAAGCATCCGCATTAACACGGGAATGCTCCATCAGATATTGAGGCATAAACTTAATTGCCGTTGAATCCATCGGTATTCTTTTATCCCTCATCAAGTCCACCCTGGCTCCCTCGATTATGACGTCATCAGCCTTAATTGTCCCACTCGCTAAATAACTCAATGGATCAACTCCCCTCAATTGAATCCGTTCAATGGTAGCATTGACTGCATCTTTCTGGAAAGGAAACTTTCGCAAATAAGCATAAGTGCCCAGTAGGGGACCATAAGAGATTTTTTCCACAAAAAGATCTCCTTCTTCATATCTGATTCTGCCCAACTTCGCATGATACAAGCTATCCGGTGTGAAAAACTGATAATTTTCTAAGTTGAAATCAGTAACCTTCTTCACCAATTCATTAGTGGCCGGCAATTGACCGGATGACAATAAATCAATTCCCAAACCGCTCATTCTTACATCAACTTTGGGAAAGTTTAAGTTTGGAATCGGCCCTTTTCCTTTTCGATGAAATTGTATAGCAGCATTATCCAAATTGAGCTCATTCAACAAAATAGACTGAATCAGCTTTTCACCCTTTTGAAAAGATTGTTTTATTTTATTAGCACTCGTAAAAGCCGAATCCAAATAAACAGCAATTTCAGGGTTTAAAAGTTGAATCTGCCTTAAATCGAGTCGTTTAGACTCAAACATCTCCTGAATTTTATTTTTCCTGATTGCTAATTGATCAATTTTGGCCTCTACAACTGGATTACCAGATATCCCAAAATAATCCCTGGGAACTACGGACAGGTCTGAAAAAACAAGTTCGTCAATTTTGTCTCCAAATCTGACCTTGGAAAATTGAAGCGTGTGGACACTATCAGGTAGCGCAAAAACAAAGTTTTTCAAATCAAGATTGGCCGAACCGTACATTTCTGCTACATCTTCCGCATCAACTCCGAGCGTATCAAGGTAAAAATCAGAGATAAGCAAATCAAAGCCGGTTTTGACAGATTGCAGGCTTTGGTTTGATCCCAAATAGCTAAGTTTTAGGGTAGAATTTGACACACTAACTGTGTCTATTTTTAGCTCTTCAAGTGTTTTTCGGGAAGAAAGGCTCTTTTTAGCAATTTTTTTTGGCAAAGACTCAATATCCCGATTTATCCCGAATTCAACTTCTCCCTCATCAATTTCAAGCTTTTGAAAAATCAGGTTACTTTCAAAAATGAACTCTTCCATGTTCACTCCTTGGAGACGTACCTTAGGGAGATTCAGTGCCAGAGCAAGTTTGCTTTTGATTTGGGGTGTGGGTGTTAAAATAAGATCCTCAAAATCTATTGTTTTCGTCCTTGAATTGTAATTCAGGTAATCAGTCTCCGCAATGTATTTCCCTCCTGCAAGAGTGAAGGAATAATTGTTGAAAATCAGATTTACTTCATCTGAAAACAGGGTTTTCTCAGAATCTAAACTATCATCTATACCAAGGGTAAAGTTTTTGAGCTTGAGTGACATTTCATCTTCCTCAAACCTAGAGCGCTTATTTTCAACCAAGCTCTCGTATTTGACTTTAGCTTTAGATAGATCAATAGAGTCAATTTGAATGGAATTAAAATATCCCAGCAATAAATCTTGAATTTCTGCTGATGAGGTTGGAGTATTTTCTGTGCGTTCTAATTCCTTTGACCTGTAGGAAGAGATCAAAAACCTTGGACTAGGAAGCAGCAACTGATCGACTATCAATCGCTGATTGAAAAACGCTTCTTTGACATCCAGTCCATTAGCCTGAAATAAAGGAATGGAAAAATCAACCACATAGGTTTTTCCATAAGTGTCCAAAAGGGACTGGATTTGATCCGGATTTTCGGGCTTGATGGATAAATTCTTGACTTCGAGCAGCTTTCTTTTGGAGTCTATGGTCAACTGATTGGCAAAAATCAAATGCAAATTATCCTTCAGTTTGAGTTTGTATTCATTTAAACTCAAGACAATATCTCGTACGAGAAACTGCTCCTGAATTGGAAGAAAGCGATTTGGCTTTACCTGCAACTCATCTAACTTCAAACTGAATCTTTCAAATCCGATATTGTTGCTTCGTTGACCTTTGTTGTCTTTGAAAAAGACTTTTCCATCAATAATTTGAAAATCACGAATTGCGGCTCCATCTAAAACCCCTTCAATTACTTGAGTAAAAGGCTCCTGCCTTGAGGTATCCATTACCGAAGTCAATTGCTCTGTAATCTCAATGCTTGGCTGATCGATGACCAATCTATCTCCCTCAAGGACATCTGATTGATACAACTTTTTCAGATCTACCTCCAATAGGGAGAGTTCTGATAATCCGATTTTCACCAGATTTTTAGAAGACCTCAATTTTAATAAATCAGAAGTGGGGTAGACCGATAGGTCTTTTATAACCAATTCTTTTTTAAATGAAGAGACACTGACATGGTTTCCCTCCAAAATATGGATCCCATCTCCAAGAAAAAGTTTACCTCCTTTAATTTCCATAGAGGCATCTTCTCCGTAAAAAAATTGGTTTTTCTTTCTTTCTTCCTCCTCTCCCAAATAAAATCTCACCATTTTAAAATCAAGGTCATCGAGTTGGATTCTATTCTTTAAGGAATCTCCTCTATTTTCCTTTAGAAATTGAGCGTCATTAATGGAGAGCTCTTTAATTGAAATTGATTTGAGTTTGCCTTGAATAAATTCATTCAAATCACCTGATGCAATTGTGTCTCCTTGCACCAAATCAGATTTAATCACCTTGATTACAGGGTGATCCATGATCAGCTCATCAGCTTCCAATTCAGAGGTCATGAAAGCCTTATCCAAATCAGCGTTACCAAGCCTAAGTCTATCAAGAGTAAGTTGATAATGGGATTTGCTTTCTTTTTTTAGATCAGGGATCAATGAAAATCCCTCGATTTCAACTGTTTTTCCAAGGGAAGAGATGTGAACCTTTTCTGACCCTATGGTATGTACCCCATCCGGAAGTGGAAAAGTAGCCTCTTCAAGATCAAAGTCTATCCCCTTTGCATTAAACGGAGTGAGCCAATCTTCAGAAGTTGTCCAATCTAAATCAAAAATCCTGATCGCTGTGTTTTTTGCACTGAGCTCACCTTGACTCAAAAAATTAAAGAAAAAGAAATTGGCGTGATCAATTTCGATCAAATGAACATAAAAGCCCCGCAAACTCAGACGTCTGATACTTTTTCGGATTTCTCCCTCCAAGATCTTAATCGCTGAACTTCTAGATGATGCATTTTCGGATTCAACTTTACTCGAATCTAGATTGATCAATTTAAGGTTGGGATTGTCAAGATGGATTCTGGAAACCGAAAATTCATTCTCTGAAAAGTCATACCACAGTCCTGAAAAAGAAATCTCATCCAGGGTAAATTCAAAAAGGGATTGGTCAACTTTAGATTTTTCAGGATGGATTGGCTTTAAGACAATTCCATCTAAAAAAAAACCTCTCCGCAGAAGAGAAAGGTTAAATCGGTTAAATCCAATTTCATAAACGCCACCAGAAGATTCATTCAGTTTCTGCCGGGCAATTCCTGCCAAAAATAGGTTAGAACCAAAATAGACAACAGATTCCAATAAGAGAATTGCCAAAATCCCCTTAAGAACAAGTCTAAGAATCTTCTTGCGAAGCGGATGATGGCTATGTTTCTTTTGATTGTCAGAAGACATAAGTTGAAAAACGACTAAACCTCCGAAAAGATACGCACAAAAGGACAAATAAGGCTTAAACACAAAAAGCAATGCGTTTTGCATTGCTTTTTGATTTAGGCTGTAGGAGAAGGATTCGAACCTCCACGGGGCAGTTAGGCAATAGTCCGGTTTGAATTACGCTTTATACTGGAGTCCCCACCCCCGAGACAGGAGGGCTTGTCTGCCAATTTCAACACCCTACAGTATGAGTGGTTTTGGGCTCAGGAATGAAGTGGAATAGTTACCAGCCTTCCAAACTCCCTGATAATCAAAAAGCTCTTGCGAGCTTTTCGAAATCGATTGAATAGGTTTGAGATAAACGATATGCCAAAGGTAGAAAACTGATTGATTTATTAAAATTATTGCAACATTTATTTTATTTTTTTACATTTTTTTTAATAAAAATGGTATATAATTAAATATATAAAAATTAAAGCACGGAAATTGGTGGACTCATTATAAAATTGTTAACCAAAGTACGAAAGGAAAAAACAAGAACGATAATTTGGATATTTTGATCCTATATAGAATTTTATTTGCCTTTGAAAAAAATAGGCAATAAAAAAACCACGGAATAAAATTCCATGGTTTTAGTCAATTAACAATAAACCCAAAATAACCTGCTGTAGGAGAAGGATTCGAACCTCCACGGAGTAGTTAGGCAAAATTACGAGCTCGCTAATTGCTTTATCCCAGCATCTCCACCCCCGAGACAGGAGGGCTTGTCTGCCAATTTCAACATCCTACAGTATGTGTGTGAACTTTTAGCTTAATAGCTGATTCAAATATAGCAGGCCTCGCGCTGATTTTGCAAATTATTCAATGTTTATTGTAAAAAATTACAGTTTATTTAAGGAAATCGATTGAATTATGACGAAATGGAAAATAATGAAGGGGTTTTAAAAGCGGAATTGAAAAAATGGCAACAAAAGATTTATTGATTATACTTAATTCATCAAAATGATCATTTTTTTGCCGTTTTTATTAAAAAATATTTCATTCATTAATTTTTTCACAATCATTCGTGTTTTACATAAGATTGCCATTTTTCCAAAACAGCTAAAAAATCCTCTGGCAATGGGGCTTCGAAATATAGCTTTTCCTTCGTGACAGGATGAATGAATCCCAGACTCATTGCGTGTAGAGCTTGACGAGGCATTAGGTCAAAGCAGTTTTCAACAAAAGATTTATACTTGGCAAATTGTGTACCCTTTCGAATCTTATCTCCTCCATACATGGCGTCATTAAACAGTGGATGATTGATAAATTTCATATGTGCACGGATTTGATGGGTACGGCCCGTCTCCAGATTGCACTGCATCAAGGATACATATCGAAGGCGTTGGAGCACTTTCCAATGAGTAACGGCATGTTTTCCTTGACTACCGTCTGGATAGACATCCATTACTTTACGGTCTTTGGCACTCCTACCCACATGACCTCTCACTGTACCGGAATCTGCCTCAGGTTCTCCCCAAACCAGCGCCAAATATGTTCTATCAATCGTATGGTGGAAAAACTGTGCCGCGAGAGGTGCCATAGCTTCCTCTGTTTTAGCAATCACCAATAATCCGGAAGTATCTTTATCAATCCGGTGCACCAAACCAGGACGACCAACATTTCCTTTCAACTCCGGTAAATGCTCAAAATGATATACCAATCCATTTACCAGAGTACCTGTCCAATTCCCATGGGCAGGATGTACCACCATACCGGCAGGCTTATTGACCACCAAGAGATGAGTATCTTCAAAAACTATGTCTAATGGAATATTCTCGGCAAGAACCTCGGTGTCTCTTGGAGGCTTTTCGAGCAGAACTCGAATGTCATCCAAAGGTTTGATCTTATAGTTTGACTTAGTAGGCTGCCCATTGACCAAAACTGCCCCGGAATCAATAGCTTGTTGTACTTTATTCCTTGTGGCGTTTGCTACTTTTTCAGTCAAAAATTTATCAATGCGCATCAGAGACTGACCTTTGTCCACGAGGATACGGTGGTGCTCATACAGTTCTAACTCATCTTCTTCTAAGTCTTCTTCAATGCGCTGGCTCATCACACAAAAATAGGAGGATGTGGCTTAACTTTGACAAAAGTCCCTAAATGCTTCACCCACAACCTGTAAAAACAGCCCCTTTGCTCCATCCTATTTTCGAAGAAAAGAGAATAGAAGTAAGTATGTTGAGACTGGACCAGGTCCACTTTTCTGTACCGGGAAACAAATTTTTTAAACTCAAATACAATCTGGAAGAAGCCAAAAATCAAGGTAAAACTACCATTCTGACTTTTGGAGGTGCTTTTTCAAATCATATCCATGCTTCAGCCGCAGCAGCTAGGAACCTTGGTCTGAAATCCATCGGAATAATCCGTGGAGAAGACTCAGACAAAAGTAACCCAACGCTAGCTTACGCCCGTGGGCAGGGTATGCATCTGTATTTCATCTCGAGAGACGAATACAGAAGGAAGAATACCGAGGAATTCATTGCCAAGCTAATGGGCACTTTTGGCGATTTCTACTTGATTCCAGAGGGAGGCACCAATCCTCTTGCGATCAAAGGAACCTCTGAAATCCTGACCGAGCAGCACCAAGAATACTCCCATATTTGCACTTCAATAGGAACTGGAGGAACCTTAGCTGGCTTGGCCCAAAGCCTTCGGCAAGAGCAAATCCTAATCGGATTTTCATCTTTGAAAGGTGAATTTATCCTTGAAGAAATTCAACAGTTAATGGTAAGAAATTCCATTCAACCTCTTGGCAAACTGGAAATAAACACAGCTTATCATTTTGGGGGTTATGCAAAATGGACTTCTGAATTGATTGACTTTATAGGTTGGTTTTGGAAGGAATTTGGAGTTCCTCTTGATCCCATTTACACTGGAAAAATGGTGGCTGGTTTTTTTGACTTGGTACAAAAAAATCATTTCTCAGAAGGTTCAAAGATTTTACTGATCCATACAGGGGGATTACAGGGGAATGCTGGTTTCCACCATCAGACCGGGATCCGTCTTCCTAGTCTTTGATCGTGAAAAAATCTTCTGTTTCCTGTGGGTGAATGGTCAGAACATTGGCGGCAACCAGTCTGACTAGGGTTTTTGAAGCCAAGAAAAACGGAATTCCTGCCAGTTTGGAATACTCCTTCATGGTGATTTTTCCTTTTTCACCCAGGGCTTTCATCAGCACTTCCTCCTTTTTCCCATAGGTGAATACGACGTCTTTTGGGGTTCTGCTTTTCTTCAGCACTTCCCACACTTCTCGACTAGCCTGCACGCTGCGATCCGCTACTCGGATAAAAGACTGCTTTTTATCACCTGTTTTTAGATAATGTGGACGATCGGGACTCAATGGTATCCTAAAAACAGCCACCCCCTTTTTTTCGGTCAGCTTAATGGTGAATACTTCAAAACTCAAAGCAGGAAAAATCAGCTCCCGAATCGCCTTTTCCATCACAAAAATCTCTTCCTCTATAAACCGTTGCCCGCTGACAGTCCCGTCGTCATCGACTCCAATAAGCAAGTCTCCACCTTCTGTATTTGCCAAAGCAATGACTTCCCGGACAATTTTCTCCGGATAGGCTGCCTTTTTCTTAAATTCAATGCGGAGCCCCTCGCCTTTCGCGGCCAAGGATTTGACTTCTTGGAGGGTCATGAGTGGGTTGGTTTAGATATGGGTCATTTGCCAGGCCCCCGATTCAACTCCTCGAGGCGTTTTTTCTGTGCTTGCCACTCGTCTCTCAACCGTGCTGCTTCCATGAAGTTTAACTCTTTGGCAGCTTTTTCCATTTGTTTTTGAGTCTGTGCGATGAGCTTTTCCAGTTTATCCTTGCTGAGGTATTGCACCACCGGATCTGCAGCGATTTCCATTTCGCCCGGCATTGGTTCGGCATATACCTTGGCATTTTTCTTAGAATCAGCGACTTTAGTTTGCCCCATGATTTTGTCCCGAGACTTGATGACTGTCTTCGGTGTAATGCCATGCTCTTCATTGTAAGCCATCTGCAGGGCTCTTCTTCGCTTGGTTTCGTCTATAGCAGCCTGCATAGAATCTGTAATTTGATCCGCATACATGATCACACGTCCTTCCGAGTTTCTCGCAGCGCGGCCAATGGTTTGCACAAGGGAGCGCTCATTTCTAAGGAAACCCTCTTTGTCTGCATCCAAAATGGCTACTAATGAAACTTCAGGCAAATCCAAGCCTTCTCTCAACAAGTTTACCCCAACCAATACGTCAAAAATTCCCAATCGAAGCTCTCTCAAGATTTCTACCCGATCCAGAGTTTTTACCTCTGAGTGAATGTATCGTGACTTAACTCCAGCGCGTTCGAGATACTTTTGAAGTTCCTCCGCCATTCGTTTGGTGAGCGTGGTAACCAAAACCCGTGCATCTGTTTTGATGGTTTGATCGATTTCTTCGAGAAGATCGTCAATTTGATTTTGACTGGGTCGCACCTCGATGGTAGGATCGAGAAGACCTGTAGGCCTGATAATCTGCTCAACCACGACCCCTTCGGTCAGGGCCAATTCATAATCTGCCGGAGTCGCCGACACATAGATCACCTGATTGGCCAACTGCTCAAATTCATCAAACTTTAGCGGTCGATTGTCCAAAGCTGAGGGCAATCGGAATCCATAATCCACCAAGTTCACTTTGCGGGACCGATCTCCTCCCCACATCGCCCTGATTTGAGGTACCGTTACGTGACTCTCATCGATAACCAACAAGTAATCATCCGGAAAATAGTCCAATAGACAGAATGGGCGTGTACCGGGTTTTCTCCGGTCAAAATACCTGGAGTAGTTTTCCACTCCTGAGCAATATCCAAGCTCACGGATCATTTCCAAATCAAATTCGGTCCGCTCCTGAAGCCGTTTAGCCTCCAAAAATTTGCCTTCTTTTTCGAAAAAATTGAGCTGTGCTACCAGATCATCCTGGATTTCATGAATGGCAGTTTCGATCGTGTCTCTTCCGGTGACAAACAGGTTCGCAGGGAAAATGGAGATGATCTTTTCATCCGAAAGTTTCTTTCCTGAATCCGGTTCCACCCGCTGAATGGCCTCGATTTCATCACCCCAAAAGAAGATACGATAAGCAAAGTCGGCATAAGCCACAAAAATGTCTACGGTATCCCCTTTCACTCGAAAGGTTCCGTGAGTCAAATCCTGATGGGTACGGCTGTAGAGAATATCTACCAGTTTGAAAAGCAACTGATTTCTTGGGATTCGGTCCCCTTCTTGTAAGCGAATCACATTTTTCCCAAACTCTTCCGGATTGCCGATACCATAAATACAGGACACAGAGGCCACGACAATCACATCCCTTCTCCCAGACAATAAGGATGAAGTGGCGCTTAGGCGAAGTTTCTCGATCTCTTCATTGATGCTGAGGTCCTTTTCGATATAGGTACCTGAGCTGGGGATGAAAGCCTCGGGCTGGTAATAGTCGTAATAGGATATGAAATATTCGACCGCATTTTGAGGGAAAAATTGCTTGAATTCCCCATAAAGCTGAGCAGCGAGCGTCTTGTTATGACTCAAAACAAGCGTGGGACGCTGAGTCTCTTGGATCAGGTTGGCAATGGTAAAGGTTTTACCCGATCCTGTTACTCCAAGGAGAACCTGCGCAGGCTCACCCGCCCGTACCCCTTCGGCCAATTCTTTGATGGCCTGTGGCTGATCTCCGGTGGGTTGGTAATCTGAGGTGAGTTTGAATTCCATGACTTATTCCAACACCAAATGGTAGCATAAAGGTTTGGCCAAATTACAAATCATGATGCTTTTTGAGCCAGCCTCTCCAAGTTATAGAAAAGGAAATTAGCTCTGAGCAAGATGATCAGAAATAGAGGGACTAGCGATGGATGAAAAGTCTGCATTCCAGTAATCCATATCACCAGGGCCAAAGATGTTGCAATCAAGACACCAAGCAGATACTTGGAAATCCAGGCTTTGGTAGGGTTTTTTACCAAGGCCCAAGCCAAGGCCAAGTGACCCGGAAAAGCCCAGAGAATATTCCAGTTCCAAAGGGTAGCGGAATGATCGGTCAAAAACCAAAGGAAAGCAACCACCACACCGATCAATCCAAGCAGACTGAAGAGTGCCACATCCAATCCTTTATATAATTTTCCCCTGCGAAATCCTAAAAAAGTCACCAATCCATACCCCACTGCTAATACCCAAAATACAACATAGGGATTCAGAAGTCCAATTGACTTTTCCTCTTCGGGATATTCCAAAATCACCCGTGTCTCCTTCACCAATGGACGGCTGGGGCCATCTCCTACGATGGTTGCTTTTGCAAAAGCTTGCTCCATGTAATCCGGTAAAAACTGCTTTTCTCGCTCGGTGGCATTGCGGTCAATCACAGCACCCAACGCCAAATCAATCCCTAAATCAGCCCAAGGCAAAGGATAGACAAACTCATCAATGAGGGTACGAAACGTCTTCTCTTCGGTAACCACTGAGTCATTCCAAACCAGCTGCTTACCAATCGCTATCTCAAAGGCATCCCTTACTTTAGTCGCGCAGTTATTGAAAAAGAAATCATACTTGTAGAACCTTCTCGCAGGATCATAGAGTGCATCCAAATGCTGTACAAGAAGATCCTTTTGATCCAAGCTCATATTGAGGACTTGTTCGGTCACTCCCCTTTTATAGTAATCATATTCGATGATAAAGCGATCATAGGTCGTGACGCTTAGCATATAGTTCAACTTGCCCGTGGCAAACTTGCCGTAGAAGTTTGGAGTATCAAAGTCAAAGGTGCCAAAGTTAAAGACCATATCACGACCCTCTGAACCAATCTCCCTCACCCGGATGGCGCTGTGGCCAAAGGAAGAATAAAGCTGATCTCCAGGTTCACAGGTAAGAAGGCTGATTTCATAAAACTGGGCTTTGGCAGGAGCTAAACCCATGATTATCAGAAAAAAAATAAGCAGACCTATTTTATTTTTAGTCATCATTTTTTATTTTCAACTACTTTTTACAATACAATTTTTATGCTTTATTCTGGTTTTTTACTTTGCTGGGTAGCATTTTTTACCTGCCGAATATACAGGATATTCTTGGCAGTTGTAATTACCCTATTGACCATTGGAAATGCCTTTTGCCAAGAAATCGGAACTTATAAAACTGTGGCAACAGGTGATTTTACCAACCTCGGGATTTGGGCAGTTTGGAATGGTTCGGGATGGGTTTCTGCTTCGGTAAAACCGGGAATTGCCAATGATATCTACATTGACCAAAGTCACACCTTACGCCTCATAGGAAATGAAGAAGTCAAAAGCGTTTTTATCAATGCAGAAACTGGAGCAGGCCAAAAATTAAATCTCAATGGATTCAATCTGGATGTTTACGGTACACTTCAAGCTTTCACCGGTCCTGCACCTGGTATTGCCGGCAATGCTTGGAACAGCCAAAATTGGATCGGCAACTCACCAACAAGCACACTCACTTTCAAAGGAAGCAGCAGGACGATTGTTGACCGAAACAGCTGGAGTGCCCAAACTACACAAAGCCGATTTGGGGTAATTTTTGATCCGGGATCCGGTGTAGAACTTATCGTAAATGCACCCATCAAAGCACTTTCCTTTACAGTAAGGTCAGGAACAGTAATCCAAAGACTAGATAACTCCGTCAATCCGGCAGTATGTCACACGTTTTCCTTCAACACCGAAACTACTGTTTATGGGACTGGGCCTTATGGGGTGTTTACCATTGAAGATGGAGCAACTCTGATTTCTGAATGCAACTCAAACCTAATTAACAGATCCACAAGCGGGAGTGTGAGTGCACTGAATTTTGATCTTCAAAATGGAGGAAATTTGATCTTGGAAGGAAATGCTCCAAGGATTGAATCTGCCAATTTTCAACTGAATGGCAACTTGATTTTCAGGGGAGGAGCTGCTCCAAAAACATTTCTTGCCAGTTCATTCCCAGATGCTGCGACCCCAAATTCGGTCAGAAATGTAGAACTACGAAGTAACCAAAACCTCACATTGCCTACCCAACTTTTTCTGCTTGGCAACTTAATCAAATCGGGAGCGGGAAATATCAACTCTCTTAATACCCATTTAATCATTTTCGGCTCAGGCAACCAAGAAATCCAAGGATTCCCGTTAGTCACACGCGATCTTACCTTGAATAAATCAGGGGGTATCTTTTACCCTAGAAACCACCTGTCCGTCGAACGAAATCTAACCCTATCGCAAGGGCGGATGGATTTACAAGGAAACCATCTCAATATTAACACTTCACTTTTAGGAGGAATTACATATTCTGGAGGCAGTTGGCGAAATGTGGGAAATCTCACGCTATTCGGGCTTCCGACAACTCTGACCGCTAGCAATGCCAGTTTTCCATTTGAAGATGTGCTCAACGGAGGGATTCGAAAAATCCAGCTCTTGGGACCCTCTCCGGGAGGATCCATCTCGATCAAGTTTTTGGAATACAAAGGCGCCAACCATGATCCAAATTTCAATGACACAGACGGCACGCCTATTTTGTACCAACTTTACAGCCACTTTCAATTTTCCGGATTGACACCAAGTGCTCAGTCTGTCGAACTCCGGCTATCTGCAGCTGACCTGATTGTGGACAATGTGGATGACCTTCGGATCGTCGGTACCGGCCAACCTGCTCCAGGATCTCACCTTCCTGGGTCAGATGCCAGTCTACTTTGGGCTAGAAGATCACTGACTTGGAATGAACTTTCAGGTATGAATTTTACTATAGGCAGCTATCGAGAGTTGACAATTCTTCCCGTGACTTGGCTTGGTCTTGAAGTGGTGACCAAAAAAGAAGGAAATCTGATCCAATGGAGCCTCAGTCAAGAAAAGGGGAATCTTCTTTTTGATATTTATAGGAGTAAAAAAGGCCCAACTACTTGGGAAAAAATCGCTTCGATCGGGTCAAAAGGTGATTCAAATGAGGCCATCACTTACACCTACCTCGATGAGCAAAGCAATCGATTTGAAGCTTATTTTTACCGAATCCGACAATTAAGCTTGGACGGAACCGAATCCTGGAGTTCGGTCGCAAGAGCATTTTCTGCAACCGGAGAAAAAGAAGGGACTATTTTTCCAAACCCATATCAACATGGCCCTTTACAGATATATTTTCCTGAAGAGGACACACAATTCCTCGGTCTCAAGATCTCCAGTCCAGAAGGGAAGATCCTCATACAGCAGAAGGTCCTCGAAGAAATTCCCGAGCAAATGATGTCAACTCTTCCTTCAGGAGTCTATTTTATTCATCTCGAATTTTCTGATCGACTGGTAACCAAACGCTTCATCAAGCTTTGACTCCGATGGTGATGGAAAAATCGATGGTATTTCCTCATTTTTCCTAACTTTCTTCAGTAACACCAAACCCAACCTATGACCCTATTTCTTGTATTGATCAGCATTGCGCTTCTTGTATTGCTGATCGTTTGGGCCAAGCTCAATCCCTTCCTTTCCTTTATGATCTCCGCTATAGCAGCAGGGCTGATGCTTGGTCTTCCGGCAGATCAGGTAGCCAAATCCATTCAAAAGGGAATGGGAGCGCTACTGGGTGATTTGGTCATTGTGATTGTGACAGGTGCCATGCTGGGAAAGCTTGTGGCAGAAAGTGGCGCAGCGCAGCGCATTGCGGGTTTTTTGATGCGATTCTTTGGAGAAAAGTACATCACTTGGGCCATGGCCTTTACCGGATTGATCGTAGGGATACCGCTTTTTTATAATGTAGGATTCGTTCTCTTGGTGCCTTTGGCATTCACGGTTTCGTATCAATACCGTCTTCCCGCCGTGTACGTAGGCATGCCTTTATTGGCTGCGCTCTCGGTCACCCATGGATTTTTGCCTCCACACCCATCCCCTGCCGCCCTAGTGGCCCAGTTTGGCGCGAATATGGGTTTGACACTTCTTTATGGATTTATCATTGCCATTCCGACCATCATTATTGCTGGACCTCTGTTCGCACCTTTTTTAAAGGGAATACATTCCCAACCCTTGAAGACTTTTCAGGTAGATCCCAAACCAGAGTCCGAATTGCCTGGAATAGGGAACAGCCTTTTCACTGCACTTTTGCCGGTTTTATTATTGATCGGAACGACCATTTTGAGCTTCAGCATTCCAAAAGAGGATCCGCTCAGTCCCTTGGTTACTTTCATCGCTGACCCGGGAATCGTCATGCTGGTTTCTCTTTTTTATGCCACCTTTTCCCTTGGATTGAAAAGAAATCATACCATGACCCAACTCATGGAAGTGTACACTGCAGCGACCAAGGATATTTCGATGATCCTGCTCATCGTAGCAGGGGCTGGAGCACTGAAGCAGATATTTACCGATACTGGAGTAAGCCAAACAATTGCCGATGGGCTGAAAACTTGGGAAATGCATCCATTACTATTGGCTTGGTTGATCACTTCCGTGATCAGAGTCTGTGTAGGATCTGCAACTGTAGCAGGATTGACCACCGCGGGGATTATTGCCCCACTGGTTACGACAATGAATGTAGATCCAAATCTGCTTGTCTTATCCATCGGAGCGGGCAGCTTGATGTTTTCCCATTTCAATGACGGGGGATTTTGGATGTACAAGGAATTCTTCAACGTCAGCATCAAAGACACCATCAAATCATGGTCGCTTATGGAAACCATCGTAGCCGTTGCCGGATTGGTTGGAGTTTTAATTCTTGATCTCTTTATTTAAAAATCAACTTATTACTTACTATGCAAACCCCCGAACTGAATTTTGAAAAATTGGGCCTTGTCCTGCCTCCTGCCCCAAAGCCTTTGGGAGTGTACAAGCCCTGCCTTATAGATGGCAAATACCTGTATTTATCAGGACACGGTACTGTAAAGCCCGACGGCTCGTTGATCATCGGCAGGATTGGTGAAGACATGGACATCGATCAGGGCAAGTTGGCGGCACGCCAAGTAGGCTTAGCCATGCTGGCTACGATCAAAGCCAACATCGGATCTCTCAATAAGATCAAGCGAGTGATTAAGGTATTGGGCATGGTGAATTGTGTGCCTTCCTTCGAAAGGCACCCCTATGTAATCAATGGATGCAGTGAGCTATTTGCTGCCGTTTGGGGGGAGGAAAACGGAATAGGAGTGCGATCCGCCGTTGGAATGGGCTCCCTTCCGGATAATATTCCTGTAGAGATAGAAGCCCTTTTCGAGCTGTTTTAAAATAAGAAATTAGGGATTAACCAGTGTCTTATAGGATTTAAACAGTCCGAGCACATCGCGGACATAGTTGACTGCGATGTGCCCTTTGGCAAAACCACTTTTTACGACAGGATCCCTATAGTACTCAGGATCACTTTTTAGACTTAGGTATAAGGCTACTTCAGACCATGTTTGGGTATTTTTCCCATATTTCAAGGTCAGTCTCCAAGCATCTTCCACGTGTCCCTGACCAATATTATAGGATGCAAGAACAAACTTGACTCGCTCATTCGTTTCAGGCACTCGCTCGATCCAGAATTTATCCAGATACTGCAAGTACTTGACTCCACCTTTCAGAGATTGAACAGGGTCATTGGGATTGGTCACCCCAAATCGCTCCAGGGTCACGGGCATCAGCTGCAACAAACCTTCTGCGCCTGCATAGGATAAAGCGGTGGTATCAAAACCAGATTCCTTATAGACCAATGCAGCTAACAATCTCCAATCCCAGCCTAACTCCTTGGCACTTTCCTTTATGATGTCATCATAAACTGATATTCGATTTCCCCCCAAAGAGGAATATGGACTGTTGGTTCGGTAAAAATTGTTTTTGGGAGTCAGGAAATACTTGGTATATAAATCAGGGATAAATCTTTTCTTTTTATCCAAAATCCAAGAATCAATAGCCTCAAGGAGCATGGGAGAATTTTGTCTCACCGCCCAAGCGACAGAGCCTTCTTGAGCTACCTCGTTTGAAATATCCAAACCTTCGTAATAGGTCTTATTGGCCTGAGCAATGTTTTTGTCAGCAACTGTCCATTTGATCTCCCCGTCAGAAACCAAATCGATGAGGGTTTCTTCGTGTTCCGGTGACTCCATAATTACAAAGTCCAAGTCTAAGGAATCACGAACCTTTTCCAGTTGGCTCTGGTAGACCGTGCCTTTTCTAACAAAAATGGTATCAGAACCCATTTCAGCCCAGGATGCTGATTTTGAGCCCATGCCAACCAATACAGTACTCATGGATCCAAGCGACTGGGTGAAGTGTACTATTTCGCTACGTTCCTCATTTTGCTCAAGATTCATCGCTATGAGGTCTACCTTTCCCTCTTCCAAAAATTCAAATGACTGATCAATATCAGATACGACTATAAACTCGATCTCGACTTCGAGTCTCTTTCCAAGATCCCTAAGTAATTCAAATTCATAGCCCATTCTTCTGCCACGGTAGATGTAATAGCTGGTAGAATTGTTATCGACGGCTGCTCGAAGAATTCCTCTTGCCTTGATTCCATCCAAATCCAAGACATAAGGATCTTTAAAATGCCTCTCCAGGAAAGTGCACTGAACTCCAAAAAGTAATAAAACTAAAATCGAGAACAGAAGTGTTAAGGCTCTTTTCATTCCGACGGGGTAATCCCCGGATGGTACAGAGCGGAATTGGCAAAGCCTGTGCCAAAATAAAATCGCAGTGATTAATGAAAAAAGCAAATAAAAAACGGAAGCTAAAGTTGCTTCCGTCTTTGATTAGTTTGAAGGAGGAGTAAAGCTTATTGAGCTATTCTCAAAAAATATTTTACCTGAGAGTCTCATCAGCTCTATTTCTTGCTCTTTGATTTGAAAGATAGAGGTAATCAACCTGTTTTCCGCAGTCAGGAGGTTCACCTGAGCATCTCTAAACTCAAGGTAAGAAGCGATACCCAAGCGGAATCTTTCTAGGGCAATTTCAGAGTTCTCTTTGGCCACCTGATAATTTTTTTGCTCGATAACAAGAAGCTGCCGATTCTTTTGGTATGTATTGTATGCCCGCTGGATGTCGGATTGCAATTGGATCTCAAATTGATCCAAGGAGTACTCCTGAATTCGCTGCTGCACTTTGGCATTTTGAATCCTTCTGTTGAGCGTAAGACCATTAAACAAATTCACGGTGATGTTTCCCCCATAATTGAATCCTTGTCTTTGGTTTTGAATCAGGAATCCCGCATCAGAATTGAGCGTGTTGTTCAGGTAAGAACCATTCAGATTGATTGCCGGCAATCTCGATGCTTGGAGTTCACGGATCTGAAGAAATGCAACATTCTTTTGTCTTTGAGCGATCAGGAGTTGCTTATTTTCTAGGAATGCATTTTCAAGGAGAAATTCCAACTGAAGAGGCTCAGAGATAATGATCGAATCTTTGATATCGTATTCCAAATCGGGAGCAACAGCCATGAGTTCGTTTAGGTTGACTCGAGCATTTAGTATGATTTCTTCTTGAGTCAGTAGTAAGCTAGAGTCTCCATTATAATCTACTTGAGCGGAAAGGAAATCTCTTTTTCCGGCTCCACCCAATTCATATTGAGCCTGAGCAATATCCAATCTAGCCTTGCTCAATCGGAGCGTCTCTTTCAAGACCTGATACCGCTGCAATTCTAAAATAAGCCGATAATAGGCAGTAGATATCCCCGCCACTGTATTTTCGACAGTTACTTTGGCTTCGATTTCACTGATTTCTGACAACTGACCGAGTCGCTTCATGATGATGGTAGATTCAGGTCTAAATCCGTAAATCCCAACCACGCTGAAGTTTTCATTCCGAGACCGAGCATCATCAATTTGCCTGGGAGCAGGGTCATTAATAAACTTCTGCTCGACATCTTCCTTACTGAAGGATCTCAGGTAAGTCGCATCTACTTGGGGGGCAAATAAATCCCCCGCACCTATTTTACGATCACCCTCTCTCAGGGCAACGTTTTCTACAGCGATTTTAATTTGGAGATTGTTTTCCAATCCCGCTTGAATTGCTTTTTCAAGATTCAAAGACTCCTGTGCCCAAGCATTAAAGCCTGCCATATTAAGGCACAACAAGAGCATTAAAGCTAATTTCTTCATCAAATTCTGGCTAATCTTCCTTTTTTGGAGGTGAGGTAAGTATACACTGCTGGGATTACAAATAGCGTAAGGATAGTTGAAAAGGTCAGTCCGCCGATTACTGCTGCACCCATTGGCACCCTACTTTCGGCGCCAGCTCCCAAAGCAAGCGCAATCGGGAGAATCCCTAAAATGGTAGACAAACTCGTCATCAAAATAGGCCTGAATCGAGCAACTGCCGCACCATAGATTGCCTCATAGGCATCCATGCCTTGGGCTTTTCTTTGATTGGCAAATTCCACAATCAAAATCCCGTTTTTCGTGACAAGACCAATCAGCATGATAATCCCGATCTGGCTGAAAATATTCAGTGTAAAGTCAAATATCCAAAGGGTTGCCAAAGCACCGAAAATAGCAAGTGGTACCGTAAACATGATCGTGAGCGGATCCGCAAAGCTTTCAAACTGAGCAGACAATACCAGATAAATCAGTACCAATGCAAAGATGAATGCGAATAGCAAACTGTTTGAACTCTCTCTGAATTCTTTGGAAGGTCCCGATACATCTGTAGAATAGGTATCATCCAAAACTTCAGCTGCGATTTTGTCCATTTCATCCAGACCTGCGCCAATGGTGTAACCTTCAGCTAGGTTGGCAGATACGGTAGCACTGACAAATCGATTGAATCGGTAAAGCTGGGGAGGCGTACTCTTTTCCACCACTTTCACGAGATTATCCAACTGAACCAATTGGCCATTATCCCCTCTCACATAAAGCATTCTGAGGTTTACTGGCTCATTTCGATCTTGAAGTCTCATTTCCCCAATCACTTGGTATTGCTTACCGCCTCTGATAAAATAGGCAAATCGCTGTCCTGAATAGGAAAGCTGAAGTGTTCGGGCAATTTCCTGAACTGAAACACCCATGTTTCTGGCTCTTTCACGATCTATTTCAATTTCAAGCTCAGGTTTGGTAAACTTCAGATTGATATCCGTGAAGATAAAGGCCGGATTTTGGTTGGCTTTTTCCAAAAATGCCGGAATCACTTCTTTTAATTTCTCCAAGGTTGGTGCTTGAATCACATATTGAACAGGCAAGCCACCTCGACGATCACCTACTGATACTGGCTGCTGGGCAAACGCTCTGACCGCAGTCACGTTTTTCAATTTCCCATTAATACTGTTAAAGATTTCCTGTTGACTTCTCCTTTGCGAAGCATCGGTAAGAAACAGTCGGATAAAACCTGAGTTGGTATTGGCTGTACCAAATCCCGGCGAGGTCATGCTTATGACTCCCGCTCTTTCCTTATCAGAAAGGTCTGACATGATTTGGGCTGAAAGATCATTGATGACATTATCCATGTAAGAAAACGTGGCCCCTTCAGGCCCTGTCATGTTAATTCTTAGCTCTGATCGGTCTTCGATAGGAACCAATTCTGTCTGGAGATTTGAAAAAAACCAATAAATACCCACCCCCATCAGTCCAATTATCGGGAAAGCGATCCATCTGATTTTCATGAACTTGCTCAATGCAGCATCATAGAGATCATTTAACCACACGAAGAAAGGTTCAGTCAAATTATAGAAAGCGTTTTGCTTTTCTCTATGCTTCAGCATTCTTGCACTGAGCATTGGAGTCATGGTCAAGGCCACAAATGAGGAGATGATCACCGACCCGGCTACCACGATTCCAAACTCTCTAAACAACCTTCCTGTAGTCCCCGTCAAGAAAATCACCGGCAAAAACACTGCTGCCAAGGCAACTGTGGTAGCAATAACGGCAAAGAAAATTTCTTCTGACCCTTTGGCCGCCGCCTCTAATGGTTTTTCACCTTTTTCTATACGTGCATAAATATTCTCTAAAACTACAATTGCGTCATCGACAACGAGACCGATCGACAAAACGATCCCCAGTAAAGTGAGGACATTGATGGAAAAGTCCATCAAATACATAATAAAGAATACTCCAATAAGTGAAATCGGAATAGTAACTACTGGAATAAATGTAGTTCGCCAATCTCTTAAAAACAGAAATATAATCGCCACTACAAGGATAAAGGCGGTAATAATTGTTTCCTGTACTTCTGTAATCGACTGGCGAATGTAGGTGGTACCATCAAATCCAATTTCCACCCCTACATCGGCAGGAAGGTCTTTTGTAATACCCTCCAATCTTCTGTAGAATTCATCCGCTATTTCAATGTTATTAGATCCTGGAAGGGGAACAAGGACTACAGCCACCATGGGAACACCATCGCGTCTTAGCAAGGTTTTTTCATTCAGAGCGGAGAGCTCTGCAGTACCGATATCCTGGAAGCGAACAATGTTTGTCGCACTTTCTTTAATAATTAAGTCATTGAATTCCTGAGGTGAGCTTAGGCGGCTTTTGGTACGAACAGAAAGCTCTATGCTTTGACCTTCAATTCTACCTGAAGGCAATTCCACATTTTCACTTTGAACCTTACTGAGGACATCCATAGGAGTAATTCCATAAGAAGCCATTTTCAGTGGATCCATTCTTAATCGGATGGCATATTCTTTTTCCCCCCAAATCTGAACTCTACTCACACCTGGAATGGTTTGAAGCCTTTCTTTGAAAACATTATCTGCTATTTCAGATAATTCCAAGAGACTTCTTTTATCACTTTTGACATTGACTCCTACGATCGGCTGGGAGTCTGCGTCAGCTTTGGAGACAACAGGAGGCTCGGCATCAGGAGGTAAGTTTCGCTGTGCACCTGACACTTTATCCCTTACGTCGTTGGCAGCAGCTTCCAAATCCGCTCCTACCTCAAACTCTACCGTGATATTGCTCCGACCGTCCGCACTGGTGGAAGTCAGGGATTTAATACCCTGAATACCGTTGATCTGTTCTTCAAGTGGCTCAGTAATCTGGGCCAAGATTACATCAGCATTAGCACCGACATAGGAGGTACTCACATTGATCACCGGCGGATCTACCGAAGGATATTCCCGAATACCTAAAAGCGAAATCCCGATTCCTCCAAAAAGAAGAATCACCAAAGACATCACTATGGCCAAAACCGGCCTATTGATACTTAGACTCGAGAGACTGGACATGATTAATTGATTTGATTAGGTTGGATAGGCATTCCCTGCCTTACTTGCATCACACCTGTAGTAAGTACCTGATCACCTTCACTCAAGCCTGAAAGAATCTGGACATGAGTATCTGTACGGGTACCGATTTCAATAATCCGTTGTTCTGCTTTTCCATCTGCTCCCACCACAAAAACTTTGTAGCCGGACAATTCTGGAATCACAGCCTCAGCCGGAACCATTAGAGCATCTTCTTTTACTTCCAATACAAAACGAATCTTTACAAACATACCCGGCAGGTATTTTCCGCTTTTATTTGGGCTTTCTGCTCTAAGTTTCAAAGTACGCGTAGCCGGGTCGATCTGCGGCTCAAAAGCATAAACTCTTCCCTGTACTTCTTCGCTGGATGACTCGCTGCTAAAAAAAATAGGAGATCCTACGGAAACCTGAGAAGAGTAACGCTCAGGAATAGAAAACTCAATCTTGATCGGATCGATGTTTACTATACTTACGATTACATTGGAAGAGTTGATCACAGATCCCTCAGAAATCTGTCTCAAACCCAAGATCCCATTAAATGGCGCTCTAACTACAGTTTTTTGGAGTTGAGCTTCTACCAATTTGATATCTGATAGTGCTGTATTGTACTGATTGAGTACAATATCATATTCTTCTTGGCTAATCGCTTCCCTGGCAAGGAGTTGTTTTTGGCGATTTTCCTGAGTTTGAAAAAGCTTTTGTGTGTACTGCAATCTCTGAAATTGAGCCTGAAGCTCATCGTCATTCAAGTAAACCAATGGGGTTCCTTTGGTTACGTATTGACCTTCTTTAAAATTTATTCTAGTCACCAAACCTGAAATTTCAGGCTTCAGATCTACTGATTCATTGGGGAGGATGGTACCTGATACCTGAAGTTGGTTACTCAGGGTTTCTTTTTTTAGCTGGATCACATTGACAGGAAGAGGTTGACCTCCGCCACCACCCGGACCGGCACCAGGGCCAGAAGGTGCGGGAGCTCCACCTTCATTTTGATTTCCAAATCTTGGATACAGAAAGGAAACCACAACAATGAGCAGAATACCAATGATTACAAGAACTTTTGTTTGTTTTTTCATTTGGGAAAAAGACGGTTACTGATGGTTTTTTATAAAGGCTAGTGAGAGCTGATTAAACTGATCGGGTTTTTCGACATTGACCACGTGCCCACATTTCTCAAGGATTTTAAGCATGGAATTTTTGTGGTCCTTTACCAGCTTCTTCACTGGCTCAAGAAACATGACGTCCTGATCTCCCATGACATATAGCGTGGGGATGCCTATATCTTTCTCTTTAAAATACTTGAGCAAAGGATTGATATCCTTGGTCAACTTAAACCAACGGATAAATTCCTTTTGACAGAGTTTCTGAGCCTCGTGGATAAAAAGATTTCTTGACTCTGCGTGCTGCTTTCTAGGCATAATGATAAAGGCAAACAACTTATAGAGCCACATATAGGGAATGAATCTTTTAAAGGTATTTCCTAAAAAGACCAAAATCCTGCTTTGTGTGGTCAATCTTGTAACTGCCCCCGCCATGACCAAACTTTTTACTTTTTCAGGTCTCATCTCTGCTAACTGACGGGCAAGAATAGTACCTAAGGATACACCCATGAAATGGGAAGGTGGTAGATTTAGATGATCTAAAACTTCTATAATATCCCTTGTGACTGCCTCAAACGTGTATTCTTGATTCCAAATCGCTTGAGGTAAATCTGTGGACTTTCCATGACCTCGGAGATCTATCAAAAGTAAATTGTAATCTCTTTGAAAATCCCGGAGTTGCTTATGCCAAACGGCAGAACTTCCCCCTGCACCATGGATAAATACAATCCATTCGCTACTCTCTTTATGTAAAAATTGCTTGTAGTATAACATAGAATAAAAACCTAGCGGGAAGTCAAAGGTTGCCGAACATCAAATTTAAAATTGGTTTTCCTTGCTTTGTAAGAAAACGGACTGAAGGTAAATGGATGCCATCAAAGGAAAATTATGGGGATGCTATTGTCACCATTTGACTCAATGACTTTCAATGGGTTTAATCTAATCGCTTTAAATAGACATTAATAGAATCCAATCCCTATCATTAGCGGTTTATCAGAACATCGTTTTCAGAATTCAAAAAAAAGAGCCTCAAAATTTTGAGGCTCTTTTTTCATCATGTCTCTTCAAATTAATTGAAGATATATCTTAGTCCAAATTGCATTCTCCAAACGTCAGACACACCTGCAGTAGGTCTGAAAGTCTCAGAGATTAGTTCAGTACCAAAGTTTCTAAGTCTATATTGAGGTCTTCCGTTTGCATTGATCGGTCCTCCTTGCGCAGCAGAAGGTACCACCAAAGGCTGAGTAGAATTGAAAGTTTGACCGATTCCCCAATCTTGGTTAAGTAGGTTACCTAGGTTAAGGATATCTACTCGGAACTCAAGAGAGTTTTTCTTGCCTTTAATATTGGTAAACAATTGCTGTGCGAATGAGAAGTCAGCTCTGTAAACCATTGGCATGATCACGGCACCTCTTTCAGCATATTTTCCTCTGTTTGCGCTGAGGTACTTATCCTGCTGAATGTATGCTTCCCATGCTGCAGCTTGTTCTGCGGCGGTAAATGTTCTACCGCTTGCAGTGTACTGCTGGAAGTTCATATCGTTGATATCTCTTGGGATATAGATTAGGTCGTTTGCAGTACCACCGTCATTGTTTAGGTCACCACCGAATACATAGCTACCGTTACCGATTGTTCTACCTTCCCAGAAGATCGAGAAGGAGGTGTTACCAAACTTGAAGAAGTCCTTGGAATAACTAGCTGTGGCAAATACTCTATGACCCATGAAGTTAGAAGAGAAGCCCAATCTTGGATTATTTGGATCTCTTTCAACTGGGTTTCCAAACCAAGTACCTGCTGCGATAGATCCAGGATCGACAGTATTTCTAGATTCTCCGTAGCTATATGCTGCCTTCAGGAACAAGCCGTTATTGAATGGTCTTTCCAAGGAGAATGAAGCAACCCATGAATTACCAATAGCTTGGTTAGTCAAAGTTACAGCGTTAGGAATCTTAGAGTTGATTCTGTTGTTAGTCCATCTTGGTCTGTTATCAGGTCCAGAGAAAGAAGACTGGTAAACAGGAAGGTTAGCATTGTAGTATGCTACACCGTTTACATCTTGGTTATAGATGAATTCAGCTGTAGCTACGATTCCACCAATCAATTGCTGGTCCACTGCAATGTTTGATCTCCAAACCTGAGGGAACTTGAAGTTAGGATCAGTCAAGGCAAGCTCGTAAGAAGAAGCAGGATTACCAGTTACCTCGGTTGGCTTGTACGCGTTAGGATCTGGATTGAAAGGTCTAGTGGTGGTGTTATCCAACTGAGCAAAACCAGTCAAGATACCATTGTTCCCTACTTGGTTTGAAATCCAAACGTATGCAGGACGGCCTGTGAAGATACCTGTACCGCCTCTAAGCTGGGTCTTCTGATTGTTAAATACATCCCAGTTGAATCCAAATCTTGGAGACCAAAGGATGTTTGGCTCAGGAAGTAGGTCTGTTCTTGTGTTGTAGTATTTTCCAACTGGATCTTTGAAGAAGAAGGTTTCAACTTCTCTGTTTCTCAAAGCAGTCTCACCGAAGAATGGTACATCTACTCTAAGGCCTAAAGTCAACTTCAAGTTAGTTCTAGCTTGGAATTCGTCCTGACCATAAAATCCAACGTAGTCTACTTCCAATGGCTGGATTGGCTTCTCAGAACCAGGGATGTTATTCCATCTAACTTGGAATCTTCTCAAGTTGACTCCCGAAGCTGTTGCATTTCCATTTGCAAGGAAATTGTTGGCATCTCTGTAGAAATCATCCAAAGAGTTATACACATACACTGACTGAGAACCTGGGAAGAATACGTTTTCAGACTGATATTTTTCATAGCTGAAGCCTGCAGTGATGGTATGCTTTCCTGCAAAAATCTGCAAGTTGTCCTGAATCTGGAACGTCTTATATCTCAGTTCGTTGTTTGGAGTAAATGGCTCGAAACCGAATGTAGTGTAAGTAGCACCGTTGTTAAGGATATCCACCATTGGGAAGAAATCCCCTCTGCTGCCACGGCTTTCATCTTGGAAAGTGTAACCTACGATAAGGTTATTGCTTACATTATTGCTCACTCTGGTATTCAATTCAGCTACTACAGATCGGATATTTTCCATAATGCTGTAGTTTGAATTCTGGAAGTTCAATGCTTCAGGTCTGAAGTTTCTGTTTCCAAAACCAAGAGAAGAAGACCCAGAAAGCAACACATCAGTAGATGAATCCAGGTGGTTGTATCTCAAGCTTAGCTTGTTCTTGTCATTGATGTTGTAATCAAACTTCACCAAGAATTTGGTACCCACAGTCTCATTGTCATAATCCTGATAAGGACCTGTTTCGTAATTAAACTTATCTCTCAAGAAAGTGCTCAACTGGTCAAGATCAGAAGCCAAAACTCGGGTCACGTTACCTTGGATTGGTTCATTCCCGTTGTTTGCTCTCCAAGTGGTACCTGGTCTGGTTTCTGCTTCATCTTCAAATGAGGCAAAGAAGAACAATTTGTCTTTGATGATTGGACCACCCACGCGCAAACCGATTTGGCTGTAGTTAAAGTCACCAGGGTTGAAGGTATTTTCACCTGCCTTGGTACCTACATTGTTGTTATTTCTCCAGAAATAGTAAGCAGAACCCGTCACTTCGTTAGTACCTGAACGGGTTACAGTGTTTACACCTGCACCGGTGAAGTTACCTTGTCTTACGTCGTAAGGCGCTACGTTAACAGAGATTTGCTCGATAGCGTCCAAAGAGATCGGAGATACACCTGTTCTACCACCTGGATTACTACCACTACCCAAACCGAAGGAGTTGTTGAAGTAAGAACCATCGACAGTGATGTTGTTCAATCTGGAATCCTGACCAGCAAAAGACTGTCCATTGGACTGAGGAGCCAATCTTGTAAAGTCGTTGATACTTCTTGAAATGGTAGGGAGCTTTGACAGTGCTCTATTGTCGATAGAGGTGTTGGCACCTGTTCTTTCATTAGAAAACAAACTGTTTGGACTTGCGGTAACCAATACTTCAGAAAGCTCTTGGCCATCTTCTTTCAAGGTTATGTTTACGTTAGAAAACACGCCAAGGGAAAGTACTAATCCGTCTACCTCTTGGGTTGAAAAACCAATAAAGGATACGGAAAGTCTATAAGGACCACCTACACGCATACCAGGAATCGAATATTTACCTTCCAAATTGGAAACAGCACCGTATCGAGTGCCTGATGGAAGGTGAGTAGCAACCACGTTCGCTCCAGGAAGTGGCTGACCATTGGTCTCAGTCACAACCCCGGAAATACCGGATGTCGTAACCCCCTGTGATAATGCTAGCCCTGTGCTCATCACGAGCATAAGGAAGGCCAGCAAATTCTTCAGTAAATTTTGCCTCATAAATTTAAGTTTTGGTAAAGTTGGTTTTGATTGGAAATCCACACAAAGGTAAAGTCGACTCGCTCTTGGTTAGAGTAGTTAACGTTAAATTTTGCTTGGCAAATTTCACATTTTTTAACGAAAGCTTAACACCCTATTCAAAACATTTTTTCTGTCTTTTTCACGAGATGTCCCTGATTTTTGAAGGTAAATTTTGAATTTGTCATTGTTTTCAAAATAAAAATTCGAAATATGCAGCCTGAACCTGGAATTTGCCTTATTTCCAAACTCAATTGAAATAACCACAACTAGTTAAAAAACTCAGTCATTAATTTTATTATCGTTATTAAAAACAAAATATTATTCCGTTGAGAGATAAAAATATTATCTGGCTTTACCTATTCTTGATAGCTACCATTGCCGACCTCACATTTCTTCTTGAAGGAAATTCTTCCATGAGATTTTTTTCTAAACCACTCATTTTAATTGGGTTGATTTTGTATTTTTTCCAGATCACCAAACCAATTGCATCCACTTTACTGACCAAATCAATTCTTTCGGCTCTGATTTTTTCTTGGATTGGGGATATTCTTTTGATGTGGCCACATCTCTTTGTATATGGTCTTGGCTCCTTTTTGATGGCCCATATCTGTTATATGATTGGGTTTAAACTAGCCCAAAAATCAGAGACTAGAATTCAACAAGTAGACTTTGTTCGGACCTTTTTCTTTAACCTTCCAATATATCTGGTTGCTGCTTTCACCTTTTATTTGATTAATCCCAATCTTGGAAATATGAAGGTACCCGTAATCACATACATCATTGTTATCGTGAGTATGGTCGCTACCGCCCGAGACAGATTTAAAAAATGTGATTCAGCCTCTTTTTGGCAGGTATTTATTGGGGCGGTGTTATTTTTCATTTCAGACGGGATCATAGCCTTGAGCAAATTCTATCAAGCTTTTCCCGAATCCGGAGTTCTAATCATGGGAACTTATGCCACAGCCCAACTCCTCATTATCATGGGCATCAGATCTTATCTGATTGGCAAAAAGTAAAAAGGCTGTCATTTAGACAGCCTTCATAACTTATTTTTTCAAAGCAACCCTTATCGAGAGTTCTTCAAGCTGTTCATCAGCGATGGTACTAGGTGAGTCAATCATCACATCTCTTCCCGAATTATTTTTAGGGAAAGCGATGTAATCACGAATGGAATCAGATCCCCCGAAAATTGCACATAGTCTGTCAAAACCAAATGCAATTCCGCCATGCGGAGGAGCTCCATATTCAAAGGCCTCCATCAAGAATCCAAATTGTTTTTGAGCTTCCTCCTCTGTAAAGCCCAAGTGAGTGAACATCAATTGCTGCGTAGCTCGGTCATGAATACGAATAGAACCTCCGCCAACTTCTACACCGTTGATCACCAAGTCGTAGGCATTTGCTCTCACAGCACCAGGATCTGTCTCCAGCAGTGGAATATCTTCACGCTTAGGTGAGGTGAAAGGATGGTGCATGGCATGAAATCTCTTGGACTCTTCATCCCATTCCAACAATGGAAAATCTACTACCCAAAGTGGCTTGAATACCGAACGGTCTCTCAATCCAAGGTCTTCGCCCATTTTAAGACGTAGCTCAGACATTTGCTTTCTCACTGTCTTGGCATCTCCACTCAACACCAGCATTAAGTCTCCTGGTTCTGCTCCAAATGCATCTGCCCAGGTCTTTAAGTCTTCTGCTGAATAGAATTTATCCACGCTTGACTTCAACGAGCCGTCAGTATTGTATCGGACATAAACAAGGCCTTTTGCTCCGATCTGAGGTCTTTTCACCCACTCCGTCAATTCATCAAGCTGCTTGCGGGTATATTCAGAAGCTCCTTTGGCACAGATACCCACCACTAATTCTGCCTGATCAAAAATTGCAAAGCCTTTATTCTTCACCAAATGGTTAAGCTCCACAAATTTCATATCGAAGCGTAAGTCAGGCTTGTCATTTCCGTACCCTTTCATGGCATCTGCATAGGTCATGTGCTCTACATACCCAAGCTCGATTCCCTTGACTGATGAAAACAGGTGTTTGATCAAACCTTCAAACGTATTCAAAATGTCTTCCTGAGTGACAAAGGCCATCTCACAATCGATCTGTGTAAACTCAGGCTGTCTATCAGCTCTAAGGTCCTCGTCGCGAAAACATTTTACGATCTGGAAATAACGGTCAAAACCACTCACCATCAGCAATTGCTTGAAGGTCTGCGGAGATTGTGGCAAGGCATAAAACTCTCCCGGATTTACACGGCTTGGCACTACAAAATCTCGGGCACCTTCAGGAGTAGATTTGATCAACACAGGTGTCTCTACCTCGATGAAGTTTTGGCCATCCATGTATTTTCTGGTCTCCTGCATCATCCGGTGCCTAAGCTGCAATTTTTCTCTTACCACATTTCTTCGCAAATCGAGGTAGCGAAATTTCATTCGCAGGTCATCTCCACCATCTGTCTCATCCTCAATGATAAAAGGAGGAATTTTTGCAGGATTCAATACCGTCAGTTCCTCTGCTTTGATTTCTATAGAGCCAGTAGCAATTTTTTCATTTTTGGAAGTTCGCTCAATGACAGTTCCTGTGGCCTGAACCACAAACTCGCGACCTAATTGGGCTGCTTTTTCAAGCAATGATTTGTCTGTAGATCCTTCTTCAAAAATCAACTGAGTCACTCCGTAGCGATCACGCAAATCCACCCAAATCAACCCTCCTTTATTTCTGACACGCTGGACCCATCCAGCTAAAGTTACTTTTTGACTTACGTGATCTAGGCGAAGTTCGCCACAGGTATGAGTTCTCAACATTGCTTTATTCCTGATTTTGGGAGGTCAAAGATAAATATTTGCCTCAGAGTAATCCATGGTTGTTTGGAAGATTCCTAGGAATAACCTCGTTTTATTGATCAATCTGCCATGATTCTTCCAAAATTTTAAAAAGTTAAAAATCAGCTTTATGGCAATAGACCTCCAATCCTTGGAGCATTAAGGCATGAAAATTGGCTTTATTTGACATCTCTAAGGTTCAAACTTGGAAAAAAGTCATCTTTTCCCTTGATTTAAGATCGGTTTGAAATTCACCCCAATTCTCAAGTACCAATGAAAAAAAAATGGATAGGCATCGCAGCAATATTACTCACTGTGAGTGCTATAACATTGTTTCAATTTGACTCCCCACTTTTTAGAAACCCATTCAAAGAATCTAACGAGGCCCTGATAGATACCCTATCTACTGCCCCTGAAAAAGAAGTCTTCCTTTACGGTATAAATGTGACAGGACTAAACATCGTCGAAGGTACCGTAAGCAAAAATCAGACGCTGGCCACGATTCTTTCTCCTTTCAATGTACCTTATCAAATCATCGATGAAATAGCAAAAAAGTCCAAGGAGGTCTTTGACGTAAGATGGATTGCAGCCAATAAAAAATTTACCGTTATCACCCCCACCAATTCTTCGAAAGCTCAATTTTTCATCTACGAACCCAATCCTGCAGAATATGTAGTCTTTAATTTAGACTCTGTGGATATCTATAAGGCCGAAAAACCAGCCGAAATCAGAAAAAGAGAAATAGGAGGAAGAATTGAGAGTTCACTTTACAATGCTATGGTGGACAAAGGCATTTCTCCTGAACTCATTGATGAATTCGCTGACCTATATGGTTGGTCTGTTGATTTCCAAAGTCTTCAAAAGGGCGATTTATATAAAGTGGTCTTTGAAGAGAAATTGGTGGAAGGCAATGTCGTGTCTGTTTCTAATATTCAGTTTGCCTATTTTGAACACAAGGGAGAGGCTCTTCATGCAATTCCATTTGAGCAAAACGGTCAAATTTCATTTTTTGACCAAAACGGCAACAGTTTCAAAAAGGCATTTTTGAGAGACCCTTTAAAATACACACGTATCAGCTCGAGATACAACCTAAACAGATTTCATCCTGTACAGAAAAGATATAAAGCACACTTGGGTACCGATTATGCCGCACCTACGGGTACAGAAATCCGATCTGTGGGAGACGGCACTGTCTTAGAAGCAAGGTACACTTCCGCGAATGGGAATTATGTGAAAATCAAACATAACGGCACTTATACCACACAATACCTTCACATGTCCAAAATAGGCAAAGGGATTAAAGCGGGTACAAGAGTACGCCAAGGGCAGGTTATCGGATTTGTGGGAAGTACTGGTCTGGCCACAGGTCCACATCTTTGTTTTAGATTTTGGAAAAATGGTAAGCAAGAAGATTGGTTGAAAGAAAAAATCCCACCTTCAGAGCCTGTTTCTAAAAGTAATCTGGCCGCTTTCAATCTAAAGAAAGAAGAAGCATTAAAGCTCTTGGCCAAAATTAATCCAGATGTCGACGACAGACTGATTGCTTCTCAACCTGACCAGGAGAGCAAAGGGACTGAATAAACAGATTTATATCTTACTCTTTAACATAAGGTGAGTTTGATCGATTATTTTTCGATCAAATTCACCTTTTTGATTCTCCAATGGACCAAGACCCTTCAATACGGATCAATAAGTACCTGAGCGAAGTAGGATTCTGCTCCAGAAGAGCCGCTGACCTCTTACTCGAACAAAAGAGAATTACCATCAATGGTAAAATCCCGGAATTGGGGACCAAAGTCTACCCACAAGATGAAGTAAGAGTAGATGGACAGCTGGTAGGGAAACCCAAAAAAGAGCATGTGTATATTGCATTCAATAAGCCTGATGGGATAGTTTCCACTACTGATGTTAAAGGTGAAAAAAACAACATCATCGATTTTATCGGGCATCCCGAGCGAATCTTCCCAATAGGCAGATTGGACAAGGATAGTGAAGGTCTCATTTTGCTTACCAGTGAGGGAGATATTGTAAACAAAATTCTTCGATCCAAAAACAATCATGAGAAGGAATACATCGTCACCGTGGATCGCCCGATCAATGAATTTTTTATCAAAAGAATGGGAGCAGGTATTCCTATTCTCGGGACGGTCACTGATCCTTGTACAGTAGAGCTGATCAATAAATTCAAGTTTAGAATCATTCTCAAACAAGGCCTAAATAGACAAATCAGGCGTATGTGCGAATATTTGGGCTACACGGTGAAACAGCTCAAGCGAATTCGAATCATGAATATTCATTTGGATTTACCTGTTGGAAAATGGAGGGATTTGAGTCAGAAAGAAATGGAAGAACTCAATCGAATGATACAGGATAGTTCAAAAACTGTCTAATCAACTGACAAAAAGAAAACGCCTCAGAGGAAGTTTCCTCTGAGGCGTTTTTGCTTAAGATCTATTTCCCCTTTTAAGGGAAGGAATGATTTTACATCGTATCCACTTTTTTCTGTCTTCCGGTATAGCCGAAGGT